>Ga0209025_1000102_pt1 | contig 228393 bp, 191 predicted proteins | sample AraplaMF_Col_mLB_FD_184256 | JGI IMG/M metagenome (GOLD analysis project Ga0209025, IMG submission 184256) | Arabidopsis root microbial communities from the University of North Carolina, USA - plate scrape MF_Col_mLB (SPAdes) (version 2) | ecosystem: Host-associated > Plants > Roots >...
CACCTGAAGGAATGCGAGTTCCGCTTCAATCATCGCCATGACAACCTCTATCTGGCGACCCTCAAGTTGCTACGATCGAACCCCCTCTGAGGGCTCGTTTGCTTCCTAAGACCCTTGAAAAAGGGGGGGCTGGGGGGGATTCGCTTTTGCTCTACCCCGCGAGCGAATCGACAGCAAAAGCTAATTCCCCGCAAAAAAATCGAGCCGCATAAGCGGCTCGATTCGATATCGCCAGCGCTGCAATGCCGCGGTGCCATACCGGCCGCTGACGCGACCGGCGTGGACCGACCCGCCGGCGACACGGTGAACGCACCGCGCCGCCCGCCCGATCGGCTCCGCCTGCCTGAGCCGATTACTTGACCTGCACGAACACGTAGTTCACACCGGCCGGCGTGGCGGCGGTCTTGACGCGTTCGCTGTCGGCGGCGTCGCCGATAAAGATGAACTTGACGCCCTTCATCGTGCTCGGCTCGGCCTTCGACAGCGCGGCCACGGCCAGGTCGGCGCTCTTGGCCGAATTCGGCGAGCCGAACGCGACCAGGTTGCCTTCGAGGATGCCGCGCGACAGGTCGGTCTGCGCCTTCTCGACCATGCGCTCGTATTCGCCGGCGAAGGTCGGCGCTTCCGGCGCCGGCAGGACGTACACGTAGGTGCTGCCGGTGACGTTGTCGAGATTGCGCTTGACCACGTCGGTCAGATACGCGTTCCAGGCGTTTTCGTCGCCGGTCTTGGGCGCCGACAACGGCGCGGCTTCGACGACCTCCTTCTTCTCCTCTTTCTGGCAGGCGGCCACGAACGGCAGCGTCAGGCAGGCGATCAGCAGCAAGCGGGAGGAAGTTTTCATCGTAAGCCCCTTAAGGATTGGTCGTGTGTCGTGTGGATGATCAGTGTTGCTTGCTGCGCCGCCATTCGGCCTGCAGCGCCGCGGCCACGGCCGGCGGCACGAAGCCGGAGACGTCGCCGCCCAGGCGCGCGATCTCGCGCACCAGCGAGGAGGAAATGAAGCCGTACTGTTCGGCCGGGGTCAGGAACAAGGTCTCGACCTCGGGGATCAGGTGCCGGTTCATGCTCGCGAGCTGGAATTCGTATTCGAAGTCGGACACCGCGCGCAGTCCGCGCAGCAGCACCCCGCCGCCGACTTCGGCGACGAAATGGGCCAGCAGCGAATTGAAGCCGCGCACTTCGACATGCGGATGATGGGCGACCGCTTCGCGGGCGAGGTCCACCCGCACCTCCAACGGCAACGCCGGACCTTTGCTCGGGCTTTCGGCGACGCCGATGATCAGCCGTTCGAACAAGGGAGCGGCGCGGTCGACCAGGTCGATGTGGCCGTTGGTGATGGGGTCGAACGTGCCGGGATAGACGGCGATTCGGTTGCGGGCCGAGCTCATTCGATGGTCGTTCGCTGATGGAATGACAGGGAGCGGGTGGGCCGCCCCCGCCGGATGCGGCGCAGTGTAGCAGCCGTCCGCGCGCGCCGGTCAGCACCCGGATCGGGCGCCGCGCCAGGGTCGCGACCGGGGTCGCGCCAAGGCCGTGGCCGATCGCTCAGGCCGGCCGGCGCCGATACAGCGCGTAACGCACCTCGCGGGTGGCGCCTTCGCGATGGCGGTCCCACTGCGCGGGCAGTTCGATCGCGGCCTCGGCCGGGGCTTCGACGTACAGCCAGGCCGCGGGCGCCAGCTTCGGCAACAGCAGCGGCCAGACCGCGTCCCACAGCCCGGCCGCGAACGGCGGATCGACGAAGGCCAGATCGAAGCCGGCCGCACTGCCCTCGCCGGCCGCCGGCTGTTGCGCCAGCCACGCCAGCGCGTCGGCCTGGACCACCTGGGCCGCCTCGCCGCCCTGCAGGCGACCGGCCAGCGCGCGCAGTTCCGCGGCCAGGGCCGGGTCGCGTTCGACCAGCACCGCCGAGGCCGCGCCGCGCGACAGCGCCTCCATGCCGAGCGCGCCGCTGCCGGCGAACAGGTCGAGCACGCGCGCGCCGGGCAAGGCCGGGATCAGCCAGTTGAACAGGGTTTCGCGCACCCGGTCGGAGGTCGGCCGCAGCCCGGGGGCCTCGACCACGTTCAGACGGGTGCCGCGCCAATGCCCGCCGATGATCCGCACCTTGCCGGCCTGCGCGTTGTGGCCGCCGCCGGCGCTTGGCTTGGCGGGGCCGCGCGGCGACCGTGGCGGGCCGGCGTCGGCGCCGCCGCGCGGGCCGCGTCGAAAAGTGTTCATCGGGGGACTCTGGGGGCCGGTGCTAGCATGTGGTGATTCTCGCGCATGGCCCCATCTCCCGTCTCATGCTCAGCTTTTTCCGCCGCAAGAAAAACGAAACCGCCGCCGAAAAATCGGCCGAGCGCGGCTATAGCACCGAAGAATTGGCCGCCGCGTTCCCGAGCGCGCAGCCACTCGAAGCCGACGCGCCCCCACCGCCCGCCGCCCCACATCAGCCAGCAGACCCAACGCGCACCAGCGAACCCCCGGTGCCGCCCGAAGTCGTGGCCGCGCTGCACGAGATCGAACCGCCGCTGGCGACGCCCGAACCGGCCGAGCCGGCGACGCGGCCGGCCGAGCCTGCGCAGGTGGCGCCGGTTGCTTCGGCGCCGGTTGCCGCTGCGCCCGCCGTCACGGCGCAAGCGCCCGCGGTGCAGGCTCCCGCCGCGCCGACGCCGGCCGCTGTCGCGCCCGCGCCGGCCCCGCCGTCGCCGATCGCGCCCGCGACGCAGCCCGTCGCACCGCCTCCGGTCCAGACCATCTCGGCCGAAACCGAACCGGTCGAGCCGACCGACTACATCGACAAGCCCGCCGCGCCCGCCGGCAAGCTCGGCTGGCGCGAGCGCCTGCGCGGCAGCGCGTTCGCGCGCAGCTTCGGCGGCCTGTTCTCGCGCAACCCGCGCCTGGACGACGACCTGCTCGACGAAATCGAGACCGCGCTGATCACCGCCGACGTCGGCGTCGGCGCGACCAGCGCGCTGATCGAGAACCTGCGCAAGCGCATGAAGTTGCGCGAGTTCGCCGACGCCAACGCGTTGTTGGCGGCGTTGCGCGCCGACCTGATCGCGATGCTGCAGCCGGTGGCCAAGCCGCTGGTGATCGACGTCAACGCCAAACCCTTCGTGCTGCTGACCGTCGGCGTCAACGGCGTCGGCAAGACCACCACCATCGGCAAGTTGGCCAAGCGCTTCCGCGACGAAGGCCGGCCGCTGATGCTCGCCGCCGGCGACACCTTCCGCGCCGCCGCGGTCGCGCAGTTGCAGGCCTGGGGCGAACGCAACGGCGTGCCGGTGATCGCCCAGGGCCAGAACGCCGACGCCGCCTCGGTCGCGTTCGACGCGCTGCAGGCGGCCAAGGCGCGCGGCACCCAGGTGCTGATCGCCGATACCGCCGGCCGCCTGCACACCCAGACCGGCCTGATGGCCGAACTGGGCAAGATCCGCCGCGTGCTCGGCAAGGTCGACCCGACCGCGCCGCACGAAGTGTTGATGGTGATCGACGGCACCACCGGCCAGAACGCCTTGTCGCAACTGCGCCAGTTCCACGCGGCCGTGGGCGTAACGGGATTGGTGGTGACCAAGCTCGACGGCACCGCCAAGGGCGGCGTGGTGTTCGCGCTGGCGCGCGAGTTCGGCATTCCGATCCGCTTCGCCGGCATCGGCGAACGACCGGAAGACCTGCGCGTGTTCGACGCCGAAGCCTTCGTCGACGCCCTGCTGCCCGAAGCGCTCGGCGGCTGAGGCGCGATGCCCGCGGACACGACGGCGCCGCCCGCGCCTCGCCCGCCGCGGCCGCGACGCTGGCGCAGGAAACTGCTGATCGTCGCGGCGCTGCTGTTGCTCGCGCTGATCGCGCTGCGCTGGGTGTCGCGACCCAGCCAGGTCAGCTGGATCGTGCTCGACCAGGCCGGCAAGGCGCTCGGCCTGGAGATCACCGCCAGCGGCGCCAGCGAATACCGCCTGCGCGGCACGCCGATGCTGGAAGTGCGCGATCTGGTCGCGCGCGAACCCGGCGCGGCCACGCCGCTGTTGCGCGCCGAGCGCGTGTACCTGTCGCTGCCGTGGAGCACGATCCGCGCCGCCGGCGCGGCGCTGGACGTGGAACGCGTCGAGCTCGACGCGCCGCAACTCGATATCGCCGCGCTGCAACGCTGGCTGGCGACGCGTCCGCCGTCGAGCGAGCCGCTGCGCCTGCCGTCGCTGAGCGATGGCTTGCGGGTGACGCGCGGCCGGGTCGCGGGCGCGGGCTGGTCGATCGACGACATCGCCATCGCCGTCGCCGAACTGCATCCCGACCGCCCCGTGCGCGGACGCCTGCAAGGCCGCGTGCAAAGCAGCGGCGTGCGGGTGCCGTTCGATCTCGCCGCGACCTTGCAACGTCCCGCCGCCGCGCGCGGCCTCGGCCTCGCCGGCCGGGTCGCGGTCGACGCCAAGGACTGGAACCTGCCGATGCGCATCCGCCTGGGCGCGTTGCTGCATGCCGGCGACGACGGCCTCGGCCTGGATCGCATGCGCCTGGCCGCGCAGGCGCGCTACCGCGCCGGCGATACCGATCTGCCGTTCGCGTTCGGACTGTTCGCGCCGCTGCGTTATCGCGACGGCCAAGTCAGTCTGGCGCCACTGGGCGCGGCGGTGCGCGGCGCCGGGGTGATGCCTAACTTCGACGCCGCCGGGCGCTTCGCGTTCGGCGAAACGATGCAACTGCAACTGGACGGCCGCCTGGCCGATTGGCCGGACGCATGGCCGGCGCTGCCGCCGCCGCTGGGCCAATCGCATTCGCCGCTGCCGTTCGTGCTCGATTACCGCGGCGCGGCCGATTTCTCCGGCGACACCGCGTTGCGATTGAGCCGCGACCAGACCCGCTTCGACGGCCGCTTCCGTCTGCCCGAAATGCTGCAATGGGTCGACGCGGGCGCGCAGGGCGCGCTGCTGCCGCCGCTGAGCGGAACCCTGAGCACGCCGAAGATCGACGTCTCCGGCGCCAGCCTGGAAGGCGTCGAGATCGAGATCGAACAAGACGACCCGCCACCGGCGCCGAGCCCCACGCCCTAGCCGTTCACCCCATCCGATGTCGATGAAAGCCTCCAGCCATAGCGCCAAACGCAACACCGCCGACACCGACGCCTTCGCCGGCAAACTGCTGGCGTGGTTCGAGGTCAGCGGCCGCCACGACCTGCCCTGGCAACACCCGCGCTCGCCGTATCGGGTGTGGCTGTCGGAAATCATGCTGCAGCAGACCCAGGTCAAGACCGCCGCGCCCTATTTCGAACGCTTCGTCGCCGCATTGCCGACCCTGCCCGCGCTCGCCGCCGCGCCGATGGATACCGTGCTCGGCTTGTGGTCGGGACTGGGTTACTACGCTCGCGCGCGCAATCTGCACGCCGCCGCCAAGCTGTGCGTCGAACACCACGGCGGCGACCTGCCGCGCGATCTCGACGCGCTGACCGCGCTGCCCGGCATCGGTCGCAGCACCGCCGCGGCGATCGCTTCGCAGGCCTGGGGCGATCGCCACGCCATCCTCGACGGCAACGTCAAGCGCGTGCTCAGCCGCTATCACGGCATCGCCGGCTATCCCGGCCTGCCGGCGATCGAGCGGCAACTGTGGGCGCTGGCCGAATCGCATCTGCCGCAAGCGCGCATGGTCGACTACACCCAGGCGCAGATGGATCTGGGCGCGACGCTGTGCACGCGCGCCGATCCCGCCTGCATCCTGTGCCCGCTGCAACACGAGTGCGTCGCGCGCATCGAAGGCCGCGTCGCCGAATTGCCGACGCCCAAGCCCGGCAAGGTCGCGCCGCAACGCTATGCGCAAGTGCTGTGGCTGCTCGACGCGGACGATCGCGTGCTGCTGCAGCGGCGTCCGCCGGCCGGCATCTGGGCCTCGTTGTGGACCTTGCCGCAGGCCGACGACGAAGCGCAGGCCGCGCAGTGGTTCGCCGCCCACACCGTCGGCAGCGAGTTCGACGCCGGCGAAACGCTGGCGCCGATCGCCCACGCCTTCAGTCACTACAAACTGGAATTGCAGCCGCGGCGCTGGCGCCGGGTCGCCTTGCGCGACGCGGTCGGCGACAATGACGGCTTGCGCTGGTACACGCGCGCCGAACTCGCCGCGCTCGGCATCCCCGCGCCGATCCGCAAACTGATCGAAGCGGCGCATTGAGTTCCGCTAGCAAACCTTGCCGCCCTCGCCGCGCGAGCGGCGCCCCTTCTCCAACCAGGACCACCCCATGAGCCGCAGCGTTTTCTGCCAGTACGAACAACGCGAGACCGAGGGCCTGGATTTCGTGCCCTGGCCCGGCGAACTGGGCAAGCGCGTATTCGCCGAGATCGGCAAGCCCGCCTGGGCCAAATGGCTGGCGCATCAGACCATGCTGATCAACGAAAACCGACTGTCGCCGCTGGACCCCAAGCACCGCGCCTTCCTGCAGGAGGAGATGGAGAAATTCCTGTTCGGCGGCGGCGCCGACAAGCCGGCCGGCTACGTGCCCGAGGCCTGATCGCCCCACTCCGACCGCGATCACGCTTCGCGATCGAAAATCTGCGACCCAGGCCCGCGGCGATCCTCGCGATTGGTGTATCACCGGTACTGTGGAGAAATCCGCAATCCCGGCAACGCCACGAAGGAGGGTCACATGTTGAATCGGATGTTCAAGACGCCCACATCGCTCAGGACCAGGCTGTCGCTGCTCGCCGCGTGCCTGGTCGTTTCGCTGACCGCCGCGGCGATTCCGCCCGCGGGTCCGGGCCAGAGCCAGACCTACACCTATTACTCCGACGCCACCCGCACCGTGGTCGTCGGTGGCTGGTCGTACGGCTCCTGCGGCGAGCCGTTCGATTGGGGCGATCACACTCGCTACTTCACCATCCGCACGGTCAACTGCGGCAGCAATCCGCAGCCCTGAGCCGTCGGCTTGCGTGCATCGGGCACGCATGCAGAACAAAGCCCGGCGTAGCGCCGGGCTTTGTATTTTCGCATCGGCTCAATGCCCCTCGGCTATCCCGAATGCCTCGGGGTAAACGACCGTTCCAGTCTCGCCCTGCAGCGCGCCATCCACCAATTCGATCGCCATGAACGCATCGCCCGAGAACGGCGCGACGAGTTTTTCCGCGAGCTTCGCGCTGAAACCGAAACGCGGGTAATAGGCCGGATGCCCGAGCACGACCACCGCCTCGAAACCGGCCTGCGCCGACTGCCGCAAGCCTTCGCGGATCAACATCGAACCCACGCCGGAGTTCTGGTAATCCGGCCGCACCGACACCGGCGCCAGACACAGCGCGCGCAGCGTGCGCGCGTCGACGGTCACCGCCAGATCGGTGAACAGCGCGTGGCCGACGACCTCGCCGTCCTCGACCGCGACCAGCGACAACCGCACCAGGCCGTCCGCGCGCAGGCGCTCGACCAAGTGCGCCTCGTCGTCGCCGGCGAAGGCCGCGCGAGTGACTTCAAAGACTTCGGCGTGATGCCGCGGTTGTTCGAGCGCGAGTTGCATAAGCTCCTCCATGGCGCATGGTGTTGACAGACAAGGCGTTCGCGCAAACATCAACAAGCTCAGCATGGCTGCACCTCGTCGCGAGGACGAGAATGTATCGGCCGTGAGGCGTGCGGATGCCGGTGGCGGCCTCTCATCGGGATGTCGATGCTCCGCCCGTGACCGTCGGGCCAACACCGCGCGCCGCAACGCCCGCGTGCCGCGGACGAATGCGGCGCGGTGTCGTCGAAGACGCGATCAGGGACGGTGACGTCAGGTTGTCGGATAGGATCGGCGAGCAGTCGCCGGCTTTGCTTGGTTGGATGGAGCGACGCTCCACCCATGGCTCGCGCGCGCGATGCGCGCGGCTGTCGCTGGGAAATTTTCATATCGCATGTCGGTTGTAGCCGAAACGAACGCGACGACGCCCATTCGCATGGCGCGAACGGCGTAAGACTCGACGCGTTACCCACCTTCGCGCAGCGAAGGATTAGCGGGTGGCTACACTCTCGGACATGGTATCCCTCTGGGCCCGCCGATCAGCGGTAATGGGGAGTGCGAACGTAATGTCCGTGTCCGGGGCTGTCAAGCCTGACGCGGACGGGTCGCGACTTGATTCGGCGGGCGGCATTGCGAGGGGTCGCGGCCACGCGGCCGGACTCGTCAATAGCGGTCCGGCATTTGCCATCGATACACGCGGTACCGATCAAAACGATTCCGGGACACGGGCGCGACACTTTGCATGTTCGGTCGATCCAGCATGCGCGACATGCAAGCGGACCGCGACGAAGCGGATCGACTTGCCCGCCGAGCCGTCGACCGACGGATGAGGCGACGAAGCAATCGCGCGATCCGATTCGGGCACGAGTCGGCCCGAGGCAAAAACAAAGGGCCTGGCATCGCTGCCAAGCCCTTGTTCTAAAAATGGTGGCCGGGGAGGGAATTGAACCCCCGACACGGGGATTTTCAATCCCCTGCTCTACCAACTGAGCTACCCGGCCATTTCACGGCAACCCGTGAGAGAGGCGGCATGATACGGACGGCAGGCGGGGATGGCAAGCCTCATGCGCGCTGAACGATGCCCGGCCGCATCGACGCCGCCTTTCGCGGGCGGGCGCATCATGCCCGAGAACGCCCGCAACGGCGGCCGCGCCGCCCGGAGACCGATCATGAAACGGCTTATTCCGCTGACTTCCGCGCTACTTGCGGCCCTGCTCGCCGCGCTGGCGCTGACCGGTTGCGCGACCGGCCCCAAGATGGACGACAACCAGCGGCTGGCGCTGTACCGCGCGCATGCCGGCGCGCCGGTCGACAGCTTCCAGTACTTCGGCAGCATCAACGGCTGGACGCCGCTGGGCGACAGCGCGCTCGCGCTGTGGACCAAGCCCAACCAGGCCTACCTGCTCGAACTCAACGGCGGCTGCCCGGACCTGGACTTCGCCCAGGCGATCACGGTCAGCAATCAGATGGGGCGCGTGCATCAGCGCTTCGACAAGGTCCTGGTGCTCGGCCGGCAGTCGATCAAGATGCCGTGCTTCATCAGCCGGATCCTTCCGCTCGACGTCAAGGCGATCAAGCAGGCGCAGCAGGACATGCGCGCGGCCGGGACGATGCCGGAAGACGCGAAGCCCTGAGGGTGGGGGTTCGAGCTTCGCGGCGAACCGGGCGTTGCGTTGCCGGGATGCGCCGGATGCGGACCCTGCGCATCCGGCAACGATTTCGATTGACGCGATCACGCGATACGTCGCGACTCGGTCGCGGCGTCGCGCGGTGCGCACCACGCCAGGGTGCATCGACCGGATGGTCGCATCGACCGGCCTGATTGGTTGTTCGAACCCGCGCCACGACCGGGGTCAGAAAATTCCTACACCCCGCCGCGCCGTCGGCCTACTGCTTTCGTCGGGGGCGCGGCTCAATCTATACGGGCCCCGGCAGCACGGTCGATGCGATGACACGGATGCCGCTCAGCAATGGAGAACAGGCCGTCACCCTTGAGCAGGTGAGCCAGCGGAGCCGGGGTTACTGATTTGCAGAGGTTGGAGTAGCGGTATGCACGGCAAAAAGGAACTTGCGCCGACGGCCAGGATGGCCGGTCGGTTTGTCTCGCTGGGACGATGCGGGGCGCGTGCATGAAGGCAGCGATCTGGGTCCAGGATTCGGTCCGCGCGCTGCCCCGCTACCTCCTCGTACTGGCCGCTGTCTCGGCGCTGGCGCTGTTGGCCCGAGCAGCGGCTCCTTCTGCTTCACGTCCTTCTGTTTTGTCCCTTTCTGATTCGCATCTGGCTGCTTCGCTTCTATCTGCATCGCACCTGCCTGATTCGTATGTGCCTGCTTGGCCCGTGCTCGCTTCACCCGTCTTTACTTCGGGCGTCTTCTCGGTGCCCACGTCCGTTTCGGGTGCCGTCGTTCCTGCGCCGCACGCGGCTTTTACATCTATGGGTGCCACCAGCGCAGTTGGCCTCGCCGCTCGCATTCAGACGGCTTCGCCCACGGCTGCTTACCCGCACGAGCATGACGCGCTGATCGCGGCGCTGTCGCAGCGCACGTCATCGATACCCGGCAACGCGGGCGCTTTGCGCCGCGACGAGGTATCGCCGTCCGCGACGGCGCGGTTCAACGTCGGAACAGGCGATCCTCGCGCTGGCGCAACCACGCGCTGAGCGATCGCAGGCGCGGGGCTTGCCGGCCGCATGTACCGTGCAACTTCGGCCAGGGTTGAACGCTCGGCCATGGACATGTCCATGGTCACGGCCATGCTGAAAGCGCTCGTCGGCCGATCGCTGCGCTGAAACGTCGGCGGGATCGGCTTATCGACTTATCGACTAGGCGGCGAATCATCACGCCTTCCCGCCCACTCCTGCTGATTTCGCGCAGCCACCCGATCGCCGGGCCCTACGGGCTTCGCCGTCACGGCGTGCGCATCAACGCGAATGCCTCCGGCGACATCGCTATCTGTCCGATAACCGATTGGCCCATCGGGCGACACCGACGGTCGTGTTTATTGCTGTTGGCGCGTTGCGCGCGCCTGGGCCTGCACGTTCGCGAACGCGCGCGCCCGATGCAATCCGCCGCAGCACTCGCGACCCGGCATTCGCACTCGCCGCCATCGCCGGACTGCAGCCCCCGTTGCTGACTAGCGACCCCGCGCGCCCCTAGCCACGTTGCCCGCTCCGCGTCGTACTCCCACGCCGCGACGCCACCTCTCCCACACAGCGCCGATCCGATCGGCAAAGCCAGGCGACCGCGTCCATTCGCGATGAAACCACCGCGACAACGCGCGACTCAGCCCTGCTTCGCAAGCAAAAAAACGGGTATCCGCACCCATCCGGATACCCGTTCATGACAACAGTTGCCGCGTTCGGAGAGAGACGCCCGCGGCATCGGGCACGCGAAGCCGCGGACGTGGTGCGGACCGGTACGACGAGAGCGGCCGGCCCGAACTCGGTGGATCAGTAGGCGTTCGCCACCCCGACCGCCTCGTAGGCGTCGACGTGGCCGCTGCCGACTTCGAAACGCTGCCGGCCGGCCATCGGGTTGGCGGTCTGGCTGAGGATCTGCTTGACCTCCAGCGGCTTGAGCGAGGGCTTGGCTTCGAACAGCAGCGCGACGATGCCGGCCACGTGCGGGGTCGCCATCGAGGTGCCGCTCATGTGGGTGTAGAACGGCAGCCGCGCGCCGAGCGAGGCGTCCTGCTGGGTCGCCAGCAGCGGCAGGGCGCCGGTCAGGGCGCGGGTCGAAATGATGTCGACGCCGGTCGCGACCAGGGTGGGTTCGTTGACGTAGGTCCAGCTCTGGCCGTCGGGCATGGTGAAGCTGGCGCTCTCGCCCGGATTGCCGCGCGAGGAGAAGTCGGCCAGGGTGCCGTCCTTGTTGCCGGCGCCGACCGAAATCACCCACGGCGCCTGCGCATAAGGATTGTGGGTATTGGCGCCGGGACCGTCGTTGCCGGCGGCGAACACGCTGACGATGCCGTTCTTGTAGGCCTCATACGTCGCCAGGCTGACCGGATCGGTCGGGTCGAAGGTGCCCGAGGAACCCCAGGAATTGGAGATCACCTTGATCGGCGAAGCGAAGCTGTTCTTGTGCGAGATCGCGTAGTCGAACCCGCCGACCGCGTCGAGGATCGAGATCACCGCGCCCGAGCCGTAACCGACCAGATCCGCGCCGGTGGCGACGCCGCGATACAGCCCGGCGGACTGCGCGCCGCTGCCGCCGACGGTGCCGGCGCAGTGGGTGCCGTGACCGGAGCTGATGTCGGTGTTGAGCTGGTTCTCCAGCACCGTCACCGGCAGGAAGTCGAGCACCGAGTGCAGATTGGTCAGCGCCTGCACGTTCTGGACCACGCGCTGGCCGTACTTGAGATCGGCGTGGGTGGCGTCGATGCCGGAGTCGTTGATCATCACCGTCACGCCCTTGCCGGTGAACGGCGTGGCGCGGCCGAAGTCGCCCGGGTTGGCCTGCACGCGGTTGACGCCCGACAGCTCGCGCGCTTCCTGGTTGTAATAGGTCAGCGGCTTGTTGAGATGGATCGACAGCACGTCGCCGCGCTGGGCCAGGGCGCGGATCTGCGCCGGGGTGGCCAGGGCGCCGGCGATCGGCAGCGCGCGCATGCTCACGCCGGTGCCGATGCCGAGCAGCTTGAGCGCCTGCAGCTGGCTCGCGCGCAGCGGGCCGTTCTGGTTGTAGGAGACGATCACTTCGAGCGGCTTGGCGGCCTGGGCGGTGCTCAGCGCGGTTTCCAGCGCGGCGCCGAGGCGGGCTTCGGCCAGGCTCATGCCGCTGGCCATCATGCCGACGGCCAGAGCGGAGAATTTGATGAGGGTGCGGCGGCTGAGTTGCATGTTCGGCGAAACTCCCTGTTGGCCCCCACGGCTGGGGTGGCTCACCTTGGCGCGCATGGCGGTTGCGGCAACATCCGGAAGACCGCCCAGCCGGCATAGGGAAAAACCCCTACAGACCGGCCGGGAAACCCGCAGTAGGCTGTGCAAACCCAGACCGGTGGCGCAACATCGCTGCGACGGGGAACCCGGATTCCGAACGAAGCCGGGCTTGGCAGTCACGCCGGAGCGGAAACCTGATTCGCGCCGGTACGCAACAGGGGGAAGGACCATGAGACACACGTTCGCGCAGTCGCCGGCCCCGCGCCGGGGCGCCGCCTGGCTCGCCTGGACACTCACCGCCCTGTGGCTGTTCGCCGCCAGCGCGCAGGCGCAGACCTTGCCGGTCAGCGTCAGCGCCAGCGGCAACCACGCCGAGGCGAGCGTCACCCTGCCCGGCCTGCCGGGATCGCCCTTGGTCGAGGTGCTGCTGGATTTCGAAGACGCCAGCGGCCTGAGCCCCTACAGCCTCGGCATCAGCGCGCGCGCGGTCAGCCTCAGCGACGCCGAACTGCTCGCGCGCCTGCCCGACTTCGACCTGACCACGTTGCAGTCGGCGCTGCCGGTGATGGTCACGATCGAACCGCCGCGCTACGGCGGGCTGCGCTTCAACGGCACCGGCCGGGTCGAATTGCACACCCACCTGCTGCCCTACACCGCCGGCAGCCGGCTGCGCCTGTTCAAGGCCCCGCTCGGCGGCGCGTTCCGCGACATCACCGACGAAATCGCCGCCGGCAGCGTGCGCGCGCGCGGCACCTACGGCGGGTTCTCGCAGTTCCTGATCCTGGCCGACCTGCGTCCGACCGGCACCGTCATCGCCAACAAGATCCAGCGCCTGCGCAACCGGGTCGAGCTGCTGCCGCTGGCCGAGCGCGCCGCCTTCGACGACTTGCTCGACGATGTCGAAAGCGCCTTGGCGGTGGCCGACTACGCCGCCGCCCTGGCCGCGACCGACGATGTCCGCGGCCGCGCGCAGACCCGCGCCGGCAGCTACATCGCCAACACCTGGCGCGCGACCCGCACCCACCGCAACCATGCCGGCGAGCTCGCCGCCGGCGCCGCCACCCTGCGTTTCAGCATCGCCTTCCTGCGCGACCACGGCCCGTAACGCCGGCGTTGCCACGGCTGTCCCAAACACGACGGTGACCAGGCGCGGGACGTCATGGCCGCGCGCTAAGATGCGGCCATGCCGGCTCGCCTGATCGCTTACCCGCCCGAAGCCGCCGCCATCAGCCGATGGATCGCCGACGGCTCGCGCGTGCAGATCGGCCGCGACAGCGACTGCGGGCTGCGCATCGATCACCCGACCGTGTCGCGCAGCCACGCCGAATTGCTGCACGACGAAAACGGCTGGCAGTTGCTCGACCTGGGCAGCAAGAACGGTTCGCACGTCGACGGCCTGGAGATCAGCCGCGCCCGCCTCGACCAGGGCGAGTGCTGGCTGCGCTTCGGCGATGTGCTGTGCGAGTTCTCGGTGATCGACGAAGTGTCCGCGCTCGATCAGCAACAGCGCCAGCGCGCGCAGCGCGACCTGTCGGCGGCGTGGACGCGCCGGATCGAGGTCGAACGGCTCGGCATCGGCGCGACCGCGATCGCGGTGGCCGAACCGCGCGCCGAACCCGCCGCAACGCCCGCGCCCACACCCACGCCCACATCCAGCGCCGCCCCGCCCGCAACCGCCGAAGCCGGGCGCCGCGATCCCGGCGCCGGCCTCGCCGACGACATCCTGCGCGGAGTGGTCGAACTGGCCGGCTGCAGCCGCGGTTTCCTGCTGCTGGCGCAGGACGGCGACTTCATCGTGCGCGCCAGCCTGATGCTCGATCGCGACGCGCTGCAGCAGCGCGCGTTCTCCGGCAGCGTCGGCGCGGTCCAGCGCTGCCTGGCCGAACGCCGGCCGATCGTGGTCAATTGGATCGCCGACGAACTGTGGCTGGCGCGACGCGCCTCGGTCCTCGCCGGCGGCCTCAAGAGCCTGGTCTGCCTGCCGCTGCTGCACGCCGGGCGCGTGCTCGGCGCGGTCTATGCCGATCGCCGCGGCGCCGGCGAGGCGATCAGCGAATTCGATCTGGAACTGCTGTGCGCCTTCGCCGACAGCGCCGCGCTGTGGCTGCTCGCGCAGCGCGCGTTCGATTCGTTGGCGCCGGACCCGGACGGGTCGGCGCCGCGCTGGGGCCGGATCGTCGACGCGCAGGTCACCACGCCGTGAGCGAACCGACCGCGACCGGCATCTACACTCAGCACAGCCTCAAGCCGGGCGCGATGCTGGCCGGCCGTTTCCGCATCGAAGCGCTGCTCGGCGTCGGCGGCATGGGCGTGGTCTACCGCGCCCGCGACACCGCGCTCGACGTCGACGTGGCGTTGAAACTGCTGCGCCCGGAACTGGCCGCGCGCGGCGACGCGTTCGAACGTTTCCGCCAGGAACTGCTGACCGCGCGCCAGGTGTCGAGTCCGCGCGTGGTGCGCATCCACGACCTGATCCGGCACGAGCAGCAGTGGCTGATCGGCATGGACCTGATCGACGGCGAGGCGCTGGACAAGCGCCTGGACCGCGACGGCGCCTTGCCGATCGACGATGCGATCGCGATCGCGCGGCAGATCGCCGAGGGCCTGGCCGCGGCGCATGCGCGCGGGGTCATCCATCGCGATCTCAAACCCGCGAACGTGCTGATCGACCGCGCCGGCGACGCCTACATCAGCGATTTCGGCGTGGCCCGCTCGCTCGCCGGCAGCGGCCTGACCCAGACCGGCGCGATCGTCGGCACGCCCGATTACCTCTCGCCCGAACAGGCGCGCGGCGAACCCAGCGACGGCCGCAGCGACCTGTACGCGCTCGGCCTGATCCTGCACGAAATGCTGACCGGCAAGATGCCGTTCGACGGCGGCACGATCAGCGAAATCCTGGCCCAGCGCATGCTGCGCACGCCGCCGCCGGTCAGCCGCCTGCGCGCCGACACGCCGGTGTGGCTGGTGCGACTGGTCGACCGGCTGCTGCGTTCGCAACCCGCGCACCGACTGCAGAGCGCGCAGGCGGTGATGCAGGCGATCGACATCCGCCATGTGGCGCGCGATTGGCGGCCGGGCAAAACCTTCTGGATCGGCGCGGCGAGCGCGACCGTGCTTGCCGCGGCGGCGGCGGGCGTGTGGCTGTGGCGCACGCCCGCGCCATCGCCCGCGCAGGCGGCTTCGGTCTCCGCGGCGCCGGTGGCGGCGGCGCTGCATCGGATCGTTGTGTCGCCGTTGCAGGCGCCGGCCGGCGTGATCAGCGCCGAAGAGTCGCGCGCGTTCACCGCCTTGCTGCGCGAAGCGCTCGCCACCTTGCCCGGCCTGGCCGTGGTCGACGACGAGCGCAGCCAGCAGGCGATCCGCCAGCTCGATCCCAGCGGCGCCGCGCCGCCGAGCGCCGCCGATCTGGCCCGGATCGCGCGCGCCGACCGCATCCTCTCGCTGCAACTGAGCCGGCACGAAGGCAAGTGGCGAATGCAGGCGCGATTGCACGACGGCGCCGCCGCGCCGCGCATCCTCGCGACCGGCGACGGCGCGAGCGCGTTGAACGCTTTCAAGGAATTGATCGCCTCACAGCGCTTGACCGATCTGCCCGGCGTGCAGGCGTCGCCGCCGCCGTTGCCGCTGCCTTCCTCCGATGCGGCCTTGCGCGCGTACGGCGCGGGCTTGCTCGCGCGCCAGAACAGCGACATCGCCGCGGCCGTCGCCGGCTTCACCGAGGCCACCGCGCAAGCGCCGAACTTCGTATCGGCCTGGCTGGCCCTGGCCGATGCGAATCAGGCCGCCGGCGATCTCGACGCCGCTTATGCCGCGCTGGAACACAGCGACCGCCCGGGCCAGGGCAACGAACCGATGCGCGCCTACGTGTCGGCGCAACGCGCGCAATTCGACGGCGACGCCGAAGCGGCGACTAACTACTGGCGCCAGCGTCTGCGCGCCACGCCCGACGACACCTACGCCGCGCTCGGCCTGGCGCGCGCGCTCGGCGCCGGCGGCGATCCGGCCGCGGCGATCGCGCAGGCGCGCACGCTCAGCGAGCGCGACCCCGACGACCCGCGCGCGTGGTTCGAACGCGGCAAGTTCTCGATCCTGCACGGCCAGGCGCAGCAGGCGGTCGACGACTATCTGGTGCGCGCGCTGGTGCTGTACAAGCGCAGCGGCAATCGCTACGGCGAAGGCGAGACCGTCAACGCGCTCGGCATCGGCTATGCGCGGCTGGGGCAGAACGATCACGCCCAGGCGCAATACCGGCAGGCGGTGGAACTGCGCCGCGCGGTCGGCAACCGGCGCGGGCTCGCGACCAGCCTGCGCAATCTTGGCAACGTGCTGGTGTTGACCGGCCAGTTCGATGAAGCCCAGCGCAGCCTGCAGCAAGCGCGCGAACTGCATGCCGCGCTCGACGATCGCCACGGCCTGGCCGCGGTCGAGAACGAACTGGGACTGCTCGCCGAAGAACGCGGCGACTACCCCGGCGCATTGGCCGCGTTCCGCCGCGCGCTGTCGGCCTGGCAGCAGGCCGGCGATGCCGGCGGCACCGCGCAGGCGCTCAACGATATCGGCTTCGCCCATTACCAGCTCGGCGCCTACGACGACGCCGAGGCCTATCTGCAGCAATCGCAGGCGGCCTACGCCAAGCTCGACGACGAGACCGGGCGCATCCGCACGTCGCAGAACCTCGGCCAGCTCGCCGCCGCGCGCGGGCAGTGGCCGCTGGCGCGCGAACGCCTGCAAGCCTCGCTGCGCGATGCCTTGGCCAAGCAGATGATGGAAGAGGCCGCGGTGAGCCGGCGCAATCTGGCCGAACTGGAATTGATGCAGGGCCATCTCGGCGCGGCGCTGGAACAGATCGCGCAGGCCGACGCCTTGTTCCGCCAGCGCAGCGACGCGCGCGGCCAGGTCGATGTCGGCCTGCTGCGCACGCAAGCGTTGTTGCGCGCCGACGCCGACGATGACGCCGACGATCGGGCGCGCAAGAGCCTGGCCGAACTGAGCGCGCCGATCGCCGCGGCCTCGTCCGAGCAACGCGGCATCGCCGCCTTGCTGCGGGCCGAACTGGCGCGGCGCGCGCACGATAGCGACGGCGCGCGACGCGCGCTGGCCGAAGCGCAGCGCGACGCGCAGGCCTCGGGCGTGCGCCTGCTGCAATTGCAGGTGGCCTTGCAGATGGCCGGTGATGCTCGCCTGCCCGCCGCCGTGGACGCGCAGATCGCCGCGCTCGGCCACGCCGGCCTGCGCCTGCAATGGACCCAGGCGCGCATGCGCGAAGCGCTCGCACGCAATGATCCGGGCGCCGCGCTGCGTAGCTATCGCGAGATCCAACCCGCGCTGCGCCGCGGCGACAATCTCGAAGCGTTCGCGCTGCACACCTTGGCCGCCAGCGCCGCGCGCGCGGCCGGCGACAACGCGCTCGCGGCCACGGCCGAGAACGATGCGTCGGCCGCGCGGCAACGCCTGCGCGAGCAATTGCCGCCGGCCTTGCGCGCCGGCGCGGATCGCGCGGCATTGGCGCAAACCCCGACCCACGCGTCGCCGCAAGCCGAACCCGCCACCGCACCGCGCCCATGAACGACGCCGCCGAACTGCGCGAGTTGTATCAGCAACTGCTCGAGCGGCTGGAACGCAACGAACGCGAGTTCCGCCGGCTCGGCCGCGCGGTGTGGAAAGTGCAGGAAGACGAACGCCGCCGGATCGCGCGCGAGCTGCACGATGGAGTCGGCCAGAACCTCACCGTGCTCAAGCATCGCCTGCACGAACTCGACGCGGCCCTGCCCGCGCAGCCGGCCGGCTTGCGCGACACCGTCGCCGCCGCGCTGGCGCTGTGCGGCGACACCCTGGAAGACACCCGCGAATTGTCGCGGCTGCTGCGGCCGCCGATCCTCGACGACCTCGGCCTGGAAGCCGCATTGCGCTGGCTGGTGCGCAGCCAGAGCCAGGCCAGCGGCGCGCGGATCGAGTTGCAGATCGACGCCCTGCCCGAGCTCGACGGCGAACTGCAGACCCTGCTGTTCCGGGTCACCCAGGAAGCGCTGACCAACGCCGCCAAGCACGCCGCCGCGAGCCAGGTACAGGTGCGTCTGCAACGCCAGGGCACGGCGCTGTCGTTGGAAATCGAAGACGACGGCCGCGGTTGCGATCCGACGCTCGCGCTCGGCAGCGGCGGCACCGGCCTGGGCGGCATGCGCGAACGCCTGCGCCTGTACGGCGGCCGCCTGCACTTGCGCGGCGCGCCCGGCGCGGGTCTGCGGGTGAGTGCGCAGCTGCCGCTGGATTACACCTGAAACGCACTTGATCGACACATCGCCATTCTCCGCGCCGACGCCCGCGCTTGACGCCCGCCGCGAGCCTGCCCACGCTGCGACGATGCAGTCTCCGCCCGTACGCGTTCTGATCGCCGACGACCACACCATGGTCCGCGAAAGCCTGGTCCAGTTGCTGCGCGGCGGCGGCATCGACGTCGTCGCTCAGGCCGCCGACGGCCTGGACACGCTCAGGCAGGCCGAGGCCACGCGCCCGGACGTGGTCGTCACCGACCTGTCGATGCCGCGCCTGAGCGGGCTGGAAGTGATCCGCCGCCTGTACGAAACCCTGCCCGACACGCGCGTGCTGGTGCTGACCATGCACCAGGAGGACGAATACATCCTGCAAGCGGTGCGGGCCGGCGCGACCGGTTACATGGTCAAGGACAGCCCGGCCGCCGAACTGCTCGCCGCGGTCCACAGCGTGCATGCCGGCAAGGGGTATTTCGGCCCGCAGGCGGCGCGCGCGCTGGCCGAGCAGCTGCGTCATCCCGAACGCGACCTGGGCGATCCCTACGGCCGCTTGACCGCGCGCGAACGCGAGGTGTTCCACCTGATCGCCGAGGGCCTGACCACCAAGGAGATCGCGCGCCAGCTCAGCATCAGCGTGAAGACCGCGGAGAACCACCGGGCGCGGGTGCTGGACAAGCTGGGGGTGCGCAATACCGTGGAGTTGGTGCGGTATGCGTTGCGCAAGCGGTTGTTGGATTGAGCCGGGGCATTGGTTTGCGGGGTGAAGCGAATCCCCCGCGCGCTGCGATGACCTGATAGCCGCTTCCGCCGGGCGCTTGCCCCCTTTTTCAAAGTGGGCACCGATTCACGCGCGGCACCAAGATCGCTGCGAACTCATCCGAAGACTTCCCCCCCTTTAAAAAAGGGGGGCCAGGGGGGATTTGCTTCACCCGCCGCAAACCGCCGATCCCGGCCCTGCCGGCCCCACCATGCGCCGTAGTATCCTCGCCTGCCAATCTGGCGATAGCGACGGAGCAGCGGCATGAAAGCAGGGGCCTGGGTGCGGATGGTCGGTCTGACGATGATGGTGGCGTTGCTGGCCAGTTGCGGCACCGGGCCGGTCCGCCGCGTGTCCGAGCCGGCCGCGCGCATTCAGCAACTGACCGTGCGCGCCAACGGCAGCTGGGCGGTGGAAGTGCGGATCGAGAACTTCAGCAGCATCCCGATGCGCTTCGACCGCTTCGATCTGCAGCTCAAGCTCGGCGAGGACGCGGCCGGCCAGTTGCAGGCCCAGCCGGGCCTGTCGATCGGCCCGGAATCGGCCGACGTGATCAAGGTCGAACTGACTCCGAGCGGCGCGGCCAAGCTCGCCATCGCCGACGCCCTGTCCGGCGGCCGCAGCCTCAACTACAGCCTCAAGGGCGACATCTTCGCCACCCCCGACGAAGCCAAGCAGCGCACCTTCACCATCGAGCGCAGCAGCGCGCTGAGCCCGGCGCCCGGGTTGCCCGGGGTGATGAGGTAAGGCCGGGAATCGGGAATGGGGAGTCGGGAATAGGTAAAGCAAAAGCCCGACGTCCCATCTCCCCTCTTCCACCCTCGACCGCCGGCTTTCGCTTTTCCGATTCCCAATTCCCTATTCCCCATTCCCGAGCCCTCATGAGCACCTACAAAGCCCCCCTCACCGACATGCGTTTCGTGCTGTTCGACCTGCTCGGCGCCGAAGCGCAGTTCGAGCGCCTGGGTTACGCCGACGCGACCCGCGACACGCTCGATGCCGTGCTCGAAGAAGGCGCGCGCTTCAACGAAACCGTGCTCGCGCCGCTCAACAGCATCGGCGACCAGATCGGTTGCAGCCACGACAAGGCCACCGGCGCGGTCACCACGCCGCCGGGCTTCAAGCAGGCCTACACCCAGTTCGTCGAAGGCGGCTGGTCGGGTCTCACCGCGGAAGTGAAGTTCGGCGGCCAGGGCCTGCCGCACGCGGCCGGCGTGCCGCTCAAGGAAATGATCGACGCGGCCAATCTGGCCTGGGGCAACTTCCCGCTGCTGTCGCACGGCGCGACCGAAGCGCTGCTGCACCACGGCGAGGAATGGCAGCAGGAGGTGTTCCTCAAGCCGCTGGTCGAAGGCCGCTGGACCGGCACCATGTGCCTCACCGAACCGCATTGCGGCACCGACCTGGGCCTGCTCAAGACCAAGGCCGAACCGCAGGCCGACGGCTCGTATTCGATCACCGGCACCAAGATCTTCATCACCGCCGGCGAGCACGACCTCACCGACAACATCATCCACCTGGTGCTCGCGCGCCTGCCCGACGCACCGACCGGCAGCAAGGGCATTTCCTTGTTCATCGTGCCGAAGATCAAGGTCGCGCGCGACGGCAGCGTCGGCGACGCCAACGCGGTGCGTTGCGGCAGCCTCGAACACAAGATGGGCATCCACGGCTCGGCCACCTGCGTGATGAATTTCGACGGCGCGCAGGGCTATCTGATCGGCCAGCCGAACAAGGGCCTGATGGCCATGTTTACGATGATGAATACCGCCCGCCTCGCGGTCGGTCTGCAGGGCCTCGGCCTGTCCGACCGCGCGCTGCAGAACGCGCTGCGCTATTCGCGCGACCGTCTGCAGATGCGTTCGTTGTCGGGCACCAAATTCCCCGAATTGCCGGCCGATCCGATCATCGTCCACCCCGACGTGCGACGCATGCTGCTGACCTGCAAGGCGCTGGTCGAAGGCGGCCGCGCGATGGGCTACGACGCCGCGCTGCAGGTCGACATCGCCCACGCCGCGTCTGACGAAAAGGAACGCGCCGAGGCCGATGCGCTGATCGGATTCATGACCCCGATCGTCAAGGCCTGCCTCACCGAATGGGGCGTGGAATGCACCTACCACGCGCTGCAATGCTTCGGCGGCCACGGCTACATCGCCGAGCACGGCATGGAGCAGCTCGCCCGCGACGCACGCATCACCACCTTGTACGAAGGCACCACCGGCATCCAGGCGCTGGACCTGCTCGGCCGCAAGGTCATGCAGCTGCAGGGCGCGGGCCTGCAGGTGATGCTGGCGAAGATCGAAGCGTTCTGCGCCGAAAACGAAGGCAACGCCGCGGTTGCCGAATTCATCGCGCCGCTGCGCAAGATCGCGGCCGAATGGATGCAGCTGACCATGAGCATCGGCAAGCGCGCCGCGGCCAACGCCGACGAAGTCGGCGCGGCGGCGTACGACTACCTGTTCTATTCGGGCTACGTGTCGCTGGCCTACTGGTGGGCGCGCAGCGTCGCCGCGGCCGAAGCCTCCAAGCAGTCGCAGGGCTTCAAGGACAGCAAGCGCGAGACCGCGCGCTTCTACTTCAGCCGCATCCTGCCGCGCACCCAGGCGCACAAGGCCGCGATCGACAGCGGCACCGCCTCGCTGATGGACCTGTCGGCCGAAGGCTTCGGCGACTGATCCGCCTAGCCCGAAAAGCGTCGACGCCTGAAGCCTCATGCAAGAGGCGCTCAGGCGCGACGCTGCCGCATTGCGCCCAAGCCCGGCACCGCAGATCACCGCGACCGCCGCACCTCCCACTGTAGGAGCTGCGCAAGCTGCGACCGCGCCCCCACAAGCCTCGGCGCAAGCTTCGATCAGACGAACACCGACAAGCGTAGTGCCGCAAACCGCCGCGACCGCCGCACCTCCCTCTGTAGGAGCTGCGCAAGCTGCGACCACGAACCCGCAACCCCCAGCGCAAGCTTCGACCAGACGACTACCGACAATCGCAACTCACCCGCCAGGGTAAGCACGCACGATCACCCACCGAGCCCGCCCCTGTGCCGCCGGTCGGTCGACAACAGGTCGCCCCGTCTACACAAAATGTAATCCAGAGGGTATAAGCTGGGTCCCCGATGGAGACCGATAGAGCGAAGATCCGCCTGGTCCGAACCGGAACCCACGCTGAAATGCTTCAGCGTGAGCCGGATGCCTCGGGTGTCCCCGATCCTTACTCGCCCTGGCTCGGTCCGCGCGCGGTGCCGCGCAACGCCCTGGAACGACTCAACTCGGTGCGACTGCTGTCGCTCGACGCGCATGGGCGGGTGCTGGACTGGATGAACTGGCAGGAAGCCAGCTGCCTGTACGCGCGCGGCGCGGTCGCCTGGACCCTCGGCGAACCCTGCCTGGAAGTGCACGGCGGCATCAACCGCTTCACCGGCGAGCGCAGCGTGCTCGAACTGCATCCCATCGTCGCCGCGCGCGGCCATGCGCGCCCCGGCGCGCTCGATCCCACGCCGACCCTGACCAACGCCGCGCTGTTCGCGCGCGACGGCCATCTGTGCATGTACTGCGGCCACGACTTCCACCGCCCGCACCTGACCCGCGACCACGTCGTGCCGGTGTCCAAGGGCGGCCGCGACCTGTGGGAGAACGTGGTCGCCGCCTGCTTCGCCTGCAATTCGCGCAAGGGCAACCGCACCCCGCAGCAGGCCGGCATGCCGCTGCTGGCGGTACCGTACCGGCCCAGCTGGGTCGAGCATCTGATCCTGTCGAACAGGAACATCCTGGCCGATCAGATGGCGTTCCTGAAAAACCAGCTGCCGAAGAAAGCCCGCCTCAACGGCTGAAGTCGTGAAGCGCGTCGCAGTATTCACAAAATAGCCGCACTCAATGTGCCAATCAGTGCGCATATGCGACGTCAAGCGCGCGTTGACGACAATCCAGTCGTCCCGGACACTCGTCGCCATCGACTTACGGATGTAATCAAGATGCCTTTGACCCTCGGTCTGACCGGCATGGACCCGGCGACGGAGTCTGCTTTGCAGACGGCCTTCAAGGTCGCCAACGCACAACTCGGCGGTCATTGGACCATCGTGCCCGAGCAACAGGCCGATTTCGTCGTGGTCGACATGGACAGCATGTACGGCCCGATGAGCTGGCTGCGTTTGCACGCCTCGGGCAAGTCGGTGATCGCGCTGACCGCCGCGCAGCGCACCCAGGCCGACTATCTGCTGGCGCATCCGTTCAGTGCCGACTCGATGGCGACCCTGCTCGGCGAGATCGCGGCCCTCAGCGGCCACGCGATCGCCAAGCCCGCGCCGGCCGCGGCGCCGACCGCGATCGAGATTCCCAAGCAGCCGCGCACCGATCCGACCGCGGCGCTGCCCGACGTGGTGGTGGACCTGCTCGAAACCGACCTGGCCCAGGCCAAGGCGGCCGCGCAGCAGGCCGCGCCGGCGCCGGTGGTTTCAGCTCCCGTCGCGCCTGCGCCGGCTGCTGCCGCGCCGGCTACTTCCGCCCCGGTTGCTCCCGCTCCGGTCGCCGCAGCGCCTGCCGCACCCGCGCCGACGCCGATCGCACCCGCCGCTGCAGCGCCCGTGGCCGCTGCGCCCGTCGCCGCGAACCCGGCCGTCCCCAGCATCACCGCGCGCGGCGATGGTCTGCTCGACTGGTTGGTCGCCGGCCGCCTGCGCGGCCTGCTGCGCGTCGGCAGCGGCGAAGAGCGCCTGTTGATCGACGCCGATCAGCGCAAATACCACGGCCCGGCCGCGCTCAAGCCGCTGGCCGGCTTGTTCGACCGCGGCTTCGCCCCGTCCGAATTCGAACTGCTGCCGGCCGCGCAGTGGGACGCCGCCGCGGTCCAGCTCGGCGCGGCGATGCCGCTGACCCGGCTGGTGTGGTTCGGCAACCTGCTGGCCGGCCACGGCCGCCTCGCCCCGGGCTACGACCCGCAGCGCCGCTACCGCATGACCAAGTGGCCGCAGACCGAGCGCGAATACCCCAAACATTTCCGCATCGCCACGGTGATGATGAAGGCGCCCGCGACGGTGACCGAAATCGCCGAAGCCAGCGGCGTGACCGAGGCCGAAGTCGCCGATTTCATCAACGCCAACCTCGCCACCGGCTTCGCCGAGGCCGAGGGCGATCCGACTCCGGCCGAACCGGCCAAGTCCGGCGGCCTGTTCGGACGCCTGCGCGGTCGCTGAGGCGGCTGCGACCGATCGTCGCGGCGCGTTCGTGCCCGACATCGCATCCGACCGTCGCGGCCGACGCCGCGACGGTCGCAGAACCGCGATTCCGCCCGCTTAGGCACGTTTTTGCGGTCACGCGCCTGAACATCAAACCGTCACACTTCTTGCTCGCCTCACGCGGGGGCGGGACAATGCCCGACTAGCAGAAAGCCAGATGGTCGGAATGATCGATTCGCAGCGCTACCCGCGTCTTTCCCGCATCCAGGTCCCCGCCGATCTGCGCCGCTTTCCTGAAGAGGAACTGCCGGCCATCGCCGAGGAGCTGCGGGCCTATTTGATCGAACAGGTCGCGCTGGTCGGCGGCCACTTCGGCGCCGGCCTGGGCGTGATCGAACTCACCGTCGCCCTGCACTGGCTGTACGAGACTCCGGTCGACCGCCTGGTCTGGGACGTCGGCCATCAGTGCTACCCGCACAAGATCCTGACCGGCCGCCGCGACGAGATCCATACCGTCAAGCAGCAGGGCGGCGTCGCGCCGTTCCCGAAGCGCGACGAATCGCAATACGACACCTTCGGCGTCGGCCACAGCTCGACCTCGATCTCGGCCGCGCTCGGCATGGCCATCGCCGCGCAGCGTAAAAACGACGAGCGCAAGATCGTCGCGGTGATCGGCGACGGCGCGATGACCGCCGGCATGGCGTTCGAAGCGCTCGCGCACGCCGGCGGCATGACCGATCCGGAACCGAACCTGCTGGTGATCCTCAACGACAACCAGATGTCGATCTCCGAGAACGTCGGCGGCGTCACCAAGATGCTCGGCCGCCTCACCGGCAGCCGCACGCTCAACGCGATCCGCGAAGGCGGCAAGAAGCTGCTCGGCGACAAGCGCAAGCCGGCGGCGAAGTTCGTGCGCCGCTGGGAAGAACACTGGAAGGGCATGTTCGTGCCGTCGACGTTCTTCGAGGAAGTCGGCTTCCATTACACCGGCCCGATCGACGGCCACGACCTGCCCGCCCTGCTCGGCGCGATGAAGACGCTCAAGGGCCTCAAGGGCCCGCAGCTGCTGCACATCATCACCACCAAGGGCAAAGGCTACGAACTCGCCGAGGGCGATCAGATCGGCTACCACGCGGTCGGCCCGTTCGATCCCGAGAAGGGCTTAATCAGCAAGCCCGGCGCGAAGAAGCCGAGCTACACCGATATCTTCAGCGAGTGGCTGTGCGACATGGCCGCCGCCGACGAGCGCCTGATGGGCATCACCCCGGCGATGCGCGAAGGCTCGGGCCTGGTGCGTTTCAGCAAGGAATACCCGCAGCGCTATTTCGACGTCGCCATCGCCGAGCAGCACGCGGTGACCTTGGCGGCGGGCATGGCCTGCGAAGGCGCGAAACCCGTGGTCGCGATCTACTCCACCTTCCTGCAGCGCGGCTACGACCAGCTCGTGCACGACGTCGCCATCCAGAACCTCGACGTGCTGTTCGCGATCGATCGCGGCGGCGTGGTCGGTCCGGACGGCGCGACTCACGCCGGCAATCTCGATCTGTCCTACCTGCGCTGCGTGCCGAACATGGTGGTGATGGCGCCGGCCGACGAAGACGAATGCCGCAAGATGCTCAGCACCGGCCATCGCTACGAAGGCCCGGCCGCGGTGCGTTATCCGCGCGGCACCGGCCCCGGCACCGCGATCCAGCCCGGCCTGGACACCCTGCCGATCGGCAAGGCCGAACTGCGCCGCCAAGGTTCGCGCATCGCCCTGCTCGCGTTCGGCGCGATCGTGCCCGCTGCCGAAGCCGTCGCCGCCGAACTCGGGCTGACCGTCGTCAACATGCGCTTCGTCAAACCCTTGGATCGTGCGCTGATTCTTGAATTGGCCAAGAGCCACGAAGGCTTCGTCACCCTCGAAGACAACGTCGTCGCCGGCGGCGCCGGCAGCGGCGTGGCCGAATTGCTCGCGGCCGAAGGCATCGTCCTGCCGGTGCTGCACCTGGGCCTGCCCGACGAATTCCAGCACCACGCCAGCCGCGAACAGCTGCTGGCCGAGGCGGGACTGGATGCGGCGTCGATTCGCGCGTCGGTGCTCAAGCGCTGGCCGCAGGTCGCTGCATCGCCGCCGCAATCGGCGATCGGCTGACGATGCCGCGCCGCGGCGCGCTGGCATCGTCGCGCGTCGTCGCCGCTGCGGGCTGGGCGGGAATGCTGTTGTTCGTCGCGGGCGCGTTGTGCGCGGCGCCCGCCGTGGCGAGCGAATCCGACTACGATCATTTGACCGCGCGCGTATCGCATTCCTGCGATGCGCCCTACGAGCTTGAGATCACGCTGAGCAACAACGGCGATCGCCCGATCGAAATGCTGCAAGGAACGATGCCCTGGGACCCGAATCCCGACCACATCCGCATCGATGGGCGTGAAATACGCAAAGGCCAGCCGTCACGGCCATTGGACGCGATCGGCCCCATCGCGGATTACTTCGGCGCCAGGACGACGATCGCCGCGGGAAAGTCGGTGTCCGGCCGTCTCGACCTGCGCTACAACCATTACCACGAAGGTCTGAAACAACTCGGCGAAACCGCTACCTGGTTTAAGATCGACTTTCCGATGCCGCGCAAGTATCCGGCGACGCCTCGATTCAAGGACCGAGTGATCAACGTCGTCGTGCATGGGCCGACGATCGAACTGTATGTGCCGGCGCAGCGCTGGTGGAGCAAGCCTTGCCCGGTGCTGACGGTGGTTTCGCCCGCTATCTAAGGTCGGGCGGACGACCTAGCCGATCCACAACGGAATCGAAGCAAACCCGCTGAGCAGCGCGGCCGCCGCGATCTTGGTGCTCGCCTTCGGCAGCATCGTCATCAGCAAGCTCCACGCCAGCGCCGAAATGATCAGCGCCGCGGTCCAGAAGATCGGCCCCTGCGCCCAGCCCCAGCCGTACACGAACAAGCCGAAATCCACCGCCAACAGCAGCCATCCGGCGCCGCGCAACAGGCGCGCGCGCGAGGCGTCGAAGGCATTCGCGAACACCTGCCGATGGTGCTTTTCCAGCCCCAGGCTCAACAGGCACCACGCGGCGATTCCCAGGCTCAGACCCAACCAAAGCATGCGCGCGTCTCCTCAGCGATCCGCGAGCGCGGGTTGGTTGCCCGGCTCGTTGCCGCGCTCGGCGCGACGCGGCTTGCGCTCCGCGACCGGCTGACGCGCCTTGACGAAACTGTTGCGCGCCAGCAGTGCAAACCCAGCGCCCAGCGCGAACGCGGTCAGATCGACCGCGGCCAGCGCCCAGTCGCCGCGCGCGATGGTCGCGAGCAGATGGCTGTTCGGCGAAGTCGCCAGATTCACCAGCGGAATCAGCGCGAACGCCACCGCGTTGATCGCGAAGAACTGGCCCCAGCCGCGCTTGTGCACGGCCGGGATCGCCGCGTACAGCGTGGCCGCGATCCAGACCGCACAGAACACGGTGATCTCGGCATTGCCGCGTTGCGCGAGGTCGGCCGGAATCAGGCGATTGGCGATCACCATCGCCGCGCTCGCCAGCGGCAGACCGCCGACGACGCCGAGATTGAGCGCCTGCACCAGCCCGTAACCCGATGCGCTGCCGGCCTCGGCGATCTTCTTCGCGCGCTTGCTGACCCACACCTGCATGCCGCTGGCGATCATCACGCAGCCGGCCAGGCCCATCACGAAATACAGCCAGCGCAGCGCGCTGCCGCCCCACTGCGCCATGTGCATGCCGCCGAGGAAGGTGTAGGTCTTGTAGCCGGCCTGCGGCGCGCCCGACTGGTGCAGGAACTTGCCGTCGTTGGCGTCGTAGAACACCGAGTCGAAGTTCCAGGCCACGTTGCGGCTGTGATCGCCGCCGAAGGAAATCGTCGCGCTGGTGTCGTCGGGGTGATGCACGCTGACCCAGGTGATCGGCTGGCCGAGACGTTGACGCGCATCGGCGACCAACTTGTCGACCGGATAAATTGTCTTCAAGGTCTTGCCAGTTTCTGGACGCTCGTAGCTGTCCGCGGCCTCGACAAAGAATTTCTCGACATCGCCGTTGTACGCCGCGTTCAACCCGGCCGGCATGTAGTTGGCGACGAAGATCGCCACGCCGGTGTAGGCGATCATCAGATGGAACGGCAGGCCGAGCACGCCGGTCAGGTTGTGTCCGTCCAGCCAGGCGCGCTGGCCGCCGCTCTTCGGCCGGAAGGTGAAGAAGTCCTTGAAGATGCGCTTGTGGATCACGATCCCGGTCAGGATCGCGATCAGCATGAACATGCCGGCGATGCCGACGATGTACATGCCCCACAGCGGCGAATGCAGGTTGTAGTGCAGGGTGAAGAAGAACTCGCCGCCGGCGGTTTCGGGAATCTTCCTGCCGGTGGCCGGATCGAGGCTGAGCAGGTCCGGATCGCCGACATCGTAGTAGACGCCGCCTTCCAGCGACTTACTGCGTTCGCTCGGCAAGGTCACGTAGTACGCATGCGGGTGCGGCTTGGACGCTTGCTGCAACTGGACGATGGCCTGGTTCAGGTCGATGCTTTCGGCGCCGCGCTCATGGCCGTGCAGCGCCGGCTGCATCCAGTGCGTGAGCTCCTTGTCGAAACAGGCGATGGTGCCGCCGACGAAGATCACGAACAGCAGCCAGCCGATCACCAGCCCGGCCCAGGTATGCAGCCAGGCCATCGCCTGGGAGAAGGAATTCTTCATGCGTGCGCCCTCACGGTGCTCATGGCCGCGCCGCGGCTTCGGGGAACAGCCACGCCACCGCGTACATCGCGCCCGCCCACAGCGCCAGCACCCAGCACGCGCGCCAGGCGCTGCGCGCGGCGAAGGCGTACATCGCCGCCGCGCACCACACGAAGAAGCAGAGCAGACTTGCCGCAACCACCCTGTCGTTGCGATCAAACGGCAAAACCACGGTGCCGAACGCGGTGAACCCATACGCGACCAGATAACCGATCACGATCGCAGCCAGCGCACGCAACGCGACACCACCGCGATACCCCCACGACAGGGCAGGACGCGGCTTGCGCGGAACAGCGGAGGCGGAGGCCGTGGGGGCGAGCGTGTCGGTCATGCGGAGTTCGTAGGCGGACGAGGGCCGGGCCGGCTTCCTGCCGCGCGGTCGGACGCCCGCAGCGGCGGGCCAGCGCTCAGTCTAGTTGCCAATGGTTCTCATTTGCAAACCATTCGCGGTCGCGATTCGGATCGAACCGACGGCGCAAACCCGCCTTGCCGGAGCGGTCCGGTTACAGATGAGTACACAGCGGCGACCGGGGAACGGCTACGATCCGGCTTCCGCCGAGCCCTCATCCCCCGCTCAGGAGCGTTACGGATGCGTCGTGCCCTCATCGTCCTCGCCTTGCTGGCGCTGCTGCCCGGCGCCGCCGCCGCGCAGACCGCGCCGACCCAGCCCGCCGCCGCCCCGCCGAACGGCGATATCCGCGACTTCGACACCCTGGTGGTCACCGGCGAACAGCCCGGGCCCGGACTGTGGAAGGTCATGCGTGGCGGTCACGTGCTGTGGATCCTCGGCACCCTGAGCCCGCTGCCCAAGGACATGACCTGGCTGTCGCGCCAGGTCGAGGCGACCATCGCCGAATCGCAGGAAGTCATCGCCCCGCCCTCGGTCAGTTTCGGCACCGAACTGGGCGTGGTGCGCACGATGATGCTGATCCCGACCGCGCTCAAGGCGCGCAAGAACCCCGACGGCAAGACCTTGCAGGAAGTCGTGCCGGCCGACCTCTACGCGCGCTGGACCACGCTCAAGGCGCGCTACATCGGCCGCGACGGCGGAGTCGAGAAATGGCGTCCGATCTTCGCCGCGCAGGAGTTGTACGAAGCGGCGATCAAGCAGTCCGGGATGTCGCTGAAGGGCGTTGTGCAGCCGGTGGTCGACAAGGCCGCCAAGCAGCACGACGTGCCGATCACCGAAGCGCGCGTGACCCTGAAGATCGACGATCCCAAGGCCACCTTGAAGGAATTCTCGGCCAGCGCGCTCGACGACCGCGAATGCTTCGCCAAGACCTTGTCGCGGATCGAAAGCGACCTCGAATCGATGCGCGCGCGCGGCAACGCCTGGGCGATCGGCGACATCGCCACCCTGCGCACCCTGCCGCAGGGCGACCAATACCGCACCTGCCTGGAAGCGCTCGCCGCGACCGGCGTGGCCAAGCGCCTCAACCTGGGCGACCTGCGCCAGCGCGTCACCGCGCAATGGCTGGAACGCGCCGAGGACGCGATCGCGAAGAACAACAGCACCTTCGCCACCTTGCCGGTGGCCGACCTGCTGGAAACCGGCGGCTTGCTGGATAAGCTGCGCGCGGCTGGGTATACGGTCGAGGATCCGTAATTCGGGATTCGGGATTTTCGAACGAGCTTCGCGGCGCAGCCCATGCGATCTTTTGGGATGAAACTTCAGCCGCGATGTTTTTCGATCCTATGCGCTGGATTCTCCGGCGCTGAGCCAGACGCATCGGATTTAACTACCGCCCGTAAACACCAACTCCGCACGACAAGCAGACGCCGGGCAAACAGCGACCGGGCAAAACGATTGCCCGATCGCCGTCCGATCTTCAGCTCAGTTACGCGAACGCGCGACCTCCCACCAAGTCGCGCCGTCGCAACGCAGCGTCAAGGTCGCGCCGGCGGCCGCGGCGAAATGGCCGGCCAGCACCAGGTTCTGGCTCGCATCGATGACCGTCGGCGTCGCATCGAACTTCAGCGTCACCAGATGTCCCGAGTAGGTCGCATGAATACCGGCGATATTGCTGCCGCCGCTGACGTCGACGAAATCGTGCCAGGGCGAAATCCGGATCGTGGTGGCGGAGGCGACCACGTCCGAACTGCCGTCGTAACCGCTGGCCTTGGCCAGAGTGCCGGCGGGAACATCGGCACCGTTATCCAGATCGACTTCCAGCACCCGCACCTGGCGAGCCAGTTCGCCCAGGCTCAACCCCTTCGGGCCGTTGGCGACGAACGAACACGCCGACAGCAGCGGGCCGGGCGCTGCCACCGCGGGAATGTATGAGAAGCCATGACGCGGCGCGCCGCCGCCGTTGGATTCGAACACGCAGGTCTTGAACGCGATGCTGCCCGGATACTCCACGCGCGCGCCGCTGCCGCTGTTGTTGAAAAACCGGCAACCGTTGAATTCCAGCCCTGCATAAGCACCGGCATTGCGTATCGCCACGCCGCAGGCCTCGACATTGCCCTGCGCCAGCTTGCCGGCCGAGGCGAACCAGCAGTTGCTGAAACTGAATTGCCGTTTGACGCCGTCGCCCTCGATCAGCACGCAGTGGTTGGACCGGGTGGCGTCGAAGAAACACGAGGTGAAATAGAAATTCGCCGCCCGCGTGCTCGGTGCGACACGCATGTCGCCCTGCAGGAATCCGCCGATGTCGCTGTCGATCATGTACAGCGCATCTACATCGAACGCCTGCACGCCCCACAGCCCGGTCGGCGCGTTCTGGACGATATCGTCGTTGCCGCGCAGGAAACAGCCGATCACATGCAGGTTGGCGCCCTGCCCGCCGGCGCCCGGCGCGCCCAACAACAAGGCCGTGCCCGCGCCCGATGGATTGACGATCTTGCAACGCGAAATCTCGCACTCCTCGAAGCCGCGCAGGCGAAATGCGTTGAACCAGCCGCTGAGCTTGAGATCCTGAAATATCGACCGCCGCTCCGCCAACAGGTCGAAGTGCGCGCCGTCGGTCTTGGCGACGGTGCTGCCCAGGGTGAAATTGCTGAACTTCCGATACTTGCGGTCGGCGCCGCAAAAGAAGATCGACGCGGTCGCCGAGGTCGTGCGGATGGTCGTGTTGTCCTGGCCGCAGCCGTCGATCCACAGATGATCGATCGCGGACAGGTCGATCGCCGCGCCGACGTTGTAAATACCGGCCGGCAGAAACAATCGACCGCCACCGAGCGAGTGCAACTGATCGATCGCGGCCTGGATCGCGGCGCGATCGTCAGCGACGCCATCGCCGACCGCGCCGAAATCCTTGACGCTGACCTGCTCGCGCAACTTGTCGCGCACGGTGCGCTCGACCGCGGCAGCGCCCAGAGGCTGGTAACTGACCTGATCGGAGGAAAGCGCGGCAGCGGCCCGGCTCTGCCCCGGGGCGAGCGTCATGCAAGCCGCGGCGACCCCCACGGTGCCGCCGATAAATAGTTTGCGTCGTTCGTTGTCCATACTCATCTCCAGGAAAACATCGGGTGTCCTTGCTATCGCGATGACGCATCGGCCGCGCCGCCGGTTTTCTACGAAATAAATGCTGTACCACGTGCATCGGCCGGATCCTATTGTCCGCATCCCGCTCGCAGTGGCCGCGACCGGATCGCTGGAGTCGGTGGCACTGATATCCGCGACCGAGACGATTGCCGATGCCGACGATGAATGCATGCAAGATGTCGGGCATCGGACGAACCGACGAGCGGCGCCACATGAAAGGCGGGCTGGTACTGATCGGAAAGCCGCCGTGGATCCACTCCGCACCACCCCCGGAAACGCGAAACCCCGGCTTTCGCCGGGGCTTCGTTTACGACTTTAGGAACGGTGGAAATCTCAGGACCCGAACCGATATTTCACTGCTTCAGACCGAACCAGGCGACGCGAAACAAGCAGGCATGACGCCTTGCGCGATGCGATGGAAAAATGTGGTCAATCGCGTCTCCAAGAGCCTCTTCGTTCCACGGCTTCAGAAAACTTCGCTGATCTCCACCACGTGCCCATCACGCACCGTGATCAGCACCGTCTTGTTGCCCACGTAGTACTCAAAGCGTTCGCCGGTGTTGGCGCCGAACTTGTTCTGCAGTTGCACGACGCGGTCGGGCTTGCCCGCGACTTGATAGACCTTGCCGGTGCTGTCACCGACGGTGACCAGCTTGCTGCCGAAGGCGACCGACTGGGCCCAAGCGGGCACTGCCAGCAGCAGCGAAAGGACGATTGCGACCAGATAGCGCATTGGAACTCCTTTCCACATTGGGGGAGCGCCGAGCATACCCTCGCCGCTTCCGGACTGTCGTCGACCAATAGTCGGAATCGATAAGGCCGGGCGGCGCCGTCGGCACGCGGTTCGGCGTCGATTTTGGACAGGTGCCCGCGCACTGAAAGCCTCGCGCGGCAGGACCCCGTATGCCCCCACATGGCCGCACCGGCATCGCCGCGCGGTCGGCGGACGCCGATCCCCAGAAACACGAAACCCCGGCTTTCGCCAGGGCTGCGTTTACGGCTCGATCAGTGGTCGGGACGGCCGGATTTGAACCGACGACCCTCTGCCCCCCAGGCAGATGCGCTACCAGGCTGCGCTACGCCCCGACATGGTGCTGATCCGCTCTTGCGAACGGGCCGCAAGTATAGCCGTAACTGCGGAGATTCGGGATACGGGATTAGGGATTCGTAGCAATTCGGCCTAAGCCGCTACCAATCCCGAATCCCCAATCTCAAATCCCGTGTTGCGGCAGCTTCACCGCCGCAACAACTGCAGCACCTCTTCCAGCTCCATCCGCACCTGCTTGACGATCTGCGAGCTCAGCGCCGATTCGTCCTTGGCCGACTCGCCTTCCAGGCGCAGGCGCGCGCCGCCGATGGTGTAGCCCTGTTCGTACAGCAGGCCGCGGATCTGCCGCACCATCAGCACTTCGTGGCGCTGGTAGTAACGGCGGTTGCCGCGACGCTTGACCGGGTTGAGGGTCGGAAATTCGGTTTCCCAGTAACGCAGCACGTGCGGCTTGACGTCGCACAGCTCGCTGACCTCGCCGATGGTGAAGTAGCGCTTCGCCGGGATCGGCGGAAGTTCGCGGTTACTGCCCGGATCCAGCATGCTCGCCTCCGCTGTAAGCCTCGACGCGTTCCTTCAGCTTCTGGCCCGGACGAAAGGTGACCACCGTGCGCGCCGAGATCGGAATTTCTTCGCCGGTCTTGGGATTGCGGCCGGGTCGCTGGTTCTTGCGGCGCAGGTCGAAGTTGCCGAAGCCCGACAGCTTGACCTGACGGCCCTGCTCCAATGCTTCGCGCAGCGCATCGAAGAACGCGTCGACGAACTCCTTGGCCTCGCGCTTGTTCAGCCCGACTTCGTCGAACAACCGCTCCGCCATTTCCGCTTTCGTTAGTGCCATGTTGTCCTCTGCGCGACGTCCGGGCTGGGACATCCATGCCAGTGATGCCGGATCGGGTCAGGCACGCAATTTCGCGCCGTGTTCCCGCTCCACCGCGGCCGTCACTTCAGCCACGACCGCATCCACATCCCGGTCAGTCAGGGTGCGCGATTCATCCTGCACAATCAAGCCCATAGCGAGACTCTTGAATCCGGTTTCCACCCCCTTGCCCTGGTAGCGGTCGAACAGCACCAGCTCGCGCAGGATCGGGCCGGCGGCCGTCTTCACGGTGGCCTGAATGGCCGCCCAGGGGACCGAATCGGCGACGATGAACGCGCGATCGCGGCGCACCGACGGGTACTTGGACTGTGCCCCGGCCTTCGGGATGACTCGCTCGACCAGCGGCGCGAGATCCAGCTCGAACGCGAGCACGTCCTGATCCAGGTCCAGCGCGCGCTGCAGGCGCGGATGCAGCTGGCCGATCCAGCCCAGCCGCTGCTCGCGGCCGCCGTCGATCCGGTACACATCGGCGGAACGGCCCGGATGCGCCCAGGCCGGCTGCGACGGCCGGTATTCGAGCTGCGCGCCGGCGCTGACCGCCAGGCTGTCCAGATCGCCGCGCAGGTCGTGGAACCCGACCGGCGCCGACGCGACCGCCCACTGCTCCGCCCGCGCCGCCCCGCACACCGCCGCGGCCACCCGCTGTGTCTCGACCGGCGCCAGGCTTTGCTGTTCCGACTCCCGACTGCCGACTCCCGAATCCCGGCTCAAAAACACATTGCCCAGCTCGAACAAGCGCACCCGGTCCTGCTGGCGCGAGGCGTTGCGGCCCAGTGCCGCGACCAGGCCCGGCAGCAGCATCGTGCGCATGACCCCGAGCTCGGCGCTGAGCGGATTGGCCAGCGGCACCGCGCCGGTCTCGGCCTGCCACAGTTGCAGCCAAGCGGCGTCGACGAAGGCGTAGTTGATCGCTTCCAGATAGTCGCGCGCGGCCAGCTGGCGGCGCACGGTGGCGCTGTCGACCCGGGTCTCGGTCGGCGCGATCAGGCGCGCGGCGCCGCCGGGCAAGGTGGTCGGGATCGCGTCGTAACCGTGGATGCGGGCGATTTCCTCGATCAGGTCCTCCTCGATCGCGATATCGAAGCGGCGGCTCGGCGGGGTCACCCGCCAGCCGTCGTCGCTGCGCTCGACCGCCAGGCCCAGCGCCTGCAGGATGCGCTCGACATCGGCATCGGCGACGCTCAGGCCGAGCACGCGCGCCAATCGCGCGCGACGCAGCACGACCGGAAGCGGATGCGGCAGGTGATCGGGCAGCGCCGATTCGACCACCGGGCCGGGCGTGCCGCCGGCGATGTCGAGGATCAGGCGGGTCGCGTATTCGATCGCGGTGCGCGGCAGTTCCGGATCGACGCCGCGTTCGAAGCGGTGGCCGGCGTCGGTGTGCAGGCCGAGCTTGCGGCCGCGGCCGATGATCGCGGCGGGGGCGAAATGCGCCGCTTCCAGGAACACGTTGCGGGTCGCGTCGGTCACCCGGCTGTCGAAGCCGCCCATGATTCCGCCGAGCGCGATCACTCGCTGCGCGGCGCCCTCGCCGTCGGTGATCGCGATGAACTGTTCGTCCAGGCTCGCGTCCTGGCCGTTGAGCAGCTTGGTGACCTCGCCCGCGCGCGCATGGCGCACGCCGACCGGGCCGCTCAGGGTGTCGCGGTCGAAGGCGTGCATGGGCTGGCCGAGATCGAGCATCACGTACTGGGTGATGTCGACCAGCAGCGACACCGGACGCACGCCGCTGCGGCGCAGGCGCTCGGCCATCCACACCGGGGTCGGCGCGGTCGCATCGACGCCTTCGATCACCCGCCCGCAGTAGCGCGGCACGTCCGCGCCGGCGCTGAGTTCGACATGCAACGCCGAGTCGGTCACCGCCGGCACCGGCGCGATATCGAGCGCGGCCACGGTGCTGCCGGTCGCCGCGGCGACGTCGAAGGCGATGCCGCGCACGCTGAAGCAGTCGGCGCGGTTGGGCGTGAGCTTGATCTCGATGCTGGCGTCCGGCAGGCCGAGGTACTGCGCCAGCGCGGTGCCGGGCACGGCGTCAGCCGGCAGTTCCAGCAGGCCCGAGGCATCGGCGTCGATGCCCAGTTCCTTGGCCGAGCACAGCATGCCGAACGACTCCACGCCGCGCAGCTTGGCCGCCTTGATCGCGATCCCGCCGGGCAGGTTCGCGCCGACCGTGGCCAGCGGCGCGACCAGACCGGCGCGCGCGTTCGGCGCGCCGCAGACGATCTGGACCGTGCCGGTGCCGGTATCGACCTGACACACCTGCAGGCGATCGGCTTCCGGATGCTTCTCGGCGCTGACGATACGCGCGACCACCACGCCGTCCAGCGCCGCGCCGAGCGCGGTGACTTCTTCGACTTCCAATCCGATCGCGGTCAGGGTCGCGGCGAGCTGCTCGCGCGTGGCGGCGGTCGGGACGTGCTGGCGGAGCCAGTTTTCGCTGAATTTCATGGGAGTGGGGCCGGGAATCGGGAATCGGGAATGGGGAATCGGAGAGCGCTACGCAGGAGGTCGGGACGGAATCGGAAACGCAGCGCCGTAGCTCCTACGATTCCCGATTCCCCATTCCCGATTCCCGGTTTCTCAGGCGAACTGCCTGAGAAACCGCACATCGTTCTCGAAGAAGCTGCGCAGATCGTCGACGCCGTAGCGCAGCATGGTCAGACGCTCCACGCCCATGCCGAAGGCATAGCCGGTGTAGCGCTCCGGGTCGATGCCGACGTTGCGCAGCACGTTCGGGTGAACCATGCCGCAGCCCAGCACTTCCAGCCAGCGGGTGCTGCCGTCGGGTTGCTGCCAGGCGATGTCGACTTCGGCCGAGGGTTCGGTGAACGGAAAATAGCTCGGGCGGAAGCGCATTTCGAAATCGCGCTCGAAGAACGCGCGCACGAATTCGGCCAGGGTGCCCTTGAGGTCGGCGAAGCTGGAATGCTCGTCGATCAGCAGGCCTTCGCACTGGTGGAACATCGGCGTGTGGGTCTGGTCGCTGTCGCTGCGATACACCTTGCCCAGCGCGATCATGCGCAGCGGCGGCTTGTGCTCGAGCATGTAGCGCACCTGCATGCCCGAGGTATGGGTGCGCAGCAGGCGCGCGACACCGGCGCTGTCGGGGGCGAAGTAGAAGGTGTCGTGCATCGCCCGCGCCGGATGGTGCGGCGGGAAGTTCAGCGCTTCGAAGTTATGCCAGTCGTCTTCGATCTCGGGGCCGTCGGCGAGTTCGAAACCCAGGCGGCCGAAGATGTCGGCCATGCGCTCCATGGTCCGGCTCACCGGATGCAAACCGCCGCGCACCGCGTCGACGCCGGGCAAGGTGACATCGATGGTTTCCGACGCCAGGCGCGCGTCGAGCGCGGCATCGTCGAGCGCGCTCTTGCGTTCGGCCAGCGCGGCGGTCAGCGCGTCGCGCGTCTTGTTGATCGCCTCGCCCGCGGCCTTGCGCGCGTCGGCGGGCAAAGCGCCGAGCTGCTTGAGCTGGGCGGTGACGCTGCCGGACTTGCCGAGCAACGAAACGCGCAGCGCTTCGATGGCGTCGGGAGAGTCGGCCGCGGCGATGTCAGCCAGCGCGCGCTGCGTCAGTTGCTCGATCTCAGCCATGTGCTGTGGTTTCCTTCACTGTGCTCTGCGTTGTGTGTCTCGCGATCGAGCCGGGCGGATCTCGTTCGCCCACTCCCTCGCCTGTTCGCTGGCCGCCTCGACGGCCTGCCTGGTCGCTTCGTCGCAGCCCGCGGCATGCTCCGGCGCGGCGGTCGCGACCGAGGCGTTGATCGCCACCCCGAGCAGTTTCTCACCCGACACCTGGCGCTCGAGCTTGCGGGTGATGATGGCCACGTCGTCCGAATACTGCTTGCTGCGCGCCTCGTCCAGCACCTTGCACTGTTCGTTGCGCGCCATTCCGCCCATCACGTCACCGAACCGCTTGAGCGCATCGGCTTCGCGCTGTTGGCGCGCGCCGAGTTCCTCGGCCGATACCAACATCGGCATCGACAGCAGCGCCAGGCCCAGCAGCGCCGGCCATCCGTGGTTCGAGATTCCTTTCATCGCATATTCCCTGGAGTCGATGCCGCGCCGCGCGGCCGGTTTGCCGGGTCCAGAAACGACAATGGGGAAGGACTCGCGCCCTTCCCCATGCCTAAGCTCCTCGCTGAAAGCCCGCACGCCGAGGCGCGGGCTTTCGCGGAGGGATCCGCATTAAGCCGCGAGCGCGCTCTTCGCCTTTTCGGCCAGCGCCGCAAAACCCACCGCGTCGTGCACGGCGATGTCCGCCAGCACCTTGCGGTCGAGGGTGATGCCGGACTTCAGCAGGCCGTTCATGAAACGGCTGTAGCTCAGACCGTTGATGCGGGCCGCCGCGTTGATGCGCGTGATCCACAGCGAACGGAAATTGCGCTTCTTCTGCTTGCGGCCGATGTAGGCGTACTGCAGCGCCTTCGTGACCGCCTGCTTGGCGACGCGGAAGACCTTGCGACGGGCGTGGTAGTAGCCCTTGGCCTGCTTCAGGATTTTCTTGTGGCGGCGACGCGCCGTAACACCACGTTTAACTCGTGCCATTGTTCAGTCTCCTCACAAATACGGAAGCATGCGGTCCAGACGGCCAGCGTCCTCGGCACGAACATGGTTCGTCTGCCGCAGGTTGCGCTTCCGCTTGGTCGCTTTCTTGGTGAGGATGTGGCTCTTATTGGCGTGGCCGCACTTGTACTTGCCGGAAGCGGTCTTCCGGAAGCGTTTGGCTGCCGCCCGATTGGTCTTGATCTTGGGCATTGCGATGTCCTTTCGGAGGTTTATGTCACTGGCCTGGGCGGTGGCACGATGCGCGGTGAAGCGCGGCCACTCTTTCCGTCCTGCCCTTGCCGGCTTGTAAGTCGTTGATTCAAAAGGAATCCACAACAGGTCCGTGATGCAGCAAACAACAAACCCGGAGAACCGGGCCGCACATTATGCCTACGGCGCTATCCCCTTGCAAATCAGGGGCTTGATGCGCGGACGAATCGCCGGAAGCGGCCGGGGCGGCGCGACGCGCTGAACCGCGCGGGCAGGCCGCACCGATAGCGCGCAGGACCTTGGGAGTGTGCAGCACCTCGAAAGTGCGCGAGACCTGGGGCACGGGCGGCACCCGCCGCGGCGTTTTGCGCGGCGCCGGCGACCGTCGGCGCATCGGATCGGTACGCCGGCAGGACCGCCTCGCACCCACGGCCACGCATCGATCGCCCACAACGAAACAGCCCCCGGATTAGCGGGGGCTGTTCGATTCGAGCTTCAGATCTTCTTCTTCGGCGCGATCATCATGACCATCTGCCGCCCTTCCAGGCGCGGACGCGATTCGACCACGATGTCCTCGCCGAGGTCGGCCTCGATCCGGGCCGCCATCTCGCGACCGAGTTCCTGGTGGCTCATTTCGCGGCCACGGAAACGGATGTTGACCTTGACCTTGTCGCCTTCTTCCAGGAAGCGGCGCATGTTGCGCAGCTTGATCTGGTAGTCGCCCTCGTCGGTGACCGGACGGAACTTGAGTTCCTTGATCTCGACCTGTTTCTGCTTCTTTTTGGCCTCGTTGGCCTTCTTCTGCTGCTCGAAGCGGAACTTGCCGAAGTCCATGATCTTGCAGACCGGCGGATCGGCGTTGGGCTGAATTTCGACCAGATCCAGTTCTTCCTCTTCGGCCATGCGCAGCGCTTCGTCGCGCGTGAGCACGCCGATCATTTCGCCATCGCTGCCGATCACGCGCACGCGCGGTACACGGATTTCCTGGTTCTTACGATTCGGCTTCTCGGGGGTACTGATTGTTGAATCTCCAAAGTGGTTCACGCCGTCCCGGACTGCCGCCGGGACGGGATCTTTTGCACGCTGTGCGCGGTTAGAAGGCTGACTCAGCGTTCAAACGCGAGGCGAACTCGGCGACGGTCATTGTCCCCAGGTCTTCCCCTGCCCGCGTACGCACTGCAATCATGCCATTGTCCTTCTCGCGGTCGCCGGCCACAAGCAGGTACGGCACGCGATCGAGCGTGTGCTCGCGGATCTTACGGCCGATCTTTTCGTTGCGCAAATCGGCCTCGACCCGGAACCCTTGATTTGCAAGGATTTTCCGGACGTCCGCCACATAATCGGCCTGGGCGTCGGTGATGTTCATGACCGTGGCCTGGACCGGGGCCAGCCAGGCCGGGAACTGGCCGGCGTGGTGCTCGATCAGGATGCCGATGAACCGCTCCATCGAGCCGACGATGGCCCGGTGCAGCATGACCGGGGTCTGGCGCTGGCTGTTTTCGTCGACGTATTCGGCGCCCAGGCGGCCGGGCATCATGAAATCGACCTGCATCGTGCCCAGCTGCCAGGTACGGCCGATCGCGTCCTTGAGGTGGTATTCGATCTTCGGGCCGTAGAACGCGCCCTCGCCCGGCAGCTCCTGCCACTCCACCCCGCAGGCCGACAGCGCGCTGCGCAGGGCGCCTTCGGCCTTGTCCCAGGTCGCGTCGTCGCCCAGGCGCGAGTCCGGCCGCAACGCGATCTTGATCTGGATCTCGTCGAAGCCGAAGTGCTGGTACACCGCCAGCGCCTGCTGGTGGAACGCGGTCACTTCGGCCTCGATCTGGTTTTCCAGGCAGAAGATGTGGCCGTCGTCCTGGGTGAAGCCGCGCACGCGCAGGATGCCGTGCAACGCGCCGGACGGCTCGTTGCGATGGCACGAGCCGAACTCGCCGTAGCGGATCGGCAGGTCGCGGTAGCTGTGCAGGCCCTGGTTGAACACCTGGATGTGGCCCGGGCAGTTCATCGGCTTGAGCGCGTAGGTGCGCTTCTCCGACTCGGTGAAGAACATGTTCTCCTTGTAGTTGTCCCAGTGGCCGGACTTCTGCCACAGCGACACGTCGAGGATCTGCGGACAACGCACTTCGCCGTAACCGCTGTCGCGGTAGACCTTGCGCATGTACTGCTCGACCACCTGCCACACCGACCAGCCCTTCGGGTGCCAGAAGATCAGGCCCGGGGCTTCTTCCTGCAGATGGAACAGGTCCTGCTGCTTGGCGATCTTGCGGTGGTCGCGCTTCTCGGCTTCCTCGACCCGCTCGATGTAGGCGGCGAGCTGCTTCTTGTCGGCCCAAGCGGTGCCGTAGATACGCTGCAGCTGCTCGTTCTTGGAGTCGCCGCGCCAGTACGCGCCGGAGATGCGGGTGAGCTTGAACGCCTTGAGGAAACGCGTGTTCGGCACGTGCGGGCCGCGGCACATGTCGACGTATTCCTCGTGGTAGTACAGGCCCATCGCCTTTTCGTCGGGCATGTCCTCGACCAGGCGCAGCTTGTAGTCCTCGCCGCGCGCGGCGAACACCTCGATCACTTCGGCGCGCGGCGTGACCTTCTTGATCACGTCGTAGTCCTTGTCGATCAGCTGGACCATGCGCGCTTCGATCGCGGCCATGTCCTCGGGCGTGAACGGGCGCTCGAACCAGATGTCGTAGTAGAAGCCTTCCTCGATGACCGGGCCGATCACCATCTTCGCGCTCGGGTACAGCTGCTTGACCGCGTGGCCGACCAGGTGGGCGCAGGAGTGGCGGATGATCTCGACGCCCTCCGGGTCCTTGGGGGTGATGATGCGCAGCCTGGCGTCGTGGTCGATGCGGTCGCTGGCGTCGACCAGCTTGCCGTCGACTTCGCCGGCGACGGTGGCCTTGGCCAGGCCGGCGCCGATCGAGGCGGCGACGTCCATCACGGACACGGGGTTTTCGAATTCGCGGCGGCTGCCGTCGGGAAGGGTAATGGCGATCATGGCATTGAGGTCTTGATTGGGCAGGCGTGGCGATGGGGGGCCGCATCGGCTGGCGCCGACCTTGGGGTCGAGCGCGCGAGGGATGCGACGACCCTGGATCGGGCAATCGGAGCGGTGGCGCGACGGCGCAGGTCGTTCACGGACCGGCCGGCGGGTGGGGTCGAGCGAATCGGCGGACAAGAAAAAAGCGCCGCGAGGGCGCCTGCGCTTGCGGGAGCCTCGGACGGTCTAGCGATGGGCGCGGGTAGTGTCCATGTCGCACGCTCGGCCGGCGATCGGTCGCGGGCCACCTCGATTCGGGACGCGGCCGGATGCCGTGTCGCAGACGTCAATAGTTGGGGACGCCGCCGGGCAAGTCAACCGCCGGCGCGATCACGGGCAGTGTGATGCCCGTGTAGCTTCGGCCTGTGCCTTTGATATGTAGCCGATAGGCAATAACTCAGCCTTCCGGTACCGTAAACCGCACAGGGAAGCCATCTGCTTGGGGCGTGATGGGACATAACAAAGCCAGCCGCGGCGGACGCGGCCGTTGCCACGACACGCGCGCGAAGCCCACTCAGCCGGGCCAGGGATGAGCGCGGACGCCATTCCTCCCACCCCAGCGCCGGACACCGCAGCGCCCTCTCCGCCCCCGCCCCGCGGCGGCGTCGGCGCGATGACGCTGATTCGGCGGCTGTGGCCGACGATCTGGTATTACCGCGGCCGGGTCGTGCTGGGCGTGAGCCTGGTGCTGGCGACCAAGCTGGCGACCACCGGCGTCCCGCTGCTGCTCAAGCAGTTGATCGACGCGCTGGATCAGAAACCCACGCCGCTGACCGTGCCGGTGTTGCTGCTGTGCGCGTACGGCGCGCTGCGGCTGGCGTCGTCGGTGTTCCAGGAACTGCGCGGCATCGTGTTCGCGCGGGTGCTGGCGCGCACCTCGCGCGAGGTCGCGCTGCGGGTGTTCGCGCATGTGCACATGCTGAGCCTGCGCTTCCACATGGACCGGCGCACCGGCGCGGTCATCCGCGACCTCGAGCGCGGCATGTCCTCGGTCTCGGAACTGCTCGACACCGCGCTGTACACCGTGGTGCCGACGGTGATCGAGATCGCGCTGGTCACCGCGATCCTGGTCGGCCGCTACGACATGAGCTTCGCCGCGATCACCCTGGGCACGCTGGCGGCCTATCTGCTGTTCACCGTGCGCATGACCGAATGGCGCCAGCGCTACTACAAGGCCATGAACGAGGCCGACACCGAGGCCAACGCCAGCGCGGTGGATTCGCTGCTGAACTACGAAACGGTCAAGTACTTCAACAACGAACGCTTCGAAGCGCAACGCTTCGACCAGCGCCTGCGCAACCTGGAGGACACCGGGGTCAAGAGCCTCAAGGCCGCGTCGCTGCTCGGCATCGGCCAGGCCGCGATCATCGCCACCGGCCTGAGCCTGCTGCTGTGGCGCGCGACCGACGGCGTGGTCGCCGGACGCATGAGCCTGGGCGATCTGGTGCTGGTCAACGCGTTCCTGCTGCAACTGGCCGCGCCGCTGAGTTACCTCGGCATGATCTACCGCGAGACCAAGCAGACCCTGGCCAATCTGGAGCGGATGTTCGCGCTGCTCGACGAACCGGTCGAGGTGCGCGATCGCGACGATGCGCCGGAACTGGCCGTGTCCGGCGGCGAGGTGCGCTTCGAGCAGGTCTCGTTCAACTACGGCGAACGCGAAGTGCTGGCGGCGATCGACTTCGTGATTTCGGCCGGCCGCACCGTGGCCGTGGTCGGCAGCACCGGCGCCGGCAAGTCGACCCTGGCGCGCCTGCTGTACCGCTCCTACGACGTCGCCGGCGGACGCATCACCGTCGACGGCCAGGACCTGCGCGAGGTTACCCAGGATTCGCTGCGCCGACAGATCGGCGTGGTCCCGCAGGACACCGTGCTGTTCAACGACTCGCTGTACTACAACATCGCCTACGGCCGCCCCGACGCCCGCCGCGAAGAGGTGTTCGACGCCGCCCGCGCCGCGCACATCCACGAATTCATCCAGACCCTGCCGCAAGGCTACGACACCAACGTCGGCGAGCGCGGGCTGAAACTATCGGGCGGCGAGAAGCAGCGCATCGCGATCGCGCGCACCTTGCTCAAGCGGCCGGCGATCCTGATCTTCGACGAAGCCACTTCGGCGCTGGACACGCACACCGAACACGGCATCCAGCGCGAACTCGACCAGGCCGCGCGGGGCCGCACCACCCTGGTGATCGCGCACCGCCTGTCGACCGTGGTCGGCGCCGACGAAATCCTGGTGCTCGAACGCGGCCGCATCGTCGAACGCGGCAGCCACGCGTCGCTGCTGGCCGCGTCCGGCCGCTACGCCGCGCTATGGGCGATGCAGCAGCGCGGACACGACAGCGGCGAATCCGAACCACACACCCCACCCTCCTCCACCGTTACGACACAGGACCTGTCATGACGACATTGATAGTCAGCGATCCCTGGGACATCCACGCGCGCGCCGTGGCCTGGGCACTGGAACACGAAGGCGAGACCGTCCATCTGTGGTACACCCACGATTTCCCGCAGAAACACGGCGCCAGCCTGCGCGTGGACAGCGCCGGCGCGAATACCGATCCGGCCCAGGTGACGCTGTATTGCGCGCGCCATCATCGCGACTTCGGCTCGCGCGATATCGACACCGTGTGGCTGCGCCGCTGGTATCAGCCGCAGTCGTCGCCCGACCTGCATCCGGCCGACACCCGTTTCGCCCAGACCGAGGCCAACGAGTTCATCCGCGCGAGCATCGGCCTGCTCGACGAAAGCCCGCGTTTCTGGATCAACCCGGTCGCGGCCAAGGCGCGCGCCGACCGCAAGGCGGCGCAGCTGAAAGTCGCGGCCGCGGTCGGCCTGACCGTGCCGAGCACGCTGATCTCCAACGACCCGGCCGCGATCCGCGCGTTCTTCCACGAGCACGGCGGCAAGTTGATCTACAAGCCGATGACCGGCGCGTCGTGGGTGTCGGAGGACAAGGCGCTGGCCACCTACACCGCGGCGATCGGCGAGGACCTGCTCGGCAACGACGCGTCGCTGTCGAATGCGCCCGGCATCTACCAGCCCTTGCTCGACAAGAGCTACGAATTGCGGGTCACGGTGATGGGCCGCACGGTGATCGCCGCGCAGATCAAATCGCAGGATTCCGGCGGTTACCTGGTCGACTGGCGCGCCAACGATTTCGACGAGGCCATGGGCTATGCGCGCTATGCGTTGCCCGAGGCGATCGAGCGACGCTGCCTGGCGTTGATGCAACGCATGGGCCTGGTGTTCGGCTGCATCGACTTCGTGGTCACCACCCAGGGCGAGTACGTGTTCCTGGAAGTCAACGAAATGGGCCAGTTCCTGTGGCTGGAAGGGGTCAACCCCGATCTGCAGTTGCTCGACTGCTTCGTGCGGTTCAGCCAAAGCCGCGACCCGAATTTCGTCTACGACTGGCGCCGGCCGGTGTACCGCTATCGCGAGTACTGGGATTCGATGGAGCAGCGCGGCGATGTCGATCCGGCCGCGCATCTGCATCTGCCGTTGCCGCGCACCTTCGAAATGCGCGAGTGAGCCCCTGGCGGGCGGCGGCGATCGCGTCGCCCGCTTCCATCGCGGTCGAAGCGGATGGTTCGGCCGGAGCGGCGGCGCCAGCATGAGCGGCGCGGCGCCGCGGCCGACCCACGCGCCGGTCGATGGCGCATGCAAATAGAGCCGGGAGGCAGGCCTCCCGGCTCTATCTTCTTGATAATCCGGGGTGCGCGGATTACGGGATCTGATCACCGTTGTCGGTGCGATCGATCTCGTTGAACGGCTTGGTGCGGACAAACGTCGACGCGGCGGCGAAGGAAACTTCGTTACCAGCGTCTTCGGACATCGAAACCTCGATGGCGACCATGCGGCCGATCAAGCGGGTCTGTTCGTTCTGCGACATTGCCTACTCCTTAGCTATGCGCGGCGGGATGGCCGCAGCTTGAGCATAGGAAGCCGCGCAGGGGCTTAACAAGACATCGTGTGCCGTCTAGACACCGAATCAGTGTGATGCCACTCAAGAAAACCACAAACAATCCGTGTCTTAGCTGATCTTTGACCGCAATTTGCGCACATCGAATTCGGCATACGAGGCTAGTTTGACCATGCGATCGCGCGTCGACGGGCAATCGCCGGAGCGTCTCGACGAGCTGTTTCGACGAATGCATGCGAGCTTGGGTCCGGCCGCGGCGCCGGCGTCTCAATTGTCTGGAATATGGGGGAAATCGCCGCGTATCCGCAGGCTCGCATCGCGACTTGGGCGAGATGCGACGATGCGTTGAAGCAATCGATCCGGAGGCGGCATCGGCCGTCGCGCGAACCGCGACCACCTGCGGCACGGAGCGCCCAGGCGTGCGAACAGGCCGATCACCGCCAAGCGCTTCACCGCGCGTCCGACGCCGAAGCGACGACTGCCGGATCGCGGCGGCTTGACCCGCGGCCGCGCGGCTTTATTCGACATCCCTTCTGTCGATCGAACCGGACGGCGCGTCGTCCGGTTGCCGCAATGCCGTCGCCGCAAGCGGCGCGGACACAGACCGACGCGAAGGGTTTGGCCGGAAAGCGGAAGTCCGCGCGCCTCCGATTACCGGCGCTGGCTTTACCCGAGTTCGATAGCCGCGTTCGCCCCCGCGCGACGCGATGGCCGCCGAGGCGAGACGATGACCGGGATCGGCGGCGCGAGCGCGGCAGGCGGATTCGTTCCATTGCATAGCGCACACAGCTTGAGCCCGGCCAACGAAAGCCACAGGGCATCAGACGCGGAAGGCCGGCCGTCGAGAGGCCGAGGCGAGCTCGTGATCGAATTGCATGGCGACGCCGGCGTCGAAGTGCGTGCGGCTCGCGCGGGCGCCTGAGCACCGAATGATTCGAGCGACGGCCAAAACGAAAAACCGCCGCTTCGAGGCGACGGTTTTCTGGATGCTTCGTTTTGTTCCAACCTCATCCGGATCGAACAGTCCGGAGATCGGTTGGTGGGCGGTACAGGGTTCGAACCTGTGACCCCTACCATGTCAAGGTAGTGCTCTACCGCTGAGCTAACCGCCCGCATCGCCGTATTGCTGCAATTCCCCGGCGAAGGGGGCGCAGTTTAGCCCAGCGCGCGGCGAGCGACAAGCCTTTTTGTCGCCGCCTTGCGGGCCGGGCCGGACCAGGCCGATCGGCTCAGGCGCCGAGTCCGGCGTCCTTGAGTTTGCGCAGTTGATCGCGCACCGCCGCGGCCTGTTCGAACTCGAGATCGCGGGCGTGCTGGTACATCTGCTGCTCCAGCGCCTTGATCCTGGCCGCGAACTGGGCCGGGCTGAGGCTCGCGTAGTCGGCCGCGTCCTCGGCCACCCGGCGGCCCTTGCCGCGCGCCTTGAGCGCCTCCGGATCGACCCGGGCGCCTTCCATGATGTCGACCACCGCCTTGTCGACCGACTTGGGCGTAATGCCATGGGCTTCGTTGTACTCGACCTGCTTCTGCCGGCGACGATCGGTTTCCTCGATCGCGCGCTGCATCGAGTTGGTGATGCGGTCGGCGTACAGAATCGCCTTGCCGCGCAGGTTGCGCGCGGCGCGGCCGATGGTCTGGATCAGCGAACCGGTCGAACGCAGGAAGCCTTCCTTGTCGGCGTCGAGAATCGCCACCAGCGACACCTCGGGCATGTCCAGGCCCTCGCGCAGCAGATTGATGCCGACCAGCACGTCGAATTTGCCCAGGCGCAGGTCGCGGATGATCTCGACCCGCTCCACGGTGTCGATGTCCGAATGCAGGTAACGCACCTTGATCCCGTGCTCGCCGAGGTATTCGGTGAGGTTTTCCGACATGCGCTTGGTCAGGGTGGTGATCAGCACGCGGTCGCCCATCGCCACGCGCTCGCGGATTTCGCCGAGCACGTCGTCGACCTGGGTCGCGACCGGGCGGATCTCGACCACCGGGTCGATCAGGCCGGTCGGGCGCACCACCAGCTCGGTGATCTGCCCTTCGGATTTCTTCAGCTCGTACGGACCCGGCGTGGCCGAGACGTAGATCGCGCGCGGCGAACGCCCTTCCCACTCCTCGAATCGCAGCGGCCGGTTGTCCAGCGCCGAGGGCATGCGGAAACCGAACTCGACCAGGGTTTCCTTGCGCGAGCGGTCGCCTTTGTACATCGCGCCGATCTGCGGAATGGTGACGTGCGATTCGTCGACCACCAGCAGCGCGTCGGGCGGCAGGTAGTCGAACAGGCACGGCGGCGGTTCGCCGGGCATGTGCCCGCTCAGATGCCGCGAGTAGTTCTCGATGCCGTTGCAGTAGCCGACCTCGGCCAGCATCTCCAGGTCGAACTGGGTGCGCTGGGCCAGGCGCTGCGCTTCGACCAGCTTGTTGTTGGCGTACAGATACTCAAGGCGCTCGCGCAGTTCTTCCTTGATCGTCTCGATCGCATCGAGCACGGTGCGCCGGGTGGTGACGTAATGCGAACCGGGGTAGATGGTGAAGCGCGGCACCCGCTCCAGGGTTTCGCCGGTCAGCGGGTCGAACAGGGTCAGGTTCTCGATCTCGCCGTCGAACAGTTCCACCCGCAGCGCCTGCGAATCGCTTTCGGCCGGATGCACGTCGATGACTTCGCCGCGCACGCGGTAGGTCGCGCGGCGCAGTTCGGTGTCGTTGCGGGTGTACTGCATTTCGGTCAGGCGGCGGATCAGCTCGCGCTGGTCGATGCGCTCGCCGCGGACCATGTGCAGAACCATGCGGAAGTACTCGTTCGGATCGCCCAGGCCGTAGATCGCCGAGACCGTGCACACGATCAGCGCGTCGCGCCGCTCGAGCAGGGCCTTGGTCGCCGACAGCCGCATCTGCTCGATGTGCTCGTTGACCGAGCTGTCCTTCTCGATGAAGGTGTCGCTCGACGGCACGTAGGCTTCGGGCTGGTAGTAGTCGTAGTAGCTGACGAAGTACTCGACCGCGTTGTGCGGGAAGAACGCCTTGAACTCGCCGTACAGCTGCGCGGCCAGGGTCTTGTTGGGCGCCATCACCAGGGTCGGCTTCTGCACCGCCTGGACCACGTTGGCGATGGTGTAGGTCTTGCCCGAGCCGGTCACGCCGAGCAGGGTCTGCTGGGCCAGGCCGCCCTCGAAGCCGGCGACCAGTTTTTCTATCGCCTGCGGCTGATCGCCGGCCGGCGAATACGGCGAAACCAGCTGGAAACCGGCGGACTGCTGACTGTCGTCCATCGTGCTACCCGAGCGATGCGAATCGGGCAGTTTATCCAACTCGGTCTCAGCGGGTGAGAATGGCGGCTGTCTGACGGCGCATGCCACGCGCTGGCCGGGACGCGCAAATGCAACGGCCCGCTCCGGTGAGAGAGCGGGCCGCAAGCTGAACCGGTCAGGTTATTGCAGGTTCCAGCATTCGGGCATGGTCTGCGCATTCGGCGTTTTCGCGCCGGTGTTGCTCAGGGTCAAGGTGCCGCATTTGTCGCCCACCTGCCCGGCCGTCGGCTGCGCGCGCAGCACGAAGGTGCTCGCGGTGGTGGCTCCGGAGAACGAGATCGTATAACGCGCGGTCCCGGTCTTCGGCGACTGAGTCATGGCGATGATCGCGAGATTGGCGCCGACATAGGTGTTGTTGACCGTGTAGTAACGCTCCATCGCCTGCGCGACCTCGGCCAGATCGGCCTTGGCCTGGCCGCGTCGGCTCTTGCGCACGCTGTCCTGGTAGGTCGGCACCGCGATGCCGACCAGGATGCCGATGATGGCCACCACGACCATGAGTTCGATCAGGGTGAAACCCCGGATCGATCGCGCGCCCCTGTAGTGAAACTGCTTCATGTCGCTTCCTCGTTATCGGATCTGGCGCCAGGACTGGCGACCGCAGGGACGTGGCAGGTAAAGCGGTTGCGAACCGGAGGTCTGCACCATGATCGAGCACTTCGATGCCACCGCCTGGGCGATCTGCTCCTGGGTCGCGTTCGCCGGCAGGATGTCGCTCTTGGGCGTCGCCACCACGACCACGTCCTTGACCGGTGCCGAACCGCCGTTGAGCTTGGCCGCGCCTACGCCGGCGCCGAGATTGTTGCCGAGCGCCGAATTGACCTTGGCATTGGCCAGCGCTGCGCCGCCGCTGAGCGCATCCACGCCGTACAGCCAGTTGTTGCCGGAGGTCGAGCAGTTGTCGGTGCTGGTCGGATCGTAGGTCGGGAAGAACAGGATCCCGTTCTGCAGCCGCAGGTTGCCGACCGAGCGCTCGCCGGTGCCGACCGGATTGCCGGTGCGTCCGGCGTCCACGCCCAGGTCGAGGTACCAGCCCTTCTTGGTCGCATCCAGGCGCTCGCCGGTGATCATGCGCACCTGCAGGCCCTGCGAGGTGGTCTGCTCGAGGATGTACTGGCGCTGCAGTTCGCTGCGACCGGCCACCTGCGAACCGCGGTCCATCACACCGTAGATCGTCTGCATGCTGGCATCGCCGGGATCGCTGGTGAACGAGAACGAGCCGGTGCCGAAGAACACCATCACGTTGTCGCCGGCCATGGTCGCTTCCAGGCCGCCGACGATCGGCTGACGCTCGTTGAAGTTGTCCTTGTTGCGGGCGATGAACAAGGGCTTGTTGGCGTTGGCCACGGTGTTGTTGCGCAGGTCGAACTTCCACACCGCGCCGTTGAGATCGGCCGAGTACGCCGTGTCGGCGTAGCCGTCGCGGCCGACCGTCGTACCGGTGCCGTTGAAGCGGTCGATCACCACCAGGTTGCCGAGGCCGTTCTTGGTCCGGGTCGGCAGCGGCGCATCGGTTTCCTGCGCCTGGATCCGCTCCACGGCGCCAGTGGCGATATCGACCAGGAACAACACGGCCTTGCCGTTGACGCTTTCGTAGCCGTTGCCGAACACCGCCTTCCACTTGACCACGCCGCTGCTGAGCTTGATCGGCACGATCGCGATCTTGCCGAGCACGCTGCCGATGTCCTTGCCGCCGTTGGCGTCGGACACCTTGTCGTTGATTTCCCACAACACCTGCAAGCGGTCCTGGTCGGTCACGTCGAGCGCGAACACGCCGTGGCCGCCTGCGCCGACACTGGCCGCGACCACGGTCTTCCAGGCGCTGCCGTCGTGCGCGTCCGACACCGTGGCCAGACCGTCGACGTAGTAACGGTGCTGGAACACCTGGTCGTTGCGGTCGTCGGCGCGGTACGGGAACAACAGGTTGCCCATGTGCCCGACCGAGGTCGCCGGGATATAGGCGAACGCTTCGGCGCCGGTCTCGCCGTTGAAGGCATGGAACATGCCGTCGTTGGCGCCGACATAGACGAACGGCTTGCGGGGCAGGCCCTGCTTGGTCCGCAGATACGCGGCGTAATTGAGCGCATCGGCGGTGCCGGAACTGCTGCGCAATCCGCGGTAGCCATAGTCGTCGCCCTTAGCCGAGACCACCGGCGTGGAGTTGACGATGTCGCCCAACAGCGTGGTGCGCTTGCGCAGCTTGCCGCCGTTGTTGCCGTCGTTGGCGCGCGAACCACGCAGGTAGGCGACCGCTTCGGCCCCGGTGACGCCGCCGGCGATGCGGTTGAACTTGCCGGCGCAGTTCTGCAGGGCATCGCTGCACAGCGCGGCGAGCACGGCGGTATCGCTGCTGCCGAGCGCGGCGACGGTGAAGTCGCTGACCAGCGGCAGCACGTTGCCCGACAAGGTCTTGCCGAAGCGGATGGTGCGGCCGCCCGTTTCCAGGCCCGAAGCCGCTTCCCACAGATTGGTGAAGGTGATCGTGCCGGTCACCGCGTCGTGGGTGGCCTTGGACGCGTTCAAGCGGCTGAACCAGTCGGTGCCGTTGTTGGCCGACTGATAGGTCGGTTCCACCGACAAGGTGTTGTTGCCGATACGCGAACCGGTCAGGCCGATCGTGCCCGACGGCGTGTTCGCCGCGCCCACCGAGGCCAGGATCTCGCGCATCGCCGAGGTGATGTCGGCCGGCGTGGTGGCGTTGATGAACTTGCCGCGCGCGTTCATGGTCGCGTGCCAGATTTCATCGACCGTGCTCGGCGCATCGTTCTGATAGGCGCGCCATGCCGGCGCGTTACCGGCCGTGTAGGGATTGGGCGTATTGGTGAACGGATCGTAGGTACGGCCGTAGATGTCGCCCTTGGCGCCGAGGGTCACGCCATAGAAATTCATGTGCGGATCGGCGCGGCAATCGAGCTTGGGATCGTTCGGCGTGGTCTTGCACTGCTCCGGCACCGGCACCTTGCCCAGGCCCAGGTCGGTGCGCAGCGTGTCCTTGTAATAGAACGCGGCGGTGTCGGCCAGGGTGTTCGGGAAAGCATCGGCCAACGGCGGCGGCATGTCGGCGTCCTGCGAGCCGACCGTCGGGCCGTCGGTATTGCTGTAGCCGTCGGTGAACAGCATGCCGGCGTTGATCTGGCAGGCGAACTTGACCGGCGCGCCGGCGTCGGTGCGCTTGAACTGGCGGCCGATGTGCTGCACCGCCCAACGGTTGGGCGTGCCGCCGCTGGCGCCGATCTTCAGCAACTGGTCGTTGTACAGCGAGGCCTTGTCGGTCGCGACCGACATGTCGCGCATCGTCACGTTGGCGTAGTTGTAGTTGCCGCCGCCGCTGTTGATGGTGAACATGCCGACGCGCATCTTCTCGGTCTTTTCCAGCGAAAGCGTCAGCGCGGCGCGCATCGCGCGCACGCGGTTGCCGTAGAAGCTGAACCAGTTGGCGAAATTCTGGATCGCCTTGTTGTACTGGGCCGCGCTGCCGAAATTGCCGGGACGGATTTCGTAGCGGTACAGATTGCAGCCGTCGCCGCAGGCGTTGGTGGCGGTGACCGGCGTGGCGGAATAACCGAACAGGTCGGCGGCCGGCGTGCCGGCCGGCTGCACCACGGTCGCGGTCTTCAGATAGAACGATGCCGGGTAATAGCGGATGGCGACGTTGCAGTTCGCGTTCAAGGTCACCGCGTTGGTCAGCGTGCGCCAATTGTTCGAGCCGCTGAGGCCGCCGCAGGCCTGATCGATCCAATACACGGTGTTGCGCGGCAAGGTCGCGCCGTTGGGCACGTAGAAGCGCTCATCGCCGTTGTTGGCCGACCAGTCCGAGGCCAGGCCGATGGTGGGCGTGGCCGAATCCGGATTGACCCGGGTCGCGCCGACATCGGCCTGCGGGTAATCGACGATCTCGTTCGCGCCGTTGGGCCGCTTCCACGGCGAATACGTCACCAACGGACTGAAGTAGGCCGGGTTGTAGTCGGGCGAGCGGGCGAAGCCGAAATTGTCGATCGGCGCGATCGCCACGCGCGAGGTGTCGATGCGATAGCCGACCGACGGGATGGTGTGGTGATAGCCGCGCGAATCGAAGCCATCGGCCTGGGTGCGCAGGCGCGCGTTGGCGCCGCTGCCGGTGAAATAACCGTTGGTCGCGCGCGCGTCGTACTCCCAGAACGCGGCGCCGTCGGCGCCCGGGAACAGGGTCTGGAAGGTCATCGAGCCCGAGTCGTCGACCGCCATGACGAACGCTGGCGGAATAGTGACGCTCGAATTCAAAGGCGCCTGCGCCAACGAACCGTCGGCCTGCAGGGCGTTGGCGTTGTACAGCCAGTACCCGGCGCCAGCGGCGGCCAGCATCAGCGGGATCGCGAGATAAACGCGGGGGGATGCCATGGCGGAACCCTCAGGGTACGAAGATGGTGTCGATGACGGCGTCCGAACCGGGGTTCGTGCCGCGGTCCACGGCATAGGCCGTGACCTGGAAGATCAGGTTGGTGTTCTCGCTGATCGGAACGGTGCCCATGCCGATGCCGGTGCCGCCGGAAACGCATTCGTCGATGCGGCGGGTATGGCTCAGCTTCGCCGGCAACGGATCGGAGTACTTCATCGTGCGCGCCCAACCGCTGGGATCGAAGCCGGCCACGCAGAAAGGTTCGTCGATGGCGATCACCTCGGCGCCGCCGCTCTGCACCTGACGCTGCAGATCGGCCTCGTTGCTGCGCGCGCGGCCCTCGGCGTTCTGGAAGGCGTTGTTGGTCGAGCGGTAGCTCGAAGTCATGCGCTCCTGCAGACCGGTCACCTGCAACGCGGTGATGCCGATCAGCGCCAGCAGCACCAGCATCATCAAGGCGACATACAGCACGGCGCCGCGCTGCCTGCGCAGCGGACTCGTGGCGGCGGAACGACGGCTACGGACGATAGTCATGGCGGGCCTCAATTTCCGTACAGCCGGTTGCGCAGGGCGATATTGGTTTCGTAGACGCTGCGGTAGCGTCCGTCCGCGGGCAGTTGCAGACGGGTTCCGAGCGAGCGGGTCGGCGCGGTCTTCTGCGCGGCCGCGGCGCGGTCGTTGCCGCGCACCAGCAAGCCCACCTGGACGCCGCCGACGCGCTGCCAGCCGGCCTGGCTTTGGCTGTCGGGCAACAGGCCGGCCGCGGTGCGGATGCCGTTGATCACGCCGGTGGGCGCCTGCGCCGGATCAGTCACGATGTCCTGGGCGAACAGCAGTTGCATGTTCTCCACGCCTTCGACCACTTCCTCGGCCAGGCCGGTGTCGAGTTCCACCGCGCCCGCGCCAGGCGGCACGTTGAGGCGCGCGCGGAACAGCGAGGGCTCGCCGGTCGCATTGAGACCGATGTAGTAGACGAAGCTTTCGGCGCGGTACAGGCGCGCCTGGCCCGAGGCGAAGGTGTCGGAACCGTCGAACCCGATCTGGTTCACGCCGGTGTTGCGCACGGTGATCTGCACCGTGCCCGCGCCGTTGGTGATCGCGCTGGCCTGGAACATCACCGCCGAACGGCAGTCGGCGATGCCGAATATGCCCGGCGTGGGCATGGCCGCGGTCAATACCGGCCATTGCGCGCCGTTGACCAGGATCGTGGCGGGATTGCCGGTGGTGAAACCGGTGACTTCGGCGCTTTCCGGCGACAGGAACCGCAGCATCAGGATGTCGCTGCCGCGGATCGGAGCGGGTTGCAGGCGCTGCGGACCGGCCAGGAATGCGTTAGGCAATGCCGGCGACCAGTCGGCCGACGCGCCCGCAGTCGGCGTGGCGCTGATCGCGACGCTGTCGTTCGGCGCGCTGGCGAGCGCTTCGTAGCCGCGAATCGAGTAATCGAAACGCAAGGCCTCGCGCACGGCCGGGATGGTGTTGAAGTCGGCGCGGTTGGACAGGAACAGTTCGCCGAATTTGCCGTTGCCGGCGTAGAAATGCGCCTGGTCGGACACGCAACCGAAGTGGCCGCTCATGCGCACGTCGCGCTGCAGCGAATCGATCGCGAAACGCGAGCTTTCCTGCGCGCGCGACAGGCCCTGCGCCATCAGGTACGAGGCGCGCGAGGCCGAGAAGATTTCGATCAATCCCAGCACCAGCACGGTGCTCAGCAGCAACGCCACCATGAGTTCGATCAAGGACAAGCCTGCTTGCAGACGACGGTTCATAGCGCGCTATCCATTACGAACTCGGTGACTGGCTTGGTCGGATCCCAGCGTTGGGCATCGCCCCATCGAATTCTGATGTTGACGGTCTTGTCGGTGCGCACGTCCACTATCGCCACCCCGGTCTCGCCCAAGGCCTCGCGCATGCGGCAGGTGAACGCGGTCTTGCGCTGATCCGGGGTGACCGTGTTCAACACCGCGCACGAAGTATTCGCCGGAATCGACGACGCGTTGTAGGTGCCGGTGTACTGGGCCGCGAGCAAGCGGTTGGAACGGATGTCGTCGAGCAGATCGCTCGACAGATTGGTCGCGATCGTGCGCTGGTTCGCGCTCTGCGCCAGGCGCAGGTTGGTCGCCTGCAGCATCGCCAAACCGAGCAGACCCAGGCCGAGCACGAGCACGGCCACCAACACTTCGATCAGGCTCAGGCCGCGCATCCGGCCGGAGCTTCGCGGCGCGCGCCGCCGTACCGCCAAGACATTCACTGGCAGGTCTCCTTGGTCACCGCGACCCGGCCGATCCGGTTGATCGCGAACGAGCGCCGGTTATAGACCCCGGGCTTGCATTCGTGCGCCTGCAGGGCGAAGGAATAGGTGGCCCGGTCCAGGGTGCGGCCACGTTCGTCGAAACTGATCTGGGTCACGCCGGTCGGCGCGGTGAAATCGATGCTGCTCTGCGGATCGACCACCCGCTTGATCTCGTTCGCGGTCAGCGCGCCGTCGCCGTTCTCGTCGGTCCAGATCAACAGGCCGGCGCTCCAGTCGCTGCCGCAGCCGGTTCCGTTGTTGTTCGGGCAGATCCGCGCGCTGCTCTTGCTGCGCACCGCTTCAGAGCGGGCGAAGTTGAGCGTCGCCAGCATCTGGTTGGTGGCGGTGGAAACGCGGTTGGCGCGGATGGATTCGGTGAAGGTAGGAAGTGCCAAGGCGAGCAGAATCGCGGCGATCGCGATCGTCACCATCAGTTCGATCAATGTGAAGCCGGCGGACCGACGCAGAGCCATAGCGCTTCTCTTCCCCAGAGGACGCCTGGATGCTAACAGTCGGAATTACCTAGAAAAGGTGCCACACCGACGAGCGGTCGGGCGGAGTTGGTCAAAGGTTTTGTGCCTAGGAATACTCCGACACCGGTCACGCCTGGGCCCCTACCCGCGAACGCGGCGCCACCCGCTTCCGATCACAGTCTGCGCCGGCGACTCTGTCCACCCCGCGACCGCCAAGGAATGGCCATGCGAATCAAAGGCTTCGCTCTGCTCGAGTTCGTCTTCGCAATCGTCTGCACCGGGCTGCTGACCTTGATCGCCAGCTCGATCTTCGGCGCCCTGGCCGGCACCTCCCGCGTCGCCGCGGTGCGCAGCGGCCTGGCCGACAGCGTCGAGCAGGCCCACCAGTATGCCGCCGAGCACACCAGCACCGTCTGGCTATGCCCGTCACGCGAGGGTTTCGCCTGCGCGGACGACACCGACTGGAGCCACGGCTGGATGGGCTTCGCCGATCACAACGGCAACGCCCGCTTCGACGAGGGCGACGAACTGCTGCACAAGACCCCGCCCCTGCTCGACGGCCTGCGCCTGTGCAGCGCCCGCCGCCAGACCCGGATCCGGTTCCGGCCCCGGGACGGCCGGCCTGACTCGGCGATCGGCTTCACCTTGTGCGACCTGCGCTGCCCGCAGGAGGCGGTCGCCCTGGCGCTGACCGAAGAAGGCCGGATCAGCGAGCGTCCCGCGAGCCTGCGCGCGGCGCAGGAGTGCCAACTGGAATGACCGCGGCGGTGCACGGGCAGGCCTGGCACGATGGGCAGACAGGCAGACAGGCAGACGCTAACGCGCCATGAGCGGAGTCGGATTTAGCGAGTTCGGCCGCGCCGCGCATCAGCGACTCGATGCCTCGTCGCGGCGACAACCACCGCGACGAAAATCCAAGCAGTCGGCGCGCGGCGCGATCGCCAAAAACCGTCGCCAACGGAAAACCGCGGCCAAAGAAAAAGGCCGCGATTGCTCGCGGCCTTTCTCGTATTTGGCGCCCGAAGTTGGACTCGAACCAACGACCCCCTGATTAACAGTCAAGTGCTCTAACCGGCTGAGCTATTCGGGCGGGGCTGCATATGATGCTTACTGAGTCGACCGGCGTCAACACTCTTGTGCAAAAAAGTGAAAAACCCCGGTTTTTCAGCGGCCTCGGCTCAGGTCACCACGCGGTAGCACGGGCGGTATTCGCCGGCGATCTTCATCCGGCGCTGCTCGACGAAGGCGCGCAGCAGTTCGTCCAGCGACTGCATCATGTCCGGGTCGCCGTGGATCTCGAACGGGCCGAATTCCTCGATCCGGCGCATGCCGTCCTCCTTGACGTTGCCGGCGACGATGCCCGAGAACGCGCGGCGCAGATCGGCCGCCAGTTCGTGCGGCTTGCGGCCGTGGTGCAGGTCCAGCGCGGCCATCGCCTCGTGGGTCGGCACGAACGGGCGCTGGAAGGTCAGCGGGATGTCGATCGACCAGTTGAAGAAGAACGAATCCTTCTGCTCGATGCGGTACTCGCGGACCTTGCGGATGCCGTGGCTCATGCGCTTGGCGACCTGCTCGGGGTCGCCGACGATGATCTCGTAGCGCGAGGTCGCCGCGTCGCCCAGGGTCAGGCGGATGAACCTGTCGATCTGCTCGAAGTACGGCGCCGACGCGGTCGGGCCGGTCAGGATCAGCGGGAACGGCAGGCCGGCGTTCTCTTCGCGCAGCAGGATGCCGAGCAGGTACAGGATCTCCTCGGCGGTGCCGACGCCGCCCGGGAACACGATGATGCCGTGGCCCATGCGGACGAAGGCCTCCAGGCGCTTCTCGATGTCCGGCATGATCACCAGGTGGTTGACGATCGGGTTCGGCGATTCGGCGGCGATGATGCCCGGCTCGGTGATGCCGATGTAGCGCATGTTGCGCTTGCGCTGCTTGGCGTGGGCGATGGTCGCGCCCTTCATCGGGCCCTTCATCGCGCCCGGGCCGCAGCCGGTGCAGATGTCCAGGCCGCGCAGGCCCAGCTCGTAGCCGACCTGCTTGGTATAGATGTACTCGTCGCGCGAGATCGAATGGCCGCCCCAGCACACCACCAGGTTCGGGTCGGCCGGATGCAGGATGCGCGCGTTGCGCAGCAGCCCGAACACCGAGTCGGTCAGGCCGTCGCTGCTGTCGAGATCGCGGCCGCCGCCCTTGCCCAGTTCGATCGCGGTATAGGCCAGGTCGCGGACCACCGCGAACAGCAGTTCGGCGACGCCGCGGATGATGTCGCCGTCGACGAAGGCCATCGCCGGCGCCTTGACCAGATCGATGCGCATGCCGCGGTCTTGCTGATGCACTTCGATATCGAAATCGGGATACAGCTCGCGCGCCGCGCGCGGGTCGTCGGAGGCGCTGCCGCTGGTCAGCACCGCCAGGGCGCAACGACGCAGCAGGTCGTGCATGCCGGTGGACGCATCGCGCAGGCGCGCGACCTCGTCGCGGGACAGAACGTCGAGCCCGCCCTTGGGATAGATGCGGGCGTTGACCGTCGGCAGGACGGCCGGAATGGAAGGTGCGGTCATTGCGTTTTTCTCTGTTTTCTTCATCGATTAGTGGGGAGGACTCTAGCAGTTTGCCATCCGGCTGCGGCGGCCGCGGCGCCCGCCGGACCGGTCCGCGGCCGTGCCGCCCCACCCTGTCCGGCCGCGAAACCCACGGCCCCATAAAAAGAAAAACGGCCGGGGTCGCCCCCGGCCGTTTCACGTTTCAAAGGTAGCGCAAAATCAGAAGCGGTAGTGGAAGCTCAGCTGAGCCGCCCAGCGCGAAATACCCTTTTCGTCGTAGATCTGCTCGGCATCCGGGGTATTGAAGCGATAGATGTACTTGCCGGTACCCGGATCGATACCGCCGTACTCGACCACGCCGCGCATGCCCGGGAACGGGGTTTCTTCGATCTGTCCCCAGTCCTTGTTGATCATGTTGCCGATGTTGAGGATGTCCAGCGACAGCTCGGCCTTGTGACCTTCCATGAAGCCCGGCAGTTCCTGCGAGATATGCACGTCGAACTGGTTGACCCACTTGCCGCGCACGGCGTTGCGCTGGGCGACCTGGCCGGCATGGCTCTGCAGGTAGGCGTTGCTGTTGAAGTAAGCCCAGAACGCCGCTTCCTCGGCGGCGCTGCCGAACTTGACGTCGCCCGGGCCCTTCGGGATGTACAGCAGGTCGTTCAGGCGGCCGTCGCCATTGGCGTCGTTGTCGAACGCGTAGCTGTACGGACGGCCCGAGCGGCCTTCGTAGAACAGCGACACGCTGGTGTTGTTGTCACCGAAGAAGGCGTGCTTCCAGTTCACCGCGGCGGTGAAACGGTCGCGGATCTCATAGCTGGAGCGCGCGCTGACTTCTTCGTTGGCCTGGAACACGCCGACGTTGCCGAGGTTCGAGCTCGAGGTCGAGCTGGTCAGCGGGCTGACTTCGGTGGCGTGGGTGTAGGTGTAGGCCACATTCCACGACCAGTCGCTGTTGTTGAACGGCTTGCTCAACGACAGGGTCATCTGCTCGCTGCCGCCCTTGCTGGTGCTACGCGCGATGATGGCGTCGTTGTAGCGGCCGTCGCGACGGAAGCGCGCGTCGTTGGTACCGCTCAGCGTGCCCTGCTGATTCCACGCGGAACCACGCTGGCCATTGGGCCCCCAGTAAATGGAGCGGCCATCCTGACCGACCTTCTGCACCGCGCCGAGATTGAGCTGCTGGTAGTAGATCGCGTCGTTGACCTGGGTGACCACGCCCTCGACCGCGGCGACCATGCCGTACCACGGCAACTCGGTATCAAACGCGAGGTTGGCCTTCCACACCGACGGAAGCTGCAGGTCCTTCTCGATGAAATCGATCGACTGGGTCGCGCCGGTGCCCGGGGTGAACTGGGCGAGCTGGTTGTCCGGATTCGGGCTGAAGCGGGTGATGCCGCTGTTGAACACGTAGTCGGTGTAGGACGTGCCGTTGTTCGAGTACGGGTTAGCCAGCCACACGGTCGGGCTGCTGCCGCGGAACAGGCCCACGCCGCCGCGCAACTGAGTCGGACGCTCGCTGTCGAAGGTGTAGTTGAAGCCGAAGCGCGGCGCCAGCAGGTCGGTGCCGTCGATGGTGTTGTCGTTGCGCACGCCGAAGGCGTTGGACGCGACCGGGTTGTAAACCGGGTCCTCATCGACGATGGCGCGGTCGTAGCGCAGACCGAAGGTCAGGCTCAACTTGTCGTTGACCGCCCAGGTGTCCTGCAGAAACACGCCCACGTTCTTCTGGGTGAAGCCCGCCGCCATGTTGTCGAGGTCGCCGCCGGCCGGGTAGAACAGCTGGTAACGGCTGGAACGGCCGGCGCGGTAGTCGGCGATCGAGTTGAAGGTGTAGACACCGTTGATACGACGACCGAACAGGTTGTAGACCTCGTTGGACTCGTAATCGGCGCCGAACTTGACGGTGTGATCGCCCAGGAACAGGTTGCCGGCGAAGAAACCGTTCCAGGTCTTGGTCTCAAGGATGTTGGCCTGGGTGTTCTCTTCGGTACCGAAGTTCAGGGTGTTGTTGCCCACGCGGACGCCGATCGCCGGCAAGTCGAACTGCGGGTTACGGACGGCGGAGTAGTCGCGGTACGAGACCTTGGCTTCGGTGGAGAAGTTGTCGGTCCAATCGCTGAACAACTGACCGGTGTAGGTCTTGAACTCGAAGTCCTGGACGTAGTGGTACGAGCTCAACGCCAGCGAGCTGGTGCCGAAGCCCTGCAGGAACGCGGTGCTCTGCTTGCTCTGCGCGTAGCGGAAGTTGGCGCGGTGCTGGTCGTTGATGTTCCAGTCCAGCTTGATGCCGTATTCCTCGCTCTTGGTGTCGAGCGACGGCAGCGCCAGCGTGCCCGGATCAAAGCCCCAAACGTTCTTGGAGATGTCGATGATCTGGTTGATGTCGTTCTGGCTGATGTTGACGATGTTGTTGGCGCCCGAGCCCGGAGGACCGAAGCTGGAGTTGCCGGTGAACACTTCCTTGCCGGTGTACTTCTCGTAGTTCACGAAGAAGAACAGCTTGTCCTTGACCAGCGGGCCGCCGAAGGTGGCGCCGTAGGTGCTTTCGTTGTCGAACAGCTGCGGACGCACGTCGGCGGAGTTCTTGCCCGACCAGTCGTTGTCGCGATACACGCCGTACAGCGAACCGTGGAAATCGTTGGTGCCCGACTTGGTGACCGCGTTGATCACGCCGCCGGTGCCGCCGGAGATGGTGACGTCGTAGTTGGCGACGTCGACCGAGACTTCGTCGATCACATCCATCGAGAACGGCTGCTTCGGGGTCGGCAGGCCGTTGCCGCCGAGGCCGAAGGAGTCGTTGGTGCTGATGCCGTCGACACGGATCACGTTGTAGCGCGGGTTCTGGCCGCCGACCGAGATCTCGTTACGGGCCTTGTCGGTCTGGACCACGCGCGGGTCGAGGCGGACGAAGTCCTGCAGATTGCGGTTGATGGTCGGCATCGACTCCAGCTGCTCGCGGGTCACGATCGAGCCGGCGCCCATCTTGTTGGACGAGAACACTTCCGAGCCCACCGAGGCGACGGCCTGCACCGCGCCCAGGGTGGTGACCTGGTTGTTGAGCGAGACGTCGACTTCGTTGACCTTGTCCAGGTTCAGGTACACGCCGTCCTGACTCGCGGTGCCGGCGCCTTCCTTATTGATCACGACGGTGTACGGACCACCGACGCGCAGACCGCGCGCGTTGTAGCGGCCGTCGGCACCGGTGCTGGCGCGGCTGACCGTGCCCGACTCGGTGTGGGTGATCGTCACTTCGGCGTTCGCGACCGGCTGGCCATCGGCGCCGACGACGCGGCCGGCGATACCGGCGGAAGTGGACTGCGCGAAGACAGGAGCGGTGGCGAGTACTGCGAGCAGGCCAAGCGTGAGCTTGGACATGCGGACGCGGTTCGGATGGGTCATTACGGTGGCCTCAGGACGTGAAATGCGTGGCGGATTGTCGGCAGGCGCAGCTTTGCGCCGCAGCCTTGCACGAAGATTTGGATTGGCTAGCCCCTACCCGCGCGACCAGTGGCCCGCCGGGTTAACAGCAGTTTAACAGGCTAGGGACGCTGTGTGACAGAGACGTGACCGGCATCAAGCCTTGTCACACGGTGATGGCGGCCACAACTGAACCGGCACGCACGGCAAAGTTGTATAAGCGGGCGCCCGTGGGGTGCCTGGTTGCGTGCTGGGGCGTATGGGACCTGCACGGGAATCGGGAATCGGGAATCGGGAATCGGGAATCGGGAGTCGGGAGTCGGGAGTCGGGAGTCGGATAAAAGCCTGAGCCTTGGCCTGCGATACGAAAAGGCCCACCTCGCGGCGGGCCTTCAGCTGTTGCTCTTACGATTCCCGATTCCCCATTCCCGATTCCCGGCCGCCTTACGGCGGCCCCGGCAAAAACGCCGCGAACCCGTCCAGGATCATCTGCACCGAAATCGCCACCAGCAGCATGCCCATCAGGCGCTCGATCGCGATCAGGGCGCGGCGGCCTAGCAGTTTGTACAGCAAGGTCGCCGAGAACAGGATCGCCGCGGTCGCGCCCCAGGCGATCATCAGCGCCAGGCTCCAGTCGCCCAGGCGCGCGGGGTCGTTGCTGCCCATCAGCATCACCGCGGCCATGCCCGAGGGGCCGGCGACCAGCGGGATCGCCATCGGCACGATGAAGGGTTCGCCGTCCGGGATCTCGCCCATCAGGCCTTCCGGCGGCGGGAAGATCATGCGGATGCCGATCAGGAACAGCACGATGCCGCCGGCGATCGAGACCGATTCCTGACGCAGGTGCATCAGCTCCAGCGCGTACTTGCCGCCCCACAGGAACAGCATCAGCACGCCGAGCGCGATCAACAGCTCACGCGCGAGCACGATGCGCTGGCGCTTGGGCGGCAGCCCGCGCAGCAGGCTCAGGAACACCGGGATGTTCCCGAGCGGGTCGAGGATGATGAACAGCAGCAGCGCCGCCGAAGCGATGGTCATGGCGGCGCAGCCGTTGTCAGCGTTGCAGTCACGGAACCGGCGACCAGAGCTGGCCGCGATGCGCCGCGCCGTCGGCCGACAGCAGGCTCACGCAGGCCTGCGCGTACGCGGACGGATCGCGCGCGGCGCGGTCGCTGTCCTCGACATAGGCGCGCGCGCGCAGCGGGGTGCGCATCGGCCCCGGCCGCAGCCCGGCCACGCGGATGCTGGAATTGAGCAGTTCGGCATGCAGCATGCCGACCAGCGCGGCGAGCGCGTGCTGAGCGGCGCCATAGCCGCCCCAATAGGCCTGACCGACCCGCTGCGGATCGTCCAGCGCGAACACCAGCGCCGCATCGGGCGCCTTGGCCAGCAGCGGTAGACAGGCCTGCGACAGCCACCACGGCGCGGTCAGATTGACGTGCACGGCGCGCGCGAACGCGGCCGGATCGGTCTGCGCCAGCGGGGTCAGGCCGGGGAAATCGGCGGCGCAGTGCAGCACGCCGTCGAGCCGGCCCAGCTCGCTGTCGATGCGCGCGGCCATCTCGGCGTAGTCGTCGGGCTGCGCGCCTTCCAGGTCCAGCGGGTACAACAGCGGCTCCGGACCGCGCTTGGCCACCGCGTCGTAGACCTTGTTCAACTTGGGCAGCTTGCGCCCGAGCAGCACCACCGTCGCCCCCGCGTCGGCGCAGGCGCCGGCCGCGGCCGAGCCCAGCCCGCCGTTGGCGCCGGTGACGAGCACCACCCGCCCGGCCAGGGCCTGCGGCGCGCGGGCGTCGTCGGTAGCGTTGGTGGCGGTCGAACTCACTGCGTCTGGGTCTCGCTGATCATGCGCGCCAGTTCGCCGGACTCGAACAGTTCGAGGGTGATGTCGCAACCGCCGATCAGCTCGCCGTGGATGAACAACTGCGGGAAGGTCGGCCAATTCGAATAACGCGGCAGATTGGCGCGCACTTCGGCGTCTTCGAGCACGTTGACGGTGTGCAGCTTGGTCGCGCCGGCGGACTTGAGCGCCTGCACCGCGCGGCTGGAGAAGCCGCACATCGGGAACTGCGCGGTGCCCTTCATGAAAAGGACGATCGGATGGGCTTCGACTTCGGCCTGGATCCGTTCCATAACGGACATGGGTACTGCTCCTGACGGGGTTTGTTGCCGGCCTTGACGGTTCAGCAACGAAACGTGGGGATAGAATATGAATTGTAAGCCTTCATGGCGTCGCCGACGCGTCGGCCCCGGAACTCCATCGTCCCGGCGGCGGAACAGCGGCCGCGGCGCCCCTCCGCTAGCCAGCCCCCTCTCGAATCTAGGAGCCCGCCAATGGCCATCGAATTGCCTGCCCTGCCCTACGACCGCACCGCGCTCGAACCCACCATCTCCGGCGAGACCATCGACTACCACTACGGCAAGCACCACAAGGCCTACGTCGACAATCTCAACAAGATGATCGAAGGCACCGAGTTCGCCTCGCTGTCGCTGGAAGAGATCATCAAGAAGTCCCAGGGCGGCATGTTCAACAACGCCGCGCAGATCTGGAACCACACCTTCTATTGGAACTGCCTGTCGCCCAAGGGCGGCGGCGAGCCGACCGGCAAGCTGGCCGAACTGATCAACAAGGCCTTCGGCGACTTCGCCAAGTTCAAGGAAGAGTTCACCAAGACCGCGGTCGGCACCTTCGGCTCGGGCTGGGGCTGGCTGGTGCAGCGTCCGGACGGCTCGCTGGCCCTGGTCAGCACCCCGAACGCGGCCACCCCGCTGACCGGCGAAGACACCGCGCTGCTGACCTGCGACGTGTGGGAACACGCCTACTACATCGACTACCGCAACGCCCGTCCGAAGTACGTCGAGGCGTTCTGGAACCTGGTCAACTGGGACTTCGTGGCTGCGAACCTGAAGTAAGCCGACGGCGTCACCGCGATACCGAAACGGCCGGGGCAACCCGGCCGTTTCGTTTTTTGGATTGCCAGATTAGTGCCGCATGGCCTACCTGTAGGAGCGGCGCAAGCCGCGACTGCGAACTTCCGACAACGACGCCCGCCCGTACCCGCGCCGCAACCGGCCACCCCGCGGTCGCGGCTCGCGCCGCTCCTACAGGGGCTATCGGATGCCACGGATCGCACTTGCGGGCCGGGCCGGGCGCGCTCAAGCTCGCCGTCGCGCTCCCGCAGATCCAACCTCGCTCATGGCCTCGGCATTCGCTTCCACCGCTCCTTACTGGGTCCCGGCGCTGTCGGCGCTGATGGTCTACCGCCGCATCCGCCGCACCTTCGGCGTGCAGCCATGGCGGCCGGTGCGCAGCGGCATCCGGCTCGGGATTCTGATCCTGGTCGCGTGCATGCTGATCGTCCTGGCGGCGGTACAGCCGCAACTCGCGCCGGCGATGGCGATCGGCGGCGTGCTCGGCATCGGCGTCGGTCTGCTCGCGCTCAAGCACACCCATGTCGCCGTGCGCGACGGCCGCCGCGTCTACACGCCCAATCCCTGGATCGGCGGCGCGCTGACCGTGCTGCTGGTCGGTCGATTGGCCTGGCGCTGGACCCACGACGGTCTGTCCGCCGCGCAAACGCCGAGTGGGTTGACCCTGGGCCTGGCCGCGGTGCTGATCGTGTATTCGCTGGTGTACCTGATCGGCCTGATGCGGCAAATGCGGCATCTGCTGCCGACGCCGGAATCGCATTCGGCGCTCGCCGACGATGACCGGCCTACGCACTCCTGACCGATTCGCGCCACGCCGGGCGCTGCATCGATCGGCGACAGTCGGGCGCGGCGAAGAAGATCATGAAGTCGATGCCGGGACCACCACGACGCAGACGTCGTCTTCGTCGGCTCGCAGCCAGCGATAGGCGACGCCGAGCGCGCCCATCGCGTACTTGCAACGCAAGACATCGCCGGGCCGCAAGCGCCCATGCAGTTCGTCGCTGACCCTGACTTTCACCTCTTGCCCGGTCGGGTCGCGATCGAAGCGCGCCCAGCACGAACGCCGGGAGCATTCCACCGGCTTGGCCGCGCCGAAATGGGTATAGGTGCCGCGCGGCATCAACGCATTGGCGAGCAGAACATACGGAATCGCGCCCCACAGCAGCACGCCGTACACCACCATCACGCCAAACGCTTTCCCCACCCAATCGGGACCGAACTCGCGCGGACCGAGCCAGGCGCGATAGCGCACCACGTAGGCGATCACCAATACCAGGATCGGCAGGCCCAGTACGCACGCCGTGCTCACCGCACCGTACTCGAGCGGCGTCTCGAACCATCTCGGCAGCAACTGCCCGAAAACCAGGAACACGAACAGCAAGCCCGCGCCATACTTGCGCGACAGGCGCAGCAGACGCGGCGGTGGCCGGGTCGTCGCCTCAGTCGTGCGCGACGACATCCGGGCGATCCTTCGCCAATGCCGCGATCACCGGCGCGACCTGTGCCTGCCGCTGCAATGCGGCGCCGATTCGCCCCAGCATCGCCGCCAAGTCCCGCGGCGAATCCGAACGCAAGGTCGCATGCCCGACCTTGCGCCCCTCGCGCGGCTGCTTGCCGTAATCGTGCCAATGCCCGCCGGCCTCGCTCAGCACCGCGTTCGCATCGGGCATCGCGCCGATCCAGTTGAGCATGCAGGCCTGACCGAGCACGCGGGTGTCGCCCAGCGGCAGGCCGAGCACGGCGCGCAGGTGGTTCTGGAACTGCGAGGTCTCGCTGCCTTCGATCGTCCAATGGCCGGAGTTGTGCACGCGCGGCGCGAGTTCGTTGGCCAGCAGCACGCCGTCGCGGCAGAACAGTTCCAGCGCGAACACGCCGACGTAGTCCAGCGCTTCGGCGAGTTTGCTCGCGTAGCCGATCGCGGTCGCGCTGAGCGCGTCGTCGACCCGCGCCGGCGCCAGGCTCGCCGAGAGCACGCCGTCGACATGCCAGTTCTCGGTGATCGGCCAGGCGCGGAATTCGCCGTCGCGGCCGCGCACGGCGACCACCGACAGCTCGCGTTCGAATGCGACGAAACCTTCCAGGATCAGCCCGACCTTGTTGGCCTGCGGACCCAGCGCGGCCCAGGCCGCGTCGGCGTCGGCCGGGGTCTTGATGCGGAACTGGCCCTTGCCGTCGTAACCCAGGCGGCGGGTCTTGAGGATGCACGGCGTGCCGATCTTGAGCAGCGCCGCGTCGAGCGATTCGCGCGTGCCGATCGCGGCGAAATCCGGCACCGGGATGCCCAGGTCGAGGAACAAGGTCTTTTCGGCCAAGCGATCCTGGGCGACCGCCAGCGCGCGCGGGCTCGGGAACACCGGCCGGCGTTCGGCCAGCCAATGCGCGGACTCGGCCGGCACGTTTTCGAAATCGAAGGTGGCCACGTCGATGTTCGAGGCGAACTGGTCGAGTGCGGCCTGATCGGTGTAGTCGCCGACCACCATCGGCGCGAACTGCCCGGCGCAGGCGTCCTCGGCGCTGTCGAGCACCAGGAAACGCAAGCCGAGCGGCGCGCCGGAAAGCGCGAGCATGCGGGCCAGCTGCCCGCCTCCGAGAATGCCGACGGTGGTCATTGGCGCGGGTCGTCGTGGGCGAGCACGTCGTCGGTCTGGCGCGCGCGGAACGCGCTCAGCGCCGCGCCGATCGCGGGGTGTTCCGACGCCAGCAGCGCCGCGGCGAACAGCGCCGCGTTGGCCGCGCCGGCGTTGCCGATGGCGAAGGTCGCGACCGGAATGCCGGCCGGCATCTGCACGATCGACAGCAGCGAATCCATGCCGTTGAGCGCCTTGGACTGCACCGGCACGCCGAGCACCGGCACCGCGGTCTTCGCCGCGAGCATGCCCGGCAGATGCGCCGCGCCGCCGGCGCCGGCGATGATCGCGCGCAGGCCGCGCGCGGCCGCCGTATCGGCGTATTCGAACAACACGTCCGGGGTGCGATGCGCCGAAACCACCCGGACTTCGTGCGGCACGCCCAGCGCCTCGAGCTTGGCGGCGGCGTGCTGCATGGTCTCCCAGTCCGAGCGCGAGCCCATGACGATGCCGACCAGCGGCGGCGGCGCGTTGGACGGGGAGCCGGACGAAGAAGCGGAGGACTGGGCTGGGGACATGGGACGTGCCTTGGCGCAAAGACGTATTCTAACGCCCTGTCCCGTCGTACCGGCACCGCACCGTATGGATCGCAAACTGCTCGACCTGCTCGTCTGCCCCACCACCCGCCAACCGCTGTTCCCGCTGGAAAGCCGCGGCCTGCAGGCGCTCAACGCCGCGATCGCGGCCGGCGGCCTGGTCCGCGGCGGCGGCGAAGCCCAATCCGAGGCGCTGCGCGAAGCGCTGATCACCCGCGACCGCAAGATCGTCTACATCGTCGACGACGGCATTCCGCTGCTGGATTCGGAAAACGCCGTCGCCACCGCGCAAGTCAGCGACTTCCCGAGCGCATGAGCGCGCCCGCCCGCGACCTGACCCCGCCGCCCGCGGCCGAAATCGAGGCCGACGTGGCCGACGCCCTGGCCGAAGACCTCGGCGGCGGCGACGTCACCGCCGACCTGCTGCCGGATTCGGCCGACATCGCCTATCTGCTGTGCAAGGAAGATGCGGTGGTGTGCGGACGGCCGTGGTTCGACGCCTGCCATCGCGCGCTCGACCCGAACGTCCGGATCGACTGGCGGGTCGAGGAAGGCGACCGGGTGACCAAGGGCACGGTGCTGGCGACCTTGCAGGGCCGCTCCCGCGCCTTGGTCAGCGCCGAACGCGCCTCGCTGAATTTCCTGCAGACGCTGTCGGGCACCGCCACCACCACCGCGGCCCATGTCGCGGCCGTCGAAGGCACCGGCACGCGCATTCTCGACACCCGCAAGACCCTGCCCGGCCTGCGTCTGGCGCAGAAGTACGCGGTCCGGGTCGGCGGCGGGGTCAACCATCGCATCGGTTTGTTCGACGCGGTGATGCTCAAGGAAAACCACGTGCGCGCGGCCGGCTCGCTGACCGCGGCGATCCGCGGCGCGCGCGCCAAGCATCCGCAACTGCCGCTGATCGTCGAAGTCGAATCGCTGGAGCAACTGCGCGAGGCCTTGAGCGAGGGCTGCGACCGCATCCTGATCGACGATTTCGACGCGCCGACCCGGCGCGAGGCGGTGCGGATCGCGCGCGCCGCGCCGTTCGACGGACGCATTCCGCTGGAGGTCTCCGGCGGCGTGGACCTGGCCGGGCTGCGCGCCATCGCCGAGGACGGGGTCGACTGCATTTCGATCGGCGGCCTGACCAAACATGTGCGGGCGATCGATCTTTCGTTGAAACTCGGTCCGCCGCCGGGCTGAAGCCCTTGGCTTTGCCCCTCGCCGCCGCCAGACATTCGCCATGCCCAGCCTGATCTTCCTGATGATATTCGGCGCCGCCGCGTTCTCGTTCTGGAGCGCGGGCCGCGCCGCCGCCGAACGCGCCGAAGCGGTCGGCCGCGATGCCTGCCGCGCGGCCGGGGTGCAATGGCTCGATCAGAGCGTGCATGCGATCGGCCTGAAGGTGATCCGGCGCGAGAGCGGCTGGCTCGGCTTCGAGCGCACCTTCCGCTTCGATTATTCGATCGACGGCGAAGACCGGCACGTCGGCCGGCTGGTGCTGCGCGGCGAGCGGCTGATCGCGTTCAGCGGGCCGATCACGCGCGAGCCGTCGCAGTTGCATTGACCCGGTCGGCGGTCGACCACCCTCCTGTAGGAGCGGCGTGAGCCGCGACCGCGAATCACCGATAACGACGCCTGCTGCTGGTTGCGACGCGACCGGCCGCCCCGCGGTCGCGGCTCACGCCGCTCCTACAGGGCGCGAACGGAGATACGCAGCCGTTTGCTCGGCGACGCATTTACTTGACGATTCGCAGAGGCCCGCCGCGCGCGCGCCATCGCAACTGCATCGACCAGATCGGCGGTAGGTCGCTTCCTGTAGGAGCGGCGTAAGCCGCGACCGCGAATCACCGATAACTACGCCTGCCGCTGGTTGCGACGCGACCGGCCGCCCCGCGGTCGCGGCTTGCGCCGCTCCTACAGGGCGCGAACGGGGCAACGCAGCCGCTTGCTCGGCAACGACTTAACTTGACGATTCGCAGAGGCCCGCCGCGCGCGCGAGCCATCGCAACTGCATCGACCAGATCGGCGGTAGGTCGCCGCGTGTAGGAGCGGCGCGAGCCGCGGCCGCGAATCCTCGATAACGACGCCTGCCGCTGGTTGCGACGCGACCTGCCGCCCCGCGGTCGCGGCTTACGCCGCTCCTACAGGGGGCATCGGGACTGCGTTGTGGTTTCGTTGATCGGCGGTGCGCTTACTTGACGATGCGCAAATGCCCGCCGCGACGCGGCGAGGGCGAAGGCGGCTGCGGGCCATCGTCGTCGCCCTCGGGCGATGGATCGTTCGGCACCGCGCTCAGCACCGGCGGCGAACCGGTTTCGGTTTCGTCCTGCCCTTCCTCCAGCGCCGACTCTTCCAGGCTGCTGTCTTCCGGCAAGGCCATGCCCTGACCGGTTTCGCGCGCGTAGATCGCCAGCACCGCGCCGACCGGCACCGACACCGCATGGCTGACGCCGCCGAAGCGGGCGCTGAAGCGGATCAGGTCGTTGCCCATTTCCAGGTGCGAGACCGCGCGCGCGGCGACGTTGAGGACGATCTTGCCGTCCTTGACCGCGTGCGCCGGCACCTGCACCGCCGGGCGCGTGGCATCGACCAGCAGGTGCGGGGTCATGCCGTTGTCGGCGATCCATTCGTACAGTGCCCGCAACAGATAGGGGCGGTGGCTGGTCATCGGCGTGCTGCTTTCGGTCATATCCGCATTTTAAGCTAAAGCACCGGCCGGCAGGCGGCCAGGAGCGCATTCACGCGGCGCCGCGGTCCACGACGAACACCCGCCAGCGCCGGATCACGCGCCGATTGGGATCGTTGGCGAGTCCCGCGACAACCAAGCGATGCGTCATCTATCCGGCAAGGATTTCAGACGACTCAGATCCGGAAACAACGGCACTTCGACGCAATCGAAACGAAAGACTTCAGGCTTGACGCCCACCCGCGATATCTCCGCCGCCGCGAACCCGCTTCTCGCTTTCCCAATCCCGAATCCCGAATCCCAATCCCGGCCTTTAACCCGGCAAGTCGCGCAACTTGCGCTCCTGCTCGGTCAGGCTGCGGGTGAAACCGGGGTTGCGGAAGATCCGGTTGCCATAATCCTCGATCGCCTTGCCGTCCTTCGGCAGCGGCACGTCCAGCGACGGCAGGCGCCAGATGATCGGCGCCATGGCGCAGTCGGCCAGGCTCATTTCCGGGTTCAGGAAGAACTTGCTGGCCTTGAACAGCGGCACCGACGCGGTCAGCAGTTCCTTCAGCCGCTTGCGCGCGGCCTCGGCCTGGGCCTTGTTGCCCATCTGGATCGCCTGCACCTGCGGCACCCAGTCGTGCTCGAGCCGCAGCATCGCCAGGCGCAGGCGCGCGCGCGACAGCGGATCGACCGGCATCAGCGGCGGATGCGGGTAGCGCTCGTCCAGGTATTCGCACACCACGCTGGCCGCGTACAGCACCAGATCGCGCTCGACCAGGGTCGGCACCGAGTGATAAGGATTGAGGTCGACCAGGTCTTCGGGCGGATTCTGCGGGTCGACCGGGATCAGGTCGTAGGTGACGCCCTTGGCCGCCAGTACCAGCCGGACGCGATGGCACAGCACGCAATCGGTGGACGAAAACAGAGTCAGTGCATTACGCATACGGGGGCTCGCCGCCATCATCGACCTCTCCAACGACCGGAATCCGCCAGTCGCAAGACGCCCCCCACCCGCTGTGGAAGGTCATCACGGCCTCGAGCCTGCATTGGACTTTGCCAAGGCTGTCGACTCGCTGGAGCCGACACCCTAGCGGAAAACCCACGCTTGTGGCGTGGGTTTTCCAGTCGAACGACGTCAGTGCTCCACGTCGCGCCAGTACTCGGTCTTCAACAGATACGCGATGAAGGTGAACAACGCCAGGAACAGGATCACCCAAACGCCGAGACTCTGGCGCTTCAGGGCGGCCGGTTCGCCGGCGTACTCGAGGAATGTGGTGATGTCGCGCGTGGCCGTCTTGAAGCCTTCGGCGTCGAGCTTGCCGGGCTGGGTCACCTTGAGCGCATGGACCGGGCGTTCGCCCGTGGCCTTGTCGAGCTCGCCGTACTCCGCGTGCTGCAGGCCCTGCAGTTCCCACAGCGGGTTGGGCATCGAAGCGTTCGGGAACAGCTTGTTGTTCCAGCCCAGCGGACGGGTCTCGTCGAGATAGAACTCGTTGAGGTAGGTGTAGATCCAGTCGCTGCCGCGCACGCGCGCGATCACGCTCAGGTCCGGCGGCATCTTGCCGAACCACTGGCTGGCGTGTTCGGCGGTCATGTTGACCTGAACCTGCTCGCCGAACTTGGCGCCGGTGAAGTTGAGGTTGTTCATCACCTCTTCTTCGGTCAGCCCCAGATCCTCGGCCATGCGCGAATAGCGCAGGTACTTGAGCGAGTGGCAGCCCGAGCAGTAGTTCATGTACAGCTGCGCGCCGCGCTGCAACGAGGCGCGGTTGCTCAGGTCGGTCTCCGACTGCATCAGGTTGCCGCCGCCGGAAGCGAAGGCGGTGGCCGACACGAGCAGTCCGGCGACGAAGGTGGCGAGCTTCTTCACGATGCGATTCTTCTGCAGAGGCTGGCTGTTTGGAACGTCGGCGGCAACGGCCGCGGACGCTTGCAGACGGACCTGGGTGCTGGAGTTAGTCATGCATCGTCACCCGTTCCGGCACCGGCTTGGTCTTGTCGAGCTTGGTCCACAGCGGCATGGTGATGAAGAAGGCGAAGTACAGGAAGGTCAGCACGCGGCCGACGATGGTCTCGACCGGGTCGGTACCCGGGCCGGCGCCGATCTTGCCCAGCCAGATGAAGCACACCGCCAGCAGCATCAGCATGAACTTGCTGATCCAGCCGCGGTAACGCACCGACTTGACCTTGCAGCGGTCCAGCCACGGCACCAGGAACAGGATCGCGATCGCGGCGAACATGACCAGCACGCCCGACAGCTTGTGCGGGATCACCCGCAACATCGCGTAGTACGGGGTGTAGTACCACACCGGCTTGATGTGCTCCGGCGTCACCAGGCGGTTGGCCTCGGTGAAGTTGTCGTGCTCGAGGAACCAGCCGCCCATCGCCGGAGCGAAGAAGATGATGAACGCGGCGATGATCAGGAAGAAGCCGACGCCGACCAGATCCTTGACCGTGTAGTACGGGTGGAACGGAATGCCGTCGAGCGGCTTGCTCGCGTCCCAGCGGTTGCCCTTCGGGCCCTTCTTGATGTCGACGCCGTCGGGGTTGTTGGAACCCACTTCGTGCAGCGCGCCCAGGTGCAGCACCACCAGCAGCAACAGCACCAGCGGCAGCGCGATCACGTGCAGGGCGAAGAAGCGGTTGAGGGTGGCGTCGCCGGGCAGGTAGTCGCCCATGATCCACTCGGTCAGGCCGTTGCCGATCACCGGAATGGCGCCGAACAGCGAGATGATGACCTTGGCGCCCCAGAACGACATCTGGCCCCACGGCAGCACGTAGCCCATGAAGGCTTCGGCCATCAGCACCAGGTAGATCAGCATGCCGAGGATCCACACCAGCTCGCGCGGCTTCTGGTACGAGCCGTACAGCAGGCCGCGGAACATGTGCAGGTAGACGACGATGAAGAACAGCGATGCGCCGGTGGAGTGCATGTAGCGGATCAGCCAGCCCCACTCCACGTCGCGCATGATGTATTCGACCGACGAGAACGCTTCGGCCGCGGACGGCTTGAAGTGCATCGTCAGGAAGATGCCGGTGACGATCTGGTTGACCAGCACCAGCAGCGCCAGCGAGCCGAAGTAGTACCAGACGTTGAAGTTCTTCGGCGCGTAGTACTCGGTCATGTGCTTGCGGTAGACCGGCATCATGCCGGGCGCGCGAGCGGTGACCCAATCGAAGACGTTGTTGGCGGTTCGGGTAAGGATGTTGGACATGACTTACGCCGCTCCCTTCGGATCAACGCCGATGATGATGGTGTTGTCGTCTGCGTAGTAGTGCGGTGGCACCAGCAGGTTGATCGGCGCGGGCACGCCCTGGAACACCCGGCCGGCCATGTCGAAACGCGACTTGTGGCAGGGGCAGAAGTAGCCGCCCTTCCACTCGGGGTCGAAGGCTTCGGGCCGGATCTCGGCCTTCATTTCCGGCGAACAGCCCAGGTGGGTGCACAGGCCGACCAGCACCGAGATGCCGGGCTTGATCGAGCGCAGTTCCGGATTGGCGGCGCGGACGTAGGCCGGCTGCTGATCCAGGTTCTCGGACTTCGGATCGCGCAGGTGCCCGTCCAGGGTCGGCAGCGCCTTGAGGATCGCCTCGGAGCGCTTGACGATCCAGATCGGCTGACCGCGCCACTCCAGGACCAGGCGCTGGCCTTCGGCCAGGGCGCTGATGTCCGCGGTCACCGGCGCGCCGGCGAGCTTGGCGCGCGCGCTGGGGTTCCAGGACTTGATGAAGGGTACCGCCGCAAAACCGGCCCCGACCGCACCGACCACTGCCGTGGTCGCCGTCAGGAACCGACGTCGGCCCGTGTTAATAGGATCGTGGACCCCTTGGTTGGCCATCCGGCACTCCGCGAAAGCTGCAATTCGAAGTTACGCCGCACCGACCGGGCACCATGGGGAACTGCTTAACCACTGGCGAAAGGCTGGCGGCACAAAAGACGGGGAAGTGTAGCGGAACCGTTAAGGGCGCGACAATCGGCGGTATTGCAAAACCACGACGCGGTGGCTCGCGGCGGCGGCGATATCCGCCGTCGGGGCCGCAAAAGGCGGCGTATTCGCGCTTAATCGGTCGGCGGCGGGGAACAGCGGCGGGCGAACGGCGCGGCGCCCTGCAGGGGTTGCATGGGCGTCGCACCGCCGCACGGTGCGCGATCGGCCGCGGCGCGGGATTTCGGCGTCGACGGCGGCCTTGCACGCGATCGCGAACCCCGGCCGGCGAAACCCGACGGCTCGGGCCGGCCCATCCGAAACCGTATTCAGCGCGCGACCACCGCCGAGCGATAGCGCTGCGCCAGCACCGCCACCCGCTGCACATAGCGCTGGGTCTCGGCGTACGGCGGCACGCCGCGGTATTTGTCGACCGCGCCCTCGCCGGCGTTGTAGCCGGCCGCGGCCAGGGTCAGGTCGCCGTTGAAGCGCTTGAGCAGCCAGGCCAGGTACTGCACCCCGCCCTGGATGTTCTGGTTGGCGTCGAAGGCATTGCCGACCCCGAACCGGCGCGCGGTCGCCGGCATCAGCTGCATCAGCCCCTGCGCGCCGACCCGCGACATCGCATTGGGGTTGTAGGCCGATTCGGCGTGGATGATCGCGCGCACGATCGCTTCCTCGACCCCGTGCTGGCGCGCGGCCGCGGCGATCTCGGCCGAGAACGCCGCCGTGTTCAGGCGCAGCGTGCCGAAGTTGACCCCGGGCTGGCTGGCGCAGGCGAAGCAGGTCTCGATGAAGCTGTAGCGGATGGTCCGCACCGCGCTGGCGTTGGCCAGCCCCTGCGGCCGCTTGCTGGTGTAGTGGCGCACGCCGTCCTTGATAAAGGAATAGACCTGGCCCTGGACCAGCCGGGTCGGCGCTTGCTGCGGCTTGGGAATCTGCACCGGCGCCGCGACCGGCGCGATCGCGGCCGCGTTGGCGCCTGCATCCCCAGCCGTCGGAGCGACGGCGCCGGGCCGCAGCCCGGCCGCGGCCATGGTCGCGGCGGCGCCGTTGAACGTGGCCGGCGGGTTGTTGTGCGCCGACACCGGCACCCCGCCCGTTCCCGCGCCGGCGGTGACCGCGCCCATCGCCGGCGCCGGCGGCGCGTACGACACCGGGGTCGGGTTGCGCGGCCGGCTGGCGGCACTGCTGTAGGAGCTGGCGACCGTGCAGGTCGCGCCCTTGACCTTCTTGCTGACGTAGCTGCGCTCGCCGGCGGCGGTCTCGCAACGCCAAATGGTGCCCGCCCCCGCCGGCGCGAACGCCAACAGGCAGACCAGTCCCAACAGCAGCGAGCTCCCCCTCATTCGGCGGAGTGTCCCCTGCCCGGCCGGGCCTGCCAAGCCCTTGATTCGAAAACGTGACCGCCGGCGCGTCCTGGACCCGCCCGCGCCGGCCAGCGGCTACACTGACGCCCCGTTGCACCCAGCCACTCCGGCGCGGATTAACCGCCGCCCTTCCCGGACCCGGACCGCCATGACCGACCTGCATCCCCTGCCCACGGCGCCCGCCGCGGACGCCGCCCGCCCTTCCGTGCCGGGCGCCAAGAAGCCTGCTTCTAAAAAGCTGTTCATCGAGACCCACGGCTGCCAGATGAACGAGTACGACTCGGCCAAGATGGCCGACGTGCTCGCCGCCAGCGACGGCCTGGAGCTCACCACCGACGCCAGCGAAGCCGACGTCATCCTGATCAACACCTGCTCAATCCGCGAGAAGGCCCAGGAAAAGGTGTTCAGCCAGCTCGGCCGTTGGAAGCAGCACAAGCAGGGCGACCGCCAGGTCATCATCGGCGTCGGCGGCTGCGTCGCCTCGCAGGAAGGCGCGGCGATCGTCAAGCGCGCGCCCTACGTCGACCTGGTGTTCGGCCCGCAGACCCTGCACCGCCTGCCCGAGCTGATCCGCGCCAAGCGCGACACCGGCCTGCCGCAGGTCGACATCAGCTTTCCCGAGATCGAAAAGTTCGACCGCATGCCCGAGCCGCGCGCCGAAGGCCCGAGCGCGTTCGTCTCGATCATGGAAGGCTGCAGCAAGTACTGCTCGTTCTGCGTGGTGCCCTACACCCGCGGCGAGGAAGTCAGCCGTCCGTTCGAGGACGTGCTGGTCGAAGTCGCGCAACTGGCCGCGCAAGGCGTGCGCGAGGTCAATCTGCTCGGTCAGAACGTCAACGCGTACCGCGGACCGTACGGCGAAGACGGCGAGATCGCCGACCTGGGCCTGCTGATCCGCACCATCGCCGAAATCGACGGCATCGACCGCATCCGCTTCACCACCTCGCACCCGCTGGAATTCAGCGATTCGCTGGTCGAGGCCTACCGCGACGTGCCGCAACTGGCGAACTACCTGCACCTGCCGGTCCAGGCCGGCAGCGACCGCATCCTCTCGGCGATGAAGCGCGGCTACACCGCGCTGGAGTTCAAGCAGAAGATCCGCAAGCTGCGCGCGGTGCGTCCGGACATCTCGATCTCGTCGGATTTCATCGTCGGTTTCCCCGGCGAGACCGACGCGGATTTCGAAAAGACCATGAAGCTGATCGAGGACGTCGGTTTCGACCAGTCGTTCTCCTTCATCTACTCGCGCCGCCCCGGCACCCCGGCCGCGGACCTGGAAGACAGCGTGACCGATGCCGAGAAGCACGCGCGCCTGTCGCGTTTGCAGGCGACGATCAACGCCAATTCGCTGCGCATCTCGCAAGGCATGGTCGGCAGCGTCCAGCGCGTGCTGGTCGAAGGCCCGTCGCGCAAGGACCCGAACGAACTCACCGGCAAGACCGAGAACATGCGCTCGGTGAATTTCCCGGCCCCGCCGCGCCTGATCGGCCAGTTCGTCGACGTGCTGATCACGCAGGCGCTGTCGAATTCGCTACGCGGGCGGATTCAGTTGAGTGGCGATCAAACCGCGGCTTGAGTCGCGGGGGCGGACGATATCGGGTCGTGCGCTGATGAGGCTGGTGGCGGATGCAGGATTCGGCACGCTCAAAGTCGCTGGATTCCCGCGTTCGCGGGAATGACGGCTGGGAGTGCGGTCCTGTAGAGAAAACCGACGTGGCCTGCCGAGGCAATCAAGCCATTCGACAAAGTCTCTCGAAACTTACCTATCGTCATTCCCGCGAACGCGGGAATCCAGTGACTTCAGCTCGCACACCCGCCCATCGAGTCCGCTCATGAACCGAGCATCCGTAAACCTTCGTGCAAGTACGCGTAAAGTCGCTGGATTCCCGCCTTCGCGGGAATGACGGCTTGGAGCGCCACCAGCAATGCAGCCCAGGTCGCAAGCCCGAACGCTTAAATCATGAACCCAAGATCCCGCACCGCGAAATTCCCCAGGTTCGGGAAAATTAGATCCAGATCCGCATCCGCCACCCCGAACCACTTCGCCAGCGTCGCCGCGTACTGATCCACCGCGGTGGTCGGAATGATCTGCCCCCAGCCCGCATCGTCGTCGCCGCCGTTGACCAGGGTCGGCATGGTGCCGAAGAACCGCCCGCCGCGCACCGCGCCGCCGACGGCGAAGTGGTGCCCGCCCCAGCCGTGATCGGAGCCGTCGCCGTTCGACGACAAGGTGCGGCCGAAATCCGAAGCGGTGAACGCGGTGACCTGTTCGGCCACGCCCAGCTCGACGGTCGCGGCGTGAAACGCGGTCAGCGCCTGCGACAGCCGCGACAGCAGCGCCGGCTGTTCGCTGAGCAGACGGTCGTGATGATCGAAGCCGCCCATCGACACGAAATACACCTGCCGCTTCAAGCCCAGCACTTCGCGCACCTTGATCATGCGCGCAACCATCTTGAGCTGCTCGGCCAGGTCGCTGTTCGGAAACACGGTCTGCAGGTCCGAGGACGAATCCAGCGCGGTGCCGACCGCATCGGCATTCTCCCGCGCGCGCCGGAACGACGCGGCGTAACTGCGGCCGAACGCATGCGGCTGCGCGTTCGGCGCCATCAGCGCCAGGAACGCGCGCCGGCTGTCGCCGTCCCATTCGAACCGGCTGAAATAGCGCGGCCCGCCGTTGCCGATCACATACTGGCTGCCGTTGCCGGCGCGCTGCAGGATGCTTTCGAAATTCAGCGACACCGACATCGGAATGAACGCATCGGGGTTGGCGTCGTGCAGCAGATCGGCGATGCGGCCGCCCCACCCCAGGTTGCGCCCGTCGCCGGTGCGCGACACCTGCCAGTACTGCTGCTGATCGTTGTGCGAGAACAACTGCGGCGGCAGCTCGACCGCGTGATTGAGGTAATCGATCTTGCGGGTCGGCCGGATCAGCGTGCCGACATTGCCCAGCACCGCCGCATGGCCGCTGTTGAACAGGCCTTGCAGACCGCTCATGCCGAGCGTGTCCTCGCCGCCGGTCGATGCCTGCAGGCCGTAGTCGGCCCCGTCGGACGCACCACCGCCGGCTTGCGGCAGCAACGGCAGCAATTGATCCTGTTCCACCGCCAAGGTCGCGCGGGCGCCGCGGTACTGCGCGTAATGGCCGCTGTCGCGCGGGATCACCATGTTCAAGGAATCGTTGCCGCCGAACAGGAACACGCACACCAGCGCCTTGTAGTCGTCGAAGCTGGCCGGCCCGTAGGCGCGCGTCGCCGCCTCGACCAGGCGCAGATTGCCGAGCGCCGAATACAGGCCGGCGCCGCCGAGCGAGGTCAGGATCGCATTGCGCAGGAATTCACGACGTTTCATCACAGTGCCCTCCAGGGTCGCGTCACTTCTGCACCACGTATTCGGGCGAGTTGACGATCAGGTACAAGGCTTCCTGCACCCGCTCGCGCTTGGCCGCGGTGGTGTTGGCCGGCATGCCGTTGAGCCGTTCCAGCAGCACCTGGCGCATCGGCGCGCTCATCTGCCCGGACAGGAACAAGGTGTTGTAGCGATCGATCAGCGCGCCCGGATTGGTCGCGAGCGCCACGTCGCGACTGAGGTCGATCGCGATCTCGTCGTCGCCGATGCCGCCCGGATTGCCGACATAGGCGTCGAAGATCTTGCGCATCAGATAGCTTTCGTTGGCCGGCAGCATGTAGTCGGTGGCCAGTTGCAGTTCCGGCGCTGCCAGCTGCAGTTGCGAGAGCTCGCCGATCGGGCTGTAGCGCGGGCTGAAGAAATTGAACACCGAGGACGCGTACATCGGCGATTGGCCGAGGTTGCCGTCCAGGGTCCAGAACTCGTCGAGAAAGCCCGACTTCGATTTCGCGTTCAAGGCGCGCCACAGATGGGTCAGGCGCAGGATCGGCTCGCGCACCTTGCCGAAATGCTCGGGTTGCGAGGCCGGATCGCGCGCCTCCGCATCCATCAGCACCGCGGTCACGACCGCGCGCAGATCGCCGCGCACGCCCTGGCCGTTGTCGTTGAACGCGGCGGCGACGCGGCCGACGTAAGCCGGACTCGGATTGCTGGTGACCAGGCGCTGGATCAACTGCCGTCCGATGAACGGCCCGACATTCGGATGCTGGAAGATATTGTCGAGCGCCGCGTTCAGATCGGCGCGGCCGCTGCCGCCGGCCGCGAGCACGCCGCCGGGCAGCGACACGCCGGTGTAATTCAGCAATTGCTTCGCCTGCGCCGATGCGTGGTACGCGGCCTGATTCTCCATCGGCGTGACCCAGGCCGGCGCGCTGGAATCGTAGTAATAGCAATCGAAATAGCCCTGCGCCTGGCAGCCGTTGAAGGTCCAGCCGGTGAACACGTGGGCGAAACCCTTGACCGTGTCCTGGTCATAGGCGGGGATCGGTTGCCGGTTCGCGTCCAGCAGCGGCGTGCCGTCGGCATTGAGCCGCACCAGTCCGACGCTGAACAGCTGCAACACTTCGCGCGCGTAGTTCTCGTCGGGGCGGATGTTGTTGACCGGGTCGGGTTTCTGGTTCTGCATCATCGACAGGTAGATGCCCATCACCGGATGCAGGGTCACGTCTTCCAGCAGGGTGCGGAAATTGCCGAAGGAATCGCGCGCCAGCGTGTCGTAGTAATGGGTCATCCCATGCGGCGCATTGCCGAGCAGATCCGAGGCCGCATCCGACACCACGAAGATTTCGCTGAGCGCGAACGCCACCCGCTGCCGCAGTTGATCGCGATGCACCACGGTGGGCTTGATCGGGTCCTTGCCGCCGAGCGCGTTGACGAACCACGCATCCAGCCGCCAGTCGCGGCGCACGCTGTCGCCGGTGCCGGCGCGCTGCGCGGCGTTCTTCATGAAGGTCAGTTGCGACGACACCGGAAAACCGACCTGTTCGTTGATCCAGGCCGAGTAACCGATCTGCCGCAGCCGCGCGATGTCCGCCAGGGTCGGGCCGAAGGTCGCCTGCGACAGGAAGCGCGCCGCTTCGGCGTCGCTGGCGACCGTGTCCGAGATCGCGCGCGGCGCGGGTGCGACGCCGAGCGTGCTTGCCGAAGCGTTCGCGTTCGCTCGCTCCAAGGCGCCCGGATAGGGGCCGATGTAATCCGGTGTCGGCGTGACTCCGCGCAAGGCGACGATCAGGCCCAGCACCAGCAACACGCGCGGCATGCCCATCCACGCGGCGCGCAGAAGTATCGAGTTCATTGCGGCCCCCACAGGCTGGCAGTTCGCGACCGATGCTAGGCGCGCGCCCGGGGCCGAAGCTTGATTGGCGACACATTCGCTGTCATGCCGGCGCCGGGAATCCGGATCGCAAATCACGGAATCCGATGCCGGTGACAATCGTCATCGCCGGCGCGTGATCGCTACGACCCGATCACAGCACTTCGCGTTTCGCGCCGGGATAGCGGTCGGGCTTGAGCACCACGTCGCCGACGCCGAGATAGTCGTTCACCTCGAGCGCTTTGCCGTCGCGGATCACTTCGATCTCGGTCTCCGATACGCAGTAGCGCCAATCGGGAAAGTAGATCGGATGCGGAGTCTTGAAGCAGTACAGACCGCGGTCGCGACGGTAGAGCAGCCAGTACCCGTAGGAATTGCCGACGGCCGGATCGAGCACGCGCTTGAACTCATCGCCGCTGAGCCGGTACTCGCGCAACATCGACCAGGCCATCAGCGCGACCACGGCCGCGAACGCCAACACCACGGGCAGTGCGCGCTTCGGCTCGCGCATCGGGTTCGCATTGAAGTGCGAGCCCGCAACGTTGGGTGAATTCGTTTCCATCGCGGTGTCCTGTCTGTACGACGCAATTCGTTCTTAAGCCGCCGCCTTACGCCGTTCGACGCAGCGTGAACACGGCCTGTCCGCGCAATTAACTTTAAGTTAACAACTTATTTCGGTGTGTCTTGCTGCGGCGGTCGCGGGTGATAGAACACGTCCACCCCACACCCACCGCGGTTTTAAGGAAAACACGCCATGAGCAAGAACGCACTGCTTTCCATCGGTTTGTTGTTGGCGATCATCGCCGGTCCGGCCTGGGCGAAGGAAGGCACCGTGGTTCACAACCCAGACGGCAGCTGGGGCTGCGTCGGCGAGGACGGCAAGCCGATTCCGCCGGGCAGCAACGGCCGCTGGGAAGGCAAGCTGGTGGTGGGATCGCCGTGCAAGCCGGCCACGCTGAGAGTCAGCGGCGACATCGGCGTCGATCCCGGCGGCACCTCGGGCGGCGTGCGAGCGACCCGCGCGGTGCAGGCCGGCGCCGCGACCGCGACGCAGGTTCGCGAGGTGCAAGCCGCGCCGGCCAGGGCCGCCGACGTCGCCACGGCGTCGTTCGACGCCAAGGGCAGTCTCGACCTCGTCGCCGAACCCGCGGGCAAGAGCATCAGCTCGAAGGGCGTCAGTTCCACCAAGTCGCGCTGAGCGCGGCGACATGACTCCATGCGGACGCCGCAGCCGCGGCGTCCGCATGCAACGCGGCACGCATTCGCGGCGATCAATCCAGGCGCTTGCTGAAACGCGTCACCGCCGCGCTCATCATCACCGCGATGAATACCGACAGATACAGCACGTCCTGCCACAGCTCCCACAGGCTCGCGCCGCGCAGCATCACCCCGCGGATCAAGCGCAGGAAATGGGTCATCGGCAACACTTCGGCCAGCCATTGCGCGGCCACCGGCATGCCGGCGTAGGGGAACATGAAACCCGACAGCAGGATCGACGGCAGCAGGATGAACACCGTCATCTGCATGGCCTGGAACTGCGACGCGGCCTTGGTCGAAATCATCAGCCCCAGCGCCAGATTGGCCAGGATCAACAGCACCGCGGCCAGATAGACGTCGAGCACGCTGCCCTTGATCGGCACCGCGAACAGCCACGTACCCAGCAGCAACACCACCGTGGTCTGGATCAGGCCGATCACCGCATACGGCAACACCTTGCCGATCATCAGTTCGGTGCGGCTGACCGGGGTGGTGATCAGCAGTTCCATGTTGCCGCGCTCGCGTTCGCGCACGATCGCCACGGAGGTGAACATCACCATGGTCATAGTCAAGATCACCCCGATCAGCCCGGGCACGATGTTGACCGGCGAGCGTCGCTGCGGGTTGTAGAACGCGACCACGCCGATCGGCGCCACCTTGCGCGGCGCGACCACCGAACTGTCGATGGGCAATTGCGCCAATTGCGCGGCCGCGCTCTGCACCACCGTGTCGCTGCCGTCGACCATGACCTGGGCGACTTCGCGGCCGTCGATGCGGCGGCGTTCGAAATCCGGCGGCACATGCACGCCGACGCTGATCCGGCCCTGACGCAGCATTTCCACCAGTTGCTGCGGCGTCCGCGCCTGCTCGACCGGCGCGATCACGCCGGTGGCGACCATGTCCATGACCAGCGCGCGCGAGGCGGCGGTATTGGACTGATCGGCGATCGCGGCATTGAGCCCGCGCGGGTTGAGGTTGATCGCGTAGCCGAACAACACCAGCTGCCCGACCGGGATCATCACGATCATCGCCAGGGTGATGCGGTCGCGGCGCAACTGGCGGATTTCCTTGAGCACGATCGCCCACAGCCGGCGCAGTTTCATGGCGTGGTCTGCTTGGCTTGCTGGGCCGGCGCAGGCGGTTCGTGGCCACGCGTGGCCGAGACGAACACGTCTTCGAGATTGGGCTTGGCCTTGTCGACCTCGGCCGGCAGTCCGGCGTCGCGCAACGCCTGTTCCAGACTTTGCTCGGCGGTGTGCGCATCGGCCAGCAGCACGCGCAGGCTGTTGCCGACCTGGGCGACGCTGAGCACGCCGGGCAATCCGACCAGCACCCGCTGCGCCTTGCGCGGTTGCGCGGCGCGCACTTCGATCGCGCGATCGGCGAGCGCGCCGGTCAATTCGGCCGGGGTGCCGTCGGCGACCAGCTTGCCTTGGTCGAGAATCGCCAGGCGATGGCAGCGTTCGGCTTCGTCCATGTAATGCGTGGACACCAGCAAGGTGGTGCCGGCGTCGGCGAGTTCGAACAGCTTTTCCCAGAAGTCGCGGCGCGATTCGGGGTCGACCGCGCTGGTCGGTTCGTCCAGGAACAGCAGCTCGGGGCCGTGGATCACCGCGCCGGCCAGGGCGAGGCGCTGCTTCTGGCCGCCGCTCATGGTGCCGGCGAGCTGTTTCTGGCGATCGGCGAAATGGTATTGCTCGACCAGTTCGTCGATGCGCTGGCGCGCTTTCGGCTTGGGGATGTCCTGCACCGCGGCGAGGAATTCCAGGTTCTCGCGCACGGTGAGGTCTTCGAACAGCGAGAACTTCTGGGTCATGTAACCGATGCGCCGGCGCAGCGCTTCGGCCTGTTCGGGAATCTTCAGGCCGAGCACTTCGATCTCGCCCGCGCTCGGCGTCAGCAGACCGCACAGCATGCGGATGGTGGTCGACTTGCCCGAGCCGTTCGGGCCGAGGAAGCCGTACACGCAGGCGCGCGGCACGGTCAGGTCGACATCGTCGACCGCGCGCAATTCGCCGAACTGCTTGCTCATGCCGCGCGCCTCGATCGCGGGCGCTTTATCGGCGGCGGCCTGCGTGGTGTCCGGCGCGGCGAGCGCGGTGTCGCTCATGGCCCGAACTCGACCCGCACCGGCAAGCCGGCCGGCAGATCGGCGGATTTCGCGTCGCTCAGTTCGACCTCGGCCAGATAACTCAGGCGCGCGGCGTCTTCGCCGGTCAGCGCGTAATATGGAGTGAAACTCGATTCGCTGCGGATCATCCGCACGCGCCCGTTCCAGGCCTGCTCGCGGCCTTCGATATAGACCCGCGCCTGAGTTCCCACGCGCACGTCCTGGCGGATCGGCTCGGGCACGTACACCCGCGCATACGGGCGCGCGCCGACCAGCATCACCGCCAGCGGCGAACCGACCGGCGCCTGATCGCCGAGTTTGTACGGCAGGCTGTCGACCACGCCGTCGCGCGGCGCGAGCACATCGAGTTTGCCGAACGTCACCGCCTGCACCTGCGCTTGCGCCTGTGCGGCGGCGAGCGCCGATTGGCCCTGCGCGATCTGTTCGCGGCGGGTGCCGTGTTCGAGTTCGAGCAACGCGGCCTGGGCCACGCCCACCTGCGCCTGCGCATTGCCGGCGGCGGCGCGGGCGCGATCGACTTCGGCCGCGGCGATCAATTGCCGCCGGCCGAGCGGCTGCACCCGCGCGTAATACGCGCTGGCGTCGCGCTGCTGCGCCTGCGCGGCGGCGAGATTGGCGCGTGCCTGGGCGATGGTTTCGCTGCGCGGGCCGGCTTCGAGTTCGGCCAAGGCATCGGCCGACTGGCGCGCCTGCGCCTGCGCGGCGTTCAATTGCGAACGGGTGCGGTCGAGTTCGAGCTGCAGCACGCGCGTGCCGGCCTTGATCCGCTGGCCTTCGCGCACGTCGATCCGCACGATTTTTTCCGCGGCCGGCGCGGGCAAGGTCACGCGGTCCCATTCCAATGTGCCGAGCGCCTGCGGTTCGTGCTTGGCGCAGGCGCCGAGCAGGATCGCGGCGAATGCTGCGAGCAGCCAGGTTTTCGTCTTCGCGCCCGGGCGCGAAGCCGTTCGCGTTGAACCGACCGGGCCGCCGCGCGCGGGACCCGCAACAGAGTTCGTTTTCATGCGATCGCCCTCGCCTGTCATGGCGTCAATCCCCGATCGAGCAAGGCCAGCGCATGCCGGCGCTGGGCGTCCAGATCGAGATCGTCCGCGTCGAACATATGCCGCCAGATCGGCGCGCTCGCGGCCGGAAACAGGGTCAGCCCGATCAGGCTGACCATCAGCAGGCGCGGGTCCAGATCGGGGTTGATCCGGCCCTCGGCCTGGGCCTGGGCGAAGCGCTTGGCCATCATCCGCGGCAGCACCGGGCCGATCTGCTGAAACAGGATGCTTTCGCGCAGCGCGCCGCCCTCGCACAGCACCTCGCGCACCCACAGCGACGGCAGCCACGGGTGTTGGGCGACGATGCGGCCGATCCCGGCGACGAAGCCGCCGATCAGGTCGAACACGTCCTTGCCCTCGCCCATCAGCCCATCGCGCAGGCTCAGGAACACCGGCACCAGGCGCTCGCTGCTGACCGCGTCCTGCAATTGCTGTTTATCGCCGAAGTAGTAGTGCAGCAGCGCCGGGTTGACCCCGGCCTCGGTCGCGATCGCGCGCAGTGAGGTCGCGGCGATGCCCTGACGGACGTAGCAGGCGATCGCGGCATCGAGCAGGCGCGCGCGCAGGTCGGGGTTGTCGGCCGCGGCCGGACGGCCGGGCGCGCGCTTGGGCGCGGCGGTTTTGCGCGGGCGACCACGCTTGGCGGGGGTGGGAGCATCCATGCGCCATATTTAATTCAATGATTAATTAGTTCGCAAGCGGCAACCGATGAGCGGTCGGGCGGCTGGCTGACTGATCAGTCGAATGCTGGGCCGCGATGACCTTGCCGGGCCGCGGCTATTTCAGTTGGCCACGGCCTCGCGCGCCGGGGCGCCGTCCTCGCCCGCGGCCTCATCCAGCACCGCCGACGGATACCGCTGCCGCCACGCGGCCAGGGTGTCGGCGCAATGCGAGGGAATCACCCAGGCGCCGGGGTGGCTGTCGCGGAACCGGGCCAGGCGGCGCACGGTGTCGAGGTAAGCGGCGGCATCGTCCATCGCCAGGCGCTGGGTCAGCCATGGCAAAGGCCGATCGCGGTCGAGCTGCTCGCGCCGCCAGAACGCATCGGCGGCCAGCACCACGCGTTCGCCGCCGCCGGTGCGCACGGCCAGGCCGATCTGGCCGCGCGCATGGCCGGGCAAGGCCACCGCATGCAGGCTGCCGTCGCCGAACAGATCCCAGCCCTCACCCAGCCCGCTCCAGTCGACCGGCAGCGGACGCCGGCCGGGTTCGTCGAGCAATTGCAGGCGCGCGGCGAAATCGTCCGGCAGCAGTTCCTTCCAGATCTGCGCATGCAGCAGGCCGAACCAGCTCAGTTCGCGCAGATGATTCCAGGCGTCGGCATGGGCGACGAAACGCGCATGGCGGAATTGATCGAGCCCGCCGATATGGTCGGGATGGAAATGGCTGATCACGACCAGCCGCACTTGCTCGGCGTCGATGCCGCGCTGGCGCAGCAACGACCCGGCATCGGTATGCGCGGACGAACAGGCATGGATCGCGCGCCGATAGATCCAGCGCAGGCCGCCGCGCATCGCGGCGCGCGCGCTCGGGCCGTAGCCGCAATCGAACAGGATCGCGCCCTGCACCGGATGTTCGATCAGCGCCCAGCCGGCGGGAAACCGCATCGCCGGCCCGGCCTCGAAACCCAGATGACGCGGGTCGGCGCAGCTGTGGCCGGACGCGGCCAGGGTCAGCGCGACCTCGCCGCTCACCGGCGGGCCTCGGCGCGCGCCAGTTCGCTCAGGGTTTTGTCGAGGGCGTCGTCCATGCTCACGCGCGGACGATACCCCAGCTCGTCGCGCGCGCGTGCTATGTCCAAGGTCATGTCGACGCTGAGCAATTCGATGCCGTAACGCAGCAGCGGCGGTTCGCGGTCGGGCCTGAAGCGGCGATAGAACGCCTCGACCGTGCTGGCCAGCGCCAGCGCGACCGGTTTCGGCATGCGCTTATGCGGACGCGGCAGCGACAGCGCATCGGCGAGCCGGTCGATCACGCTCCAGATCGCCACCGGTTCGCCGTTGCTGATGTTGTAGACGCGGCCGTTCAAGCGCCACGACGCGTCCATCGCCAGCACCACCGCATCGACCACGTTGTCGATGTAGCTCAGGTCGACCGTGCAATCGTCCGCGCCGATCCGGCGCAGACGGCCGCTGCGCAATGCCTGGGCGATGCGCGGCAGGATCGCGCTGTCGCCGGGGCCGAAGATCGCGCGGGGCCGCAACGCCAGCGCCGATACGCCGCCCGCGGCGCAACGTTCGAACAGGCGGCGTTCGGCGATCAGCTTGGTCGCGGCGTAATCGTTGACCGCGCGCGCCGGCAGCGGATGGTCTTCGCGGATGCCGTGGTGCGGCTGGCCGTCGTGATAGATGCCGGGCGTGGAGATATGCACCAGGCGCCGCACTTGCCGCGCGATGCAGGCGGTCACGACATGATCGGTGGCGTCGATGTTCGCCGCGACGAAGGCCTCGCGCCGGCCCCAGGGGCTCGACAACGCGGCCGAATGGACCACGGTGTCGGCGCCGCGCAGGGCGCGATGCACGGCGCCTTCGTCGCCGAGGTCGACGGCGAGGAATTCGATGCCCTGCGCCTGCAGCGCGCGGCCGCGCTCGAGGTCGCGGCCGAGGCCGACCACTTGCGTCCACGGCCGCGTGGCGAGCAGATGGCGGGCGAGCGCGCCGCCGAGAAAACCGGTGGCACCGGTGATGACGATGCGTTGGGTGCTCATGCGCGATCGCCCGCGCGCGCGCTTGCGCGAGTGCCCGCGTCGTCGCGCAAGATCCGCGCCTCGGGCATCGAACGCATCGCAACGCCGCTGGTCATGGCGTCAGTACGTCATCGTCAGGCCGACCCCGGACAGGCCGGCGCCGGTGCCGAGCAGGACCCCGGGTTCGCCGCGGCGGATCGTGCCTTCGCGCACGCCCTGCTCCAGCGCCAGCGGAATCGATGCGGCGATGCAGTTGCCGGTATGTTCGAGCGTATTCACCATGCGCGCGTGCTCGAAACCGATCTGTGCGATCACGTCGAGCGCGGCGCGGCTGGCCTGATGCGCGGCGACCCAGCGCAAGGCGTCGCGCGCGGCGCGATCGTCCAGGCCGAGCTGGCGCATCACGTACGGCACCAGGCGGATGCCGCTGCGCAGCGCGGCCTGTCCCTGCATCGAGAACAGCGCATCGGCCGGGGTGGTCAGCGGTCCCAACGGCGGACGCCAACTGCCGCCGCCACGCAGGGTGGTGATCTCGACGCCCTCGCCCATCGTGCGCCAGGCGATGCGGTGGATACGGCTGGGACTGTCGTCCGGCGCGCGCTCAAGCACCACCGCGGCCGCGCCGTCGCCGAACAAGGTGCAGACCTCGGGGCTGTCGAAATCCAGGCCAACCGAGGCGATTTCGCTGCTGACGATCAGTGCGCGCTCGATCCGGCCGTGATGGATGCGTTCGGCCGCCAGTTCCAGCGCGGCGACGAAACTCAGGCAGGTCGCATGCACCGACAAGGAGGGAATGCCGGAACGGCCGAGGCCGAGTTCGCGTTGCAGCAGCGGCCCGCCGTCGGGAATCGCGCGCTCGGCCGAACCTGAAGCATTAACGATCAGATCGACGTCGCCGACCGCGATGCCGGCCTGTTCGCAGGCCATGCGCGCGGCCTGCGCGCCCATCCAGCTGGCGCGCTCGTGTTCGGGCTCGGCCCAATGGCGGAACGCGACGCCGCTGTTGTGCAGCGCCCAGCCCGCGGGCAGGCCGACGCGCTGCTCGATCTCGGCGCTGGCGACGCGGCGCTGCGGCAGATAACGGCCCAGGCCGGCGATACGCACGCGCCAATCCAGGTCGGGACCCGGGCCGTGCCCCGGGACGCGCCTGCGCTGCGCGCCGTGTGGTTGATCGGCGCGCGCGCGCGCCGTGTCCTTCGATTCGGTATCCATGTGCGCCGGCAGTATGAGCCAGCGCGGCGCATTTGCCGATATGGGGCGGGAATCCTGAATCAGGTCGGTCGCGGCGGCATGACGCGGTACGAGGCAGTTGACGAAGGCTTGGCGCGGCGAAGCGAGGTTTCGTATCTGCTGGCGACCCAGGCGTGTAGTGCGGGAGCGCCTTCGCGCACTACGCCTCTGCTCCGTGCGCGTGCAAGCTTCACCCTTCCTCGGCGAAGAGTCAGCGGATGGCCTCGCGGCTGGCGCAAACGCATCCGACGCCGCTGCGCGTCCGCATGCACCGTGATGGCGCCGTCGGGTGGTCGCGTTCGCATCGCTCATCGCACCGAACCGAAACCTCATTGGCCGCCGGACGAAAAGCCGCGCGCCTGCGTGCCTCACACAAGAATCGGGCCATGCCGACCGCGGGATCGTCGCGCAACCACACTGCGACACTGGCGTGGCCATGCCCGCATCGCCCATGCTGAGCGGATAAATCGCCGCCGGAGCGAACACCGCAGATGCTCGCCACCGCTGTCCGCACCCGCGCCGCCGCCGGCACCGATACGGTCGCGCTGTCGCGGCGCATCGCCATCGTGCTGATCGCGATGACGATCAACACCGCGCTGTACCTGGGCATCAACGCTTATCCGCTGAGCGAACCTCGGCTGTTGCCGTACACCGCGCTCGACTACGCGCTGGGCCGGCAGGCGTGGACGATCTGGCCTTACTGGTTGCTGCTGTTGGCCGGCCCGGCGCTGGTGCTGGCGATTCGCCAGCGCCGCTATCTGCTGGCGACGCTGTCCGCCTACGTCGTCGCGATCCTGCTCGACGCGGCAATCTGGCTGCTGTGGCCGACCCGGATCGCGCGGCCGCCGTTGCCGCGCGGGCTGGATCCGCTGACCGAGGCCGCCTGGCGTTGCCTGCACGCGCTGGACGGGGTCAACAACTGCTTTCCGTCGGGCCACATCACCATTCCGGTGGTGGCCGCGGCCGGGTTCGCCGCGCAGTATCCGCGGCTGCGGCCCTGGGTCTGGTCGGCGCTCGTCGTGCTGACGCCCAGCGTGATCACCAGCGGCCAGCATTATGTGTGGGACATCGCCGGCGGGCTGGCGACTGCGACGCTCGGCCTCTTGCTCGCGGGCACGCCGCTGTGGCGAACTGGACGCCCCTGAGCTGGATCCGACCGCGCCTGATCGATCCACGCTTTGTCGCTTTGCGCCGATCGATTCGCGCCGGACCGCGGCCCGACAGTGGCCCGATCCGCCGCTCACCGAAGGAGCTGCCATGCCCGACACCCCCGCCCCCTCGAATCCGCCCGGCCTGTTTTCCCGCGGCGCGATCGGTTTCTGGTTTCTCGGCCTGGGCCTGCTCGGCCTGGTGCGCTCGTGGATGCGCGCCACCCGCCACGGCCCGTTCGACGCCGATGCGATCACCCTGCTGTGGCTGATCGGCTCGATCCTGCTGACCCTGATGGGCGCGCTGCGGATCTGGCGGGCCTGGCGCGAAGGCCGCCCGCCGCGCGATTGATGTCGGCGCGTCGCGCCCGACATCGCGCCAGCCGACACGCTTCGAACCGCCCCGGACCGGCCGCGCCAGCCCGCGCGGCTTTGCGAAAACGCCGCGACAGGCGCAAGCTGTGACGCCCCGGCGCGCATTGCGTGCTCGAATCTGCTTACGCTTTGTCTATGTCCGCCCGAACCGTTTCCGAATTCACCCTCGATCCCGCCGACAGCGAACGTCTGGCCAACCTCAGCGGACCGTTCGACGCGCACCTGCGCATGATCGAACTGCGCCTGGGCGTGGAAATCGCCAATCGCGGCAACATCTTCCGCATCGACGGCCCCGAGCGCGTGGTCGGCGAGGCCGAGAAGCTGCTGCGCCGGCTGTGGAAGGACGCCGCCGAGGAAACCCTCGACGAATCCGCGATCCATCTGGCCCTGACCGAAACCGGCGCCGAGCAACTGGTGGCGCAGGACATCGAACCGCAGGAAGTCGCGATCCGGGTCAAGCGCGGCACCATCCGCGGCCGCGGGGTCAATCAGGCCAAGTACCTGCATGCGATCGCCACCCACGACATCAACTTCGGTATCGGCCCGGCCGGTACCGGCAAGACCTTTCTCGCCGTCGCCAGCGCGGTCGAAGCGCTGAACGAATCGCGCGTGCAGCGCCTGATCCTGGTGCGCCCCGCGGTCGAGGCCGGCGAAAAGCTCGGCTTCCTGCCCGGCGACCTGACCCAGAAGGTCGACCCGTACCTGCGTCCGCTGTACGACGCGCTGTACGAGATGCTCGGGGTCGAGAAGGTGGTCAAGCTGCTGGAACGCAACGTCATCGAGATCGCGCCGCTGGCTTACATGCGCGGGCGCACGCTCAACGATGCCTATGTGATCCTCGACGAAGCGCAGAACACCACGATCGAACAGATGAAGATGTTCCTGACCCGCATCGGCTACGGCAGCACCGCGGTGGTGACCGGCGACATGACCCAGGGCGATCTGCCCAAGCACATCAAGTCGGGATTGAAAGACGCCCTCGAGGTGTTGCGCAACGTCAACGGAATCAGCTTCACCTTCTTCGAAGCCAAGGACGTGGTCCGCCATCCGCTGGTCGCACGCATCGTCAGCGCCTACGACGCGCGCGATGCGAAGGACGCGCAGACCGGGCCGGCGGCCTGATCTGGCGCGGCGCCGGCGTGCGTGTCGGCGACGTGCGATGTTCAGTGCAGGCAATTGCGCCGGCGCGGCCTGCATCGTCGCCCGCGTTGGCGTCACGGGTCGCGGCCCGATCCAGCGATCGGCCGGCCCATGCCGTGCACTACCGATGAACCCTTAGCGTTGCGTCTCCCCCATCAGCCCGCACCGCAGTGAGTACCACGATGACCCAAGGTCCCGTCCGTCTCGATGTCGCCGTCAGCTACGCCCTGCCGCGCAAGGGCCTGCCGGCGGCGAACAGTTTCCGCAAGTGGGTCGCCGCCGCGCTGAAAGGCCGCATCCGCGAAGCCGACCTGGCGATCCGCATCGTCGGCACCAAGGAGGGCCGTTCGCTCAACCGCCACTACCGCGACCGCGACTACGCCACCAATGTGCTGAGCTTTCCCGCCGACCTGCCCGAAGGCCTGCCGAAGGGCGTCAAGCTGCCGCTGCTCGGCGACCTGGTGATCTGCGCGCCGGTGGTCGTGCGCGAAGCGCGCGAGCAGAAAAAGCCGCTCAACGATCACTACGCGCACCTGACCGTGCACGGCACCCTGCACCTGCTCGGCTGGGATCACGAGGACGAGCGCGAAGCCGAATGCATGGAACAACTGGAGCGCGAGATTCTGGCTTCGCTAGGGATCGCGGATCCTTATCTGGAAGAGTGATTGTCGGCTGGAAGAGTGATCCTCAGCTGACGGGCCGATCGGTTTCGCGAGGATGACCGACGAACGCGGGCCGAGTCTTGCTCCGATTCGCGCATGAGGCTTGGAATTCATAAGGCTTGGAATCGCTGGGACGCCTTGATACGCGAAGTCGATGACGCGGCGATCCATCTCAGGTATCGCCCGAGAGAACTGCAGCGGCGCCTCTAAGTCCGCGCGGCTGGTGGATCCGCATCGCGGCTCGATAGCAAGACAGTCATGCCTTCGATACTGCCTCGCCGACGAGGCGGTATTCGCTATCAGCCGCAGCGACCGGCCAGCGCGATCACAGACAGTCGACCAGCCCGTCATAAATCGACACCGACGTCCCCGGCAAGGTCGCGTACAAAGGCCGCTCGCCGGCCAACGCGCCCAGCAAGGCCGAGACCGTGGTTTTAGGCGCCAGCGGCGCGCGACAGCGCCAGACCTTCGGCGTCACCTGAATCTTGCCGGTGGCCGGATCGATCTCCTCGTTGCTCGCCGCGAACACCCACACACAGCGCCCGATCACGCCGCTGGACTGCTCGATCGAACAGCGAAAACGCAGCGACTCAATGTTGCTGTAGTCGCCCTCGCAGAACGTGTCGCCGCAGATGTCGTCGAAGTTCTGACGCAGGTGATAGAGCATTTCATACCACGCATTGATCTCGGCTTCGCTGGTCAGATAAGCCGAAGCTTCGACATATTCCGATGTCCCCTGCGCCATCGTCGACGTGTTTGCCCTGGCCGGAGACGCAGCGGATAAGACGCACAAGCCCAATGCGAAAATACTCATGAAAATATTAAAACGGCCGCGCATATCTCCTCCTTAAGCTAATTGAATGAACAAGTGCCCCTGCACCGAAGCGATGCGATGCGATCATCCGCGCCGACTCAATCGGCGGTCATAGGGCACTTGCCCGAGCAGCCGTAAGAAAAAACCTCGCGCGCAAATAAGATCAACACCTTGAGCGACAACGCGCCTGATTCAACGGCATATAGCCCACCATCAGCCACAATTTTTCTACCCACCTCCCCAACTCAAGACGAAGTCTCATAGCGAATCCAGCGCAGTGGCCTGATATAGATCGCGCAAATATCACAAATAGTCCACAAAGAGCATTGACGTCTATCCGTTCGACTCTCCGCAACGACCGCTCATCAATATCGGACTACTCCTCGGCGCCTCGGTAAATAAAGGTTTCTCCCATAGCACAGGAGACACTCATGCGAGTTCAACGCGCCAGAGGTTTCACTCTGATCGAACTGATGGTGGTGATCGGAGTGGCGGCGATCCTGCTGACGATCGCGCTGCCAAGTTTCCTCCAGTCGTTGCGATCCAATCGCGTCGCATCGACGGCCAATATCACCCTGGCCACGCTGTCTTACGCCCGTAGCGAAGCCATTCGCAGCAGGGCTATGGCGGGGGTGTGTCCCAAAGGCTCGGATAACGCAAGCTGCGGCACCGACTGGAACCAGGGCATGCTGATCTGGACCGACGACGACCGCAACAAAGCCTTCGACAAGAACGAGGTAAAGCGCGTCGTCGAACCGAATCGCGGCATCGTGATGAGCGCAGATTCCGGAGTATCCGAGCTGGCTTTCGATTCGCGCGGCCGCTCTATCGCATCGACATCCAGGACGCTGTCGCTGCAACCCGACGCCTGCGCAAAAGGCGTAAAAAACGTCCGCACGATCACCATCACGGCCATCGGCCAAATCGCGATGCAGAAGGGGAACTGCCCTTGAACCGGAATATTCTCCAAACAAGCCTGTCGACGCGACGCCGCTCCAGCGGCTTCAGTCTTATCGAAGTGCTCATCACGCTGGTTGTACTTGCGCTTGGACTGCTTGGATTGGCGATGCTGCAGGTCACCAATCTGCGCCTCACTCAAAGCGCCAACAGCCGTACCGTTGCAACCAATCTCGCCTATGAGCTGATGGACGACATCCGCTCCAATCGTCTGAATGCGATCAACTACGCGGGCGACATCAAGGCGGCTGGCGCTGAGACCACGGGCTGCACCAAAGCTGGCGCAACCGGTTCAGGGGAGCAAAAGAAAGAGTTCGCTTGCCGTCTTCTCGCCGGACTCGGCAGCACGGCAACCGCCAATGTAGCGGTCGAGATAAACAACACCATGAGCACGGTGACAGTCACCATCGACTGGGAAGACTCCAAGCGTTGGCGTCAAGACGACGAAAACACCAAGTTCACCGCGAGCACGAATCTATGAACATACCGTCGCGCCGTTCTCAGCAAGGTCTGTCGATGATCGAGCTTATGGTCGCCATCACGCTTTCCGCTCTATTGATCCTTGGACTGGTTCAAGTGTTTTCTGCTTCGCGAAGCTCGTATCTGACGGCCCAAGGAATGGCGCGCACCCAGGAGAACGGCAGATTCGCGATCGATTACCTGCAGAGAGATGCGCGATTGGCGGGCCATATGGGCTGCGTGAACGATCAAAGCCATTTCTTGTCCAGCCGCCCCACGGTGGGCGAATTGTTTCTCAGCAATCGCGACGACTACAGCACGGTACCGGCGGTAACCAATGGGGCAGCGCTGCGATTCGACTATTCGATCCAGGGTTACGAAGCCGTCGGCAGCGCTCCCGGCCAAGCGCTTAGCGTGCTGACCGTACCTGCGATCGGCGCGGCTACCGACTGGGCTCCCGCCCTACCCGCCATTTTGCAGATACCAGCGAGCAGCCCGCGACCGGTCAAGGGCAGCGACATCCTCTTTCTGCGCATGCTGTCGCCAGAAAGCACCGTATTGAAATCGTTTTCGCCCATCGCTGGAACATCCGATGTCACCCTGCAGGTCGATGGAAACGAATGGCCCGACTTGAAGCAGAACAGCGTCACGCCCGGACTGTTCGCACTGTCCGACTGCCGGATGACGACCCTGTTCCAAGCCAGCGCGATCACTGAGCCCGGCGGCAAGAACGACGTCACTGTGAGCGTACTCACCGGATCGGGAAAATCCTCGATCAATCAAAGCGGATTCACGGCCTACGACGCCTTCGATCCGGCCCTGGCACAGACGCGCCTGTATCGAGCGGACATCATCGCCTACTACGTCGGATTCAACACCACGACGCAGTCACCTTCGCTATATCGCATGAGCTTCACGTCCGCGATCAATGGTGCGCAGATCGCACGCAATTTCGAAGAGGTCGTCCCGGGCGTCGAAAACATGCAATTGCTTTACGGGCAGGACAGCAGCGTCGGTTCGAGCACGGTCGAACGGCCAACAGGATTCATCAACACCCAAGTCACCGCTCAGGACATCAAGCCCAATAACACCAGCCGTGACGGCTGGCAGCGCGTGGGCAGCATCAAAGTAGGCCTGATGGTACGCAGCCCCGACCCCGCCGTCGCTCAGCTTCGCGACGCCATGCCCTATGTGCTGGGCACGCAGGTCACCTACGCCGACGACAAGCGCTATCGCACCGTCTACGAAACCAACATAGCGGTTCGCAACCGTCTCTTCGGAAATTGAGGCTTGCATGAACAACATCTTCTACGCGCTTCGATCCTCACGCTTCGGAGCACCGCGCCCGACCGCGAAGCAGCAACGTGGCGCAGCGCTCTATGTCGCACTGATGATGCTGATTCTGCTCGCGCTAATCGGTATCGCGGCACTGCAGGTGACCAGTCTGCAAGAACGAATGTCGTCCAATTACCGCGCGACCCAGCAAGCGCTCGAGAACGTTGAGGCCCGTGCGCGCGCTCGCGAGAACGACCTCGATCGTCAGCTCGACAGCCAAGGCAGCGAACTGGTCCAGGTAGACAGCCCATACTGCCAACAGGCGTTTTCGCCCTCCGTGTGGGCGAACAAGAAGGACTTCTCGAAACCTCTCACCGACAAAGAGTCCAGTTACACGCGACGTATCGACCAATGCATCGTCGGTTACAGCTCGATGAAGCAAGGCACATCTCTCGCCAAGTCACCCAACCTGGTGTTCCAGGTCACCGCTTACGCGGTCGATCGGGCCGACAACGCCAGTTCGGACGCCGTCATAGATACCATCTTCATTCCATAAGGGACCGACCCATGGCTTCCCATCGCCCCGTTATTCTTTCCATCGCCATCGCCGCCAGCGCGATCGGCACCGCTTACTGGCTTCATTCCAATGCTGCGCAAGGCCAAGGCACGCTCGCACAGTCACCATTGAATACGGTCGCGACCGTAAAACCCGCCTTCATCATGGCGATCGACGATTCGGGTTCGATGGGATTCGAACGCAATCTGATAGGCGGTGGCGCGGACGGCCGCATGATCTGGAACGCGACCAACAACAGCTTCTTCAAAGATGATGGCACGTTCCACGATGTAAGCAAGGGGTGCAGTGGTGTGAGCCCAACCCCCAATGATTGCTATGTATTCGCGTTTCCGATTCCCGGAAACTCTTTTAGAGCCTCGGCATCCTATCTGGTCATGCCGCCGTTGGATTCGCTGGGCTTCTATCGCGCGCCCTCGATCAACCTGGCCTATTTCAATCCAAACACGACCTATTTGCCGTGGATGAAGGCCGACGGCACACGACATCCGAATGCGAACCCCAAAAGCACCCTATTTGATCGGCGCCCGAACACCGCTACCAAAACCGCTTACGATTTGACGGCGGACGCCTATATCCATCCCGACGAATACTACGATTTCATACAGGGAATGACCTTACCCAAGGGCATCGACTATTTCGCGAGCACCTCCTGCTCGGGCAGAAAAGGTACGACCAGCGCCAGCCTAGTCACTGGCAGAGTCACCAAGCTCGACGCCGATTTCGTCATAGGCAACCAGGGACGGATCGCAGGCAGTAACCAATGCCAGATCGCCATTCCCATCTTCCGCGCGACCTTTTTTCTGCAACCAGATGCCAGTAACCCGGCCATCCCCGCGGCAGGTCAGCTTCCGGCCGATTACGGCTACAGAGCCGACAAGATAGTCAAGGTCGACAATGCCGCCGGTCCCAAACGGTCACTTCTCAAATATGAAATCAAGTTAAGCAACTTCAATTCTCCTGCTCAATACAACGCGGCCATTCAGAATTTCTCCAACTGGTACCAGTATCGCCGTACTCGCGCGCTGGCGGTCGCGGGAGCTTTGACCGACGCGTTCGCCGATGTCGACCAACTACGCGTCGGCTACACCCAGTTCAAGAACATCCAGCCAACTGCGGTCGACACGACGATGCGCGACACCAAGATAGGTAGCGCGGACAGGGCTGCGCTATATGGCGCATTCGAGGAACTGTGGCCTTCCGGCTCCTTTACAATAAATCGTTATGCGGTTCAGTATTTAGGCGAACAATTCGCGCGAACGAATGCCGGCGCGCCCATCACGAATGCATGCCAACGCAACATCGGACTGCTGTTCACCGATGGTTACACGACACCGAGAAACGGACCAACCGCCATCGGCAACAATGATGGAGGCCTCGGCGCACCCTTCTCGGATGGGTACTCCAATACGATGGCCGATATCGCCACACTCTACTACGAAGGCAAAAAAGTGCCGTTGCGCGGCGGCCCTGATTTCCCCGCCGGGCTCGTTCCGGTCGCGGATCAATGCAAAACCTCCACCGGTGACAAGCGCGCGCTGGATTGCAAGACCGATCTGCATATGAACTTCTACGGTATTTCGCTGGGCGCGAAAGGCATTGTCTATGACGTGAATGCCCAGGCCACGAACAACCCCTATGCCACGACTTTCTCCTGGGGAAGCGACCCTTATCCCATCGACGACGGTACCGTCATCGACGAAATGTGGCATGCCACATTGAATGGTCGCGGCAAGTTCATCAACGCCAAGAATCCCGCGGCCATCAGTCTTGCGCTGCGCAATGTGCTGGCCGATGTCGGCGGCGGCTCGTCTCCTTCCGGAGCGATCGGCTCGTCTGGAGTCCGGCTCGGCAGCAACAGCCTTTCGATCCAGCCTCGATACACATCGACCAACAACGGCACCGACTGGTACGGAAATCTGGCGGCTTACGCTGTCTCCTACGACCCGATCACTTCGCAGTTCAGCTCCCAGATCAAGTGGAACGCCGAAGCCCTGCTGGATGGAAAAGCGAACGCGCGCGCGATCCACTTCGGCAACGCAACCAATACCATTCACCCTGACGTCAAGGAATTCAAAGCCAGTTCGTTCACTGGCGACGCTCAGAGCACCTTCAACATACTTTGTGCCGACACACTGGGCAATTCCAGTTGCAAAGGCCAATGGCTGGAGCTGAACAATCCGACCACCGCCCAGATGATCAACTATCTGCGTGGCGACAAATCGCTGGAAGGCGACACAGACGGCACGACGCTGAATTTCAGAAAACGCACCACCTTGTTGGGAGACATCGTCAACTCCGACGTCCTGGTGGCGAGCAACGGCGACGACTACGGCTACCGCTACCTGGTCACCAACGGCAAGGCTGACGAACTCGACTACGCCGGATACTTGAAGAGCAAGTACGCGTCGCAGAAGACCATGGTCTATTCCGGCGCGAACGACGGCATGCTGCACGCCTTCGATGGTGGATCCGGCAGTGAACTCTTCGCCTACATTCCGACCACCGCCATCGGACACATGGCGAATCTGCTGTTCCCCTATAATAAAACGCGCGGTGGACAAATCTTCCAGCACCGGTATTTCGTCGATGGGCCGGTGGTTGCCTCGGATGTCCACGACGGCAGCTGGAAGACTGTAGTCCTGGCTACGGGCGGGGCCGGCGGCAAGGGCGTATTCGCGCTTGATGTCACTTCGCAAAGTAGCAGCCCCACGGTCATGTGGGAACTCAACGAAAAGGTGACCGCCACAGACAGCACCGGCGTAGCCGTTGGAACGCGCATGGGCAATGTGCTGGGGCGACCGGTCATTGTTCCGGTCGCCACCGCAAGCGGTCCGAAATGGAAGGCGATCATCGGCAACGGCTACGACAGCGTTTCAGGCAAAGCCGCTCTACTGGTCGTCGACATCGGCTCTGGCGATGTGACTTCGATCCCGGCGGTGGAAAGCTCGGTGACCGCGACCAACGGCCTAGGCAATCTCGTGGCGATCGATCGCTGGACCGGAGCGACCAAGGGCGCCGGAGAGATGCTCGGACGCGACGGCATGGCGGACACCGTTTATGCGGCGGACCAGCACGGAAGCGTATGGAAATTCGATCTGCGCGACAACAGCGTCGCACTCGGCGGGAAGCCGCTGTTTACGGCTCTCGACAAGAACAATGCGCGCCAGCCGATTCTGGGCGGGATAGAAGTCAGCGCGGCGGGCGCCGGCGTCATGGTGTTCTTCGGCACTGGCAGCTTTTCGTTCATCGATGATCCCGCTGACAAATCGATGCAGACGATGTACGGCATCCTCGATCAGGACACTACTGCGGTCAGCGGCCGCTCGCAGCTGCAACAGCAGTTCATCACCACGTCGAGCAATGGCGTCAGGACCGGCACCGGATCGGTCGGTTCAATAGGGAAACGCGGCTGGTATGTTGATTTGGGAATTGACTCTGGCAAGAATGGCAATGCCATCGCCGCGGGCGAACGTTTCATCGGCTTCCCGCTGCTGCAGAATGGACTGCTGTTTTTCGCAACCTACACACCGAATCGATCGGTAGCCAGCTCAAGTTGCGCGGTCGGCGGGCTAAACATCCTTTACGCGCTAAATTCGCTCAGCGGCGCGGCTCAAATGGAAGACACGCGAGTAGACTCCGCCACCGGCGCCAAACCCGCCGCCGGCACCTCCGGCATCGAACTTTCCGGCGCCGGATCCGGGGCGATCAAAGAAATCGCATCGTTCTTGACTGCGAAATCCGATCCCGATGCAGTTGCCGATGCCAACAAGGACTCCGCACCGACTTCGCAGTGCTCGGTCATCCTGCAGGCGGCAGGGGCTCCGGCCCTGTATATGCCCCGCCCATGCGGCCGTCAGTCCTGGCGCCAGATCCGTTAAGGAGCCTGATCATGAACACACTGCAATCACGCTCTGCGCGGCGCAACCGGGGTTTCACACTGATCGAACTGATGATCGTGGTGACCGTGCTTGGCATCCTTGTTGGAGTAGCCGTACCTGTTTACTCGGACAGCGTGCGCAAAGCACGCCGTGGCCAAGCGAAGTCAGACATGGTGGAAGCAGCGCAACTGATGGAGCGCCGTTACACATTGAACGGAAAATACGATGGGAAAACGCTGAAACAGATTCTGGGCAGCGACCAATCTCCTCGTACCGGCACCGCGCATTACACATTGACGATGCAGTCCGATGCCAAGAGTTTCACTATCCGTGCGACTCCATCAACGGCGACGGGACAGAACAAGGACAAGTGCGGTGAGATGACACTTAATCAGATTGGTACAAAGACCGCGGCATCCACCGATGGATGCTGGGACTGAAAGCCTCAATAGACCACAACGCCACCCACCAAAAGCCCGCCTTCCAAGGCGGGCTTTTTCTATGGTTACGAGCCTTAATTTCTCAGCCAGATCAAGGCGTATGCAAATGATCGACTCGGACCAAAGCCTAGGGCCGAGCAAGCAAGAATCCCAATCGATATCGCGGAAACTTCCTATACATCCTTGCCCAGCCATTCATCCATGCTTACTCCACCCAAGGATGAGGTGGATTTCCACATGGAACGCGGAGAAGGATTTACGCTTGTTGAGTTGCTGATCGCCACTTTGGTCGCAAGCATGCTGATCGCTATCGCGGCACCGACGGCCAACGCTTTCTTCAGCAAGGCGCATATGAAGCGGGCTTATCTGACTTTGACCGACAGCTTCCTGCTGTCCAACCGCGTCTCGGTTTCTTCGGGCGCGAACGTCGTAATGTGCCCAATAGGAACGAATAATCAATGCGTCGACAGCACCGACTGGTCCAAGGGCTGGCTGGTCTTCGTTGATCGTGATGACGATCGCGACTACGGCCCCGATGACTCACTTATGCAGCAGTATCCCGTCGTCGGAGGTGACGTACGTCTCCGCAGCACCGATGGCCGGCGGCGAATCGTCTTCCAACCCGATGGCGATAACGCCGGCACGAACCTTACTTTCACCTTGTGCAGTAAACACACAGCGGCCACTACCATTTCTCTATCCAACCTCAGCAAAGCCCGTGTGGGCTTGCCCACGCCCGCATCAGAGCAGGACTGCTTGCGCGACTGAATTCATCGCTGGATATCCATCGATTTCGGCATCGTAAGCTCAATAAGGTCCTCATGATATTTGAGGCCGATATCAATGGTTATCGGAGTTTTCGTCGCGGCATCGGAGCTTTAGTTGGCCTGTTCAAGCGCAGAAATCACGATCCAGCTTGATCCGTCCGACCCTGCTCACCACGATCTTGCGCACGTTTTCCGCGCCGGGTTTACATGCCGTCGGTTTGAGGGTGAAGCTGGGTGACGCGCCCCCAACAAGGCGGCCGCGCTCATCGAACGACAGCACGTTGCCTCCATCGGACATCGAGGTCGCGATGATTTCGATTCGACCCGGGGCCGATGCGTGTCGCAACACCTCGGCCGACGAAGGTGCCCCGTCGCCGTTGCGATCGGTCCAAACGATCCAGCCGTCGCTCCAATCTTCGCTGCAACTCGCTCCGTCGGCACTGGCGCAGACATGGCCACCGTGCGAGTTCCGGAACCCTATATTGCGGGCGAGGCTGACCGCGGCCACCAGTTCGTTGGCCGATACCGCGACGCGATTGGAATTCCATGCGTCGCGCATGCCCGGCACCGCGAATGCCGCCAGAATTCCGGCAATCGCGACGGCGAGCAACAGTTCAATCGCGGTAAAACCACCGATATGACGCGTATGCATTTCCGCTCCCAGTTCCCCTGAGAAATACATCTCCGTGGAACCGGATAAGAGGACGGCCACGCCGATAGGCGGTACATCAATCGGATCGAGCGGAAAACCGGGCTCGTATCGGACATAAAAACATCACATGAAATCATTCAGCACTGGATTTCATGTGCAGTGTTTCGAAAATTTCTTGCGGGGTCCGGCGCATGTGGATTCATCATTCCGTGCCATGTCGGGCGATGAATCCAACTCTTGTATCGCAAATCGGTACTCGGGCCGCTCCCGAAACGTAGCCAGAGCGGACGTAGTCAGGGGCGACGGCGGGGTGTCGATCGAACTGCATACGCTGCCCGAAAACGGCTATCGACGGCTGATACAGGGATCAGTGTCACCTTCTCACCCACCCCTCTTCGAAACCGCCCTCATTGGCCTGAACTTTGCTGTAATCGCCCATTCAGGAAGAAGTACTACACACTGGCGGAACCATTCATCCCACCACCTGAACCGGGTCCGGGTTAAACTGTGGCCCGTACACCCTCCCCCCGAGGGGCGCAGCCAAGAACCGAATGTCCGAGGACGACAGTAGTAGCACCCACCCGCCGGAACACCACGAGAAACGGCGCTCCTGGCTCGACCGCATCAGCTCCGCGCTGTCGGGCGAACCCAGTTCCCGCGAAGATCTGGTCGAGCTGTTGCGCGACGCGCAATCCGACGGGCTGATCGCCGCCGATACCCTGCGCATGATGGAAGGCGCGATCGCCGTGTCCGACCTCACCGTCGGCGACGTGATGATCCCGCGCTCGCAGATGATCGCGCTGCCGGCCGACGCCAAGTTCCTCGACCTGATGAAGATGGTGGTCGAGTCCGGGCATTCGCGCTTTCCGGTGCATGGCGAGGACAAGGACGAGATTCTCGGCATCCTGCTGGCCAAGGACCTGCTGCGCGGCGTGGTCGCCGACAACGGTCCGGGCAGCATCCACGAACTGCTGCGCCCGGCGGTGCTGATTCCCGAGTCCAAGCGCCTGGACGTGCTGCTGCGCGAGTTCCGCCAGTCGCGCAACCACATGGCGATCGTGATCGACGAGCACGGCGGCGTCGCCGGCCTGCTCACGATCGAGGACGTGCTCGAGCAGATCGTCGGCGAGATCGACGACGAGCACGATGAAGCCGAGAATCCCGATGCCTTGATCGCGGCCCAGGCCGACGGTCAGTACGTGGTCGATGCATTGACCCCGATCGACGATTTCAACGAACGCTTCGGCGCGGATTTCGACGACGACGAGTACGACACGATCGGTGGCCTGGTGACCGCGGCGATCGGGCATCTGCCCGAGGCCGGCGAGGAACTGACCCTGGACCGCTTCGTGTTCCGCGTGGCCAGCGCCGATGCGCGGCGCGTGCATGCGTTTCATGTCGGGGTGTTGGGTAGTTTGTGAAGCGATGCGGCGACGCGGGTCGTGGTTATCGGGTCCGCTGCGTATGCGGCTTGAGGCCGATGCATTGACGCCAATGCGTTGAATCCAACGCAGGCCTGTATACGGTCTGCCGGGACCGCTTCACGGCTGATCACATGCCGCGCGCCCTCATCCGGCCCTTCGGGCCACCTTCTCCCGCTTGCGGGAGAAGGGCATGTCGAATGGTCGCATCTTGGGGTTTTGTTCTCGGTGGTATAGCTCCGTTGCGGCCGTGGTTCGTTGCGGTCGTGTTCTGTTGAGGTCGTGCTCCGTTGTTGTCGGCGCCGCTGAGCCGGCTCGCTAATGCCGACCGCAGGCAGTACAAACCGTGTGGGCCTGGACGAGTAACCGGAGCGCCGCCGCTCATGTCGGGGCGCCGGGCAACCTGCAAGGCAATCGCTCCGTCCGGCAAATATCGACGAATCGATGCAAATCGATGCGATTCGATCCGATTCGCCGCCTCGGCTCGCTGCGAAGGCGCAGATCTCCACCACTGCCGGCCTGTGTCTGCGGCCCTGCTCGAGCTACTTGCTCGACCTAAGCGTCCTGCTGAGCACCGGTCCAAGCAAACGAACGATCCCCAGACCCATGGCGCATCTGCCTGGGGGGCAGAAGATCGCGACAAACCACGGCACCCGAAATCCCCACTCCCGCCACGGCACGCCCCGGCCGGCTGTTTACAATGGCCGCCACCCGCCCGCCGGACCCAGCCCCTCGTGACCTTCCTGCCCCGTGTCGTCCGGCTGTTCGCCCTGGCCGTGTTGCTGTCGCTGTCCGCCGCGGTCTTCGCCGCTCCCGCCGATGCGCCGCCAGAAGCGGCGAAAGCCGTCGAGTCGAAGCCGGCCGATTCGAAGCCCTCCGATTCGAACCCTGCGGCCATCCCCAGGCCGAGTGGCCCGCAGCCGCCGCGCATCGGCATGGTCACCATGCAGCCGGGCCAGGAATTCTGGTCGCGCTTCGGCCACGACGCGCTGGTCGTGCTCGACCCGAACACCGACCAGGCGATCTCCTACAACTTCGGCTACTTCGACCCGAGCGAGCCCGACTTCGTGCCGCGCTTCATCCGCAACGACATGCGCTATCGCCTGCTCGCGCTGCCGTTCGAGGCCGACATCGGCCAATACGGCCTGGAAGGCCGCGGCGTGTCGGTGCAGTGGCTCGACTTCACTCCGGCGCAGGCGCGCGAACTATCCGAAGCGCTGCGGGTCAACGCGCTGCCGGAGAATTCCCACTACCGCTACCAGTACTTCGACGACAACTGCGCCACCCGCGTGCGCGACGCGATCGACCGCGCGCTCGGCGGCGGGCTGCGGCGCCAGATCGAAGGCCGCTCGCACGGCAACACCCTGCGCAGCGAGGCGCTGCGCCTGTCCAAGCCCGAGCCGTGGATGTGGCTGGTGCTGGACGTGATGATGGGCCCGGAAGCGGACAAGCCGGTGCCGGTGTGGGCCGAGTCCTACGTGCCCGGCCGCCTCGCCGCGGCCCTGCGCGAGGTCAAGAACAACGAAGGCCGGCCGCTGGTCAGCGAGGAACGCCAGCTGCTGCCGCACCAGATTTCGCCCGATCCCGAGGCCACCCCGTTGCCGTGGTGGCCGTGGGCGCTGACCGGCCTGGTGCTGGGCGCGGCGCTGGCCTGGATCGGCGACCGCAGCCCGCGCGTGCTCGCCGTCGTCGCGCTGCCGCTGTGGGGCGTGCTCGGGCTGATCGGCGCGGTCCTGGTCTATGCCTGGGTCGACACCAACCACAACTACATCTGGGCCAACCGCAACCTGCTGCTGTTCAACCCGCTGTGCCTGCTGCTGTGGTTCGGCGGCTTGCGCGCGCTGCGCGGGCGCGAGACCGGGCCGCTGTTCGTGTGGCTGACCGCGCTGGTCGCGTTGAGCTCGCTGGCGGCGTTGTTCATGTACTGGCTGCCGGTGTATCCGCAGCGCAACGCGCACTGGATCGCCCTGTGGCTGCCGATCCACGCCGGTCTGTGGCTCGGCTTCCGCAAGGCCGCCCGATTGCGACTGGCCTGACGGCTTGCCGCTGCCGCCGCGCGCGGGCACGATTCGCGGATGAAAGATCCCGCCCTGCCCCAATGCGTCATCAACTGCGCGGCCTATAGCCGCGACGGAACCCGCCGCGACATCAGCCTGGACGCGATCAGCGACGTGCTCGCCGTCGACGACGGCAGCTTCGTCTGGGTCGGCCTGTACGAGCCCGACGAAGGCATCCTGGAGAAACTGCAGGAGGAGTTCTGCCTGCACGACCTCGCGGTCGAGGACGCGCACAACGCGCATCAGCGGCCGAAGATCGAGGCCTACGGCAACTCGCTGTTCGTCGCCATCCACACCGCGCAGAAGATCGACAACCGCATCCGCTTCGGCGAGACGCACATGTTCGTCGGCCCGCGCTATCTGGTCACCGTGCGCCACGGCGCCTCGATCAGCTACAAGGCCGCGCGCGCGCGCATGGAGCGCGAGCCGGATCTGCTCGAACACGGGCCGGGCGCGGCGCTGTACGCGGTGTTCGACAGCGTGGTCGACAATTTCATGCCGATCGTCGAGGGCTTCACCCAGGAACTCAACGAACTGGAAAAGGACATCTTCGCCGAGGATTTCAGCAAGGAGACCGTGCAGGAACTGTACGACCTCAAGCGCGAACTGACCCGGCTGCGGATGGCGGTGGCGCCGCTGCAGGACATCCTCGGCCAGCTCGCGCGTTCGCGCGGCGGGCTGATCGACGAAGAGATCCAGCTGTATTTCCGCGACGTGCTCGATCACGCGGTGCGCATCAACGAAACCACCGATACCTTGCGCGAGATGCTGACCGCCGCGGTCAGCGTGAACCTGTCGCTGGTCACCGTGCGCCAGGGCGAGACGGTCAAGCGCCTGGGCGCCTGGGCCGCGCTGCTGGCCGCGCCGACCTTGATCACCAGTTGGTACGGGATGAACTTCAAGTACATGCCGGAGCTGGAGGGCCAGTGGAGTTACGGCATCCTGGTCGGGGTGATCGCGCTGACTTGCGTGGTGTTGTATGTGGGGTTCAAGCGGGCTAAGTGGCTTTGAGCCGGGATTGGGGATTCGAGATTTGGGATTGGAAAGCCGGGAATTGGGAGTCGGGAATCGGATCGGGCTTAAGGTTGTTGTCGCTTTCCAGTGTCCCCGCTTGAAGCCGATCGCTCAGTAGATCTCCCGCGTCAATCAGCCCACTTTGAAAAAGGGGGCTGGCGCCTGCGCCGCTGTGATCGCCGAAAGAAATCCAATGCGCCGGGGGATTTGCTTTTCGATAAGGCGACGCGGTTGTTGAGCTAAAAGCGAATGCCCCTGCCCCCCTTTTTCAAAGGGGGGAACAGCAACGGCAGTCGCTTCTTGGGGTCTCTGGTTGAGATCGGTCGACGGTTAGATCTCACCTCGTCAATTCGCTCCCTCGGTAATTCGCCCCCTTTGTAAAAGGGGGCTGGCGCCTGCGCAGCTGCGATCGCCGAAAGGAATTCAGTGCGCCGGGGGATTTGCTTTTCGATCGGGGCGACGCGGTGGTTGAAGCAAAAAGCGAATCCCCCCTGCCCCCCTTTTCCAAAGGGGGGAACAGCAACGGCAAGGGCAAGGGCACGGCATCGGCATCGACAAGGAAAACAACAACGGCAAACGCCTCGTCGACCACGGCGGCCAAGCCGCCTAAGACCAAAGTATCAGCCCAATAAGTGCCGCTTTGCCGCACTGCGCATTGACCCGCCCGGACGCAGGGGCGACGCTTCGGTAGTTGAAAAACCGGGAGGGTCGTCATGAAAGGTGGCATCGGCAAGGTGGGCTGGGCGGCCCTGGCAGTTCTCGGGGCGTTCTGCCTCGGCACGATCGCGCTGCGGCGCGGCGAACATATCAACGCGCTGTGGATCGTGGTCGCGGCGGTGTCGATCTATCTGGTCGCGTACCGCTACTACTCCCTGTTCATCGCCAACAAGGTGATGCAGATCGATACGACCCGGGCCACGCCCGCGGTCCTCAACAACGACGGCCTGGACTACGTTCCGACCAACAAGCACGTGCTGTTCGGCCACCACTTCGCCGCGATCGCCGGCGCCGGGCCGCTGGTCGGGCCGGTGCTCGCCGCGCAGATGGGCTATCTGCCCGGGCTGCTGTGGCTGATCGTCGGCGTGGTCCTGGCCGGCGCGGTGCAGGACTTCATGGTCCTGTTCGTCTCCAGCCGCCGCAACGGCCGTTCGCTCGGCGACCTGGTGCGCGAGGAGATGGGCCGCATCCCCGGCACCATCGCCCTGTTCGGCGCGTTCCTGATCATGATCATCATCCTCGCGGTGCTGGCGATGATCGTGGTCAAGGCGCTCGCGGAAAGCCCCTGGGGCATGTTCACGGTGATGGCGACCCTGCCGATCGCGGTGTTGATGGGCGTGTACATGCGCTACATCCGCCCGGGCAAGATCGGCGAAATCTCGGTGGTCGGGCTGATCCTGCTGCTCGCGGCGATCTGGTACGGCGGGGTGATCGCGGCCGATCCGGTGTGGGGCCCGCGCTTCACCTTCACCGGCACCCAGATCACCTGGATGCTGATCGGCTACGGCTTCGTCGCCGCGGTGTTGCCGGTGTGGCTGGTGCTGGCGCCGCGCGATTACCTGTCCACGTTCCTGAAGATCGGCACCATCATCGCGCTGGCGATCGGCATCGTGATCGTGATGCCCGACCTGCGCATGCCGGCGCTGACCCAGTTCACCGACGGCACCGGCCCGGTGTGGAAAGGCGGGCTGTTCCCGTTCCTGTTCATCACCATCGCCTGCGGCGCGGTCTCGGGTTTCCATGCGCTGATTTCCTCGGGCACCACGCCCAAGCTGCTCGCCAACGAAGGCCATATGCGCTACATCGGCTACGGCGGCATGCTGATGGAATCGTTCGTCGCGATCATGGCGCTGGTCGCCGCGTCGGTGATCGAGCCGGGCGTGTACTTCGCCATGAACAGTCCGGCCGCGCTGGTTGGCACCGACGTGCATGCGGTCGCGCAGACGATCAGTGGCTGGGGTTTCAGCGTCACCCCGGAAATGCTTGAGACCACGGCCAAGGACATCGGCGAGCACACCATCCTCGCCCGCGCCGGCGGCGCGCCGACGCTCGCGGTCGGCATCGCCCAGATCCTGCACAACGTGTTGCCGGGCGAGAACACGATGGCGTTCTGGTACCACTTCGCGATCCTGTTCGAAGCCTTGTTCATCCTGACCGCGGTCGACGCCGGCACCCGCGCCGGCCGCTTCATGCTGCAGGACCTGCTCGGCAGTTTCGTGCCGGCGCTGCGCCGCACCGAAGCCTGGGGCCCGAACCTGCTCGCCACCGGCGGCTGCGTCGCGTTGTGGGGCTACTTCCTGTATCAGGGCGTGGTCGATCCGCTCGGCGGCATCAACACCTTGTGGCCGCTGTTCGGCATCGCCAACCAGATGCTCGCCGGCATCGCGTTGATGCTGTGCACGGTGGTGCTGTTCAAGATGAAGCGCGACCGCTACGCCTGGGTCACCATGCTGCCGACCGCGTGGCTGCTGATCTGCACCACCGCCGCCGGTTTCATCAAGATCTTCCACAGCAACCCGGCGGTCGGCTTCCTCGCCCAGGCGCACAAGTACCAGGACGCGATCGCCAAGGGCACCGTGGTCGCGCCGGCCAAGAGCATCGAGCAGATGCAGCAGATCATGGTCAACAGCTACGTCAACACCGGGCTGACGATGCTGTTCCTGTTCGTGGTGTTCTCGGTGCTGGTGTACGCGATCGGCGCGATCCTCAAGGCGCGCGCCAATCCGGAGCGCAGCGACCGCGAATCGCCGTACGTGGCGTTGACGCCCGCGCAGATGGCGGACCGCTGACATGGGCACCGCGCTCGTACCCGCCAGCCAATACCAGTTGTACAAGCGCACCTGGCGCCGCCTGGTGCAGACCGCGCGGCTGTGCTGCGGAGTGCCGGACTACGACAACTATGTCCGGCACCTGATGGAGAAGCATCCCGAGCGGCCGATCCCGGATTACGCGACGTTCTTCCGCCAGCGCCAGGAGGCGCGGTACGGCGGCGGGCGGATCGGGTGTTGTTGACGCCATCGAGTTAGACAGAAGGCCGCCGAAAGGCGGCCTTCTTGTTTCCGCGGTGTCGCGGTGTCGCGCCGGTTTCGTCGTCGATCGGTGGGGTTGTCGCTGTGCGGCCCTGGCGCGTTACAAACTGTAGGAGCGGCGCAAGCCGCGACCGCGATACCGCAGTTGCGTCGCCAGCGAGATGTCGCGGTCGCAGCTTGCGCAGCTCCTACAGTCGGACTTCGTCGCGAGGGCATGCGGTGGCGTACGAACGCAAGCGATATGGCTAGGTACGCGGATTGCCACGCCGGCATGGCCCTGCCCAATACTTCTTGCCTTTTCCAGGCTGGTCATTCCCGCGAACGCGGGAATGACGGCGTGTGGGGATGGGTAGGAGCGGCGTGAGCCGCGACCGCAAAACGGCAGTTGCGTCGCAAGCGAGATGTCGCGGTCGCAGCTTACGCAGCTCCTACCGTCGGACTTCATGCCTACGCTGCATCGGCGGGCAAGATTGGAGATCAGGCCGGCCCAGCGCCGGCCAGGGAACGCAGGGTGATCCCGACGATGTACGCCAATCCGGTTCCGGTCGCATAGCCCAAGGTGCCCAGCAAGGCTCCGACCGGCGCCAGCGAGGGATGGAACGCCGACGCCACCACCGGCGCCGAGGCCGGGCCGCCGATATTGCTCTGCGAGCCGATCGCGAAATAGAAGAACGGCACCCGCAGCAAACGGCCGACGCCCCACAGGATCGCGATGTGCACGCTGATCCAGATCAGGCCCAGCGCGAACAGCCACGGCTTGTCGAGCAGCGCCAGAATATCCATCTGCAGACCGATGCAGGCGATCAGGAAGTACAGCAGCAGGCTGCCGATCTTCGACGCGCCGGCGCCCTCGAGTTCGCGCGCGCGGGTGAAGCTCAACGCCAGGCCGGCGAAGGTCGATACCGCGACCACCCAGAAGAACGGTTCGTGCAGGCTCACCGTGCGCGCCCACGACACGTTCGCGGCGAACCAGCCCGACAGCGGCGTGGCGATCGCATGCGCCAGGCCGACCACGCCGAAGGCGATGCCGATAATCATCGCCAGATCCGTCAGGCTGGCGATGCGCTGGTGCTGGGCCTGGAAACTTTCGATGCGTTGCTTGAGTTCCTCGATCCCCGAGGTATCGGCGCCACTGCGCTCATCGATCTGCTTCGCGCGACTGGCGAGGAAAATCAACACCGCCATCCACACATAGCCCACGCCGACATCGACCACCGCGAACTGGCCGAACGTGGTCGCGTCGACCTGGAAGATCTCCTTCATCGCGAGCATGTTGGCGCCGCCGCCGATCCAGCTGCCGGCCAGCGCCGCCATGCCGCCCCAGGTGTCGCCGGACACGGTTTCGGGATGGAACGCGCGCATCGCGACGAAGGCGACGATCGCGCCGAGCATCACGCTGAGCGACGACACCGCGTACATCAGCAACAGCTTGGGGCCGAGCTTGAGCACGCCCTTGAGGTCGATGGTCAAGGTCAGCAGCACCAGCGCCGCCGGCAGCAGCACGCGGCTGGCGACCGGGTTGTACAGCTTGGTGTTCTCGCCGTCGACCAGGCCGACGGTGTTGTAGATGCCCGGGATGAAATAGCACAGCAGCAGCGCCGGCACGAAGGTGTAGAACTTTTTCCAGAAACCGGTCTGCTTCGACGAGGTCCAGAACACCAGGCCCAGGGTGGCGGCGATCAGGCCGAGGACGACGATGTCGTTGCTGATGAGCGCCGTGTGGGCGGTATCGGGCATGCCGGGTGTCTCGTGCGTTGGTGTCACCGCTTTTACTTCGGATCGCCCGCGCGGGGCAAGGGCCGGTGGTGCGGCGCCGCGAATTCAGCCGGCGAGCCACGTTGCCACGACAGCCCCCTGTAGGAGCGGCGCAAGCCGCGACCACGACACCGCGGCTACGACGCAAACCAGTTCCGCAGGGCGCAATCACCCATAGCCCGCGCAGCCATCGCCTGCCCGTGACTGCCTCACGCAAGCCCCTGTAGGAGCGGCGCAAGCCGCGACCACGACACCACGGCTACGACGCAAGCCAGTTCCGCAGAGCGCAATCACCCAGCACCCACGCACCCATCACCCGCCCGTCGTTGCCTCACGCAAGCCCCTGTAGGAGCGGCGTAAGCCGCGACCGAGACACCTCACATGCGTCGTATGCGCGATGGCGCGGTCGCGGCTCGCGCCGCTCCTACAGTCGGGAACGAAACGACGAAGGCCGCCCGGAGGCGGCCTTCGCAGAAACGGCGCGATGCGGGCGCTTACTGCCCGATATGCTGCTTCAACCACCCATTGACCGTGTCGTGCCACAGCACGCTGTTCTGCGGCTTGAGCACCCAGTGGTTCTCGTCCGGGAAGTACAGGAACTTGGACTCGATGCCCTGGCGCTGCAACGCGGTGAACACGCCCAAACCCTGCTCGACCGGGATGCGGTAATCGAGCTGGCCGTGGATCACCAGCATCGGCACCTTCCAATCTTTGACGTGATTGACCGGGTTGAACTTCTCGTAGTTCTTCGGCACGTCGAACGGGGTGCCGCCCTGCTCCCACTCGGTGAACCACAGCTCTTCGGTCGCGTAACCCATCATGCGCTGGTCGAACACGCCGTCATGGCTGACCAGGCACTTCCACGGCTGCTGCCAGTTGCCGGCGATCCAGTTGACCATGAAGCCGCCGTACGACGCGCCGAGCGCGCAGGCCTTGTCGCCGTTGAGGAAGGAGTATTTCTTCTGCGCCGCGGCCCAGCCCTTCTGCAGGTCTTCCAGCGGGCGATCGCCCCAATGCTGGCTGATCGCATCGGTGAAGGCCTGGCCGTAACCGGTGGAACCGTGGAAGTCGATCATGACCACCGCATAGCCCTGACCGGCGTAGGTCTGCGGATTCCAGCGATAGCTCCAGCCGTCGCCGAAGCTGCCCTGCGGGCCGCCGTGGATCAGGAACGCGACCGGGTACTTCTGGCCTTCCTGGTAATTCCACGGCTTGACCACGTAGCCGTGCACGCTGTCGCCGTTCCAGCCCTTGAACTCGAACTGTTCGGCCTCGCCGAACTTCACGCCCGGCAGCAACTCGCCCGCGCTCGGAGTGATCGCGCGCTGCGGCGCGCCGTCGAGGCCGCCGACGAAGATCTGGTCGCCGCTCTTGAGGCTGTTGCGGGTGAACGCAAACGTCTTGCCGGCCAACACCGGCGAACCGACGGTGCCGTCGGCGATCAGCTCGCTCGCCTTGCCGCTGGCGATGTCGACGCCGAACAGTGGCTGCCGGCCCATGTCCTCGGCGGTGGTGTAGATAGTCTTGCCGTCGTCGGACAACACGATGCCGGTGGCCGAGCGGTCCCACTGCGGCGCGATCTCGCGCGCCTTGCCGCTGGCCAGGTCGAGCGCGAACAGGCCGAAGCGGTCGGCTTCGAAACCCGGGCGCTTCATCGCGCGGTAGTACAGGGTCTTGCCGTCCTTGCCGAACACCGCGCCGGTGTCCCAGGCCGGGTTCGACGCGGTCAGGTTCTTCGCCGCGCCGCCGTCGGCGCCGACCAGGTACAGGTCGAAATTGGTCGACCACGGTTCCTTCGCATCAGCCGCGCGCGCGCTGAACACCAGCGACTGGCTGTCGGGCGACCAGGTGTATTCGCTGCTGTCGCCGAACGGGCGCGAGGGCACGTCGCCGATCACTTCACCGCTGACGAGCTTGGCGCGGTTGACGGTCTTGCCGGCGGCCGGCAGATCGGTCACGAACAGACGATTCAGGCGGCCGTCGTTCCACGTGTCCCAGTGACGCACGAACATGCGGTCGAACACTTTGCCGCTGACCTTGCTCTTCTCGGCGGCGTCGATTTTCTTCTTGCTGCAGGCCAGGTCGGCCGCGCAATCGGCATAGGCCTCCGCGTTGAACGCGACGCGCTTGCCGTCGGGCGACAACTGGAAACCGCCGACGTCGCCGTCGAACGCGGTGACCTGCTTCGGCGTGCCGCCGCTCAGCGGCAGCGAATACAGCTGCGAGCTGCCGCCCTTGCTGCTGAGGAAGTACACGGTCTTGCCGTCGGCGGAAAACGCCGGCGAATTGACGTTCCAGCCGTCCGGGGTCAGGCGCTTGGGCGGCGCGGAATCGCGCGCGAACAGGTCTTCGATCCACAGCGAGGTCGAGGACTTGTTGGCGCCGAAATCGACCACGCGCTTGGCGAACACCAGTTGCCGGCCGTCGGGCGACAGGGTCGGCGAGGAGAACCGGTCCATCGCGGCCAGGTCGCGCACTTCCAGGCCGCGCGCGAGCGGCGGCGTGAGGGACAAAGCCGGCGCGGATGCGCAGGCCAGCAGCAGGGCCATCGGCAGGAGGGCGTGGCGTGGCGTCATGGCGAAACCTCTAGCGTTATCGAAGGCGTGCGCGAGCACGCGACACAAACAGGAACGGCCCGGCATCGCGCCGGGCCGTCGCAGGGATCAGGCGCTCGGCGCGGGCACCGGCGCGTTGCGGCTGCTGCGGTAGAACAGCCACACCACCGCCGCGAGCACCAGCAGGCCGATGCCGGCGCCGAAGTGGAACTGCTCGGGCAGCGCCAGCACGTCGGCGCGGGTCGAGATCACGATCGGGAACGCGATGGCGATGCCCATCAGCGCCTCGCCGGTGATCAGGCCGGCGGCGAACAAGGTACCCGGACGATGCACGCGATCGATCTCGGCTTCGTCGCTGTCCTTGGTCAGGCCGCGACGGCGGCCGACGATGTGCGACAGCAGGCCGCCGAGGAAGATCGGCACCATCAGTTCCAGCGGCAGGTAGATGCCGATCGCCGCGGCCAGCACCGGCACGCGGAACTTGAACTTGCGCGACTTGAGCCATTCGTCGAAGGCGATGATGACCACGCCGATGCCGGCGCCGATACCGATCATCGTCCACGGCAGTTCGCCGCCGAACATGCCCTTGGCGACCGAGGCCATCAAGGTCGCCTGCGGCGCGGCCAGCGAGTTCGGATGCTCCGGGGTCGGCGCGCCGATGCCGTAGGCGGCGGCGAGCAGGTTGAGGATCGGCGCCATGATCAGCGCGCACGAGAACGTGCCGATGCCGAGCATGAGCTGCTGCTTCCACGGCGTCGCGCCGACGATGTAGCCGGCCTTGAGGTCCTGCAGGTTGTCGCCGCCGACCGCCGCCGCGCAGCACACCACCGCGCCGATCATGATCGCGGCGACGGCGCCGATCGGCGAGTCGCGGCCGAGCATCAGCACCAGCACCGCCGAGGCGAACAGGATGGTCGAGATGGTGATGCCCGAAACCGGGTTGTTGGACGAACCGATCAGGCCGGCCAGGTACGCCGACACCGACACGAACAGGAAGCCGGCGACGATCATGATGATGGTCATCGGCACGCTGACGAACCAGTTGCCGACGATGGCCTGGTACAGCAGCAGCAGCGGCATCACGAACGCGACCAGCGCGATCAGCATCCACTTCATCGGCAGGTCGCGGTCGGTTTCGGCGACCACGCCGCTGGTGCCCTTGCGCGCCGCGGCCAGGCCGCTCTTCACGCCCGACAGCAGCGACTTGCGCAGCGAGAACAAGGTCCACACGCCGCCGATCAGCATCGTGCCCACGCCCAGGTAACGCACCTTGGCCGACCAGATCGCGCGGCCGATCTGCTCGGCGCTGCCGTCGACGATGCGCGCGGCGAGTTCGGGATCGGAATTGAGGAAGAAGGCGTGATAGATCGGAATCGCGAACTGCCACGACAGCACGCTGCCCGACAGCACCACGATGCCGACGTTGAGGCCGACGATGTAGCCCACGCCGAGCAGCGCCGGCGACAGGTTGGTGCCCATGAAGCCCAGGTACTTGCCGAGCCAGCCCGAGGCGATGGCGTTGTCGGGGATCAGGCGCATGCCGCTCTCGGCGGCGAGCTTGACCAGCGCGCCGATGCCGCCGGCCAGGCCGAGGATCTTCAGGCCCGGGCCGGGGTTTTCGCCGGCCTTGAGCACTTCGGCCGCGGCCTTGCCTTCCGGGAACGGCAGCGGGTCTTCGACGATCATCGAACGGCGCAGCGGCACCGAGAACAGCACGCCGAGCAGACCGCCGAGGCCGGCGATGGCGAGCACCCACGAGTAACGGAAGTCCTGCCAGTAGCCCAGGATCACCAGCGCCGGGATGGTGAAGATCACGCCGGCGGCGATCGAGGAGCCGGCCGAGGCGCCGGTCTGGACGATGTTGTTTTCCAGGATCGTGCCGCCGCCGAGCAGGCGCAGCACGCCCATCGAGATCACCGCGGCGGGGATCGCGGTGGCGATGGTGAGGCCGGCGAACAGGCCCAGGTAGGCGTTGGCGGCGGCCAGGATCACCGCCAGGAAGACGGAGAGCAGGACGGCTCGGAGGGTCAGTTGCGGTTGTGCGGACGAGGCCATCGGCGTCTCCATCGCGGGTGATCGGGCAGTGCGGCGGTGTATGGGCGGACCCGGCCGCCAGGGGCCGGGCGCCACGCAATCCGCCGATGATCGCATCCGCCGCGGGCCGCTGTAAAAGTGCGGTGCGGCAAAAGGCGGGATTGGGCAAATGCGGGGATTTTGCGGATTTGGCTGGGGAAAATGATAACGGCGGGGGGCGGCCCTCACCCCAGCCCTCTCCCGCGAGCGGGAGAGGGAGTACACCGGGCAATGCGCATACCACACGCGTCAACGTAAGCCGGTGGCATCCCTTCTACCGCCTGCGGGAGAAGGTGGCCGACAGGCCGGATGAGGGCTGCCACGGCCCATAACCCTATACTCCGCGTCCCGGCCCGCTCCCGGACCGAAGGGAATCCACTCGTGCCCGCAGCCAGCACCCTGTCGACCCCGGCGCGCGACGCGCCCCGCGGCAACGACTTCCTCGGCCACCCCAAGGGCCTGTACGTGTGCTTCTTCACCGAGATGTGGGAGCGCTTCTCGTTCTACGGAATGAAAGCGTTGCTGCTGCTGTACTTGCTGAAGTACCACCTGTTCGGCGACGACGCCGGCTACGACCTGATCGGCGCCTACGGCGGCCTGGTGTACGCGGTGCCGGTGATCGGCGGCCTGCTGGCCGACCGCTACCTGGGCATGCGCAAGGCGGTGGTACTCGGCGGCGTGCTGCTGGTGCTCGGCCACCTGGGCATGGCCTACGAGGGCCACGCGGCGAAGCTGGTCAACGGCGTGGTGGTGCGCGACGAAGCCGCGCTGCAGGTGTTCTACCTGTCGCTGGCGCTGATCATCGGCGGCGTGGGGTTCCTCAAGCCCAACATCTCGACCATCGTCGGCAAGCTGTACGCGCTCGACGATCCGCGCCGCGACTCGGGCTTCACCCTGTTCTACGCCGGCATCAACGTCGGCGCGCTGTTCTCGGCGCTGATCTGCGCCTTCCTCGGCGAAACCTACGGCTGGAAATACGGCTTCGGCGCGGCCGGCATCGGCATGATCGCGGGCCTGGCGATGTTCCTGTGGGGTCAGCGCTATCTGCAGGGCCACGCCGAACCGGCTCAGCCGGCCAGGCTGCGCGAGAACGTCGGCCCGGCCGGGTTCAAGCTGTCGCGCGAGCTGTGGATCTACCTGGGCACCGCGCTCGGCGTGCTGGTGCTGTGGGGCACGATCCAGGTCGCCTCGCAGGTCACCGTCGCGATCGGCAGCCTGAGCTTCACCGCGGCGCTGGGCATCATGCTCGCGACCTTGCTGGTGTTCCTGATCTGGTTCTTCGGCTTCATCGCGCGCGGCTGCGACCGGGTCGAACGCGAACGCATGCTCGCGCTGGTGATCCTGATCTTCGCGGTGCTGATCTTCTTCACCCTGTACGAGCAGACCTACGGCTCGTGGGTCACCTTCAACGACCGGCTGATGACCAAGGACATGTTCGGCCTGGCGCGGGGCAAGTACGAGCCGACCTTGCCGTGGTCGCTGTTCTCGATGGCGCTGAGCCCGCCGCTGATGATCGCCGCGCTGACCGCGAGCGATCGCGGCCACGACGGCCTGGCCAAGCTGCTGGTCGGCGTATTGACCCTCGGCCTGGCCCTGGCGACCGCGCACGACGTGGTGCTGGTGCCGCAGACCGCCGGTTCGCTGACCTATCTCGGCGCGTTCTTCATCGTCGTGCTGGCGCCGTTGTTCTCGTGGCTGTGGCCGTGGCTCGCGCGCAGGGGCCGCAACCCGAGCAAGCCGCTGACGATGTCGCTGGGCCTGATCTTCGCCGGCCTGTCGTTCCTGCCGCTGATGGCCGCGGCCAAGGTGTCCGGCGGCGGCGAGATGGCCAGCGTGTGGTATCTGGTCGCGGCGTATTTCATTCTCGAAGTCGGCGAGATGTGCTTGTCGCCGATCGGCCTGTCGGCGGTGACCCAGCTGTCGGTCGCGCGCGTGGTCGGGCTGATGATGGGCGCGTTCTGGCTGGCGACCGCGTTCTCGGAGGTGCTGGCGGCGCAGTTCGCGAAGATCGCCTCGGTCGAGATTCCCAAGGGCGGCACGATCGACATGGCCGTGGCCTCGGTCAAGTACGGCGAGTTGTTCTCGATGCTGATGTGGCTGGGGATCGGGTCGGGCGTGTTGTTCCTGCTGTTGGCGCCGTTGCTGAAGCGGTGGATGCACGGGTTGAAGTGATTGGGGCTGGGATTCGGGATTCGGGATTCGAATTTTGTAGAACGAAAACGGCGCCCAGGTGGCGCCGTTTTTTTATTGTCGCGGTCGCGGCTTACGCCGCTCCTACAGGGGCCCCATGTAGGAGCGGCGCGAGCCGCGACCGCGAATCCTAAACCACGACGCAACTGCGTCTACCAGCAAGGCGGCCGATCACCCCGCCCCGCTCCGGTGGCGCGCGTTACTTCTTCCCCGCCGCCTCAACCTTCGCCGGCGCCGCGGTCTTCCCGCCCAACGACCGCGACAAAAACGCCAGCAGCCGCGAATAGAACTCGCGCTTATGCGCTTCCTCGTAGAAGCCATGGCCCTCGGTCTTGTAATACAGCGTCTCCACCGGCACGCCGGCCTGGCGCAGCGCTTTCTCCATCTTCTCGCTGTGCGCCTGCGGCGCGCGCTGGTCTTCGCCGCCCGCGGCGAGGAACACCGGCACCTTGATCCGGTCGGCCAGTCGCGTCGGCGACACCTTGTCGAGCGTGTCCGGCGGGCCGAGCCAGCTGCGCAGATAGCTTTCGCCCGAGCCGCGCTTCTGCACGTCGCCGGTGGTATGCATCATCGGCAGGTCGTACACGCCGACATAACCGGCCGCGCACTTGTACAGGGTCGGCTCCTTGGCCACGCCCATCAGCGAGGCATAGCCGCCGTAGCTCGCGCCGTACAAGCAGATGCGCGACGGATCGGCGATGCCCTGCTCGATCGCCCAACGCGTCGCGTCGGTCAGATCGTCCTGCATCTTGCCGCCCCACTCGCGCTTGCCCGCGTGCAGGAACGCGCGGCCGTAGCCGCCCGAGCCGCGATAGTTGAGCTGCAGCACCGCGTAACCCGCGGCCGCGAGCAACTGCGGGTCGTCGTCGAAGTACCACAGGTCCTGGATGCCGAACGGACCACCGTGCGGCATCACCACCAGCGGCAGCGACTTGCCGCTGCTGCCGTTGGGCGTGGTCAGCAGACCCGACAGGCTCAGCCCGTCGCGCGCCTTGAGCGTGACCGCGCGCACCGGCGCGGACTTGGCCGGATCGAACCAGGCGCGCCGGCTGACCGCATGCGCGGCATGCTTGCTCTCGTTGTCGAACAGGTACACGTCGCCGGGATTGCGGTCGTTCCAGACCTGCACCAGCGCCAGCTTGCCGTCGTCGGTCTGCGAGGTGATGCGCACCGCGTCGCCGGCGAACGCCGCTTCCAGGCTGCGGTACTGACGCGCTTCCGGCGAGGTCTTGTCGAAGAACGCGGTGCGCGGCTTGCCGTCGTAATAGAACACCCCGACCGGTACGTGGCTGCGCGGCTTGTAGATGATCCGCGCCGGGTCGGCGACCTTGTCGCGCAGCAGTTCCTTGCGGGTCTTGGCCGCCGTGTCGTAGGCGACGATCGCGTCGGGCCCCTGCGCCTGTTCGCTGCGGAAATACGCGGTGACGTTGTCGGCGGAAAAGCCGATCGGGATGTCCATGCCCTCGTCGTCATCGTCCGAGCGCAGCAGTTCCCAATCGGCCTTGTCGTTGCCGCGGTAGAACAGCTTGCGCACGTAGTCGGTGCCGTAGCCGAGCGCGAAGCGGACCACGCCGGCGTTGTCGGTGTAGTAGTCGGCGTTGCGCACCGGCGCGATGGTGATCGCGTTACGGCGGCCGGTGAACACGTCCAGGTGTTCGGCGCGGGTGTAGGCGTCGGCGCTGAACTGCTGCACCGAGATCACCACGCGCTTGTCGTCGCCCGGCAGGTCGTCGACCAGGTAGGCGGCCACCGCTTCGACCTTCTTCGGCTGGATGCGGGTACCGGTGTTGTTCACCTGCAGGCGGTAGCCGACCAGCACGTCGACACCGGTGCCGTTGGCGTTGATCGCGTAGATCTCGCCGGTCGGGATCGGCTCGTCGCGCGAACCGAGTTTCTGCGCCATGCTGATCAGCAGCCGGGTCGGGCTGACCCAATCGAAATCGGCGACATGGTTGTTCTTGCCGAGCCGGAACGAGCCGGCCATCTTCATGTCGGTGCGGGTGAAGATCACCAGGCCGGTTTCATCGCCCATCGGCACCGAGGCGGCGTAGAACTCGCCGGTCGGCGACAGCTTGATGTCGCTGAAGGTGTCGGCCTTGACGAAGGCGTCGACATCGACGGTGGCGGCGCTGGCCGATTCGGTGGCCGCAGGCGCCGAGGTCGTGGCGGCGGCCGTGAGCAGGCCCGCCAGCAGCAGCGCGCATCGCAGATGATTCATGGTGGTCCCCTGTGACCGTATCGATCCGATCGCAACCGTCAGGCGGCGAATTCCCTGTTCGTCCGCCGTGCGCGATGGCGCGCGCGGCGAACCCCGACCGCCGCGTCCTCCCCGGACCCGCGACGGCCGCCGCATCCGCGACGCGGCGATCATAGGCACGACGGCGGGGCCGGCACAATCGGCCGGGTACGGGAGTTGATAGCGCAGGCTCGTGGGACGCGTGGACCGGGTTTCGTCGTAGTGTCCGGTTTACGGTCGCGACTCGCGCCGCTCCTTCATGGGCTCCCTGTAGGAGCGGCGCGAGCCGCGACCGCGATGTCGCCAGATCGCTTTGCCGGTATCGGCAACGGCAACGCCACAACACCGCGGATGGCCTGCGCGGCGACAAACCGCACGGGGCGGACCGAGGTTTCGTCGCAATCGCCGATTCGCGGTCGCGGCTTGCGCCGCTCCTACAGGGAGCCGGCGCTAGGGTTTATGCGCCGGGCCTGTCGCGATCCAGGGTCGTGCGCAGGGCGTCGCGCCATTGCGGAATCGTCAGGCCGTACTCGTCCTGCAGGTGGCGGCTGTCGAGCACCGAATAGGCCGGGCGGCGGGCCGGGGTCGGGTATTCGGCGGTGGTGATCGGCAGCACCCGCGGCTTGCGTTCGATCAGGCCGCGCGCATGGGCTTCGTCGAAGATCGCCTCGGCGAACCCGTGCCAGCTGGTCTGACCGGCGGCGACCAGGTGGCGCACGCCCGATTCGGCGATGCCCTGCTCCAGCACCTGCGCGGCCGCATCGGCCAGCAGCCAGGCCGGGGTCGGCGAACCGTGCTGGTCGGCGACAACGCGCAATTCCTCGCGCTCGGCGCCCAGGCGCAGCATGGTGCGCAGGAAGTTGCCGCCGCGGGTCGCGTAGACCCAGGCGGTGCGCAGGATCAGATGACGCGCGCCGCTGGCGGCGATCGCCTGTTCGCCGGCGAGTTTGCTCTCGCCGTACGCGCCGAGCGGGCCGGTCGGATCGGTGTCGAGGTACGGGCGGGTGCCGCTTCCGTCGAACACGTAATCGGTCGAGTAATGCAGCAGGCCGATGCCGTCGGCCGCGCACAGCTCGGCGAGCCGGCCCGGGGCCCGCGCGTTGACGGTGAAGGCGAGCTCGCGTTCGGTTTCGGCGCGATCCACCGCGGTGTAGGCGGTGGCATTGACCACATGGTCGGGGCGCACCCGCCGCAGCAGCTGCTCGATCGTATCGACCTGGGCCAGATCCAGCGCTTCGCAGGCGCCGCCGTCGGCGAGCGTGCCGCCGCGGGTGGTGACGACGACCTCGCCCAGCGGCGCCAGCGCACGGCGCAATTCGAAACCGACCTGACCGTCGCCGCCGAGCAGCAACAGCTTCATGGCCGGCGCTGTCATGGCCGGCCGTGTCATGGCATGTACACCGGCAAGCGGTCTTCGACGATGTCCTTGAGCAGCGGCGCGTTGGTGTCCTTGGCCGACAGCGAAGGCTCGCTGATCGGCCAGTCAACCGCCAGATCCGGATCGTCCCAGCGCACGCCGGCATCGGCCTTGGCGTCGTAAGTATTGGTGCATAGATAACTGAACACCGCGCGTTCGCTGAGCACCGCGAAACCGTGAGCGAAGCCTTCGGGAATCCAGAAATGACGCTTGTTCTCTTCGCTCAATACCACCGCCGTCCAACGGCCGAAGTGCGGCGAACCGCGGCGGATGTCGACCGCGACGTCCCACACTTCGCCTTCGATCACCGATACGTACTTGCCCTGCGGATTGGGCCACTGGTAGTGCAGGCCGCGCAGCACGCCGCGCGCGGAGGACGATACGTTGCCCTGCACGAAGCGGGGGTTCAAGCCGGCCGCGGCGAGTTTGTCCTGGTTGAACGACTCGTAGAAAAAGCCACGCGCATCGCCGAACACTTGCGGTTCAATGACGACGCATCCGGGCAAATCGGTTTCGATGATATTCAAACGTAGTTCCTCAGGGTACGAAGCCGCGCTCGGCCAGGCCTAGCAGGTATTGACCGTAACCGTTCTTGGCCAGCGGCCGGGCCAGGTCGGCCAATTGCGCGTTGTCGATCCAGCCGTTGTTCCAGGCGATCTCTTCCGGGCAACAGATGCGCAGGCCCTGGCGCGCTTCGATGGTTTCGATGAAGTTGGACGCTTCCAGCAACGACTGATGGGTGCCGGTGTCGAGCCAGGCGTAACCGCGGCCGAGTTGTTCCAGATGCAGCGAATTCTCTTCCAGGTACAGACGGTTGAGATCGGTGATCTCCAGTTCGCCGCGCGCCGAGGGTTTCAGGGTCGCGGCGAAGTCGCTGGCGCGGCCGTCGTAGAAATACAGGCCGGTGACGGCGTAGTTCGAACGCGGCTTGAGCGGTTTTTCCTCCAGCCCGATGACCTTGTGGTCGGCATCGAACTCGGCCACGCCGTAGCGCTCCGGATCGCGCACCCAGTAGCCGAACACGGTCGCGCCGTGCTCGCGCTGATCGGCGCGCTTGAGCATCGCGGTCAGGCCGGGGCCGTGGAAAATGTTGTCGCCGAGCACCAGGCAGCTGGGCTGGCCGGCGACGAACTCGCGGCCGATCAGATACGCCTGCGCCAGTCCGTCCGGGCTGGGCTGCTGCGCGTATTCGATCTTCATGCCCCAGCGCGAACCGTCGCCGAGCAAGGTCTTGAACAGCGCCTGCTCGTGCGGGGTGTTGATGATCAGCACTTCGCGGATGCCCGCCAGCATCAGCACGCTGAGCGGGTAATAGATCATCGGCTTGTCGTACACCGGCAACAGCTGTTTGCTGATGCTCTGGGTCAGCGGATACAGCCGCGTGCCGGAGCCGCCGGCGAGGATGATGCCCTTGCGGTTCATGCCTAACTCCTCAGTGGGCCGGGCTCAGGCCTGGCCGATGCGTTCGAGCCGGTAGCTGCCGTCGAGCACGCGCCGCACCCACGGCTGGTTGTCCAGGTACCAGTCGACGGTGTGGGCGATGCCTTGTTCGAAGGTCAGGGTCGGGGTCCAGCCCAGTTCGTTCTTGAGCTTGGACGCATCGATCGCATAGCGGCGATCGTGGCCCGGGCGGTCCTTGACGTAGGTGATCAGCGACTCGCGCGCGCGGCCGTCGGCGAGCGGACGGCGCTGGTCGAGCAACGCGCAGATGGTCTGGACCACGACGATGTTGGGACGCTCGGCGTCGCCGCCGACGTTGTAGGTCTCGCCGACGCGGCCGGCTTCGAGCACGCGCGCGATCGCCGAGCAGTGATCGCCTACGAACAGCCAATCGCGCACGTTGAGGCCGTCGCCGTAGACCGGCAGCGGTTCGCCGGCCAGGGCCTTGGCGATGATCAGCGGAATGAGTTTTTCCGGGAACTGGAACGGCCCGTAGTTGTTCGAGCAGTTGGTGGTCAGCACCGGCAGGCCGTAGGTGTGATGGAACGCGCGGACCAGATGATCCGATGCGGCCTTCGACGCCGAGTACGGCGAGTTCGGCGCGTACGGCGTGGTCTCGCTGAACTTGCCGCTGTCGCCGAGCGAGCCGTAGACCTCGTCGGTCGACACGTGCAGGAAGCGGAACGCGTCGCGCGCCGGCGCGTCGAGCGCCTTCCAGTGGTCGCGCACCTGCTCGAGCAGGCTCAGGGTGCCGACCACGTTGGTCTGCACGAACGCGGCCGGGCCGTCGATGGAGCGGTCGACGTGGCTCTCGGCGGCGAAATTGATCACCGCGTCGGGCCGGTGCTCGGCCAGCAGGCGCTTGAGCAGGTCCGCATCGCCGATATCGCCCTGGACGAAGACGTGACGCGCATCGCCATCGAGAACGCTGAGGGTGTCGAGATTGCCGGCGTAGGTCAGGACGTCGAGGTTGACGACCTTGATGCCGCGCTGGACCGCATCGAGGACGAAATTACCGCCAATGAAGCCGGCGCCGCCGGTTACAAGCCAAGTAGGCACTCAGGACACTCCTTACAAATGATCGACGGGCGAAGTTCGATTGAGCCGGCCGGGGTTGCGTACCGCGCGGCGGTGTATTACCGCCGCAACCTGTTCAGTTTGGGAGAGCCGGCCTGAACAAGCGCGGGATTGTAAAGCCTATCGCCCTGTAGCCGGCGTCAACGCGGTCGCATCGATAAGTTGCGCTACAGCTTTGATATCGAAATCAAGCAAAAAGACCGCCATTTGGCCACTGCCGCGGCCAAGCCACGCAAGCCCGAAATCCACCAATCAGCCACAGATCCATGGATTTTCCGCCCCGTCGGGCTCAAGCCATCTACGGCTGTTGAAGCCTTTCGAACCTGCCACGTCCGACCCGGCGATACGCGGCCGGCGATCATTTGCTTGGCGTAATACCCACCTCGAAATCGCGCTGCGCGTCCTTGAGCCGGTCCAGGCCATCGCCCGGCGTCCACACCTCGAAGCGCGCGCGGGTCATGGCCAGGTAGGCGGCGCGGACCGGGCTGTGCGGTTCGCCGTCGCGGTTCACCAGGTAACAGCACGGGCTCAGCACCACCGCGTCGGCCTCCATGTTCTTGCAGTGCTGGACCAGGCTGAGGGTGACCTGCTCGGTGCCCGGCTCGGCCTGCGCGGCCATCAGCGCATCGATATCGTCGCTACCGAAGCCGCGCTCGATCATCCGCGCCACCGACCCCTGCCCGGTGTCGGTCAGATGCTGCGAAAACGCCGGCCACGAGCGGAAATCGCCGAGGCTGCGGCGGCCGTAGGTGTCGCCGCTCAGGTGCAGGGAAATCGCCGCCCGGGCCAGCCGGGCGACCTCGTCGGCCGAGGCCGGCACCAGGCGGAAGCGGCCGGCGGCGGCCTTGATCCGCAGCGCCTCTTCCAGCAAGGCCCAGGCGCCGCCGAACACGCGCAGCGCGCGGCTGGGCAACTCGTCGCGGTTGCGGAAGATCCGGTGGCGGGTCAGGCGATCGGGCGCGCCGATCAGCGGAAACTCGATCAGGCGCTCCTGCGCCACCGCCAGAGTCTGGTCGATCAAGGGCGCGGCCTGCACGCCCATGCGCAGCGACTGGCTCATCACGATGGTCTTGGCCTGGGTCGCCCTCGGCACATGGCCGAACAAACGCTGATACGGGTCGCCCATCAGCACGCAGCCGTGGGGATAGGCCTGCAGCAAGGCCCGCCACGGCGCGGACAGGTCGTGGGCCTCGTCGACCAGCAAGGTGCCGAAGCCGTCGGGAACCGCCGCGCCGCGCACCGACAGCCATTTGACCAGGTGCACGGTGTTGATATCGAAGGCCGCGCCGGCATCGTTGCTGCCGAGCCCGGCGAACATGCACTCCCACACCCGCTGGCCGATCTCGATCCAGCGCCTGGCCTCGATCGCCGCATACGGCACATGGCGCGCGAAATGGAACTGGCCCAGCGCCGGCGCCGCGCTGTAGCACCATGCCCGCAGCGCCTTGTGCACGATCGCCAGCACCGCTTCGGGCGGACGCCCGTCGATGCTCGGGACGCCGGCGATCTTGGTCTGCGCGGTCAGGCTCTGGGTGGTCTTGATCACCCGCGGCGCCCAGCGCAGGCGCGCGGCGCGGGCGTGGGCCGCGGCGGTGGCGTTGGCGAGCACGGTCTGGGTCACGGTCTGGATGCCCGCCGCGGCGCCGCCGGCGCGGATCTTGAAGCCGTGGATATGCGCGACGGTGGGCGCGAGGTAAGTCATGCCGCCAGCCAGACCGCCGGCCATCGCCAGCAACAGATGGGTCTTGCCGGTGCCGGCGTAGGCGTCGAGGTTGACCAGTTCGTCCGGCGCCGCCGCGATCACCTGCGCGGCCACGGCCTGGTCGCGGGTGCCCTCCATGACCAGACGGATCCTGCGCGGCGCGGCCTGGGTATCGGCGGCTTGCATGTCGTAAGGAATATCCGCGTCGGTGGCCGGCTCGTCGATCTGGTCGGCGCGATCGAAGCCGATCTCGAAACGGTCCATCGGCTGGCGATAGCGCTCCTGGAACGCGTGCGCATAGCGGCCGTCGTCGTCGCGCCAGGCTTCTTGCTGCATGTCCTCGGGGTCGGCGAAATTCACGCCCTTGTCGGCCAGCCGCTGCAGCATGTCGGCGCGCTGCGCTTGCGCGATGGCGCGTCGGCCCGCGTCCAGGTGCGCCGCGCCCGCCTCGGGCGGATTGGCCTGCATCAAGCCATGGGTCTCGAAGATCAGGCGACTGATCGCGGCGTTGGAATACTCCTGGGTCAGCACCACCAGCATCACCGACAGCGCCGCGCGCTCGATCGACGACGCGGGCAGCGTCCCGTCGTCGACGAAGGCCTGCGCGACCTCGCGGGTCACCGGCAGGTAGTACGGAGTGGTGTTGGGGATCACGTGGCGATGCTCGGCGCGGTTGGCGTCATTGTCCATGACGAAGGGATTTTCGAACGCCGGTCGCGCGCGACGCGCCTGAAAACGAAAACTCCCGCGAAGTATCGCGGATCTGATCTGATCTGATCTGATCTGATCGGACCGGGCCCGGTTCGGACCGCGCTTGACCCTGGCGGCCGGCAACCTTAGCCTTGCGCCCGCAGTCGCCTCAACCGCGCTGCCGTAGGCGTTACCGTCATCCAACGCACCCTTCGTCGAACGGGCCCCAGCAGGGGATCTCGATGCAACAGGTGCCACGGTACGCCATCACATCCCTGCTCCGCGGGCCTTCGCCCGATCGAGCTCTGCCCGATCGAGCCTGATCCGAACAGGATTCCTCGTGATGCCGACTGTCTTGCCGGAACGACGCCGCGGCGCGTTCCGGAGCTTGCCGTGGCCCTCCCCTTATCCGGCCCGAAAACCCGGGCCCGACCACGAGGCAAGCATGAAGACGACCGGCAACACCCTGCTTATCACCGGCGGCACCAGCGGCATCGGCCGCGCACTCGCCGAAGCCTTCCACGATCGCGGCAACCGCGTCATCGTCGCCGGCAGGCGACGCGCCCTGCTCGAGCGGATGACCGCGGCGCGTCCCGGCATGATCGGCCTGTGCGTCGACCTCGACGATCCAGCGTCGCTGTCCTCGTTCGCGAGCGAAGTCCGCGCGCGCTTCCCCGAACTCAATGCGCTGATCGCCAACGCCGGCATTTCGCGCGCCGAGAGCCTGGCCGCGGACGACTGGAACGCCGACGACGCGCAGGCGATCGTGCAGACCAACATCCTGGGCGTGTTGCGGGTCACCGCGGCGTTCCTGCCCATGCTGAAGCGTCAGGCTAACGCGACGATCATGGCGACCAGCTCCAACCTCGCCTTCGTGCCGCGCGCCGATTTCCCGAGTTACTGCGCGAGCAAGGCCTTCCTGCACTCATGGCTGCAATCGCTGCGTCATCAGCTGCGCAAGATTCCGGTCGAAGTGCTGGAACTCGCACCGCCCTACGTGCGCACGCAACTCACCGGCGCCCAGCAGGCCGAGGATCCGCGCGCCACGCCGGTCGAGGCCTACGTCGCGGAGGTGATGCAGTTGCTTGAGCGCGCAGATCATCCGCGCGGCGAGGTGCTGGTCGAACGCGACCGCGCGCGGCGATGGGCCGAACGCGACGGCCGCTACGACGAGACCTTCGCGGCCATGAATCCGGATTGATCGCGGCGTCCGCGAGTGGCCCGGCCCGGGAGCGGACGCACCGCTCCCGGTTCGGCCCGTGCATGGGCCTTCGGATTGATGCTCGGACCGGCGCCGAATCGAGGCAATCGCCGCGCGCGAGCGTGCACGGGCCAAGCCAATGACTTGAACCGATCGCGACGGGACGACACAAGACATTCGCCTGTCGCTTGAAAAGTCCTCGCGACTGTCCCGCCGTCGCGGCCACGACAGCGCAACTGCTCGCTCGAACTTCCGCGCGGCAATCGACATAGGCGCCGATCAATCGCCCTCACGCATCGAACGGGCCTGCGTCACGCATCCGCGCGAAAGCGAAAAAGCTGTGGCGCAGCGCCCTGCGCGGGCGCATGCGCTCGCATAGGATCGAGCGCATCCGCGGCCGTACTGACGAGACCGCGGTGGCCGGAAGACGGAACGGATTCGCGCCGTCGCCGCACGCCGGATCGCTTTCGCGGGTGTCGCCCACGCGAGCGGCTTCGCGCCGCTGACGGCGTGACGCGGCACTCATGTTTCCCCACGAGGAGAAGACCGCATGAAACTGTTGATGAAAGGCGTTGTGTTCCTCGTCGTTTCCCTGTTCGCCGGCGGCGCCTGGGCGCAGAACTGGCAACTGGTATGGAGCGACGAGTTCAACGGATCGATCGGGCCGGACTGGGTGTTCGAAACCGGCAACGGCAGCGGCGGCTGGGGCAATAACGAGCTGGAGTACTACCGGCGCGAAAACGCCGGCATCGAGAACAACGCCCTGGCCATCACCGCCCGGCGCGAGGATTTCGGTGGTTTCCGCTATACCTCCGCGCGCATGAAGACCCAGGGCATCCGCAACTTCAAGTACGGCAAGATCGAAGCGCGGATGAAGCTGCCCTCGTTCATGGGCGCGTGGCCGGCGTTCTGGGCGCTGGGCGCCAATCTGCCGCAGGTCGGCTGGCCCGACTCGGGCGAGATCGACATCATGGAACACGTCAACAACGAAGACCGCACCTACGGCACCATCCACTGGCGCGATCACAACGGCAACTACGCCCAGTACGGCGGCAACACCCTGCTCGGCGTCACCGACTGGCATGTGTACTCGGTGGAATGGGACGCGAACGCGATCCGCTGGTACGTCGACGGCAACAAGTTCCACGAAGCCAGCATCCAGAACAGCGTCAACGGCACCGAGGAATTCCATCGCGACTTCTTCCTGCTGCTGAACTTCGCCATCGGCGGCAACTGGCCGGGCTTCAACGTCGACGAAAGCAAGCTGCCGGCGAAGATGCTCGTCGACTACGTGCGCGTGTACAACGCCGGCGGCACCAGCCCGTGGTCGCGGACGCTGGAGGCCGAAAGCTTCGCCGCGCAGAACGGCGTGCAGGTGGAAGCCTGCTCGGAAGGCGGCTCCAACGTCGGCTGGATCGACAGCGGCGACTGGCTGTCGTACAGCAACGTCAACTTCCCCAGCAGCGGCAGCTATCGGGTCGAATATCGGGTGGCGAGCCCGAGCGGCGGCGCGCTGTCGCTCGACCTCAACGCCGGCGGCACGGTGCTGGGCCAGGTGCAGGTGCCGGCGACCGGCGGCTGGCAGAACTGGCAGACCGTCGCGCATACGGTCAACGTCAATGCGGGCACGTACAACCTCGGCGTGTACGCGCAGCAGGGCGGCTGGAATATCAACTGGATTCGCATCACCCGGTTGTGAGTGCGACAAATTGCGGATTGGCTGACCCGGTGGGCGTGCCATGACGCGGCGCCCATCGCGGCTATCGCCACCGGGTGTCTGCCCCGCGCTCTTTAAACCAACGAAGACCCGATGCCCGCATGAACAAACCAAGGACGCCTCGGCGTCCTTGGTTTGTTTCGATACACCATTCGCGCCGGTTACATTTTGAAGTAGCGGTTGTTCGATGCGACACGCGGGCGACGGCGATCGCGGCGCCAGGACCGTGACCGCTTGAGCGCCTTGGTCATGAAGAACCGCCTAGAATCGCGGTCGATGTCGATGCGCGTCCGGATCGCGACAATCGCCGCGATGACGCCACGGCGTTGCGGACATTCGTCACCGATCGATCGTGCTCGCGGTCCGTCGCCAATGCGCGGCGACGCGTCGCGCCTGCATCGCCCCACTCCACTGCCTGCGCCATCATGAACCCTTCGCCCTGGCTGGTCCGATCCGGCAATTCCGAACACGCGCGCCTGCGCCTGATCGCATTTCCCTTTTCCGGAGGCAGCGCGAGTTCGTACGCGTCCTGGCGCAAATGGCTGAGCCCGCAGGTCGAGCTGCTGTGCGTGCAACCGCCCGGGCGCGGCATGCGCATGGCCGAGCGGCTGATCCGCGACATCGACGACCTGCTGACGCAGTTGCTGCCCGACCTGCTGCCGCTGCTCGACCGGCCTTACCTGCTGTACGGCCACAGCAACGGCGCGCTGATGGCGTTTTCCGCGGCCAACCGCCTGCTGCAACTCGGCGCGCCGCCGCCGCGCGCGATCGCGCTGTCGGCCAAGTGCTCGCCGACCGTGGAGCGTCCGCGCGAGCGGGTCAGCGAACTGCCCGACGATCGTTTTCTGGCCAAGCTGCGCAGCCTCAACGGCACGCCGCGCGAACTACTGAACGACCCGGAGGTCATGCAACTGTTCTTCCCGGCGCTGCGCGCCGATTTCGCTCTCGGCGAGAACTTCCGCCTGCCGCCGCTGCATCCGGAGCTGGCGCGGATCCCGGCGTTGATCCTGGCCGGGGAACAGGACGAAACCCGGGTCGAGGACGTGTTCGCCTGGGCCGATCTGTTCGCGGATGCGCAACAGGCGGCGATGACCGGCGGTCATTTTTTCATCAACACCAATCCGGGCTTCGCCCGCAGGTTGGACGCATTCGTGCGCGCGCACTGCCCGCCCGAGACCGAGCCGGTCGCGGGCTGAATGCCTCGGCCGCGGCGCGGCCGGGCTGTCGCATTCAAGCCGCGGTCTGCCGCGGCGGCCATCCGATGCGCGCGGCGTGGCGCAGGCAGGAGCGCAGGATCAGCCGGTGAAACGGCGCGATCACCGCGATATACGCGCGGCCCAGGCGGTTGTGGCAATGCACCGCGGTCGAGACGATCAATCGCCGCCGCGCGACGACCACGTCGGGCGGCTGGCACAGCACCGACAGCTTGAAATTCAGATGCTTGTCGTCTTCACCCAGCACGATCTCTGACGGCTGCCGTTCGTAGATGCGGAACATGCCGACGCGCTCGGCGCCGTCCGCGCCGAGCCGCTGCAATCCCCGCGCGGTCTTCAGGCCGAGCCCCGCCACCAGCGCATCGCGCATGCGCATCAGTCCGCCGATCCAGGTCGGACTGCGCGCGAACACGAATCGCGCCAAGGTTTCCGGATCGCCGCAGGCCTCGTCCGGCAGCTCGATCGAATAGGCGTCGTACAAATCCGTCGACGGGTAGATGCCCGTCACCCGCGAATGCGGCGGCGGCACGACGTCGGTCACTCGGTGCAGCGCCATCGACATGCTCCGGACTCCCTGATTTCGGCACGGTCCGCGGCCGCGCACCGTCGCCGACATCAGTATCGTCCCATCGCCGCCGCTGTGCCTGCGACGCAGGGTCGCAGACGCCACGCTGCACGCGCGCACTCGACCTGTCATGCGTATGAGTCCGTCCACGCCCGATGGCGGCGTTGTGGCGGCATGGGCCGCCGGCGGCGCGCCATCGCCTCACCCGTGCTTCGTATTCGAACGCGAGCCAGTGCTCCGACCTGCAAACCTTCGCCGCCGTGCTCTACGCCACGAGTTTTCGCTGCCAGTACCGCATTGCCCTGATCTGGCTTCGCCTGCGCTGACCGGGCTGTACGTCGCAACCGCCGTTTTCGCGCCGCGGCTCGCGCACAACAAAAAGCCGCGTCCCAGGACGCGGCTTAGCGGCATTCACCTGCAAGTTGCTTGTCGCACCCGATATCCAGCGGCCGCAGGCAGCGGACCAAGCCAAAGATCGCGCCGGCGACATCGCCGGCGCGATCCGATCCTCAGAACTTGTAGCCGACCGTGAAGCTGTAGCTGCGGCCGAAGATGCTGGCGTAGTCGCTGGAATCGCCGAGGAAGCTGTTGGGATCGTAGAACGGCGTGCGATCGAACAGGTTCTTGACGGTGACGCCGACGTTGAGCTTTTCGGTCGGACGCCAGGTCAGGCTCAGGTTGGCCGTCCACCACGCCGGCACGCCGTCGCAATGGGACTTGGCCACCGGCAGGTAACCGGCGGTGCAGGTCTGCGGGTTGTTGTCCTCCGCGTCGATGCGTTCCCAGGCCCACTTGGTGGTGCCGACGTAGTTCACGAAGAAGCTGGTGCTCACCTGGCGGTAGTTCCAGTCGGCGTTGATCGTCGCGCGCAGACGCGGGTTGCCGTAATAGCCGACGGTGTTGCCGTAGTACCAGCCGTTCTCGTCGTCCAGGTACGCCTGGTTGCGGCGCGCGATGGTCGCGGCCAGACCGATGTTGAGGCTGCCCCACTCGCCCAGCGAGAAACGGCTGCGCGCGTCGACGTCGAAGCCGTCGATCAGGGTGCGGCCCTTGTTCTTGTACTGGCCGACGACGCTGGCGACGTTGCCGACGCTGTAACCCGGCAGCGTGCCCGGACAGCTCACGCCACTGGCCGGATCGGCGCACATCGCCGCCAGCGCGGCCACCGCGGCGCGGTCGGACTCGGTGATCGGCGAACGCGTCGACGACAGGATGTCTTCGTCCTTGCTGTAGTCCGGCGCGGCGATTTCGTTGCGGCGATAGATGAACCAGTAGTCGGCCGACACCGACAACCAGTCGAGCGGCTCGAACACGAAGCCCAGGGTGCCGATCTTGGCCTTCTCCGGCTTGAGATCCTGGTTGGGCTGGGTCATGCGCGCCACGGTCCGGCTGCAGTCGGCGTTGAGCAGCGAGTTGCCCAGGTCGACGTCGCCGCTGCGGCGCGATTGACGCAGCAGGTTGGCGACGGCGTTGGTCTCGGCGCAGCGGACTTCATCGCGGTAGCCGCCGAGCTGGGCGAACACGCCGCCGGTGCCGGACTCGGCCAGGCTCGGCGCGCGGAAGCCTTCCGAGTAGGTGCCGCGCAGCAGCAGTTGCGGCAGCACCTGATACTTCAGGCCGATCTTCGGTGCGACGTTGGCGCTGAAGTTCGGGTACTTGTCCACGCGCAGCGCGGCATCGAGTTCGAGCTTGTCGGTCAGCGGCGCGACCGCCTCGGCGAACACGGCATAGGTGTTGCGCTTGCCGTCGAACCACGAGCCGCCCTGCTGGGTGATCAGGCCGTTGGCGGCGTCCGCGTTGCCCGGGGTGTAGAAGGTCTCGCGGCTGACGTTGAAGCCGAACGCCGCGCGCACTTCGCCGGCCGGCAGCTTGAACAGCGGGCCTTCGATCTTGCCGTCGAGGGTGTGCAGGCGGGTCCACGACTGGATGTCGAAGGTCGGGAACGCGGCGCGGATCAGCGCCGCGTTGGCCTCGTTGATCTGACCGAACTTGTACGCCGGATGATCGGAGATGATCACCCGGCCGGTGCCCGGATCGGTGGTGTATGGGCCGAACGCTTTCTCGAAGCCTTCCAGATTGACGTTGATGGTCTGGTAGGTGGTCGAGTGGGTGCCGGCGGTGGCGAACGCGGTTTCCCAGTTCCAGTCGCCGATGGCGCCGCGCAGGCCGCCGAGCGCGCGATAGCTCTTGTCGGTGTTGCGCTGACCGAAGTAGTTCGCGCCCGCGTCCTGCAACAGGTACTGCAGACCCACCACGCCGCCCATCATCGCCTTGAGCTGCGGGCTGGCGTGGTTGTACTCGTTGTTCGGGCCGAGGAACGGATACAGGAACTGATTGACCGAGGTGCCGGTGTTGCGCGAGAACCAGCTGGTCGGATTGCCGGTGGTGGTGCCGTAGGCGCGCGGCGTGCCGCCATTGGCGCGCAGATCGATGTCGGTGTAGGTCGCCTCGGCGAAGGCCTCGGTGCTGTCGCCGATCAGGAAGTGCGCGTTGACGTAGGCGGTGTTGCGTTCGGACTTGGCGCCGGCATCGATCTCGTTGTTCATCCAGGTCTGCCAGATGCAACGCGGGCCCGCGGCTTCGGTGGTCAGCACGTTGTTGCAGCCCGGCGCGGGTTCCTGCACGCGCCGGCCGGTGACCGGGTCGAAGGCGAAGTAGCTGCCGGGGTTGAACACCCCCGGCTTGCTGCCGGTGCCCAGGCGCAGGTTGGTGAGGTAGTTCGGGTTGTTGAGGTAGTACTGGTTCGGCCGCTTGTCGTAGAAGTCGCTCAGCGGAATCGCGTCGCGGCGGTACAGATTGACCGCGGCGTAGACGTTGTAGCGGTCTTCGTCGAGGTCGCCGAAACCGGCGGTGATGCTGGCCTGGTGCTCGCCGTAGGAATCGATGCGCGAGGACATGTCGGTGGTCAGGTTGACCTCCGCGCCCTGGTAATTGCGCTTGGTGATGACGTTGATGACGCCGGCCACCGCGTCGGTGCCGTACACCGCCGAGGCGCCGTCGGTCAGCACCTCCATGCGTTCGATCGCCGCGGCCGGAATGGCGTCGATGTTGACGAACTGGGTCTGGAACCCGGCCGGCGCGCCGTAGTACGACAGACGCCGGCCGTTCAACAGCACCAGCGTGCCCTGCGCGCCGAGGCCGCGCAGATTGGCCTGCGAGGCGCCGTCGGACCCGGTGAACAGCGAGCGCGAATCCTGCTGCGCGGGCCGTGCCGCCGGCAGGTTGTCGAGCACCTGCAACAGCGTGCGCGCGCCCATGTTCTCGATGTCCTGCTTGCTGACGATCTGCACCGGCGATGCGGTTTCCACGTCGGTGCGGCGGATGTTGGAACCGGTGACTTCGACCCGCGACAGTTCGGTGGTCTTGTCCTTGCTGTCCGTGCCGACCGCGCCATCCTGTGCGGCAGCGAGGGACATGTGACCCAGCAGCGCGACGGCCAGGGCCAGCGACAACGGGGTGGCGGGGATGCGGTTGGCGCGTTGACGGCGCGTACGGCGGCTTGCGGGCAACATCGGAACTCTCCTGGCAGGACTGCGGCGCGGATGGCGGACGAAGGGCAACAGCGATCCCGGGCCGCGGCCGGATGGCCGCAGTCGGTTTTGGGCGGGGGAGGAGCGGTGTTACGGGTTCGGTTAGTGGTTCGGTATCAGGGATTCGATGTGGGTGCTTCGGTGTTGCGTGCTTCGGTATTGCGTGCTTGGGTATTGAGCGTTGCGGTTATGGATTCGGATGGCTCACGGCGCGACGATGCTGGCGCTGTCGCCCTCCTGGCCAATCAGCACGGCGTTGGCCCAGTTCGCGCAGACCTGCGCGGGTTGGCTGCCCTGCGCGCCCAAGGTGCGCAGGCTCAAGGACGACAGACCGCGGATATCGAGTTCCGGCTTGACCACGCCGGGCGCTTTCACCAATCCACTGTCGTAAAGCAGACGACCGTCGCCCCAGACCTGGAACTGCAGGCCGCCGGCGGCGCGACACGCATCGTCGATGCCGAGATCGGCGCGCAACAACCGCCACTGACCTTGCAGGCGCAGATCGATGCGGCTGGCCGGGCCGACGCCCAGGCCGCGGCGGAACAGCAGACCGTTCATGCGCAGCGCCTCGTCGCCACGGAACGCGCGATCGGCATGCACCTGGCTCTTCAACCCGGCCGGCAACGCCAGCTCGGACAGATAGCGCTGCTGCGCCGGACGCTCGGTCTGCTGGTGTTCGAGGATATGGAAACTCGACAAGGCGATCGGGCCGACATCGCGCGGCTGCAGCGCATCGACCGCGCGCGCCGCGTTGCCTTGCGCCGCGGTGACCATCGGATCGGTCGCGGACGCGCCGTCGCCCTCGGGGTTTTGCACACTGAGCACGCGGAAGCGCAACAGCCGGCCGGCGCGCGCGGGGAACTCGATGCGCTGCGGTTCCTGCTTGAGCTGCAGATGGCCGCGCGCGATCGGTTCGCCCCATTCGCCGTTGCTGTCGCCCAGGTACACCTCGTAGTCGCGGACCTGGCCGTGCTTCCAGTTCTTGTCGTTGCGCGGCGCGATCTCGATGCCGTCGATCAACTTGCGATCGCCGAAGCCCACCGTCCATTCGTGCGCGCCGGTTCGCACGGCTTGATTGCGCACGCTGCGGAACCACGTCGCCGGATCGTCGTCGAACGCTCTTTCCAATGCATGGCCGGGCTCTTCGGCCGGACGATTGACCACCAGCAGACTGTCGGCCGGCAACGCGCGGCCGAGCGCCGGCGCGGTCGGGAACGCATCGTCGGCGGGCGCCACGGCGGCGGCGATGTCCAGCGCCAGTTGCAGCGGTTTGCGAATATCGACCGCAGCGGTGCGCACATGCACGCTGCCCTTCCGCTCGGCCGGATCGAAATACCAGCCTTCGCTCGCCGCCTGCAAGGCCGCGGCATCGGCCAGCTTCGGCAGCGCGCGGCCATCGACTGATACCGCGCGCGGCGCCTGCCGGCTGAGCACGCGCAAGCCATAGCGGCGTTGCGGCAGCTGGCCCTGGTACTGACCCTGCACCGCGTCGATCCGCACGCTGACCGGGCCACTGCCCTGCGCCGGCGCGCTCATGCGCACTTGCTGGGTGCTCGACTCGCCCTGCTCGTAACGACGCGTGTTGCCGTCGTCTTCGTACAGCGTGTACTGCGAATCGCCCTGCGGATACAGGTCGAAGGTGATTTCGTCGAGCGGTTTTTCGCCGTCGAACAGCATCGCCGGATGCATCGGCACGATCGCGCCGGCGCGCACGAACAGCGGCAGCGTGGCGAGGTCGACCTGACGATCGAGTTCGCGACCGGCGGCGCCTGCCTGCACGCTGCGCCCGTCCCAGTAATCGATCCAGCGGCCCGCCGGCAGATGGATGCCGCGCCGCCAGCCACGGCTCGCGGCCTGACTGCGATACACCGGCGCCACCAGCAGATCGCGGCCGAGCAGGAACTGGTACTTGTAGGCCTCGTCCTGCGCATGCGGGTCTTGCGGGTAATCCCACATCAATCCGCGCACCGGCGGCGCGCCGGTCTGCGCGGCGTCGTGGGTGAGGCCGTACATGTACGGCGTCAGCCGCATCTTCAATTTCAGATAATCGCGATTGATGCCGCGGTACGGCTCGTCGAACCACCACGGATGCTTGCGCGCATTCGACGACCAGCCCGACATGCCCATCAGCACCGGCGTGAACGCCTTCCACTGCAGATCGCGGGTGTAGGTTTCGGCGCTGCCGCCGAAGATCGCGTCGACGTCGCCGGTGGCGTAGGCCATGCCCGACAGGCCCGAGCCGATCAGGGTCGGCACGTGCCAGCGGATGTAATCCCAGCTCGCGCTCTGATCGCCGGTCCAGGCCACCGCATAACGCTGGATGCCGGCCCAGCCCATCACCGTCCACAGGAACGGGCGCGAATCGGAGTTGTGCAGGATGCCGTTGAACGCCGATTGATTGGCGTCCATCGCGAACTGGTAGCCCTTGCCGGTCCAGGCCACGTCGAGCTTCTGCACCCGGCTGCCCGCGGTGCCGACTTCCCAGGCGATCTTGTCGACGCCGTTCTCGGTCCACAGGCCGGTGCGGAAGCCGTATTTCGCCAGCCCCTTCACCGTTTCCGGCAATTGCTTGTAACCGCAGCCGTAGCCGTCGTTGGGCAGAATCCAGCCGCCGGGCATGTCGTGTTCGCGGTACTGGCGCGCGACGCTTTCGACCACGTCGATCGTGGTGCCGGTCGGACCGTCGCGCCAGCCTTCGGGCACGGTGCCGGGTTTCTTGCCGTTGTCGCCGTCGTTGTAGCAATCGGCGTCGCCGTACGACAGCGCCCAGCGCGGCAACAGGCCGGGTCGGCCGGTCAGTTGGGTGTAGCGTTCGAGCAGGCGCGGCAGTTCGCCGACGAAGTAATAGGCGTCGAAGCGATCTTCGCGATGCAACAAGGTGGATTGATCGGGCTGGCGCAGATCGTAACTGCCGTCGCTCCAGGTGTTGCGCAACATGCCCCAGCCGCGCGAGCTCAACAGCATCGGCGCCGGGCTCGGGCGATCGCCTTCTTCCCAACCGCCGGAATACGAGACCTCCAGTTCGCGGCCCTTGAATTGGTAGCGGCCGTTCTGCTGACCGCCGCCGTAGAACGCTTCGTCGGCCTGCGACGACAGCACCTGCACGCTCTGGGTCGCGTCGAGATCCAGCGGTTGCAGTTCCTGCCACAGCGAGGTGCGGCGCTCGCCGTCGATGCGTTCCAGCCGCAGCTTCAACGGCTGCCGCTGCACGTGCAGCACCAGCGCGCCGGTGCGCACGCGCACTTCGGCGGCGTCTTCTTCGAGGGTGGCGTCGACCTTGGCCGGCGCTTGCGGCAGCACGATCGGCGCGGCCTTGTCGCCGGCCGGCGTCAGCGTGCCGCGACGCCCGGCCTGCACCCGCACGATGTCGTCGGCCAGCACCTCGATGCGCAGCACGCTGCCGGTGTCGGTGCTCAGTTCCCAACCCGGGGTCGCGCCTGCCTCGGCGCGGACCGCGCGCAGATTGCCGATCGGCTCGGCCGCGACCGGCAGCGCCGACAACAAGAGCGCGGCCGGGATCGTGATCGAGAGCAGGGTTCTCGACAAACTCGCGATCGGCGGATGCGGACGACGCATGCGGAATTTCACCTTGCCCCCAAGGAGCCCGCTCGGCGGGCATTCGAAATCTGTTGCGGCCGACTCTAGGGCAGTGATTCGAAAGCTGTCAATGAATTGAAAGAAAAAAGGAAGAATTTATCGGGCAAAACGAAAGATTGTGCAATGCAATACTTTCTAAATATGGCGAAAACCCCTGTTAAGCAGGCAACGAAAGCAAATCTATCGCAATCTTTCGTTTTTTCCGAGCGAGCCCGGAGAATAAGCTCGTCCAGCCAATTTCTTTTGTTTTACTTTCGATAATTGACTTTCCGAAAGAAAACGCAGATCGTCACCGCGCTCAACAGGGATTCTTCATGGACCTCACCCCGCTCCCCGACTCGACCGCCTGGCAGCGCCTGGGCGGAGCCGATACCGCCGCCGAAATCGCCCAGCAACCCGCCTTGTGGGACCAACTGGCCGGCGAGCTGGCGCAGGCGCGCGAACGCGTGCAGGCCTTTCTCGGCGACTGCCTCGACGATCCGCGCCAGCGCGTGCTGTTCACCGGCGCCGGCAGTTCCGGCTTCATCGCCGATCTGGTCGCCGACGGCATCAACGCGCAGTGGCCGGCGGACGTGCGCGCGCTGCACACCACCAACCTGCTGACCCATCCGGCGCTGTACCTGCAGCGCGACCGCCCGACCCTGCTGGTGTCGTTCGGCCGCAGCGGCTCCAGTCCGGAAAGCGTGGCCGCGGTCGAACTGGTGCGCGCGCAGGTCGAGCACGCGCGCTTTCTCGACATCACCTGCAACCCCGACGGCGAACTCGCGCGCCGCGGCGCCGGCCGCGACGACACCTGCACCCTGCTGATGCCGGCGGCGAGTTGCGACCGCGCCTTCGCCATGACCAGCAGCCTGAGCTGCATGCTGCTGACCGCGCTCAGCGTGTTCGACCGCGCGCCGTGGCCGCGGCGGATCGAACGCCTGCAACAACTGGCCGCGCTCGCGCGCGACGGCCTGGCGCAATGGGACGCGCCGGTCGCGGCCTTGGCGCAGCGGCCGTTCAACCGCGTGATCTACCTGGCCAGCGGCCCGCTGGAAGCCTTGGCGCGCGAAGCCGCGCTGAAGGTGCTCGAACTCACCGCAGGTCGCGTTCTGGCCTTGGCCAATACACCGCTGGGATTTCGCCACGGGCCCAAGTCCACGCTCGACGATCAAACGCTGGTGGTGGTGATGCGCAGCAACCAGGCATTGGCGCGCCGTTACGAACACGACCTGCTCGACGAACTGCGCCGCGACGGCGTGGCCGGACAGGTGCTGTCGATCGGCCCACACGCCGATATCGGTGGCGACGACGACCACGGCCTGCACGTGCCCGCGCTGGAGGACACCTGGCTGGCGCCGGTGTGGCTGACCTTCGCGCAGATGTACGCGCTGCAGCGTTCGGCCGCGCTCGGTCTGACTCCCGACAATCCCTTCCCGGACGGCACCGTCAACCGGGTGGTCAAGGGCGTCACCATCCACCATGGCTGACGCCGCCGCTCCCGCGATCCGCTACGGCATCGACATCGGCGGCACCAAGATCGAACTGGTCGCCTGCGATGCCGCGCTGGAGGTGCGCCATCGCCGCCGCATCGCCACGCCGCAGGGCAAATACCCGGCGTTTCTGGCCGCGCTCGAAGCGCTGGTCGCCGCGGCCGACGCCGAACTCGGACTCGCCGACACCGCGATCGGCATCGCCCTGCCCGGCGTGCGCGATCCGCGCAGCGGCCGTCAGCTCAGCGCCAACGTGCCGGCCTTGACCGGCCGCACGGTCGCCGCCGACTTGCAGGCGCGGCTGCGGCGGCCGCTGCATTTCGGCAACGACCTGCAGTGCTTCGCGCTGTCCGAAGCGCATGGCGGCGCGGCCGAGGGGTATCCGAGCATGTTCGGCGCGATCCTCGGCACCGGCGCGGGCGGCGGCTATTGCCTGCACGGTCGATTGGTGACCGGCTTCAACGGCCTGGCCGGCGAATGGGGCCACTGGAGCGTGCCGGGGCAACTGCTGCAACGCTATGCGCTGCCGGTGCTGGACTGCGCCTGCGGTCTGCGCGGTTGCGTCGAACGCTATGTCTCCGGCAGCGGCCTGGTCGCGCTGCACCGTCATTTCGGCGGCGAAGCGGACGACGCCGCCGCGGTGCTCGCTCTGGCCGACGCGGGCGACGTGCGCGCGCGCGAGGTGATGGCGATCCATCTGGATCTGCTCGGCCACAGTCTGGCCAAGCTGGTGCTGGTATTGGATCCGCACGTGATCGTACTCGGCGGCGGTCTGTCGCAGCACGCACCGCTGTACGGCGTGTTGCCGGCGGCGGTCGCCGCGCATCTGTTCGATGGCGTGCAGGTGCCGCCGATCGTGCCGCCGCGCTTCGGCGGCGCCGGCGGCGCGCGCGGCGCCGCATTGCTTGCCTGGGCGCCGGCCCTGTCCTGAGTCTGCCCGGCTCGTACCGAGCCGTCCTGAATCGCGTTGGAGTTTCGCCATGTCGCCCGTGCAATCGCTGATCGCCTCCCACCGCCAGGGCCGCAACGTCGGCCTGTACAGCGTGTGCTGCAGCAACGAACTGGTGCTGCGCGCCGCGATGGACGTGGCCCGTCGTCACGACACCTTGTTGCTGATCGAAGCGACCTCCAACCAGGTCGACCAGTTCGGCGGCTACACCGGCATGACCCCGCCGCAGTACCGCGACTACGTGCTGGCCCTGGCGCGCGAAGAAAACTTCCCGGCCGATCGGCTGGTGCTCGGCGGCGATCATCTCGGCCCCAACGCCTGGCAGAAGCGCCCGGCCGAGGAAGCAATGGCGCACGCGCGGGTGTTGATCGAAGCCTACGTCGCCGCCGGTTTCCACAAGATCCATCTGGACTGCAGCATGTCCTGCGCCGACGATCCCACGCCGCTGCCCGACGCGACCGTCGCCGCGCGTTCGGCCGAATTGGCGCGCATCGCCGAACGCACCGCCGCCGCGCACGGCCTGCCGCCGCCGGTGTACGTGATCGGCACCGAAGTGCCGATTCCCGGCGGCGAAGCCTCGCTGGCCGGCGGTCTCGCGGTGACCACGCCGCAAGCCGCCGAACAGACGTTGGCGATTCACCGCGAAGCGTTCGCCGCGCCCGATCTGGCTTCGGCCTGGGAGCGCGTGATCGCGATGGTGGTGCAGCCGGGTGTCGACTTCGACCACAGCAGCGTGCACGACTACGATCCGCTCGCCGCTCAAGCCCTGGCCGATTTCCTCGAACGCCAGCCGCGCATCGTGTTCGAAGCGCACTCCACCGACTACCAGCGCGAGGACGGCCTGCACGCACTGGTGCGCGATCACTTCGCCATCCTCAAGGTCGGCCCGGCCGCGACCTTCGCCTATCGCGAGGCGCTGTTCGCGCTGGCCGCGATTGAAGCCGAACTGCTGCCAGCGGAGCAACGCTCGAACCTGCCGCGGGTGCTCGAACAATGCATGCTCGACAACCCGCGCCACTGGCAGCAGCACTACCACGGCGACGAACACGAACTGCATCTGCTGCGCCTGTACGCGCTCAGCGACCGCTGCCGTTATTACTGGGGCGAACCGGCCCTGGTCGCCGCCGTGCAGCGCCTGTTCGACAATCTGCGCGCGCATGCGCCGCCGCTGTTCCTGCTCAGCCAGCACCTGCCCGAGCAATACCGCGCGGTCCGCGCCGGTGCCCTGGCCAACACGCCCGAGGCGCTGGCGCGTCACCGCATCGGCCTGTGCCTGGACGAATACGCCCGCGCCTGCTCGGCGAACGCGGCCGGCGAGCGCGCGTCCCGCGCCGCCGCCGCGGCGAACGGCTAATCTTCGACCTTCAGCGCTTCGACTTTCATGGCGGACCCACCGATGGCCATACGCAACACCCGCGCCCGCCGGCAACAGATCCTGCAATGCCTGATCGAGCTCGGCTCGGTGCAGGTGGCCGAGCTGGTCGAGCGCTTCGGCGTGTCGGCGGTGACCATCCGCGCCGACCTGAGCCATATCGAATCGCAGGGCCTGGCCACCCGCACCCACGGCGGCGCCGCGCTGGTGCGCACGCCGCCGCAGGAACAGGACATCCACGAGAAGGACGCGCTGAACCTGCCGCTGAAAGAGCGCATCGGCGCGCGCGCCGCGCAACTGGTGCAGGCCGGCGACAACATCATCATCGACTCAGGTTCCACCACCATGACCCTGGCCCGCCACTTGCGCGGCCATCGCGACGTCACGGTGATGACCAACGGCCTCAACATCGCCTGGGAACTCGCCAACGCGCCCGGCGTCGACGTGCTGCTCAGCGGCGGCGTGCTGCGCAAGCAATCGCTGTCGTTGCAAGGCAGCCAGGCCGAGGCCAGCCTCAACGCCTACAGCTTCGACACCTTGTTTCTCGGCGTGGACGGCCTGGACCTGCAGTTCGGCCTGACCACCCACGACGAGGCCGAGGCGCGGCTCAATCACCGCATGGTCGAACACGCGCGCCGGATCGTGGTGCTGACCGACGCATCCAAATTCGGCCGGGTCAGCCTGCACCGCATCGCCCGCCTCGATCAGATCCACGCGATCATCACCGACGCCGGCATCGACGAGCGCTATCGCGAAGGTCTGCAGCAACTGGGCATCGAAGTGATCATCGCCGAGGCGACGCCGTGAACGAACTGCATCATCTGCAAGGCCGGATCCTGACGCCCGAGGGTTGGCGCGTCGGCCGTATCGGCTTCGACCGCCAGATCCGCACGATCGAAGAGCGCGCCCTGGAAAACAGCGGCGACGAATTCATCATCCTGCCCGGCTTCATCGACCTGCACGTGCACGGCGCCGCCGGCGTCGACCTGATGCAGGGCGGCGACGCCGCGCGCACCGTCGCGCGCGCGCACGTACGCTACGGCACCACCGCCCTGCTCGGCACCACCATGACCGCGGCGGAGCCCGACATCGTGCGCGCGCTGCGCGGCCTCGCCACCGCCATCGCCGAACCCGACCCCGATGCGGCGCGCGTGCTCGGCGTGCATCTGGAAGGACCGTTCATCAGCCCGCAACGTCTCGGCGCGCAACCGCCGCTGACGGTGGAGGCCACCCTGGAATCGGTGCAACGCCTGCACGCGCTGGCGCCGATCAAGGTGTTGACGCTTGCGCCGGAAATCGGCTCGCACACCGAGCTGATTCCGCGATTGAGCGCGATGGGCATCCGCGTCCAGATCGGCCACAGCGCCGGCAGTTACGAAGACGGCGTCGCCGCGCTGCGCGCGGGCGCGACCGGCTTCACCCATCTGTTCAACGGCATGACCGGCGTCGACCACTACCAACCCGGCATCGCCGCGGCCGCGCTGGCCCATGCCGAGTACGCCGAGCTGATCCCCGATCTGCAGCACGTGCATCCCGGCGCGATCCGCCTCGCCGTGCGCGCGATTCCGCGCCTGTACGCGGTCACCGACGCGACCGCCGCGACCGGCATGCCCGACGGCGAATACGCGCTGGGTTCGCAGCGCGTGCACAAATGCCTCGGCTGCGTGCGCCTGGCCAGCGGTTCGCTCGCCGGCAGCGCGCTGACCATGGATCAGGCGCTGCGCAATCTGGTCGAGGTCGGCCTGGACCTCGCCGACGCCGCGCATCGCGTCTCCACCTTTCCGGCCGATTACCTCGGTCTGTCCGACCGCGGCCGCATCGCGCCCGGCGTCTGCGCCGATCTCGTGGTGTTGGACGCGCAGTTGCGCATCGTCCAGGTGCATGTCGCCGGGCGCGCGATCGCTTTGTCCTGATAGTCGCCGCGGGCGCCCCGTCGGCCACGGCAAGCGCTCCACCGCACTGCGACGGCACGAGTTCTGGTGTGTTGCAAGTTTCCGCCGGCAAAGCCAGAGTCGAATCCGAACGATCAGGGCTCAGAGCTCGCCGCTGCGCGCGCGCTCGCGCCCTCGCAGGTTTCGCCGACCTGATCGCAGTAAAATCGGGCACAAGCCGCTAAAATTTTTGGCTTTCGCAATAACCGGGGGAAATCTATGTCCGCCTTCTCGAGATCCGCGCTCGTCGCGGCCCTGTGCCTGGCCTCCGCTCAGGCGATGGCGCAGCAAGCGCGCAGCCACACGTATCTGGAAGCCGGCTACGTCGCCCAGAAGATCGAATCCGGCGGCTCGGATCCGCTGCTCAAGCTCGACGACATCGACGTGGACGGCGCTTACGCCGCCGGCTCGGTCGAACTGGGCAGCCGATTCTTCCTCAGCGGCGGCCTGCACAAGGGCAGCGGCGATATCGACCTGCGCTTCGACGGCGCCAGCCTGGCGAAACTCGATGTCGACGCGCAGCAGGTCATGGTCGGCATCGGTTACTTCCAGCCGATCAACGAGCGGCTGGAATGGACCGCCGAACTGGGCTATCAGAACACCCGGCTCGAGTTCGAGAACGACAGCCTGGCGTTCCGGGAAAAGATCGACGGCGACGACTACCGGCTCTCGCTCGGCCTTCGCGGCGATCTGAGCGAGAACCTGGAGGGTTGGGTCAAGGGCACCTACACCGACGGCGACGTCTACGTGCAGGAATTCAGCGGCACGGTCGGCGTCTTGCTGAAGATCAACCCGATCTGGGGCCTGGTCGCCGAGGGCAACGCGGGCGCCGGCAATCACCGCTATACGGTCGGCTTCCGCGCGAGCTTCTGAGCGGCCCGGGGTTTGTCCGCACCGCCCGATAAGCGCGAGCGGCGACTGTATCAACGAAAAAAGCGGGAGGCGCAAGCCTTCCGCTTTTTTTTGTCGGATGCGCGATCGAGCCGGACAGCGACTGGAAACGGGATGTCGGCGTCGGCGAAGTCGTCGCCGACATGGTTCGACTTGGTCGCAGCGATTCGCGCTGCGACGAACCCAACTGGGGGCCGATCAACGCCATCACAGGGCAGATCATGATGATCGGGCGCAACCAGAAGTACGGCGCATGACCAAGCGCGGCTCAATCATGGGCGCCCGACGATGCATGTCCGGCGCGGCGCTGCCTCAACCGCGCTCCGCCGGCGCGTCCGCGGACAGCGAGGCGAACCACGCCGCATACGGCGTATTGATCGCCAGCTTGCGGTTCAGATCGGGCGCGTCGTCGCTCCACCACACCGGCCCGCGCTCGCCGAGCGCGACTTTGGCCAGATGCACGCGCCGTCGCGCGCGCGCCAGCGCGGCCGGATCGTCGCGATCGTGCTTGACCGCGCGACGGGCCGCCATCAGTTCGGCGACGAGCGCAGCGCGCTCATGCTCGGCGAGATTCGGATTGGCCGCGCGCCATAGACGGCCGCGCACGATCAGATAACGCCCGTCGGGCGTGAACACCGCGTTCGGTGCGACGTCGCTCATGCCGTCAGCTCCCCGTGTTGCCGCATCGACGCGTGATGCAAGACCGAGTTCGCACCAATCCAGTTCCTCCCGCGGGATGTTCGTTCGAGCAACACTCCGATGAGCACGCTCGCATCGCCAATCGCAATACGACACGCGGCGAGCGCGAACCGCGCTAGGTCATCGACGCAGGCGCCTCATAGTCCAGCCGCGTCGCGCCGGTGTTCGCCAATGCAGCGCCGAGTCGCTCGTGCACCGACGATTCGGCGTCGACCAGCACCAGGATGCGGCCGGCGGCGATCTCGTCGTCGAATTTCTGCCGGACGGGATCGGGCAAGGCCGCGCCCATCAGCGCCGACGCCCAAGTGCCGACCAGCGCGCCGACCGCGCCGACCACCGCCGCGCCCGCCAGGGTGATGCCGACCGGGGTGATGACGGTCGCAGCCAGCCCGGCCAGCAACCCGGTCGCGCCACCGACGCCGGCGCCGCGGATCGCCGCCGGCATGAAGTCGGTGTCGGCTTCCTTGTGCCGGTTGGGAATGCTCTGCAGCTCGATATCCGAACGCGCGACCAACGAAATATCGTCGTCGCCGATGCCCTGCGCGCGCAATGCCTCGACCGCGCGCGTGGCCTGGGCGATGTCGTCGGTTCGGTAGACGCGGCGTTGTTTCATATGAATCACCTGCCGTGGGATGACTGCAAACCTGCACGGCCGTTCGTTAGCCGCCCGCGAAGATCGCAAGTCGTCGCGCATTCATCCGCTTCGACATTAACCGTACAGCTGCGAGCACGTGCCGTGCACGTCGCCATCTATCTCATCGTCGCTTTCGACGCCCATTTCACCGCAGATTTCACGTCGATGAAAGATGCGCTGGCTTAGGTTCGAACCTGATCGCATCAGCAGGAGGCGTCATGGCCAAGAAGACCGGACATGGTGAACGCTCGAATCCGTCGCCGGACAGCCCATCGGGCGCCGGTTCCAATGCTGACTCCGGCGCGGGCGCGACCGCCCGCCGCCAGAAGGCCATTCAGCGCCGGGTCGACGCGCTCGATCAAGGCAAGCCCGACAAGCAAGGGAAACCCGCGAAAAAACCCGCGGTCCAGGCCGGCGAACGCGCGCAACCGGAGAACCCGTTGCCCAAACAGCACCTGGTCAAGCCCGGGCACGAGCACATGCTCAATCCGGCGCCGAAATTCATGGCGCCCAATTACCGCGGCAGCGGAAAACTGCAAGGCAAGGTCGCGCTGATCACCGGCGGCGATTCCGGCATAGGCCGCGCGGTGGCGGTGCTGTTCGCGCGCGAAGGCGCCGATGTCGCGATCGTCTATCTCAACGAGCATCAGGACGCGCAGGACACGCGCATGTTCATCGACCAGGAAGGCCAGCGCAGCCTGGCGATCAGCGGCGACGTGCGCGACCGGGCGTTCTGCGACGACGCGGTCGCGCAGACCGTCGCCGCGTTCGGTCGGCTCGACATCCTGGTCAACAACGCCGCGTTCCAGGCGCATTGCGACACGCTCGAAGACCTCGGCGACCAACATCTGCAGGAAACCCTGCAGACCAACATCGCCGGTTATTTTCATATGGCGCGCGCGGCCCTGCCGCACCTGGGCAACGGTTCGGCGATCATCAACACCGGATCGGAGACCGGTCTGTTCGGCCACAAGACCTTGCTGGACTATTCGGCGACCAAGGGCGCGATCCACGCCTTCACCCTGTCGCTCGCCAGCCAGTTGCTGCCGCGCGGCATCCGCGTGAACGCGGTGGCGCCCGGCCCGGTCTGGACTCCGCTCAATCCCGCCGACAAATCGGCCGAGGACGTGGCGAAATTCGGCGCCGACAGCGACATGGGCCGGCCCGCCCAGCCCGAGGAAATTTCGCCCGCCTATGTATTCCTCGCTTCGCCGGTGACCGCGTCCTATGTCAACGGCGTGGTGCTGCCGGTCATGGGCGGGCCCAGAGGATGACCGAACGCGCGGCATCGTCGTCGGCACTCGCGTGCCGCGCTGAATCGTTCACGACGCCGCGCGGAACTTCACGCCGATCGAATCCCGTGGCTTCTAGGTTTGCCCATCGGCGTCATAAGGCGCTCTGAGGAGAACTTCCATGGCGAAGACCGCACAAGATTCCGCGCAAGTCGAAGAACTGTTGTATCAGGCCTTGGAAACCGAACTCGGCGGCATCCAGATATACGAAACCGCGATCCGTTGCGCGGTCAACGACGATCTGCGCAAGGAATGGACCGTGTATCTGGACGAAACCCGCACCCATCGCAAGGTGCTGTTGAACGTGTTCGAGGAACTCGGTCTCGATCCCGACACTTCGACACCCGGACGCAAAGTGGTCGGCCACATCGGCAAATCCCTGGTCAAGGCGATGGAGATGGCGTTGGCGGCGGGCGACCCGGCCGCGGCCGAATTAGTGGCTGGCGAATGCGTGGTGCTGGCCGAGACCAAGGATCATCTGAACTGGGAACTGATCGGCCACGTCGCCAAGCACGGCAAGGGCCCGCACGTAAAAGTCCTTCAGGCCGCATTCGAAGCGGTCGAACAGGACGAAGATCATCACCTGTATCACACCCAGGGTTGGACCCGCGAGTTGTGGATCCAGTCGCTGGGCTTCCCCGCGGTGCTGCCGCCGCCGGAAGAGATCAAGCAGGTCGAAACCGCGATCGGCGCATCGCGCGCCGAGCAGGCGCGCGACCAGATGCTGAAGAAGAACTGATCCGCAAGCGACCAGCCACAGGCTGCGTGGAAAACCCGACGCCGTGACCGCGCGCACGCTCAAGCTGGCCAGCTTCAACATCAACGGAGTGCGCACGCGCCTTCCGCACCTGCTGCAATGGTTGCAACGCGAAGCCCCGGACATCGTGTGCCTGCAGGAGCTGAAGGCCGAGGACGCCGCGTTTCCGCTGCAAGCGGTGAACAATGCGGGGTATGGCGCGCTGTGGCGCGGACAGCGGGCGTGGAATGGCGTCGCCATCCTCGCCCGCGACGCGGACCCCATCGAAAGCCGCAGGGCGCTTCCAGGCGATCGCAACGACGATCAAGGCCGTTACCTGGAAGCGGCGGTGCACGGGCTGATCGTCGCATGTATTTATCTGCCCAACGGCAATCCGCGGCCCGGACCGAAATTCGACTACAAGCTGCGCTGGTTCGACCGCTTGATCGCGCACGCGAACGAACTGGTGCACAGCGGCCATCCCGTGGCGCTGGCCGGCGACTTCAATGTCGTGCCGACCGACGCGGATATCTATAACCCGCGCTCCTGGCGCAAGGACGCCCTGCTGCAGCCCGAAAGCCGCGAGCGTTACGCTCGCCTGCTCGCGCAAGGCTGGACCGACGCGCTCCATGCGCGCCACCCCGATCCGCCGCTGTTCACGTTCTGGGACTATTTCCGCCAGCACTGGCAGCGCGACGCGGGCCTGCGCATCGACCACATCCTGTTGAGTCCGCAGCTGGCGCCGCGATTGAAAGATGCCGGTGTCGATCGCTGGGTCCGCGGCCTAGTCAAGCCCAGCGATCACGCGCCCGCGTGGGTCACGCTCGGCAGATCCGCGGCGCGCGCGAAGCCGCGCGGTCGGTCCACGCGACCGACCGCCGACGCGGGATGATGCGTGGCGGACACATGGGCTCGGACGCGACGCGGCATTAACTATTCGAACGCTAGCTTTTGCCAAGCACGAACCGACGCCGAGGCGTGCGGGCGCGGGCTCCGGGCGACGACCGTTCGCCGGATGAAGTCGGGGATTTTGTCGAGGATCGGTGCGGCCCGCGGGCACGTTCACCGGTTGTCTGTCGTCTCCGAATTCATTACGCCGAGCACGCGCCGCCTGCCCGCTCACGGATATCCACCCACCTTCGCCGAGCACGTCCCATGGCTCCGCATCGCAATGGCCGCCCCATGCTTGCAACGATTGTCCTTACAGCGCTTCTGACCCTGGCCGTGGTGATCGTCGTCGCCAACGTGACCGGACCGGAGAAGAAGGTCCAACAGCTGGTGCAACATCGTTTCGACGTCACCGATCCGCAGTTCCGTCGCGAGATGGGCGTGATGCTCGGGCCGCCGGTACTGAGCGGAAACCGCGTCCGCCATCTGCGCAACGGCGAGGAAATCTTTCCGGCGATGATCGCGGCCATCGCCGCGGCGCGCCGCTCGATCGTCTTCGAAACCTATATCTACTGGTCGGGAGAGGTCGGTCAACGTTTCAGCGATGCGCTGTCCGAACGCGCGCGCGCCGGCGTCCAGGTGCATGTCACCCTGGACTGGGTCGGCAGCAGCAAAATGGATTCGCGCTTGATCGACGGCATGAAACAGGCCGGCGTGCAGGTCGAGCGATACCGGCCCTTGCGTTGGTACAACCTCGACCGGATCAATCACCGCACCCATCGCAAGCTGCTGGTGATCGACGGCGAAACCGCGTTCACCGGCGGCGTGGGCATCGCCGATCAATGGCAGGGTCATGCCCAGGACCCCAAGCACTGGCGCGACAGCCATTTCCTGATCGAAGGCCCGGCGGCCGCGCAGATGCAGGCGGCGTTCGGCGACAACTGGGTCAAGATGACCGGCCGCGTGCTGCATGGGCCGTCCTACTACCCGGATTTGTCAAAACGCGGCGACATGGATGCGCAGGTATTCCTGAGCTCGCCCTCGGGCGGCAGCGAAAGCATGCACTTGATGTACTTGATGTCGATCGCGGCGGCGTCGCGGTCCATCGATCTGGCGGCGGCCTATTTCGTTCCCGACGAGCTCACCCAGCGCGCCTTGCTGGAAGCGAGAAAACGCGGAGTGCGCGTGCGCATCCTCGTGCCCGGCGAGCATATCGACTCCGATGCCGTGCGCCTGGCGTCCAAGGCGCAGTGGGGCCCGCTGCTGCAACAAGGCGTGGAACTGCACGAGTACCGGCCCACGATGATGCACGTGAAGCTGTTGATCGTGGACCGCCACCTGGTGTCGGTGGGATCGACCAACTTCGATTCGCGCTCGTTCCAGCTCAACGACGAGGCCAGCCTGAACGTCTACGAGTCCGGATTCGCCGACGAGATGACCCGGGTGTTCGAGCACGACTTGTCTCAGGCCAAGGCGTACACCTACGAGACGTGGACGAATCGCCCGTGGACGGAGAAAGCCATGGAGCGGTTCGTGCTGCCGATCAAGTCGCAGCTTTGAGCGGCAGGTGCAATCGGGATTGAGGTTCGACATCTATGCTCAGGTCCCGGCGCAAGACACATCTGGACTCGGATCATTCACGCCGTAAAAGATTTTCACCGCGTCGAAGGCAACCACCCGATCGCGGCCGCGCACATGAAGATACAGGTGTGTGATCCGGCGTTTATGTCTTAATGATTCAGCCGCATTGTGCGCAGCGCGTTGCGAATACGAGGCGCCGACGGACGATGTTAAAAGCGCTTTCGCAACACGACGACATCGCGCATATGCGCCGCGATCAATTCTCGACTCCTATCCGCGGACGTTTCCGCCGAAGCCAAGGAGCGACAGAATGAGCAACAGCAACGACAAGCGAGACCTCAACCGCGATCCGATCACCGGAACGCCCGGCGCGCATCCGGTGGGCGTCGGCGTGGGCGGCGTGAGCGGCGCGGTGGCCGGTGCATTCGTCGGCGCGTTCGGCGGCCCGATCGGCATGCTGGTCGGCAGCGGCATCGGCGCGATCGCCGGCGCGGCCGCCGGCAAGGGCGTGGCCGAGCGCATCGATCCCACCGGCGAAGCGCAGTATTGGCAGGAAGAGCATGCGCGTCGCCCCTACTACAACCCCGAATACAACTACGCCACCGACTACGCGCCGGCGTATTCGTACGGCGCCGAAGCCAGGTCGCGCCTGGGCGACCGGCCTTGGGACGAGCAGACCGCGGCCGAGTTGGAACGCGACTGGGCCGGCGCGCGCGGCCAATCGAAGCTGGATTGGGAAGCCGCCCGCCCGGCCGTGCAGGATTCGTGGACCCGCGCCGATCGCACCTATCGCACCTACGACGCGAGCGATCGCTATCACCAGTCGCAGTTCGAGCAGACTTCGTATCGCGATCCCGATGCGGAGTTCTCCGATTATCGTCCGGCCTATCGCTACGGCACGCATGCGCGCCAGCAGTACCGCGATCGCGACTGGGACGACAAGCTCGAAGCCGAACTGGGACAGCGCTGGGACACGGTGAAAGGCGAATCGAAACTCGGCTGGGAAAAGGCCAAGGCCGCGACCAAGGACGCCTGGCACAGCGTTGAGCGCGCCCTGCCCGGCGACGCCGACAAAGACGGCCGATAGAAGACCGCCGATAGTCGGCCCATAAGCGGCCCATAACCGGCCCATAACCGGCCGACAATCGTCAGACCGTCACGCAAGCGGCGCGAATGCGCCGCTTGCGTCTGTTCGAAGTCCGACCGATCAACGCGCAAAGGAATTCCCGATGCAAGCCTCCCATCCACCGGCCACTCCGACCGACTACGCCGCACGCGGCGCCTTCAACACACCGACCGTGGACGTCGCCAGCCCGATTCCGCCGCTCGATGCCGCCGATCGCGGCAAACCGGCGGGGATGCTCGATCAGGCCGTCGCGATCGCGCGCCGGCACCCCGCGCAGACCTTTCTTATCGCGGTCGTCGCCGGCTGGGCGATCGGCGCCTGGACGCGCCGGCGGAATACCCCCTCAGATCGATAGCCGCCGGTTTCAGCGCGCTTCAGATGCGGGCAAGCAGCGAGCATTTCGGACAAGGGTCCCTGTAACCGACCCCGCCTCTCCTTCGGACTTTGCGACGCTTACGGGCGTCGCCCTGCGCCGCCGTGGCCATACACCAGGGCCGATCATGGCTGCCGTTTAGCGTCGAATATCGGCTTAGACCGCGTCAAAACTCACCGTTACGCGCAAACCGCCCAATTCAGGCGAGTCGTCCATGACCATGCGCGCGCCATGCAAGGACACCGCCTCGGCGACGATCGACAGGCCCAGCCCGCTGCCTTCCACGCCTGTGCCGAGTTCACGATAAAAACGTTCGAACACTCGCTGTCGCGCAGCTTCGGTGATTCCCGGCCCCGAGTCCTCGACCACCAGCACCGCCGAATCCGCGTCGCGAAAGACCCGCAGAGCCAGGGCTCCGGGCGTGGAGCTGTAGCGCAACGCATTGTCGAGCAGGTTGCGCACCAGGGCGTCGATCGCGAGTTCCTCCCCGAGAATGCTCACCGACGACGCCGACATGCTCAGCGTCTTGCCTTCCGCGGACGCCAAGGCGCTGTAATCACGGCAATAGCGGTTCGCCACGATCGACAGATCGATCCTCTCCATCTGCGGCTTTCGTTCGCGCGATTCGAGCCGACTAAGCATCAACATCTGGCCGACGAGCCGCTCCATTCGTTTGATGCTGTCGTCCAGATATCCCTGCGACTGCGCTCTCTCCTCCGGGGTCGGCGCCTGGCGCAGGTTGAACGCGTGAACCTTCAGCGCGGCCAGCGGCGTGCGCAGTTCGTGCGCGACATCGGCGGTAAAGCGCCGTTCGCGCAGGAGCGCTTCCTGCAACCGGCGCAGCAGGCCGTTGATGGACTGAACGATGCCATGCACTTCCGCCGGCACTTTCGCCAGTACGATCGGATCGAGCCGCCCGGGATCCTTCAGCGCGACGGCGTCGGAAACGTCCTGAATGGTGCGGGTCACCCAGCTCACCACCAGCCACACCAGCAGCGCAAGAATCGGCAGCGCGATCAGCAGCGGCGTCATGGTGCCGAAGGCGATGTCCTCGGCCAGTTCATTGCGAATTGCCGATTGCTCGGCCGATTGGTACCAACGCCCGGTCGGCGTCTTCAAAGTGAAGGTTCGCCATCGCTCGCCGTCGAACACCGCATCGCCATAGCCGGGCACCAGCGGCGCGATGCCGGTGCGTGGCCCGCTGTCGGAGCGCAGCAGTATCCTGCCCGCCGCATCGCGCACCTGAAACGCCAGCTTGGTCTCATACGCATGGCCGGTGGCGAATGCCAGGGCTTCGCCAACGCCGCTGGCATTGCCGTGCCACACCTTCACTTCGATCGGATTGCCCGGATGCTCGGCCAGATCGGACAGCGGCTCATCCACCAGACTCGTCAGCACCCGCGCCGAATGCGCGAGTTTGGCGTCGAACATTTCGCCGGCCTCCTGCAGGCCGGCGCGGTAGCTGAAGAACGCGGCCACCAACAGCACGACCGTCGTGCCCCCCAGCAGGGATCCCAATAGTCTGTTGCGGATGGACCCCATAAGCGCTCGCTCTATCCTTCGGCGTGGGCGATCTTGTCGTCGATAGCGTAGCCCACGCCCCTCAGAGTGCGAATCAGCTCGGGATGAAGCTTCTTGCGCAAGGCGTGCACGTGGACATCCACCGCATTGCTCGCGACGTCTTCATCCCAACCGTATAAACGCCGCTGCGCGGACTCCCGGCTGATGGGCCGGCCCTTGTTTTCCATCAACAGCTGCAGCAGGGCGAACTCGCGGCGCGGCAGGTCCAGGCGCTTTCCTCTCCAGATCACCAACAATGTCGCCGGATCGAGCGCCAGGTTGCCAAGACGCACCATCGGGTCGGCGCGTCCCTGGGTCCGGCGAATCAGCGCCCGGACCCGGGCCAGCAATTCGTTGGTGTCGAATGGCTTTCCAAGATAGTCATCGGCGCCGGTATCCAGTCCGAGCGCGCGGTCGCTGGCCCGTTCGCGCGCGCTCAGAACGAGTATGGGCAGGTTGTCGCCGGTGCGCCGCGCCTGGCGGATGACCTCCAGCCCGTCCATATGAGGCAGGCCCAGGTCCAGCACGACCAGATCGATGCCGCCTTCCTTGATCGCGGCCAGGGCGCTGACGCCGTCTTTCAACCAATCCACCGAGTACGTGGCTCGACGCAATGCGGTTCGAATGCCTTCGCCCAGCGACATGTCGTCTTCGACAAGCAAGATGCGCATTGAGGCAGTGTCTTCCCCGGATCAGCGGCTTGCAAGGTGGGGACGGACCTTGGCGAGCAAAACCTGGATGTCCTTGCGGCGTCCCTGATCGGCCAGTTCGCGCCCCGGACGGGCCGGCGCGGCCAGCGCCTTTTCCAGCGCGGCCGCCGCGCCCTTCCAATCGCCCTGGTCCTGCAGGTAGTCGGCATAGAAATAATTGGCGTCGATGCCGTCGGGGTCCACTTTCAGGCCGGACTGCAGCAGTTCGCGCGCTTTGGCGTCGTCGCCGAAGCCGATCGGCCAACCCGGCACCTGGTAGTACAGCGCGCCCAGGCTGGTATAGGCCGCGCCGTCCAATGCCTTCGGATCGATGGACAGGGCCTGCTCGAAGTCCTTGCGCGCTTTCTTGACCAGACCCAGAGCTCCCAGGCCGCCGCGTTCGCCGGCGAAGCTGGACAGGACGATGCCTTCCCAGATCAGCGCCGCCGCGTTGCCGGACTGCGCGTCGCGAGCCGCGGCGGCCTGTTTGGCGAGGACCTCGAACTCGGACTCGCGTTGTTTTTTCGGAGTGTTGTAGTTGACCTGCGCCCAACGGTCCTGAATCGCCGCGACCTGGGCCGGCAGCGCGGGCTGCGCCGCGACGCTGGTCAAGGTGGCCAGGCTCATCAGCACGCCGACGAACAGGGAGGCACGACGGGTACGGTACTCGGACATGACAGGCTCCATGGCAGGACAGGCGGCGATCACGAACGCGCGTAGCGACGGATCAAGGGAAGTTGTTTTTTCAGGTTCTGGTCGATCAGGCTCGGAAATGCGCCGTTCAAGCGCGCGAACAGCTTTTCCGGCCAGCCCAACTGCATGCGCGGGCGTTCCTGCTCGATCGCGGCGACCAGTTGCGCGGCGACGGCGGCCGGTTCGTCCTGGGCAACCTTCATGGCGCCGTTCAATCCGTTCACCGCGTCGGAGTTGAACGCCGTGCGCGTCGCCCGGGGCGCGAGGTACTGGAATCGCAGGCCGGTATCGGCGTACTCGCGCGCCAAGCCCTCGAACAGGCCGCGCAGGCCGAACTTGCTGGCGCTGTAGGCGGAAAACCCCGGAAACGCCAGGCTGCCGAAGGTCGAGCCGATGGCGACCACGGTCGCGCGGTCGTGCGTCTTCAGCATGGGAATCAACTGATGTATCAGGATCGCCGGAGCCACCAGGTTGGTGTCGAACACCTGCTCGATCCGCTGCGGCGCCTGATCCTCGAACAAACCGAACGCGCTCTGGGCATGGGCGAGAATGACGATGGAAGGCGACGGCGACAGGCTGCGCGCCGCTTCGACAACGCGCTCGCGTCCCGCCGGCTGGGCCAGGTCCGCGACCAGCGGGATCACCTGCCCGTCCTCGTGGCGTTGCGCGAGCGCGGCCAGCGCCGGCTCGTTGCGCCCCACCGCGATCACGCTGGCGCCCGCCTTCGCCAACGCTTCGCAAAGCTCCGAGCCGATGCCGCCGCTGGCTCCGGTGAGCAGTACCGTTTTTCCCGCAAGCGCGATCATGCCGCCACGGCCAGTTCGTCGGCGTCGTCGCGCAAGGTGCGGAAGATGTCGCCGTAGAGCTTGTAGAAGCGCCGCGCGGCATGCACCACCGCCTGCCGATCGTCTTCTTCCTCCAGGCGGTTCATCAGTTGTTCGTAGAAGCCCGTGTGCTCCACGTCCAGTTCGCCATGCGAACGCAGGTAGGTGAACGCATTACGCGGCAATCCCAGCGAGGTCTCGATGGTTTCGGCCGCGCGCGTGGCGAGCGCGACGCTGGTGCCTTCCAGCACCAGCACCATGCCGAAGAACCCCACTGGATTGCCGCGCGCGATGGTGTCGTAGGCATACGACACCATCAGCTCGGTGGCTTGCGACGGCGCCGAGTTCTCCATCTGCGCTCGATCGCAGCCACAGGCGACCAGATCGTCCAGCACCCATTCGTGATGGCCCATTTCCTCTTCGATGTATTCGCCGATCGCGGTGCGCAACCACTCCAGGCGAGCCGGCAATCGCCCGCCGCAGGCCATCAGCAGCGGTACCGTGTGGCGCACGTGGTGAAACGCCTGGGTCAGGAACGCGATGTAATCGCGTCGTTCGATCCTGCCGGCCAACGCCGTCTGGATGATGGGGATCGCGATCAGCGATTCGCGCTCGCGCTGGGTCTGCGCCAAGAGTCGGTCGTGGAACGTCATGCGGATGCTCCTGCTTCAAGAGGGGTCGTTGGATGCTGGTAGCGCTGTTCGATCGCTTCGGCGTAGCGCGCGAAGATCGCTTCGCGGCGCGGCCGGCCGTTGCCGGTCAGCAGCCCGTCGACGACGCTGAACGCCGCGTCCGCGCGGACGATGTCGCGCACCTGCGCGTAGTCCGGAAGCTGGACGTTCACTTCGTCCAACGCATCGCGCAGTTGTGTGTCGGTGAGCGCGGCGCTCCTGGGCCAGACCACGGCGACGTTGAACGCCCGCGCTTCGCCGTGCACCACGGCCTGGGCGAACGCCGGATGCTGCAGCAATTCGCTCTCGACCCATTCGGGCGAGACATTGCGGCCGAACGCGGTGATGAATACGTTCTTGCGCCGGCCGGTGATGTAGACGAAGCCGTCTTCGTCGATCCAGCCCAGATCGCCGGTCGCGATCGGCCCATGTTCGAGCGCGTCGGCGCCGAGATAGCCCAGGCAACGCACGCCGTCGACGTGCAGCTCGCCGTCCTCGTCGACGATCACGCGCGCATGCGGCAAAGGCCGGCCGACACTGCCCGGCCGGATCGCGTCGGGACGATTGAGGCAGACCACCGAACCGCATTCGGTCAGGCCATAGCCTTCGTAGACCGGCAAACCGACGGCTTGCGCTCGCGCCAGAAGCGAAGCGCCGACGCGTCCGCCGCCGACGGCTAGGAAGCGCAGCGAGTCCGGCAATGCGGCGCCGCGTTCGGCCGCCATCACCAGCGCCAGCAGCAATTGCGGTACGACGATCGCGCTTTCGGGGCGATAGCGGTGCAGACACGCCAGCAGCGTGGGTACATCGAGTCCGGTGGCGCCGGTGTAGCCGATTTCAGCGAGCCCAGGCACCGCGATCTGCGCGCCGGCGATCAGCGCCGCGTACACGCCGGCTACATTTTCGAGCAGCGTCGATAGAGGCAACAGGCACAGATGGCGACGCGGCGCCAACGGTCGCGCGGCTTCGGCGAGAGACCGCGCCACCCGGTACAGCGCCGCTTCGTCCAGGCACACGCCTTTCGGCGCGCCGGTCGTACCCGAGGTGTAGGTGATGCAGGCGGTGTCTTTCGGCAAGGTCACAGGCCTATGGCGCAGTCGCCATAACCGCAGTCCCGGCGCCACCGCTTCATAGGCGGTGGCGTCGGCCCCGTCGGGCAGCGGGGCGCCGCCGGCCGACACCAACGCCTGAGCGCCGCTGTCGGACAAGGCATGCGCGACTTGTCCGGCACTGAAGAAGGTCGGCAGCGGAACATGGACCATGCTCTGTTGCCGCAGCGCCAGGTCCAGGATCAACCAGTCCGGGCCGTTGTCGAGCCGGCTTGCGACACAGCGCAAGTTGCGCGACGCGAGTTCTCCGGCCAGTTGCGAAACCCGCGCGCGCAATCCGTCGTCGCTGAGCTCGCCGCCGTTCCACAGCACCCGTGGCGAAGATCCGACGCGTCCTTCGACAAGCGGTTCGATACTCATGAGTGCACCCGTGCGAGCGACGGCTCCGCCAGCGCGTCGGCGGCAAGGTCGAATCGGCCCGTCATCGTCAGATAGGCGTAGCCGGCCGCGAGATCGCCGAACATCAACTTGGGCTGGGTCTCGTAGTAACGGCCCCAATCGCTCGGATCGGCGGAGACGCGCCCCGGCGTGGCGTCGGCGATCTCGACGGTGGCCAGATGCAGGCGGTCGAAGGCGTTGCGCAATTGCCGGGTCGCCACGAACAACACCCAGCGATAGCCGCTGCGATGCAGGCGGAAGGTCAGGTCGACGATGACGTCGCGGCTCTGACCGGCCGAAACGGCGGCGAAGTTGCCGACCTCGACCAACTCGTCGCGCCGCACCTGCCGCCCGATGAACCCGCTGATGGTCCGCTCCGCGGATGCGTCGAGGTATTGCTCCACGAACAGCGGGCCGTCGTGCCCGCCGCGCAATCCCACCGTGGCGTGCAGCGCGTTGGCGTCGTCGCGAAATGCGATCAGCCGCGGGAGAAAGCTCCGCAACCGGGCCCCATAGCGCAACTGATACACCTGGGCGATGAAGGACTCGACTTCGATGCGGCTGGCATCGGCGTGATCCACCTCCACGCCGGGCGGCCGCGGATCGCGCTGGGGATCGCGCTCGGGATCGGGATGGATCGGATGGTGATGGCTCATGGAGCGGCATCATTCCGCCCTTCGATTAAGTGACCATTAGCACATTGTTAGACAGATGTAAGGTGCGCATTAGCTTCCCGTTTTTAACCGATTCCATCGTTTGGGAACGAGCTCGCTCAACACCGAACCCCATTCGCTTGAGCGCGTGCGGCCATGTGCGATTACGAATCCGAGCGATTCGCATGCAGCGGCCGGACGCGACGACGTACTAGCATTCGGCGTCGCCCGAGGTCGATGCGTGAAGCGAAAGGGCATCACGCGCCACTCGCCGCGCATCGGTTCCATTACCGTCCACGACTTCAATTCATCCAGCCAGGCGCGCCAGCAGCGAACACCTTCCGTGGCCGACATTCTCAGCGTCCTCAAAGCCGAACATGCGTTGATTCGCAAGCTGTTCAAACGACTCGACCTGACCACCGATCGGGCTACGCGAATGCGCACGGATCTGCTGGAGCAGATCGAGCGCAGTCTGAAACCGCATTCGGCTTGGGAAAATACCGTCTTCTACCCGGCCCTGGCCCGACGCGCGGGTTCGGCCGGTCTGAAAGCGCTTGCCGAAGCGGTCGAAGAGCATCGCATCCTCGACTCGCTGGTCCTGTCCGATGTCCGGCTGGCGCATCCCGGAACGCGAATATTCGCGGGCAACGCGAAAGTCTTCGCCGAGCTGGTGAGCCATCATGCGAAGAAGGAAGAGATGACCATGTTCGCCGAGGCACGCAAGCTGTTCACGATGGAAGAGCGCCGGCAGATGGCGGAAGACTATATGGCCTGGAAATCCGGGATGGCATCGGAACACCCGACCGTCATCAACGGCTAGCATTCCCTTGCCCGCTTGCAATGCGATTTCCACGTACTGGAATTATCCGATGCGGCGATGACCGCGTGGCGAATCGGTCGATGGACCAAGTCGCCGAACCTGAAGTGGATCATGTTCCATGCCAGCGCCTGCAAGCGGCCGGGATCATGCCTTGCAGCGACCAGGTCCTGCATGATCGAGCGGCGCCTTGAACCGGACACGACACCGCGCCAAGACGCCACGCACGAACCAGATCTCAGCGCACAATCAGCACCGGCGCCGCATCCGCGCCGAGCACCTTGCTGGTCACCGAGCCCAGCAACAGGCTCTTGATCGGCGATCGGCCATGCGAGCCCATGACGATCAGATCGCAACGGTTGGATTGGGCCAGCTTGAGGATCGTGGCGGCCGGATCGCCCACGGACAGATGCTCGTGGACCTCGACCTTGGCGCGATTGAACGCCGCCCGGGCCTTGCGCATCGCGGCGTCGCTGTTCTCGGCGTGATAACGGGCCGTGCCTTCCAGGCCGAGATTGAGGGCGACGCTGCGCATGAGCGGCTCGTCGACGTAGGCCAGATGCAGTTCGGGCGGCTCTTTCAGGTTACCCGCGAGCTTTATCGCGTAACGGGCCGCGCGCAGCGCGACGTCGCTGCCGTCGATCGCAATCAGGATACGCATCGATGCTCTCCGGTCGACGCGAGTGCGTCTGTGAGCCGACAGCTTCATCCAGGCCGGGCAGCGCCGATTTGACCCAGATCAATCCAGCGCGGTGTCCGCGCGATGATCAGAAGCTGCGCGCCCACAAAATCGCCAGCCCGAGCATCGCGGGCCAAAGCGCCAGCGGATGCAGGAACATGCGCAGCCACGGACGCAGCGGCCGGTAACCGACGCCGTGGACGAATCCGGCGCAGATCGACAACAACAGCGGACTGAGCAGACCGTGCGCGGCGGCGGTCATCTCGCCGCCGCGCATCGCCGGCAGGAACAGCAGCCCGAGCGCCAGGCCGCAGGCCAGCAGCAAGGACACGGCCCGCGCCATCAGTCGTCCTCCAGCACTTCGCGACGATCGCGCTCCTCGTCGCTGCGCAACTCGAACCACATCGCGTTCAGCACGCCGAAGCTGCAGGCCAGGGCCAAGCCCAGTATCCAGGCGAAATACCACATCAGTAGCCTCCTCCGAGTTCGTCCTGCGACTCCACATGAGCGCGCGTCACCGTGCCGCGCATGACCCGGAACGCCCAACTGGTATAGGCCAGGATCAGCGGCAGGAAGATCGCCGCAGCGACCAGCATGATGCCCAGCGTGCGCTGGCTCGAAGACGCGTCCCACACCGTCAGGCCATGGCCGGGATGGGTCGAGGACGGCATCAGGAACGGAAACATCGCCAGGCCGGCGGTCAGAATGATGCCCGTCACCGCCGCGCCGCTGGCCAGAAAGGCCAGCCAGCGCGCGCGGCACAGCGCCACCGCGATCAACAGCAGCACGGTCAGCACCGGCACCGCGATCATCCACGGATTGAGCGCGTAATTGGCGAACCATCCGCCGTCGATCAGCACCACATGCTTGAGCAGCGGGTCGGACGGCGCGTCCGCATGCAGGCTGCCGACGATCGCCGGGGCCGGAAGGTAGCGAAGCCAGATGCCCGCCGCCACGAATCCGCTCGCGGCGACGGCCGCCGCGATGCGGGCGATGCGCCGCGCCCGCAGACCCACCGGATCCTCGACGCGCATGGCGGCGAAGCATGCGCCGTGCATCACCAGCATCGCCAGGCTGACCACGCCGGCGAGCAAGGCGAACGGCCGGAACAGGCCGATGAAACTGCCGTCGTAGATCGGCAGCAACTCATCGCTGAAGTGGAACGGCACGCCGAGCAACAGATTGCCGAACGCCACGCCGAACACCAGCGACGGCACAGCGCCCGCGATCGTCAGCGCCCAGTCCCAGGCGCCGCGCCAGCGCGCATGCGGCAAGCGGTTGCGAAAGGCGAAGCCGACCGGCCGCAGGATCAATGCCACCAACAGCAACAACATGGCGAAGTAGAACGAGGAAAACGATGCCGCGTACAGCAGCGGCCAGGCGGCGAACACGGCGCCGCCGCCGAGGATGAACCACACTTGGTTGCCTTCCCAGTTGGGCTCGATCGATTCCAGCGCCATGCGCCGTTCGACATCGTCGCGCCCGATCAACCGCAGGATCGCGCCCAGGCCCAGGTCGTAGCCGTCGGTCACGGCGAAGCCGATCAGCAGCACCCCGAGCAGCACCCACCAGATCATGCGCAGCAGCGAATAGTCGATCATCGGTCGGTCCTCGCGGATTGGGTCGGGACGACGGCGTGGCCGCCGTGCGATTCCGGCCAGAACTTGAGTTGGTCCGGCCCGGAGCGGATCGCACGCAGCATCAGCATCACGTCGACCACCGCCAGTCCGGTGTAAAGCACGACGAAACCCACCAGGCTCGCGATCACCTGCGTGGAACTGGTCGAGGACACGCCGAGAAAGGTCGGCAACACGCCGTCGATCGCCCACGGTTGGCGGCCGTATTCGGCGACGATCCAGCCGAGTTCGGCCGCGACCCAAGGCAGCGGCAGGCTCCACAGGGCGACACGCAGGAACAGCGGGCGATCCAGCCGTCCGCGCGTGGCCAGATAAAACGCCCAGCCGAACAGCAGGATGAAGAACACGCCCAGTCCCACCATGATCCGGAACGACCAGAACAGCACCGGCACGTTCGGCACCGTGCTCCAGGCCGCGCGATCGATCACCGCTTCGTCGGCGAGCGCGGGATCGGTGACATAGCGCAGGGTCAGCAGGCCGAAACCGAGATCCTCGCGCAAGGCCAGGAAGGCGGCGGCCTTGTCCGGATCGTCGCGGTCGGCGCGCAGTTCGCGCAGCGCCGCATACGCGTCGATGCCGCGGCGGATGCGCTGGCGATTGACCTCGACCAGGTCGTGGATGCCGGGCACTTCCTTGTCCAGCGAGCGCGTGGCGATCAGGCCCAGCGCCCACGGGATATGCACCGCATGCGCGGTTTCGCGCCGTTGCATGTCGGGCCATCCGACCAGGGTGAACGAGGCCGGCGCCGGATGAGTGCGCCATTCGGCCTCGATCGCGGCGACCTTCATCTTCTGGTTTTCCGAAGCGGTATAGCCGCTCTCGTCGCCCAGTACCGCGACCGACAAGGCCGATGCCAGACCGAAGCTCGCGGCCACCACGATGGAACGGCGCGCGATCTCGATATTGCGTCCGCGCAGCAGATACCAGGCGCTGATCGACAGCACGAACATCGCGCCGGTGACATAGCCGGCGCTGACGGTATGCACGAATTTCGCCTGCGCGACCGGATTGAACACCACCGCCGCGAAGTCGGTGACCTCCATGCGCATGGTCTGGAAGTTGAACTCCGCGCCGACCGGGTTCTGCATCCAGCCGTTGGCGATCAGGATCCACAACGCGGACAGATTGGCGCCCAGCGCGGTGAGCCAGGTCACGATCAGGTGCTGCAGCTTGCTCAAGCGGCCCCAGCCGAAGAAGAACAGGCCGACGAAGGTGCTTTCCAGGAAGAACGCCATCATCCCTTCGATCGCCAGCGGCGCGCCGAAGATATCGCCGACGTAATGCGAGTAATACGCCCAGTTGGTTCCGAACTGGAATTCCATGGTGATGCCGGTGGCCACGCCCATGGCGAAGTTGATGCCGAACAGCACGCCCCAGAACCGGGTCATCTGCTTCCAGATCACCCGGTTCGTCATCACGTACACGCTTTCCATGATCGCCATGATCAGGGCCAGGCCGATGGTCAACGGCACGAACAGGAAGTGGTACAGCGCGGTCAGCGCGAACTGCAACCGGGACAGATCGACGACATGGAGATCCGGCATGGGGTTTACCTTGTGGGAATCAGATGCCGGTCCAGCGCCGCATCGTCGATGCACGGCCGGTGCGACGGCGAGAAGAACATCAGGTACAAAAAGGTCAACAAGACCAGCTTGGCGGCGATCGCCACGACGACGCGACGCTTGAGCCGGCCGCCATTGCGCGCGGCCTTGTCGCGCTCGCGCGCGCCGCGGGCCGGCGCGACGGGCGTGGTCACCGGATGCGGACCCGGTTGTCGACATCCTTGACCCCGGCGATCAGCCAGGCGGCGTCCTCGACCGCGTTCCGCGCCTGCCAGTCGTCGACCTTGCCCTTCAGGGTCACGCGCCCGCCCTCGTCCACGTCGACGCGGATATTCGAGGCCTGCACGTCGGCGCGGCGGTGCATCGCGTCCTTGATCGAACGCTTGACGTCCTGCTTGCAGGAAATCGCCCGGATCGCGATCTGGTTGTCGATGTCGATCACCCCGGCCAGGCAACGCAGATCGCTCTCGATTCCGCTGCGCTGGAATTGCCAGTCGACCGTGCCGGTCAGGGTCAGGCAGCCCTGGTCGACGGTGACCTTGACCGCTCCTTTCGGCAGCGAGGTATCCCAGGCCAGCACGTCGGTGGCGCGCTTGACCAGCACCTCGTCGGACACATGCGCGTCGGGCGGGCAGCGCACCTCGACATCGAGCACCACGCCGCGCACGCCCTTCACCCGCTCCACCGCCTGCGCCACCGCGATCTTGTCGGCGAGGCTGTGGACATGCCCGGTGAGCTTGACGATGCGCTCGTCCACGCCGACGCCGATGCCCGAGGCATCGACCCGCGGGTCGAACGCCAGTTCCTCCAACACGTACTTGCGCAGACGTTCGCTGTTCATGCCCGGCTCCGGTGAAAAACCCGGCTTCATTACGCCAGCAGCCGCGGCCGGCCCCCTTGATCCAGATCAATCGAAGCGCACGGCGAAACGGCCGCATGCCCGCGATTCGGTTCGTTCGCCCGGGCTTGACCCAGATCAATACGCCGCGCCAGCGCTGAATGGACAGTGCGATGTCGGCCGATCCCGGCCCGTGGAGCACGCGCATGTACAAGAATCTGATGATTCCCATGACCGGCAGCGAAGGCGACGTCGATGCCTTGCAAGCGGCGATCGCCTTGACGAGGCTGCATGCCGCGCATCTGTCGGCGCTGGAGATGGTCGACCTGCCGATGCCGCTCGCTCATCCCTGGGGGTTGATTCCCGATACGATCACCGCCGGCATCCACGACAGTCTTCGTGAGCGCGGCCGGGTAAACCTCGGCAAGCTCAGGCAGCAGCTCGCCGACGAAACCATTCCGGCGGACGCGCGAGTGGTGGAGGCCTTGTACGCCGAATCGCCGAGAATGGCGGCGCGCGAGGCCTTCGATGCCGATCTGGTCGTGGTCGCCGGATCGGTCGGCGATACGGTCGAATCGATCGTGCCGCACGACTACTTCGTCGCCCTGCTGCTCGAATCGGGGCGGCCGGTGCTGGTGATTCCGCCGCGCAGCGTGGTCAGCATGCCGATGAAGCGCATCACCATCGCCTGGCAGCCCACACGCGAGGCCACCCGCGCGGTGCACGATGCATTGCCGCTGTTGAAGGGCGCGGAGCGGGTGGACGTGCTGACCATCCACGACGACGGCGCGGCCGATACCGATGCGTCCGGACGGCGCATGGTGAAGTATCTGGCGCGGCATGGCGTCGAGGCCTATCCCGTCAGCCGGCCGACGCTCGGCCAGACCGTCGCCACCGCGATCCTGCAATACACCCGGGAAATGCACGCGCATCTGCTGGTCGCGGGCGGCTACGGCCACTCGCGTCTGCGCGAGTGGGCGCTGGGCGGGGTCACCCGCGAACTGCTGATCGCCACCGACCTGCCCATGTTGTTCGGACACTGACATGGATGTTGCCGCGCCCTTGTCGACACACCGAAATCCGCCGAGGCCCGCCATGACCACCACTGACGAGCAGGACGAATCCGTTCGCGTCGAACACGATCTCCGACGCCAGCTGCGCTGGATCGAAGACGACGTCATGATCGCGTTGCGCGGCCCCGATCAGGACGCCGATCCAGAAGCCGATCATGCCGGTGGGACCTTGAAGCGCCTGACCGACGCGTTCGGGCCGACGACCGCGCGGTTCGGGATCAAGAGCGCGATCATGCGCGTTCGCCGCTGGTCGACGGCCTTGCTTGGTCGCGTCGGCGCCAAGCGCTAGCCGTCACCCGCCGGCTGCGCCGCGATCAGGCCTCGAGTGGCGACGTCTGGGGTTGGGCATCGATCCACGGGTGGACCGCGCGCAGGATCGCCCGTCGCAACGTCTGCATATTCACCGACCCCGCTTCGATCGAATCGTTCGGGCCTCGCTCCGGCACGTCGAACGAATCGCTGGCGCCATTGGCAAGAAGCGCGAGTTCGGACAGGCCATCGATCCGGGTCAGGCGTTCGTGCCGATGATTGCGCGCAACCGCGTCGGCCAGTTCGGCCGGCAGCGCGCGCTGCCGCCAAAGTTCGGCGAGGCCGCCATCGCCCAGACCATGCCGGTCGCCGCGCTCCTCGAGCATCTTCAGCGAACCGTGCAGGCATCCCAGCGCCAGACCGCGGGCGATCTCCTGGGCCGCGCGCGGCGCCTGCGCGCGATCGCAAGCCAGCCCCAGCGCGTCCAGCGCATCGCCCAGGCCGACGATTCCGATCCCGAAACGCATCGGCCGATCGTCGTCGGACCCGAAGGCCAGCGCGGCATCGTCGAGCATCCGCACGGCCACCGCCGCGGCGGCGCCGAACCGTTGATGATCGAAGCGGGCGCGTCGCGTATGCGGATCGAGGACGAACGCCCCGGCGTTGACCGCGGCGATCGGTTCGCGCAGCGGAGGGACCGGCATATCGGTTCCGGCGAAACGAAGCAGCCTCGGGTCGGGCAACAGCTGCCACTGGCCGAATGCGAACGCGTAGCGGCTGCGCCAGTACGCGCACTCTTCGCCTTCGCGATCGGCCAGCGCCGCGGCGACGCGCTGCCATGTCGCATCGATCGTGCGGTCGCACAGGCGATTGCCGCTGCGCCAGCGGAACCGGCTGTCCCAAAGATCGACCGCATGCGGGTTGGTGAATCGCGTCGGAGGGGTCAAGGCCTTTTCCAGCGGCCAGCGCCGCACCGTGTCGCCTTCACTGTGACCGCCGCCGTCGATCGAGCCTTGATCCGGATCAAGCTTCGATGGCTGCGCTGGCCCTGTGCGCCGGTCGCCGGTTCGATCCGGTGTTACAAACTGTTACTGCTGGTTACCGCGCTGGAATCATTCCGGCGGCACCGAGCTCTAGGCTGATTCCAACCCCGCCATCGGACCGCCGCCATGTTGCTCGAAACCGCCTCCCATCCAGAGCCGTCGTTCGAATCCTGTTCCGGCGCGTCCTCGGCGGGACGCGCGCACGAGACCCACAGTCTCGAGCAACTGTTGCGCAACTGGCCGCTGCAACGCCGGCGCGTCCACGCCAAGCAGCATGTGTTCCGCGCCGGGCAGCCTCGCCACGCCCTGTATCTGGTGCATGCCGGGTTCTTCAAGACCGCCCTGATCAGTGAAGACGGCCGCGAGAAGATCACCGGCTTTCGCATGCGCGGCGATCTGCTCGGACTGGACTCGCTGGACATGCCAACCTACACCTGCGATGCGATCGCGCTGGACACCGGCGAGTTGTGGGAACTGCCGTACGCGCAGTTGCGCGACGAGATGCCGCAGTTCCAGGAACGCATCACCGCCTTGCTCGCCGGCGAGATCCGCCGCGACTGGGGCTGGATGCTGGCGCTGGGCACGCTCGGCGCCGATCAGCGCGTGATCACGTTTCTGTTCGATCTGGCGTCGCGGTTCGAACGGCTGGGCTTCAGCCCGAGCCATCTGCAACTGCGGATGACCCGCGCCGAACTCGGCAATTTCCTGTCGCTGACGCTGGAAACGGTGACCCGGGTGCTGTCGCGTCTGCAGGCGCGCGGCCTGATCGCGGTGGCCGGCCGCGAGATCCGTATCCAGAACCGCGCCGGCCTGCAGACCGTGCTGCGCGAAAGCAGCGCCTGTCACTGAGGCGCGGGCGGCACCGGTTCGCGCGGATCGAGCGCCTGGCCGATCGCCGCGATCAGCTGTTCGCGCCGATACGGTTTGCGCAGCAATTCGAAACGCTCGGCCGGCGGGTCTTTTTCGCCGGCGCCACCGGTTTCGTAACCCGAGGTCAGCAGCACCGGCAAGTCCGGCCGGAGCGCGCGCGCCGCCAAGGCCAGATCCTTGCCGTTCATGCCTTCGCCGAGCATCACGTCGCTGAAAAGGAGGCGGATCGATCCGTTGGCCGCCAGTTGGTCCAGCGCCGCTTCGGCCGAATCGACCGCGAGCACCTGATACCCGGACGAGCGCAAGAACGCGACGGCGATATTGCGCACGGCCTCGTCGTCCTCGACGACCAGCACCGTCTCACCCTTGCCTTCGATCCGCACCCCGTTGACCGGCGCCGGCGCGGTCGCGCTCGCCTGAGCGGCCGGCACGAACAGATTCACCCGCGTGCCGTAGCCCAGCGCGCTTTCGATCCGCAGATGCCCGCCGCTCTGCTTGGCGAAACCGTAGACCATGCTCAGGCCGAGGCCGCTGCCGCGTCCGGCTTCCTTGGTGGTGAAGAACGGCTCCATCGCTCGGGCCAGGGTGTCCGGCCCCATGCCGCGGCCGGTATCGGCCACGCTGATCCTGACGTAGCGGCCGATGGCGAGCTCGCCCGGCATGGCCTGGTCGCTGTTGTCGTGCGAGCGCGCCTCGATGGTGATTTCCCCGCCGCGCGGCATCGCGTCACGCGCGTTCAGGGCCAGGTTCACCAGCGCCGCGTCCAGTTGGGTGGGATCGACATAGGCCGCCGGCAGATCGTCATCGCAGTGGACCTGCAGCCGGATGCTTTCGCCGAGGGTGCGCTTGAGCATCAATTCCAGATCGCGCAGCAATGCGGCGGTGTCGACGGCCTGCGGCATGAGTCGCTGCCGGCGCGCGAACGCCAGCAACTTGCTGGTGAGTTCCGCGCCGCGCCCCACCGAGCGCAAGGCGCTGGCGATGATTTCGCTGGCGTCGGGCTTGTCCTCGCACTCCATCTCCAGCAACTGCAGGCTGCCGGAGATTACCGTCAACAGATTATTGAAATCGTGGGCGATGCCGCCGGTCAGCTGGCCGACCGCGTCCAGGCGCTGGGAGTGCGCCAACTGTTCCTCGGTGCGCCGTCGCTGCACGAAGGCCGCGATCAGATTGGCCACCGATTGCAGCAGGTGCAGCGCGTCGTGATCGAAGTGACGCGCCTTTTCCGACATCACCAGCAAGGCCCCCATCGCCCAGCCGCGATCCGACAGCGGCAACAGCGCGCCACTGCCGCGCCGCGCGGCGCCTGACGGGAAGCCGCTCGCCGCGCCGGCGACGGCCTGCAGATCGTCCACCACCAGGGTTTCGCCCTTGGCGATCAGCCGCAGCAACGCGGCCTCATCGAACCCGCCAGGCGAAGCGCCGGCGGCGGCATCGTTCAAGCCGATCGAGGCCCGGGTCTCGACCGTTTGCCGATCGGTGGACACGAACACGACAGCGACGACTGGGGTATCCAATGCCGCGGCCAACAGCGCGGGCACATGGTCGACCACGCCGGACTCGTCCTGCGCCTCCAATGCGAGCTGGCCGATTCTCGCGGCCAAGGCGTCGTAGCGCGCGCGCACCAGCGCCTGGCGCGCGCGCTGCGATTCGGAGATGTCGCGAACCGACGCCAGATAACGCGGCCCCTGATCGCTGTCGATCGGGCTCAACGCGATCTCGACCGGAAATTTGGTTCCGTCCAGGCGCTGCCCGATCAGGCTCTGGCCGGTCACGCCCATCGGGCGCACGTGCGGCCGCGCCATGTAGCCGGCGCGGTGGGCGTGATGGCGCGCGCGCGCGTCCTCGGGTATGAGCTGTTCGACCGCGATGCGGTTCAAGCCGCCTTGCGGATAGCCGAACAGCCGTTCCGCCTGACGATTGGCCTGAACGATGCGTCCGTTGCCGTCGACGACGACCAGCGCGTCGGGAACGGCTTCGAACAGGCCGTGCAACAGCGCGTATTCGGTCATGCCTTGCGCACCTCGGCGGCCAGCAGGTAACCGGCGCCACGTACCGACTTGATCAACTTCGGCTCGCCGGGACTGCGTTCGATTTTTCGCCTGAGCCGGCCGATGCCGACGTCGATGGTCCGATCGAACGGACCGGCGTCGCGGCCATGCACGCTGGTCATCAGCTGATCGCGGCTGAGCACTTGCCGCGGACGCTCCAGCAGCGCCTTGAGCAATTCGAACTCGCCGGTGGTCAGCGCCACCTCGTCGCCCGACGCATCGGTCAGTCGGCGCGCGGGAATGTCCAGGCTGAATCCTTCGAAGATCAGGCGGTCGCCCGCGACCGGCGCCTCCTCCTTGGGCACCGCGCGACGCAACACCGATCGGGTTCGCGCCAGCAACTCGCGCAGATCGAAGGGCTTGGTCACGTAATCGTCGGCGCCCAGTTCCAGGCCGACGACGCGTTCGACCGCTTCGCCGCGCCCGCTGACCACGATCACCGGCCCGCGCCAGCTCATCTGCAGATGACGCAGCAGCGACAGACCGTCTTCGTCCGGCAGTCCCAGATCCAGCAGCACCAGTTCGATCGTCTCCGCGACGATCAGCGCCCGCGCCTGGGCCGCATTGGCGGCACCGATCACCCGATAACCGTTGGCGCCGAAGTAACGCGACAACAGCGCGACGATATCGGGATCGTCGTCGATCACCAGCAGGCCAGGCAGGTGTCCGGTCGGCGATGCCTTGTCCTTCGCTGCCAGCGGCATGGCGATCGTCTTGCTCCGAGGGTAGGCGGAAAGCATGGTCCGATCCCCCGATCATCGCAACCGCCGGCCGCGATTGATCCAGATCAAGGCGCCGCTCGCGCGCAGGCCCAGACTCCTGATCGACTCAGCAGCTGGAGCATGCGATGAAGGGCACAATGCGAGCGGCGGTCGCGCATCGCCTCGGGGCACCGCTGTCGATCGAGCATCTGCCCATCCCCAGCCCGGGTCCCGGCGAGGTGCTGGTCAAGATCCGCGCCAGCGGGGTCTGCCACACCGATCTGCACGCGGTACAGGGCGATTGGCCGGTCAAACCCGGCCTTCCGCTCATTCCCGGGCACGAGGGCGCCGGCGTCGTCGCCGAGGTCGGCGCGGGGGTGACACATCTGCGCAGCGGCGATCCGGTGGGAATCGCCTGGCTGCACGACGCGTGCGGGCATTGCGAATACTGCATCGGCGGCTGGGAAACCCTGTGCGAACGCCAGCGCAACAGCGGCTACAGCGTCAACGGCACTTTCAGCGACTATGCCATCGCCGACGCGGCCTATGTCGCGCGCCTGCCGGACAACTGCGACTTCATCGCGCTCGCCCCGATCCTGTGCGCGGGCGTCACCAGCTACAAGGGCATTCGCGAGACCGAAGCGCGTCCCGGCGAATGGATCGCGATTTCCGGTATCGGCGGCCTGGGCCACCTCGCCATCCAGTACGCGAAAGCCATGGGCCTGCATGTCGCGGCGGTCGACGTCAGCGAAAGCAAGCTCGCGCTGGCGCGTTCGCTCGGCGCGGAAATCGTCGTCAACGCCAACGACGCGAGCGCGCTGGATGACATTCGCCGCGCCACCGGCGGCGGCGCCCAAGGCGTGCTGGTCACCGCCGTGTCGCCCAGCGCCTTCAGCCAGGCGCTGGGCATGGTCCGGCGCAAAGGCACGATCAGCCTGGTCGGTTTGCCTCCGGGCGAATTCGCCACGCCGATCTTCGATGTCGTGCTCAAGCGCATCACCTTGCGCGGATCGATTGTCGGCAATCGTCAGGACCTGGCCGAAGCCGTCGCCATGGCGGCCTACGGCAAGGTGCGGGCCCAGGTCGAGCCCTACCCGCTCACTCAGGTCAACGCGGTGCTCGACCGTTTGCGGGTAGGCGCGATCGAAGGCCGCGCGGTGCTCGACATGAGCCTGATCGCCTAGACGCGTCGTCGCCCCATGAGTCCGCTTTCGATCGCGTCCCCCGCTCCGATCACCGGCCTGAGCGTGGCGCTGGGCATCGGCCTGTTGGTCGGCCTGGATCGCGAACGCGCCCGGCGACGCGGTCCATCGCGCGAACCGGCGGGCATTCGCAGCTTCGTGCTGTGCAGCCTGGCCGGCGCGGTCGCGGTCAGCCTGGGCGAACTCGGCCTGCTGACGGCCGGACTGTTCCTGAGCGCGCTGGTCACCGCCGGGTATCTGAGCACGCGCGATCGCGACCCGGGACTGAGCACGGAAATCGCGTTGCTGGTCAGCTGGCTGCTGGGCGCATTGTCGATGCGCGCACCCGACATCGCCGCCGCGCTCGGCGTGCTGGTCGCCATCGTGCTGGCCAGCAAACAGCGCCTGCACCAATTCAGCCGGCGGGTGCTGACGCGGCAGGAACTGCACGATCTGCTGTGGTTGACCGCGGCGGCATTCGTGGTGCTGCCGCTGCTGCCCGACCGGACCATCGACCCGTGGCGATCGATCAACCCGCATCGTCTGTGGGTGCTGGTGGTCGCGGTCATGGCGATCGGCTCGGTGGGTTATGCCGCGCTTCGGATCTTCGGCGCCCGACTGGGGCTTTCGATCGCGGGCCTGGCCGGCGGTTTCGTGTCGAGCACCGCCACGATCGCCGCGATGGCCGATCGCGCCCGCGCCGATCCCGCCCTGGCGCCGGCCGCGGCGAGCGCCGGCCTGATGTCGAATGTCGCCACGATCGTGCAACTGGCGGTGGTGCTCGGCGCGCTGTCGCCGGCGATGCTGGATTGGGCCACGCCGGCCTTGATCGCGGCGGGCGCGGCCGTCGCGGCGGCGGCATGGCTGTCCACTCGCTCGGCCTCCGTGACGACCGCCGTTCCGATGCGCAAGCTGGTCTCGCAACGGCCGTTCGAGCCGATGGCCGCGATGCGGTTCGTGGCCTTGCTCGGCGCGATCATGCTGGCCTCGGCGATCGCGCGAAGCCATCTCGGCGAAGCCAGCCTGCCGTGGGTGCTGGCGTTGTCCGGACTGGCCGACGTGCATGCCGCGGCCGCTTCGGCGGCGCAATCGATGGCGCGCGATCCGCTCGATGCGCGATGGGCCGAACAAGGACTGATGGGCGCGGTCATCGCCAACTCGCTGATGAAGTGCCTGATGGCCGCGGTCCGCGGCGGGCGCGGTTTCGCCTGGCGGCTGATCCCGGGAACGCTGCTCATGGCGGCCTGCTTCGTGCTGGTCGCCGCGCTGGGTTGAACGCGATTCTGGGATGACCTGGCGACGGCTCATCCCGCGCGCGACTGACGCGCCAGCAGCTCGTACTTCAGCCGGTATCTGTCGAGCGTGGCTTCGTCCAGCTCTTCCAGGTCCATGAGCGAATTGCTGGCGGCCTCGGTCGCGCGGATCAACTCGTCGAGCTTGATCTGGATCGCCTCGGTATCGCGGCTCTGCGTGTTCTGGATCAGAAACACCATCAGGAACGTGATCACCGTGGTCGCGGTGTTGATCACCAGCTGCCACGTATCGCTGAAAGCGAATAGCGGCCCGGTCACCAGCCAGGCCGCGATGATCGCGACCGCCGCGGTGAACGCCAGCGGCCGCCCGGAGAACCGCGCCGCCAGTTTCGAAAATCGATCGAACGCGATCGTAAGTTTCATCTGCATTCCCGCGCCATCGCCCAAAAAAAACGCCGCGCTGGGCGCGGCGCCGTTGCCTACAGCGACAACTCGTGTATGACCTGACCGGCATCGTCGGGATCGACGCGCATGTGAAAACCGAGGTAAGCCGCCAGATCGCGCATCTGCAGGTTCTCCGCCAGATCCACCGAATACATCCGCCGGATGCCGCGCTGTCTCGCGATCTCGATCAGGTGCTTCATCAAGGCGCTGCCCAGGCCCTTGTTCTGCCATTCGTCGGCCACGGTCACCGCGCATTCGCAGGACTCGCCGTCCGCCGACGCGCTGTAGCGACTGGCGCCGACGATGCGCTCGGCGCTTCCTTCCGGAATCACCGCGACGAAGGCGATTTCGTGCTCGGGATCGATATCGGTGAGCCGATCGAGCAACTGCTCGCTGGGGCAACGCATCTGGCCGAGAAAACGGAATCGGCGGGTCTGCGCCGACAACCCTTCCAGGAAACTGCGTTCGGCCGAGCGGTCCTGCGGCGAAATGGACCGGATCACGACGTGGCTGCGGTCGCGCAAGGTCTGCGTCCATCGCAGCGGCGCTGAAACGCGGGTGACGGGCGATGCGATGTTCACGGCTGGCTCCTGGGATGGGTTCGAATCCAGCCTAGGCTTTCGTCGTCCGCCGCTCTTGATCTGGATCAATCCGCGCGAGCATCGGCTTCATTGATCCGTGTCAATGCCGTCATCGCCACGACTGGCACGCTGCCGCTACGGATTTCGGAGCGCGCGCCATGTTCAAGGAATTCCTGGTACCGCTGTTGATGGGCGACATCCTTTCGCCGGTGCTGCAAACCACCTGCGCGATGGCCAAGGCCTGGCGCGGCCGCGTGGTCGCATTGGTCGGCGTCAGTCAGGTCGCGCCGATTCCGGAGGCCTGGGAGTACTACCCGGCCGGCGTCTACCAGAACATGCGCGAGTGCGCGCTGGCCACCATCGAGCGCATGGCCGAGGCCGCCGACGCGCGATTGCGCTACGACGAGGTGCCCTATGAGATCCGCCGCTCGGAATCGTTCTGGCTGACGCCGTCGGAGATCGCCCTCGAACACGCCCGCTATGCCGACGTCACCGTGCTCGGCATGGACGCGAACGAGCGCGACGCCCGCCACCGCGTATTCGCCGCCGTCGCCGCGGGCTCCGGCCGCCCGGTCCTGTGCGTGCCGGCCGCGAAGGCCGTGCCGACGACCTTCGGCCATGCGGTCGTGGCGTGGAAACCGTCGCGCGAAGCCGCCAGGGCGCTGCACGATGCCTTGCCCTGGCTGGTCCGCATGCGCTCGGTCGACCTGCTCAGCGTCGACGAAACCTCATCGATCGCGTACCCGCTGGATGCGTTCTTGCGCAGCTATCTCGAGCGCCACGGGGTACAGGTCAAATGGGTCCGCAGATCCGCGGCGCACGCCAACGCCGGATGCGTCATCGTCGATCATGCGAGCGAATGCCACGCCGAGTTGATCGTGGCTGGCGCCTATAGTCATTCTCGGCTGATCGAGCAGATCCTTGGCGGAACGACCCGGCACCTGCTGGACCATGCGCCTTGTCCGGTGCTGTTTTCGCGCTAGATCGCGATGCCGCGATCGTCGAGCCGAGCCGAGCCGAGCCGAGAATGGATTCGACGATGCGGCGAGAGAAAACAAAAGGCCCGCATCAGCGGGCCTTTTGCGGCGGAAGCAAGACGCTGCTCGAAGCCGACCTAAGTGCTTCTTAGAACGGAATATCGTCGTCCGCGAAATCATCGCCGAAATCGTTCGACTTGGCCGGGGGCGCTTCGCGGCGCGGCGGACCGGCATCGCGATTGCCGCCGTAGTTGCCACCACCACCACCGCCACCGCCACGTGCCGGGCGATCGCCACCGCCACCGCCGCCACCGCCGCGGTACTCGCTGCGGCCGCCGCCTTCGCGCGCGCCGCCACCGCCGCCGCCTTCACCACCGCCGCCGAGCATCTGCATTTCGTCGGCGATGATGTCGGTGAAATACTTCTCGACGCCGTCTTGGCCGGTGAACTTGTCGTAGCGGATCGAGCCTTCGATGTAGACCTGACGGCCCTTCTTCAGGTATTCGCCGGCGATCTCGCCGAGCTTGCCGAACAGCTTGACCCGGTGCCACTCGGTGCGTTCCTGCTGGTTGCCGTCCTTGTCCTTGCGGACGCTGGTGGTCGCCAGGCTGAGGGTGGTCACGGCCATGCCGCCCTGGGTGTATTTGGTCTCCGGATCGTTACCGAGGTTGCCGACCAGGATGACTTTGTTGACGCCGCGTGCCATGGGATTCCTTAACTATTGCCGGGATACGGCTGAGATGATGGATTATAGCCCCCCGCTCCGCCATGGGTCCCCGGCGCGGGGGCGGGTCGGACTAATCTGGTTGCAGCGTAGGCGGGACGGGCCTTGCCGGGCGGGCTCGGGGGCTCGAACGGGGCTGCGGACGGCTCTTCACTGTCGCCCTATCGAGGGGGGCTTCGGCCGGGTGCGCCGGCCCGGACAGGCTCCGCGACGCCTGCAATGAAAGGCGTCGGGGCCGAAACCTCTGCCAGAACAGAACCGGGCCAGCTGCGGCTGCGGTTGGACAGGGCGGCATATTTGTCGGCGGGGTTTGGCCCCGACGCACCAGGCTCAGCTCGCCGCTGTCTCCGCGCCTCTCGCCCAAGTCGCGGCCTTAGGCTCTACCCGCCCCGTCCAGGTGCGTGCTGAGCCAGCGCGATCCGCCGGCCCGGCACCCTCGCCCCCTCGCGCCCTACTGCATATCCCGCAAACTCTCGCGCAGCTTGGTCAAGGCCGCGTGGTGCAGTTGCGACACCCGGCCCTTGGTCAGGCCGAGGCTCTGGGCGATGTCCTGGAACGGGACGTAATGGAAATAGTGGGTCTGGATGATCAGCTTCAGCCGCTCGGGCAGGTTGTTCAGCGCCGCGCTCAGGCGATGCTCGGTCTGCTGGCGGTCGACATAGGCCAGGCCGTCGCGGGTGTCGGTGGCGCCGCCGTGGCGGCCGGCTTCGTCGAGCAGGAAGCCCAGGCCCAGGCCGACCACCGAGTCGACGATGCTTTCCAATGTGTCCTGGCCGCCGTTGTCCTGCAGGCTCTGCAGGCGCTCGCGGATGGTGGCCTCGTCGCGCGGCGGCGGACGGTCGCCGAGGATCGCGCGCAAGCCGTTGAACACCGCGCCGCGCACGCGCGGCTTGGCGTAGACGCGGAAGGTCACGCCGCGTTCGGGATTGAAGCGGCTCATCGCATCGAGCAGGCCGATGGTCGCGTTCTGGATGAAATCCTGACGGTCGACCGGATAGGCGCGGATGCGGCCGTGCACCTGCGAGGCGATCGCCCTCGCCCAGCCGACGTGACGCAGGAACAGCCGGTCGCGCGCGTCGTCGCTGCCGCCGCGGTAGCGCTGCCACAGTTCGGCGTCCTCGCCGTCGGCCGTCGCCGCTTCCATCACGTCCCGGCGTCCCTACGTCCAGTAACTGCTTAACAAGGCCCTGGACACCAGCACCCAGCCGTCGATCAATACGAACAGCAATATCTTCAGCGGCAGGCTGATCGTCGCCGGCGGCACCATGATCATGCCTAGGGCCATCAGCACCGCGCCCACCACCAAGTCGATCAACAGAAACGGCAAGAAAATCACGAAACCGATCTGGAACGCGGTCTTGAGCTCGCTGAGCAGAAACGCCGGCAGCAGATGACGAAAGCGGATGTCGTCGATGGTCTTCGGCGCCGGCACGCGGGCCATTTCCAGCACCGCGGTCAGGTCCGATTCGCGGGTCTGGCCGACCATGAATTCGCGCATCGGCAGCAAGCCGCGCCGCACCGCTTCGCCGCTGCCGATCTGCTCGGCCATGTATGGCTGCAATGCGTTGTCGTTGACCTTGTCCAGCACCGGCGCCATCGAGAAATAGGTCAGGCAGATCGACAAGGTCACCACCACCGCGTTCGGCGGCGTCTGCGGCAGGCCGAGGGCGTGACGCAGCAGCGACAGCACGATGACGATGCGGGTGAACGAGGTCATCGCGATCAGCGCCACCGGCAACAGCGACAACGCGGTCAGCGCGATCAGATTACGGATCGCCGGCGAATAGTCCTGCTTGAGCGCTTCGCCGACCAAGTCGCTCGGCGCGGTCACGCCGGCCGCCGCGGCGGCGCCGGCGAACAACAACGCGGCGGCCATGACGCCGACAGCGATCGGCCAACGGCGGCGGTCAGGCGTGCGGGTCATGGGACGGGGTCGCTTGATCGAGAGGTTGCGCGGGACCGAGCTGGGCGCTCGCGGTCGATTCGAGAATCAGATAACGGCTGCGTTCGTCGGCGACGCGATACAGCACGGTGCGCGGGCTCAGCCGCAGCACCTGCTCCACGCGCAGACGCGAAGCGTCGTCGGCCGCGCCGCTCGGCGCCGGCAGCCAACGGTTCAACCAGCCCTTGCGCTTGGCGAACAGCAGCCCGCCGAGGCAGGCGCCGAGCAACAGCACCAGCACCAGCAGCACGCCGACCGCCGAATCGGCGACCGATTCGTGTTCGTCGCGAAAGCCGATCGGCGCCGTGCTGTGCGCCACGCCGGGCGCGACGACAGGCGCCGTCGCAGGCGCAACGACAGGTGCGGCCGCCGGTGCCGCGGCTTGCTTCGCGGCGGTTTGCGTTGCGTCAGCGCTCACGCCAGTTCCAGAATCCGCACGCCGAAGTGATCGTCGACCGCGAGCAGCTCGGCGCGCGCGACCGCGCGGCCGTTGAGCATCAAGGTGATCGGCGCTTCCAGCGCTTCGTTCATGTCGATCACGTCGCCGGCCTTGAGCCCGAACAGACGCTCGACCGACAGATTGATCGTGCCGACCTGCGCGGCCAGCGAGACCTGCACATGGCCGATCAGACCGATGTCCTGGCGCGCGCTGCTGTCGCGCAAGGTGCTGTCGCGGGTGTCGAGGGTGGTCTTGTCGGCCGGGATGACTTCGGCGGCTGCACTGTTCTTCATGAGGTTGCCCCTTGCTGCGTGGAAATCGAGGAAATACGAATGGCGCGCTGGCCGTCCTGGGCGATCAGCTGACCGCGCGCGAACGTCGCGCCGGTCGTCGAACGCAAGGTCAACGCGGTGTCGAGCTTGACTGCGGTGCGGATGATTTCGCCCGGGCGCAGATCGAAGGCCTGGCCGATCTCGGCCATGCCCAGGTCGAGCATGACCTCCAGACCGAGCTGGGCCTGGGTCATCGCATCGCCGCGTTTGCTCAACGCGAGCGCGGCAACGGGTTTGTCGACCGGCACCAGCGCATCGCAGACGCCGGCGTCGAGGTACAAGGCGATGCGCACGCCGGCCACCTGCGCCAGCAGGCCGACCACGCCGTGGCGCGCGGCGAGCGCGCGTTCGCTCGGCGCGGCCGCATCGCTTAACGCATCGGCTTCGGACGCGGCGGCAAACCAGGCGCGCATCAGATCGCTCCAGGCGCGGCGGCCGACGCCTTCGGCCAGACCGAGCGTGTCGGATTCGTTGCTGCCGAGCAGGCGTCGGCCCAACTGATCGAACGCGGCCGAGCCCATGCACGCATGCACCGTGCCGCCGCCGGCGCGCGTGGCGAACCATTGGCCGGCGCCGACGCCGCTGTCGAGCGGTTCCAGCCCGAACTCCAGCGCGGCCTTGTCGCTCGACCACTCGCGCAGCCACTCGCCGCCGCGCGCCGACAACAGCGAACGCAGACGCGCCAGGCGGCTCGCGCCATGCCAGCGCACCGGCAATAACGCGGCCATCAGCTGCCCCTCGTGCTGTTGTAGAGCTGCTCGATCATCTCGTTGCTCACGGTCATCACCCGCGAGCTGGCCTGATAGCCGCGCTGGATGATGATCATGTCGGCGAACTCGCGGGTCAGGTCGATGTTGGACAGTTCCAGGCTGCGGCCGACGATGCGGCCGTAGCGCGACTCGCCGGGACGGCCGAGTTCCTTGTCCTGCACGCTCGGCCCCGACACCAGGCGGCCGCCGTCGAGCTTGAGCGAGCTTTCGTTCGGCAGCGAGGCCAGCGCCAGACGCGGGCCCTGGCGTTTTTCCTTGGCCGAGTACGACAGCTGCAGCACGCCCTTCTCGTCGAAGGCCACGTCGTTGTAGCCGAGGATGGCGTGACCGTCGGCGACCGTCGCGGTGACGTTGACGCTGCCGCCGCTGAACGAATAAATGCCGTCGAAGCCGCCGGGCGTGCCGAAGTTGAAGGTCACCGGCTGCGGCGTGGCGCCGCCGAAGGCGAACTGGGCGGTGAACTCGTTGGTCTCGCGGGTCGGCGTGCCGAGCGTGTCGAACTTCAAGGTGTGCGAGGCGATGGTGGCGTCGGTGGAATCCTTGATCACCACGTTGAACTCGGCCGGCATGTTGTTGGCGCTGGTGCGGGTGAACACCGCCGACAGGCGCCGCGCGGTGCCGTTGGAATCGAACACGTCGATCGAGGTGATCGTGTACGGCGTGGTCATGCTCGGGGTCAGCGTGCCCTTGAAGTTGACCTTGCTGGTCAGCTCCGGCGGCAAGGTGCGCATCGGGGTGAGGTCGATCGCGGCGAGGTTGCCGTCGCCGTCGTAGCCCATCACCTCGTAATCCGACACGGTATCGACCAGCACGCCCTTCTCGTTGAAACGGAACTGGCCGGCGCGGGTGTAGTGCAACTCGCCGCTGCGATCGCGAAGAATGAAATAGCCGTCGCCGTCGACCGCCATATCGGTGGCGTTGCCGGTCTGGCGGATGTCGCCGGGTTCGGTGCGCATGCCCTCGCCGCTGATGCGCGAGCCCAGCCCGCCGCGCACGTTCTCGAAGAACGCGTCGCTGCCGCGGAATCCGGGCGTGTTCATGTTGGACACGTTGTTGCTGATCGTGTTGAGCCCGCGCGAGAAACTGAAAAGTCCCGACAGGCTGTTGAACAAGGCTTGGAACATGAGCGCGCTCCTGCGACTGAAGACTGCTGTTTAGTGCCGCTTGTTACGGCTGCTTGACCAGGGTGACCTGGGACAGGCGGATGCCGGTGGTGACCTGCTTGTTGGCGTCGGTGACGCTGAGGGTCGGGCCGTTTTCGGTGAACTGCACCGCGGTGACCGAACCGGTCAGCGGAATCGCCTGACCCTGCACGTCGACGCCGCGGCCGATCAGCGCCAGCGCCTGGCTGGTGGCGTTCATCGACAGCAGCTCGTTGGTGTTCTCGCTGGTCTGGCGCGATTGCTCCAGCGACGTGAACTGCGCCAGCTGGGCCAGGAATTCGCGGTTGTCGACCGGTTCCAACGGGTCCTGGAACTGCAGCTGGGCCAGGAACAGCTTGATGAAATCTTCCTGGTCGATGCTCTTCTGCCGGGTCAGGACCTGGTTCTGCGGGTTCGGCGTGCTGCCGATGGCGTCGATGGCCATTACACGTTCTCCTGGGGAGTGTTGCGATCGGCGCGCCAGTGTTCGCGGCCGTTGACGACGATGCGTTGCAGGCGGGTGCCGTGTTCTTCGGCGAGCATGTGCATCAGGCGGCTCAGCCGTTGCGCGGCGTCCGGATCAAGGCGGTAGTCGCGGATCCATAAGGTCGCGTCGCCGCCTTCGCTCTCGATCCAGCGCAGCACGCGGCTGGCCCACGGCGCGGCCGCGCCGTCGGATGCGCTGCGCGGCGCGCTCGCCGAGGCGGTGGATTCGCCGGCACTCGCCGCGTTCGACTGCAGCGGATCGGCCAGATTCGGCATCGGCAACACCTGCGGCGAGGCTGCGTCGGCCTGAGCCAGATGACGGATGCTGTACTCGACCCAGGCATCGGCCAGGCTCGCGTTGGCGCGGGTCGCAGCGTCGCGCGCGGGCGACGAGGCCAGGCCCTGCCCGCCCGGTCGCTGGCTTGCGCTGAGCAACTGCGACAGGCGGCCGTTGGCCGACAACCGCCACGGCATGGCCAGCAGTTCCTGCTCGCCGCCGCGGCCGCTGACGTGGAATTCCAGCAGCAGATCGGCTTGATCGGCCGTGGCGATATCGAACGCCAGCGACGGCGCATCGATATCGCCGGCCGCGCGCGATTCGCGCTGGGCGTCGCGGTTGCCGTCGGGCGCATCCGACGTCGCCGCGCGGCCCTGGTCGGAACCGATCCAGCGGCTGAAATCGGAGCCGCCTTCGCGCGGGTTGGCGTTGTGGCGCGGCAACAGCGCCGCGGCGGCGATGGAAGTGGGTTTGATCATGCGCGATCGCTCCGGTGACTCGCGTACAGATCGGCCATGCGGTCGAACATCAGTTTTTCCTCTTGATCGCGTTCGCCGGCGCGCAGGCGCTCGTGCCGGGTCTGGGCCACGCGGGTGCGGGCGCGCGCGGCGACGTGTTCGTCCTGCGCGGCGTCCTGTTGCCGGCGCGCGGCGGCGTGTTCGTCGCGACGGGTATCGAGCCGGCTCCAGGCCTGCGCTTCGAAACTGTCCACCGCCTGCAGCAGCACCAGGTCGACGCTGTCGGCGGCGAGCAGTTCCTCGCGCCGCGCATTGATCGCCTGCAACGCGTCCTGCGCTTCCTGCATGCGGCTGAGCGCCTGGCGGGTTTCGTGGCAGCGCTGCAGGAACGCGGTCGAAGCGCGCGCTTCCTCGAACTCGCGCCAGCGCAGCAAGGTCGAGACGGCGGCGGACGGTTTGCGGTTCATGCCGCGCCGCCTTCGTGCTTGATCGCGGCCGCGAGCTGGCGATAGGCCTCGGCGCGCGCGGTCGCTTCCAGCGGGGTCTGCTGCATGATCTTGTCCAGCGCCGGCTTGAGGTCGACCGCGCGATCCAGCGCCGGATTCGCGCCGCGCTGATGCGCGCCCAGCTCGATCAGATCGCGCGAAGCGGCATAAGCAGCGATCTGCTTGCGCGCATCGCGGGCGATGGCCTGTTCGGATTCGCTGGCGACCTGACTCATCAGGCGGCTGGTGCTTTGCAACAGGTCGATCGCCGGATGGTGGCCGCGCGCGGCGAGATCGCGGGTCAGCACGATATGGCCGTCGAGAATCGCGCGCATGTGGTCGGTGACCGGCTCGTTCATGTCGTCGCCTTCGACCAGCACGCTGTAGATGCCCGAGATCGAACCGCCGCCGCGCAGGCGCCCGCAGCGTTCGAGCAATTTCGGCAACTGACTGAACACCGACGGGGTGTAGCCGCGGAAGGTCGGCGGCTCGCCGATCGCCAGGCCGATCTCGCGCTGGGCCATGGCGAAGCGGGTCATCGAATCGACGATCAGCAGCACCGAGCGGCCCTGGTCGCGGAAGTATTCGGCGATCGCATGCGCGGCGTGCGCGGCATGCGCGCGCAGCAGCGCCGGTTCGTCGGAGGTCGCCGCCACCACCACCGAACGCTTGAGGCCTTCGGCGCCGAGCGCGTGAGTGAGGAATTCGCCGACTTCGCGGCCGCGTTCGCCGACCAGCGCCAGCACGGTCACGTCGCTGCGCACCTGGCGCGCGAGCATGCCGAGCAAAGTGCTCTTGCCCACGCCGCTGCCGGCGAACACGCCGACGCGCTGGCCGGCGCCGAGGGTGAGCAAGGTGTCGATCGCGCGCACGCCGGTGTCGAGCGCGCTGTCGATCGGCGCGCGCGCCATCGGATTGATCGGTTCGCGGTACAGCGGGTACGCATCCGAATACGCGATCGGGCCGTGCTCGTCGAGCGGGTTGCCGAACGCGCCGATGACCCGGCCGAGCATGGCCTCGCCGACCGGCACGGTGACTGGCTGACCGGTCGCGCGGATGTGGCTTTCGGTAGAGATCGCGCCGACGTGGCCGTACGGCATCAACAGCACGCGCTCGTCGCGGAAGCCGACCACTTCGGCCATCACCCGCGGACCCGGCGCGGCCGATTCGATCTCGCACAATTCGCCCAGATGCGCTTCCGGCCCGAGCGCTTCGATCACCAGACCGTTGAACGAGACGATGCGGCCCAGCCTGCGTCCCATCGGAGCAAGTTGGATATGAGCCTGGGCGCGCGCCGTCAGAGCGTTCATGCGTCGGCGTCTCCGCCGTCGACGCTGCGCAGCAGCGCCTGCTTCAACGCGTCCAGACGCACTTCCAGGCTGGTGTCGTACAGGCCCTTGTGGGTTTCCAGGCGGCACTGTCCCGGGCTCAGGCGCGCGTCGGCGATCACCCGCACCTCGGGGTCGGACGCGAGTTCGCTGACCGCTTCGACATCGGCCGCGGCCACGCGCACGGTCACCGGACGCTGGCGGTATTCGCTCAAGGCCTGACGGCACAGGCGTTTCATCAATTCGCCGTCGGCGCCGATTTCGCCGAGCAGGCGGGTCACGCAGGCGAAGGCGATGTCCAGCGACAGGGTTTCCAGGCGCTGATCGAGTTCGTCCGAGGCCGCCGGCCACGCCTTCAACAAGGCGGCGAGTTGTTCGTTGGCGTTGTGCAGCTTGCGCGTCTGCGCGGCATGCGCTTGTTCGATCCGCGCCTCGGCTTTCTGCTGACTGGCGAGGATCTGTTCGTCGGCGCGCTGCAGGCCGCGCTTGAGCCCTTCGGCTTCGGCGCGTTCCAGCACGGCTTTACGTTCGCGTTCGAGCTCGGCGGCCGGATCCGGACGCGGCTGCGACGGCGTCGCGTTCGGCGTCGCGGCCGGCTGCAACAAGGTCGACAAATCGACGATGCGCCCGTGGCTGGCGGGAATGCGTTCCATCAGCCGCGCCCCCTGGCCGGCGCCGCGGCGGGCACGGCCATCGCTTCGGACACCAGTTGCAGCGATTCGGCGCGCAGCGCGTCGGCCAGCTTCGGCGGCATCCGGCCGATGCGATCGAGTTCCTCGCGCACCGACGCGGCCACGCGGTTATCCAGCAAGGCCAGGCAGAAATTGCGATCGACCCCGGTCCACACCGACAGCACCCGCGCGAACCAGGCATGCGGCAAGGTGGTCGACAACGCGACCAGTTGATCGACGTCCAGCGAGGTGCGCGCGGTCAGGCCGCGCATCTCGTCGCCGAGCAAGGCGTCGGCGAGTTCCGCCGCCGGCAGCTGGCTGCGGCGCAGGTCGTGCATCAACGCGCGGATCGTGCGCGCCGACGCCGCCGGCAGCCGCGCCAGCAACTGGCGCTGGTCGGACGCGCCCAGGCTCAGCAGCAGCAGCGCGCTCTTGCGTTCGCCGAGCGTGCTCATGGGGTCTTGCTCGCGACGATGCGATGCTCGACCGGCATCTGCCCTTCCGACAGCCAGCCGCGCAGCTTGGCCAGCACCGCTTCGCGTTCTTCGGCGCTGAGCTTGCGCGGCTTGCGCTGCGCGGCGAAGGCGAAGATCGCGCCGAGCAGCAGGCCGACCGCGCCGGCCAGCGCCCATGGCATCCACGGTTGCAGTTGCAGCGAGCGGTTGGCGATCAGGTTGCTGTGCGGCGCGGCGAGCGCAACGCGATCGGCGGGTTGCGGCGCGGTTAACACGGCCACCGCGGGCGGCGTCGCGCGCGCCTTGCCGCTCGGCAGGCGCGAGACTTCCAGACGATCGCCGCGATTGGTGTCGATACCGGCGGCGGCCGAGATCAGCGAATGGATCCGCGCGACCTCTTGCTCGTCCAGGTGCTGCGGCAGGATCACCGCGACCGACAAACGCTCGACCCGACCCGGCGCGCGCGAAATCTCTTCGCGCGACATGCCGTGCACGTACTCGGATTCCTCTTGGCTCTGGCTGCGGCCGGCGGCGTCGGGCGCCTGGCTGGAATTCACACGCTTGCGCGCGAGCAGGCCGTTACCGTCGTCGCCTTGAGCGATCGGACGCTCGCTGACTTCACGCACCGCGTCGAAGTTCAGGCTCGCATCGACCGAGACCTTGAACTCTTCGTTGTTGAGCACCTGACCGAGCAGTTCGACCACGCGCAGGCGGATGCGGTCTTCCAGCCGCGCTTCCTCGTCGGAGCGTTCGTCCAGCGCGATCGCGCCGCGGGCGCCGTCGGCGCCGCCGGCCAGCAGGGTGCCGTTGGAATCGAGCACCGACACATCGGCCACGGCCAACCCTTCCACCGCCGACGCGACCAGGCTGCGGATGCCCTGCACCTGTGGCCGCGCCAGGGTCTCGCCGGGATTCATCGCCACCGCGACCGAGGCCTTGGAACTTTCGCGATCGCCGACGAACATGCCCGGACGACGGATGGTCAGATGCACGCGCGCGGTCTGCACGCCGGGCAGCGAAGCCACGGTGCGTTCGATCTCGCCCTGCAGCGCGCGCTGGTAATTGACCCGCTGAGCGAATTCGGTGACGCCGAAATCGGCGTCGTCGAACAGCTCGAAACCGACATGGCCGCCGCGCGGCACCCCGGCCGAGAGCAGGCGCATGCGGGTTTCGTACACGCTGTCGGCGGCGACGGTGATGCCGGTGCCGCCGTCGATGATCTGATGCGGGACCTTCCACTCGTTGAGCGACTGCACGATCTCGGCGGTGTCGGCTTCGCGCAGCTTGCCGAACAGCAGCTGCTGGCGCGGCGCCATCAGCCACCACAGCATGCCCGCGGTCAGCGCCACGATCGCCAGCACGCCGACGATCAGGCTCACGCGCGCGGCCGGGGACAGGGAAACGAAATAGCTTTTGGGATTCATGGGCGTGGTTCAGGTCACAACTGCATGCGGGTCAGTTCCTGGTAGCTCTCGAGCATCCGGTTACGGACCTCGACGACCAGGGTCAGGTCCATGCGCGCTTGTTCCATCGCGATCATCACCTCGTGGATCGGGATGTCCTGGCCGGCGGCGAGCGCGCGCAACTGGGTGTCGGCGCTGCGCAGGCTCTGGTCGGCGCGGCTCAGGCCGGCGCCCATCACGTTCATGAAATCGGCGCCTTTGATCGCGGTGCCCGCGGTCGGCGCGATCGCGTCGGTGCGGATGGGCTCGGGTTGCGCGAGCGCGCTCAGCGCGATCGCTCCGATGGCTTCGACGCTCATCACTTGGCTCCTATTTCGAGCGCGCGCAGCATCATGCCGCGCAGCAGGTTGAACGAACGCACGTTGGCTTCGTAGCCGCGGCTGGCGGTCATCAGCGTGGTCATTTCGCCGACCATGTCGGTGGCCGGGTAATGCACCATGCCGTCCTTGTCGGCCATCGGATGCGCCGGGTCGTTGACTTCGCGCAGGCCGGTGGGTTGTTCGGACACCGCGGCGGCGAAGTCGCCGGGCGTTCCGGTCAAGCCGGGCGCGCCCACGCTCAAGCGGGTCGCGCCGTGGCCGGCGGCGACCGGCACGTTGGCCGCGGCGATGTTGCGGCTGGACGCGTCCAGGCGCAGGCGTTCGTACTGCATGCCGGCGCGCGCGGCGTCGAGGATCGATTCGATGGCCATGTTCAGCTCCTTCCGGTGACGGCCAGGCGCATCAGGCCGAAATGCCGGCTCAGCGCTTCGCTCAGGGATTGATAGTTCAGGCTCGCCGCGACCATGTCGCCGACCTGTTCGTCGAGTTGCACGGTCTGGCCGACCGCGGCGACCGGCACCGATTCGGCGCTGGTCGTCGTCTGATGCAGACGCGCGGCCAGTTCGGAATCGCGGCCGCCGGCCTGCGCGGCTTCGTTCAACAGACCTTGCAGGCGGCCGAAATCGGCGCGCTGCACGCGCGCGTCGGCGCGGTTGGCGCCGGCGATATTCGCGCTGGCCAGGCGCGCCTGCAGGTCCTGCATGCCCAGCGCGAGCCGGACCGCTTCGGTGGTGATGTCGCTGCTCATTGCCGCTTCCCCTGGAAAATGCCGTGGACCGCCATCGATAAACCGCTGCTCGTAAACCCGTGCATCACTGGATCACCAGTTCGCCGTCCAAGGCGCCGGCGGCCTTGATCGACTGAAGTACCGCGATCACGTCGCGCGTGCTGAGCTTGATCGCGCGCAAGGCCGACACCAGTTCGGCCACGCTCGCGCCCTCGCGCACGCTGACCAGCGGCGCCGGACCTTCGTCGGCCTTGATCTCGGTGCGCGGCACCACCACCGAACCGATGCTGCTGCCCGGACGCACGAACACGCCCTCGGGCTGCGACACGGTGTAGTCGGTGCGGATCTCGACCTTGAGATCGCCGTGCGACACGGTCACCTCGCCCAGGCGCACGTCGCCGCCGGCGACCACGGTACCGGTGCGTTCGTTGACCACCACCCGCGCCTTGCGCTGCGGCTGCACCGACAGGTTTTCCAGGCGCGAAATCTCCGAGACCAAATTAGCCGGCGCATTCGCATAAGCCACCGTCACCTTCCCCGCATGCTCGGCCCGCACACTGGCCCCCGACACCGACCCACGAATCGCATCGGCGATACGCTCGGCATTGGTGAAATCCGGCTCGTTGAGCAAGATGCTGAGCGAACGCCCGTCGCCGGCCACGCGCAACGGCGAGCCCTGTTCGACGCTGGCGCCCTGCGGCACCCAGCCGACGGTCGGATGGTTTTTCTGCAGCGAGGCGGTGACGCCTTCAAACTGATAGCCGCCGACCGAGATCGCGCCCTGCGCGATCGCATACACGCGGCCGTCCGGACCCGACAGCGGAGTAAGCATCAAGGTGCCGCCGGTCAGGCTGCGCGCATCGCCCGAAGACGCCACCTGCACGTCGAGCATCTGCCCCGGCTCGGCGAACGCCGGCAGGCGCGCGGTCACGATCACCGCGGCGACGTTGCGGCTGGCCAGGTCGGCCTCGCTGACGTTGACGCCGAAATTGCGCAAGGTGTTGGCGACCGACTGCAAGGTCGCGCGATTGCGCGCCGAGTCGCCGGAGCCGGACAGGCCGAACACCAGGCCGTAACCGGTCAGCGGGTTGTCGCGCACGCCGGCGACGCGCGCGAGTTCCTTGACCCGCACGCCGGCCGCGGCCTGCGCGAGCGGCGACAGGCCGAGCAACACGCCGAACGCGACACCGGTCAGCAACAGATTCTTGAAAGTCGTCATCGCGCTCACATCAACCTCAGCCACTTGAACATGCGATAGATCAGGCTCTGACGCTGCGACGAACTGACCACGCCGACGCCGACCAATTCCAGATCGGCATTGGCGATGCGGTGCGAGAGCACGGTGTTGTCGGGGCCGACGTCTTCGGGACGGACCAGGCCGCTGACCTTGATGGTCTGCTTCTCGCCATTGACCTTGAGCGTCTGCAGGCCCTGGATCTGCAGGCTGCCGTCGGGCGTCACCCCGACCACCTGCGCGGAAATCTGGGTGCGCAGTTCGCCCACGCGCGTGGTCTGGGCGCCGGCGCGGTTGCTGCCGCCCAGGCCCAGGCGCGCATCGAAATCGGTCGAGGGCGAGGTCAGGCCGGCGCGCATGTCCAGATCGCTGGACGCGTCGGTGGCGGCCTGCGACTTGGCCCGGGTGGCTTCGATCACGTACACCGTGATCACGTCGCCGATGCGATGCGCGCGATGATCGGCGGCCAAGCCGCGATAGCCGTTCGCGTCGATCAGGCTTTCGCGCGACGGCGCGGGTGCCGGCATGGTCATCGGTTCGATCGTCTGCGGCGGCATCGACGGTTGCTGCGCGAATGCCGGGGCGGCGCAGACCGCCGCAACAGTCAACGCGATCGCAACCCGCGTCGGGACCCGCATCGAAGCCGGCGCATGCCGCGTAGGGGCGTGCTTATTCATCCACTTGCACCTTTTGTTTTCCGGTCACGCGTGAAACCACGGTTCGTTCTCCATCGTCGGCCCGCACCGGGATGCGCTCGCCGATCCGGCCGTCGCGCAAGGCGACGCCGGGCACACTGAGCCGCACCGCGCCGCGGGCGACATCGATACGCACGGGCTGCTGCGCCTGCACGTCGGGAATGACTTCGAAATCGGCGGCCATCGCCGGTTGCCCGGCGCGCACCGAACGCTTCAGGCGCAGCGACTGCACGGCATCGATCGATTCCAGCGCGTCGCCCGCGCAGCAATTCATGTCGACTTGCGCGGTGGCCAGGGCGATGCCTTCGCCGGCACGGCGCGCCGGGTAATCGGCGCTGTAGGTCGGCACATTGCGCAGGTCCTGGCTTTCGACCCACACCGTCAAGCTGCGCGCGACCGCGCCGTCGACGCGCAACTGCACCGGCACGCCGACCCGCGCGCGCGGCCAGCGGCCGGCGATGCTGCCGACCACGGTGCTCAGCGCGCCCGCGGGCACGGTCTGATCGTCGATGCGACCGGCCACTTTCACACTGGCCTGGGTACGTCCCGCCGCCTGCAGGCGCGCGCGCAACTCGGCCTCGACCGTGCGCGCGATCGCATCCGCGCTGACCTGCTGCACCGGCGCGGCGGCAGGCGCGGCCGCGCCCGTCGCCGATGGTGCGGCGAGCGTGGACAGCAGCAGGACGGCGCAGGCGGGCAGACACATCACGGCAGGCTCAGCGACGCAGGTTGTTGATGGTTTCGAGAATCTGGTCGGCCGCCTGCAGCACGCGCGCGTTGAGCTGGTACGCGCGTTGCGCCAGCACCAGCGCCGACATCTCGTCGATCATCTCGACGTTGGCCAGTTCGACATAACCCTGCTGCAACTGGCCGAAACCCGGTTCGTTGGGCCGGCCATAGGACACCGTGCCCGACGCTTCGTTAGGCACGTAGCGGTTGTTGCCGATCGCGACCAGCGCATCGGGCGCGGCGAAGGTCGCCAGCTCGATGTCGCCGAGCACCGATCGCGCTTCGTCGCCGGCCAGCAAGGCGGTGATCTCGCCCTTGGCGTCGATGCGGATGTCCTTGGCGTCGGCCGGAATCTGCACCGAATGGGCCAGGCGCTGGCCGTGGATCGAAGCCAGGAAACCTTCGTCGTCGAGACGGAACTGACCGTCGCGGGTGTAGACCGTGCTGCCGTCGGCGGCTTCGAGTTCGAAGAAACCGTTGCCGTCGATCGCCAGATCCAGCGCGCCCTGGGTCTGGCGCATTTCGCCGGGCGAAAACAGGGTCGAGGTCGAAACGACCCGCGCGCCGTTGCCGCGCATCAGCGACTGCGTCGTCAGCTCCGGCTCGCTGGACTGGGCGGCGACCGCCGCGGTCGCGACTTCGGCGAAATTGACCCGGCTGCGCTTGAAGCCCGGGGTCTGCATGTTGGCGACGTTGTTGGAAATCACGTCGATCTGTTTCTGTTCGCCGCGCAGGCCGCTGGCGGAAATATAGAGTGCGTCGATCATGGTCGTGCTCCGTTGATTCAGTTGTCGCCGAGGCGGTTGATGCCGGTGTCCATGGCTTTGTCGTAGATCGAGATCGCGCGCTGCACCGATTCGGCGTGGCGCGTGGTTTCCATCAGGCGGATGGTTTCGCCGGCCGCGTCGATGTTGGCGGCCTCGAGCGCGCCCTGGATCACCTGGCCGCTCCACGGCCCTTGCTCGCCTTCGTAGCGGTACGCACCGCCGCCGGCCGGACGCAGCGCGCCGGCGTCGGCGACGGTGATCAGTTCTAGTTGTCCCAGACTTTGAGTGCCGTTCCACAGCGCGCCGTCGGCATCGACGCGCAGCGCATCGAGATCGGTTCCGATCGGCGCGTTCGGACCGCGCACGAGGTCGCCGTTGGCGGTGACCAGTTGGCCCTGCGCATCGACCCGGAACGCGCCCGAGCGCACCAGCAGCGGCTCGCCCTCGCGTTCGACCACGAAGAACCCCGGCCCCTGCAATGCGAGATCGAGCTTGCGCGCGGTCTGCATCACGCTGCCGTCGGTCTGGTCCAGCGAGGTGCGCAGTAGCGCCTGCTGACTGAACTCCGGTACCGCGCGCACGCCGCGATAGCCCGGGGTGTTCATGTTGGCGACGTTATGGCTGATCGTGCCCAAGGTCTGCACGTCGGTGCTCAAGGCGCGGGCGATGGCTTGCAAGGTGTCGGTCATGGCGGGATCGATCAGTTGGCCTGGATGGCGGCGAAGGAACGCACCGAGGTGGTCGCGGGAATCTCGTTGAGGCCCAGCACGGCGACGTAAGGCATCGAACGGTGCAGCAAGGCGCGCAGCGAACGCCGCACCGGCGAGGGACACAGCACGACCGGGCTGAGATTGCGGCCCATCATCGATTCGGCCTGACGCCCGAGGTTCTTCATGAAGCCGTCGAGCTGGCCGACTTCGTTGAACAGTCCGCCCTTGAAATCGCCGGGACGCGCGTTGGCCATCAGGCTGCGTTCGAGTTCCGGCGCGAGCGTGAGCACATGCAGGTCGCCCTGCGCGTCGCGCAGGCCCTGGCAGATCATCGGACCGAGCCGCTCGCGCACGCGTTCGGCCAGATCATCGGGCGATTTCAGGGTCTTGCCGGCGTCGACCAGCACTTCCAGGATCGCCTCGATGTGGCGGATGCTGACCTGCTCGCGCAGCAGCAACTGCAGCACCTTCTGCACGTCGGAGAAACTGAGCACGTTCGGGATCAGCTCGTCGATCAGCGAGCCATGCTGATCGCGCACACGCTGCAACAGGCGCTCGGTGTCGGCGCGGGTCAGCAAATCGGCGGCCTGGCGCTTGACCAGTTCGCTCAGGTGGGTCATCAGCACCGTGTCGGGATCGACCAGGGTGTAACCGGCGCTGCGCGCGAACTGGCGCGCGTCCTTGGCGATCCACTGCGCCGGCAGGCCGTAGGCCGGATCGCGGGTGTCCGGGCCTTCGAGCTTGGCGCGGTTGCCGCCGGGATTGATCGCCATGACCCGGTCGACCGCCAGCTCGCCCTGCCCCACCCGGCAACCCTGGAAATGGATTTCGTAACGGTTGGCCGCCAGTTCGGTGCGCTGGCTGGTCTGCACCTTGGGCAGGACGAAACCCAGGTCGAGCGCAAACTGCTTGCGCAGGTTGGCGATGCGTTCGACCAGATCGCTGTTGGCGCCGATCAGCGCGGTCGACAGCTCGCTGCCCAGGCGCACTTCGATCGGTTCGATCTTCATCCACTGCTGCAGTTCGTCGGCCGGCTTGGCCGCGCCGCCGCTGGTGGACGCTTCGACGTTGTCGGGATCGTCCTCGGCCTTGGCCGCGCGCTGCGCGCGCATCGCCACCCAGATCAGCGCGCTGAGCACGATCAGCACGAACAGCACCGGCAGCTTCGGAAAGCCCGGCAGCAGCAGCACCGCGAACAGCGAGATCGCGACGATCAGCAACGCGCGCGGGTTGTTGAGCACCTGCTTGGGAATTTCCGAACCCAGCTGCGCATCGGCCGCGGCGCGGGTGATGATGATGCCGGTGGCGACCGCGATCACCAGCGACGGAATCTGGGTGACGATGCCGTCGCCGATGGTCAGCAGGGTGAAGCGCTGCACCGCCTCGCCCCAGGACAGGCCGAGCTGGGCGATGCCGATCGCCAGGCCGCCGACGATGTTGGTCAGGATGATGATGATGCCGGCGATCGCGTCGCCCTTGACGAACTTGGTCGCGCCGTCCATCGCGCCGTAGAAATTGGCTTCCTTCTCGACCATCGCGCGGCGGTGACGGGCCTCGTGTTCGTCGATCAGGCCCATGTTCATGTCGGCGTCGATGCTCATCTGCTTGCCGGGCATGCTGTCCAGGGTGAAGCGCGCGGCGACCTCGGCCACGCGCTGCGCGCCGCTGGTCACCACCACGTACTGCACCACCACCAGGATCAGGAACACCACGATGCCGACAATGTAGTTGCCGCCGACCACGAACTCGCCGATCGCGTTGATCACCCGGCCGGCGTCGGCGCCTTCCAGGATCAAGCGCGTCGCCGAGACGTTGAGCGCCAGCCGCAACAGGGTCGACAGCAGCAGGATGGTCGGGAAGGTTGAGAACTTCAGCGGGGTTTCGGTGAAGAAGGTGATCAGCAGGATCAGCAGCGCGATCGAGATGTTGATCACCAGCAGGAAGTCGAGCATCGGCGCCGGCACCGGCACGAACAGCACGGTCAGCACGCCGATCACCATCGCGATCAGGGCCAGGTCGCGCTTGCCGCTCCACAATTGGCCGAACAGGTCTTTCATGGTGCCGCGTCCTTCGCTTCGTTCGGTTGGTCGTGGTTCGGTGCGGCGTGGTTCTGCGTAGCGTGATTCGGTGCAGCCTGATTCGTTGAAGCCTTCGCCGCGGCCTTGTCGGCCCACAGCTGCCGGTAGATCGGCGCCAGTTGCGCGTAGCGGTCTTCAGGCACCGGACCGTCGATTTCGCACTCCTGGTACAGCGCGCGCGCCAATGGCGGCACCCGCACGATCGGGATGCCGTGACGCGCGGCGAGCGCGCGGATGCGCTGGCTGAACATGCCCGCGCCCTTGGCCAGCACTACCGGCGCCAGCATCTGCCCAGGCCGGTAGCGCAGCGCCACCGCGACATGAGTCGGGTTGGTCAGGATCACGTCGGCTTCCTGCACCTTGCTCAGCGCGCGCGCCTTCTTGAGCAGATCGCGCAATTGCTGTTTCTGCTTGGATTTCACCGCCGGATCGCCGTCGCGGCGCTTGACCTCGTCGCGCAGTTCGCGTCGGCTCATGCGCATGCGCTTCATGAACTCGCGCCGGCTGAACATCAGGTCGATCAGCGCCGCCAACCCGATCACCAGCAGCACGTAGACCGAGGTCTTGATGAAGCCCGACAGCACCAGCGAGCCCAGCCGCTGCGGCAGGGTCATCGCGGTGGCCTCGGCCAGCGCGCGCGCCTTCCACACGAACAAGGCGCAGATGCCGGCCAGCATCAGGCACTTGACCACCAGCTTGCCGAGCTCCCAGATCGTGCGCATCGAGAAGATCCGCTTGACCGTGTTGGCCGGGTTCATGCGCTTGAAGTCGGGCTTGAGCGGATGGGTGGTGAACATCGGCCCGGTCTGCAGCACGTTGGCGACCACCGCCGCGATCAACAGCCCCAGCACCAGCGGCGTCAGCGCCTGCCACACCGGCGCGTAGGAACGCATCACCCAGTCGAAGAACGAACCGTTCAAGGCCGGCGCATTGCCCGACAGCTGCAGCATGCGCCGGGTCGCGGTCGCCAGCGCGCTGGCCACGCCGGCGCCGGTCACCGCGATCACCGCGGCGAATACGATCATCACCAGCGCGCCGGCGACGTCGGGGCTCTTGGCCACTTCGCCGCGCTTGCGCGCTTCCTCCAGCCGATACGGAGTCGGTTGTTCGGTCTTGTCCTGATCGCCCTGCGACACGGTCAGCCTCCCAGGATCGCCGGCGCGCGAGCGAACGCATCGCGGAACAACCGCCCCATCAACCCGGGCACGAACGGCAGCGTCGCCACCAACAGCAGCAGCGCGACCACGATCTTCAGCGGCAGCATCAGGAAGTACACATTGGCCTGCGGCATCGAGCGGGTCGCGTAAGCCACGCCGACGTCGACCGCGAACAGCCCCAGCATCACCGGCGCGACGATCATCAGCGCCAGCAGGAAACTGCTGCCGATCAGTCCGAAAAACGCTTCCACGTCCAGATGCAGCCCCGCGCCGCCCACCGGCATCACCGCAGTACTCGCAACCAGCGCGCGATACAGCTCAAGGTGCAGGTCCAGGGTGAAGAACAGCACCGTCGCCAGCAGCATCAGCGCGGTGCCGATCATCGACTGCATATCGCCCTGCCCGCCCGGGTTGAAGATCGCCGCGGCGCTCAGACCGGCCTGCACGTCGACCAGCCAGCCCGACAGATGCAGCGCGGCCTGCGGCATCATCACCACCAGGCCGAACACGAAGCCGATGCTCAACTCGACGATGGCCGCGGCGATCCAGCCACCGGCCTGGGTCGGCATCACGCTCCACGCGTCGACCGGCATCGCCAGCACCGTCATCCACGCCAAGGCCATCGCCAGGGCGATGCGCACCAGCGGCGGCGCCCAGTTCAACGGCGACAACGAGGCCAGCGCGATCGGCGGCAGATAGCGCAGGAAGGCCAGGCCGAGCATGCCGACGAAGCGTTCCAGCCCATCCACGGTGGCGGCGTTCATCGCTACAGTCCCGCCGCCACTTCGAACATGCGCTTGGCCAGTTCGATCGCGACCGACAGCATCCAGCTGCCCAGCCCCAGGCAGACCACGACCACCACGCCCAGCTTGGGCACGAAGGTCAAAGTCATTTCCTGGACCTGGGTGACGACCTGCACGATCGAAATCAGCAGGCCGACGACCAGGGTCGCCAGCAGGATCGGCGCCGACATTTTGACGGCCGCCAACAGCGTGTCCGTCAGCAGACGGATCGCGAAATCGGAATCCATGGCACTGCTCCGGGCGGGGTTAGCGCGGTTGGATTCCGAGGGTGGATTTCAGGCGCTGGGCGAATTCATGCACCGGCAGCGGACTGCCGGGCATCAGCTCGCCCATCAAGGCATCGGCGGCGGCGTTTTCGCCGCGCGCTTCGAGCACCAGGGTCTTGGCGTAGCGCGCGGTGACCGCCTGCGGATCCAGGCGCAACGCCCGCTTGATGCCCTGCTCGGCCGCGTCGTAATCGCCGCGCAAGGCGTCGATCAGCGCGAGCCCGCCATGGGTGTCGCCGAAGTTGCGGTCGAGCTCGTAGGCCTTGCGGTAGCTGGTTTCGGCCGCGTCGCGATCGTTCTGCAGCAACTGCGTCCAGGCCAGCGCATGCCAGGTGCCGATGTGATCGGGCATCGCCACGACCGCGTGATGCAAGGTGTCGCGCGCGGCCGGCAGGTCGTTGCGCAGCATCTGCAACTGGCCGTAGCCCGACAGCGCGCGGCCCGAATTCGGATGCCGCTGCAGGCCGCGTTCGAACAACGCCTGCGCGCTGTCCAGATCGCTTTGCCACAACGACATGGTGCCGGCGACCAGCAGCGCTTCGTGTTGTTCGGGATAGCGCAGCAGGCAATCGCGCGCGGCGACCGCGGCCTCTTCGAAACGGCTCGCGTCGAACAAGGCCAATGCACGCACGCCTTGCGCGGCTTCGTCGTCGGGATCGAGCTGCAGCGCGCGATCGAGCGCGGCGACCGCGTCGTCGTAACGCTCGCGCATCAGCTCGATCCGGCCCTTGAGCACGAACAGCGCCGGCGCCGGTTCGAAGCGCGCGAGCGCGGCCTCGACCGTGGCCGCGGCATCGTCGACATGACGCTGGCACAGCTGGGCGAAGGCCAGATCGTGACGGATCGCGAGGTTGTCGTGGCCGTGTTCGACCAGGCCGCGATAACCGGCCTCGGCCTGCGCATGCCGGCCGTGGATCAGATCGATCCGGGCCAGGCGGAACGCCGGCCCGGGCGCGGTCTCGCCGTCCGGCAAGCCCCGCAGCACGGCTTCGGCCTGCGCGTACTCGGCCTGCGCGCACAAGGCGTCGGCCAGGTCGCAGGCGAGATTGATGTTGGTTGGATCTGTTGCAAGAAAGCCACGCAGCTGCGTGACCCGCACGTCCATGCGTTCCATATCCTGACGTCGTCTCCAAACGTCGAACTGCTGATTTTCGATCGACCCTCACCCATCCCCATGGACGATGGCCGACCCCCTGTGCCTCGATACCGCTTCCGCCGTGTTGCATAACTGATTCAGCAAATCGGCGGTGGCGAACGCTAACTCGATAAATTCGTGTCTGTCAACACAGATTGCACCGAACCCGTCTCACGGTTTCAGACGCGAAGTTCGGAAAGCAAGCGCGACATGGCTTGGCGGTGGGAATCGTCGGCCTGAAGAGTTTCGACCAGCGAGTCCAGCATCGGCTGCCATTGGCTGTGTTCGCGCAACTCACTGCCAAATTCCCATAGCAGAATGGTGCGAATCACACGTGGCCTTGCCGCGTCCAGGGCCTGCGCGTCGCCGGCCGGGACATCCTTGAGCAGTTCGGCCAGGTCGCGCCGCAGCGCGGCGAGGTCGCGCCTGCCGCCGCGCGCCGGCGGCGGCGTTTGCTCCGACGCGGGCGTGTTCTTGCCGCCGACGCGTTCGGTCTTGCGGCTCAGCTCCGATCGCAGCGCGGCGATCAGCGAAGCGGTCGTCGATAGACGGTCGATCGACATCGCCGATCAGTGCTCGCGCCCGTAACTGGCCAGGAACATCGGGTTGGCGCCGATCGGATTGGTCTCGGCCAGGGCCGCCTCGGTGGCCTGCATCGCGGCGATATCGGCGCCCTGCACGCTCAGGCGATCGCGCAGACGCTGCATGTCGCCAGCCAGCGCGGGAATTTCCTGCGGCAGGGCCAGGCCCTGATCGAGCTCCCGCACCGCGGTCGCTGCGTCCTCGTTTGCGGCCGCGACCAGCGCGCGCGCATACGCGGCCAAGGCATCGCCGCGATCGATGAGCGGCGCGAGCATCTGCGTCGCTTCCTCGGTGGTGCCTTTCATCACCAGCAATTGACCGAGCTGGAAGCGCGCGATCGCCAGATCCGGCGCGCCCGCGACCGCGGCGCGGAACCCGGCCTCGGCGCGATCGAACATGCCCAGTTGCGCGTGCTGCGCGGCCAGCAGGTACTGCGCGTAGACGTGCTTCGGATCGCGCTCGAGCAGGGTCTTGAGCATCACCAGCGAGTCCGCGTCGCGGCCGTTGTTGATCGCGTCCAGCGCCAGGCGCAGCAGTTCTTCGTTGTCGAGCTTGTCGTAACTCATTGCCTTTACCTGCCTTTACATCGGATGCGCCTTCGCGGCGCGGTCAATGCTTGAGTGTGGCCCGGGGCACCATTGGAGACTAGACGGTGCCGCGATGGATCGGGGATGCGGCATGGCGCCCCGGGCCACAGCTTTGTATCCGCACCATGGGGCAAACGGTTTAGGGGCAATGCGCATGGGTACTGCGGGGCGATTCAGCGGCGGGGCGTGTCGGGGCGGCTCTACTCCAACTCGATTGTCCCACACAGAAGCCCAATCCAAGATGGAAATGAGGACTGAAATAACACTTCAACAGACCTAAACCTTTCTCCCGTCCCACGGATAGGTAGGTATGGCCGCGGCAAGAAAGCGGCAAACCATCGAACCATCTTGGGGAAGTCGGCATGTCGGCAGTGATTTCGGGTAACGGTCTGGGCCTGTTCAACGGCTCGGCGAGTCAGATCGGCACCGGTCTGGGCGGTGGCGCACGGTTGGGTCAGGGCAAGGACAACCAATACGTCAACATCGCCACCGGCAATTTGCTGCTGCAGAGCCAGGACGAGCAGTTGTTGTTCCGCGGCATGAGCATCGCCGCGCAGCGCACCTATAACAGCCGCGGCTTGCTGGCCGATGTCGGCGCCGACGCCTGGATCACTGGTTTCGAACGTCGAGTGGAGTTGCTGTCGGGCACGCTCAACGCCGCCGGCAGCGTGATGCGCCGCTACACCGGCGATGGTTCGTACCAGGACTTCGCCTTCGTCAGCACCGACCTGTACCGCTCGACCACCGGCGACGGCGCGCACGACACGCTCAACCGCGACGGCGCGACCAGCACCTGGACCTGGGTCGAAGGCAGCACCCGCCGCGAGGAGCAGTACGCCAACCACGCCGACGCCACGCTCAAGGGCCGGCTGACGCGGATTCGCGATCTGAAGTCCGATGGCGTATCGGCCGCGACCTGGAACGTGGTGTACGACGCCAGCAACCGCGTCAGCGAAGTGCAGGCGGTCGAAGGCGGGCCGCAGGAGGCGTTGATCTTCGGCTACGACGCCAATGGTCGGCTGATCACGCTGTCGACCCGCATCAATGGCGTGGTCAACGAGCAGATCACTTACGGCTACGACAGCGCCGGCCGCCTGAGTTCGGTGCTGGTCGACCTGACCCCGGCCGATGCCGCGGGCGATCGCGACACCTGGGATGCGACCACCGCGGCCAACAACGACGGCTATCGCTTCCAGACCGTCTACACCTATGTCGACGCCACCAGCCTGCAACTGAGCCAGATGCGGCAGAGCGACGGCACTCTGGTCAGCTACACCTACGACGCGCAAGGCCGGGTGCGCACGCTGACCCGCGGCGACACCAACACCGACGACAGCGACGGTGCCGGCCAGACTTTGACCTTCAGCTACGACACGGCCAATCGCAGCACCGAAGTCGCCGACTCGAGTGGGCGCTCGTGGGGCTATGTCTACGACGCCGCGGGCCAGTTGATCGAAGTGCGCTCGCCGGCGCTATCGGGCGTGCGCGACCTGACCCAGTACAGCTACGACGCTGGCGGCAACGTCACCCGGGTCAAGGCCGTGCGCGGCAGCGTCACCTTGAGCGAAACCGTGTACCAGTACGACGCCAACGGCAATGTGCTGTGGCAGTGGGACACGGTCAATCCGGCCTCTGGTGCGGCAGCGACGGCGGTGCAGCGCACCTACACCGCGAGCAACCAGCTGGCCAGCGAAACCGTCTACACCGGCCTGGATGCGGACCGCGAACTCGGCGCGCAGGCGCCGAGCGGTGGCCTGACCACTTCGTACGTCTACGACGCTCAGGACCGCGTGCGCTTCGTGATCGATCCGAGCGGCGCGGTGCGTGAGTTCGAGTACGAAACCGTCGGTGCCGGCGCGGGCCAGGTTTCGAAATCGCGCCACTACTTGGGCGCGGCCTACGGCGGCGCGATGACCCTGGCCGGCCTGAGCGCCTGGGCGACCACGGCGCAACGCGCGCAGAGCACGCTGGTCGAATCGACTTACAACGGCAAGGGCCGCCTGTCGGGAACGAAAACCTACGACGCGGTCGACGCCTCCGGCAACGGCGTGGAGAACGACGCCACCGAGATCGTGCAGTATCTCTACGACGCGCACGGCCTGCTGACCCAGCGCCGGCTGATGCGCAGTTCGACCACGGCCGTCAACGACGGCCGCGACGTCAGCCACACCACGACCTACCTCTACGACGGCCTGGGCCGCGTGCTATCGGAAGTGGTGACCGAGAAGGTCGGTGCCGGCAGCGATCAACTGCGCCGCATCGTCAGCCAGTGGACCTACCAGGACTCCGGCGCCAGCGTGCGCATGGTGATCGAAGGCGGCACGGTCAACGACGGCGTGACCAGCAACGACCTGCTGCGGGTCGAGGTGCGCGACAGGGCCGGCCAGCTGATCAGCGTCACCGATTCGGCGTTCAGCGGCGGCGCGGCGCGGACGGTGGCGAAGAATTATTACGACGGCGCCGGGCGTTTGCGTGCCAGCGAGGATGCGAGCGGCGCGCGCACGTACTATTTTTACGATGCCGAAGGCCTGTTGTCGGGTCAGGTCGACGAGACCGGCGCGGTTACCGAATTCGTTCGCGACGCGCTCGGACGCATCGTCCAGACCAAGCGATACGCCACGCGGGTGAATCCCGTGTCGTGGCAGGACGGAGGTTCGGGCGAGCCTGAAGGCCCCGGCGATCCAGGCCCGGGCAACCCGGGCGGTGGTACGACGTCGAGCACCCAGAGTCTGAGTATCTTTCGTACGGGTTGGATGGTCGGCACCATCTTTGTCTACGACATGATCGAAGACGCTCGACCCGCGCTGTCAACCGAGGATCGTGTCGACAGCCGCGTTTACGATGCCTTAGGTCGTCTGGTGAGCCAGACCGATGCCGAGGGCACGATCACCACCTTTACCTATGACGGCGCAGGCCGCCTGTTGCAAACCCGCATGACGGATGCGGCCGGCACCGCGGCCACCGAACGCGTTGTCCGCTATTTCTACGACGCCAACGGCCGCCAGACCGGCCTGCTCGACGCCGAAGGCTACCTGACCGAGCACAGCTACGACCTCGCCGGCCGCCGCATCGCCAGCAAGGCCTACGCGACCGTGACCGCGATCGCGCAGCGCGCCGCCGGCACGTTGGCGCAACTGCGTCCGGCCAATGCCGCCGCCGACCAGCTCACCCGCTGGTTTTACGACGGCCGCGGCAACGTCGTCGGCGAGTTGAACGCCGAAGGCTATCTGACCGAGTACGTATTCGACGAATCGCGCAACGAGCGCGCGGTGTTGGCCTACGCCAAACAGCTGACCGGCCTGAGCGGCAGCGAAACCCTGGCGACCCTGCACGCATCGGCGATCACCGGCACGCTGCGCGAAACCCGCCGCAGTTACGACGTGGTCGGCCGCTTGAGCACCGAGCGCAACGCCGAAGGCACGGTGACCCGCTACACCTACGACGCGCAGGGCCGCCTGCTGCGCACCGAGACCGCCGCCGACACCACGGAAGTGCGCGAAGGCCGCTTCCGCTACAACGTGTTCGGCGAACTGATCGGTGAACTCGACGGCGAAGGCTCGACCCGGGTCACCGCCGGGATGAGCGAGGCACAGCTCGATGCGGTGTATGCGCAGTACGGCGTGCGTCATAGCTACAACAACCTGGGCCAGCGCATCGAGAGCATCGACGCGGCCGGCAACAAGACTTGGTATTTCTACGACGCCAGCGGCCAGCCAACCTTCACGGTCAAGGGCGTGGCTAATGCCAGCAGTGTGGCGAACGCGCAAGGCGAAGTGACCGAGACCCGCTACAACGCCTTCGGCGAAGCGATCGAGACCACTGCCTACACCGGCCGCATCACCCTGGCCACCGCCGGCAGCCGCGACAGTGTCGCCACCGCGATCACCACGCTGGCTTATGTCGCCGCCAGCGACAGCCGGCGCAGCGTCAGTTACAACCATCGCGGCCAAATCGTCGGCAGCGTCAACGCAGAGAGCGTGCAGACCCGCTACGCGTACAATGCTTTCGGCGAACGCATCCGCGAAACTTCGGCATTCGGGACGGCCATCGCGTTGGTCAGCGAAACCGACTACGACCGCCGCGGCCTGGCCACCGTGCGACGCGATGGTGTCGGTAGCGCCGTCGCGCGTTCGCAAAGCTGGACCTACGATGCCTTCGGTCGAATCACTACGGCCGTCGACGCGCGTGGCATAGCGACCAGCTACAGCTACGATCGTCTCGGCCGCCAGCTCACGGCGCGCCAAACCGTACTCAACCGCGAAGAAGTGGTCAGCACCACCTACGACGCCTACGGCCACGTGCTCAGCGTGACAGACGCGATGGGCCGCACCACCACCAGCGCCTACGACACCGCCAACCGCACCACCACGATCACCACGCCCGAGGGCGTGAGCGTCACCACGACCTTCAATCGCCACGGCCAGCAGGTCAACGTCGCCACGCCGTTGCCGGGCGGCACCGTCGCCAACACCAGTTACCTCTACGACCGCGACGGCAATCTCAAGAACACCACCGACGCGCTCGGTCGCGCCGATTCGAACGAGTACGACGCGCGCGGCCTGCTCAGCGCCACCGTCGATCGCACCGGTCGTCGGGTCGAACTGCGTTACGACGCGGTCGGTCGCCTGTTGCAGCGGATCGAAGACCCCGCGGGCCTCGCCCTGACCACGACCTATCGCTACGACGGCCAGGGCCGTCAGAGCGAAGTCACCGACGCCAGCGGCCGCAAGACGGCTTACAGCTACGACCGCGAAGGTCGCCTGGCCCAGGTCGCCGCCGATCCGAGCGGATTGAATCTGCGCACGGCTTACACCTACGACGCCCTGGGCCGTCAGATCACGGTCACCGAAGGCGCCGGCACCGCGCAGGCGCGCACGATCCAGTACGACTACGACGCGCTTGGCCGCCGCATCGCCGAACGCCTCGACCCGGCCGGGCTCAACCTGATCACCAGTTACGCCTACGACGCCAACGACAACGTCGTGCGCCGCACCGACGCGACCGGCAACGTCACCCGCTTCTATTACGACGAAGCCGATCGGATGATCTATACGGTCGATCCGCTCGGGGTGATGACGCGGAACTGGTTCGATGCCGCGGGTCGGGTCGCGGCCACGCGCACCTTCATCGTGGCGACCGACGCCTCGACCCTGACCGATACGACCACCATCGCCCAGCTCGACGCGCGCATCGCCTGGAATCCGATCGACCCGGGCAGCTATACGGTTTACGACCGCGACGGACGCGCGCGACTGGTGTTAAGCACGATCGGTACGATCCAGGAGTTCACCTACGACGCCGCTGGCCGGGTCTCGGTGATCCGGAACTACGCGACGCTGTGGCCGGACTTCGGCACCACCATGCTCAACAAGCTGTTCGGCGGCACTGCGCAGCTGAGCGACTTCAACCTTGATGCGCTGCGCAACGATTCCGCCACGGACCGTACACGCGATCTGATCACCTATCAGGTCTACACCACCGTCGGAGAATTGCGCACCACGGTCGACAACTCCGGCACGGTCGTCTCCTACGTGTACGACGCCGCCGGTCGCCAGACCGTGCACAAGCGCTACTCGCATGCGGCCCAGCTCAATCCGACCATCCGCGCCAAGCTCACCGCCGGCACCGCCTCGCCGCAGGACGTCATCGACGTCACTCCGGTCGACAACGCCACCGACCTCGTGAGCTACACCAGCTACGACAGCGCCGGACGCGCCCATTTCAGCATCGACGCCCATGGCGCCGTGGTCGAAATACTGTACGACGCCGCGGGTCGAACCGTCGGCACGCGCGCCTACGCCAGTGCGATCACCATCGATGCGACCCTCAAGGCGCAATTGATCGCCGGCGATCCGGTCGCCGAAGCAACGCTGCGGTCGCGCGCCGCGGCGATCGCCAGCGACGCGCGCGACTTGCGCAGTTACCAGGTCTACGACAGCGCCGGTCGCCTCGCCGCGACCGTCGACAGCGCCGGTTACGTCAGCACGCGCAGCTACGACGCCGCCGGCCGCGTCATCGTGGAGCGCCGTCACGCCCAGGCCGCGACGATCAATGCCGCGTTGTGGACCAAGTTGGCCGCCGGCACCGCCACGGTCGCCGACATCACCGCCGTCGCCGCACAGAACGCCAGCACCGACGCGGTCGTGCGCCATATCTACGACGCCGCCGGCCGCGAGCGCTACACGCTGACCCAAAACAGCGCCAGCACCTATCTGGTCAGCGAACGCCGCTACGACGGCGCCAGCCGGGTAACCGCGCAGTATCAATACGCCGTGCCGATCGCGCTCGGCCCGGTGGCGACGCCGGCCGACGTCAACGCCGCTCTGAACGCGGCCGGCGCCTACGCCACCGCGGATCGTTATCGCTCCACCCAGTACGTGTTCGACGCCGCCGGACGCGTGCGTTTCACCGTCGACGATCTCGGCGCGGTCAACGAACAACGCTACGACGGCGCCGGCCGGGTCGTCGAAACCCGCCGCTACGGTGGATACATTTCCATCGTCACGCCGATGAACGAAACCGCGGTATCGGCCTCGGTCGCCGGCATCGCCGACGTGCGCAAGACCACGACCACCTACGACGCGATGGGTCGGGTGCTCCGCGTCACCGACGCGCTTAACCAGTACGAGGAGTACAGCTACAACCCGCTGGGCCAGGTCACTGCATTCCGCAACAAGAACGGAAGCGTCTGGAATTACCAGTACGACGCCGCCGGCCGCCGCACCGCCGAGATCAGCCCGGACGTGTGGATCGCCAACGTCGACATCGCGGGCACCCAGAGCTACGGCGTGCGCCGGATCGCCACCCGCACCGAATACGATGCGCTCGGCAACGTCACCCGCCGCCTCGAAGACGCCGACGGCGGCCGCCCGCGCATCACCCGTTACGAGTACGACAACCGCGGCAACCAGATCCGCACGATTTTTCCCGACGCCGGCAAGATCGATCCGAGCAACGGACAGCTGGTGGCCAGCGGCATCCAGCCGACCATCGAGATCACCTACGACGCGCTCGGCCGCGCCGTGGTGCAAAAGGACGTGCGCGGCAACTACAGCTACAAGGTCTACGACGCGTCGGGGCAATTGGCCTACGACATCGACCAGGAAAACTACGTCACCCGCAACAGCTACGACGGCTTCGGCCAGAAGACCCAACTACGCCGCTATGAAGCTCGCCTCAATACCGCTTCGATGGCGGGATGGAGCGCGGGTCAGCCGATCACGTTGGCGCAGATCGAGAGCGCCGGCGCGGTCGTGGCCAGCGCGCAGGACCGCACCATCACCACGCGCTACGACCAGCGCGGCCTCGCCGTGCAGATCGAACAGGCGCAGGTCACCTACTACACCGCAGCCGGCGTCGCCGCGACGGGTTCGCCGACCGTGCGGGTCGAGTACGACGGCTTCGGCAACAAGGTCAAGGAATCGATCCTGCTGCAAGGCACCGCGGGCCAGGCCGATGCGCGCTGGGCCGACACCTATACCTATTACGATCTGGTCGGCCGGGTGACGATGACGGTCGACGCCGAAGGTTACGTGACCCGCAGCCAATACAACGCCACCGGCGAAGTCACCGAGACCGTCGAGTTCGCGCGGGCCATATCGACCATCGGCCTGACCACGCTGGCGCCGCCCAACACGCCGCCGGCCGGCGACGACATCAGCGGCTACGATCGCGCGATCCGCTACGGCTACGACGCATTGGGCCGCAAATCGACCCAGTCGGTGGTGCGTCACTTCCATCGCAACGACGGCAGCTCCGGCGTGCGCGATGTGTTAACTCAGTTCCGTTACAACGGCGAGAACCGCGTTACCGAGGTGATCGACGATACCGGCGTCACCAAGACCGAGTACGACTCGCTCGGCAACGCGGTCAGCGTGACCGAGCCGGTGCGCCGGGTGTTCACCGACGCCAGCTTCGCCCAGTTGCCGATCAACGTGAATCGCGATCTCGCCACGGACTGGATGTACGAGAGCGTCTCCCCGTTCACCAACATGATCTACGACGCGTTCGGCAATATCGTGCTGACCCGCCGGTTCGCCAACGGCAAGAATGCCGCCGGGAACGTAATTGCGGACGACAACAAGGACCAGATCGAGCGTATCCGTTACGACTGGCAGGGCCGCGCGGTCGCCACGATCAACAGCAACGATCAGAGCACTTACAGCGACTACGATGCGGCCGACAACGTCGTTCACCGCTGGACCGTCCTGTCCGGCAGCGAAGCAGCCTACGATGTGCGTGTGCACTCGTGGTACAGCTTCGACAAGGCCGGCCGCCAGACCGTAATGGCGCAAACGCGCGATCTGCTTAACGGCGGCGGCTCGGGCACCGACCTATCCGAGGCGGTGGTCTACAACGCATTCGGCGAAATCGTCCAGAAGACCTACGCCGGCATCGCGGGCAGCCTGAACTACGGCTACGACGGCGCCGGCCGCCTGGTCACGTCGAACGAAAGCTTCGTGGTCAAGAATTTCGGCTACAACCTCGCCGGGCATCAGGTGCGCGAGGCGCACCTCGTCGCCACGTCCGATGGACAGAAAGTCGACGCGATCACCTGGAACACCACCGACCGCCTCGGCCGCACCACCGCCGCGCGTTTGCCGTCGCATACCGCCGACCCGAACGCGACGACGAACACCCAGCAGCGCCTGGACCGCTGGGGCAACGTGCTGGAAGTGATCGATGCACGCGGCTATCGCACCAATTACCAGTACAACGAAGCCAACCAGGTCGTGCGCGACGAACGCCCGATCGTTCAGGTCGTGTCGGACACCGGCGCGGTCAGCTGGGTGCGCCCGGTCAACCAGTGGTTCTACGACGCGCTGGGCCGCCTGATCGGTACGCGCGACGCCAACGGCAATACCCGCAGCAACGAATACGATGCAGCCGGACGCCTGATCGCCACGCGCGACGCATTGGGGCAGGCCACCCTGTTCGCCTTCGATGCGCTGGGCAATCAACGCGTCACCCAGAACCCGCTCGGCTATCTGACCTACCAGGATTACGATCGCCTGGGTCGGGTCATCGAGATCGGCGACTATCTGCCTGTCGCAGGGGCATCGCATCGTGCCCGCGCCACACTCCAGCGTTATGTCCTGAACCAGAACGGCGACCGCGTCCAGGTATTCGATGCGCTCAACAATCTGTCGCGCTATGAATACGACAGCCAACATCGGGTGCTGCTGTCGCGCACCGCGATGGGCGTGGGCACCGGTTACGCCTACGACACGCAAGGCCGCAAGATCTATGAAACCTTCTGGTCGGCCGATGCAGCGACGATCGTCGATCGCGATGGCGAGACGGTGCGTCTGCAGCAGCTGTCGTGGAACTACGACATCCACGGCCGCCTGACCGACCACAACAACCTCAGTGGCCGCGATCTGGACTACGCCTACGACGCCACGACGGGTCAGCTCACCGCCGAAAGCTGGGCAAACGGTCCGTCGGCGTATGCCATCCGCTACACCACCTACTACGCCAACGGCCTGATCAAGGCGCTGTACGAATACGGTCCGAACCCGACCTATCGCTACGAATACGACGCCGCCGGCAACCGCACCCTGGAGGAAGTCAACACCACCGACGCCGGCGGCAAGGCGGTGCATACCATCACCCGCACCTGGTACGACAGCAATAACCGCATCCAGCGCGTGGTGCAGGACGACCTGTCCAACGGTGCGAGCAAGCGCGTATTCGATCTGACCTACAGCTACGACGCCGTCGGCAACCGCCGCCGGGTGCAGGCCTCGGCCGGCTACGGCGCCGACTCGGCGGAAGTACCGGCGATCAACACCGCCCCGCAACTGGTGCGGTCGCCGCCCCCGCGCTCGGTCCACAAGGGCGCGACCACCGAGTTCGCGCTGGTGTTCAACGAGATATTCCTCGATGCCCAGCAGGATCCGCTGACCCTGCAGATCAGCCTCGCCGACGGCAGCCCGCTGCCCGCGTGGCTGACCGCGCGACGCGACGCCGCGACCGGCCAGATCATCTTCACCGCCCAGCCCGCCGCCAATGCCGCCGACCAGGACCTGTCGATCCGCCTGCTTGCCGCGGAAACCGGCAACCCCGGCAATGCCGCCGCGACCACGTTCACCTTGTACGTGCGCAGCAACGTCGGGCCGCAGGTGTTCAATACCGCGCCGGAAACCATCCCGGTCAAGGTCGGCACCAGCCTCACCAAAACCCTTCGTGCCAGCGATTATTTCTACGACCTCGATATCGGCGATCAACTGCGTCTGAGCATCGACAATCTGAGTTCGCTGCCGTCGTGGTTGCAGATCGACCCGGCCACGATGCTGCTGCGCGCCAACCCGACCGCGGTCGGCGTGTTCGCGGTGATGCTGCGCGCGACCGACCAAAACGGCGTGTCGGTGGTCAAGACCATCCATGTCAACGCCGCGGCCAACAGCGCGCCGACCGGGCCGTCGCCGTTGCCCGCCGTGGTCGCGATGAACTACAGCGATTTCAGCTGGTCGAGCCCGCTTTCGCAGGTGTTCACCGACCCCGACGGCGACAGCTTCACCGTTACCGCCAGCGGCCTGCCCGCATGGATGTCGTTCCAGCGTATCGACAACCCGGTGCGCCCGGAATTGCGCCTGATCGGCCGCGTCCCCGGCGACATCCCCGCCGGCACCGTCTACACCGTCAGCTTCACCGCCACCGACACCAGCGGCGAGGCCAAGACCACGACGCTGGCGATCACCGTGCGCGCGAACAACCAGGCGCCCAACCCGCCTTCGGAATTCTCGATGCCTTGGGCGGTGGCGGGACACTGGTACAGCTACCAACTGCCGGCCTTCACCGATCCCGAAGGCGATGCGCTCAGCTACCAGCTCAGCGGCCTGCCCGCCGGCCTGAACTTCGACGCTCAAAGCCGCACCATCAGCGGCGTGGCCAGCGGCGCGAGCAACGGGCGTCTCTACTACACCGCCACCGATGTGTTCGGCGCCAGCAAGACCATCGATTTCGGCTTCGGCAGCTACGTCAATCAGCCGCCGGTCGCGTCGTCTATCCCCAACCAGACCGCCGGTGTCGGCACCGGCTTCGCCTATCAGATCCCCGCGTTCACCGATCCGGGTGGCGGCCAGCTGACCACCTACAGCGCGACCGGCCTGCCGCCGGGGCTGAGCATGAGCAGCACCGGTGTCATCAGCGGCACGCCCAACACCGCCGGCAGCTACACCGTTACCGTCACCGGTTCGGACGGCTACGACTCCGCGTCCACCAGCTTCGTGATCACGGTCAATGCGGTCGCGCCGCCTAATCGCGCGCCGATCCGCAACCACACGCCGCAAGACGTGAGCATGTCGATCTCGCCGAGCGAAGGCGCCGCGGGAGAAACCAGTTGGCCGGTCGACGCGTTCATCGATCCGGACGGCAATCCGCTGACCTATCAGCTCATCAACTCGCCCAGTTGGGTGTACTACAGCTACAGCAGCGGCACTTTCGGCGGTCACCAGTTCAATCTGTACCCGCCCGGCCAGAACGGAACCTACACCGTCACCGTGCGCGCCACCGACAGCTTCGGCGCGTCCGTCGATATGAGCTTCGTCGTTCGTGTCCACTACAGCCCGGGCGGCGGCGTACCGCTGTCGCAACCCGGCGGTCCGGCCGAAAGCAGCCTGAGCTTCGACATGGCACCCGAGGCCGAGAGCAGCAGCACCGCAACCACCGCCAGTACCATGGCGAGCACGCCCACGCCGATCGACGTGCGCGACTACTGGTTCACCTACGACGCCGAGAACCGCATCGCGATCAATAACGGCCGCATGGTGAACGGCCAGATCGTGCTGACCGAGCAAGGCGGCGACTCGTACCTGTTGGGTTACGACGCCGCCGGTAACGCGGTCACCCGCACCTTCTACCGCTTCAACAACCTCAAAGTGCAGCGCAGCAACTACGACCTGCGCGGCAACCGCACCATCGAGTTCCACGAGCAACTGGCGGGAAGCAGCAACTTCGGAGGTATCAACCGCGTTTTCAGCTACGACGCCAACAACCGCCAGCTCGGCAGCCGCACGTACTACCCCGAAGGCACCACCTGGACCCGTTATGGCAATGGCGAAATCCACGAGGAATACGAGACCTACGACTACAGCGGCTGGCTGCAAGGCGCCGAAGCCTACGCCTACGACGCCGACGGACGCCTGATCTACCAGAGCACGACCGGCCGCAACGAAGCAGCCACCAACTGGGTACAGATCGCGTCGCTGGACAACGCCAACGGCCGCCAAAGCACCGACCTGAGCGTGCTCACCGTGGTCAAGAACCGGGTCGAATACCTCGACGCCAACGGCCAGAGCACCTACGACGGTGGCGGCAAGGCCACGAGCTACCGCACCTTCGCCCCCGGCTACATGCACACCTACACCGTCACCTACGAAGGTTGGGAGAGCTACCAGGAAAAGACCGTCAGCGGCGTCAGCACCGACAACAACTACAAACCCACTACCAACGCACTGAGCTACGACGCCTACGGCCGCCTGATCGCGCAGGTCGAAAACACCCGCCTGAAGAACGGCACCCTCGACGACCGCGTGCGTTACTACGCCTACAACGGCGACGGCCAGGTGCAGACCCGCCGCGAAGGCACCCTGAGCAACGGCCAGTTCACCCAGACCGGCACGACCAAACCGAACTACCTGTTCGCCTACGCCGGCGGCCAGCAGATGGCGCAAGTGCGCGAAGGCGCACTCGGCATCGTCAGCCTCAACGGCATGGGCATGTACGAAGCCGGCGGCGGCAAGGTCACCGCGCTGGCCGGCGAGACCCTGCGCGACCTGGCAAAACGCGTGTACGGCAACGAGCAGCAGTGGTACGTGCTGGCCCAGGCGAACGGATTGGGCGATCCGGATCAGGAGATCGGTGGTGGTTTGGCGCTTGAAGCGCCTAACGTCGATGTCAGTCGCAACGATGCGAGTACGTTCAAGCCGTACAACCCGACGGAGGCAATTGGGTCGACTACGCCGAGTTTGCCGTACATTCCGCCGCCGAAGGCCGCCTGTAGCAGCGTCGCCAAAGTAATCGTACTAGTCGTCGTTGTAGCCGTTGCTGCATTTACGGGCGGCACGATTTTGGCTGCTTTGCCAACAGCAGGCACATTAGGACTAGGTACTGCCGTATTCATTGGTGGCGTTGCTGGCGCGGCGGGAGCACTGGCAGGCCAGGCAGCCGGCAGCTTCATGGGAATATCCAGTTTTAGCTGGCGCGCGGTCGCGGCCGGGGCGATTACTGGGGCAATTACAGGTGGCATCGCCGAGATCGCTGGCGGAGCCGCCGCGGGGTTCGGTAGTACCGCCGAAGGTGCCGAGCAGGCGGTTAGTGCAACAGCTAGCTTTGGCAGAGTCGCAGCTCAAGCTTTCGGCAATCCGCTGGCAGCGTATGCCGGCAACAAACTTGCCGGGTTAGATACCAGCTTCAGCTGGCGAAATATCGTCGCAAGTACCTTTACGAATTTGGTCGCTTCTTATGCGGGACCGGCAATTAGCGATCGACTCAAACTAACTTCGAATTTCAGCAGAAGCTTTACCCAAGGCATGGCCGCCGGCGTGGTCAGCGCCGCAACTCGCAACGTTATGGGTATTGGCGATGGGTTCGACCTGCGTTCAATCGTCAGCGACGCCTTCGGCAATGCTTTAGGAAATTTGATCGGCAATGCAATAGGTGGCACCGAAGATCAAGCAATAGACCGCGCGAGAGGCAATGTCACCAACAATAATGACGATTCGGTAGTCTCTGTCTCGGTGCCCGCAAGGCAACAAAACGTCGACGGCATCGCCACTCTGGATACAGTTACCGCGACCATTGACGGAAGCGCATGGCAATTTTGGGCGAGAAACATCCACTCCAAGAGCATCGTAAATATTACGCATGGAGGAACGTTCGACCAAGATGGTGAACATTATGACGTGCGAGTACCTGAAAGAATTAAAATTGAATCATCAAGCCGTTACAAATCCACAGATGATATGCCTTGGTATGACCGGCCGATTTACGATGTGGCGAATGGAGCTGCACGCGTCGTGCTGGATCGCGCGGCTCCCGGCATCACCTACCTGCATGATCACAAGAACACCATTACGGATGCAACACGCGGCGGGACGGCCATTGGTATAGTGAAAGCTGCTACGCATGCGCTTGTAGACATTCTAGGTACTTTTGAAGGCACTACACCCTTCGGATTTATTAGCGGCGGTCAGAGACCGCTTACAGACACTCTTCATCAGAAAATACCGGAATATGAAGATGACGAACGGGTTGGCGCTGCAATTTTTGGCGTCGGCACCACCGCCCGAAACCTAATTAGGGGTAGCGCCTTACGTGACTTTGCTGCATCTTCCGCCGAGTCACTTGCAACCAGTGAGAGTCCGGTAGAAAGTGACGTTCCACAACCCTTGGATGAAAATCAAACCGCCCTCAGCGGAGTCACTCAACCAGCAGAGACTGACGACTCTGATGCGATCGAAAGCCCCTACGCGCACCTCTCTTTGTCCATGAGGCATTTTTACGGAAAGTTTACAAGACCAAGTAGCTCGGGAAACTCAATATTCCTGGGTCCGCGCCAAGCGGCTTATGACGATCTGGCGGAAATTCGAGCTGGCCTAGCGACTAAAAAAGGAGAGCTCTTCTACACGTCATCTGGCCGCGTGTGGGGAACGCATAGCGGAACTACAACCATACATCCTGTATCCGGCGACAACATCTTGAATATCACGAATCAAGAGTACAACGCGCTAATTATTTATCAGCGCAGAGGGAGAGACGCCGCACTCAACAACATCTCTAACATGGACAACGGAGTGACGCTAACGCATGAGAATGCCAGACGCGTCCGCTGGATTATTGAAGCATTGGAGTCGGAAAAATCTGGGAATATAAATACTTATAAGCTAAGAGACCATAAATTTTAACTTCGACCCAGTTTGAGGTAACCGATGAGCAAGCAAGAATTTCTTTTTTTCTTAAAAGAAAACATAGATGAGCTTACACTAATGACGACTTTAAATGACACTTTAAGCTTCAAGGTTGCTTCGGATCTATATCGCCCCCCCAATCCCGACGGGTTCGCCCAAATCACCACATTTGACGTCGGATTTAAATGCGGGTGCTTTGTTACATATATCGACAAAGATAAGATCGACGAACATATCGTAGCTCGCGATCTGGCAAAGAAGTTCCAGTGTGAACTGATATTCGAAATGGAAGCATCTGATAAGTGGCTGCACGTTCAACCGACCGGGGAACAAAGAGAGGTAACAGTAATCGATATCGATGTCGGAGTTGACATAGCGCCCGAGTGAGATAATGGAAGATGCAGCGAAATAGGGGTGGAGTGTTTTTTAAAACAGGAATAAGAGTGACTTCACTTAAAAAAACACACTCTGATCCCTGCCCCCTAACCTCTGTCCCTATTCCCAAGTATCGGCACACCCCCAGAAGCGGGCCGCATGAAAGCATTTTCACGGCTCAACAGGCGAGAAAAATTATGTTCAAGGAGAAGATAATTTCCGCGGGCTTGATATTAACCGCCCTATACTTGGATTGAGCGACGGAGAAATTGAGGAGGTCGAAGAGTGTCAGGCGGTCAAGCTTCCGGTTCGGTACAAATTATTTCTCAAGGAGTGCGGAAGGTCGGCGTGGCGACTTCTTTATGACTTCGATTTTTTGTCCGCCGTAATCAAGGATCTCAAGCAGAAACTTGAGGATGTGATCGAAGAGGATGGCGCCTATTTTCACTTGCCGGATAACGCTTTCGTGTTTGCCGCATACCAAGGAGCGCAATACCACTATTTCGTTTGCGACCAAGACGATCCGCCTACTTTCAGGGTTTACGACGATGGCACCGTCGAGCCCGGCGCTGGCTCTTTTTCCCAGTACATGGAGGAGACCATAGAAGATTATGGTGCGATCGTTTCACGTCGGCACTCACATGAGCTTGGGGAAGGATCGTAAGGACAAGACGTGGAAATCAGGGGGCAGAGTGGACTTTACTTGGAAAGCGCACTCTGCCCTCTGCTTTCCAATGCCCATCTGGTCGCTTCGTGACCAGTCGCGTGGGCTTTCTGATTTATCGGCCGGCCTCTGCCTGGTCTACGCCTCCCCTGAAAACCGTCGTATAGGCGCTGAAACCACCCGAAGGCTGCGCAACCCTCGCAGCCCCGAGCGCAGAGCGCCGATTCCCAGTCGCAAGCCTCCGAGGCTTGCGCGCAAGCTCGCCGGCCCGGTCGCAAGGTTCCGAGGCTTGCGATGGCAAGGCAAAAAACGCCGTGCGCCGAGTTCGCGACTCCGCGGGCCGAGTCCGGGGCTGCGCGCGCAAGACTTCAGGCCCGCTCGCAAGGCAAATAGCTTTGCGAGTACAAGCCTCCAAGGCTCGCGCATCGGGCTTTTCGCCTTGCGGTCCACCCTGGTTGCTGCGATCGCAAGGCTCCGAGCCTTGCGATCGCAGTTGCGCGCTCGGCGCTTGGCCTTTTGGGGGCTGAGCGCAAGTCTTCAACTGCGAGGCCTTGGGCGATGTCCTGGAAGAAACACGGACGTCGATCGTTACCGCGTTGAACGACATGTTGCGCGATGCGGGGCAGATCAATTCTAGGCTGTCGCGGCATACTGTGCTTCCTTGCGGGACAACACACAGCCTGTTTTAGTTGCGCCGGCCACCATCAGTCCATCACGGATACGGGGCTAGGGAAAGTGCACTCTGCCCCTCGTTTCGCTGTCAAATAATATTCGGACAACAGAAATGACTCGAGAACTAGAAATTCTGCCAGGCACCACCAGAAGCCTTACCCCCGCATCGATATCTGCGAATCTTCCGGAAAGCACACTGATTGTGAGAAATGAATTCAGTGAAACCCTGCTTGACAAAGACAGCCCGCTGACTGCCGAAATTCATTTGCTTAACTATGAAAAAGAATTATTTTATTTGAGAAAAGCAGAGCAAGACTTTGAAATTTCGACAGCGGAAGAATATCTTGAAGGTGAAAGAAGCGAAAATATAAACATAAAAAAAGTAGCTCACTTATGGGAAATGGCTGGAGTTAGCTATTACATATATCCCCAAAATAAATTTAACGATGAATCGGAAACATTTATTACCCTTGCCATAGCGGTATGCATAGCGCTCGAAGGCACCTTCTTTGTCCAGGATTATTCCTGGAACAAACCTAACCTCCGCACCCCAAGTGATTTGCTCACTCAATTCATCGAACGCAATCATTAATTCAGCACACCCCAAAAAGCAGAGATTGAAAATGGGGCAAGCAAAACAGGAGCTAGAGTGGACCTTACTTAGAAGGCACTCACCTCCATCTTCTGTGTTCAGAAAAACCGAACAAACGATATATTGCGTGACCTGGGATGGGCCATTCACAAAATATGAACAATCGACAGATTGCACAGGAAATACTCACCCTTCTTCCCGTGGGCTTTTTCCTCAGAGTTGCCCGTAACGCACCGACTCGAACGGGTTTTGTATACAACGACTACATTTGTACATTCGGCCAGGATCCGGAAGCGGACCCCGGCGAAGAGTTCGACGGCGTCCGAATATGCTTACTAAGCGATGAATATATAATTACGGAGCTTGATCTATTCGAAGGCGCATTGGACTCATGTGCGTACTTCCTGTCCCGGCATCCTGGTATCGCATCCGAACTCAAGGAAATAACCGATGCGCTCAACCAAGAGATCGCAATGCTGCCCGCTCGACCGCAAAGCGAAAAGGCTCGCAAATATACGCCACTCCGTTTCATACGCAGACTTTTCAAGACAGCCACTTAGTTGCTGCTGCAAGATAAATTTCCTGACGAAAACAGGGCCAAGGTGGACTTAATTAGAAAGCCTACTCTCACCCCTGTTTTGCTCTAGAGAACGTCATGCAAACACTGAGGCCTCGTAAGGGCTCCAAGAGCCTTGCCGCTTTGTGCGCGGAGCGCCTACTCCCAATCGCAAGCCTCCGAGGCTTGCGCGCAAGCTCACCAGCCCGGGCGCAAAGCTCCGAGGCTTGCGATGGCAAGGCAAAAAACGTCGTGCGCCGAGTTCGCGACCCCGCGGGCTGAGCTCGGGACTGCGCGCGCAAGGCTCCAGGCCCAGTCGCAAGGCAAATAGCTTTGCGAGTACAAGCCTCGGAGGCTCGCGCATCTGGCTTTTTGCCTTGCGGTTCACTCTGGTTGCTGCGACCGCAAGGCTCCGAACCTTGCGATCGCAGTTGCGCGCTCGGCGCTTGGCCTTTTGGGGGCTGAGCGCAAGCCTTCGAACGCGGGGGGCTTCGGGGACGGAAGGCGACCGCCGCCGGCGTCGCTACGCGCAGGGCATGATTTCGTCCAAGCCGTGGCAAAAATCGCCCACGCGCGGACACTGGCGCTTCGCGTGCGGTCGTTTGCTCGGCGCGGCCGGCGTCGCCGTTGACGACGGCCGAGGCGCCGCGGCACTACGCCGACTGGACCGTCTAGAGGCTGAAGACTTCGGCCGAATCGGGGTCTGAATTGGGCCAGGGTAGACTTTTCAGTTCAGGGTGAGCCATGGTCGGAAGTCGCCGGATGCGAGATCAACGAAAGCGTATTCGTCCCTAACCCAGCTGTTTTCTTATTTTATTTCTATACAGCCAACTATGACTTACACATTTGATTATTTTGTCGGGCAGCTGACCTGCTTGAAATGCGGTAGCGTTTCGAAAGCAGATGGATCAACCGGCATGCAAACTAAGATATGCGAAAAAAGACATCTTATAGATTACGGAGCCGGAGATTTCTTGCCATGCGATTACGCCCATTTGCGTGGAAACGGATATATAACAATAGACAACCCGGGAAGCATGAAATCCTATTCCCTGCTGGATTTTTGGAACTGCCCCAACTGCCACGCTGCATTTAATTGCGCGAAAATAGTAGTTGAGAACGAGATCATAGTATCGGTCGAATCCATTGACTTGAACATCGAAGCCATTAATTCCTGCAATTACATCTCCGAGGACTGCGGATACCTCGGATGGCGCGTAAAGGATGGGCTGGCGACTAAGACTGATATCTAAAAAACAAGTCGGAGCAGACTTTCCGACCCACCCTTCGAAATCGAGCGAACTTTAGCCAGAACAAGACCTCACTGAACCCGCACCTCGCTATAGCCGGGCTTCAAGCATGGTCCGGAAATTGGTCGCTCGCTCAGTGCGGCCGCCTCGTAGAGACGACGGCCGGGTCGCGGCGGCGCTACGCCGACCGGATCGTCTTGAGGCTGCGATCCATTTGTTCGGCCCATAGCCGGAAGACTTTGGCCAGGGCGCGGCGGCGGGATTGTTCGGCCTTGCGGGCCGTCAGGGTCGGCGGCGTGGCAGGATCGATAGTTCGCGCGAGACTTATCAGCTCGTCGTGGAATGCCCGCAATTCCAAAAATGCGTCGACGGGTAATATCAGTTCACCCACACACATAGCAGGCGGGGTCTTGCGAGACATAAGCAGTGCTCCAATCCGAGACTTGTGGTCCGCGCCGCGCGCAAGCGCAGGCGGAAACTCCACTCATTTCGGAGGTGGGACCGCTATGTAAGGAGATTCTAGGCTCCGAGGCAAAGATTGCTACCGCCAAATCGGCGTGTCAACTGACCCATTAGGCGGTGTCGTCGAGCAATGGACCGCCATCGGATCGATAGCGATATTGCTTTCAAATGAGCGCACCACTCCTCCCTTCGCACAAGAGCCGAAACCCACTATGGAAACCACCGCTGAAGTGCTCGACCCGACAATCAACTGCGCGATCGTCAAACTGTCAACGCGCGCCTTCCCCGGCGTGCTATTGCAGGGTGACACGTTACACAGCCTGTATAGCCGCGTGCAAAAAACGCTCGCGACACTGAATCCGGATGAACAACCAGAGGCTTATGACGAGCTCGAATTCGTTGTCGATTCGCTGAAAGGTTATTTGGATTTGTACGAGAGCGTCCTGACCCGTCATGGCCATTCGCTTCCCTACTTCTAGGGTCGGACTACGGCATGTTGTTTGCCAGAAATCGTTTTGCAAGCCCATCGACAAAAACCCATACGAGAACAAGCAATATTCATCGGCATCACAGTGGACGAGGCATCGCTTCGCTTCTCACGCAACGTAACCGGCATCGTGTTCTTCGAGTTCGGCGCGTCCCAATTTCCCGAGCGGCACTGGAATGACTTCGTCGTCGTCATTCTTGGCTGGTGGCTCGATGCAACGACAAAGCTCATGGCTGCCGGCGAAGGCGAAACCGAGCTGTACTTTATGGATGGTCCCTACTCATTGCGGATATCCATCGTGGGCGACTCTTTCATAGTCAGGCGCGGACGCGATGAGGTCGTAACGGAAGGCGAGCCCTTCGAGCTGGAAGTCGATGCATTGACCTTTCTGCAAGGGATCCGCGATGCATCAACGTCAGTCCTTTCGGCTTGTGCGAGGCGAGCTTGGGCGACCGCGGACATTGAAGCGTTACGGCTTAAAGTTTCGCGATCAGATGCGCGGCATTGATACGGGCATCGAGTGATGCTCTGGGCGACCAAGACGACCTTGACGACCTTGAAGTCGTACACTGCGCCCGAGTCTTCAGTGGCCGTAATCGGCCCGACCGCTATGAACTTGGTTGAAGCGCAGAAGGAAATCGCACGGCTGGATGGGTTTCTTTACGGAACCGCAGCGATGGTCGGATGTATCAGGGGATACAGTGGCTCCGCCTATCTCATCGAGGCTAGGGACGACGCTGGTATCGAACAGGCCTTGAAGGGTTTCTACACCTGGAACCCGACCTTGGCATTCGACGGCGTCGAACGCCTTGAACGTGGTTTGGGCAGTCTTGAGTTCGATATCAGGCCGTTTATTGTCAGGCAGACGCCTCGGACCAGCGATGTCGATCTGTCGAATTTGCGGGCCTATCTGTCGTTCAGAGTGATGGACATGCTTTCGCTGATTCTGGATGGAAGACGGCATTTCGAGGTTTTCAGGCTGCACTCCGCGCCCGAGCCGGCAGCGTCTGAATGCGTGTTTTTCTGCATCAAGGCGAACGCTGCGTGGGTGGTGCTGCAGTTCAACGATGATATTCCCTACCTTGAAGGCTTGGCCGAGAGACGTAAGGCGGGTCGTTGGAATGCGGTTGAAGGCAGTGAATGCGCGGCGCTGCATGACGAGTGATGCTCGTGGCCGATGTATCACGCACGAGCACAAGTGGCGACGTGGTTGAGGTGTCGCGGTCGCGGCTTGCGCCGCTCCTACAGGGGGCGGGCGTGGTTGCGGGCGATTTGGCTAGCTGCAAAAGAAAAGGGCGTCCTTGCGGACGCCCTTTTTTGACTCATGTGTCGAAGCGGTGCGGGTTGAAACCGGCGGTCAGTAGTAGCCCGCCAGATTCAAGAACCAGCCCTTATTGTCGTATTCCAGATCGGTCAGGTCGTCGCTGAAGTCGGTGAAGTTGTAGCCCACGCCGACCTTGAAGTTGTCGCCGATCTGGCGGTCCACGCCGACCAGCCAGCCGCGCTTGTCGCCGCCGTCCTTGACCGCCAGCCAGCGGTATTCGGCCAGGGCGTCCCATTTGGCGATCAGGTGGTAGCGCACTTGGCCGGCGAGGAAGTCGGCGCGGCTGTCGAGCCACAGGCCGGTGCCGCGGCCCATGCGGTAGTCGCCCCAACGGCTCGCGGCCTTGCCGCCCAGTTCCCACTTGTCGTCGATGCGGTAGATGCCTTCGAACGACAGCACTTGCGAGCGCTGGTCGTACTGGTTGCCGCCGTCCTGGCCGATGGTGGCCAGGTCGTAGAGGTACACGTACTTGCCGAACGCGGCCCAGCGCGAGCTGTCGTGCGGGCGGTAGGCGAAGCCGAGGTTGCCTTCGACGGTCTTGGCGCCGCGGCTGACGTCGATTTCGTCCTTGATGTCGGAGTACAGGAAGCGCGCGGCGATGCGCCAGTCTTCGTTGACCTTGTAGAACAAGCGGTTGCTGGTCACCCAGGCTTCGCGACGCTCGGCGCCGCTGTCCTTGCGGTATTCGATCTTGCTCGACCAGTCGGTGTTGGGATCGACGCGGCCGCCGCTGAGGCTGTAGGCGCGGCGGTCGACGTGACCGGTCGCGGCTTCCAGGTCGCCGTCCATCACCGCGAAGCCCAGGTTCCAGCCTTCGGCCGGATAAAAGTCCATGCCGAAGGTGTGCATGATCCCTTCGCTGGAATCGCGCGGGTCCTTGAGGAACTGGCTTTCGTTGTACAGGTTGGTCTGGTTGTTCAAACGCCAGCGTTGGCCGATGGTCCAGCCGGTCTGCAAGGCGCTGTCGAACAGCGGATCGCGTTCGGTGCTGTCGCTGCTGAAGGTGTAGGCGCCGTACAGGGTGTGGTCGGTGCTGAGGCGGTATTCGGCGTCGACCTTGCCGGCTTCGCCGCGGCTGCCGCTGCTGACTTCGGCGCCGACGCTGGAGCGGTCGCCGAACAGGTAGCGCGCGCCCAGGGTGACCAGGTCGTTGCGGTCGTACTTGCCGCCGTCGTCGTCGAGCGTGTACTGGCCGGTCGCGTACAGCTCGAGGGTCGAGCCGATGCGGTGACGGTAGCTCAGCGCGAACAGCATCGCGTCGATGTCCGGGCTCAGCGAGGCGGCGCTGCGTTCCTCGCGCACGCGGCGCAATTCGGCGCCGAGCTGGTCGTCGTTGGTGATGCGCCAGTCGGCGGTCAGCTGGCTCTGTTCGAGCGCTTCGTCGCCGCGTTCGCGACGGGTGTGGCGGCCGAACAGGCTGAAGTTCTCGGTGAAGTAGCCCAGGAACTCGGCGCCGTATTCCTGCACCGCTTCGCCGTTGTCGTAACGCGAGATCGAGAAGCCCTGATCGATGTCGCGCCACCACGCGCCGACGCTCCAGTCGAGCTGGGTCCAGCCCAGTTCCTTGAAGTTGGCGCGCGCTTCGACCTTGTCGGCGTCGCCGCGACGGGCGCCGGTGATCGGGTTGATGCGGGTGAAATCGACGCCGCCGTTGGTCGAGTACCAGATCGGCGCGGCGGTCGATTCGGTGCGGGTCTTTTCCAGTTTCAGGTAGGTGCCGCGGCCGGCCTGCAGGGTCAGGTCGACGCCCTTGAGGCTGTAGTCGTCGCCGCTGCGGTTTTCGTCGACGTAGGTGCCGCCGACGGCGAAGTGATCGCCGAACCATTGCTTGCCGCGGAAACCGGCGCTGACGTCGTCGACCTGGAAACCGGCCGGGACGTATTCGTAATCGACCAGCAGGCGCTGGGTGTAGCCGTCCAGCGGGGTGTCGCGGGTCAAGGTGCGCACGTTCTCGCGGGTGATCTGCGACAACGGACGGCTGAGCAGGATGCGGCCCTGCATGTCGTTGATTTCGTAATCGGCGCCGCGCTTCAAATCGACGCGCGATTCGACCCGGCCGGTGCTGACGTCGCGGATTTCGACGGTGACCTTTTCCGAACCCGGCAGGATGTCGGTGTGGCGCAGCATGTACAGGCTGTTGCCGGTGCCGAGGAATTCGGTGTGGCCCAGCGCGCTCTGCGCTTCGGAACCGAACAGCTTGAGTTCGCTCTTCGGATCGCCGAGCACGGTGGTGTTGCGGCTGCGCCAGTTCAACGCGGCGCCGTACAGCGAGCGGTTGTACTGGGCGTACTCGGTGCCGGTCATGCCGGTGTTGAAGTTGCCCCACAGCGCCTGATTCTGGTCCCAGTCCACGCGCAGGTACAGCTTGCCCTGGGTGTCGACGTCGCGATACGTGTTCGAATCGTCGCCGTACACCGGGTAATACAGGTTCGGGTCGAGGCGACGGAAGATGTCCTGCGCCTGGGCGTCGAAGAAGCCGTTGAACAGCCGCTTGATTTCATTTTCGTGGGTGTCGGCCTGGGCGGTGATCAGGTACTTGCCCTGCACTTTCCCCTTCAAATAGAACGCCAGGCGGCCTTCGCTGATGAAGCTGTCGTCATAGCGGCCGTTGTCGCCGGCGGCCAGCGGTTCGATGTTGCCGCTGACATTGTTCTCCGACAGGGTCACGTCGGCCAGCGCGACCAGGAAGCTGTACTTGCCGGTCACGTTGACGTCGAGGTTCTTCTCCAGCTCGCCGCCGCCGCGGTTCTTGATCTTGACCGCGTAGGTGTGTTGGCCGACCGGTTCGAGGAACTCGGCGGCGAACTTGCGCTCCAGGTCGATCGGGAAGGTCTGGTCGTTGATGGTCAGCTGCGCGTCGCGCGGGATGTCGCGGCCGTAGATGCGCACGCGCGAGCCGTACACCGGGATGTTCTGGATGCGGATCGCGTTGGTGCCGTAGATCGAGCTGGTGATCGCCACGTCCTGCGCGCCGCGATCGTCGATCGCCTGGCCGAGCGTGCGCTGCACTTCCTCGCGCTGGATCTGCACGCCGCGTTCGTATTCCTCCGGCTTGACCAGCTGGATGCGCTGCGGATTGATTTCGTCGAACGCGCCGTCCTTGCCGTAGGCGCGGGCGATGTAGATCAGTTCGTCGCCGGCCAGCAGATTGATGTTGGACGGCAGCGTGCCGTCCCACTCCTGCTCGGACACGTTGTCGACCGGCAGGTCGATGGTGGCCAGCGGCGTGACCAGGTCGGTGTCGCTGCCGCGGTAGACGGTGACCTGCAACTTGTCGATGAACGACGCGTAGTTGGTGTAACCGTGGAATCGCAGCGGCTTGGTGATGCGGCCGTTCTCGAACGGCGCGATCGAACCGGCCTGGACGTTGAGCACCGGCGGGCCGAGGGTGGGATCTTCGGTCGCCCAGATCACGCCGCCGTTGGGCAGGTCGATCTGGAACTTACCGGCGATCTTGGCCGCGCCCGGGGTCAGGTTTTCGCGCACCACGTCGACGCGGCGATTGGCCTGCAGCGCGTTGGCGTCGTCGCCTTCGGCCACCGGCTTGTCTTCACCGCGGGTACGCACGCGGAACAGCAGGCCTTCGTCGCTGCGGCACTCGCTGCCTTCGCACTTCGCGCGCGGCACCGGTTCCAACGCTTCGGTCTGCGGCTGCGGCTTGTCGAGCGAGCTCAGGTCCACCGGAACCGCCGTGGTGCGCCGGCCCGTGTCGCGGGCCGGCGCGTTCTGCGTCGGGTTGTTGGCGCCGGCTTTCTGCGCGAACGCGGGCGTGGCGGCACCGGCCGAGAGCAGGCCAATGAGCGTCATGTCCAGAAGCTTCATCTTCATCTTCATGGTCATGTCCTCAGCGGTTGCCCACGCCGACTGGCGCCTGGGTGTCGTCAGTGATGTCAACTCGCACTTTCTGCCTCACCTCGGGCTTGAGTTCGGCCGAGATCGCTTCGAACACGGCCTTGGCACGGCGCAGACCCAGTTGCACGTTGTAGGCGGCCGCGCCGCGTTTGTCGGCGCGGCCGATCACGCCGACCGCCCCGCTGCCCTGTTGGTTGAGCGCCTTGGCGATTTCGCTGATCAGCGGCTTGTACTGCGGCTTGATCGTCGCCTGGTCGGTGTCGAACAGCACCTCGCCCAGGCGGATCGCCGGATCCAGGCTGACCAGCGCCTGGCTCGCGTCGACACCGGCGACCACGTCGACCTGCACCTTGCGCGCCAGGTCCGGATCGGACTCGAGCTGTCGCATCAGTTCGGTCTGCACGGCGCGGGCGCGGGCGAAGGCGAGCGCCTCCTCCTCGGCCTGCGCGGTGACGGTGACGCTGCCGCCGCCGGCGTCGCGCAGCTTGCCGGCGATGTCTTCGAACATCGGCGTGTAGTCGGTCTTGACCTTCGCGCTGCCGGCTTCGAAGAACACCTCGCCCAGTTCGACATCGGTGTTCGACTTGCTGCTGCCGATTTCGCCGGGCGGCAGCTTGACGCCGAAGTCGAAGCGGGTCGGCACGCCCTGGGTGATGCGGCGCACGCGCGGGTTTTCGGTGGTGAACACCGTGCCCGGCGGCAAGGTGGCCGCGTCGACCTTGAGGATGAAGTTGCGTCCCCGTGCCGAGTTGCCGCCTTCGATGCCTTCCAGGTGGTAACGGCCGTAGGCGTCGGTTTCCATGATCAAGCCTTCGACCGAGGCGATGCGCACGCCCGGGATGCCGCGTTCCTCGACCCCGTTGTTGCGGATCGTGTACGACACGACATACCCACTCGCGCCCTGACTGACCTGACGGCTGACCTGCAGATCCTGCGCGGTCAGGCCCTTGGCGGCGTCGCCGCGGCTGCGCTCGACCGTGGTCTTGCCGGCCGCGTCCATCCGCACCGTGGTGCCTTCGTCGGTGGTCAGCACGAAGTCGTCGGCGAACTCCAGCGCGCTGAGCGTCTGGCGCACGACCACTTGGTGCTGATCGGCCGAGACCGCGTCGGAGCTGCGGCCATCGATCCGGCCCAGCGCGATGCCGTGCAGCAGCGGCGCGCTGGCGTCGGGCTCGGCGACCGGGCCTTGGCCGCGGTCGACCGTGGTCGAACCGGCGACGTAGGCACCCGGAGCGAAGCCGCCCTGCACCTTGATGCCGGTGGCCTTGGCCGGGTCCTGCCAACCGTCGCTGTCGCGGTCGTCGAACACGCTGCCCACGATCAGGCTGTCCTCGAGCAGCGGATCGCCCGCCATCACCACTTCGGCGGTCGCATCGTTACTGATCTTGGTACCGCCGTTGTCGTAACCGGCCACCTGGTTCTTGTGCACGCCCTTGCCGACGCCGGCGCCGACGCGCAGGAAGTAGCTGACCGTGGCCTTGCCGCCGATGCCGACATCGATGCCGGTGATGCGCAGCGGGTTGGCGCTGGCGATCACGCCGTTCTTGTTGTCGTCGTCCACCGTCAGCGAGTTGTCGACGAAGGTGAAGCCGGCCGGCGGGATGTCGACCAGGGTCGCGTTGACCGCGGGCGAATCGCCGACGTTCTCGACCTGCACGGTGTAGCGGACCAGATCGCCGATCTTGACTTCGCGCGTCGCCGAGGTCTTGACCAGACGCAGCACCGGAGCATTGGCGAGCACCGTGATCGTCACCGAGGCGGTCGCACACACCGGGGTCGGCGACGAGGTGTCGCAGACGCGGTAGGTGAAGGTGTCGGTGCCGGCGAAGAACTGGTTCGGCGTGTAGGTGCACGAACCGGCCGCGCAGGTGACGGTGCCGTTGGCCGGCGGGTTGGCGATGGTCACCGAGCCCGGATCCAGCGGCGCGCCGGTCACGCTGTCGTTGCCGATCACGTTGATCGTCACCGGCGTCTGCTGGTTGGTCTGGGCGGTGTCCGGCGTCGCGGTGACCGTGTTCGGCTGCACCGTGACGGTGACCGTGGCGGTCGCGCAGTTGGTCGGATTGAGCTTCTCGCAGATCGTGTAGACGTAGCTGTCGGTGCCGCTGAAGTTGGCGCGCGGCGTGTAGGTGATGGTGCCGTCGGTGTTGACCACCGTGGTGCCGTTGCTCGGATCGGTGCTGACCGTGATCGTGACCAGGTTCGGATCGATCGGCGCGCCGTTGAGCGTGTCGTTGGCGATCACGTTGGTCGTCACCGGGGTGTTCTGCGGGGTCACGCCGGTGCCGCCGGCCGGATCGTCGGTGGCGGTGATGGCCGGCGCGCTCACGGTGATGGTCACCGTGGCGGTGTCGCAGTTGCTCGGGTTCAACACCTCGCACAGCTGGTAGGTGACGGTGTAGGTGCCGGCCGGGGTGCCCGGTGCGACATCCACGCCGCCGTCGGCCTTGACCGTCAGCGGACCGTTGCTGACCGGGGTGACGGTGACGTCGACCGGATTCACCGCGCTGCCGCCGAGGGTGTCGTTGGCGAGCACGTTGATCACGTTGGTGCCGCCGGTGTTGCCGTTAACCGGAGTCGCGACCACGTCGTCCACCGCATCGATCACGGTGGCATTGACGGTGACGCTGACCGTGGCGGTCGAGCAGTTGCTCGGGTTGAGCAGTTCGCAGATCTGGTAGGTCAGCGTGTAGCTGCCGGCCGGCGTGCCGGGCGCGACGTTCACCGCGCCGGTGGCCGGATCCAGGGTGACGCCCGGGTTGCTGGTCGAGACCTGGGTCAGGGCCACGTCGGCCGGGGTGACCGGGTTGCCGTTGAGGGTGTCGTTGACCAGCACGTTGGGCACCGCCACGCCGCCGCTGCGACCGTCCACCGGCGCGCCGGTGTCGTTGGTCGCCACGATCGGCGCCGCGTTGACCGTGACGGTCACGGTGGCGTCGTCGCAGTTAGTCGGGTTGAGCACTTCGCACAGGCGGTACACCAGGGTGTACGTGCCCGCCGGGGTGTTCGGCGCGACATCGACCGCACCGGTGCCGGTGTTGAGGGTGACGCCCGGGTTGGTCGAGGAGACCTGGCTCAGGGTGACGTCGGCCGGAGCGACCGGGTTGCCGTTGAGGGTGTCGTTGCCGCGCACGTCCGCCACCGCGGTACCGCCGGTGCGGCCGTTGACCGGAGCGCCGGTGTCGTCGTTGGCCACGATCGGCGCCGCGTTGACGGTGACGGTCACGGTGGCGTCGTCGCAGTTGCTCGGGTTGAGCACTTCGCACAGGCGGTACACCAGGGTGTACGTGCCGGCCGGAGTGCCCGGAGCGACGTTGACCGCGCCGGTGCCGGTGTCGAGGGTGATGCCCGGGTTGGTCGAGGAGACCTGGCTCAGGGTGACATCGGCCGGGGTGACGACCACACCGTTGAGGGTGTCGTTGCCGCGCACGTCGGTCACCGCGATGCCGCCGGTGCTGCCGTTGACCGGGGTACCGGTGTCGTCCACCGCCACGATCGGCGCGGCGTCGACGGTCACGGTCACGGTGGCGTCGTCGCAGTTGCTCGGGTTGAGCACTTCGCACAGGCGGTACACCAGGGTGTACGTGCCCGCCGGAGTGCCCGGAGCGACGTTGACCGCGCCGGTGCCGGTGTTGAGGGTGATGCCCGGGTTGGTCGACGAGACCTGGCTCAAGGTGACGTCGGCCGCAACGACCGGGTTGCCGTTGAGGGTGTCGTTGCCACGCACGTCGGTCACCGCGATGCCGCCGGTGCTGCCGTTGACCGGAGTACCGGTGTCGTCGGCGGCCACGATCGGCGCGGCGTCGACGGTCACGGTGACAGTGGCGTCGTCGCAGTTGGTCGGGTTCAGCACTTCGCACAGGCGGTACACGAGCGTGTACGTGCCCGCCGGGGTGCCGGCAGCGACAGTCACAGCACCGGTGGTGGTGTTGAGAGTGACGCCCGGGTTGGTGGTCGAGACCTGGCTCAGGGTGACGTCGGCCGCGA
>Ga0209025_1000103_pt1 | contig 228054 bp, 206 predicted proteins | sample AraplaMF_Col_mLB_FD_184256 | JGI IMG/M metagenome (GOLD analysis project Ga0209025, IMG submission 184256) | Arabidopsis root microbial communities from the University of North Carolina, USA - plate scrape MF_Col_mLB (SPAdes) (version 2) | ecosystem: Host-associated > Plants > Roots >...
TCGTCGTGAACGTGGATCGCAAGACCCGCAACATCCAGCTGTCGATCAAGCAGAAGGACATGGTCGACGAGCAAGGCGCCATGGCCAGCCTGAGCCAGCAGTCGGCACGCGAGAACGCGGGCACGACGAGCCTGGGCGCCCTGCTGCGCGCCAAGCTGGACAACAGCGACAAGTAAGCCGTCGCCCGAAGACAGAGCAGGCCCTCGTGGCCTCTCTGTCTTTTTTTTCGCCCCTGCTTTTTGCTTTGACCTATGACCCGCTCTGACCTCGTCGAAGAACTCGCAGCGCGCTTTGCGCAACTCACCCACCGGGATGCCGAATACGCCGTCAAGACCATCCTCGACGCGATGAGCGATGCCCTGGTGCGCGGGCACCGGATCGAGATCCGCGGCTTCGGCAGTTTCTCGGTCAACCGACGTCCGCCGCGCATCGGCCGCAACCCGCGCTCGGGCGAGAGCGTGCAGATTCCCGAGAAGCGCGTGCCGCACTTCAAGCCCGGCAAGGCCTTGCGCGAGGCGGTCGACGCCCGCAGCGCCGAACTCGGCATCAAGACGACGCCGAAGGCCTGAACCCGGTCGCCGGCGGCCCTCCATCGGCGCGGACCGTCCGGCGCAGGTGCAAACGTAGAATCGTCCCGCCAACGGGACCGCGCATGAAATACCTCCTGTGGCTGCTCAAGGCAGCCATTTTTTTTACGCTCTTCGCCTTCGCGCTGAACAACCAGCACGACGCGACCGTCTATTTCTTCTTCGGCACCTACTGGCGCGCGCCGCTGGTGCTGGTCGTGCTGGCCGCCTTCGCGGGCGGCCTCGTGGTGGGCGCGCTCGGCATGCTGCCGGGCTGGTGGAAGCACCGCAGCGCCGCGGCCCAGCTGCCGGCCGTCTCCGCGGGCAATGCCGCCGCCTCCTCCGCCCCGGCCGCCGCGCCGGCGGCAACCCCGGCGCCGACCATCGCCGCCACCGACCTTCCCGCCGTACGCCAACATGGACTTTGATCCCAGCTGGTTGCTGATCAGCCTGCCCGTCGCCTTCGTCCTCGGCTGGCTGGCCTCCCGCTTCGACATCCGCCAGCTCAAGCTCGAGAACCGCCAGGCCCCCAAGGCCTACTTCCGCGGCCTCAACTTCCTGCTCAACGAGCAGCAGGACCAGGCCATCGACGCCTTCATCGAGGCGGTGCAGAACGACCCCGACACGCAGGAGCTGCACTTCGCGCTCGGCAACCTGTTCCGCCGCCGCGGCGAATACCAGCGCGCGGTGCGCGTGCACGAGCACCTGCTCGGCCGCGGCGACCTGAGCCGCAGCGACCGCGAGCGTGCCCAGCATGCGCTGGCGCAGGACTTCCTGCGCGCCGGCCTGCTCGACCGCGCCGAGGCCGCGCTGCAGAAGCTCGAGGGCACGCGCTACGAGAACGAGGCGCGGCTCGCGCTGCTGGCCATCTACGAACGCTCGCGCGAATGGAGCCAGGCCGCCGACGTGGCGCGCAAGCTCGACGAGTCCGACCAGGCCAGCTACGGCACGCGCCGCGCGCACCACCTGTGCGAGCAGGCCGCCGAACAGGTCGGCATGGGCGACCTCGCCGCCGCGCGCCGCCTGCTCGAACAGGCCGTGGCCCAGGCACCGCAGGCGCCGCGCCCCGCCATCGACACCGCGACCCTGCAGCTGCGCAGCGGCGAAGCCGGCGCCGCCTTCGACACCCTGGTGGCGCTGAGCGACACCGCGCCGCTCGCGCTGCCGCTGTATGCCGCCGCGCTGCAGCAGGCGGCCGTGGCCGCGCAGCGCGAGCCCGAGGCGCTCGCGCTGCTGCAGCGGCGCTATGCCGAATCGCCGTCGATCGACGTGCTCGAGGCGCTGATCGCGCTCGGCGGCGCGCCCGCCGGCACCACGCCCGAGGCCGAGGGTGAAGCACCCGTGCCGCGCGACGGCTACATCGCGCACCTCGCGCACCAGCCCTCGCTGGTCGCGGCCTCGCGCTGGCTCGCGGGCGAACGCTTCGAGCACGAGCAGTTCCATCCGCAGGTGCAGCGCGCGCTCGACCAGGCCACGCGGCCGCTGATGCGCTACCGCTGCGCGGCCTGCGGCTTCGAGGCGCACCAGTACTTCTGGCACTGCCCCGGCTGCCAGGCCTGGGACAGCTATCCGCCGCGCCGCGTCGAAGAACTCTGATCGGCCTCGGAGGCGAGACCTTCGATCACCTTGCTGAACAATGGTGGCCGCTGGCGCCCAGCCGTCAACGCCCCGTTCCGAGCCCTCGTTGAGCCGAAGCCGACGTCTTGTCGGCGCATCAAAAGCATCAACGAGGGAGTTCAAACATGTTCAAGAAAATCGTGGCCACGGCCGCCCTGCTGTTCGCTGCCGCATCGTTCGCGGCGGTCGATGTCAACAAGGGCAGCGAAGCCGATCTCGACGGGTTGAAGGGCGTGGGACCCGCGCTTTCCAAACGCATCCTCGACGCGCGCAAGCAGGGCGAGTTCAAGGACTGGGCCGATCTCATGCAGCGCGTGAAGGGCGTGAAGGAGAAGGCCGCGGCCAAGCTCTCGGCCGAAGGCCTGACGGTCAACGGCAAGGCCTACGCGGGCGGCGACGCACCGGCCGCCGCGCCCAAGGCCGGCAAGCCCGCGAAGGTCGCGGCCAAGGAATGACGGGGCACTGACCCCGCGAACGAGCCGCCCTCCGGGGCGGCTTTTTCATGCGCGTCAACCCATGCCGCCACGGTGCCGCCACCGCGCAACACGCAGGGAAAGGCCTCAGCAAGTGGCCCGGAATTTGCACGTATGCTTTTCTTTCGTTTTGCTTTCACTACATCCGGAGCGCGCACATGAATCACAAGTTCGGCCTGGCCCTCGCAGGCCTCACCCTCGGCGCCGCGGCCTTCGCGCAAACCAAGTGGGATCTGCCCACGGCCTACCCGGCCACCAACTACCACACCGAGAACATCACGCAGTTCGCGAAGGACGTGGATGCGGCCACCGGCGGCAAGCTCAAGGTCACGGTGCATGCGAACGCCTCGCTGTTCAAGGCGCCCGAGATCAAGCGCGCGGTGCAAAGCGGCCAGGCACAGGCCGGCGAGATCCTGCTGGCCAACTTCGCCAACGAGAACCCGATCTATGCGCTCGACGGTGTGCCCTTCCTGGCCACCACCTACCCCGAGGCGAAGAAGCTCTACGAAGCCTCCAAGCCCGCGATGGAGAAGCTGCTGGCCGCGCAAGGCATCAAGGTGCTGTTCGTGGTGCCGTGGGCGCCGCAGGGCATCTACTCGAAGAAGGAAGTGAGCTCGGTGGCCGATCTGCGCGGCATCAAGTGGCGCGCCTACAGCCCCGCCACCGCCAAGATCGCCGAACTGATCGGCGCGCAGCCGGTGCAGATCCAGCAGGCCGAGCTCAGCGCGGCCATGGCCACCGGCGTGATCGAGAGCTACATGAGCTCGGGCTCGACCGGCTACGACACCAAGACCTTCGAGCACATCAAGAACTTCTACGACACGCAGGCCTGGATCCCGAAGAACGCGATCCTCGTCAACGCCAAGGCCTTCGACGCGCTCGACGCCACCACCAAGGCCGCCGTCACCAAGGCCGCGGCCGATGCAGAGACGCGCGGCTGGAAGGTCGCGCAGGAGAAGAACGAGGAATACAAGCGCCTGCTCGCCGAGCGCGGCATGAAGATCCACAAGCCCTCGGCCAAGCTCGATGCCGACATGCGCCAGGTCGGCGGCATCATGCAGGCCGACTGGCTCAAGGCCGCGGGCCCCGACGGCCAGGCCATCGTCGACGCGTACAAGAAAAAGTAGCCCGTGCGCAAATTCCTGGACCGCCTCTACGACGGCGCCGGCGCGCTCGGCGCGTTCTGCGTGTTCCTGATCTTCGTGCTGATGATCCTGGCCGGCGTGGGCCGGCAGATGAACTGGCACGTGAGCGGACTCAACGACGTGGTGGCGTGGCTGTGCGCGGCCGCGGCCTTCTTCGCGATGGCCCATGCGTTCCGCCACGGCGACTTCGTGCGCGTCACGCTGCTGCTCGAGGCCGTGCCGCCGAAGACGCGGCGCGTGCTCGACGTCACCTGCCTGCTGATCGCGGCGGTCTCGGTGTCCTACCTGACCTACTGGGCCACCAGCTTCACCTGGGAGAGCTACGAGTTCGCCGAGATGGCCACGGGCCTGGTCGTGATCCCGATCTGGATTCCGCAGTCCACCTTCGTGATCGGCTGCTGGCTGCTGCTGATCGCGATGATCGACGAGCTCGTGGGCGTGCTGCGCGGCGAGAAGCCCAGCTACCAGCGCGCCATCGAAGAGCGCCACGCCGCGGGCGACTTCTCCTCCGACGTCTGAGTCTTCGAACACCCACAACAACACCCAAGACACCCGATGTTCGAAAACCTCTGGATGGGCGCCCTGCTGCTCGGGATCATGCTGCTGCTGCTCGCGGGCGGCGTCTGGATCGCGATGACGCTGGCCATCGTCGGCTGGATCGGCCAGGCCTTCTTCACCAACACGTTGCCCGGCAAGAACCTGTTCTCGGCCTTCTGGGAAAGCAATGCGAGCTGGGAGCTCGCGGCGCTGCCGCTGTTCATCTGGATGGGCGAAATCCTCTTTCGCACCAAGCTCAGCGAAGAGATGTTCGAGGGCCTGCGCCCCTGGCTCAATCGCGTTCCGGGCCGGCTGATGCACACCACCATCCTGGGCTGCGGCGTGTTCGGCTCGGTCTCGGGCTCCTCGGCCGCGACCTGCGCCACCATCGCCAAGGTCGCGCTGCCCGAGCTCAAGCGCCGCGGCTACAACGAGAAGCTCGCCATCGGCTCGCTCGCCACGGCCGGCACGCTCGGCATCCTGATCCCGCCCTCGATCACCATGGTGGTCTATGCGGTGGCGGCCGACGCGTCGATCATCCGCATCTTCCTCGCCGGCTTCCTGCCCGGGTTCCTGCTGATGCTGCTGTTCTCGGGCTACATCGGCTGGTGGAGCCTGCGCAATCCCGACAAGGTGCCGCCGGCCGATCCGCCGACCACCTTCATGGAGAAGATCCGCCTCTCGGGCAACCTGATCCCCTGCGCGCTGCTGATCGTGTTCATCGTCTGGGTGCTGGTCGCGGGCTGGGCCACAGCCACCGAATGCGCGGCCTTCGGCGTGCTCGGTTCGCTGGCCATCGCGGCCTGGGGCCGCAGCCTGACCTGGAAGAACTTCAAGGACGGACTCATGGGTGCCACGCGCACCAGCTGCATGATCATGTTCATCCTCGCGGGCGCGGCCTTCCTCACGAAGACCATGGCCTTCACGGGCATCCCGCGCGAACTGGCCGAATGGGTCGACAGCATGCACCTGTCGCCCTACGCGCTGATCGGGGCGCTGGTCGTGGTCTACCTGGTGCTGGGCACGGCGCTCGACGGCATCTCGATGATCGTGCTGACCAGCGCGGTGGTGCTGCCGATGATCCAGAAGGCCGGCTTCGACCTCGTGTGGTTCGGCATCTTCATCGTGCTGCTGGTCGAGATCGCCGAGGTCACGCCGCCCGTGGGCTTCAACCTCTTCGTGCTGCAGAACATGACGGGCAAGGACAGCAACGTGATCGCCAAGGCGGCGATCCCCTTCTTCTTCTGCCTCGTGCTGTGCATCGCGCTGATCACGCTGTTCCCGAGCATCGTCACCATCCTGCCCGACGTCGTGATGGGCAAGGAGCGCTAGCAGCGCCCGCGGCGGCCTGCGGATAATCGCCGCCATGCTGCTGAACGCCGTCGTCATCTGCCTCGCCGCCTGTGTCGGCGCCCTCCTGCGCTGGGGCTTCGCCCTGTGGCTCAACCCCGGCGGCGTCCTGCCCTGGGGCACGCTGGCGGTGAACCTGATCGGCGGCTACCTGATCGGCGTGGCCATCGGCGTGTTCAGCGGCCTGCCGGACATCAACCCGGCCTGGCGCCTGATGGTGATCACCGGCTTCCTCGGCACCCTCACCACCTTCTCGAGCTTCTCGGCCGAAGTGGTGGGCATGCTGACCGCCGGCCGCGTCGGACTCGCCATGGGCACCGTCGCCCTGCACCTCGGCGGCTCGCTGTGCATGACCTGGCTTGGACTGCGCACCGTGCAGGCCTTCTCGGCCTGATCGCCGGCCCAAAAACCGCCTTATGTCCTGCGGTTATAGATAGGGTCCTCCATAGAGGCGGCCGATAGAATCGACCGCAATGCCCCTCGTCCTGCTCGTCGCACTCCCGTTCCTTGCCAGCGTACTGGCGGCCCTGATGCCGTCGAACGCGCGCAACCGGGAGTCCACGCTCGCGGGGCTGGTCGCGCTGGGCTGCGCGGTGCAGACGGCGTGGCTCTTCCCGCGGCTCGCCAACGGCAACGTGCTGCGCCACGAGATCGAATGGCTGCCCGCGCTGGGCCTGAACCTCGTGTTCCGCATGGACGGCTTCGCCTGGCTGTTCTGCATGCTGGTGCTGGGCATCGGCACGCTGGTGGTGCTCTACGCGCGCTACTACATGTCGGCCTCCGACCCGGTGCCGCGCTTCTTCTCGTTCTTCCTCGCGTTCATGGGCGCGATGATGGGCGTGGTGCTTTCGGGCAACCTGATCCAGATGGTGCTGTTCTGGGAGCTCACCAGCCTGTTCTCCTTCCTGCTGATCGGCTACTGGCACCACCGGCGCGATGCCCGGCGCGGCGCGCGCATGGCGCTCACGGTCACCGGCGCGGGCGGGCTGTGCCTGCTGGCCGGCGTGCTGGTGCTGGGCCGCATCGTCGGCAGCTACGAGCTCGACGTGGTGCTGGCCTCGGGCGACGTGATCCGCGCCCACGCGCTGTACCCGGTGGCGCTGGTGCTGATTCTGCTGGGCGCCTTCACCAAGAGCGCGCAGTTCCCGTTCCACTTCTGGCTGCCGCGCGCCATGGCCGCGCCCACGCCGGTGTCGGCCTACCTGCACTCGGCCACCATGGTGAAGCTCGGCGTGTTCCTGATGGCGCGGCTGTGGCCCGTGCTCTCGGGCACCGAGCAATGGTTCTGGCTGGTGGGCGGCGCGGGCGCCATCACGCTGCTGCTCGGCGGCTTCATCGCGATGTTCCAGCGCGACCTGAAGGCGCTGCTGGCCTACTCGACCATCTCGCACCTCGGCCTCATCACCCTGCTGCTGGGCCTCAACAGCCCGCTCGCGGCGGTGGCGGCGGTGTTCCATGTCATGAACCACGCGACCTTCAAGGCCTCGCTCTTCATGGCCGCCGGCATCATCGACCACGAGACCGGCACGCGCGACATCCGCAAGCTCAGCGGCCTGATGCGGCTGATGCCGATCACCGGCACGCTGGCCATCATCGCGAGCGCCTCGATGGCCGGCGTGCCGCTGCTCAACGGCTTCCTCTCGAAGGAGATGTTCTTCGCCGAGACCGTGTTCATCCAGGCCACGCCCTGGGTCGACTTCAGCCTGCCGCTGATCGCCACGCTGGCCGGCATCTTCAGCGTGGCCTATTCGGCGCGCTTCGTGTTCGACGTGTTCTTCGGCGCGCCCTGCGGCAACGAGGTGCCCAAGCCGCCGCACGAGCCGCCGCACTGGATGCGCGTGCCGGTCGAGCTGCTGGTGCTGATCTGCCTGGTGGTGGGCGTGGCGCCGGCCTGGTCGGTCGGCCCGATGCTCGCGGCCGCGGCGGCGCCCGTGGTCGGCGGCATCCTGCCCGAGTACAGCCTGGCCGTGTGGCACGGCTTCAACCTGCCGCTCCTGATGAGCTTCGTCGCCCTGGCGGGCGGCGCGGGCCTCTACCTGCTGCAGCGCCGCCAGCGCGCGGCCGGCGGCCTCGAGAACACGCCGCTCTTGCACCGCTTCGACGGCCAGGTGATCTTCGAGCACCTGATCGCGCTGCTGAGCGAGGCCGGCCGGCGCAGCCGCCGCCTGTTCGGCACGCGCCGCATGCAGACCCAGTTGCTGCTGCTCGTGGTGGTGGCCGTGGCCGGCGCCTTCGCCGCGCTCAAGCAGACACCCGCGGCCGCCGGCACGCGCGAGCTGCTGCCCTTCTCGCCGATGTTCGCCATGACCTGGCTGATCGGCGGCGTCTGCGCCCTGGCCGCCGCCTGGCAGGCCAAGTTCCACCGGCTCGCCGCATTGATGCTGGCCGCGGGCGCGGGCCTGGTCTCGTGCGTCACCTACATCTGGTTCTCGGCGCCCGACCTCGCGCTCACGCAATTGGTGGTCGAGGCCGTGACCACGGTGCTGATCCTGCTCGGGCTGCGCTGGCTGCCGATGCGCAGCAAGGACGCGGTGCAGACCGCGAGCGCGCGGCTGCGCCCCTGGGGCCGGCGCGGCCGCGACCTGCTGGTGGCCACCGTCGCGGGCTGTGGCATGGCGGCACTGGCCTGGGCCATGATGACGCGCACCTTCCCGCAGAGCATCTCGCCCTTCTTCCTCGAGCGCGCGCTCAGCGAGGGCGGCGGCACCAACGTGGTCAACGTGATGCTGGTCGACTTCCGCGGCTTCGACACCTTCGGCGAGATCACCGTGCTCGGCGTGGTGGCGCTCACCGTCTATGCGCTGCTGCGCCGCTTCCGGCCCGCGGTCGAATCGATGGCGCTGCCGCCGCAGCAGCGCGCCCAGGCCGACGACGGCAGCAGCGACCTGCTGAACCCGCGCCGCGCCAAGGACACCGCCGTCGGCTACCTGATGGTGCCCGCGGTGCTGGTGCGCCTGCTGCTGCCGCTGTCGGTGCTGGTGGCTGTCTATCTCTTCATGCGCGGCCACAACGCGCCGGGCGGCGGCTTCGTCGCGGGGCTGGTGATGTCGGTGGCGCTGGTGCTGCAGTTCATCGTCTCGGGCACCGAGTGGGTGGAGGAACACCTGCGTATCTACCCGCGCCGCTGGATCGCCATCGGCCTGCTGTTCGCGCTCGGTACCGGCAGCGGCGCTGTCTTCTTCGGCTACCCCTTCCTGACCACGCACACCGCCCACCTGCACCTGCCGGTGCTCGGCGACATCCACGTGCCCAGCGCCCTGTTCTTCGACATCGGCGTGTTCGCGCTGGTGCTCGGTGCCACCATGCTGATCCTCACCGCGCTCGCGCACCAGTCGGTGCGCAGCCATCGCTGGGCCGACGAGCAGGCCGAACAATGACCACCCCCGTTGCTTGCTCACTTCGTGTAGCCGCCTCCCCCCTCAAGGGGGCAACACCAGCGGCCCGGCAAAGCCGGTTCCGCGGTGTTCCCCGCAAAAAGCGGAAGGCCGTGTTGCGCGGGGCATCATCGATCCGGCTTTGCCGGGCGATCGATGCCGCCCCCGGTAGGGGGTTGGCGAAGCGACACGAAGTGCGCGCAGCCTGGGGGGGAGCCTAGTATGGAAATCGTGCTCGCCCTCGCGATCGGCGTGCTGACCGGCTCGGGTGTCTACCTGCTGCTGCGTCCGCGCACCTTCCAGGTCATCATGGGCCTGACCCTGATCTCGTACGCGGTCAATCTCTTCATCTTCAGCATGGGCCGGCTCAAGGTCGACAGCGAGCCGGTGCTGATCCCCGGCTTCGCGGCCACGCTGGCCAACACGGCCGATCCGATGCCGCAGGCGCTGGTGCTCACCGCGATCGTGATCGGCTTCGCGATGACCGCGCTGTTCCTGGTGGTGCTGCTGGCCTCGCGCGGCCTGACCGGCACCGACCACGTGGACGGCGAGGAACGCCAGGAACAGGAAGAGGCGCGCGAATGACCGAGCTCTTCCGCCTGCTCGACCAGCTGCTCGAGATCAGCATGCCGCACCTGGTGGCGGTGCCGATCCTGGTGCCGATGCTCACGGCCGCGCTGATGCTGCTGCTGGGCGAGCAGCGCCGCCGCACCAAGTCCTTCCTCAGCGTGGTCTCGGGCCTGGTGGGCCTCATGGCCGCGCTCGCGCTGCTGCGCTGGGTCAATGCGGCCGACACCGGCGGCGGCCCGGGCTCGATCGGCGTCTATCTGCCGGGCAACTGGCGCGCGCCCTTCGGCATCGTGCTGGTGGCCGACCGGCTCTCGACCATGATGGTGGCGCTGACCGGCGTGATCGCCTTCGCCGCCTCGATCTATTCCACCTCGCGCTGGGACCGCGCGGGCGTGCACTTCCATCCGCTGCTGCAGCTGCAGCTCATGGGCCTGAACGGCGCCTTCCTCACCGGCGACCTGTTCAACCTGTTCGTGTTCTTCGAGGTCATGCTGGCCGCCTCCTACGGCCTGCTGCTGCACGGCTCGGGCCGGCTGCGGGTGCAGGCCGGGCTGCACTACATCGCGATCAACCTCGCCGCCTCCTCGCTGTTCCTGATCGGCGCGGCCATGCTGTATGGCGCCACCGGCACGCTCAACATGGCCGACCTGGGGCTGCGCATCGCCCAGCTCGCGCCCGGCGACCGCGGCCTGGTGCACGCGGCCGCGGCCATTTTGTTCACCGCATTCTTCGCCAAGGCCGGGGCCTGGCCGCTCAACTTCTGGCTGGTGCCGGCCTACAGCGCCGCCGTGTCGCCGGTGGGCGCGGTGTTCGCGCTGCTCACCAAGCTCGGCGTCTACACCGTGCTGCGGCTGTGGACCGTGCTGTTCGCGCCCGACACCGGCGCCTCGGCCGAGTTCGGCCAGGTGGTGCTGATCGGCGCCGGCCTCGCCACCCTGTTCGTCGCGGCTATCGGCATCGTCGGCACGCAGCGGCTGTCGAACCTCGCGGGCTTCAGCGTGCTGATCTCGGCCGGCACGCTGCTCACCGCCGTCGGGCTGGGCCAGCCCGATGTCTGGGCCGGCGCGCTGTTCTACCTGCTGAGTTCCACCCTCGCGGTGGCCGCCTTCTTCCTCTTGATCGACATGATCGAGCGCTGGCGCAACGCCGGCATGAGCGTGGCGCCGCACGAGGCCGCGGGCAACGCGCCCTTCCTGGCCGAGGACCTGCGCGCGCTCGACGACGTGAACCTCGACGACAACGCGCAGGCGCTCTACGGCCGCGCCATCCCGGCCGGCGTGGCCTTCCTGGGCCTGAGCTTCATGATCTGCACGCTGCTGCTCACTGGCCTGCCGCCGCTGTCGGGCTTCGTCGGCAAGTTCGCGATGCTGTCGGGGCTGATGGGCAGCGCCAGCGCGCTCACCGCCGCCGACTGGGCCTTCCTCGTGCTGCTGATCGCCTCGGGCTTCCTCGCGCTGATCGCGCTGACGCGCACCGGCATCCGCCATTTCTGGACCCAGCCGCATGCCAACCTGCCTTCGCTGCCCGCGCTCGAGGTGCTGCCGGTGGCCGGGCTGATCGCCGCCTGCATCGCGCTCACCGTCTGGTCCGAGCCGGTGCTGCGCCACGCGATGGCCACCGCCGAGGGCCTGCGCACGCCGAGCGCCTACCGCGAAGCGGTGATGGGCGCGCGGCAGGTGCCGAACCCGGTGCCCGCTGCTGCCAAGGGCGATACGAAGGCCGGCACGCCATGAAGCGCCTGATCCCGTCCCCGCCGCTGTCGGTCGCGCTGCTCGTCGTCTGGCTGCTGCTCAACCAGTCGCTCGAGGCCAGCACGCTGGTGTCGGGCCTGCTGCTGGCCGTCGCCGTGCCGCTGTTGACCAAGGGCCTGCGGCCCGCCACCGTGCGCATGCGCCGGCCCGGCGTGGCGCTGCGGCTGGCCGGCGTCGTGCTCTACGACATGTCGCTGTCGGTGTTCGCGGTCGCGCGCGCCCTGCTCACGCGGCGCAGCGACCAGATCCATTCCGAGTTCCTGCGCATACCGCTCGACCTGCGCGACCCCAACGGCCTCGCCGTGCTCGCGATGATCATGTGCCTCACGCCCGGCACCGCCTGGGGCGAGGTGGCCTTCGACCGCAGCACCCTGCTGATCCACGTCTTCGACCTCGACGACGAGGCGGCCTTCATCGCCCAGATCAAGAGCCGCTACGAACGTCCGCTGATGGAGATCTTCGAATCATGACGCCCATCCTCTTCTGGTCGCTCAAGTTCGCGCTGTTCCTGCTCGCGGTGGCGATGCTGTGCGCCGTCGCGCGCCTCTTGATCGGCCCCACCGCGCAGGACCGCGTGATGGCGCTCGACTGCCTCTACATCAACGGCATGCTGATGATGCTGACGCTGGGCATCGTCTACGCGAGCGACGTCTACTTCGGCGCCGCGATGCTGATCGCGCTGTTCGGCTTCGTCAGCTCGACGGCGATGGCCAAGTTCCTGCTGCGCGGGGAGGTGATCGAATGAGCGATTTCATCGTGGGCCCGCTGCCCTTGTGGGCCGAGGTCGTCACCGGCGTGTTCGCGGTGCTGGGCGCGGCCTTCGCGGCCATCGGCTCCTTCGGCCTGGTGCGGCTGCCGAGCTTCTTCCGCCGCATCCACGCGCCCACCCTGGGCGCCACCGGCGGCGTGTGGTCGATGATGGTCGCGACCATCGTCTACTTCTCGGTGCAGAGCCACAGCCTGTTCCTGCACGCGACCCTGATCGCGTTGTTCGTGGCGCTCACCACGCCCGTCACCACCATCTTCCTGATGCGCGCCGCGCTGTTCCGCGAACGGCAGAAGCACGGCGACGTGCCGCCGCCCGCGCCTTCGGACCAGGCGCCGATCCCGCCCTACCAAGGCTGAAGGCCCGCGGGCGCGCAAGGCACTCAGGGCGCCATGCGCACGTTCTTGTCGAGGAAGTCGTTGCTGAACAGCAGCGCGGGGTCGTAGGGCTTCTCGATGCCGATCAGCGACGAGACCAGCTCGTAGTCGGCCTTCACGCGCGCGCCATCGAAGGCGCCGAGCGCCACCTTGGTGGTGGTGTCGTCGCGCATCAGCTGCTTGATGCGTTCCCACTGGTCGCGCTGGTTGTCGGGCGACAGGCCGCTCACGCTCGCGGTCAGCGCCTGCAGGCAGGGCGCGAAGTCCTTCACGCAGGCCTCGTAGGCGCGCTGCGTGACGGCGACGAACTTCTTCACCTGCTCGGGCTTCTTCGCGAGGTAGGCGCCGTTGACGATCAGCGAGTTGCCGTAGACGTTCACGCCCGCGCCGCGCCAGGGCTGGAAGCCGAGGTCGTCTCCGAACTCGCGCACCTTGAGGTCGTGCTCGTTGTAGAAGTCGCTGATGATGTCGACCGACTTGCTCTTGAGCGCCGCCACCTTGGCCTGCGGGCTCACGTTGACGAAGCTCACGCTGGCCGGATCGAGCCCGGCCTTCTTCGCGAAGGCCGGCCACATCAGGCGCGCGGCGTCGCCCGGCGGGTTGCCGATCTTGCGGCCCGCGAAGTCCTTCGGCCCCTGGATGCCCGAGGACTTGAGCCAGTAGAAGCCCTGCGGGCTGTTGGCGTAGATCACCATCAGCGCCTTCACGTCGGCGCCCTTGCCGCGGGCCTGGATGGTGGTCGGCAGGTCGGAGATGCCGAGCTCGCTGCCGCCCGTGCCCACGCGCTGCGCCGACACGGCCGAGCCCTTGCCGGCCTCGATGTTGAGGTCGATGCCGGCCTCCGAATACCAGCCCTTGGACTTCGCGTAGTAGAGCGGCGCATGGTCCGCCGTGGGCGTCCAGTTGAGCATCAGGCTCATGGAATCGGCGGCGAATGCCGCGGGGCCCTGCAGCGCGAGAACGGCGGCGGCGCCAGCCACCGACAACAGCTTTTTCATGCAGCTCACTCCAAAAGAAGGTACAAACAGATCCTGAAATTCATATTACCAACTGTTTGGTTGATAGGCAATCGAAGCCTTCCCGCCCTGGAGACAGAATCCGACCATGCCTTCCGCCACCTCCCGCAAGTCCGCCGCCGCACCCGCCGCCACACCAGCAGCCCCCGTCGCCACGCGCCGCGAGCGCGACCCCGTCGCCGCCAAGCAGGCGCTGATCGCCGCCGCGGTCGCCGAGTTCGCGACCAAGGGCTTCGCGGGCGCGCGCGTCGACGAGATCGCCTCCGCCGCGGGCGTGAACAAGCAGCTCGTCTACCACTACTTCGAGAGCAAGCAGGGGCTGTACCTGGTGGCGCTCGAATCGGTCTATGCCGAGATCCGCGAGAAGGAACAGAAGCTCGAGCTCGGTGCGCTCGAGCCGCGCGAGGCGATGGCGCAGCTGGTGGCCTTCTCCTTCGACTACCTGGCCGAGCATCCCGAGTTCATCGCCATGCTGGCCGACGAGAACCGCAACCGCGGCGAGCACCTGCACGAGTCGGAGCGGCTGCAGAAGATGCACTCGCCCTTCATCGAGATGCTCGAGGCCACGCTCGAGCGCGGCGTGGCCGCGGGCGTGTTCCGCGCCGACTTCGACGCGATCAACCTCTACATCTCGATCGCCGGCATCTCCTACTTCTTCTTCTCGAACAACCACACGCTGTCGGCCATCTTCGGCACGCCGCTCGACGCGCGCGGCGCGCTGCTCAAGCGCCGGCGCCACGTGATCGAGTTCGCGCTCAACGCGCTGCGGCCCTGAGTGCCCGCGGCCCTCGCGCCGCTTTTTATCAACTGGTTGGTTGACTCGATCGGCCAGCCTCCCTATGATCCGCCGCATTGTTTCCTTCCACAGGAATTGAGATGACGGCATCCGACGGCGCCTCCCCGCCCACCGCAAGCTCCGCGCCGCTGTCCGGCGAACGCCCCGCCTGGCAGCGCTGGGCCGTGGTGGTCGCGGTGCACGTCGCGGCCGTGCTGCTGTGGGAGTTCGCGGTGCGCGCCTTCCAGATCCAGCCCTTCGTGCTGCCGGCGCCATCGAAGGTGCTCGCCACGCTGGCCAATCCGCAGCACGCCTGGCTCATGAACACCGGCGTGACCGCGCTCGAGGTGTTCGGCGGCTACGTGCTGGGCCTGGTGCTCGGCATCCTCTGCGCGCTGCTGTTCGTCACCAGCCGGCGGCTGATGCTGGTGGCCTTCCCGCTGCTGGTCACGCTCAACATGATCCCGAAGGTGGCGATGGGCCCGCTGGTGATCGTGTGGTTCAGCTACGGCATCGGGCCGAACATCCTGATCACCTTCAGCCTGTGCTTCTTCCCGATCCTGCTGACCACGATCCGCGGGCTCAACGAGACCGAGCCCGAGCTGCTCGACCTGGTGCGCGCGCTCAAGGGCTCGCGCTGGCAGCTGTTCCGCTACATCCAGCTGCCGGGCTCGCTGCCCTACGTGTTCTCGGGCATGAAGGTCGCCACCATCCTCGCGGTCGCGGGTGCGGTGGTGGGCGAGTTCATCGCGTCGGAGCGCGGCCTGGGCTACCTGATGATCCAGGTGCAGGCCTCGCTCGACACCCCCGCGGTCTTCATGGCCGTGCTCCTCATCACCGGCCTGGGCGTGCTGCTCTACCTGCTGGTGCTGCTGCTGGAGCGCCTCTTCATCACCCAGGACGCCCGAATCCAATGAACACCACCACGCCCGTGCTCGACGACCTCCCCTTCCCCGAACGCTTCGACACCGAGGCCGCGCTCGAGGACTACCTCGCCACGCCCTCGCGCGACCTGCTGCGCGACATGGCGCGCATCGACGGCGACCTGATGGTGCTCGGCGTCGGCGGCAAGATGGGCCCGACGCTCGCGCGACTGGCGAAGAACGCGATGCCGGGCCGGCGCGTGATCGCGGTGGCGCGCTTCAGCGAGGCCGGCGTGCGCGAGGCGCTCGAGGCGCACGGCATCGAGACCCTGGCCTGCGACCTGCTCGACGCCGAGGCGATCGCGAAGCTGCCGCGCACGCCCAACGTGGTCTTCATGGCCGGGCGCAAGTTCGGCGCCGATGCCGACAACCCGCTGACCTGGGCCATGAACGCGCACGTGCCGGCGCTGGTGGCGCAGCACTTCAGCGGCTCGCGCATCGTGGCCTTCTCCACCGCCTGCGTCTATCCCTTCGTGCCGGTGATCGGCCAGGGCGCGCACGAGAGCGAGGCGCCCAATCCGCCCGGCGAGTACGCCAACTCCTGCGTGGGCCGCGAGCGCATGTTCGAGTACTTCTCGCAGCGCCACGGAACGCCGGGCCGGCTGTTCCGCCTGAGCTACGCCATCGACCTGCGCTACGGCGTGCTGGCCGACGTGGCCGGCAAGGTCTGGCGCGGCGAGCCGGTGGACGTGACCATGGGCCACGTCAACGTGATCTGGCAGGGCGACGCCAACGCGCAGGCGCTGCGCTGCCTCGCGGCCGCGACGGTGCCGACCTCGCCGCTCAACGTGAGCGGCCCCGAGACCACCTCGATCCGCTGGCTGGCCGAGGAGTTCGGCCGCCGCTTCGGCAAGCCGGTGCAGATCGCGGGCAGCGAAGCGCCCACCGCCTGGCTCATGAACACCGGCGAGGCCGAGCGACTGTTCGGCTATCCGCGCGTGCCGCTGTCGCAGCTCGTGGGCTGGGTCGCCGACTGGATCGCGCGCGAGCAGCGCCAGTACGGCAAGCCGACCAAGTTCGAATCGCGCGACGGCAAGTACTGAGGGAAGACACCGTGCCCGCCACCGCCCCCGTCGAAACGCTGGACGCGCTCTCGCCGCGCGACCTGCCGCAGCTGGACGCGCTGGTCGCGGCCAGCGGCTGGAACCAGCTCGCGGCGGACTGGCGGCTGTTCGAGCGGCTCGGCAGCGTGCATGCGATACGCGACGGCGAAGGCAGCATCGTCGCCAGCGGCGCGGTGCTGCCGCTGGAGCGCGCGGCCGACGCGCCGCGCAAAGATCCCGGCGCCGCCTGGATCAGCATGATCCTCGTGACGCCCGCCGCGCGCGGGCAGGGCCTGGGCCGCGCGGTGTTCGCGCACTGCCTCGAGCGCGTGCGCGCGCAGGGCCGCGTCGCGATGCTCGATGCCACGCCGCAGGGCGAGCCGCTCTATGCGAGCTTCGGTTTCGCACCGCTGTGGCGGCTCACGCGCTGGCGCCGCGAGGCACTCGCGCAGGCGGCCGATCCGGCGCCGGTCGACCGGCCCCATGCCGCACCGCTCGCCGCGCTCGACACCGAGGCCCTGGGCCTCGCCCGCCCCCAGGTGCTCGCCGACCTGCTCGCGCGCACCGGCAGCCGCTGCGTGCGCGATGGCCGCGCCTTCGCCGTCGTGCGCGAGGGCCGGGTCGCCCATCACATCGGCCCGCTGCTCGCGGCCGACGAAGCCCATGCCCGCGCGCTGCTGCCGCGCGCGCTCGCCGGCCTCGCGGGCCCGGTGCTGATCGACGTGCCCGACGGCCGCGCGCAACTCGCGCAGGCACTGCGCGCCGCGGGCTTCGAACCCCAGCGCGGCTTCGCGCGCATGGCGCTGCCGCCCGCGGGCACGGCGGCGTCGGCCGGTCATCCCTCGTTCATCCACGCCATTGCCGGCCCCGAGTTCGGCTGAGGACTTCGCACATGCCATTGAACCGCTCCGACCTGCCCGCCGACGTGCTCGCGCTGCTCGCCAAGGGCACCGTGATCCCGGCCCATCCGCTCGCGCTCGATGCCGAACGGCGCTTCGACCGCCGGCGCCAGCGCGCGCTGACGCGCTACTACGTCGATGCCGGCGCGGGCGGGCTCGCGGTCGGCGTGCACACCACGCAGTTCGCGATCCGCGAGCGCGGCCTCTATGCCGAGGTGCTCGAGGCCGCGATGGCCGACCGCCTGGCCTGGAGCGACCGGCCGATGGCGATGATCGCCGGCCTCTGCGGCCCGACCGCGCAGGCGAGCGCCGAGGCCCGCACCGCCGTCTCGCTCGGCTACCACGCGGGCCTCTTGAGCCTGGCCGCGCTGGCCGGCGCCTCGGAAGACGCGCTGATCGCCCACTGCGAGGCGGTGGCGCAGGAGATCCCGTTGATCGGCTTCTACCTGCAGACCGTGGTCGGCGGCCCGGTGCTGTCGAGCGACTTCTGGCGCCGCTTCGCCTCGATCCCGAACGTGCTCGCGATCAAGGTCGCGCCCTTCAACCGCTACCGCACCATCGACGTGGTGCGCGGCGTGGTCGAGGCGCGCGCCGAGGAGCGCGTGTTCCTCTACACCGGCAACGACGACCACATCGTGCTCGACCTCGCCCTGCCCTTCGCGGCCATGCGCGACGGCGCGCCGGTGCAGGTGCGCTTTCGCGGCGGGCTGCTGGGCCACTGGTCGGTGTGGACCGCGGGCGCGGTGCAGCTGCTCGCGCGCATCCAGGCCGAGCTGGCCGCCGGCCAAGGCAACCTGAGCCCCGAGCTGCTCGCGCTCGATGCACGCGTGACCGACTGCAACGCCGCCTTCTTCGACGTGGCGAACAACTTCCACGGCTGCATCGCGGGCTGCCACGAGGTGCTGCGGCGCCAGGGCCTGCTCGAGGGCATCTGGTGCCTCGACCCAGCCGAGGGCCTGGGCGCGGGCCAATCGGCCGAGATCGACCGCGTGTACGCCGCGCACGGCGACCTCGCCGACGATGCCTTCGTGCGCGACAACCTCGCACGGTGGCTCGCATGACCGAGGCTGTCGTCCGCACGGGAGCCCGCGCCGAAGTCGAGGCGCCGCTGATCCGCATGCGCGGCCTGCGCAAGGTCTACCGCCGCCGCGACCAGGAGTTCCTCGCGGTCTCCGACGTCACGATGGACATCCACGCGGGCGACATGGTGTCGCTGGTCGGCCCCTCGGGCTGCGGCAAGTCGACGCTGCTGAAGATCCTCGCCGGGCTGCACGGCCACGACGGCGGCACGCTGGAGATCGGCGGCGGCCAGGCCTTCGAGCCGGGCCGCGACGTGGGCATGGTGTTCCAGCAGCCGCTGCTCTTGAAGTGGCGCACCATCCTCGAGAACGTGCTGCTGCCGGCCGACATCCTCGGCCTCGACCGCAAGGCCGCGACGCAACGCGCGCACGAGCTGCTCGAGATGGTCGGCCTCGCGGGCTTCGCCGACAAGCGGCCCTACGAGCTCTCGGGCGGCATGCAGCAGCGCGCCGCGATCGCGCGCGCGCTGATCCACGAACCCAAGCTGGTGCTGATGGACGAACCCTTCGGCGCGCTCGATGCGCTCACGCGCGAGAAGATGAACCTCGAGATGCTGCGGATCTGGGAGCGCAGCCGCACCACCTTCGTGGTGGTCACGCACAGCATCCAGGAGGCGGTGTTCCTCGGCTCGCACTGCGCGGTGCTCACTGCGGGGCCGGCGCGCATGGCCGACTTCTTTCCGATCGAGCTGCCCGCGCCGCGCACGCTGCACATCAAGACCAGCGCCGAGTTCGGCCTCTACGTGCGGCGCATCTACGACCTGCTCGGGGTCGAGTAGCCCCTGCGGCTCAGGCCGGCAGCAGCCGTTCCTTGGCGCGCGCCACTTCCATCTCGCGCGGCAGCGGCACGGCGTTCTTCACCGCGAGGATCTCCGCCATCACGCTGACCGCGATCTCGGGCGGCGTCTTGCTGCCGATGTAGATGCCGATCGGTCCGCGCAGCCGCGCCAGCGATTCGGTGGTCTGGTCGAAGTGCTCGATCATGCGGTCGCGCCGCGCGTCGGCATTGCGGCGCGAACCGATGGCGCCGACGTAGAAGGCGTCGCTCTGCAGCGCCTCGAGCAGCGCGAGGTCGTCGAGCTTCGGGTCGTGCGTGAGCGCCACCACGCAGCTGCGGCGGTCGGGCCGGAAGGCCAGCACCGCGTCGTCGGGCATCTCGGTGGTGATCTGCACTCCGGGCAGCGACCAGGCGGTGCGGTACTCGGCGCGCGGATCGCACAGCGTGACCGCGAAGCCGCTGAACTTGGCCATGGTCGCGAGGTACTCGGCGAGCTGGCCGGCGCCGATCAAGAGCATGCGGTACTCGGGGCCGAAGGTGTTGGCGAGCTCGGTGTCGTTGACCGTGAGTTCGTCGGGCGCCTTGGCCTCCTCGAGCCGCACCACGCCCGTGGCCAGCTCGACGGTGCGCCGCATCAGCCGGCCCTGCTCGAGCTGCGACACCAGCGTGTCGAGCGCCCCCGCGTCGGGCGCGTACTCGAGCAGCAGCTCGAGCGTGCCGCCGCAGGGCAGGCCGAAGCGGTGCGCCTCGTCGGCCGTGATGCCGTACTTCACCAGCGCGGGCGGCGCGCCCAGCGGCACCTCCTCGGCCTGGCCGTGGGCATGGCTGTAGCGCGCGATCAGGTCGTCCTCGATGCAGCCGCCCGAGACCGACCCGACCACCGCGCCGTCTTCGGCCAGCGCCATGATCGAGCCCACGGGCCGCGGCGACGAGCCCCAGGTGCGCACCACCGTGGTCAGCAGCGCGCGCTTGCCGGCACGCCGCCAGTCGCGCAGCGTGCGCAGCACCATCACGTCGAGGTTTTCCATCGCGTCTTCTTTCGTGGGAGCCGGAGCCTGGCGACGGTCTCAGCCGCCGCTGGAGTCGCCGCCCGGGCCGGGCTCGGCGTCCTTGTCCGATTTCTTGCCGAGGCCGATCTTCTTCATGAAGCCGGCCACCGCGCCGGTCTTCTCGGCGGCAGCTTCCGCATTCTCGGGCGCGGCCGCCGGCGGCGGGCCGTAGCGGCTTTGCATTTCGGCTTCGAAGCGCTTGAAGAAATCGTCGGCCGTGGACTTGGCCGCGCCGTCGATTAGGCGCTGGCCGAGCTGGGCGATCTTGCCGCCGACCTGGGCCTGCACGGTGTAGTCGAGCTCGCAGCCGACCGCGGCGGCGGCGGGCGCGCTCTCCGCGCCCTCGGCCACCGGGGCGTCCGCGGGCGCCGCCGCCGGCGCGGCATCGGCCAGCGGCCGCAATGTCACGCTCGACGAGCCCTTGGCGAAGCCGGCCACGCCGCCCTGCCCTTCGAAGCTGAGCTTGTAGCCGTCGGGCGCGACGATGTCCGAGAGCATCACCTTGCCGCTGAACTTGGCCGACACCGGGCCGATCTTGACCGCGAGGCCCACGCTGTAGGTGTTCTCGCCCGTCAGCTCGAACTTGTCGCAGCCGGGAATGCACTTCTTGAGCGTTTCCGGGTCGTTGAGCGCCTCCCAGGCCTGTTGCTGGGTGATGGCGAGCCGGCGGTTACCGAGCATTTCCATGGTGGTCTTTCCTTCTTGTGATCCTGTCCCGTCGCGGTCGGGAGAACGCTAGCGCCCCGACCGCATCAGCGCCGCGAGACTCGCGGCCAGCTGTTCGAGCGCGCTGAGATTGTGAACCGCGAGCATCGCGTCCGCATGGCGGTGCAGCACGCCGGCCCCACGCGCCAAAGGGGCGTAGCCCTCGAAGCGCAGCAGCGGGTTGAGCCACAGCAGCCGGCGCGAATGGCGCTTGAGCCACTGCAGTTCCTGCGCGAGCTGGGCCGGCTCGCCGGTGTCGAGCCCGTCGCTGATGACCAGCACCAGCGTGCGGCGGCCGGTCAGCCGGCGCGCATGGCGCTGGCGCAGCTCGGCCAGCGAGCTGCCGAGCCGCGTGCCGCCCGCGAAATCGTCGATGGCGAGGCTGGCCGTGGCCAGCATGTCGTCGGTGTCGGCCAGCCGGAAGGCCGGCGTGAGGTCGGTCAGCCCGGTGCCGAAGGCGAACACGTCGCGCCGACCCGCGCGCCGCGTGGCCGCGTGCAGGAAGGCCAGCAGCAGCCGCGCATAGCGCTCCATCGAGCCCGAGACGTCGACCAGCACCAAGAGCGGCAGCGGCTGTTCGCGCCGCGCCAGCCGCGGCAGTCGCAGCATCTCGCCGCCGGTGCGCGCCGCCTCGCGCAGCACGCCGGGCCAGTGCATGCGCGCATAGCGGCCGCTCTCGCCGGCCGGGCGCAGGCGCCGCGTCGGCAGCCGCGGCACGGGCAGCGAGATGTCGCGCGCGAGCCGCTCGACCAGCCGGTATTCGGCCGCGCCCAGCGCATTGAAATCGGCATGGTGCAGCCGCTGGCGGTCGCTCGAGGTCATGGCGGCGTCGAACTCGACCTCCTTGTCGGGCAAGGCGGCCAGTGGCGGCTTGTGCGGATCGCGCGGCGCGGCCAGCGCCTCGCGCACGCGCGGCCGGCGCTTCGAGGGCTCGGCCTTGCCCTCGGCGCTCGGCAGCATCTGCGCGAGCAGCTTGTTGGCGAGCTCGGGGTCGCGAAACCAGGCGTCGAACAGCTCGCGGAACACCAGCCGGTCCTGCTCGCGGCTGACCATCACGGCCTCGAGCGCGGCGCTCAGGTCGAGCCGGCGCTCGACACCGACCAGCGTGGCGGCCTCCTCGGCCAGCGCGATGCGCGCGGCGTCGGTGCGCACGCCCGCGCGGCGCAGCGCCCGGCCGAAGGCGGCGATGTTGCCGGCCAGCTTGCCGGTGCGGGCGTCGCCTAGTTGCTGCATCGCGGCCTCATCTCACGCGCCGGCCTGCTCCGGTTCCGGCTTCAGCAGCTCGCTCGCCAGCTCGCGCGTCAGCGCCGCCACGTCGTCGCGCTGCTTGAACAGGATGCCGGCGGTGTCGGACACCACCTCGGGATCGAGCTCGACCGTGTCGAGCGCGATCAGGGCGCGCGCCCACTCCACGCTCTCGGCAATGCCGGGTGCGCGCTGGAACGCGTTGACGAAGGGCGCGCTGCGCAGGCGGGCGGCGAAGTCGGCCACCTGCGCCGACAGCTTCTCGCCCACGCCCGGCACCTGGGCGCGCACGATGGCCAGCTCGCGCTCGCGCTCGGGATAGTCGAGCCAGTGGTAGAGGCAGCGCCGCTTCACGGCGTCGTTGAGTTCGCGCGTGCGGTTGCTCGTGAGGATGGTGACCGGCGCCACCTCGGCGCGGATGGTGCCGAGCTCGGGAATGCTGACCTGGTACTCGCCGAGGTACTCGAGCAGGAAGGCCTCGAAGGGCTCGTCGGCGCGGTCGACCTCGTCGATCAGCAGCACCGCGCCCGGGGCCGGCGCCTGCAGCGCCTGCAGCAGCGGGCGGCGGATCAGGTAGTGCGGCTGGTAGACCTCGGCCTCGACGTCGCGCACCGCGCCCGAAGCCTCGACCGCGCGCATGTGCAAGAGCTGCGCGGCGTAGTTCCATTCGTAGAGCGCCTCGCGCTGCTCGAGGCCGTCGTAGCACTGCAGTCGCAGCAGCTCGCGCTGCAGCGCCTTCGCCAGCGCCTTCGCGAGTTCGGTCTTGCCCACGCCGGGCTCGCCCTCGAGCAGCAGCGGACGCTGGAGCTTCAGCGCGAGGAACACGGCGGTCGCGAGCCGGCGGTCGGCGTAGTAGCCGGCGCGCAGCAGGCCGTCGGTGAGGGAGTCGATGGTCTCGAAGGTCATGGCCTAGGGTAATGCACGGCCGCAGGGAGGACGCCGGGAAGCGGACATCCGGACGCAGAGGACGCGAAGGTTTCGCGAAGGGCGCGAAAGGGAAACCGAAAAACTTCTTCGGATGTTCTTTTGCGCCCTTCGCGAAACCTTCGCGTTCTTCGCGTCCGGTCAGCCCGTGTTCGACGGCTGCTGGATCAGCCCAGCGCCTTCGTCACCGCGCGCTGCGTCAGCACGTTGATCAGGTTGGCGCGGTAGGCGGCCGTGGCGTGCAGGTCGGTGTTGAGCTCGCCGGCATCGATCTTCACGCCGGCCGCGGCCGCGGCGGTGAAGCTCTTGTTCAGCGCATCCTCGAGCCCCGCGTGCCGGAACACGCCGTTGCCGGCGCCGGTGATGGCCACGCGCACGCCGCTGTCGTACTGCGCGAGGAACACGCCGACCAGCGGGAAATGCGAGGCCTTCTGGCGCAGCTTCTCGTAGACCGCGCGCTTCGGGATGGGGAAGCGGATCGCGGTGATCAGCTCGCCCTCTTCGAGCGCCGTGGTGAACAGGCCCTGGAAGAAATCGTCGGCCGCGATCTCGCGCTTGCTCGTGACCACGGTCGCGCCGGTTGCCAGCACCGCGCTCGGATAGCAGGCGGCCGGATCGTTGTTGGCCACCGAGCCGCCGAGGGTGCCCATCGCGCGCACCTGCCGGTCGCCGATGCGCGAGGCCAGGTCGGCCAGCGCCGGGAAGGCGGCCTTGACCTCGGCGTTGTTGGCCACGTCGAGGTGGCGCGACATGGCACCGATGACGATGGCGTCGCCGTCCTTTCGGATGCCGGTGAGTTCCTTGATGCCGCCGAGGTCGACGAGCTGTTCGGGCGCCGAGAGGCGCAGCTTCATCGAGGCCAGCAGGGTCTGGCCGCCCGCAAGGGGCTTGCCGCCGGCTTCGGCCAGCTTGACGGCGTCGGCCAGGGCCGCGGGCCGTTCGAACGTGAAGGCGTACATGGGGTGGTTCCTTCTTTATTTGTAGGGAGGGGGTGGGTCAGGCGGCCGGACGGCCCTGCGTGCTGGCGGCCAGCGCGGGCTGCTGCGCCACCGGGTCGCTGGCGGCGCTGCCGCTGCCCTTCTGCATCGCTTCCCAGACGCGGCTCGACGAGGCCGGCATGTCGAAGTCCTTCACGCCCAGCGGGGCCAGCGCATCGAGCACGGCGTTGATGACCGCCGGCGGCGAGCCGATCGCGCCCGCCTCGCCGCAGCCCTTGGTGCCCAGCGGGTTGTGGGTGCAGGGCGTGCAGACGGTGTCGAGCTTGAACTGCGGGAACTCGGCGGCGCGCGGCATGGCGTAGTCCATGAAGCTGCCGGTCAGCAGCTGGCCGGTCTCGTTGTCGTAGACGCAGTTCTCGAGCAGCGCCTGGCCGATGCCCTGCACCAGCCCGCCGTGCACCTGGCCCTCGACGATCATCGGATTGATGATCGTGCCGAAGTCGTCGACCGCGGTGAAGCGGTCCACGCGCACCTCGCCGGTCTGCCGGTCGACCTCGACCTCGCAGATGTAGGTGCCGCCCGGGAAGGTGAAGTTGGTCGGGTCGTAGAAGGCGGTTTCGTTGAGGCCCGGCTCGAGCTTGTCGAGCGGGTAGTTGTGCGGCACGTAGGCCGTCAGCGCCACCTGGCCGAACGGGATCTTCTTGTCGGTGCCCTTGACCGTGAACTCGCCGTTGGCGAACTCGATGTCGGCGTCGCTCGCCTCCATCAGGTGCGCGGCGATCTTCTTGGCCTTGGCCTCGATCTTGTCGAGCGCCTTCATGATGGCCGCGCCGCCGACCGAGATCGAGCGCGAGCCGTAGGTGCCCATGCCGAAGGGCACGCGGCCGGTGTCGCCGTGCACCACGTCGACCGCGTCGACCGCGATGCCCAGGCGCGCCGCCACCACCTGCGCGAAGGTGGTCTCGTGGCCCTGGCCATGGCTGTGCGAGCCGGTGAACACGGTGACGCTGCCGGTCGGATGCACGCGGATCTCGCCGCACTCGAACAGGCCCGCGCGCGCGCCGAGCGCGCCCGCGATGTTCGACGGCGCGATGCCGCAGGCCTCGATATAGCTCGAATAACCGATGCCGCGCAGCTTGCCGGCCGCCTCGCTGGCCGACTTGCGCTGGGCATAGCCCTCGACCTCGGCCAGCTTGCGCGCCTTGTCCATGCAGGCATGGAAGTCGCCGGTGTCGTACTGCAGCGCCACCGGCGTCTGGTACGGGAAGGCGGTGATGAAGTTGCGCTTGCGGATCTCGTCCTGGCCCAGGTTCATTTCCCAGGCGCAGCGCGAGACCAGCCGCTCGAGCAGATAGGTGGCCTCGGGCCGGCCGGCGCCGCGGTAGGCGTCGACCGGTGCCGTGTTGGTGAACCAGGCATCGACCTCGACGTAGATCTGCGGCGTGGTGTACTGGCCCGCGAGCAGGGTGGCGTAGAGGATGGTCGGCACCGCGGTCGAGAAGGTCGACAGGTAGGCGCCGAGGTTGGCGTCGGTGTGGACCCGCATCGCGAGGAACTTGCCTTGACTGTCCATCGCCATCTCGGCATGGCTCACGTGGTCGCGGCCGTGCGCGTCCGACAGGAAGCATTCCGAGCGCTCGGCCGTCCACTTGATGTTGCGGTTGAGCTGCTTGGCGGCCCAGGTCAGGCACACGTCCTCGGCGTAGAGGAAGATCTTCGAGCCGAAGCCGCCGCCCACGTCGGGCGCGATCACGCGCACCTTGTGCTCGGGCAGGCCCAGCACGAAGGCCGTCATCAGCAGGCGCTCGACGTGCGGGTTCTGGTTCGAGACGTAGAGCGTGTAGTCGTCGGTGCCGCGGCTGTAGCTGCCGATGGCCACGCGCGGCTCGATCGGGTTGGGAATCAGCCGGTTGTTGACCAGGTCGAGCTTCGTGACGTGCGCGGCGCCCGCGAAGGCGGCATCGACCGCCGCCTTGTCGCCCAGCGCCCACTTGTAGCACTGGTTGTCGGGCGCCTCGTCGTGGATCGTGACGCCGCCGGCCTTCTTCGCCGCGTCGGCCACGCCGACCAATGCGGGCAGCACCTCGTACTCGACCACCACGGCCTCGGCGGCGTTCTTCGCCTGCTCGACCGTCTCGGCCACCACCATCGCGACGTGGTCGCCGACGTAGCGCACCTTGTTGATCGCGAGGATCGGGTGCATCGGCTCCTTCATCGGCGTGCCGTCGGGGTTGTTGATCAGCCAGCCGCAGGGCAGCCCGCCCATCTTGCCCTCGATGTCCTTGCCGCTGAAGATGCCGACCACGCCGGGCATGGTGAGCGCGTCGGCGATGTCGACCGAGACGACACGCGCATGCGCGTGCGGAGAACGCACGAACACCGCGTGCGACTGGTTGGCCAGCGTGATGTCGTCGGTGTAATTGCCCGCCCCGGTCAGGAACCGGTAGTCTTCCTTGCGCCGGAGCGCGTCGCCGATGTGCGGCAGGTTCGCGAAGTCGGAGGCACCCATGTCGCTCTCCTCAGGCCGCGGCCGTGGCTTTGACCGGAACCGGGTTGCCCGAGGCCATGGCCTCGCCGCCCATCTGCACCGCCTTGACGATGTTCTGGTAGCCGGTGCAGCGGCACAGGTTGCCGTCGAGCAGCTCGCGGATCTCGGATTCGCTCGACTTCGGGTGGTGCGTGCACAGGTCGATGGCGCTCATGACCATGCCCGGGGTGCAGAAGCCGCATTGCAGGCCGTGGCATTCCTTGAACGCGGCCTGCATCGGGTGCATGGTGCCGTCGGGCTGGGCCACGCCCTCGATGGTGGTGATCTCGGCGCCGGCCACCTGGGCGGCCAGGATGTTGCACGACTTGACGGCCCGGCCGTCGACGTGGACGGTGCAGGCGCCGCACTGGGCGGTGTCGCAGCCGACGTGGGTGCCGGTGAGGTGGAGGTGCTCGCGGATCGCGTGCACGAGAAGGGTGTTGGGTGGCGCGTCGACGGTGACCGAGCGGCCGTTGACCTTGAGGGCTACCTGCATGTGGCTGTCTCCGTGAAGGGTGATGGCTGACAGGCCCGAACCTCGCTGCCGCGTGGCGGCATGGGCGGGCCCCGAGGGCATCTTGGATGCCGACCCCCTGCACTATCCTAGGCAAAACCCTCGGCGCTTGCGCCGGGGGCCTGAAATTCTCAAAATGAAACAGCTTGCCGTTCGGCAGGTCCCAAAAAACGGGCGTCCCACGCGCCCCGCAAACCGATGCTCGCTTCCAACGCCCTGCCGACACCCGAGCGCTCGCTGGCCATCGCCCAGGCCCGACAGGCCCTGATCCACGGCGACGCCGCCGATCTGCGCATCCCGCCCGGTACCCGCATCGAACCCTGGATCGCCCGCTCCTGGCAGCGCTGCATCGAGGCCGGCCAGCAGCCGCAGCAGCGCGTGAGCTTCGAGCCGGTGGGCCGCGGCGCCCAGCGCGCGGTGGCGGAACGCAACCGCGCGCTGGTGTCGGCCGCGCGTCCGGTGATCGAACGCCTGTCGCGCGCCATCGCCGACACCCGCTATTTCGCCGTGCTGACCGATGCCGAGGGCATCGTGGTCGACGTCGGCGTGCTGCCCGACGGCACCGACGACGCCAGCCGCTACGCGCGCAACATCGCACGCATCGGCGTCGACCTGTCGGAACGCGCGATCGGCACCAGCGCGATCGGCACCGCGCTGGCCGAGCAGGAATCGGTCTGGCTGCATGGCGGCGAGCATTTCTTCGACGACACCAGCGTCTACAGCTGCGCCGGCGCGCCGCTGTTCGGTCCCCAGGGCGACTGCATCGGCATGCTCGACCTGACCGGCGTGCAGGTGGCCGAGCGGCCCGAGCTGCGCCACCTCGCGACCCTGTCGGCGCGCAGCATCGAGAACGCGCTGGTGCTGCGCGCGCCCTGCGAGATGCTGCTGCGCCTGGCCTGGCCCGGCTGCGCCACCAGCGAGGCGGCCGAGGGCCTGCTGTGCATCGACGGCGGCGGCAACGTCACGGGCGCCAATGCTGCGGCGCGGCAAATGCTGCACCAGCCGCTGGCGCGCAGCCAGGGCGGCCTGCATTGCAACGACCTGTTCGCGCTGCCGCTCGACATGCTCTTCGATGCGGCGCGGCGCGGCGACGCGGTGCTCGAGGTGCCGCTGTGGTCGGGCCTGCGGGTGCAGGTGCGGCCCCAGCGCGGCGACGGCAGCCATGCCAGTGCCGCCGCGCCCGAGGCCCGCCCGCGGCTGCGCGACGTGGAAACCGCGCTGATCCGCAAGGCCGTGGCCGATGCCCGCGGCAACGTGGCCGAGGCGGCGCGCGCACTGGGCATCAGCCGCGCCACGGTCTACCGCAAGCTCTGGCGCGGTCGCGGGAGCGGCGGCGCCGACTGATACGGTCTTGCTCCTTCCCCCTCTGGGGGAAGGCCGGGATGGGGGCACGCGGCGGTGGCAGCGCCGAGGCCGTTTCGACCGCCCGGTGCCCCCACCCCGACCCTCCCCCAGCGGGGGAGGGAGACTCGATACCCGCGCCGCTCAGGCGCCGACCGGCACCTTGTCGAGAAAGCCCGTCACCGATCGCAGCTTGCCCGCGTCCAGTCGCACGAAGTCGGTGCCCTGGATCAGGTCCTCGGCGCCGCTCGGGCCGAGCGTCCACGAGAAGCGCACGTGGTCGCCGTGCGCGTCGGCCTTGCCCAGCAGGTTGAAGCGGAAGCCCGGGTAGCGCTGGTGCACGGCGCCGACCAGCGCGCTGATCTGCGCATGCCCGCTGCCCTGCATGATCGGGTCGACGTACTGCGCGTCGGCCGACCAGCCGGCTTCGAGCAGCGCGGCGCGGCGCGCGGGATCGGTCTCGTTCCAGACGGCGATGTAGCCCTGGGCGATGGCGGCGGGGTCGTGTGCGGCGGTGTTCATGGCGACGATTCCTTCGGTGGATGCCCGCGACGTTGCGGGGTGAAGGAATGGTCGTTTCAGCGGCGCTCGGGGTCCATGACGTGGGAGGTCATGAAAGCCTTCAGATCGGGTCGAGCGGAAACACCGGCCGCCTCACCTTGCCGAACGGAAACAGCCCGTAGTCCGAACTGGTCACGCCACGGCTGTCGCACTCCACCAGCGCGGCCGCGAGCGGCTCGAACACCGGCCGGCAGTACATGCGCGACTTCAGCAGCAGGAAGCGCTCCTGGCGCGGGTCGAGCCCCACGCATTCGAACACGCCGATGTCCCACGGCTCCTGCGTGCGCTCGGTGACCACGATGCGCGCGGCGCCGATGTCGAACAGCACGGTGCGACCCATGCTGGCGCGCTGGCCGGTGTAGGTCGGTCCGGTGATGACGTACTCGCCGTCGCAGATCGTGCGCACGATGCCCGTCAACCGCACCGGCGCGTTCTCGCGGCCGATGCCGGCCAGCGAGACCTTGTTGCCCAGCGCCACCGTCGCACTTGCGCCCTCGCCCGCCGCGATCAGCTGAGCCACCGCCTCGGGATCGCACAGCGGCCCGACGCCGATGCCCTCGAGCACCTGCGCCAGCGCTTCCTGCAGCACGTCCATGGTGTCGCAGCTGCCGCCCGACATGCAGTTGTCGCCATGGTCGAGCAGCAGCACCGGATGCTCGGCGCCTTCGGCCAGCTGCTTCGCGCGCGCAACCGAGTCGGCCAGCGGCTCGCTGTCGTAGACGAAGGCCTCGCGCTCGCGCCAGATCTGCGCCGCGATGCGGTCGGCCGTGGCCTGCGCGCGCTCGCCCGAGTGCGCATCGACCACGATCACGCTCATGCACGGCGCCTCGATGTCCGACAGCGAGAAGCCTGCGAGGATCGAGACCGCGAGCGATTCGCCCGCGGCCTCGGCCGCGCGCGCGGCGTCGATGGCGCGCTGCATCGCGCCGGTGTAGGAGGCGCTGCGCAGCGTGTGGGCCATCAGCGGCAGCGAATGCCAGCGCATCGCGGGCCGGCCGCGCCCCGCCAGCAGGTCGAGCAGCAGCCGGCCCGCGTGTTCGCCGGTCTCGTACATGTCGACGTGCGGATAGGTCTTGAAGCCGACGATCACGTCGGCGTTCTCCACCATCGCGGGCGTGACGTTGGCATGCAGGTCGAGCGCCACGCCGATCGGCACGCCGGGCGCGGCGGCGCGCAGCCGCACCAGCAGGTCGCCTTCGCCGTCCGCGCTGTTGTGGGCCACCATCGCGCCATGCAGGTCGAGCAGGATCGCGTCGCAGCCCGGCGCCGCGTCGACGATGCACTGCGTGAGCAGGTCGTAGGCGCGCGCATCGACCGGCCCGCTCGGGTTGGCCGAGGCCGACACCGGCGTGACCAGCTCGGCGCCGGCCGCCTCGGCCAGGTCGATGAAGGCCGACATCGCGGTGCGCATGCCCTTGTTGTCGCGGTAGGCCTGCTGGCCGAAGGTCGGGCCGTCGGGCCCGAAGGCCGCGAGCGGCGTGGGCACGGGCGAGAAGGTGTTGGTCTCGTGGTTGAGACGCGCGATCAGCACCTTCATGCGGGCACCCCGGCGCTGCGAAGCATCGCCTGCAGCAGCACGTTGCAGCCGGCCTCCAGGTGATCGGGCTGCGCGTCCTCGATCTCGTTGTGGCTGATGCCGTCGCGGCAGGGCACGAAGATCATCGCCGTGGGGCACACGCGCGCGAGGTACACCGCGTCGTGGCCGGCGCCGCTGATCACGTTCATCCAGCCCAGGCCCTGCGCCTCGGCCGCTTCGCGCACCGCGGACACCAGCGCCGGCGTGAAGGGCTGCGGCGGGAAGTACACGACCTGCTCGAGCGTGGCCTCCACCTTCGACGTTCCCGCGATGCGCTGCACCGCGGCCTTGAGCGCGGCGTCCATCGCCGACAGCACCACGTCATCGGCCGCGCGCAGGTCCACGCTGAGTTTCACCCGGCCCGGGATCACGTTGCGCGAGTTCGGATAGGCATCGATCCAGCCGACCGTGCCGCGACCGTGCGGCGCATGGGCCAACGCGATGCGATTGACCTCGGTCACCAGCTCGGCGGCCGCGAGCAGCGCGTCCTTGCGCAGTTCCATCGGCGTGGGGCCGGCATGCGCCTCCATGCCCTGCAGCACCACGTCGTACCAGCGCTGGCCCAGCGCGCCCTCGACCACGCCGATGACGCGCTCGTGCGCCTCGAGCACCGGGCCCTGCTCGATGTGCGCCTCGAAGTAGGCGCCGACCGGCGACGAAGCCGCCGAGGCCGGCACGCTGCCCGCGTAGCCGATGGCTTCGAGCGCCTCGGCCACGCTCACGCCCTCGGTGTCGCGCTGCGCGAGCGCATGCTCGAGCGTGAAGGCATCGGCGAACACGCCCGAGCCCATCATCACGGGCACGAAGCGCGAGCCCTCCTCGTTGGTCCACACGGCCACCTCGATCGGCGCCTCGGTCTGCACGCCGGCGTCGTTGAGGCAGCGGATCACCTCCAGCCCGGCCAGCACGCCGTAGTTGCCGTCGAACTTGCCGCCCGTGGGCTGGGTGTCGATGTGGCTGCCGGTGGTGACCGGCGGCAGCGCGACGTTGCGGCCGGCGCGGCGCGCGAAGATGTTGCCGATGGCGTCGACGCGCACCTCGCAGCCCGCCTCGCGCACCCAGCGCACGAACAGGTCGCGGCCCTGGCGGTCGAGTTCGGTCAGCGCGATGCGGCAGACGCCGCCCTTCTCGGTGGCGCCCAGGCGCGCCAGTTCCATCAGCGAGCGCCAGAGGCGCTGGCCGTCGATACGCAGTTCGGTGTGTCGTGTCATGGTTTTCTCTGAATCGATGAATGCGCCTCAGGCGAGGCCCACGCCCAGGTAGCGGTCTTTCACGTCGTGGTCGGCCATGAAGGCGGCATTGCCGGCCTCGTGCACGATCCGGCCCTGTTCGACGATGTAGTGGCGGTCGGCGAGCTGCACGCAGACCTCGAGGTTCTGTTCCACCAGCAGGATCGCGACGCCCGCGGCCTTGATGGTCTGGAGCTGCGCGACGATCTCCTCCACGATCACCGGCGCCAGGCCTTCGACCGGTTCGTCCAGGATCAGCAGGCGCGGATGGTTCATCAGCGCGCGGCCGATCGCCAGCATCTGCTGCTCGCCGCCCGAGAGCTGGCCGCCGCCGTTGCGGCGCCGCTCCTTCAGGCGCGGAAAGATGCGGTAGATGTCGTCGAGCTGCCACGGCGACTCGCGCCGCTGGCCGAGCAGCAGGTTCTCCTCGACCGTCAGCAACTTGAAGATGCCGCGATGTTCGGGCACCAGGCAGACGCCGCGCGCGGCGATGCGGTGCGCGGGCTGGCCCGCGATGTCGGCGCCCTGGAAGCGAACGCGGCCCGCCGTGGGCGTGACCGCGCCCGCGATGCTCTTGAGCGTGGTCGACTTGCCCGCGCCGTTGCGGCCCAAGAGCGTCACCAGCTCGGCCTCGCCCACGCGCAGCGACACGCCCTGCAGCACATGGCTCTTGCCGTAGTGCGCGTGCAGGCCCTCCACCTCGAGGATGTTCCCGCCGCTCATGCCTTGCCTCCCGTGATCATGTTGCCGAGGTAGGCGCTGCGCACGCGCGCGTCGGCGCGGATGTCGCCCGGCAGCCCCTCGGCCAGCACGCGGCCCAGCTGCATCACGGTCACGGTGTCGGAGATGTCCATCACGATGTTCATGTTGTGTTCGATCAGCACCACGGTGTGTTCCTCGCGCAGGCCGCGGATCAGCTGCTTCATGTCGTCGAGGTCGTCGATGCCCATGCCCGAGGTCGGCTCGTCGAGGAAGATCGCCTTCGGCCGCGCGGCCAGCGCCATGCCGACCTCGAGGCGCCGCTGCTGGCCATGCGAGAGCTCGGCCGCCGGCACGTGGGCGAAGCGCTCGAGGCCCACGCGCTGCAGCACCTCGTCCACGATCGCCTTGCAGGCCATCTCGCCGACCGGCGCGCGCCAGCAGTTCATGGCCTGGCGCGGCGCGATGCCCTGCGCCGCCACGCGCAGGTTCTCGCGCACCGCGAGGCTGCCGAACAGGCTCGTGACCTGGAACGAGCGCGCCATGCCGCGCTGCACGCGGCGGTGGTCGGGCTCGCGCGTCACGTCGTGGCCGTCGAACAGGATGCGCCCGCCGGTGGTGGTGCCGGTGCCCGTGAGCATGTGGAACAGCGTGGTCTTGCCCGCGCCGTTCGGACCGATCACCGAGTGCACGGTGTTGCGGCGGATCTGGAGGTCGACGCCGCCGAGCGCGGCGAACTTGCCGTAGTGCTTGGTGACGCCGACGGCTTCGATGAGGATGTCGCTCATGCTTTCTCTCCCTGCGCGGCGGAGGCGTCTGCGCCTTGCGCGCCCTTCCCGAAGATGCGTCGCCAGGCGCTCTCGCCCAGCCCCCAGAGGCCGCGCTGCATGCCGATGCTCACGCCGATCAGCAGCAGCCCCAGCAGCAGCAGCCAGCGCGGCCACAGCGTGGAGAGCCAGTCGGCCAGCAGCACGTAGAAAGCCGACCCCAGCACCGAGGCGAACAGGTTGCCAGTGCCGCCGATCACGGTGATGACCAGGATCATCTCGCTCGTGTGGTACTCGGCGTTCGACAGCGGCGCGATGCCGGTCATCATGGCGTGCAGTCCGCCCGCGAGGCCGGTGACGGCGCCCGAGATCACGAAGGCCAGCAGCTTGAAGCGCCGCAGGTCGTAGCCCACCGCGGCGGCGCGGTCGCCGTTGTCGCGGATCGCCAGCAGCGTGCGGCCGAACACCGAGTCGGTCACGCGCAGCAGCAGGCCGAAGGCGATCAGGAACATCACGGCCACGAAGGCGTAGTACTTCCACGGCGTGTCCATGAAGGCCGGGCGCGGCACGTCGAGCAGGCCGTTGTCGCCGCCGGTCAGGCCCGAGGCCGTGTAGGCCACGAAATAAAACATCTGCGCGAAGGCCAGCGTGAGCATCACGAAGTAGGTGCCGCGCTGGCGGATCGCGACCCAGCCGACCAGCGCCGCGCCGAGCGCGCCCATGCCGATGGCCGCGAGCAGCGCCAGCGGCATCGGCAACGCGAGCCGCGTGAGCAGGATCGCGATGGTGTAGCTGCCCAGGCCGAAGAAGATGCCCTGGCCGAAGGACAGCAGGCCCGTGTAGCCCAGCAGCAGGTTGCAGCCGAGCGCGGCGAGCGCGTAGATCAGCACCTCGCTCGCGAGCGAGCCCGAGCGCATGAACAACGGCAGCGCCAGCGTGACGGCCAGTGCCAGCAGGAAAGTGATTTTTCTGGGCATGGCGTTCATCCTCTGCGGCCGAGCAGGCCATGCGGGCGCAGCAGCAGCACGGCTGCCATCGCGATGTAGATCATCAAGCTCGCACCGGGCGGCCACAGCGTGCTCATCAGGCTCTGCACGATGCCGATCAGCAGGCCGCCGACCAGCGCGCCGCCGAAGCTGCCGAGTCCGCCGATCACCACCACCACGAAGGCCACGCCGAGCGCCTCCACGCCCATGAAGGGCTCGGCGCCGCGGATCGGCGCGGCCAGCACGCCGGCCAGCGCCGCCGTGGCCGCGCCGAGCGCGAACACCAGGCTGAACACGCGGAACACGTTGATGCCGAGCAGCGAGACCATCTCGGTCGACTCGCTGCCCGCGCGCACCGCGCTGCCCAGGCGCGTGCCCTCGAGCACCCACCACAGCAGCACCGCGAGCACGGCGGTGAAGCCGATCACGAACAGCCGGTACTTCGGATAGATGAAGCTGCCCCACATCACCACGCCCTGCAGCAGGTCGGGCGTGGGCACGCTGTTGCCCAGCGGGCCCCAGAAGACGATCACGATCTCCTGCACCGCGAGCGCCAGGCCCACGGTGACGAGGATGTGGAATTCATGCGCCTTCGCGTAGACGCGGCGCAGCAGCAGCTTCTCGGCCAGCCAGCCGAGCGCGCCGACGGCCAGCGGCACCAGCACCAGCGCGGCCCAGAAGTTCAGGCCCCACTGCAGCGCCTGGAAGCACAGGTAGGCGCCCAGCAGGTAGAAGGCGCCGTGCGCGAAGTTCACGAAGCGCAGCAGGCCGAACACGATCGACAGGCCGACGGCCAGCAGGAAGTACAGCATGCCGATGCCGATGCCGTTGATGGTCTGGAGCAGGTAGACGGACATGGGGGTTCCGGTTTTCAGGATCCGTTCGATCCCACACGACAACCGCGCAGGTTGCATTCCCCACCACCGTTCGGGCTGAGCCTGTCGAAGCCTGGCGCAGGCGCGAACAGCCCTTCGACAGGCTCAGGGCGAACGGTGGAAAAGGTATGCGAACGGAAGCGGCGTCAGGCCAGCTTGCAGCCCGTCTTGTCGACGGGCAGGAAGGACTTGCCTGAACTCACCACGTCGACATAGTCCGCCGCGTCCTTCATCTTCGACTTGGCCTTGCCCTTGAGCAGGTAGTAGTCCTTCACCACCTGGTGGTCGGCCTTGCGGATCTCCTCACCGCCCGTGAGCCCGTCGAACTTCATGCCCTCGAGCGCGGCGATCACGGCCTTCTGGTCGACCGTGCCGGCCTTCACGATGCCGTCGATCAGGATCTTGGTGCAGATGTACGAGCCCGCGAGGCTGTAGTTGGGCACGATCTTGAGCTTGTCGGCGGTGCGCTTCACCAGCTCCTTGTTGAGCGGCGCATCCACCGTGTGCCAGTACTGCGCGCCGAAGTACACGCCATCGCAGAGGTCGGCGCCGAGCTCGTCGAACTGCTCGAGCCCCGAGGCCCAGGCCATCAGGATCGTCATGTTCTTGTGCATGCCGAAGCTCACGGCCTGGCGCAGCGCGGCCGAGGACTGCGCGCCGAAGTTCAGCAGCAGCAGCACGTCGGGCTTGGCCGCCATCGCATTGGTGAGGTAGCCGCTGAACTCCTTCTCGTTGAGCGAGTGGTAGCTGTTGCCCACGTGCTCGATGCCCTTCTCCTGGAAGATGGTCTTGGCCGCGCTCAGGAGCCCGTCGCCGAACACGTACTGCGGCGTGATCGTGTACCAGCGCTTGGCCTTGGGCATCTGCGCGACCAGCGGACGCACCGTCTGCTCGATGGCGCCGAAGGTGGGCACCGACCAGCGGAAGGTGGCGGGGTTGCAGTCCTTGCCGGTGATCTCGTCGGCGCCCGCGGTGGTGATGAACAGGCCGCCGGCCTTCTCGGCCTCCTTGCCCATGGCCAGCGCTTCCGACGACAGGATGCCGCCCGCGAAGAACTTCGTGCCCTGCTGCTGCGAGGCTTCCTGCACCTTGCGCACCGCGGTCGCGGGCTTGCCCTCGGTGTCGAGCACCGTGTAGGCCAGCGGGCGCTTGAGCACGCTGCCGTACTGCTCGATCGCCAGCTTCATGCCGAGGTCGGCGAACTTGCCGTTGGCCGCGAAGGCGCCCGACATCGGCACCGGGCAGCCGAAGCGGATCGCCTCGGCCGATTGCGCGAAGGCCGAGCGGCCGGCCAGCAGGGAAGCGGGAGCGGCCGACAGGGCGGCCAGTTGGAGAAGGTGTCTGCGTTGCAAGAGGAACTCCGTCGTGGTGAGGGTGGAGAGGGATGGGCGTCCGCGATCGCGGCGAATTTAAGCGGATAAATAGGATTAATATGCTGGTAAAAACCCGTTAGCAATCCCCGTGCCCAGAAAACACCGACTCCGCAGGCCCCCGGCCCCGCCCGCGCGCACCACGCCGATGCGCGCGGAGGCCCTGGGTAAGATCGCCCGCTGTTGCGCATTCCGCGCATCTCCCAAGGGACATCGAGCGTGGGCATGACAGTGGGGCAACACCGCCCGAAGCGACAAAAGCTCTCGGACGTCATCGTCGAGGACGTGAAGCGCTGGATCGTGGCCGAGCGCAAGCAGCCCGGCGACCGGCTGCCGAACGAGAAGGAACTGATCGAGCTGTTCGGCTATTCGAAGAGCACGGTGCGCGAGGCGCTCAAGGCGCTCGAGGTCAGCGGCCTGATCTCGATCCGCACCGGGCCCGGCGGCGGCGCCTACCTGCAGCAGGTGTCGGTCGAGCATGCGTCGGAGCCGCTGCGCAACTTCCTGCACTTCCACCACCTCGACGGCCACCACATCTACCAGCTGCGCAAGGCGCTCGAGCCCGAGCTCGCGGTCAGCGTGGTGGGCCGGCTCACGCCCGAGATGCTCGAGCGGCTCGAGGAGAACGTGCGCCTGTGCACCAAGGAGCCGACCTCCGAGGACGAGCTGCGCATCCAGCGCGAGGCCGAGCTGGCCTTCCACACCATCCTGGCCGAGGCCTGCCCCAACCCGGTGCTGTCCTTCATGTGCCGCTTCCTCAACGACCTGCTGCGCGACCTCGTGGTCTACAAGAAGGCGCTCGACCATCACCACTTCGGCGAGGCCAACGTCGACTACCACACGCAGTTGCTGGCGGCCTACCGCAAGGAGGACGCCGCGACGGTGCACCGGCTGATGAGCGAGCACATGGTCGACGCCGAGCAGCACATGCACGAGATGGAGGCGCACATCGGCGCCAAGCATCTTCTGGTGCCCAACGCGCAGCGCTGAGCGTCGACGGGAATCCGTTCACGCTGAGCTCGGCCTGAACGGTTCGGCTAGCGCCCGCGATGCGCCGCCGTGAGGCAGGCCTGGAACGCCAGCACCGCGCGCGAAGGCTTCGGCGAACGCCGCAGCAGACTCACGAAGCGGCATTCGTAGTGGAAGCGCTCGGGCAGCACCGGGCGCATCAATCCGCGCTGCTCGAACACCTGCGCATAGTGGTCGGGTAAAAATCCCAGGAAGCGCCCCGACAGGATCAGCGTGGCGATCGCCTCCTGGTCGAAGCCCGTGGCCTTGCGTGAGAGCTGCGCGCGGTGGCTCAGCTCCATGTTGGGCGAGTGGTAGCCCAGACCCGCGAAATGATGCTCGCGCAGCTTCGGCCAGGTGAGCTTCGCATGGCTCGCCTCGAACAGCGGATGGCCGCGGCCGCAGTACAGCAGCATGGTCTCGCCGAACAGCTCCTCGTAGACCAGGCTCTTCGAGCTGCGGTGCGCCGGGATGATGCCGATCTGGAAATGGCCCTCGAGCACGCCCTGCTCGATCGCGTTGATCGAACCCACGTGCACCGCCAGGCTGACCTCGGGCGCCACCTCGGCAAAACGCGCGATCGCCTCGCCGATGCGCGCCTGCGGATTGGTCGCGGTCTTGTCGAACAGCGCCACTTCGAGCTGGCCGCCCATGCGGTTGTGGATGTCGTCGATGCTGCCGCGGAAGGCATCGACCGAAGCAAGGAGCCGCAGCGTCTCGTCGTAGACGCGCTGGCCCTCGGCCGTGAGCGCGAAGCCGGCCCGGCCGCGCCGGCACAGCACCAGGCCGAGCCGGGTCTCGAGGTCCTTCACATGGCGGCTCACGGTCGAGGTGCCGATGTTGAGCTCGAGCTCGGCCGCCGCCATGCCGCCGCAGTCGACCACGCTCTTGAACACCTTGAGCAGGCGCAGGTCCATGTCGCTGAGCTGGCCCAGCACGGCACGGCTGCGGGCCGTGGAAGCGCCTTCTTTTACTTGCATGGATCGTCAAGTGAACATTGATATTGCGCCATTCTCCACACTGAATGGCTTGCCAACAATCGGCGCGTCACCTTTCCCACCCAACCTGGACGCACCCATGACCCTCGCCACGCCCGATCTCGCCCACCCGGCCCCGCGCACCGATGCCGCCTGGCTCGAGGCGCACTGGATGCCCTACACCGCCAACCGCCAGTTCAAGGCCGACCCGCGCCTGATCGTCGAGGCCAAGGGCGCCTACTTCACCGACCACGAAGGCCGCAAGATCTTCGACGGCCTCTCGGGCCTGTGGTGCTCGGGCCTGGGCCACGGCAGCCCCGAGATCACCGAGGCGGTGAGCCGCCAGATCGCGAAGCTCGACTATTCGCCGGCCTTCCAGTTCGGCCATCCGCTGTCCTTCGAGCTCGCCAACCGGCTCAAGGAACTCACGCCCGCCGGCCTCGACTACGTCTTCTTCACCGGCTCGGGCTCCGAGGCCGCCGACACCTCGCTCAAGATGGCGCGCGCCTACTGGCGCGCCAAGGGCCAGGCCAGCAAGACCCGGCTGATCGGCCGCGAGAAGGGCTACCACGGCGTCAACTTCGGCGGCATCTCGGTCGGCGGCATCGGCGCCAACCGCAAGCTGTTCGGCCAGGGCGTCGAGGCCGACCACCTGCCCCACACCCAGCTCGCGGCCAATGCCTTCACGCGCGGCATGCCCGAGAACGGCGCCGAGCTGGCCGACCGCCTGCTCGACCTGATCGCGCTGCACGACGCCTCGAACATCGCGGCCGTCATCGTCGAGCCCTTCGCCGGTTCGGCCGGCGTGGTGATCCCGCCGCAGGGCTACCTCAAGCGCCTGCGCGACATCTGCACCGCGCACAACATCCTGCTGATCTTCGACGAGGTCATCACCGGTTTCGGCCGCTGCGGCACGCTCACCGGCGCCGATGCCTTCGGCGTGGTGCCCGACATCATGAATGCCGCCAAGCAGATCACCAACGGCGCGCAGCCGCTGGGCGCCGTGATCGCCAGCAAGGAGATCTACGACACCTTCATGGCCGCGGGCGGCCCCGACTACATGCTCGAGTTCCCGCATGGCTACACCTACTCGGCCCACCCGGTGGCCTGCGCCGCCGGCATCGCCGCGCTCGACGTGCTGCAGAAGGAAGACATGCCCGCGCGCGTGAAGGCGCTGGCACCGCATTTCGAGAACGCCGTGCACAGCCTCAAGGGCAGCAAGCACGTCACCGACATCCGCAACTTCGGCCTCGCGGCCGGCCTCACCATCGCCGCGCTGCCGGGCGAACCGGCGCGCCGCCCCTACGAGATCGCGATGAACTGCTGGAAGAAGGGCTTCTACGTGCGCTACGGCGGCGACACCATCCAGCTCGCGCCGCCGTTCATCTCGGAGAAGGCGGAGATCGATCGCATGATCAATGCGCTGGGCGACGCGCTGGCGGAAACCAACTGATCAGACTCCGCCCGACATGACCTTGATGTTCGAGGTGCGCACGGCATACACGCCGCCGAAGCTCCTGAACCAGATCAGGTCGCCGGACCGCGCGATGAACCGGCCATTCATCTCGATCTCGATGCGGGGCGTCAGCAGATCCGACTTGTAGCTGAAGTCTTTCTCGGTCCCGCCCTTGACCTGGCCCTCCTGCTGCGGCGCTTCCTTCGCGATGAAGGCCGCGAGCGCCGAGAAGCCCTGGGCCGCCTCCGTGCCCAGGCGGGCCTGCATCTCGGGCGTGAGGCGGGCCAGGTCGTCCAGCTGGTACGACGAAGGCAGCTGGTACATGTAAACGCCCGACCACTGGTCGGCGCCCTGCCCGTACTCCAGCCGCACCGCCGCCGCGGTCAGCAGGCGGTCGTTGTCGGTCTTGCTCACGAACAGGTAGGGCGTGGCCAGCGTGCGGCCCGCCGCGCCGGCCGCGCCGGCCGCGCCGGCCGCGCCGGCCGCGGCATCGTCCACGACCTCCAGGCCCTGTTGCGCCGCGGCCGCGAGGAACAGTTCCCGTGGCGCCAGCGTCAGCTTGCCTCGCAGGCGCACGGCGTCCGCCTCGGTGTTGCTGTCGATCATGCTGATGTTGGCCGCCACGCCCAACGGGCCGAGCAGCAGGCCAAGGGCCGCGCCGCCACCGCCGAAGTTCTGGGAGTAGACGATGCTCTTGGCCGCATCCAGATGACGCGTCCCATGGCGCTCATCCTCGACCGCCTTGGAATGGGCCAGCGAGAAAGTCCCCGGCGACTGCCCGGTGACGGGGCGAAGCTTGTAGGTCGGCGGCGTTCCGCAGCCGACAAGACTCGCGACGGCCAGCAATGCGCCCAGCCAGAACGTGCGGCGGCGCACGGCCTTGAAATATGTCATGCCTTCTCCTCGTCTTCGTGTTGTGATGCCTGCCGCTCCCATGCGGCGCGGGGATCATAGACGGGTGCCATGACGTGCGGGCCCGCCCGGCCCGCCGCCTCGGGTCAGGCCTTGTCGGCCTTGCCCGCTGCGTTGGCGAGCTTGCTGAGCATGCGGTCCACCAGCCACGGTTGCCGGTTCTCGTCCTCGGCGAGTTCCTTGCGGCGGATCGCATTGCGCACCACGATCGATCCCACGTAGCGCACCGGCTCGGGCGGAAAGTAGCCGAGCGGCCCCTTCGTGATCGGGCTGCGCGTCCAGGCGTTGTCCTGGTCGAGCACCAGCGACGACAGGATCTGCCCGCCCATGTAGGTCGGCCCGACGCCGTTGCCCGAGTAGCCGAAGCCGTAGTAGATGTGCGGCGCGCCATCGAGCCGGCCGAAGAACGGGAAGCCCGTGACCGAGCGGTCGGACGGGCCGTTCCAGCTCGCGGTGATCGGCGTTTCGCTCAGGGCCGGGAAGAAGGAGCGCAGCGCCTGCGTGAGCTCGGCCTCGTAGGGCGAGCGCTCGTCGAACACCTTGGCCATGCGCCCGCCCCAGGCGAAGGTGTTGCCGCCCTTGCCCAGCATGAGGCGGCCATCGGCCGTGCTGCGGTAGTAATAGACGAAGGTGCGCGAATCGAGCACCGACACGCCATCGACCAGGCCGCTGCGCTCGAGCAGCTCGGGGCAGCGCTCGGTGATCACCATGTCGCTCGACACGATGGCGATGGTGCGCTCGAACTGCGCGAAGCGGCTGGCCATCCAGGCATTCATCGCGAGCACCAGCTTGTTCGCGCGCACGCTGCCGGCCGGCGTGCGCACCACGACCGGATGGCCGGTGGAGAAATCGAGCATCGGCGTGCGCTCGTGGATGCGGATGCCCATCGCCAGCGCCACGCGCCGCAGCCCGCGCACCAGCTTGCCCGGATGCACGGTGGCCGCGATCGGCGAGTACACGCCCGCGAGATTGCGCGCCGAGCCCGAGCGCCGCGCCACTTCCTCGGGCGGCAGGGTGCGATAGGAATGGATGCCGCGCGCCTCGAGCGCCCGCATCATCGGATCGAGCGTGCCGACCTGGGCCGGCGATGTGGCGGTGTAGAGCGTGCCGTCCTGGCGCAGCTCGGCGTCGATGCCGTGGGCGGCGCAGAAGTCGGCGATGTGCTGCACCGCTGCCTCCGAGGCCTTGACCAGGCGCACCGCCTCGTCCTCGCCGAACAGCCGGCGCAGGGTCAGGAACTTGGCCGACCAGGTCAGCAGGCAGCCGCCGTTGCGCCCGCTCGCGCCGGCGCCGCAGAGGTCGCTCTCGAGGATGACGATGTCGAGCGCGGGCGCCTGCTGCTTGGCCTGGATCGCGGTCCAGAGACCGGTGAAGCCGCCGCCGACGATGCAGAGGTCGGCCTCGCATTCGCCCTGCAGCGCGGGCGCGAGGTCGCCGTCGTTGAAGAGAGCCTGTTCGATCCAGAAGGGGCGCATGGCGGCTCCGTGAAGTGGTCAGGGCTTGCGCCGCATCTCGTAGGAAAACTCGGACTCGCGCTCGACGAGGAAGCCGAAGCGCGCGTAGAGGGCGCGGGCCGGATTCGCCTTGAGCACGCTGAGCGTGAGGTCCACGCCGGCGCGTTCGGCCTCGGCGACGATCTCGGCCAACAACCGCGTGCCGATGCCGCCGCCCTGATAGCCCGGCGCGAGCTGGATCTGGATCAGCACCCACTCGTGCGGATCGCGCGACACCTTGAGCAGGCCGACCGGCTCGCCCTCGTGCAGCAGCAGCTCGGCGCATTCGAACCGGTGCATCAGCCGCGCCATGTGGTGCGCATCGCTGACCTCGGCGCCCGAGGCCACCACGTGGCCGTTCATCGTGCGCTGCCGCAGCGCGAGCAGGAAGGGGATGTCTTCCCGCGTGGCCGGGCGGCGCGCCAGCACGACCGGTGGCACTGCGCTCATGCGGCGATGGCGGTGGGCTTCAACGCGGCCTCCAGGTGCCGCACGTAATGCGCGAGGTCCGGCGTCTTCGCGTCGGCGCACTTGGCCGTGTCGTCCCAGCGCCGCAGCCGCACCGCGTCCTTCGCGTACGGCAGCGCCTCGAAGGCAGTGGCCTGCGCCGAGTCGAACACGCCGCCCTGCAGCTGCAGGCTGCGCCGCGAATCGGGCGACAGCGCCTCGAGGTAGCCGGGCTCGCGCGCGCACAGGAAGCGCTTGGCGTCGACGTGCAACCGGATCGGCTCCAGCGTGGCGGCGCCGAACAATGCGCGCAGGAACGGCAGGCAGCGGTACTGGTGCAGGTCGTCGAGCCCCTGCTGCGTCGGCGTGCCGCCGAAGTCGTGCAGCAGGTGGCCCAGGTCGTGCAGCAGCGAGGCGGCGATCAGCGCGCTGTCCGCCCCCTCCTGCTCGGCCAGGTGCGCCGATTGCAGCGCATGCTCGAGCTGGGTGACGGGCTCGCCGTCGTACTGGGCATGGCCCTTGGTTTCGAACAGGCCGACGATGTCGGGAAGGCTCAGGCTCATGGTTACCAGGGCAGCGAGTAGGTCTTGGTGTTGGTGAAGCTCTTCATCGCCTCGAGCACGCCTTCCTTGTAGCCCAGGCCCGAGTCCTTGATGCCGCCGAAGGGCGTGAGTTCGAGCCGGTAGCCCGGCACCTCGCGCACGTTGACGCTGCCGACGTTGAGCTCGCGGATGAAGCGCGTGATGTGGTCGAGCCGGTTGGTGCAGATCGACGACGACAGGCCGTAGGCCGTGCCGTTCGAGATGCGGATCGCCTCGTCGATGGTCTTGAAGCGGATCACCGGCGACACGGGACCGAAGGTCTCGTGCTTGGCCACCGTCATCCCGGGGTCGACGCGGTCGAGCACCGTCGGCGAATACAGCGCGCCGCGGCGCTCGTTGCCGTACAGCAGCTTCGCGCCGGCCGCGATGGCCTCGTTGACCACGCCCTCGAACTGCTGGGCGGCGGCCTCGTCGATCACCGTGCCCATGTCGGTGTCGGGATCCATCGGATCGCCGTACTTCAATGCGCGGGTCTTGGCCACCAGCAGCTCGACGAACTGGTCGGCCACCGATTCGTGCACCAGCATGCGCTTGATCGCGGTGCAGCGCTGGCCCGAGTTCTTGTACGAGCCGCTGGCCGCGAGCGTGGCCGCTTCCTCGATGTCGGCATCGTCCATCACGATGATCGGGTCGTTGCCGCCGAGCTCGAGGATCTGCCGCTTGTAGACCGCCTTGGCCGCGATGTACTTGCCGATCGGCGCGCCGCCGGTGAAGGTGACGAGGTCGACGTCGGCGTTGGTCAGCAGTTCGTCGGCGATCTCGCGCGGGTCGCCGGTGAGCACCGACAGCATCGGCGGCGGCAGGCCGGCCTCGTAGAGGATGTCGGCCAGCAGGAAGGCCGCGAGCGGCGTCTTCTCGCTGGGCTTGAGCACGATGCGGTTGTTGGTGGCGATGGCCGGCGCCACCTTGTGGATCACCTGGTTGAGCGGATGGTTGAACGGCGTGATGGCCGTGATCGCGCCCTGCAGCGGCTCGCGCAGCGTGTAGACCTTGCGGCTCTTGCCGTGGTGCGTGAGGTCGCACGAGAACACCTGGCCGTCGTCGACCAGCGCCTGGTTGGCCGCGAACAGCAGCACGTCGGAGGCGCGGCCCACCTCGTAGAGCGAGTCCTTGCGCGACAGGCCCGATTCGAGCGTGATGGTGCGCGAGATCTCGTCGAGGCGCGAGGCGATGATCTCGCCCGCACGCATCAGGATCTTGTAGCGCTCGTAGCGCGTGAGCGTGGGCTTGTAGTCGCGCGCGATGCGCAGCGCGTTGCGCACGTCGTCGAGCGTGGCCTTGGGCACGGTGGCGATCACTTCGCCGGTGTAGGGGTAGGTGACCTCGATCGTGCGGTCGCGGTAGACGCGCTCGCCGGCGATGCGCAGGGCTTCGCGGTGGATGGTGCCTGGCTTCAGCGTGGCTTGGCTCATGGGTGCTCCGGCGTTCGGTTACTGGGCGTGGTTCAGCGCGATGTCGAGCGCATCGAAGTTGCGCAGGCGGCGGCCGGCGGCGATGCCCGCCACCGGGCGATTGCAGATCAGCGGCACGCGCTGCTCCGACACGCCGCCGTGCGAGCGCAGCGGCACCTCGAGCGCCGACAGGTCGTGGCGGCTGGCCGCGGTGCCGATCACGGTGTTCTTCTCGCTCACGACCACGATGTCGCCGATGCGGTCGGGCGGCAGCTCGAAGCGCTGCGCCGCCTCCTTGCGCGACAGCACCGACTCCATGCCCGGCACCTGCCGGATGCGCTCGATCCAGCCCGGCACGCTGGCCTCGTCGGGCGCGTAGACGGTGGCGAAGGAGCCGAGCGCGCCGTGGTGCACCACGTAGGGGTCGGTGATCGGCAGGATCACGCGCGCGGTGCCGGCGCCGTACCAGCCGTCGAGCACGTCCTGCAGGTAGATGACGTTGGGCGAGCCGTCGGCGCCGTGCTTGTCGTTCATGCCGTGGTCGGCGGTCAGCACGATGGTGGCGCCGAGCGCATCGAGCTGCGCGAGGTAGCGGTCCATCATCGCGTAGAAGGCATTGGCCTGTTCGCTACCGGGCGCGGCCTTGTGCTGCACGTAGTCGGTGGTCGACAGGTACATCAGGTCGGGGCGGCGCGACTCCATGAGCTTCACGCCGGCCGCGAACACGAACTCGGAGAGCTCGGCGCTGTAGACCGAGGGCACCGGCATGCCGACCATGCCGAGCACGTCGTCGATGCCGTTCTCCTCCATCGTCACCTGGTCCGACTTCTCGGACGAGAAGCAGATGCCCTTCATGCGGTGGCCCAGCAGCTTGCGCAGCTTGTCCTTGGCCGTGACCACCGCCACCTTGGCGCCCGCGTCGGCGAACGCGGCCAGCACGGTGCCGGCGCGCAGGTACTTGGGGTCGTTCATCATCACTTCCTGGCCCAGCTCGCGGTCGAAGAAGTAGTTGCCGCAGATGCCGTGCACCGCGGGCGGCGCGCCGGTCACGATCGACAGGTTGTTCGGGTTGGTGAAGGACGGCACGACGCAGTCGGCGAGCAGGTCGGCGCCTTGCTCGCGCATGCGGCCGATGTACGGCGCCACGCCGGCGGCGATGGCCGCGTCGAGGTAGGCCGGCTCGCAGCCGTCCACGCACACGACCACGATCGGGCGCGCCATCCAGCGATAGCTCCTGGCATTGACTTCGAGGGTCTCCGGTGTCATTTCAGACTTCCTTTGGTGGGTTGTTCGTGGTGGCCGCCGCCTCTGCATCGGCGCGGCCGAAGGCCTTGTGCATGCGGGCACGGCTGCCCGCGACGTGCTGGCGCAGCGCGCGGCCCGCGACATCGGGGTCGCCGCTGGCGATGGCCTCGACGATGTCGCGGTGCTCGTCGGCCGAGACCCGCAGGCCGCCGCCGCTGTCGAGCGCGCGCATGCGGAACAGGTGCAGTTCCTTCACGAGGCGCTTGTAGGTCTCGGTCAGCTTCTTGCTGCCCGCGGTGTCGAGCAGGATTTCGTGGAACTGCAGGTTGAGCTGCGCGTACTGCTCCACGTCCTGCGCCTGGGCCGCCGAACGCATGGCGTCGAGCATGGCGCGCAGCCGCTCGACGGCATCGGGCTTGATCGCCAGCGCCACGCGGCGGCCGATGATTTCCTCCAGCGCCTCGCGCAGTTCGTAGATCTCGTCGGCCTCCTCGAACGCGATCTCGCGCACGAAGACGCCGCGGTTCTTCTCGTTGCGCACCAGGCCCGCTTCCTCCAGCGCACGCAGCGCCTCGCGGATCGGGCCGCGGCTGGTGTTGAAGCGCTGCGAGAGCTCGCTCTCGTTGATGCGGCTGCCCACCGGGAGCTCGCCCGTCATGATCAATCGCTCGATCTCCTCCTGCATCAGCATCGGCAGCGAGCTGGACTGGAGGAATGCGAGGGCGGAGGAGGGATTGCTGGTGACCATGGAACGCATTCTCCATCCTCGGATTGAAAACTGTCAACAATTTTTTATTGACAGTCTTCAGTCTGCAATCTACATTGCCTTCTCCGGATCCCGGCCGCCAGGCCCCGGACGCCCGCCACTCACCCTTTCGTGACAGCAAGCCCTCTCAGGAGAAACAGATGACGATGAAACCAAGCTCGCGCCGTCTCGCGGCCGTCCTGTGCGCCGCGGCGCTCGGTCTCGCGGCCAGCGGCGCCGCCTGGGCGCAGAAGACCTCGCTCCTGGTCTACACCGCGCTCGAGACCGATGCCATGAAGCTCTACAAGGACGCCTTCGAGAAGGCCAATCCCGACATCGAGGTGAAGTGGGTGCGCGACTCCACCGGCATCGTCACCGCCAAGCTGCTGGCCGAGAAAGCCAATCCGCAGGCCGACGTGGTGGCCGGCCTGGCCGCCAGCAGCCTCGCGCTGCTGCAGCAGGAAGGCATGCTGCTGCCCTACGAGCCCAAGGGCTTCAAGGAACTGAACCCCGCCTATTCGGATGCCGCACGCCCGCCGGCCTGGGTCGGCATGGACGTCTGGGCCGCCACCATCTGCTTCAACCGGGTCGAGGCGCAGAAGCTGGGCCTGCCCAAGCCCGAGAGCTGGAAGGACCTGGCCAAGCCGGTCTACAAGGGCGCCATCTCGATGCCGCACCCGGCCTCCAGCGGCACCGGCTACCTCGACGTGTCCTCGTGGCTGCAACTGTGGGGCGATGCCGAGGGCTGGAAGTGCATGGACGCGCTGCACCAGAACATCGCGCAGTACGTGCACTCGGGCTCCAAGCCCTGCAAGCAGGCCGGCGCGGGCGAATTCCCGATCGGCATCTCGTTCGAGTTCCGCGCCCACCAGGTCAAGAAGTCGGGCGCGCCGGTCGACCTGATCTTCCCGAAGGAAGGCCTGGGCTGGGACATCGAGGCCACCAGCCTCATGAAGACCAGCACCAAGCTCGAGCAGGCCAAGCGCTTCGCCGACTGGATGGCGAGCAAGGAGGCCAACCAGATCAGCGCGCGCTGGTGGGCCGTGGTGGCCTACCCCGGCGTGGTCTCGAAGCTCGAGGGCATTCCCGACAACTACGAGAAGCTGCTCGCGAAGAACGACCTGAACTGGGCGGCCAAGAACCGCGAACGCATCCTGGCCGAGTGGAGCAAGCGCTACGAAGGCAAGGCCGAAGCTAAATAGGCTCGCCCCCAGGCTGCGCGCACGTCGTGTCGCTTCGCCAACCCCCTACCGGGGGCGACACCGGCGGCCCGGCGGAGCCGGTTCCGCGGTGTCCCGCGAACGAGTCCGATCCGGCCGCTGTCCTTCCCTGTCCTTCTTCAACCCGCGGACGCGCGTCCGCCAACGACGAGTGCGAACAATGGATATGACCGACACCCCGTTCATGGCCGGCCGGCGGCCCGCGAGCGGCGCCGCGGCGCTCGAGGTCATCGGGGTCCGCAAGGACTTCGAGACCTTCAGCGCGCTGCGCGACGTGCACCTGCGCGTCAACCCCGGCGAGATGCTGTGCTTCCTCGGCCCCTCGGGCTGCGGCAAGACCACGCTCTTGCGCATCATCGCGGGGCTGGAAACCCAGACCGCGGGCCAGATCCTGCAGAACGGCAAGGACGTCTCGTGGCTGCCGCCCGACCGGCGCGACTACGGCATCGTGTTCCAGTCCTATGCCCTGTTCCCCAACCTCACGATCGCCGAGAACATCGGCTACGGGCTGGTCAACGGCCGCGCCCGGCGCGCCGAGGTGAAGGCACGCGTCGACGAGCTGCTCAAGCTGGTCGGCCTGCCGACCTCGGGCGCCAAGTACCCGAGCCAGCTCTCGGGCGGCCAGCAGCAGCGCGTAGCGCTGGCGCGCGCGCTCGCCACCCGGCCCGGCCTGCTGCTGCTCGACGAGCCGCTGTCGGCGCTCGACGCGCTCGAACGCATCCGCCTGCGCGGCGAGATCCGCCGGCTGCAGAAGCAGGTCGGCATCACCACCATCATGGTCACGCACGACCAGGAAGAAGCGCTGTCGATGGCCGACCGCATCGTGGTCATGAACCACGGCGTGATCGAGCAGGTCGGCACGCCGATGGAGGTCTACGAACAGCCGGCCACGCCCTTCGTGGCGGACTTCGTCGGCAAGGTCAACGTGCTGCGCTCGGTGGCGCTGGGCAACCACCGTTTCCAGGTCGGCGACATGGAGCTGCAATGCGATGCCTGCGACGGCGCCTTCGAGCCCGGCGAGGCGGTCAACCTCTACCTGCGGCCCGAGGATCGCGCGGTCGAGCACTTGCGCGAGGACACGGCCAACCGGCTGCAGGCCATGGTCACCAAGGTCGAGTTCCTCGGCGGCCTGTGCATCGCCGAGGTGACGGCCGATGCGCTGCACGGCCAGACGCTCGGCCTGCACTTCTCGCTCAACCAGCTGCACGACCTCGGCATCCGCGAGGGCCACACGGTCGACATCGCGCTGCGCGCCAACCGCATCCGCGCCTTCTCCGCCGCGCGTGCCACACAGCCATGAACACGCTGGCCCATCCCCTCGCCGCCAAGCCGGCCATCACGACGCGACCCGCCCTGCGCTGGAGCCGCGACGAGACCATCGCGCGCGCCGTGCTGTGCGTCGTGATGGCGATGCTGTTCGTGTTCCTGGTCGCGCCGCTGCTCACCATCCTCGCGCACGCGGTGCAGGACAAGGACGGCCGCTTCGTCGGCCTGGCTCACTTCATCACCTACTTCCAGACGCCGAGCCTGCTGCGCGCCGCCTGGAACTCGGTCTGGGTCGCGGCTGCGGTGGTCGCGATCTCGGTGCCCACGGCCTTCGTGTTCGCCTACGCGCTCACGCGCAGCCGCATGCCGGCACCGCTGAAGGCCGTGTTCCGGCTCATCGCGCTGATCCCGCTGCTCGCGCCTTCGCTGCTGTCGGCGATCTCTTTCGTGCAGTGGTTCGGCAACCAGGGCGCGCTCAAGTTCCTGCTGGGCGGCACCTCGATCTACGGCGCGCCCGGGATCATCCTGGCCGAGGTCTACAACACCTTCCCGCATGCGCTGATGATCCTGGTCACCGCGCTGTCGCTGGCCGACGGCCGGCTCTACGAGGCCGCCACCGCGTTGCGCACGCGGCCGCTGCGCCAGTTCATGACCATCACCCTGCCCTCGTGCAAGTACGGCCTGATCAGCGCGGCCACGGTGGTCTTCACCTACGTGGTCAGCGACTTCGGTGCGCCCAAGGTGATCGGCGGCAACTTCAACGTGCTGTCGGTCGACGTCTTCAAGCAGGTGGTCGGACAGCACAACTTCTCGATCGGCGCGGTGGTCGGCATGCTGCTCCTGCTGCCGTCGATCGTCTCCTTCGTGATCGACTACGTGGTGCGGCGCAAGCTCAAGGCGCAGCTCACCGCGCGCTCGGTGCCCTACAGCCCGAAGCGCCGGCGCGTGGCCGACACGCTGCTCACGCTGTTCTGCACCGTGGTCTGCGCCTTCCTGCTGGCCACCATCGGCATGGCGGTCTACACCTCGCTGATCGCGCTGTGGCCCTACGACCAGACTTTCACGCTCAAGCACTACCACTTCGTGCTGGTCGAGAGCGACATGGCCGCGGCCTACGGCAACAGCCTGCTGGTGGCCATGGCCACCGCGGTGGCCGGCTCGCTGATCGTGTTCACGGGCGCCTACCTGATCGAAAAGACGCGCGGCCTCGGCCTGATGCGCAAGGGCATGCACCTGATGGCCGTGCTGTCGATGGCGGTGCCGGGCCTGGTGCTGGGCCTGGGCTACGTGATGTTCTTCAACCATCCGGCCAACCCGCTGAACTTCCTCTACCAGACGATGGCGATCCTGATCGTGTCGATGGTGGTGCACTACTACACCTCGAGCCACCTCACGGCCGTCACCGCGCTCAAGCAGATCGACAACGAGTTCGAGGCCGTCTCGGCCTCGCTCAAGGTGCCGTTCTTCAAGACCTTCCTGCGCGTCACGGTGCCGGTGTGCCTGCCGGCCATCCTCGACATCGGGCGCTACTTCTTCGTGGTGTCGATGGCCAGCCTGTCGTGCGCCATCTTCCTCTACACGCCCGAGACCATCCTCGCGTCGGTCGCGATCATGCACATGGACGACGCCGGCGACATCGGCCCGGCCGCCGCGCTGGCCAGCCTGATCGTGGTCACCTCGACGCTGGTGTGCATCGCCTATGCGCTGCTCACGCGCGTGCTGCTCGCGCGCACGCAGGCCTGGCGCAACCTGGGCCGCGGCTGAAGAGCCCTTCCTCATTCCCCTTCCCTGCCTGGAGACACCATGAGTCAAGCCCCGCATCCGATCCTGCTCACCCCCGGCCCCCTGACCACGTCCGAGCGCACGCGCCAGGCGATGCTGCGCGACTGGGGTTCATGGGACGGCGACTTCAACCAGATCACCGCGCGCATCCGCCGCCAGGTGCTGGAGATCGTGCACGGCACGGGCACGCACGAATGCGTGCCGCTGCAGGGCAGCGGCACCTTCTCGGTCGAGGCCGCCATCGGCACCGTGGTGCCGCGCGACGGCCACGTGCTGGTGCCGAGCAACGGCGCCTACTGCCAGCGCCTCGCGAAGATCTGCAAGGTGCTGGGCCGCAAGCTGACCACCATCGACTACACCGAGGAGAAGCAGATCTCGCCCGCCGACGTGGACCGTGCCCTCGCGGCCGACCCCGGCATCACCCACGTCGCGGTGGTGCACTGCGAGACCGGCGCCGGCGTGCTCAACCCGCTGCACGAGATCGCGCTGGTGGTGGCCAGGCACGGGCGCGGCCTGATCGTCGACGCCATGAGTTCCTTCGGCGCGCTCGAGATCGACGCGCGCAAGACCCCGTTCGACGCCGTGGTCGCGGCCTCGGGCAAGTGCCTCGAAGGCGTGCCGGGCATGGGCTTCGTGATCGTCAAGCGCAGCACGCTCGATCAATGCGAAGGCCACAGCCCCTCGCTGAGCCTGGACCTGTACGACCAATGGGTCTACATGGAGAAGACCACGCAGTGGCGCTTCACGCCGCCCACCCACGTGGTGGCCGCGCTCGACACCGCGATCGCGCAGTACGTGGAGGAAGGCGGCCTGGCCGCGCGCGGCGGCCGCTATGCGCGCAACTGCAAGGCGCTGGTGGGCGGGCTGGCCGCGCTGGGCCTGCGCGCCTTCCTCGACCCCGCCATCCAGGCGCCGATCATCGTCACCTTCCATGCGCCCGACGATCCGCGCTACGACTTCAAGACCTTCTACAACGAGGTCAAGCGGCGCGGCTACATCCTCTACCCCGGCAAGCTCACGCAGGTAGAGACCTTCCGCGTGGGCTGCATGGGGCACTTCGGCGACGCGGGCATTCCGGGCGCGGTCGCCGCCATCGCCGAGACGCTCGAGGCCATGGGCATCCGGCAGACATCGGCGGCCGTCGCGGCCTGAGCGAGCCGTTCATCGGACCGGCGCATTGCAGCGTCGGTCCTACAACGCGGGGCACGGCACGCTTCCCATAATCGGGCGCATGACGGTGCTGCGCAGCGACATCCCCGCCCGCCTCGACCGCCTGCCCTGGTCGCGTTGGCACTGGCGCGTGGTGATCGCCCTCGGTGTGGCCTGGGTGCTCGACGGCCTCGAGGTCACCCTGGTGGGCTCGATCGGCGCCGTGCTCGAGCGGCCCGACACGCTCGGCCTCACCGCCGGCGAGATCGGCCTCTCGGGCTCGATCTACGTGGCCGGCGCCGTGCTCGGCGCGCTGCTGTTCGGGCGGCTCACCGACCGGCTCGGACGCAAGAAGCTGTTCCTGGTCACGCTGGTGGTCTACACGCTGGGCACGCTGGCCACGGCCTTCTCTCCCGACTTCGCTTTCTTCGCCCTGTGCCGCTTCGTCACCGGGCTGGGCATCGGCGGCGAGTACGCGGCCATCAACTCGGCCATCGACGAACTGATTCCCGCGCGCGTGCGCGGCCGCGTCAACCTCGCGATCAACGGCAGCTTCTGGATCGGCGCCGCGCTCGGCGCCGGGCTGAGCCTGGTGCTGCTCGACACGCGCGTGATCGGCCCGGTGTGGGGCTGGCGCGTAGGCTTCGGCCTGGGCGCGGTGCTCGCGGTGGCGATCCTGCTGGTGCGGCGCCATGTGCCCGAGAGCCCGCGCTGGCTGATCGCGCATGGCCGCGCCGACGAGGCCAAACGCTTCGTCGACCAGATCGAGGCCGAGGTCTCGGCGCAGCACGGCCCGCTGCCCGCGCCGCGCAGTTACGTCGACTACACGGCCGCGCGCCGCGAGAGCCCGCCGATGCGGCAGGTGGCGCGCGTGCTGCTGCAGCACTACCGGCAGCGCAGCGTGGTCGCGCTCGCCTTGATGATCGCGCAGGCCTTCTTCTACAACGCGATCTTCTTCACCTATGCGCTGGTGCTGACGCGCTTCTACGCCGTGCCCGAGGCCAGCGTGGCGCTCTACATCTTCCCGTTCGCACTCGGCAACGTGCTGGGACCGCTGCTGCTGGGCCCGCTGTTCGACAGCGTGGGCCGGCGCCGCATGATCGCGCTGACCTATGTGCTCGCGGGCGTGGGCCTGGCCTTCACCGGCTGGGCCTTCATGCAGGGCTGGCTCGACGCGCGCAGCCAGGCGCTGTGCTGGTCGGCCGTGTTCTTCCTGGCCTCGGCCGCCGCGAGTTCGGCCTATCTCACGGTCAGCGAGGTGTTCCCGCTCGAGATGCGCGCCATGGCGATCGCGATCTTCTATGCCATCGGCATGGGCGCGGGCGGCTTCGCGGCGCCGGTGCTGTTCGGCCTCTTGATCGAGACCGGCAGCCGCGGCGCGGTGATGGTGGGCTACTGCTTCGCCGCGGTGCTGGTGGTGGTGGCCGGGCTGCTGGCCTTGCGCTACGCGGCCGACGCCGAACGCAAGCCGCTCGAGGAGGTGGCGCCGCCACTGGCCTCCGGGCACGGCGGCGAACGCTGAGGCGCACAAACAACATCGCCACACGGTTGCACTAGGAAGGTGCCACGCAGGGGCACGTGAATTGCTTGCACCCCACGGTCCGCAGCGCGAGACGCAGGACTCTCACAAACGTCGACACCCGTCTTCGATTCATTGGCTATCGCGATGCCGACATCGCCAGAGGCGAGTTGCGGCCCCGCCGCCCATCGCCTCGATCCTTAAGAAATCTTGGGAGAAAGCAAATGAAAAGAAGGCGTTCCCTGCGCATGGCGGCAGCCTGCGCGATCGTTCTTGCGCTCGCGCTCGCGAGCGGATGCGGTGGCGGCGACGATGGCGGCAGCACGCTGTCGCTCACGGCCCCACCCACGGCTCCCACCGCGACCGCCGACCCCGTGCCGACGATTCCCGTGACCACCCCACCCGATCCGCAGGACCCGACGGCGATCACGCGCTTCACGGCGACGGTGCCGTTCGGCGAGAAGGGCGACTACCAGTCCTCGGCGCAGGTGGTCTACGGCTTCGGCACCACGGCGGTCGCCGATGCGCAATACAAGGACGTGATCTACACGGTGCCGCTGCAGGGCACGGTGCGCTATCCGGCCGGGCCCGCCGGCACGCCGGGCAGTTCCAAGGTCCAGCCCTCAGCCAGCGGCGGCCATCCGGTGGTGGTGTTCCTGCATGGCATGCACGACTCCTCCGATCTCAACAACGCCAAGGGCTACGACTACCTGCAGAAGGACCTGGCCGAGCACGGCTATGTCGCCTTCTCCATCGACGCCGGAAAGATCAACGGGCTCAGCAGCTGGAACGCCTCGGACGCCGGCGCGTTCGCGCGCGGCCAGTTGCTCATGACCACGCTCGACCTGCTGCGCGCCGGCAATGCGACCGGCCTCTTCAACGGTGTCGCGATGCCCGAGCTCAAGGGCAAGCTGGATCTCGAACGCGTGGGCATCGTCGGCCACTCGCGCGGCGCGGAAGCGGTCGCTTACGCGGTGGAACTGAACAAGCAGCGCATCGGCATCAGCTACCAGGACGTCGAGACGGCACGCCGCAGCCGCGAGCTCGTCGCGCTGGCCAAGTCCGAGAAGGACAAAGCCGAGAAGCGGGTCGATGAAGCCACCGCCGCCGCCACCGACGTCACCGTGAAGCTGTTCATGGCCCAGGCGGCGCTGCTGGCCGCGCGAATCCAGTCGCCGCCCGCCTCGCCCGAAAAGATCGACGCTCTGACGCAGGCCCTGCAGCAGTTGCAGCAGCAGGCGGCGCAGGCGCAGGCCCGACTCGCCGCCGAGCAGGCCGCGCTCGAGGAAGTCAACGCGAAGTTCCGTGACGTGAACACGTTCTCCTACGCGATCAACGCGGACAGCGAGAAGTGGCTCGCGCAGATGACCTCGCCCGAGGCCCTGCTGCAGTCGGGCGTCGTCCTGCCTTCGTCCGACGAGCCGCCGCACCGCGTCCGCGCCGTGTTCTCGCTGGCGCCGATCAATGCCAGGCAGCTGTCGCGCGTGACCCATGTGCCGTTCGCCACCCTGCTGCCCACCTGCGACGGCGATGTCTACACGCTCAACGGCGCGCAGATCTTCGACGACAGCCGCAATACGGCGAACGACGAGAGCGCGCCCAAGTACCAGGTGGTCGTCAGGGGCGCCAACCACAACTTCTACAACGACCATTGGTCCGAGGACGACGATGCCGAGAAATACGCCCCGCTCTATTGCCAGTCGGGGAAGATCGACACGCTGCGCCTGAGCCCCGACGACCAGCGCCGCAACGGCGCGTTCCTGATGGCCTCGTTCCTGCGCTACTTCGTCGGCGACGAGTTCCAGTTCGCGCCCTACTGGAAAGGCCAGGCCCCGATTCCGCCGGCCGGCTGCCCGGCCGGCGAAAGCCGTTGCGACGAACGCGTCGTGCTGACGGTCCACCAGCCCGCCGCCCAGCGCAAGCTGCTCCAGGACTTCCGCAACGTGGATGCCAGCGCGAAGAACGCGAGCGGGCTGTCGACCGCGTACGAGCGCTTCAAGACGACCGTTCAATGCCGCTTCCTGGCCATCGTCGCCGCGCCGAACGCTCGCGAGGCGTCCTGCACCGATCCCGTGAGCCAGCTTCCGGTCGAAGCCCTGTTCAATGAGGGCGAGCGCTACAGCCCCTCCTCGTACGACAGGAAGAACCTGCTGATCTGGTCGATCGCCGACCAGGCCCAGCTGCAATGGGACACGGCCGGCCCCCTGATCACGATCCCCACCGGCGACCTCTCGGCCCAGGGCTTCGACACGCTGAGCGTGCGCGTCGCCGTGCTGGCGCCGATCGGCCAGGAAGTCGAGATCGCGCTGACCGACACGCAGGGCCGCAAGGCGGCGCTCAAGGGCAGCGATTTCAGCGATGCGCTCTATGGCATCGCGCGCAAGCCCGATGGCGCGATCCCGCTGGTCGACGCGCCCGATGACGCGATCTATGCCGACACCGGCACCACGCGGCCGCTGCTGAACATGGTGGCGGTTCCGCTCAAGGCCTTCGCGCTGCATGGCGTGGACCTCGCGCACATCAAGCAGGTGACGCTGAGGTTCCCGAAGGCCGCGGGCAGCGTGGCCGTCACCGACGTGCAGCTGCAGCGGATGAACTGAACGCCGCGCCGGCTACAGCGCGCAGGTCCTGAACCCCAGGAAGCCGTCGTCGCGCTGCGGCAGCGCGAAGCCGCGCCGCCGCATCGAGCGCAGCCGGGCGCGCGTCGCGAACGAGGCCCCGCGCAGCACGCGCGCGCGGCCGAAGCCCGCGGCGGGATCGAACTCGCCGCCGCCGCTCCACGGATCGGCGCGGTAGCCGGGCCAGGGCTGCAGCGTGCCCGCGGTCCATTCGTGCACGTCGCCCCAGCGGAAGCCGCGCCGCGCCGCGGTGTGGGCCGCGATCTCCCACTCGACCTCGGTCGCGATGCGGCGGCCCGCCCAGCGCGCCCAGGCATCGGCCTCCCACCAGCTCAGGTGCACCGCGCTGTGGTGGCCGGCGGCGCGCACGGTGGCGCCGAAGCGCTGCTGCAGCACCGAGCCGCCGGTGGCGCTGCGCGCCGCGCCGATCTGCTCGACGTGGCGCGGCCCGCGCCGGCCCTCGGCCTGCGCCGCGAGCCAGCGCCAGCCCTCGCCGTGCCAGAGCTCCTCGCGGTCGTAGCCGCCGTCGTCGACGAATTCGGTGAACTGGTTCCAGGTGACCGGCTGGGCATCGATCTCGAACTCGGGCACGTCGACGCGGTGCGCGCCGCGCTCCTGCGCGAAGGCGAAGCCGGCCTCGTCGCGGCCCAGCGTCCAGCGCGTGGCCGGCAGCGCCAGCGGCTCGCGCACCACGCTCACGGGCGCCTGCTCGATGCCCAGCGGCAGCCCGAGGGTCTGCGCCATCACCACGAACTGCTCGCCGCGCAGGTCCTCGTGGAACAGCGCGAGGCGGTAGAAGTACAGGCCGGCGTCGGTCTCGGCCGCATGCTCGAGCAGCTCGAGCGTGCTCTCGAGCGTCTCGAGCAGGTAGGCCTTGGTCTGGCCCAGGTCCGGCAGCTCGGGCGACCAGCGGCGCTCGGGGCCGATCTGGGCCGGGTTCCACCAGTCGTCGGCGCCGGGGTCGATGGCCGCGAGCCGGGTCGGCCGCACCGGGCAGTCGGCGCCGAAGGCACGCTGCGTGTTGCGCCCGATCCACCATTCGGCGAACCAGCCGATGTGGCCGGCCAGCCAGACCGGGGGCTGCATGCCCTCCTCGCGCTGCAGCTCGGGCGGCACCGGCAGCGCGGCCGAGCCCAGCGCCTGCTCGTAGAGCGACAGCAGGTGCAGCGTGTGGTTGCGTGCATCGATCAGGGCCAGCGACAGCAGCTCGCGGCCGGCGCGGTGCATGTCGGGCGAATCGATCGAATGCGGCAGGCCCAGGGCGCCTGAGGGAGTCGAGGGCAGCGGGCTGGAAGACATCGGTCCATTATCAGCACCCATCCCCGGGCATCGCGGGTGCCGACTCCCGGGTAAACCCGGGCGTTGCGGCCCCGGCGGACGGGGCAATACAAAGGTACACCGCGTTACCATTGCGGGCTTTGCGCAGGCCCCACCAGGGCCTGTCGCCTTCACCCTGGGCTTTGTGGGAGACACCCCTTGTCTGCATTCCTCAAATTCGCGGCCGGCATGGACTGGGTCAGCGAAAAGTTCGGCAAGTTCGCCGGCTACACCGTGCTGGCCGCCTCGCTCATCTCCGCCGCCAACGCACTCGTGCGCTACGGCTTCGACTTCAGCAACAACGCCTTCCTCGAGATCCAGTGGTACCTGTTCGCGGCCACCGTGATGCTCGGCGCGCCCGTGGTGCTGCGCTTCAACGAGCATGTGCGCGTGGACATCATCTACGGCAAGCTCAAGGGCAACGGCCCGGTCTACGTCGACCTGTTCGGCCTGATCTTCTTCCTGCTGCCGGTGATGGGCATGTTCACCTACCTCACCTGGCCCTACTTCTGGAACACCTGGGTCACGGGCGAGATGTCCGGCAACATCGGCGGGCTGGTCCGCTGGCCCGCCGCGCTGCTGATGCCGGTGGGTTTCGCCGCCATGTTCCTGCAGGGCGTGGCGGAGATCGTCAAGCGCATTGCCTACCTGCGTGGGCTCATCGAGATGAACACGCACTACGAGAAGCCGGTGCAGTGAGCGCGCAGCGCCCTCGCCCCGTCACCGTCTCCCTTCTCTGTGTCCCAACGGCAGGATAAGTAGAAATGCACATGGAAAACTTCGCCCCGATCATGTTCGCGGGGCTCGTCGTGATCATGCTGATCGGGTTCCCGGTCGCGTTCTCGCTCTCGGCGCTCGGCCTGATCTGCGGCTTCTTCGCGATCGAGATGGGCTGGTTCCCGGCCGGCTTCATGGCCAACCTGCCGCTCAACGTCTTCGGCATCCTGTCGAACGAGACGCTGCTCGCCATCCCCTTCTTCACCCTCATGGGAGCGGTACTGGAGAAATGCGGGCTGGCCGAGGACATGCTCGACTCCATGGGCCAGCTGTTCGGCCCGGTGCGCGGCGGCCTCGGCTACTCGGTGATCATCGTGGGCTTCATCCTCGGCGCCATCACCGGCACGGTGGCGGGCCAGGTGATCGCGATGGCGATGATCTCGCTGCCGGTGATGATGCGCTACGGCTACAACATGCGCTACTCGACCGGCGTGCTCGCCGCCTCGGGCACCATCACGCAGCTGGTGCCGCCCTCGCTGGTGCTGATCGTCATGGCCGACCAGCTCGGCACCGACGTCGGCCAGATGTACAAGGGCGCCTGGGGTCCGTCGATCCTGCAGGTGATCATCTTCGCGATCTACACCTTCCTGATCGGGCGCATCTACCCGAGCTACGTGCCGGGCCTGCCGGCCAGCGCGCGCACGCTCAACGGCTGGGCGCTGTGGGGCAAGTGCCTGCGCGGCATCATTCCCTCGGCGATCCTGATCTTCGCGGTGCTCGGCTCGATGGGCGGCCTGCCGTTCATGGACAAGGCCATCGCCACGCCGACCGAAGCCGGCGCCATGGGCGCGGTCGGCGCGCTGATCCTCGCGCTGATCCACCGCCGCCTGAACTGGGAGCTGCTCAAGGGCGCGATGGAAGGCACGATGCGCCTGACGGCCATGGTGGTGTTCATCCTGATCGGCTCGCGCGTGTTCTCGCTGGTGTTCCAGGGCGTGGACGGTGCCAAGTGGATCGAGCACATGCTCTCGGGCCTGCCGGGCGGCCAGGTCGGCTTCCTGATCGCGGTCAACATCTTCGTCTTCTTCCTCGCGTTCTTCCTCGACTTCTTCGAGATCGCGTTCATCATCCTGCCGCTTCTGGGCCCCGTGGCCCACAAGCTCGGCATCGACATGGTGTGGTTCGGCGTGCTGCTGTGCGTGAACATGCAGACCTCGTTCATGCATCCGCCGTTCGGCTTCGCGCTGTTCTATTTGCGAGGGATCGCCGACACCCTGTTCAAGAACGGGGCGCTGCCCAAGAAGGTGGAGTCGCGCGACATCTACCTGGGCGCCGTGCCCTGGGTCATCATGCAGCTGCTGCTGGTGGCCATCGTGATCTTCTTCCCGCAGACGGTGACCGTGTTCCTCGACAAGGAGAAGGTGGTCGACATCGACAAGGTGATCCTCGAGATGCCGGTGGACGAGCAGTCGAACGCGCCCGACGCCAACGGCGTGAACATGGAAGACCCGTTCGGCAACGAGAAGAAGGACGAGCCGGCCCCGGCGGCCGAGCCCGCGCCGGCGCCCGCCGACGGCGCCAAGCAGTGACGCAGGCCAGCGCCGACGCAGGCGCTGCGCTCGAGAGCGCGGCCTTTCCGCCGCTGCTGCGCACGCTCGCGGTCGTCATCGTCGTCGACCTCTTCGCCATCGCGCTCTGGAGCCTGCCCTCGCTGCGCGAGACCAGCTGGTCGACCTCGAGCCTCGTGGTCTTCGGCCTCGCGGGCCTGTGCGTGGTGTGGGTCGGCTACTGGATCGTCTACAGCCGCACCCGGCTCGAGGGCGACGAACTGATCCAGACCTGGCTGTGGACCAAGCGCGTGCGCGCGCAGGACGCCTCGCAGCTCAAGCTGGTCCACATCCGCATGCTCGAGCGCGTCGTCGCGCCGCGCCTCCTGGTGCGCCGTCGCAATGGCGGCATCACCTGGTTCCATGCCTACGACCCGAAGGTGCTGGTCGCCTTCGGCGAGCAGGTGGCGCTGCGCGCGGTGCCGGCGCGGCAGCCCGCGGTCGACGACGCCGCCTGAGTCAGCCTCGCGGCACCCGATGCGGCGAAGATAGCCGCATGCATCCCGGATCTCTTCTCCTGTCGAACGGTGCGCGTGCCCTGGCCGCGGCCCTGTGCCTCGCCGCATTCGCGGCCAACGCCGCGGCGGCCGACTGCACGGCATCGGCCGCGCCCGACTGCTACCGCGCCTTCGAGCCGCCGCAAGCCGGTGGCGCCCTGCACTACTACGCCTCGCTCGCCCCCGGCGCGGGCCCCACGCAGGCGCTCGTCGCCATGCACGGCCATCCGCGCGATGCCGGCAAGACCTTCGACGCGGCATTGCGCACCGTGCGCCAGGCCGGCGCGCTCGAGCGCACGCTGGTGGTCGCGCCGCTGTTCCAGGTCGCGGCCGACAACGCCGGCAAGTGCAGCAGCGCGGGCGTGCCGGCGGCGCAGGACGGCGACCTGCTGTGGACCTGCGCCTCCTGGCTCGAAGGCGGCCGCGCGGAGAACGGCAATGGCCTGTCCTCGTTCGCGGCCATGGACGCGCTCGTGGCCGAGCTGCACCGGCGCTGGCCGAGCCTGCGCACGGTCACCATCGCGGGTTTCTCGGCCGGCGCGCAGATGGTGCAGCACTACATCGGCTTCGCGGCCGACCCACCCGCGGCCTCGCTCGCATTGCGCTACGTGGTGGCCGATCCCGGCACCTGGCTCTACTTCGATGCGTTCCGTCCGTTTCCGCCGAGCGACGCCGCTGCCTGCCCCGCGCTGAACCGCTGGAAGTACGGCACCGAGGGCCTGCCCGCGCACCTGGGCCGCGATGCAGCCCAGGCCCGCGCGCGCTATGCCGCCGCCGACATCCACTACCTGCAGGGCGATCTCGACACCGGCGAGGGCAAGGGCACGGCCTACCGGGTGCTCGACAAGTCCTGCGCGGCCGTCGCGCAAGGCCCCTACCGGCTGCAGCGCGGCCTGGCCTACGCGCAGTACGACCGCACGCTGCTCGCGCCCGAGAAGCGCCGCGAGGTCACGGTGGTGCCGGGCTGCGCGCACGACGTGGCCTGCGTGTTCCCGTCCGAGGCCGCGCGCGCCGCGCTGCTCGGCACGCCCTCCAAATGAAAAAAGCCCCGCCGTTGCCGGCGGGGCTTCTGCATGGGCGCGAAGGAGTCGACGCTTACAGCTTCTGCTGCTGCATGAAGCGGTCGAAGGTGCCTTCGGTGTAGCGGAACCAGGCGTTCTGGTCGGCCAGGAATTTGGACCAGTCGCCGTAGATCTTCTTCCACTCGGGGTTGGAGTTGTTGAGGTCCGAGTAGACCTGCTGGGCCGACTTGAAGGCCGCGTTCATCACGTCCTGCGAGAACGGGCGCAGCTTGGTGCCCGAGCCCACAAGCTGCTTGAGCGCGATCGGGTTCTTGGCGTCGTACTTGGCCGTCATGGTGATGTTGGCGTGCGCGGCGGCTGCCTCGACGATCGCCTTGTAGTCGGCCGACAGGCCTTCCCACGCCTTGTTGTTGATGTAGAAGTCGAGCTCGGGGCCGCCTTCCCACCAGCCGGGGTAGTAGTAGAACGGGGCGATCTTGTTGAAGCCCAGCTTCTGGTCGTCGTACGGGCCGACCCACTCCAGGCCGTCCAGCGTGCCCTTTTCGAGCGCGGGGTACAGGTCGGCGCCGGGGATCGATTGCGGGATCACGCCGAAGGGCTCGAGCACCTTGCCCGCGAACGGGTTGGTGCGGAACTTCAGGCCCTTGAGGTCGGCGACCGACTTGATTTCCTTGCGGAACCAGCCGCCCATCTGCGCGCCGGTGTTGCCGCCGGGCAGATTGATGATGTTGTACTTGGCATAGAAGGCGCGCATCAGCTTCAGGCCGTTGCCTTCGTACATCCAGGCGTTCTGCTGGCGGGTGTTCATGCCGAAGGGCACCGAGCAACCGAGGCAGAAGGTCGGGTCCTTGCCGTAGAAGTAGTACGGCGCCGTGTGGGCCATTTCGACCGAGGCGTTCTGCACGCCGTCGACCACGCCGAACGCGGGCATCAGCTCGCCGCCGGCATGCACCGAGATCTGGAACTTGCCGCCCGTCATGTCGCTGACGCTCTTCGCGAACACCTCGGCGGTGCCGAAGATGGTGTCCAGCGACTTGGGAAAGCTCGACGCCAGGCGCCAGCGGACGGTGGCCTGCGCATGAACGGCAGGCGCGATGCCGGCAGCCAGGACGCCAGCGATGCCGGCGTTTTTGATGAGGGAACGACGATCCATGGATAGCTCTCCGAATACTTGGAAAAAACAACGCACGGCTTGTGACCGCTGGGGACTCTTGTAGAAGCCCGGGCGATTGTAAAAACGCGCTTACAGCGACCGGCCGGGGTTTACCCTGCGCTGCAGCAATGTGGGCGATGCCGACCACGCCGGCGAAGAAGCCGCCCGAAGCGCCGGAAAGGCTGTTGCGGACGCCTCCGGAGCCCGGATTCCGACGAGGCATAAAATGTTAATCCGCCTTACACACTCCTCCGATACGGCATCCGACATGAGACTCTCCCATTCCTTCAAGCCCGCGCTGCTCGCCTTCGCCGCAGCCACCGCCTTCGGCGCGCAAGCCGCCGACATCAAGATCGGCGTCGCCGCCGCGCTGTCCGGCGGTGCCGCCCAGTACGGCGCCGCGATCCGCAACGGCTTCCAGCTCGCGGCCGACGAGATCAATGCCGCCGGCGGCATCAACGGCGACAAGATCGTCCTCGCCATCGAGGACGAGCAAGGCAAGAAGGAAGACGCCATCAACGTCTTCAAGAAGCTGATCTTCCAGGACAAGGTCCTGATGACCTTCGGCCCCACGCTGTCGAACTCGGCCCAGGCCGCCGATCCGATCGCCCAGGCCGCCAAGACCGTGGCCTTCGGCACCTCGAACACCGCCGACGGCATCACCTCGATCGGCGACTACGTGTTCCGCAACTCGGTGACCGAGGCCGACGTGCTGCCCGAGACCCTGCGCGTGGCGATCAAGCACGCCAACGTCAAGAAGGTCGCCGTGCTCTACGGCAACGACGACGTGTTCACCAAGAGCGGCTACGACAACTTCAAGAAGGCCCTCGAGGACCTGAAGCTGCCCGTGACCACCACCGAGACCTTCGCCAAGGGCGACGTGGACTTCAAGGCCCAGCTGACCAAGATCAAGGCCTCCAACCCCGACGCCATCGTGCTGTCGGCCCTGCTGGCCGAGGGCGCGCCGATCATGGTGCAGGCCCGCCAGCTCGGCCTGAACGTGCCGGTCATCGGCGGCAACGGCATGAACTCGACCAAGATCTTCGACCTGGCCAAGGGCAGCTCGGACAACCTCTACGTCGGCAGCCCCTGGTCGGCCAGCAACGCCACGCCCGAGAACACCAAGTTCCAGAAGGCCTACAACGACAAGTTCAAGGTCGCGCCCGACCAGTTCGCCGCCCAGGCCTACGACGGCCTGTACGTGGTGGCGCAGGCGCTCAAGGGCGTGAAGCTGTCGGGCAACCTGCCGGCCGACCGCACCGCCCTGCGCGACGCGCTGCCCAACGTGAAGTGGACCGGCGCCACCGGCGCCTTCACCTTCGCGCGCGCCAAGGACAAGGCCGGCAAGCCCGCCGGCTACGACGCGCAACAGACCGCCATCGTGAGCGTGACGCGCGGCACGCAGTTCGTGATCGAGAAGTAAGCAAGGGGCGGCACCTTCGCCGCTCGAGGCGGGCCGCGCGGCCCGCCCTGCCTTTTGCACCCGGCGCAGGACGACCCACTGCGCCCTTCGTTCTTCCTGTTTTGATTCGCCGCGGCGCCCTTCGGCCGCGGCCCGACGAAAGCCCATCGTGCTCGATCAGCAGCTTGTCAACGCCCTGTCGCTGGGGTGCGTCTACGCACTCTTCGCACTGGGCTTCACACTCATCTTCGGCGTGCTCGGCGTCATCAACCTCTCGCACGGCGCGGTGTTCATGGTGGGCGCCTACGCGGCCGCCGAATTCATGCGCCTGACCAACCTGCCCCTGTGGGCCGGCCTGCCCTTCGCGTTCGTGCTGTGCGGCGTGCTGGGCCTCTTGATCGACGTGCTGGTGCTCAAGCCGCTGCGCAAGCGCGACGCGCCCCACCTGATCCCGATGATCGCCACCATCGGCGTGGCCATCATCCTGAACAACGGCGTGCAGGGCATCTTCGGCGCGGAGAACCTGCGTTTCCCGTCCGGCACCATCCCCGACGACGCGCTGGTGCTCGCGGGCATCCACGTCACGGCGCTCGAGCTCGGCATCATCATCGCGTCCTTCGCGCTGATGGCGGTGCTGCTGCTGTCGCTGCAGCGCACGCAGCTCGGCCGCGCGCTGCGCGCCATCGCCGAATCGCCCAAGGCTGCCTACCTCGTGGGCGTCAACGTCGAGGGCCTGTTCTACCTGACCTCCTTCGTGGCCGCGGGCCTGGGCGGCGTGGCCGGCGTGCTGATCGGCCTGTACTCGAACGCGCTGTTCCCGCTGATGGGCCAGCCGATGCTCGAGAAGGGCATCGCCGTGATCATCCTCGGTGGCATGGGCGACATCCGCGGCGCGCTGCTCGGCGGCCTGTTCCTCGGCTTCGCCGAGGTGCTGTCGGTGGCCTACGTGGGCTCCACGATGCGCGACGCGGTGGCCTTCGGCCTGCTGTTCCTGGTGCTGCTGGTGCGTCCCAAGGGCCTGTTCGGCTCGCTCAAGGAGCGCAAGGTCTGACCATGGAAGCGCTCGACAACTTCTGGTCGGTCTACAGCAACCTGGTGCTCTCGCTGGGCATCAACGGCCTGCTGGCGCTCTCGATCTGGCTCACCCTGGCCTGCGGCATGCTGGCCCTGGCCAACGCGGCCTTCATGGGCATCGGCGCCTACGCGGCCTCGATCCTCACGCTCAACTACGGCGTGCCGTTCCCGGTCGCCATCGCGGCCGGCATGGCCGCGCCGGCGCTGGTGGCCTTCGCCATCGGCAAGCCCACGCTGCGCCTGTCGGGCGTGTACCTGGCGATGGCCACGCTGGCCTTCGGCGAGGTGGTGCGCATCGCCGTGCTCAACGCCGAGTCGCTCACGGGCGGCGCGCTGGGCCTCAACGGCATCCCGCAGTCGACCGAGTGGTGGCACGTGGCGCTCGCGCTGGTGCTGGTGCTGCTGGTGCTGTGGCGCATCCGCCGCTCGAAGGTGGGACGCGCCTTCGAGGCCATCAAGGAGGACGAGACCGCCGCCGGCCTGATGGGCATCGACGTGGCGGGCCACAAGATGCTGGCCTTCGTGCTCGGCGGCGCGATCGCCGGCCTGGCCGGCACGCTCAACGCGCACCTGACCTTCTTCATCGGCCCGTCGGAGTACGGCTTCAACCGCGCGGTCGACATCCTCACGATGGCGATCCTCGGCGGCATCGGCGGACTCACCGGCCCGGTGCTCGGCGGCACCATCCTCACGCTGCTGCCCGAGATGCTGCGCGGCCTGGGGGCCTTCCGCCTCGTGGTCAACGGCTTCATCCTGGTGCTGATCGTGCTGTTCCTGCCCAAGGGCATCTGGGACCCGGCGCGCATCCGCCAGTGGTTCGGCCGCAAGGGGAGCGCGGCATGAGCGCCGCGCCGGGCCGCTCCCAAGCAAGCTCGCACCGCAGTGCGAAGCACGAAGGTACTTCAATGAGCCAACCCCTGCTGACATTGAAGAACGTGTCGCGCCATTTCGGCGGACTCAAGGTGCTGCAGGACGTGAACCTCGAGATCCCGCAGGGCGGCATCTTCGGGCTCATCGGACCGAACGGCGCCGGCAAGACCACGGTGTTCAACCTGATCACCGGCCTGTTGCCGACCACCAGCGGCAGCATCCATTTCGAAGGCAGCGACCTGGCGGGCCGCAAGCCCTTCCAGATCACGCGTGGCGGCATCGCGCGCACCTTCCAGAACATCCGCGTCTTCAAGGAGATGTCGCTGCTGGAGAACGTGATCGTCGGCATGGATTCGAAGCTGCGCTACGGCCCGCTGGGCCTGCTCGCGGGCTCGGGCCTGTTCCGCGGCGAGGAGAAGCGCGCCCGCGAGCGCGCGCACGAGCTGCTGGGCTGGGTGCGCCTGGACCACAAGGCGCACGACATCGCCGACAACCTGTCGTACGGCGAGCAGCGCAAGCTGGAGCTGGCGCGCGCGCTGGCCACCGAGCCCAAGCTGCTGCTGCTCGACGAGCCGGTCGCCGGCATGAACAGCACCGAGAAGAGCGAGCTGATGGTCGAGATCGAGAACATCGCGGCGCGCGGCTTCACGGTCTTCATGATCGAGCACGACATGCGCTTCGTGATGGGCCTGTGCCAGCAGATCGCGGTGCTGAACTTCGGGCGCATCATCGCGCGCGGCGGCCCCGAGCAGATCCGCAACGACCCGCAGGTGATCGAGGCCTACCTCGGCCGCGAGGACGACGAAGCCACCAACGAACCGGAGGCCGCGGCATGAGCGCAGCGCCGGGCCGCCCCAAGCAAGCTCGCACCGCAGTGCGAAGCACGAAGGTATTTCAATGAGCGCAGGCGACAAGCAACCCCTGCTGCAGGTCCAGGGCCTGAAGGTTTCCTTCGGCCATGTGCAGGCCGTCAAGGGCATCGACTTCGAACTGCACGAAGGACAGATCACCACGCTGGTCGGCGCCAACGGCGCCGGCAAGTCGACCACGCTGCTGGCGCTGTCGGGCCTGGTGAAGAAGACCGCCGGGCGCGTCGTGTTCGCGGGCCAGGACATCTCCGCGCTCGCGCCGCACAGGATCGTGGCCGGCGGCGTGGTGCAGGTGGCCGAGGGCCGCGCCACGCTGACCACGCTGACGGTGCGCGAGAATCTCGAACTCGGCGCCTACACGCGGCGCGACGGCGCGGCCGCGCGCACGGCCGACCTGGAGCGCATCTACGCCCTGTTCCCGGTGCTCAAGGACCGCGCCGACGGCCTGGCCGGCAACCTCTCGGGCGGCGAGCAGCAGATGCTGGCGATCGGCCGCGCCCTGATGGCGAAGCCGCGCGTGCTGCTGCTGGACGAGCCCTCGATGGGCCTGGCGCCGATCATCGTGCAGGACATCTTCCGCACGCTGCGCGAGATCAACCGCCAGGGGCTGACGATCTTCCTGGTGGAGCAGAACGTGCGCCAGGCGCTGAAGATCGCGGACCGGGCCTACGTGATCGAGACCGGCAGCATCGTGCTGTCGGGCAGCGGGCGCGACCTGCTCGGCGATCCGAAGGTGCAGGAAGCCTACCTGGGCAGCTGATCGTTTCGGCTGTTCCTCCCTCCCCCGCTGGGGGAGGGTCGGGGTGGGGGCACGCGGCCTTCGAAAGACCGCAGCGCTTTTTTCGAGGCCGCTGCCCCCATCCCGGCCTTCCCCCAGAGGGGGAAGGAGCAAGGCAACGGACTCAGCCTTCGCGGCCGAAGCGCTGCGCGATCGACTGCTCGATGCCCGCGGCGTCGAGCCCGATCGAGGCCAGCAGCTTGGCCGGGTCGCCGTGCTCGATGAAGCGGTCGGGCAGGCCCAGCTGCAGCACCGGCACCTGCACGCCGGCGGCCTGCAGCGCCTCGAGCACCGCGCTGCCCGCGCCGCCCATCAATGCGCCTTCCTCGAGCGTGACCAGCGCCTCGTGCGAGCGCGCCACCTCGAGCAGCAACTCCACGTCGAGCGGCTTGGCCCAGCGCATGTTGGCGACCGTGGCGTCGAGCGCCTCGGCGGCCGTGAGGGCCGGATACAGCAGCGTGCCGAAGGCCAGGATGGCGATGCGCTTGCCCTGGCGGCGCAGCTCGCCCTTGCCGAAGGGCAGGCCGTCGAGCGCGAGGTGCGGCTCGACGCCGGCACCCGCGCCGCGCGGATAGCGCACGGCCACCGGGTGGTCCTGCTCGTAGGCGGTGGTCAGCAACTGCCGCGTCTCGCGCTCGTCGGCGGGACAGGCGATGCTCATGTTCGGGATGCAGCGCAGGAACGGGATGTCGTAGGCGCCCGCGTGCGTGGCGCCGTCGGCGCCCACCAGGCCCGCGCGGTCGAGCGCGAACACCACCGGCAGGTTCTGGATCGCGACGTCGTGCACCAGTTGGTCGTAGCCGCGCTGCAGGAAGGTCGAATAGATCGCCACCACCGGCTTCAGGCCCTCGCAGGCCAGGCCCGCGGCGAAGGTCACGGCATGCTGCTCGGCGATGCCGACGTCGTAGTAGCGGTCAGGGAAGCGTTGCTCGAACTCGACCAGCCCCGAGCCTTCGCGCATGGCCGGCGTGATGCCGACCAGCCGCCCGTCCTTGGCCGCCGTGTCGCACAGCCACTGGCCGAAGACCTGGGTGAAGGTCTTCTTGGGCGCCGACGCGGGCTTGACCAGCCCAACCTGCGGATCGAACTTGCCGGGGCCGTGGTAGGCCACGGGATCGGCCTCGGCCAGCTTGTAGCCCTGGCCCTTCTTGGTCACCACGTGCAGGAACTGCGGGCCCTCGAGGTGCTTGAGGTTCTCGAGCGTGGGCACCAGCGAGTCGATGTCGTGGCCGTCGATCGGGCCCACGTAGTTGAAGCCGAACTGCTCGAACAGCGTGGCCGGCACCACCATGCCCTTGGCATGCTGCTCGAAGCGCTTGGCCAGCTCGAACAGCGGCGGCGCGGCGCGCAGCACGCTCTTGCCCACGTTCTTGGCGGCGGCGTAGAAGTTGCCGCTCATCAGCTGCGCGAGGTAGCGGTTGAGCGCGCCCACCGGCGGGCTGATCGACATGTCGTTGTCGTTGAGGATCACGATCAGCCGGCAGTCGCACACGCCCGCGTTGTTGAGCGCCTCGAAGGCCATGCCGGCCGTGAGCGCGCCGTCGCCGATGATGGCCACGGTGAAGCGGTCCTCGCCCTTCTGCTTGGCGGCCATGGCCATGCCGAGCGCGGCCGAGATGCTGGTCGACGAGTGCGCGGTGCCGAAGGTGTCGTACTCGCTCTCGCTGCGTTGCGGGAAGCCCGAGATGCCGCCGAGCTGGCGCAGGGTGGGCATGCGCTCGCGCCGGCCCGTGAGGATCTTGTGCGGATAGGTCTGGTGGCCCACGTCCCACACCAGCCGGTCGTGCGGCGTGTTGAACACGTGGTGCAGCGCGACCGTGAGCTCCACCGTGCCGAGGTTCGAGCTCAGGTGGCCGCCGGTGCGCGAGACGTTGTCGAGCACGCAGGCGCGCACCTCGTCGGACAGCTGCTTGAGCTGGGCCCGGTCGTACTGGCGGATGGGGGACGGATCGTGGAGCGTGGGGAGCAGCGGAGCGGCCATGGATCGTGGTGTTCGTTCTTGTCTAGCGGTCGCGGTCTACGACCATGTGGGCCAGCGCGCGCAGCGCTGCGGTGTCCTGCAGGCCGCTCGCATCGAGCGCGGCGAGCGCGTCGTCGAGCAGCCGCGAAGCCTGGGCCCGGGCGCCCTCGAGCCCCAGCAGCGACACATAGGTGGGCTTGTCGGCCGCGGCATCCTTGCCGGCGGTCTTGCCGAGGGTCTGCGAATCGGCCGTGACGTCGAGGATGTCGTCGACCACCTGGAAGGCCAGGCCGATCGCCGCGCCATAGCCACGCAGCGCGGTCAGCGCGGCCGGCGACACACCGGTGCCGCAGGCCGCGCCCATCTCGACACTGCCCTGCAGCAGCGCGCCGGTCTTCAGCCGGTGCATCTCGCGCAGTTGTGCTTCGTTGAGTGCCACGCCCACGCTCGCGAGGTCGATCGCCTGGCCGCCGGCCATGCCCTGGCTGCCGGCGGCGCGCGCGAGCATGCGGCACAGCGTGGCCTGCATCGCGGGCGGCACCTCGTCGCCATCGGGCGTGAGCAGCTCGAAGGCCAGCGCCTGCAGCGCGTCGCCCGCGAGCAGCGCGTCGGCCTCGCCGAACTTCACGTGCACCGTGGGCTTGCCGCGGCGCAGCACGTCGTTGTCCATGCACGGCAGGTCGTCGTGCACCAGCGAATAGGCGTGGATCAGCTCGGTGGCGCAGGCTGCGCGCAGCGCCGCGGCCACATTGCCGCCGACCGCCTCGCTGGCCGCGAGCACCAGCAGCGGCCGCAGTCGCTTGCCGCCGTCGAGCACCGCATAGCGCATGGCCTCGCCGAGCAGCACCGGCGAATCGACGCCGACCCAGCCCGACAGCGCCTGTTCGACGCGCTCGAGGTGCGGGCGGCTCCAGAGCGCGAGGCGGGCCTGGTCCCAGGCGGCGGACGTGGTGGCCGCGGTCATTCGGCGGCCCAGGGCTTGAGGCTGCCCGCGTCGAGCACCTTGATCTGGTCCTCGACCGCCTGCAGCCGGTCGCGGCAGAAGGCCAGCAGCGCGGCGCCGCGCTGGTAGCTGCCCAGCAGCCGGTCGAGCGGCAGCTGGCCCGACTCGAGTTCCGCGACCAGTTGCTCGAGTTCCTGGAGTCCCGCTTCGTAGCTGACGGGCATCGGGCCCGTGTCGGGCGTGGGCGCCGGACTGGACGCGGGAGTGGAAGGCACCTTGGGCATGCGGGGGCAACGAGGATGAAACCGCGCATTTTAGGTCTCGGCCAGTGACGCATCGACGGCCTGCGCGACACCGGGCGACGGCGTCATGCACGGCCGTACCGGACGCCGGCCCCATCAGGGTGAAAGCCCCAGGGGCCACAAGGAAGGCCCCCCGGGTACAATCACCCTCCCCCAGCCGGTCACGCCGGCGCAACTCTCGGGCCGACACGCCTCTCCTGTCGTCGGTACCTTCCGTTTCAATTTTGTTTTTCTCCCTGTGGGGAGCTTGGTCAGGTCCTCCATGTCTGATTTAAGTCTTCAACTGCAGCAGGCCACGAGCCAACTTCCGGTTTCCGCGTACTTCGACGAGGCGCTCTTCGCCCGCGAGATGGAAACGCTCTTTGCCCGTGGCCCCCGCTATGTCGGCCACCGCCTTGCCGTGCCGGAGGCCGGCAACTTCCACACGCTGCCCCACGAGCACCAGGGCCGCGCGCTGGTCCACACGCCCAAGGGCGTGGAACTGATCTCCAACGTCTGCCGCCATCGCCAGGCCGTGATCCTGCAGGGCCGCGGCGAGCTCGACGCGCGCACCGGCGGCAACATCGTCTGCCCGCTGCACCGCTGGACCTATGCCGCGGCCGACGCGCGCACCACCGGCACGCTGATCGGCGCCCCGCATTTCGCGCAGGACCCCTGCCTGAACCTGCACAACTATCCGCTCACCGAATGGAACGGCCTGCTGTTCGAGGCCAACGGCCGCGACATCGCGGCCGACATGGCCGGCCTGGGCCCGCGCGCCGACCTCTCGTTCGAGGGCTTCGCGCTCGACCACGTCGAGCTGCACGAGTGCAACTACAACTGGAAGACCTTCATCGAGGTCTACCTCGAGGACTACCACGTCGGCCCGTTCCATCCGGGCCTGGGCAGCTTCGTCACCTGCGACGACCTGCGCTGGGAGTTCAACCGCAACTACTCGGTGCAGACGGTGGGCGTGGCCAACCGCCTGGGCCGCGCGGGCAGCCCGGTCTACCAGAAGTGGCAGGAACAGCTGCTGCAGTACCGCGAGGGCAAGCCGCCCAAGTACGGCGCGATCTGGCTCACCTACTACCCGCACGTGATGATCGAGTGGTATCCGCACGTGCTGACCGTCTCGACGCTGCATCCGGTCAGCCCGACCAAGACGCTCAACATGGTGGAGTTCTTCTACCCGGAAGAAATCGTCGCCTTCGAGCGCGAGTTCGTCGAAGCCCAGCGCGCCGCCTACATGGAGACCTGCGTGGAAGACGACGAGATCGCCGAGCGCATGGACGCCGGCCGCCGCGCGCTGATGCTGCGCGGCGACAACGAGACCGGCCCCTACCAGAGCCCGATGGAAGACGGCATGCAGCAGTTCCACGAGTGGTACCGGCGCGAACTGCAGACCGCCGGCTGAGGCGCCGAAGCGCTGCTTCGGCCCTGTTTCCTGCTATTCTCTTGATAGCTGAATGCGCCCGGTTGGCGGGCGTTTCAGCTATTTTTCTTTTGTAAGAAGTCAAGACGATGCAAGCGCTCTGGATGGTGCTCGGCGCCTTTTTGTTCGCCTCCATGGGCGTGGCCGTGAAGATCGCCTCGGCCTGGTTCTCCAGCGGCGAGATGGTGCTCTGGCGCGGCGTCATCGGCATCGTCTTCCTGTGGCTGCTGGCGCGCAGCCGCGGCGTCTCGCTCGCCACCCGGTACCCGGGCATGCATGCCTGGCGCAGCCTGATCGGCGTGGTCTCGCTGGGCGCATGGTTCTATGCCATCGCCCACATGCCGCTGGCCACGGCCGTCACCCTCAATTACATGAGCAGCGTCTGGATCGCCGCCTTCCTGGTCGGCGGCGCGCTGCTGGCCTGGATGCCGGTGCCCGGCCGCGACGGCCGCGTCTCGCGCCCGCCGCTGCAGGCGCCGCTGGTGCTGACCGTGCTCACGGGTTTCGCCGGCGTGGTGCTGATGCTCAAGCCCAGCGTGGATTCGAGCCAGGGCTTCGCAGGCCTGCTGGGCCTGCTGTCGGGCCTGACCGCCGCCTTCGCCTACATGCAGGTGGTGGCGCTCTCGCGCATCGGCGAGCCCGAGATGCGCACGGTGTTCTATTTCGCGCTGGGCTCGGCCGTGGCCGGGGCGCTGGCGACCGCGTTCACCGGCTTCTCGGAATGGAACTGGCGCCACGGCCTGTGGCTGCTGCCGATCGGCCTGCTGGCCGCCCTCGGACAGCTTTGCATGACCCGCGCCTACGCCACCGCCAAGACCGAGAGCGGCACCCTGGTGGTGGCCAACCTGCAGTACTCGGGCATCATCTTCGCGGCCTTCTACAGCGTGGTGCTGTTCGACGACCGCATCGACGCGGCCGGCTGGACCGGCATGGCGCTCATCATCGCGAGCGGGGTTGCCGCAACCGTGTTGCGTCAGCGTACAGTTCCGCAAGCGCCGGCCGAGGAACATTGAGGCCGGTTCGCAGTCCCTTCACCGTCCGCCGCGCCTGTTGCGCGGCCCATGCGCCAAGGAGTTCTTCGCCATGACCTTCACCACCCTCGTTTCCGCCACCGAGTTGCGCGCCCTGCAGGCCGCCGGCACGCCGCTCATGGTGTTCGACTGCAGCTTCGACCTCATGAAGCCCGAGTCGGGCGCCCAGCAGTACGCGGCCTCGCACATCCCGGGCGCGCTGCATGCCGACCTCGACACCGATCTCAGCGCCAAGCACGGCGTGCCCGGCGCGCATGGAGAGGTGGTGGTGGCGCAGGAGGACGGCGTGCCCGCCTCGGGCGGGCGCCATCCGCTGCCCAGCCGCGAGCGCTTCGCGGCCTGGCTCAGCGGCATCGGTTTCTCGAACGACATGCAGGCCGTGGTCTACGACCGCAACGGCGCCAACTACTGCGGGCGCCTGTGGTGGATGCTCAAGTGGATGGGCCACGACGCCGTGGCCGTGCTCGACGGCGGCCTGCAGGGCTGGCAGGCCGAGGGCGGCGAGGTCACCGACCGCGAGGAGCCCGCGCGCTTCCAGTCGAACTTCGTCATGGGCGAGCCGCTGGTGCGCCTCGTCACCACCGACACCGTGGTGGGCCGGTTGGGCCAGCCTGACCAGAACCTGATCGACGCGCGGGCCGGTGCACGCTATCGCGGCGAGGTGGAACCTCTGGACCCGATCGCCGGTCACATCCCCGGGGCACTCAACCGCCCCTTCGCCGAGAACCTCGGTCCCGACGGCAAGTTCAAGCCCGCCGCGCAACTGCGCGCCGAGTTCGAAACGCTGCTCGAAGGCCGCGATCCGGCGACGGTCGTCCACCAGTGCGGCAGCGGCGTGAGCGCCGTTCCCAACCTGCTCGCGATGCGCATCGCGGGGCTCGGAACGGCCGCGCTCTATGCCGGCAGCTGGAGCGAATGGAGCAACACCCCGGGGCTGCCGACCCGGCAAGGCGCCCAACCATGACCCTGACCCGATCCAGCACCGACCGACGCGCTCTCCGACGCATCCTCGCCTCCGCCGCCCTCGCGCTGCTTGCCTCGGCACCGTTCGCCGCCGCGCAGGCCCAGCAGCAGCACGCCCACGTGCACGGCCAGATCAAGCTCGACGTCGCCATCGACGGCCCCACGGTCGTGATCGACATGGAGTCGCCGCTCGACAACATCGTCGGCTTCGAGCGCGCGCCCAAGACCGATGCCGAGAAGAAGACCGTCGAGGACGCCGTGGCCCAGCTGCGCGCGGCCGACAAGCTGTTCGCCATCGACCCCGCCGCGAGCTGCAAGCTCGGCCCGGTCGACCTGCGCTCCAGCGCGCTGGGCCTCGGCAAGCCCGATGCCAGCGAGCCCGAGGGCCATGCCGACCTCGACGCCACCTTCTCGTTCAACTGCGCCAACGCGGCCGCCGCCAAGTACATCGACATCGGCCTGTTCGCCGCCTTCAAGGGCACGCGCCAGATCGATGCGCAGATCGCTTCCGCGCAGGGCCAGTTCAAGCGCCAGCTCAAGCGCCCCGCCGGCGCGCAGGCCGCGCAGCCGGCCCGCCTGACCTGGGGCAAGTGAGGCCGTGAGCCTTCCTTCGCAGGCCGAATCCACGCCGCTGCGCGTGGTGCTCTCGGCCGAATCGCTGCGCTTCTCCTGGCCCGGCAGCGCCACGCCCTGCATCGACATCGAGGCCTTCCGCATCACGGCCGGCGAATCGGTGTTCCTGCATGGCCCCAGCGGCTGCGGCAAGAGCACCCTGCTGTCGCTGCTGGCCGGCGTGCTGGTGGCCGACGAGGGCCGCGTGTGCCTGCTGGGCCACGACTGGTCCAAGCTCTCGGGCGCCGCGCGCGACCGCTGCCGCGTGGCGCACGTGGGCTACATCTTCCAGCAGTTCAACCTGCTGCCCTATCTGAGCGTGGTCGACAACGTGCTGCTGCCCTGCCGCTTTTCGGCGCGCCGCCGCGAGCAGGCCTCGCGCCAGCGCGGCGCGCGCGAGGAAGCCGAGCACCTGCTCGACCAGATGGGCCTGGACCGCAAGCTCTGGCAGCGCCAGGCCATGCAGCTCTCGGTGGGCCAGCAGCAGCGCGTGGCCGCGGCGCGCGCGCTCATCGGCCAGCCCGAGGTGGTGATCGCCGACGAACCCACCTCCGCGCTCGACGAGGACCGGCGCGAAGCCTTCCTCGACGTGCTGCTCACCGCCTGCGCCGAGAACGACAGCGCGCTGGTGTTCGTGAGCCATGACCAGCGCATCGCGCAGCGCTTCGCGCGCCATGTGCTGCTGCCCGAGATCAACCGCGCCTCGAGCGCGACGATGGCGACCGACGCATGAAGGCCCTGTTCTCCATCGCCTGGCGCAGCGCCTGGAACCGCCGCTTCACGCTCGCGCTCACCGTGTTCTCGATCGCGCTGTCGACCTTCCTGCTGCTGGGCGTCGAGCGCATCCGCACCGAGCTGCGCGAGAACTTCGCGTCCTCGGTCTCGGGCACCGACCTGATCGTGGGCGCGCGCACCGGCTCCACGCAGCTGCTGCTGTACTCCGTGTTCCGCATCGGCGCGGCCACCAACAACATTTCGTGGAAGAGCGTGCAGGCCCTGCAGGCGCACCCCGGCGTCGACTGGGTGGTGCCGCTGTCGCTCGGCGATTCGCACCGCGGCTTCGCCGTGCTCGCGACCTCGCCCGAGTACTTCACGCGCTTTCGCTACGGCGATCGCCAGTCGCTCGCGCTGCGCGAGGGCAAGCCCTTCAGCGAGCTGTTCGACGCCGTGGTGGGCGCCGAGGTGGCCGACAAGCTCGGCTACCACGTGGGCCAGAAGATCACGCTGGCGCACGGCAGCGGCGAGCTCAACGTGGCCGAGCATGCCGACAAGCCCTTCACCGTGGTGGGCGTGCTCGCGCGCACCGGCACGCCGGTCGACCGCACGGTGCACATCGGCCTCGCGGCCATGGAGGCGATCCACCTCGAATGGGTGGGCGGCGCGCCCATGCCCGGCGTGAAGATCCCGGCCGAGCAGGTGCGCAAGTTCGACCTCACGCCCAAGAACGTGACGGCCGCGCTCGTGGGCCTGAAGAACCGCGCCGCCGTGTTCTCGGTGCAGCGCTGGATCTCCACCTACACCGGCGAGCCGCTGATGGCGATCCTGCCCGGCGTGGCGCTCGACGAACTCTGGAGCGTGATCGGCGTGGGCGAGAACGCGCTGCTGCTGATGTCGGGCCTGGTCGCGCTCGTGAGCCTCGCGGGCCTGGTGTCGGTGGTGATGGCCGGCCTCAACGAAAGGCGGCGCGAACTGGCCGTGCTGCGTGCCGTGGGCGCGGGCCTGCGCCACGTGCTGGCGCTGCTCGCGCTCGAGGGCGCGCTGGTCACCGTGCTCGGCGTGCTCGTGGGCGTGCTGATGGCGGTGCTGGGCATCGCCGGCCTCGCGCCCTGGCTGCAGTCGCAGTTCGGGCTGACATTGCGGCTTTCCGAACCTACACTGAACGAATGGCTGCTGCTCGCGAGCCTGCTGGCCGCCGGCTGGCTGGCGAGCCTGCTGCCCGGCATTCGCGCCTACCGGCTCTCGCTCGCCGACGGGCTTTCACCGAGGATCTGATCCCATGCGCCACGCAAAGACTCTCCATCCCGCCGTCCAGGCCTCGAAGCGCTTCGCCCTGCTGATGGCCGGCGCCAGCCTCGCGGCCGCCGCCTGGGCCGCCGAGCCCGCGCCCAAGGACACCACCGCCACCAACCCGCTCGGCGGCAAGGCCGCGACCGCGGCCACCGCCAAGGCCCCGACCGGCCAGCCGCGCCAGATCACCTGGGAAGAACTCGTGCCCAAGGACTGGGACCCGTCGAAGGAGTTCAAGGGCATGGACCTCAGCGCCCTCGACGACGGCGACCCGCGCGCCAACGAGCTGCTGATGAAGATGCAGGAGGTGTCGAACAACGCGCCGACCAACCCCGCGATGAACGGCGTGGAGGTGAAGATCCCCGGCTTCATCGTGCCGCTCGAGGAAGCCAAGGGCGAGGTCACCGAGTTCCTGCTCGTGCCCTACTTCGGCGCCTGCATCCACACCCCGCCGCCGCCGGCCAACCAGATCCTGCACGTGGTGCCGCAGAAGGGCGCCAAGTTCCGCGCCATGGACACCGTGTGGGTCACGGGCAAGCTGCAGACCCTGCGCAACGATTCGATGATGGGCGTGAGCGGCTACCACGTGAGCGCGAGCAGCGTCACCAAGTACACCGGCGGCGCGAAGTAGCAGCGAGCCACACGCCGCGGCACTGACCGCGAGCTGACTGGGACCAAGGGGCCGGCATTCACCGGCCCTTCACTTTTCTTGACAGGCCTGTTCCTACCCGGCCTGCGCCCGGCAGACGACACAGCCGGTTGCATCCTCGGGCCATCCTGCGTCATCGCTTGATAAGCGGCCCCCGTTCAGTACGGGCGGGTGCCGCCAAAGCGCCCCAGGAAGGCCAGCATGATCCCCTCCCATCACACTCCCATCGCGCGTGCACTCACGCTGTCGCTGTGCACTGCAGCATTGGTGCTCGCGGGCTGCGACAAGTCCGAGACCCCCGCCGCGCAGAACGCCGCCGCACCCGCGCCCCAGGCCGCGGCCTCCGTGCCAGCCGCCGCGGCGCCGGCACCCGCGGCGCCCATGCCCGTGGCCTACGTGCCACCCGCGGCCGAGGAGCTCTACCAGATGGTCGCGCCCATCGCGCTGTACCCCGACAAGCTCGTGGCGCAGGTGCTGGCCGGCGCCACCTATCCCGAGCAGATCACCGCCGCGCAGGACTGGCTCAAGCAGAACCCCACGCTCAAGGCCGGCGCGCTCGCCGATGCCGTCAACCAGCAGCCCTGGGACCCGAGCGTCAAGTCGCTGACCGCCTTCCGCAACGTGATGGACCAGATGGCCGGCAACCTGCCCTGGACCGAGGCACTGGGCAAGGCCTACTACAACGACCCGGCCGACGTGATGAACGCCATCCAGGTCATGCGCCAGCGCGCCTCCAAGGCCGGCCGGCTCAAGAACAACGACAAGCTCAAGGTCGCCACCGCCGCGGCGCCGGCCAACTACACGCCCGCGCCCGATCCGCAGGGTGCCTATGCGGGCCCGCTCATCGTCGAGCCGCCGCAGCAGCTCATCACCATCCAGCAGGCGCAGCCCGACGTGGTGTACGTGCCCAGCTACAACCCGCAGCAGATCTACGGCGAGCCCGTGGCCGCCTACGCCGGCTACGCCTACACGCCCCCGCCGCAGCCCGTGTACGTCGACCGCGGCTACAGCGGCGCGCAGGTCGCCACGGCCGGCGTGCTGGCCTTCGGTGCCGGCGTGGTCGTGGCCTCGGCGCTCGAGCGCCATGGCTGGGGCTGGAACTCCTGGAACGTGAACTGGGGCCGTCCGCGCGACCGCGACTATCAGCGCGCCGCGCCGCCGCCGCCGGCCTATCGCCCGGCCGTGGTCTACAACAACAACACCTACGTCTCGCGCTCGACCACCGTCGTCAACAACGTCTACAACAACAACGGCGGCGGCCGTGACCGTGACCGCCCGCGCGGCGATGCGGGCATGGCCGCCTGGCAGGCCGCGCATCCGGGGCAGTCGCCCAACTTCGCGATGCAGCAGCAGCAAGCCCAGCAACAGCAGGCCGCCGCGCTGCTCGCCCAGCAGCAACAGGCGCGTCAGCTGCAGATGCAGCAACAGCAGCAGCAACACGCGCAGCAGCTTCAGAGCCAACAGCAGGCGCAGCAACAAGCCCAGCAGCAGGCCCTGGCGCGCCAACAGCAGATGCAGCAGCAGGCGCATCAGCAACAGGCGCAACAACAGGCTCAGCAGGACCAGGCGCGGCGCCAGCAGTTGATGACGCAACAGCAGACGCGCGAGCAGCAAGCCCAGCAGGCCCAGGCCGCGCGCCAACAGGCGCAGCAGCAGCAAGCGCAGCAGGAGCAGGCTCGTCGCCAGCAGCAACTGGCCCAGAACCAGGCCGGCCAGCAGCAGGCGCAACAGGAACAGGCGCGACGCCAACAACAGCAGCAGCAACAACAGGCGCAGGAACAGGCGCGACGCCAGCAACAGCAGGCTCAGCAAGACCAGGGCCGCAGGCAGCAGCAACAACAGCAGGCGCAGCAGGAACAGGTCCGTCGCCAGCAGGAGCAGCAACAGCAGGCCCAGCAGAACCAGGCCCGCCAGCAGCAGCAAGCGCAGCAGGAGCAGACGCGGCGCCAGCAGATGCAACAGCAGCAGGCCGCGCAGAACCAGGCACGGCAGCAGCAACAGCAACAGGCCGCCCAGCAGGCGCAGCAAGCCCAGCAGCAAGACCAGGCGCGGCGCCAGCAGATGCAGCAACAACAGCAGCAGCAACAACAGGCCGCGCAACGCCAGCAACAGCAGGCCCAGCAGCAACAGGAGCAGGTCCGTCGCCAGCAGCAGCAAGCGCAACAGGCACAGCAACAAGCGCAGCAGCAGGCCATGCAGCGGCAACAGCAGCAGGCTCAACAGGCGCAGCAGCAAGCCATGCAACGCCAGCAGCAACAGGCTCAACAAGCACAGCAGCAAGCGATGCAGCGCCAACAGCAGCAGGCCCAACAGGCCCAGCAGCAGGCCGCGCAACGCCAGCAGCAACAGGCCCAGCAGATGCAGCAACGGCAGGCACAAGCTCAAGCGCAGGCCCAGGCACAAGCCCAGGCCGCCGCGCACCGCAACCGCCCGCCCGGCGACCAGCGTCCGCAGTGACGGCAGGCGCCCCGGTGCGCCACCCGATCGAAGCCTTCAGCCCCCAGCAAAAAGGCGCATGCGAGTCCTTCGCATGCGCCTTTTTCACGTCGTCGAGTGCGGCGTGCTTCAGCGGCCCTTGCCGATCTCCGTCAGCAGTCGCGTCACCAGGTACAGCCGCGGCACGATCGAGTCGACCTCGATGTACTCATCGCGCGCGTGGTAGCCGAAGCCCGCGAGGCCGAAGCTCTCGACCACCGTCGCCTTGCCCGAGCGCCCCGCGTAGCCCGCGTCGGTGCCGCCGCCGGTCATCGGCGTGAGCGCGAGTTCGCGGTCGATCTCCTTGTAGATCGCCTGTGCCTTCTCGGCCAGCGCGCGGCCCTTCTCGCCCGCCACGAAGGCCGGGCGGCCCACCTCCACCTTTACCGTGGTCTCGGTGTCGGGAATCAGCTTGCCGCTCGCGATCTTGGCCTGCAGCGCCGCGTCGAGCTTCTTCTCGGCGCCGGGCTCGGTGATGCGCACGTCGCCGAGCGCCTGCGCCTTCTCGGTGATCTGGTTGATCGGGCCCACTGCGCGCGCCACCGTCCAGTTGAGCGTCACGCCCGGGATGTCCTTCGCGAGGTCCTTGGTCTGCAGCATCTGGTACGAGAGTTCGTACAGCGCATTGCGGCCCAGCTCGGGCGCCGCGCCCGCGTGCGAGGCGCGGCCCTTCACCTCGAGCGTGGCCTGCGCGATGCCGGCCGCGCCGAGCAGCAGCGATTCGCCCTTCACCACCGACTTCGCCGCCGTCGGCTCGAACGACAGCACCGTGTCGTGCAGGTCGGCCGTGGTCGCGATCAGCTCGCCCGAACCCACCGATCCCACTTCCTCGTCGGGATTCATCAGCACCGTGAGCGTGTCGTAGTCGCGCCAGCCCGCGTCGGCCAGGATCTTGAGCGAGGCCATCATCACCGCGAGCCCGCCCTTGTCGTCCGCGATGCCGGGCCCGTAGATTCGGTTGCCGTCGACCTTGTAGGGCTGCGAGTTCAGGATGCCGGGCTGGTAGACCGTGTCCATGTGGCCCTGCAGCAGGATCTTGCGCTTGCCGTTGCCCTTCATCGTGCCGATCACGATGTCGGCCCCCGCCCCGGCTGTCGCCTTGCGCCGCTCGACCTTGAAGCCGGCCGCCTTGAGCCGGCCTTCCACCACGTCGGCCATCTTCATCAGCCCGTCGACGTTGAGGCTGCCCGACTCGATCAGCACCATCTCCTTGAGGTTCTCGATCACCGCCGGCTGCGCCTTCTCGGCCGCGGCGAGCAGCTTGGCGTCGGGGGCGGCATGGGCTGCGGTCGCGGCGCCGAGGGCGAAGGTGCAGGCCAGCGCGATGGAGCGCAGCGAGAAGATGGGTGAGGAAGGTTGAGTCATGAGGGTCCCCTTTTCTTGAAGTGAATGGCGAGCGGAAGGATAACGAGGCGGGGTGGAATGCGGAGCAAATGGGCGACAGGCTCGCCGGTCGGCCCGAGCAATGTTGCGCCGCCGGACACGAAACTTGACGGCCCTCGCCGCGACCACCTACCGTGCCCTCGCCTCGTGTGAACGAGGCCGGGTTTGGCGGCCTGAAGACATCCTGCGATTCACTTTGGAGGCCCACATGGCCAAAGACTTCAATGCAGGCACCGACGCCGGTGATTCGGGGGCACGCCCCGTCTCTCAATTCAAACCCTTCGAGTGGGTTCCGCAACAGGGACTCGATCCCAGCCGACAGCACCAAGCCGCCTTCTTGAACGATGCGCGCGATGTGGTGCAAGGAGCGCTGTTGCTGGTTCAACTGCTGCAGTGGGATGAAGAACGGTGTGAGGCCGTGTCATCCGAGACCGACCCCGCCCCTTTTTTCGACGCCTGCCAGCGTAATTCGCTTCAGCGGTTTGTTGCGGTGTCGCTGGGGTTGCTTCATGCGCGGATCGAGGCGCAGTGCGAGGCGATGAGGGAGTAACGAAGACTTCACTAGTCGACGCTGGCGCAACAAGCCGCCAGGGTGAATTGGGTTAGCGGACGCGTCCACGATCAAGCTCGTGAATCGAGCGGATTGAGTGGCTGCTCGAGACTGGGTACGGTCGTTCGCCGTTCTAAAGCGAATGTCAGCGGCTGCCGGAACCGGTTATTGACCTTCCTCGTGCGAAGCGATTCCCCTCGCCACCGACAACTCTCAGTCGGAATATGTAGCCAGCCGGTCGGCTCAAGAGGGAATGACGTTGGTCTTCGTGCAAAACTCCGTCACCGATCGTCCTACGTCATAACGCCACGCGCCAGTCAGACTGACGAGGAGTTTTCCTTAGAGCTTGTGCCCCTTGAGCAGGGGACATTGCGGCCAAAGCGGATCGAGTATGAGCGTGTGGACTTTTGCTCGCGTGATGCCGACTCGAAGCACACGTCGGCTTTTGGGATACGGGGCATTGTCGCCTCGCCAAACGAAAGATGATTCGACGGCGGGGCCGGTCCGACGAGCTTCGCGGACGAGGATGACTCCGTCGAACTGCTTGCCCTTGGCCTTGTGGAAATTCATGACTTGCAAGCCCATCGGCGGCTCCACGCCGTCGAGGATTTGCTCCTGTGCGAGAGCCAAGTCGAGGGCGGTGCGGGCATTGGTGTAGGCGCCGTCTCGAAGCCATTCATCAGAGAGGGCAGCCGAGATGCGATGTCCCCGACGGAACGCCACCAAGAAGTCCAACTGCGCGGCGACCCGCGTGAGTTCGTCTTGATTGGTCGCCTGCAGCTCATGTTTGACCGTGAGCCAGTCCTCGGCAGGATCGCCGCTGAAATCGTTGACTGCCAAGCCTGAAATCAGGCCGCGCAGCGCGTTGGCGATGTTGATGTTCAGGGCCTTACCACCCTTGATTTTGTTGGCCTGCTCCAAGAGTTTGGCGACTTCCTTCCGGCCCTGTCCCGTCGCGCGCCTTGCGGCGGCGATCATTTCCATACTGGTGGCGACATCGGCCTCCAGTTGGGCGAGGTCCTTGGGTTCAAGCAAAAAGGCCGCGAAACGGGCTGACAGCAGCGCTTCGGCCTCGTCGAACAGCAGCTTGTGCCAAACCGGCTTCCCGACATTGGCCCCCAACGCGTTGAGGGCGTTGGACATCTTCAACGCACTGCGGTTGTTGGTGACCAGTATCGCGATCGTCTCCGCCTTCTTGTCGCTCTGAGCCCGAATTGATTTCAAGAGCTCTCCGAGGGCTCGGCGCAGCAGATGATTCCAGTTCGGCGGTGGCTTCTCGGGGCGGTAGGTAAGGGCGGATACGCCCTTGTAGGGCGCGCCGCGTGGCTTGGCCGTCAGGATGTCATTGCCGAACGCCAAGATTTCGGAGTCCGGGCTGCGGTGGTTCTGCGTCCCAAGGTCGATCTCGTGCGGCTTCAACGCCTCCCGGATGGCGATTACGCGCTCCGGGCCGACGCCTGGCAGGTAGTCGAAGATTTGCTGCTCGAGGTCTGCCAGGCACAGCACCTGCGTGTGTGTCGCGAGCATTTGGATGCACTGCCACGCGTATTGGCCGGTATCCTGGGCCTCGTCCACGATGATGATGGGATGCCGATGGGCGATCGACGTCAAAAAATGCGAGCTGCGAGCCAACAGAGCTGTCGCATTGGGCGCGAACAGATCGAACGCAATCCGCCCCTCTTCGCGAAACAGCCGCTCACGCTCGACGAGCCACTCGTCCCAGCCATCGTCTTCGCCGTCGAGACCGCCCGACAGGGCCTTCTCGTCGTGTGGCAGCAAGATCGAGAGCCTATGCGGTGCCCCAAGCAGGTAGGCGTGGGCTTTGAGGATGTCCCAGAAGAACGAATGGAACGTCTGGATGGAGAGCTGCTCCTGTTCGGCTTTGGTGGACTCGAGCTTGGCGGCATCCAAGATGCGCGCCACTGCCGCCCGCGAGAAGCTCAGGAACAAGGCCGACTGACCCGGAAGCATGCCGTCGCGAATCCGCTTGACCGCCTTGCGCAGCGCGAGCGTCGTCTTGCCGCTGCCGGGGCCGCCGATGACCAAGGCATGGCTTTCGCAAGCCATGACGCTTTCGCGCAGCTTGCAAGGCTCGTTCATGGAGCTGCAGCAGCGGCCGCCGGTTCGGGTGGTGCCTCATCGCCGTCGTCGATCGGGGGTGGAGGCGGGAACAGTGCGAACACTGATGCCAGAAACTTCGTTACCGTGGCCGGCAGCTCGTGGAGCTCGCACTCCTCGAACAGGCGCGCCGACCAGCCGGCGCCCTTGTTGCCGCCGAGGGCTTCTTTGGCGATGGCCTTGACCGCGTCGTCGTTCGGGCGCGCATCGGGTATGGCAACGTTGCCGTTCTCATCATTGGCTTTTAGGCCCGACAGGAAGGACCACAGCCGATCCACGGGCACCTCCGCCACGACGAGGTCTTCGAAGCCCTTGTAAGCGTGCTCGACATTGATTTCGAAGTTGTCCGCCAGAGCCTGCGCCTGCTCGGCCTTGCGCTTCTTTTTGTAGTCAAGGTCATAGAAGGCGAAAGTGCGTAGCCCCAGCGTCTTGAAGAACTTTCCGAACTTGGGCATGTTCGACTCGCCATCAGCGTCGAAGAAGGCCACACCCGCGATGTCCAGCGGCTGCAAGTTGGGATCGCTCTCTTCCATGCGCCGTGCGACGACGGGCATCGCATGCAACTCGGTAACGCCTTCGACGACGATGGCTGCTCGTCCCAGCATGCATTCAGACAGCCCGGAGCGAGAGAAGCGCTTGTAGTCGTTGTCCTTGAGGCCGGTGGCGTCGGAGACCTTTCGCGCCGTGACCACGCCGGCATTGCGAGCCAGCAGCAGTGTCTTTGATGGCTCGAACTTCTCGATCACGAATGGCGAGTGGGAGGTCACGAAGGCCTGCGTCGTTTTGGTCAGCAGGTATTGGGCGATGCGTCGCTGGGTGTGAGGCGGCACCGCGATCTCGGGCTCCTCCATGGCGAAGATGACCGTATCGGGCTTGAGGTCGGCGATGAAGGAGAGCAGCGCGAGCACCAGCGTGTTGATGGTGCCCGTGCCGGCATGGGGGAATGGGACGTGTCCTTGGTCCGCCGACAGCGCCAAGAAGAAAGTCATCGTCTTGCGCAGATGCTCGCGCGTGAGCTCCGAAACATGCAGCTTGGTGGCGTTGCCGGGCGATTCCAATGCGATGTAGCGGGCCAGCCGCCTCTCCACGGATCGGAGAACCGGCGCGATCTCGGCCGCGTCGGCTTCGATGTCGAGGCCGCGCAGGCGCTCGATGGTCTTCTCCCAAAGGCTGGTGCGCACGCCCTTGGTCCGCAGGATGATGTCGAGAAGCGACCCACGCTCCAAGCTCAGCGCCCGAGAGCCGGTCCGCAACGCCCGCAGGTAGAGGAAACCAAACAGCCGCTTGATCGGCTTGGGAACCTTGGTCAGCTCCCCGGGGGGAGCGTCGGGACTATGGGAGAAGTAGCTGCGGGCCTCGAACTCGTCTTCCTCGGGGTTGTATTTGCCGATGGTCTCGATCCGAAGACAGGGGACGGCATAGGGTGGATTGGCGGCATCGACCTCTCCCGGCCCGAGCAGTCTTTGCTCGTCAACATGCCAGAACTCGATGTTGCCGCCGCACTTGGCTCCAATCTCGGCGCCGGGTTCGATGAGGACCGCCTCGATCCGAAGCGGAATCGGCACCCGCTCCGCACCTTCTTCTGCGGCAGGGGCCAAGTACTCAGCGTTGTAGAAGTCGAACTCATCGACCGGAGGGAAGCGGTTGAGCCGGTCCGGTCCCAAGACCAGGTCGAGTGCTTCGCAGAGTGTGCTCTTGCCGACATTGTTGGAGCCAACCATCAAGGTGTGCCCATCGAACAGGAGCTCAGCCGACTTGATGCCGCGAAAATTCGAGATGGTCAGCCGGACAACCTTCATGTCGTCTCCTGTATTGGCGTAGGCCTTAGTTTGATCGTGTGGTGGTCATCATAAAGAGGCGCGCATGGCTTCGTGCTCCAAGGCGAACCCTATCTGGTGGAGGCCAAGTGGCAGGAGGCGCCGACCGGCGTGGCCGACCTGCACACGTTCCACAGCAAGCTCGAACCAACGGCGGCGTGGACGCGCGGCCCGTTCCTCAACAACAGCGGCCTCACCGAAGACGGCCTTGCCGCCTTCGGCAAGGGCAAGTGCGTGGTCTGCATGGACGGCCTCGACTTCTAGGAAACGCGCAGCTGCGAGCTGCCGCTCAACCACTTCTTTGAAAGCAAGGTGCGCAGTGCCGCAGAGACCGGCCTGCCGTTTGCGCGCGTGCGCGACCTCTTTCCAACATAACCACATAGGGAGTGACCACCCCCAGGTGGTTCAGATCTAGTGCGGTGTGATGAGGCAGTTCTGCATCGGCGTCGACACCGTCTCCTCGAACCAGCCTGGAACGGCCGCTTTGTGGCAGTCAGCGTCAGTTGATCTCGCAGCAACGACCGACAGCAACCGCTTCGAAGCAGCCTTCCCGCTGCTGACGATGCACAGCAAACAAATGGAGCTGCGCCCTCTCAAAGAAGCTTCAGGCTAGAGATCATTTGCGCACGCTGGCCCGAGTAGCAATCTATTTGGGCAAAGCCTCAGAAGCGTCGCGCCCGCCGCCAACCTCCCCAACCTCAGCCCTGCCTGTATTCCCCAAGCCTCCGCCCCGCCGCCAACGGCAACCCCCGCAACCTCCGCCCCGTAGCATCCGCAATTGCATTCCCCAACGCCGCAGGCGCCGGCCCCTGCGATGCTTCGCCGGTCCCCAGAAACGGCGCCCCGGGCCGATCGATGATGTGCACCTCCACCTTCCGCGGCACGTCCGAGAACCGCATGATCGGATAGCGGCTCCAGTCGTAGCTGCGGATGCGCTGGGCGTCGTACTGCACCTGCTCGTACAGGGTCCAGCTGGCCGACTGCAGGATGCCGCCCTCGACCTGGTTGCGCACGCCGTCGGGGTTGACGACCTGCCCGCAGTCGATGGCCGCGATGGCGCGCTCGATGCGGATCTCGCCGGTCTCCGGCACGATCGACACCTCGACCGCGAGCGCGAGGTAGCTCATCAGGTTCTTGTACTGGGCGAATGAGAAGCCCACGCCGCGGTTCGGCACGTGCTTGCGCTTGGGGTCCCAGCCGAACTTCTTCGCTGCGAGCTGCACCACGTCGCGCCCGCGCGGGTCGTCGAGATGGCGCAGCCGGAACTCCACCGGGTCGGCGCCCGCGGCGGCGGCCAGTTCGTCCATGAAGCTCTCGATGGTGAAGACGTTCATGTACGCGCCGAGGCCGCGCATGGCCGATACGCGCACCGGCATGTCGGGCAGGAAGTGGTGCTCGACGTTGTAGTTGGCGAAGTTGTACAGCGGCAGGCTGTTGCGGTCGCCACCGCCCTCGGGCATGGGAATGGGCTTGGGCGGCGCCGGCGTGAAGGGCCTGGCGAGGTACTGCGCGGAGATGAAGCGCCCGGCGTTGTCCAGGCGCTGGTTGTGTGAGTTGCTCCAGATCTCGTACTGCCAGTCGACCACGCGGCCGCTGGCGTCGAGCGAGGCCTTCACGTCGGTGACCATCGCGGGGCCGAAGGGCTCCCAGGTGAACTCGTGCTCGCGCATCCATTGCAGCCGCACCGGCCGACCCGGCACGGCGCGCGCGATGAGCGCCGCCTCGGCGCCGGCATCGTCGGCGGCGTTGTGGCCGTAGCAGCCCGAGCCTTCGACGTGCACGCAGCGGATGTCCTCGGGCTTCATCGAGAGCAGTTCCGACAGCGCGCCGCGCATCGGGAACACGCCCTGCGAATGGGTCCACACGGTGAGCTTGCCCTGCGCGTCGAACTGCGCGACGGCGCACGAGGGGCCGATCGACGCATGCGCGAGGTAGGGCTTGGTGAAGCGCGCATGCAGTGTCTTGGCCGCGGGCACCGCCTCGCCATGGCGGTCGCCGACGTGGATCTCCTGCCGGGGCAGCTTCATCAACGTGTCGTAAATGGTGGCCGGCGTGGGCAGCGAAGCGCTCTCCTGCCAGCGCGCGGACTCGGTGAGCGCGCGCATGGCCTGGATGGCTTGCCACTCGTCCTGCGCCACCACGGCCAGGAAGCTGCCGTCGCGCACCACCTTGACGACGCCCGGCATCTTCTCGACGGCCGCGCTGTCGACGCCGGTCAGCACGGCACCGTACGACGGCGGCCGCACCATGCGCGCATGCACCATGCCCGGCAGGCGCATGTCCTGCACGTAGCTCGCGCCGCCGGTGACCTTGCCCGGGATGTCGAGCCGCCGGCGCGACTGGCCGATGACGCGGTGCTGCTTCGGATCGACGAGCTCGGAGCGCGGCTCGGCGCGCCGGTGCAGGTCGAGCCCGCTCACGGCCTGGCCGTAGCTCAGGGTGCGGCCGTCGGGGGCGGAGATGACGCCGTCGCGCAGCTTGAGGGTGTCGGCCGCCACGCCGAGCTTGCCGGCGGCCGAGCCGACCAGCAGCACGCGCACTTGCGCCGCCGCGTTGAGGATGGCGGTGCCGCTGTCGGCCGTGGAATGGCTGCCGGCCGTGTAGCCCTCGTTGGGCGTGACGGCGGTGTCGGCCGTCACCAGGTGCACCGCCTCGAAGGCCACGCCCAGCTCCTCGGCGGCGATCTGCGTGAAGGCGGTGCGGATGCCGGTGCCGAGTTCGGCCTTGCCGGTCCACACGGTGATGCGGCCCTGCTCGTCGATGCGGATCCAGGCGTCGAGCATGGGCGTGCCGGTGAGGTCGCCCGGCAGCTTGGCGGTGCCGGCATCGAGCGCGCTGGGCGCGCCCGCCTCGGTGGCCTGCTTGCCCTGCTGGGCCAGCGCGGCGACGCCGGGCCAGAGCGAGAAGCTCACGGTGAGCGAGCCCGCGGCCAGGAAGTGGCGCCGGCTCGGGTTGCGCAGCGCGGCGTCATGCCGCCGTGCGGGGCGGCTCATCGCGATGCTCCTTGCCGCGCGGTGCCGGCCAGCGTCTTCGACGCCTCGACGATCGCGGCCACGATGCGCATGTGGGTGCCGCAGCGGCAGAGGTTGGGCTGCATGTGCTGGCGGATCTCTTCCTCGTCGGCGCCCGGGCGCTCGTCGAGCAGCGCCTGCGCGCGCATCACCATGCCGGCGATGCAGTAGCCGCACTGGGCCGACTGCTGCTCGATGAAGGCCTGCTGGATCGGCGCCGGCTTGTCGGCACTGCCCAGGCCCTCGATGGTGCGCACCGCGCGCTTGCCCACCGCCGACACCGGCATCAGGCACGAGAACACGGGGCGCTTGTCGACGATCACGGTGCAGGCGCCGCATTGGCCGAGGCCGCAGCCGTACTTGGCGCCGTTGAGCTTGAGGTGGTTGCGCAGCGCATACAGCAGCGGCATGGAGGGATCGATGTCGAGCGCGTGGTCGACGCCGTTGACGGTGAGCGTGATCATTTCGGCAATGCCTCCTTCTCCTTGCGAACCTTCGCAACCTGGTTCTGCAGATCGGGCCAGGCCGGACGCTGCGTGGCGCTGGCGCGCACGTAGCGCAGCACCTCGGCGATCTGCTCGTCGCTCAGCACATCGGCGAACGGCGGCATGTAGTGCGCCGATGCCGAGCCGCCCCACGGGTTGCCGCCCAGCACCAGGTTGATGGCGTTGCGCGCGCTATCGGCATTGACCGCCGTGCTCAGGCCGAGCGCGGGCCGGTCGCCGATGGTGCGCATGGGCGCCGCGCCGCCGTGGCAGCCGGCGCACGAGCCGTTGAACAGCGCGGCACCGGCATCGACGCGCTGGCCCGCAGGCGCTGCCGTGGCGGCGACCGAGGCCGACGCAGCCGCCTTGGCCGGCTCGGCCTGCGCCACGGCGGAGGCCGCGGGCTGCAGGCCCATGATGTAGGTCGCGATCGCGCGCACGTCCGATTCGGGCACGTCGGCCAGGTGCTGCGTCACCGGCAGCATCGGCCCCGCGGCCGCGCCGTGTTCGCTCGCGAGGCCGGTGCGCAGGTAGGACACGAGCTGCTCCTTCGTCCACGGCCTGGGCGCTCTGGCCAGCGCATTCAGCGGCGGCGCTTCCCAGCCGTCGATGAGGTTGCCCGCGAAGGGCTGGTTGCTCTTCTCGGCGCCGAGCAGGTTCATCGGCGTGTGGCAGGCCGCGCAGTGCGCCGCCCCTTCCACCAGGTAGCGGCCGCGCAGCCATTCGTCGGACTGCGCCGTGCCGGGCGCGGGCAGCGGGCCCTTCTGCAGGAACAGCAGGTTCCAGCCCGCGACCAGCGGCCGGAAGCCGAGCGGGAACGTGAGCTGGTTGGCCCTGGCCGGCGCATGCACCGGCGTGCGCGCCATCAGGTACGCATAGAGCGCGCCGATGTCGTCGTCCGACATGCGCGTGAAGTGCGGATAGGGAAAGGCCGGGTACAGCAGGTGCCCGTCGCGCGACACGCCGGCGCGCATAGCGCGCGTGAAGGCCTCGAGCGACCAGGTGCCGATACCGGTCTCGGCATCGGGCGTGATGTTGGTGCTGAAGATCGTGCCGAAGGGCGTGTTGAGCGGCAGGCCGCCCGCGAAGGGTTTGCCGTTGGCGGCCGTGTGGCACACCATGCAGTCGCCCGTGCTGGCCACGTGCGAACCTCGCACCAGCAACGCCTGGTCGCCGCTTGGCGGCGGTGGCGCGGGCAAGGCCGCGATGGCCGGCTCCCACGCATAGGCAAAGGCCGCGCCAACGGCAGCAGCCGCGACGACCAACAGCGTCGCGATCTTGTTTCTCGTGTTCATTCGTCCATCCTGCCCGGCCGGGTTTGCGTACGGCGCATCGCTTCATCGTGGGCGGCGCGGATGCTACGCGGCAAGAATTAGATGGAGATTCGGGCCTGGAGATACCTGAGTCGCTTGCGGGCCGGTGTCGGGCCTTGCGAGGCCTCGATGCGCGGGAACGTGTAGGCCGACTGTTTGCCTACTGGCGGCCGATGAATGCCGCCGTCGGCGCCTGGATCGAGGTCTCGGTTCAGTCTTCAGTCGGCAGGAAATTCCGCCCTTGGCCGAGATATCCACGGCGAGTTCTTGTCTTCGCGCCAAGCAAACCAGCCTAGCGGCAGGTTTGCGAGTTCAACGAGGGTTTGGTCCAACTGAACCAACTCCTTCAACCCCACGATCATTGCTTCTGACGTATCCGCACCGCTGCTGGGCAGCATTTGCCAGGCGCCATCGTCCTCGTCGTGGAACACGAGCAAGATTGGAGCGGTCTCGTTCATGATGGACCTCACGGTGAAGCACGCAAGATTCGGTGCATCGCTGAAAGGCCAGGTGTCGTCGGAAATGGACATGCGCTTGTTCAGTGAAACATCAAGCCTTGCCGGCGCGGCCTAACTTCTTCTTCGCCACCGCCTCCACGGCTTCCACCTCCGGCGCCTCCCGCGCCGACTTCATGTGCCCGCTCTCGCCGATCGTCATCCCCACGATCTTGGCCAGCTGCCGGCTCACGCTGATGTACGCATGCCCGAGCCGGCTGTCGAAATAGAGCGAATCCCCCCGCCCCAGCCGCACCACCTCGCCGTTGTCGAAGTGCACCTCGATCTCGCCCGAGAGCACATAGGCGAACTCCTCGCCCGAGTGGCGCACGAAGTCCTCGGGCCCGTGGATGCGCCGCGCATGCACCACGCCGACGATGGGGCTCATCTGCTTGCCGGCGGCGGTGGTGCCGAGGAACTCGTAGGCGATCGATAGGCCGCGGTACACCACGCCCTTGCCGGCGCGCGTGACCACGGGGCCGTCGAACTGGGCGGGCTTGACGCCGGCGCCCGCGAACATGGCGTTCATGTCCATGTCGAGCGCGCGGCCCAGGGCGGTGAAGTTCTCGTAGCCCAGCGCGAGCTGGCCGCGCTCGGCGCGCGAGATGGTGGTGATCGACACGCCCGAACGCTCGGCCAGTTGCGCCAGCGTCCAACCGAAACGCTTGCGCGCGGTGCGCAGGCGATAACCGAAAGTGGTGCGGTCCAGCGTGGGCGCGGCCTCCTTCGGCTTCGCCGCCTGCTTGGTCCCTGTATGTGGATTCACGCTTGGCTCTCTCTTGTGATGCGCAGGATTCTGCCAGTCCATCCGCCGCCCCTCCACCGCCGGGCCGCCGCGGCCGGGCCCGGAATTTGCGTATGCGCAAATTGCAAGAACGCAAATTTCACCGCCATGGTGCAACGAGCGTCCTGGGCCCCTCGCCGCGTCCTCACTCTGCACGAGACGACGCCAAAGGAACTCAGGGCTTTCGATAATTTGCGTATACGCAAATTTGTTCCTACACTCCGCCGCGATGACAACGACCGAACACACCACCGCCACCGCCGACTTCCTCGTGATCGGCGGCGGCATCGCCGGCGCCTCGGTGGCGCACTGGCTCGCGCCGCATGCCCGCGTGATCCTGCTCGAACGCGAGAACCAGCCCGGCTACCACTCCACGGGCCGCTCGGCCGCGCTGTTCATGGAGAGCTACGGCACGCCGCAGGTGCGCGCGCTCACGATGGCCAGCCGCGCCTTTCTCGAGAACCCGCCGCCGGGCTTCGCCGAGCATCCGCTGCTGACGCCGCGCGGCGCGATGATGATCGCGGGCCCCGGTCAGGAAGCGCAGCTCGAGGAACACTGGCAGGTGCTGCAGGGCATGCCCGGCGATCCGCGCCGGCTCGGTGCCGACGAAGCATGCGCGATGGTGTCGGCGCTGCGGCCCGAGCAGGTGATCGGCGCGGTCTACGAACCCGATGCGGCCGACATGGACGTGCATGCGATCCACCAGGGCTACCTGCGCGGCATGCGGCGCGCGGGCGGGCAACTGGTGTGCGATGCGGGCGTGACGGCCATCGAGCGCGTGGGCGACATCTGGCGCGTGCAGGCCGGCGGGCGCAGCTACGAGGCACCGGTGCTGCTCAATGCGGCGGGGGCCTGGGTCGACACGGTGGCTCGGCTCGCGGGCGTGCCGCCCATCGGCATCGAGCCGCGCCGGCGCTCGGCCTTCATCTTCGCGCCGCCCGAGGGCGAGGCCGCGACGGCCGCGCGCTGGCCCATGGTGTTCGGCGCCGACGAGGACTGGTACATCAAGCCCGACGCCGGCATGCTGCTCGGCTCGCCGGCCAATGCCGATCCGGTGGAGCCGCAGGACATCCAGCCCGAGGAGCTCGACATCGCGATCGCGATCGACCGCATCGAGCAGGTGACCACGCTCTCGATCCGCCGCCCCACGCGCACCTGGGCCGGCCTGCGTTCCTTCGTGGCCGACGGCGACCTGGTCGGCGGCTTCGATCCCGAGGCGCCGGGCTTCTTCTGGGTCGCGGCGCAGGGCGGCTACGGCATCCAGACCTCGGCCGCGATGGGCGAGGCCTGCGCGGCATTGGCACGCGGGCTGCCGCTGCCAGAGCGCATCGCGGGCTTCGGGCTCACGGCCGAGATGCTCGGGCCGCAGCGGCTGCGCAGCAAGGTCGCGGCCTGAGGCGCGGCGCCCCCTCCTTCCTTCTTCCCTCCAACCCGAGAACAAGAGAAACCCCATGCGTGTCTTCAGTGCCTCCCTCGCCACCGAAACCAACACCTTCGCGCCCATGCCCACGGGCCTGGCCTCGTTCAAGGACCGCGGCTACTTCCCCGCCGGCAAGCATCCCGAAGCGATGACGCTGTTCTCGGGCCCGCTGTGGGCCGCGCGCATCCGCGGCAAGGAGCGCGGCTGGACGCTGTTCGAAGGCATGGTGGCCGGCGCGCAGCCCAGCGGCACGACGACGCGCCACGCCTACGAGACGCTGCGCGACGAGCTGCTGGCCGACCTGCGCGCGGTGCTGCCGGTCGACATGGTGCTGCTGGGCCTGCACGGCGCGATGGTGGCCGACGGCTATGACGACTGCGAAGGCGACCTGCTGAAGCGGGTGCGCGAAATCGTGGGCCCGAAGGTGGTGATCGGCGCCGAACTCGATCCGCACAACCACCTCACGCCCGAGATGGTGGCCAACGCCGACCTGATGATCTCGTTCAAGGAGTACCCGCACACCGACGTGCTCGAGCGCGGCATGGAGCTGGTCGACATCTGCGCGGCGCAGGTCGAGGGCAAGGTGAAGCCGGTGGCCGCGATGGTCGACTGCGACATGATCGTGACGGTCCACACCTCGCGCCAGCCGGCGCGCGGCTTCGTCGAACGCATGCAGTCGCTCGAGGGCAAGGACGGCGTGCTCTCGGTCTCGCTCACGCACGGCTTCTCGTGGGGCGACGTGCCCGAGATGGGCACCAAGCTGCTGGTCTACACCGACGGCGACGCGGCCAAGGCGCAGGCCCTGGCGCGCCAGCTGGCCGACGAGGTGATCGCGATGCGCGACGCACTCACGGTCCCGTATCCCGGCATCGACGCCTCGCTCGACACGGCACTGGCCTTCGACGGCGGCCCGGTGGTGCTGGCCGATGGCGCCGACAACCCCGGCGGCGGCGCGGCCAGCGATTCGACCTTCATCCTGCGCCGCATGGTCGAGCGCGGCATCACCAATGCGGCGCTGGGCCCGATGTGGGACCCGATCGCGGTGCGCATCGCCTTCGACGCGGGCGTGGGCGCCAAGCTCACGATGCGCATCGGCGGCAAGATCAGCCCGCTCTCGGGCGACCCGATCGACCTCGAGTGCACGGTGAAGGCGCTGCAGCGCGACCTGGTGATGACCGGCCTGGCGGGCACGCCGGTGCTGATGGGCGACAGCGCGCTGGTGGAAGCCAACGGCATCGAGATCGTGCTGATCACGCTGCGCAACCAGGCGATGGGCACCGACCTCTTCACGCAACTGGGCTGCGATCTCGCGGCCAAGAAGATCGTGGTGGTGAAGTCCTCGCAGCACTTCTATGCCTCGTACTCGAAGGTCGCCAGGCATGTGATCTACGCGGGTGCGCCGGGCGCGGTCACGCTCGACCTCAACACCCTGCCCTACCGCAAGGCGCGGCTGCCCAAGTGGCCGATCGGCGCCACGGCCTGACGCAACGCTTTCCCTCTTTCACGTTTCCGTTCCCTTCCCTTTCCTCAGCCCACGGAGTTCCGCGATGACTTCACCACGCCGCCTTCTCGCCGCCTGTCTCGGCGGACTCGCCCTCGCCACGGCGAGCCTGCACGCGCCGGCCCAGCAGCAGCCCAAGACGCTGCGCGTGGTCGCGCATGCCGACCTGAAGATCCTCGACCCGACCTTCACCACGGCCTACATCTCGCGCAACTTCGGCTACATGGTCTACGACACGCTGTTCGCGCAGGACGCGAACGGCAAGCCGCAGCCGCAGATGGTCGAGAAGTACAGCACCTCGAAAGACGGCAAGCAGTGGAGCTTCACGCTGCGCCCGGGCCTGAAGTTCTCGGACGGCAGCGCCGTGACCTCGGCCGACGCCATCGCCTCGCTGCAGCGCTGGGCCGCGCGCGACAGCCTGGGCCGCGCGATGGTGGCCAGCGGCGCCGAATGGAAGGCGGTCGACGCCCACAGCTTCACGCTCACGCTGACCGAGCCCTTCGGCATGGTGCTCGACGGGCTGGCCAAGCCCTCGGGCTTTCCGCCGGTGATCCTGCCCGAGCGCATCGCGAAGATGCCGGCCACGGCGCCGCTGACCGAGGTCGTGGGCTCGGGCCCGTTCGTCTTCAAGCGCGACGAATGGGTGCCGGGCAACAAGGCGGTGTTCGTGCGCAACACCAACTACGTGGCGCGCAGCGAGCCGCCGAGCGGCCTCTCGGGCAGCAAGAAGACCAGCTTCGACCGCGTGGAGTGGCTCTACCTGCCCGACGCCAACAGCGCGGTCGCGGCGCTCAAGCGCGGCGAGGTCGACCTGGTCGAGCAGTTGCCGCCCGACTACATCGCGCCGCTGCGCACCGACAGCAACGTCAAGATCGGCTCGGGCGGCGCCTACCAGGCCTTCCTGGTGATGAACCAGCTGCATGCGCCCTTCAACGACCCGAAGGTGCGCCAGGCGCTGCTGCAGGCGGTGAGCCAGGAGCGCTTCGTCGCGGCCATGGGCTATCCGCTCGACATGCGCATGAGCTACTGCGCCACCTACTTCATCTGCGGCAGCCCGAACGAGACCGCGGCCGGCGCCGAGCCCTTCCGCAAGGCCGACGTGGCCAAGGCCAAGAAGATGCTGGCCGACGCCGGCTACAAGGGCGAGAAGGTAGTGCTGCTGGTGCCCAGCGACGTGCCCTACCTCAACGCCGAGGCGCTGATGGCCGCGCAGACCATGCGCAGCATCGGCCTGAACGTCGACGCGCAGACCATGGACTGGGCCTCGATCGGCGCGCGCCGCGCCAAGCGCGATGCGCCCGAGGCCGGCGGCTGGAACATGTACGTGACGGTGGCCGGCGAGTTCGACGCCAACTCGCCGATCGCCAACGCCTACCTGAGCGCGGCCTGCGGCAACAGCCTGCCGGGCTGGCCCTGCGACAAGAAGCTCGACGAGCTGCGCACGGCCTGGCTCAAGGAGACGGTGCCGGCCAAGCGCAAGGAACTGCTCGACGCCTTCCAGTCGCGCGCCTACGAGGCCGTGCCCTACATCAACGCGGGCCAGTACTCGGCCGCGTTCGCCGCGCGCTCCAGCCTCAAGGGCGTGGAAAAGCTCTGGGCCGGCATGCCGACGGTCTGGATGCTCGACAAGTAAGCCCTTCTCCCCAGCCACGAGAACCTCGAAGCCATGGGCTACATCCTCCGTCGGTTCCTCTCGACGCTCCCGGTCATGGCGGTGGTCGCCGTGGTGGTGTTCCTGCTGATCCACCTCTCGCCCGGCGACCCGGCCGCGCTGATCGCGGGCGACCTCGCCACCGGCGAGGACATCGAGAAGCTGCGCGCCGCGCTCGGCCTGAACCTGCCGCTGTGGCAGCAGTTCGGGCTGTGGCTCGGCCGGCTCGCCACCGGCGACCTCGGCACCTCGATCTTCACGCAGGTGCCGGTGTCGCAACTGCTCGGGCAGCGGCTCGAGCCCACGGTGTCGATCGCGGTGCTCACCATGGCGATCACGCTGGTGGTGGCGGTGCCGCTGGGCACGCTCGCGGCCTACCGCGCCGGCACCTGGATCGACCGGCTGGTGATGCTGTTCGCGGTGCTGGCCTTCTCGGTGCCGGTGTTCCTGGTCGGCTACCTGCTGATCTACGCCTTCGCGATCCAGCTGCCGTGGTTTCCGGTGCAGGGCTACGTGCGCTTCGGCCAGAGCCCGGCCGACTGGCTGCTCGGGCTGGTGCTGCCGTGCGTGAACCTGGCGCTGGTCTACATCGCGCTGGTGACGCGCATGACGCGCGCCACCGTGCTCGAGGTGCTGCACGAGGACTACATCCGCACCGCGCGCGCCAAGGGCCTGGGCGTGCTGCCGGTGCTGGGCCATGCGCTGCGCAACGCGGCGATCCCGATCGCCACCACGGTGGGCGTGGGCATCGCGCTGCTGATCGGCGGCGTGGTGGTCACCGAGACGGTGTTCGCGATCCCCGGCGTGGGCCGGCTGGTCATCGATTCGGTGCAGCGCCACGACTATCCCGTGATCCAGAGCGTGCTGCTGCTGTCGGCCGGCGTGTACGTGCTGATCAACCTGCTGATCGACCTGAGCTACCGCTTCTTCGATCCGCGCATCCAGTACTGAACATGTCCACTGCACTGCCTCTGGCATCGACCAGCGCTTCCGATAAGGAACCGGGTCGAGATGGCCCTCCACCCGTTCACGCTGAGCTTGTCGAAGCGCGGCGCGAGGCTTCGACAGGCTCAGCCCGAACGGGCGGGGGCTCAGCCCGAACGGGCGGCGGAGCATCCCCGCCAGAGGCCGACATCGTGCCCTTCGTCCCGCCGCGCTTCCGCTGGCTGCGCAAGCACCCGACGCTGATCGTCGGCCTCCTGCTGCTGCTCGCGGTGGCCGCGCTGTCGATCGCCGCGCCCTGGATCGCCACCCACGACCCGCAGGACATCGACCCGCTGGCGCGCATGCAGCCGCCCTCGGCCGAGCACTGGTTCGGCACCGACGCGCTGGGCCGCGACGTATTCAGCCGCGCGGTGTGGGGCGGCCAGGTGTCGATGATCGTCGGTGCCTCGGTCGCCGTGCTGGCCACCGTCTTCGGCATCGTGCTGGGGCTGCTGGCGGGCTTCGTGCGCCGCATCGACGGCTTCGTGATGCGCGTGATGGACGGGCTGATGGCGATCCCCGGCATCCTGCTGGCGATCGCGCTGATGGCGGTCACGCGCGCCAGCCTCACGACCGTGATCGTGGCCATCACCGTTCCCGAGATACCGCGCGTGGTGCGGCTGGTGCGCTCGCTGGCGCTCACCTTGCGCGAGCAGCTGTTCGTGGAAGCCGCGCATGCGGTGGGCACGCGGCTGCCGACCATCCTGTGGCGCCACGTGCTGCCCAACATGGTGGCGCCGCTGATCGTGCAGTCGACCTTCGTCGCGGCGGCCGCGGTGCTGACCGAGGCGGCGCTGTCCTTTCTCGGCGTGGGCGTGCCCGCGCAGACGCCGAGCTGGGGCAACATGATGGCCGAGGGGCGCAACTTCGTCGCCGTGGCCTTCCACATCATCCTGTACCCGGGCCTGCTGCTCGCGGCCACGGTGCTCGCGATCAACCTCGTGGGCGACGGGCTGCGCGATGCGCTCGATCCGCGCCTGGCGCGCCAACTCTGAGGGACGACGCCCCATGACCACTCCCCTGTCCCGCGTCGCGCTCGCGACCGGCGAGCCGCTGCTCGAGGTCGACGCGCTGCGCACCCACTTCCACACGCTGGCCGGCGTGGTGCGATCGGTCGATGGCGTTTCGTACACCGTGCGCGCTGGCCGCACGCTCGGCGTGGTCGGCGAATCGGGCTGCGGCAAGAGCGTGACCGCGCTGTCGATCCTGCGGCTGGTGCCCACGCCGCCGGCCCATCACGCGGGCGCGGTGCGGCTGCGCGGCACCGACCTGATGCAGCTGAGCGAGCGCGAGATGCGCCAGATCCGCGGCAACCGCATCTCGATGATCTTCCAGGAGCCGATGACCTCGCTGAACCCGGTACTGACCGTGGGCCGGCAGATCGCGGAGACGGTGCAGCTGCACCAGAAGGCCAGCCGCGCCGAGGCGCTGCAGCGCGCGGTCGAGATGCTGCGGCTGGTGCAGATCCCCGAGCCAGAGCGGCGCGTGAACGAGTACCCGCACCAGCTCTCGGGCGGCATGCGTCAGCGCGTGATGATCGCGCTGGCCCTGGCCTGCAACCCCGAGGTGCTGATCGCCGACGAGCCCACGACCGCGCTCGACGTGACGATCCAGGCGCAGATCCTCGACCTCATCAAGCGGCTGCAGAAGGAACTGGGTATGGGCGTGGTGATGATCACGCACGACCTCGGCGTGGTGGCCGAGAGCTGCGACCGCGTGGTCGTGATGTACGCGGGCAGGAAGGTCGAGGAGGCCGAGGTGGTCGAGCTGTTCGACCGGCCGCTGCATCCCTACACGCGCGCGCTGATGGCCTCGATGCCCGCGATGAACACCGCGAGCACGCGGCTCACCGAGATCCCGGGGCTGGTGCCGGCCGCGCACGAACTGGGCCGCGGCTGCGCCTTCGCGGCGCGCTGCGCCTCGGCGCGCGAGCGATGCCGGCACGAGACGCCGCGGCTCACGCGCCAGGGCGATGCGAACGACGCCGACGGCGGCCACGTGGTGGCCTGCTTCGCGGTGCAGGAAGGCTGGGCCACGGCATCGGTCGAACAGGAGGTGGCGGCATGAGCACGACGACGACGACGACGACAACAACAACCAATGCCGCGCCGCTGCTGCGCGTGCACGAGCTGCGCAAGCACTATGTTTCGCCCAAGCGCTGGCTGCGGCCGGCGCGGCCGCCGATCCAGGCGGTCGATGGGGTGTCGTTCTCGGTGGCGCGCGGCGAGACGCTCGCGCTGGTCGGCGAATCGGGCTGCGGCAAGACGACCACGGCGAAGTCGGTGCTGCGGCTGGTGGAGCCGAGCGCGGGCTCCGTGCAGCTCGACGGCGAGGAGCTGGTGGGACTGTCGCCGTCGCAGATGCGCCAGCGCCGGCGCGACCTGCAGATCATCTTCCAGGACCCCTACGCCTCGCTCAACCCGCGCCTGACCGCGGGCGAGATCGTGGCCGAGCCGCTGCGCAACTTCGGAGGCGCCGATGCGGCCGCGCGCGAGGAGCGCGTGCGCTGGCTGTTCTCGCGCGTGGGCCTGCGGCCCGAGGCGGCGAAGAAGTATCCGCACGAATTCTCGGGCGGGCAGCGCCAGCGGCTGGGCATCGCGCGCGCACTGGCCCTGCAGCCCAAGCTGATCGTCTGCGACGAGCCGGTGTCGGCGCTCGACGTGTCGGTGCAGGCGCAGGTGGTGAACCTGCTGATGGACCTGCAGGCCGAATTCGGCATCGCCTACCTGTTCGTCGCGCACGACCTCGCGGTGGTGCGCCACATCAGCCACCGCGTGGCCGTGATGTACCTGGGCCACATCGTCGAGATCGCCGACCGCGACACGCTGTTCTCGGCGCCGCGCCATCCGTACACCGAAATCCTGCTGTCGGCGGTGCCCGTGCCCAACCCGCGCACGCCCGCCAAACGCATGCTGCTGCAGGGCGATCCGCCGAGCCCCGCGAACCCGCCCTCGGGCTGCCGCTTCCACACCCGCTGCCCGATGGCGCAGGCCGTGTGCAAGGAGCAACAGCCCGTGCTCACGCCGCGCGAGGCCGAGGGCCATCTGGTGGCCTGCCATTTCCGCTGAACACGCACTCACAACAGACAAAGGAAAGAACGCGATGTCGAACCCCACCCACCACGACCTGCTGATCCGCGGCGGCACCGTGATCGACGGCACCAAGGCGCCGCGCTTCGAGGCCGACGTGGCCATCTCGGGCGGACGCATCGCCGCCATCGGCCAGCTCGAGGGCCACACGGCCGACCAGGTGCTCGACGCCACGGGCCGCATCGTGGCGCCGGGCTTCATCGACTCGCACACGCACGACGACCAGGCGGTGCTGTCGCAGGCGCAGATGCCATTCAAGGTGTCGCAGGGCGTGACCACGGTGATCGCGGGCAACTGCGGCATCAGCGCCGCGCCGCTGCGCGAGGACATGGAGCTGCCGATGCCGCTGAGCCTGCTCGACTCACCGGTCGAGGGCCGCTTCACCACCTTCGCGGCCTACCTCGATGCGCTGCGCGCCACGCCCTCCTCGGTCAACGTGGCGGCGATGGTGGGCCATTCGACGCTGCGCGCCGTGACCATGGCCGACCTCGACCGCCCCGCCACCGCGAGCGAGATCGCGGCCATGCAGGCGCTGGTCGAGGAAGCGATGCAGGCCGGCGCCATCGGCCTGTCGACCGGCACCTTCTACCCACCCGCGGTGAAGGCCACGACCGAGGAGATCATCGAGGTGGGGCGCCCGCTCACGTCGCGCAAGGCGCTCTACGTGACCCACATGCGCGACGAGGCCGACCGGGTGATGGAGTCGCTCGAGGAGACCTTCGCCATCGGGCGCGCGCTCGACATCCCGGTGGTGGTGTCGCACCACAAGGTGCAGAACGTGCAGAACCACGGCAAGACCAAGGTCACGCTGCCTTTCATCCAGGAGGCGATGAAGCACCAGTGCATCGGCCTCGACTGCTATCCCTACACGGCCGGCTCGACCATGATCCGCACCGACCGCGGCATGATGGACGGCCGCGTGCTGATCGCCTCGAGCGTGCCGCATCCCGAATGCGCGGGCCGCGACCTGAAGGACATCGCGGCCGACTGGGGCGTGTCGGGCGAGGAAGCCGCCAAGCGGCTGCAGCCCGGCAGCGCGATCTATTTCATGATGGACGAGGACGACGTGCAGCGCATCCTCGCCTTCGACGAGACCATGATCGGCTCCGACGGCATCCCGCTCGGCGAGAAGCCGCACCCGCGGCTGTGGGGCACCTTCCCGCGCGTGCTGGGCCACTACAGCCGCGACGTCGGCCTGTTCCCGCTCGAGACCGCGGTGTGGAAGATGACCGGCCTCACGGCGCGCAACTTCGGCCTGCACGAGCGCGGCACGCTCAAGCCCGGGCACCACGCGGACGTGGTGGTGTTCGATGCGAAGACCGTGCGCGACACCGCGAACTACCAGGAGCCGACGCAGGCGGCCGAAGGCATCGAGGCGGTGATCGTGAATGGCGCGCTGACCTGGCGCGATGGGGCGCACAGCGGGGCGCGCAATGGGCAGGTGATCGTGCGTCAGACGAGCTGACGCCGGCGGCGGCCCTCAGCGCGCGTCGTGCGAATGGATCTGCAGCGCTTCGAGGAAGCGCGAGACCATGTTGTAGGCCGCGACCGTCGCCGTGAGTTCCACCAGCTGTTGCGGCTCGAACTGCGCCGACACCGCGGCGAAGATCGCATCGGGCACCTGCACGTGGAGTGTCATGGCGTCGGCATAGGCCAGCACCGCGCGCTCGCGCTCGCTGAACAGGCTGCTTTGCGCCCAGTCCTGCAGCGCATCGAGCTGCGGCTGCGACATGCCTTCCTTCAGCGCGATCGGCGCGTGCTGGTCCGCTTCGTAGGGCGCGTGGTTGAGCTGCGCCACGCGCATGATCACCATCTCGCGGATCGCGCCGGACAGCGACGACTTCTGCCGGATCGCGGTCAGGTAGTTGAGCCAGCCTTCGGCCACGGGCGGGCTGTTGAGCAGCATGCGATAGAGATGCAGCACTTCGCCGCGCTCGGCGACGATGCGGTCCGCGAGCGGCTTGACGGCGGGGTTCTGGCTGTCCGCATAGGGAATCCGGGCCATGGGGGTGTTCCTTCCTTGTTCGTGGATCGGGTTCAGCCGCTGGTGACGATCCCGCGCTTGACGAGGTCGTTCATCACTTCGGCGTCCTTCCTGACGCGCTCCATGAACTGCTCGGGCGTGCCGTTCACGATGTCGTAGGCGTTCTCGCCGAAGCGCTTGGCCACCTGCGGGTCGTGCATTGCCTCGCGCACGGCCTTGAGGATCTTCTGGCGCACCTCGGGCGGCATGCCCGGCGGCGCGACGATGCCGATCCAGGTGGGGTATTCGAAGCCCGGGATCAGTTCGTTCATCGCGGGCACGTCGGGCAGCATCGCCGAGCGCCCGGGCGAGCTCACGGCCAGTGCCCGGACCTTGCCGGCCTTGATCTGCGGCAGCATCACCGACAGGCCCGCGAACGCGTAGTCGATGTGACCGCCGAGCATGTCGGTGAGCAGCGGGCCCGCGCCCTTGTAGGGCACGTGTTCGGTGCGCAGCCCCTTGGCCAGCGAGAGCTGCGCGCTGTTCACGTGCCCGGCCGATGCGGTGCCGGCGGAGCCGTAGGAGCTCTTGGGGTTGGCCTTGAGGTAGGCCACCAGCTCGTCGAGGTTCTTCACCGGCAGGTCGTTGCGCGTGACCAGCACCTGCGGCGTGGTGACGAGCAGGCTCAGGTAGTCGAAGTCCTTGAAGGTATCGAAGGGCAGGTTCTTCACCGTGAGGTGGTTCACCGCCTGCGAATCGAGCGCGAGCATCAGGGTGTAGCCGTCGGGCTTGGCGCGATGCAGGTCGCCCGCGCCCAGCGAGCCGCTCGCGCCAGGCTTGTTGTCGATCACCAGCGTCTGGCCCAGCTTCTCGCCGAGGGTGTTGCCGATGATGCGTGCCGTCTGGTCGACCGCGCCGCCCGGAGCGAACGGCACGATGAGGCGGATGGGCTGGCGCGGATAGCCCTGCGCATGGGCGGCCGGCATCAGCGCGGCGGCGGCCGTCGCGAATGCGCAGGCCAGCAGAAGTCGTCGCCCGGTCTCGAGCATGGTGTGTCTCCTTGTTTTTGGGGGAAGCGGTGGGTAGCGAGCGAGCCGTCAGCGCGTGGCCGCGACCAGGCCGCCGTCGACGACGATCTCGGTGCCGGTCACGTAGCGGCTCTCGTCCGCCACCAGGAACAGCACCGCGTGCGCCGTGTCCCAGCCGGTGCCCATGTGCTTCATGGGAACCTGGTTGTTGCGATGGTCGATGAAGCCCTGCGTATCGCCCTTCGCGTACTTCGCCGCGAGGCCTTCGATGAGCGGCGTGTGCATCAGCCCCGGCACCACGCAGTTGAGCCGGATGCCTTCGGGCGCATGGATGACCGCCGAGGTGTGCGTGAACTGCAGCAGCCCCGCCTTGGCCGCTGCATAGGCGACCTGCGGCTTGCCGATGTAGCGCAGGCCGGCCACGGACGCCACGCTGACGATGGCGCCACCGCCCTGCTCGCGCATGTGCGGAATGACGTGCTTGCAGCCGAGGAACGCGCTCTTGAGGTTGACCTGGATCTGCGCGTCCCACACCGCCTCGTCCATGTCGACGGGACCGCCGGGCTGCGACACGCCGACGTTGTTGACGAGGATGTCGATGCGCCCGAAGCGCTGGATGCAGGCGGCCACCGCCTGCTCGACCTGCGCGGACTGCGTGGCGTCGCAGGCCTGGACCTCGGCCTCGCCGCCCTCGGCCACGACCAGGGCACGGGTGGCCTCGGCGTTGGCGAGCACGAGGTCGGTGCCGAACACCTTCGCGCCCTGCCGCGCGAGCAGCACCGCGGTGGCGCGCCCATTGCCCCAGCCATCGGCCACGGCGCCGCAGCCCATGACCAACGCCACTTTTCCCTTGAGATCCAGCACCTTGTCGTCTCCTTCGATTTGCCTGAGCGGCGATCGTAGGAAGAACCCATTTATCTTTGAAATTCTTTCTATCTATCGATTTATAGAATCAGGGAATGAATATCTCCCCGCGCCAGCTGCGCCTGTTCCTCGCGCTCAGCGAATCGCTGAACTTCAGCAAGACCGCGGAGCAGCTGTTCATGACGCAGCCCTCGCTGAGCAAGGCGATCCGCGATCTCGAGGAGGCGCTGGGCCTCGTGCTGTTCGAGCGCACCACGCGCAGCGTGCATCTCACCGCGAGCGGCACGCGGCTGGCCAGCATGGCGCGCAGCGTGATCGGGGAATTCGACAGCGGCCTCGAGCGCATGCGCGCGTCGGCCGAGCAGGAGGCGCAGCAGCTGTGCATCTCTTCACTGCCGTCGCTGGCCAGCGTGATCCTTCCGGCCGCCTGCAGTGCGCTCGAGCGGCGCTTCGCGCAGCCGCGCATCGCCATCCACGACTGCTCCAACAGCGCGAGCATCCAGCGGCTGCTCAACTACCAGGTGGACTTCGCGCTGGCGTCCGTCATGCCTTCGCACCCGGACCTGCAATACGAGGAGTTGCTGCGCGACCAGTTCGTGCTGCTGTCGTGCGGTGCGTGGCGCAAGCGCATCGCCGACGAAGTCATGCTGGAGGAGCTGCTGCGGCTGCCGGTCATCAGCATGACCGACGCCAGCACCGCGATGCGCTACATCAGCGCCGCCTTCCTGCAGCGTGGCGTGGAGTTCCGGCCGAAGATGCAGCTCGACCAGGTCGGCACGATCGCGGGCTTCCTCAAGGAAGGGCTGGGCGTTGCCGTGCTGCCCTATCTGGGAATGATGCCGATGGTGAGCCTGCAGGGCATGAAGATCTCGTCGATTGCCGACGGGCCGCTGCGCTCGGTCGGGATGGTCACGCGCAGGCAGGGCGGCACGTCAGCGATCGCGCGGGCGGCGATGGACGAGATCCGCAAGGTGGTGGGCGCGTTGATGAAGAAGCACCAGGGCTGGCTGCATCCCGCATCGGCCTAGCGCGCGGGCCCGAAAAAAAGCGCCCTCAGTCGGGCGCGTTCATCACCCGGTCGAACTCCTCGTCGGCCGGCACGTTGTCGGCATCGAGCTCGCTGGCATCGGTGAGGTCGATGCCGGTTTCCTCGGACAGGGAATCGGCGGCCTCCGCGTCGACGGCATCGAAGTCGTCCTCGGGCAGGCCGTCGGCATCGAGGTCCTCGTCGACTTCCTCGGGGATCGGCGCGGGGCGCGCGCTGGTGACGGCGGCTCGGGTGGTCATGGTCTTTTCCTCACGGATGGCTGGGCGAAGCAGGCCCCTATGTTGCGCCGATTTCGCGTCATCCGGAAGACGGTGCGGGTGACGGGACGTATCGCCCGCGCGCACCTGTTCAAACGATCAGTTCTTGTTCGCCTCGGGCTTGGCCTCGCCTTCGTGCGCATGGTCGTGGTCATGCCCTTCCTCGTGCGCATGCGCGGCGTGGTTGTGCCCGTGGTCGTGGCCATGCTCGCCGCTGTGCGCGAGCCGGCTCACGCCCGTGACCAGCGCGATGCCCGCGATCAGCCAGGCGATCTGCCCGAGGGTCTGGCGCATCGGCAGGCGCTTCTGCAGTTGCGGGATCAGGTCGGCCAGCGCGACGTAGACGAAGCTGCTGCCGGCCAGCACGAGGAAGTACGGCAGCCAGCCATGCAGCTGGTCGACCAGCCACCAGCCGGCGATGCCGCCGAGCATGGTCATGGTGCCGGCCAGCGACACCTTCACGAGCGCGGCGCGCTGGTTGGCCGAGCTCTGGCGCAGCACCACGAGGTCGCCGATGTGGTGCGGCACCTCGTGCGCGAGCACGGCGAGGGCGGCGACCAGGCCCAGGCGCAGGTCGGCGATGAAGGCCGAGGCGATCAGGATGCCGTCGCCGAAGCAGTGCACGCTGTCGCCGGTGAGCACGGCCCAGCCGCCGGCGCGCGGGCCGTGGTCGTGACCGTGGTGCGCATGGCCGTGGCCGTGCGCGTGGTCGTGATGGCCGTGGTTGTCGTAGATGGGGCCGAGCTGCGCCTGGTGCTCGGGCGTGTCGCCGCCATGGTGGTGCTCATGCCCGTGATGCCACAGCTCGGCCTTGTCGAGCAGGAAGAAGAACACCACGCCGAACAGCAGCACCGCGAACAGCAGCGCGGGCTCGATGCGGCTTTCGAAGGCCTCGGGCAACAGGTGCATGAAGGCAGTGGCGAGCAGCGCGCCCGCCGCCAGGCTCAGCAGGTGCTGCGGATTCACGCCGCCCGAGCCGCTGCGCACGCCCACGCGCAGCAGCAGCGCCGCGAGCCACACGCTGCCGATGCCGGCGACCAGGGTCGCCAAGATGATCACTATCAAGTTCATAGCTGCTTACGCAATAAGGACGCCCGATGCGCCCAGTTCCATTCATTAAAAGCAAAAAGGCCGCCCCTTGCGGGGACGGCCTTCGGCGGGAGCTGGCTCTGGGGTCGTCCTGGGCGCTGATCGCTCAGGCGACACCGTTGGCTTTGAACCAGGCGGTGGCTCGCTGCCATCCGTCGTCGGCCGCGCTCTTGACGTAGCTGGGACGGTAGTCGGCATGGAACGCATGGCCTGCTTCGGGATACACGACGAAGCTCGAAGCCTTGGCAGCCGGAGAGCCATTTGCCAGGGCCGATTTCATCTTATCAACGGTGTCAAGGGGGATGCCCTGGTCTTTTCCGCCGTACAGGCCGAGCACCGGCGCCTGCAGGTTGGCGGCGATGTCGACCGGGTGCTTCGGGTTCAGCTCGCTGGCCTGGCCGACCAGCCGGCCGTACCAGGCGACGCCGGCCTTGACCTTGCCGGTGGCGGCGTAGAGCCAGGTGACGCGGCCGCCCCAGCAGAAGCCGGTGATGCCGGCCTTGGAGGTGTCGCCGCCATTGGCCGCGGCGTACTGCAGCGCGCCGTCGAGATCGGCCAGCACCTGCGCATCGGGCACCTTGCTCACGATGTCGGCCTGCAGCTTGGGAATGTCGGTGTAGCCGCGCGGATCGCCCTGGCGCGCATAGAGCTCGGGCGCGATGGCGAGGTAGCCGAGCTTGGCGAAGCGGCGGCAGGTGTCGGCGATGTATTCGTGCACGCCGAAGATCTCCTGCACCACCAGGATCACCGGCAGGCCGGTCTTGTTGGCCGGCGCCGCGGCGTAGGCCGGCACCTCGAAGCCGTTGACCGTGTACTTGATCGGGCCGGCCTTGAGGCCGTCGGCCGGGGTGCTGATGGCGGTCTGCGCCATCACCGGCATCACGGCGGCGGCATAGCCCACGCCGATGGCGGCCTTGAGCGCGGTGCGCCGCGTCGCGCCCTGCTCGGTGCTGTCGCCGGGGCGCAGCGAGTCGAAGTCGGATTGCAGGTCGGAACGGCGGTCGTCGAGTTGGGGCATGAAGAGGGCTCCAGGTGAGGGATCGTCGGACAAGGGGCAGATGCGAAAAACGCACGCCGCAATGTAGGCGATAACGGCCCGTCCTCCCTGTTCGCGGGGTTGATGACCCCGCACCAGAACCGATCAGCGCGGTTCGTAGGCCCGGCGCGCCAGCGCCGCCGCCAGCACCTGCGCCGGATCGACCAGCCGCAGCCCCGCCACCGCGCTCGAGCCCGCGAGCCCCAGCGGCACCTCGGTGCAGCCCATGATGATGGTGACCGGCCCGTGGCGTTCGGCCAGCCGCAGCGCGACCTCGGAGAAGCAGCGCTCAGCCAGGGCCATGTCGCCGGCCTTCACGCCCTCGAAGATGCCGCGCGCGATGGTGCGGCGCTCGTCCTCGCTGGGCACGTGGCAGCCCAGGCCGGCCTCGGCCAGCGCCTGCTCGTAGAGGCCGATGCGGTAGGTGCCCTCGGTGGCCATCAGCGCCACCTCGCCCGCGCCCTGCGCCGCCAGGTGCTGCGCCGTTTCGCGCGCCATGTGCAGCAGCTCGACCTGCGGAAAGCGCTCCTGCAGCCGCGCATGCCAGGCATGGGCGGTGTTGCAGGCGATCGCCACCGTGCGGCTGCCGAGCGCCGCCAGTCGGCCCAGCGCCTGCAGCATCGGCTCGAGCGGCTGGTGCGCGCCGTTCTCGGCGCTCGACAGCAGCGCGCCGGTGCGGTCGGGCACCGGCACCTGCGCGAGCCAGTGCTCGGGAAAGGACTGGTCGCGCACCGGTTCGCCGCGCGCGCGCATCTGCTGCGCGCAGGCCTGCACGAACAGGCGCACGAAGTCGGCGCCCGCGGCCGGGCCCATGCCGCCCAGGATGCCTACGACCTGCGTGGAGACCATGTCCTCGTGTCCGATCGGCGAGCGGCTCAGGTCGCCGGCTTGTCGCTGAATTCCTTGAGGTTGTCCTTGAGCTGCGGGCTCATCGGCAGGTTCAGCGGCAGGTTCTTCGGCGGGATCGGCGACATGAACCACTTGGTGTAGAGCTTCTCGAACTCGCCGCTCTTCATCATGCCGATGAAGGTGTCGTCGACCAGCTTCTTGAAGGCCGGGTCGTCCTTGGGCAGCATGCAGGCGTAGGGCTCGACCTGCAGCGACTCGCCCACCACCTCGTAGTCGGCCGGGTTCTTCGAGTTGGCGATCAGGCCGAACAGCAGGATGTCGTCCATCGCGAAGGCGACGGCGCGGTCGCTCTCCACCAGCAGGAACGCGTCGGCGTGGTCCTTGCCGAGCACGATGTTCATGTCGAGGTTCTTCTCGGTGTTGTACTTGCGCATGACCAACGCGTTGGTGGTGCCGGTGGTGCTGGCCACGGTCTTCTTCGCGAGGTCGGCGTAGTCCTTGATCTTCGAGGACTTCTTCACCAGCAGGCGCGTGCCCGTGTAGAAGTGGTTGACCGCGAAGGACACGTCCTTGCCGCGCGCTGTGTTGTTGGTGGTGGAACCGCACTCGAGGTCGATGGTGCCGTTGGTGATCAGCGGGATGCGGTTCTGCGAGGTCACGGCCATCAGCTGCACCTGCAGGTTCGGCTTGTTGAGCTTCTTCTTCACCGCCTCGACCACCGCGTTCGACATCTCGACCGCGAAGCCGATCGGCTTGTTGGGGCCGTCGAGGTAGCTGAACGGCACCGACGACTCGCGGTAGGCCAGCGTGATCTTGCCGGACTCGGCGATCTTGGCCAGCGTGTCGGCGGCCTGGGCGCCGGTGGCAGCGAGCAGGACCGTGGCGGCGGCGGCCATCAATGCGGAGAGTTTCATGCGAGCCTTCTTCGAGGGAGGTTGAACAGGAGGACCAGTGTAAGAAAGAGTGACTCAGGACGGCAATTCCAATAGCGGGCTGGGCCATACCCAAAGGTTATGGGCAGGGAAAACCCGGGCGGCGGGGCATGCCCTTTGGCTATGGGCCACGCCTCTTTTTGCATTTCCGCGCCGGCGGCGGCGCGCCTACAGTCGAGGCTCACCCCTTCCCTCCCCTTCCCTCTCCCGTTCCCGAAAGTTGCCTCTCATGCATGTGTGCGTGCTCGGCGCCGGCATCGTGGGCCTGGCCACCGCCTGGCAACTCGAACGCCAGGGCCACCAGGTCAGCGTCGTCGATCGCGCCGCTCCCGGCGCGGGCGCGAGCGGCGGCAACGGCGCGCAGCTCAGCTATTCGTACGTGCAGCCGCTGGCCGATCCCGCGATCTGGCGGCAGTTGCCGAAGCTGCTGCTCGCGCCGAATTCGCCGCTCAAGCTGCGCCCGCAGCTCGATCCGCTGCAATGGCGCTGGGGCCTGGCCTTCCTCGCGGCCTGCAATGCGCGCACCTCGCGCGACACCACCGAGAAGCTGCTGGCACTCGCCGCCGAGAGCCGCGCCGGTTTCGAGGCCATGCAGGCCGACGCCGCGCCCGACTGCGACTTCTCGGCCACCGGCAAGCTGGTGCTGTACTCGAGCGAGGCCGCGCTGGCCGGCGCGCGCGCGCAGGTCGAGCTGCAGCGCACCATGGGCAGCGAGCAGCGCATCGTGCGCCCCGACGAGTGCGCGGCCATCGAGCCCGCGCTCGCCGACTACGCGCGCGGCATCGCGGGCGCGGTCTACACGCCCAGTGAATGCGCGGCCGACTGCCTCAAGGTCTGCGCCGAGCTGATGCGGGTGCTGCGCGCGCGCGGCGTGCGCTTCGAGCTCGGCACCGAGGCCCGGGGCTTCGCGCAGAGCGCCGGGCGCATCGCCGCGGTACGCACCGCCGCGGGCGACATCGAGGCCGATGCCTTCGTGATGGCACTCGGCACCGCCTCGCACAAGCTGGGTCGCGCGCTCGGCGCCTACCTTCCGGTCTATCCGCTCAAGGGCTACAGCATCACGCTCGACGTCGATCCGACACCGGGCGCGGCGCCGACCGTGAACGTGACCGACAGCGCGCGCAAGGTGGTGTTCGCGCGCATCGGCTCGCGCCTGCGCGTGGCGGGCATGGCCGAGCTCGTGGGGCACGACGCGCGCATTCCCGCCACCCGCATCCAGACCCTGGCCGAGGCCACGCGCGCCGTGTTCCCGCACGCGAGCCGGCTGGCCGAGCTGCATCCCTGGACCGGCATGCGCCCGGCCACGCCCACGGGCCTGCCGATCGTCGGCCGGCTCGAGGGCGCGCCCTCGAACATGCTGTTCAACACCGGCCACGGCGCGTTGGGCTTCACGCTGGCCTTCGGGTCGGCGCGGCGCGTCGCGGCCGCGCTGGCTGCCTGAGAGCTAAACCCCCGCCTCCACGATCGCCTGCTGCATGCAGCGCGTGATGCCGCGCACGGCCACCGAATCGGGTCGGCCCGTGAAGCGCAGCGCGCGAATCGGCACCGGGATGTGCGGCTCGAGCGTGAGCACGTCGACCTTGGAGGTGTCGGCCGAGCGCGCGGTGCAGCCATCGACCAGCGCCACGCCCAGGCCGTGGTGCGCCATCGCCAGCGCCGCGTGGTAGGTCTGCACCGTGACCACCGCCTGCTGGAAGCCCACGCCGGCCTGGCGGCAGGCCTGGCTCAGGCTGGTGCCCACGGGGTCGCGGCTGTCGAGGCCGATCACCGGCCGCTCGGCCAGGTCGTGCAGCGCCACCGAGCCGTTGCGCACCAGCATGCGCGGCAGCATGCCCTTGGGCGCGATGCAGACCATGCGGCTGTCGGCCACCGTGTCCTGCGTGAGCGAGGGATGCACGGCCGGGCTGAACGCAAAGCCGACATCGGCCTCCTGCAGCAGCAGCGCCGACATGATCTGCGGCGAATGCAGCGACTCCACGCTGATCGCGTAGCCCGGATGCTTCTCGCGGAAGGCCTTGAGGGCGCGCGGCAGGATCTCGTAGCTCAGCGCCAGCACGCTGAGGATGCGCAGCTCGCCGGTGTCGGCGCCCGCGCGCAGGTTGGCCGCGAGCCGCTGCACCTCGTCGAGCTGCGCGAACAGCCGCTCGATGTGCGGGTACAGCGTGAGCGCCTCGGTGGTGGGCGTGAGCCGCCCCTTGGCGCGCTGGAACAGCGGAAAGCCCAGCTGCAGCTCGGCATGCTGCAGCGTGCGGCTGACGGCCGGCTGCGTGATGTTGATGAGCCGCGCCGCCGCGCTCACGCTGCCCGTGAGCATGATGGCGTTGAAGACCTCGATGTGGCGCAGCCGCATGGCGGGGTCAGCGCACGCTGGTCTTGCCGCGCGCGATGTCCATCACCATGCGCGTGGCCAGGTACAGCCGCGGCTCGATGGAATCGATCAGCACGTACTCGGCATCGGCCGAGTGCGCGCCGAAGCCCTGCAGGCCGAAGCGCTCGATCACCGGCGCCTTGGTCTTGAGCGAGGCGAAGGCCGCGTCGGTGCCGCCGCCGGCGGCCTTGTCGTCGGCGCCCAGCGGGCGGCCGAGCTCGTCCTTGTAGATCGCCTGCGCATGCTGGGCGAGCGCGCGCGAGGCATCGGTGGCCTCGAGCGGCGGACGGCGGCGCTCGAACTTCAGCTCGACCTTGGCCTCGGGGATCAGCTGCTTCTTCACGCGCTCGTTGACCTGCTGCTCGATGCGGTCGTAGTCGGCGACCTTGAGCACGCGCACGTCGGCACCCGCGGTGGCCGAGGCCGGGATCACGTTGCGGTTGCTGCCCGACTTCGAGATGGTCCAGTTCATCTTGAGGCCGGTGGCCGGGTCGGACAGGTCGCGCATCTGCAGGATCTGGTGCGAGAGCTCGTAGAGCGCGTTCACGCCGAGCTCGGGCGCCGAGCCCGCGTGCGAGGCCTTGCCGCTGACGTTGAGCGTGACCGAGGCGATGCCGGCGGTGGCCAGCGAGAGCTTGTCGTCCTTGACCGAGGCGCCCTCGAAGGACAGCACCGCGTCGTGCTCCCCGCCCAGGCGCGTGAGCAGCGCGCGCGAGCCGGGAGAGCTGACCTCCTCGTCGCCGTTGATCAGCACCGTGAGCGTGCCGTACTCCTTGAACTTGAGCGCCTGCAGCATCGCCACCGTGTGGAGGATGACAGCCACGCCCTGCTTGTCGTCGGCGATGCCCAGGCCGTAGGCCTTGTCGCCCTCGACGCGGAACGGCTGCTTGTTGAGCATGCCGATGGTGTAGACCGTGTCCATGTGGGCGATCAGCATGATCTTCTTCGTGCCCGTGCCCTTGAAGGTGGCGCGCACCACGCGGCCGATCTTCTCAGGCGTGTCCTCCATGCGGTAGGCCTCGGCGCTGGGGTCGATCAGCTCGACCTCGCCGCCGAGCGCCTTGAGCTTGGCGGCGATCAGGTCGGAGATCTTCTCCAGGCCTTCGAGGTCGCGGCTGCCGGACTCGATGGCCACCAGTTGCGAAAGCGAATCGAGCAGCGGCTGCTTCTGCGCGGCGGCGAGCTCGGCGATGCGCGAATCGGGCGCTGCGGCGGCCGTGGCGGCGGCACCGGCCAGCAGCATCGGCAGCAGTGCGCGCGCGAAGAAGCGGGAGGGGTGGAAATGCATGTTCTGGTCTCCTGACGATGATGGCGTTCGAACGCCGGATTCAAGCACGGGCGCGGTCGCGATGCGACCCTCTCATTCGCGCACGAGCCGCACGCCGAGATGCATGATGCGTGCCTCGCAGTAGATGGCGCCCTCGCGGCTCAGCACCCAGGCGCTGATCGATGCGCGGGCCGTCGACGTCTCCGGGCTCCCGTTGCAGACGGTGGAAGACCACTGGCCCGCGCGCGACGCCTCCTTGCCCTGCGCCGGGAAGTCCGACGGGGGCATCTCGAAGCGATCGGTCTCTCGCCGCGCGAGGCTGTTGACTTCCTTGATGGTGGGCAGGCGCCAGCCGGCCTGCTCGCCGGCGCGCTGCAGGGCCTGCACGTAGTCGTAGCGCTTCGCGCTCCAGGTGCAGCGCTTGCCGTTCCAGGTCTGCGGTTCCTCGCAGCGGCGCCACACCAGGCCGGTGTGGCGATCCTCGACCGCGCCGCCGGGCACACCGCGCTCGTCGGGCAGTTCGCGCCAGCGTCCGGCCTTCGGCACCTCGGGGCCGCGCACCAGGCGCACGAAGAGCGGCGGCTCGCGCGACATGTCGGGGTCGCAGTCGTAGACGAAGCCGTTCGCGAAGTTCACGCACCACGGACTCGTGGGATCGCGCATGTCGGCGGCCAGGTAGAGGGCTGGCACGGTGTTCGGAAACCAGCGCGCGTCGATGACCGACTGCTCGGCCAGCGGCCGGTCGGGGCGCACCTCGGGCACGCGTTCCTTGCCCAGGTCGACCAGGCCGTGCAGCTCGGCCACGCTGGGCAGGCGCCAGTCGGCGAAACCGCACAGCCGGCTCGCGTTGACCTGCGCCACGTAGGCCACGGCATCGGCGGGCCGGCCGTTGTCGCGCTTGCCCTCCCAGACCAGGCCCGACACGCGGTCGCGCACGCAGGCTGTTCTCGGCTGGCCCGGCACGGGCTCGTAGGCCAGCGGACCCGCGCCCTGCCGGCCGTCCTGCTTGGGAACCAGGGCCAGCGGCCCCGCATCGGCGCAGGCTTGGGGCGTGGGCCAGCCCTCCTTCGTCAAGCCCAGGCAGATGCGCACGCCGGTGGGCGGCACCTTGGCCGGCACGGGCTGCGCGGCCGCGGGCGACGCGATGCACCCGATGAGAACGGCCGCCGCGACGAGGGCCCGCGCCAGGCTCAATGCGCCTTGTCCCAGTTCGGTCCCACGCCGATCTCGGCCAGCAGCGGCACCTTGAGATCGGCCACGCTGGCCATGATGCGCGGGATCTCGGTGCGCACCCATTCGACCTCGGCCTCGGGCACCTCGAACACCAGTTCGTCGTGTACCTGCATGATCATCTTCGTGCCGCGCTTCTCGGCGTCGAGCACGTCCTGCACCTTGACCATGCTGAGCTTGATCAGGTCGGCCGCCGTGCCCTGCATCGGCGCGTTGATGGCCGCGCGCTCGGCGCCGCCGCGGCGCGGGCCATTGGGCGAATTGATCTCGGGCAGGTACAGGCGCCGGCCGAACACGGTCTCGACATAGCCCTGCTCCTTGGCCGAGGCCTTGGTCTCGTCCATGTAGGCCTTCACGCCCGGGTAGCGCGCGAAGTAGCGCTCGATGTAGGAGGCCGCGGCCTTGGTCTCGATGCCGAGGTTCTTCGCCAGGCCGAAGCTGCTCATGCCGTAGATCAGGCCGAAGTTGATGACCTTGGCATAGCGGCGCTGCTCGCTCGACACCTGGTCGGGCGTGGAGCCGAAGACTTCGGCCGCGGTGGCGCGGTGCACGTCGATGCCTTCGGTGAAGGCGCGCAAGAGCGACTCGTCGCCGCTGATGTGGGCCATGATGCGCAGCTCGATCTGCGAGTAGTCGGCGCTCGCGATCACGCTGCCCGCGGGCGCCACGAAGGCCTCGCGCACGCGCCGGCCTTCGGGCGTGCGGATCGGGATGTTCTGCAGGTTGGGGTCGTTGCTCGACAGGCGCCCGGTGACGGCCACGGCCTGCGCATAGTGCGTGTGCACGCGGCCGGTGCGCGGATTGGCGAGCTGGCCGAGCTTGTCGGTGTAGGTGCCCTTGAGTTTCGACAGGCCGCGGTGCTCGAGGATCTTGGCGGGCAGCGGGTAGTCTTCCGCCAGCTTCTCGAGCACTTCCTCGTCGGTGCTGGGCGCGCCACTCGGCGTCTTCTTGACCACCGGCAGGCCGAGCTTGGTGAAGAAGATCTCGCCGATCTGCTTGGGCGAACCGAGGTTGAACGGCTGGCCCGCGATCTCGTAGGCCTCCTGCTCGAGCGCCATGATGCGCGTGCCGAGCTCGTGGCTCTGCGCGGCCAGGGTGGCGCTGTCGATCAGCACGCCGTTGCGCTCGACGCGGTAGAGCGCCTCGCTCGAATCCATCTCGAGCTGGTAGATGAAGCGCAGCTGCTCGTTCGTTTCGAGCTGCGGCCACAGCGTGCCGTGCACGTCGAGCGTCTGGTCGCTGTCCTCGCACGAATACTCGGCGGCCTTGGCGATGTCGACCTGGCTGAACGGGATCTGGTGCGCGCCCTTGCCGCAGAGGTCCTCGTACGAGATGCCGCTGCGGCCCAGGTGGCGCTCGGCCAGGCTGGCCAGTCCGTGCGGCCGGTGCACCTCGAGCACGTAGCTCTGCAGCATGGTGTCGTGCGCGTAGCCCTGCACCTCGATGCCGTGGTTGGCGAACACGTGGCGGTCGTACTTGATGTGCTGGCCCAGCTTCTTCTTCGCGCCGTTCTCGAGCCAGGGCTTGAGCTTGGCGAGCACCTCGTCGATCGGCAGCTGCGCGGGCGCGTCGGGATAGTTGTGCGTGAGCGGGATGTAGGCCGCCTCGCCGGGCTTCACGCTGAAGCTGATGCCGACGATCTGCGCCACCATCTCGTCGAGCGAGGTGGTCTCGGTGTCGATGGCCGCGAGCTCGGCGGCCTCGAGGCGCGCGAGCCAGCCGTCGAACTGCTCCCAGGTGAAGATGGTGTCGTATTGCAGGTTGCTCGCGGGCGCGGCGGCTTCCATCGCGGCGCCTTCCTCCGACGGTTCGTCGAACAGGCCGCTCTGGTCGTCGTTGGCCTTGGCCGCCTTCGAGGCCTTCTTCTTGAGGTTCTCCTCGATCAGCTCGGGCGGAACCGCCTGCGCCTCGAGCGACTTGACGAGGCTCTTGAAGCCGAACTGCTCGTAGAAGGGCTTGAGCGCGTCGGTCTGCGGCGCGCCGACCGGCAGGCCTTCGAGCGAGGGCAGGCCCTCGACATGGCCGGCCAGGTCGCAGTCGGTGCGGATCGTCACGAGCCGGCGGCTCAGCGGCAGCTTGTCGAGCGCCTTGCGCAGGTTCTCGCCGGCCGCGCCCTTGACCTCGGCCGCTCGCTCGACCAGCGCGTCGAGCGAGCCGTATTCGAGCAGCCACTTGGCAGCCGTCTTGGGGCCGACCTTCTCGACGCCGGGCACGTTGTCGACCGAGTCGCCCACCAGCGTCTGGTAGTCGACCATCAGGTTCGGCGGCACGCCGAACTCGGCCGTGACGCCGGCCACGTCGCGCTTCTTGCCGTTCATCGTGTCGATGATGGTGATGTGCTCGTCGACCAACTGGCTCAGGTCCTTGTCGCCGCTGGAGACGATCACCTCGATGCCCTGCGCGGCCGCCACCTTGGCGAGCGTGCCGATCACGTCGTCGGCCTCCACGTCGGGCACGCTGAGCACCGGCCAGCCCAGCAGCTTGACCACCTCGTGGATGGGGTCGATCTGGCTGCGCAGGTCGTCGGGCATCGGCGAGCGGTTGGCCTTGTACTCGGGATACCAGTCGTCGCGGAAGGTCTTGCCGGGGGCGTCGAAGATGCAGGCCGCGTAGTCGGCGCGCACCTCGCGCCGCAGCGCCGTCATCATGTTGATCATTCCCCGGATCGCGCCCGTGGCCGGGCTCTTCGGATCGCCGGGCACGGCCCGCAGGTCGGGCATGGCGTGGAAGGCGCGATAGAGGTAGCTCGATCCATCGACGAGCAGCAGCGTTTTCTTGTCGGTCATCGGGGCATTTTGCCTGCCTCCACGACCGCCCGAATGTCCTTGCGGACCACGCCGCCACGGGCCCTGCGACGACAACCCCGGCACGGCGCGCCGCCTACAATCCGTGCATGCCCGACTCCACACTCCTGGTTGCCCGCCGCCTCCTGCTGGCGCTGGCCCTCGCCACCCCCTTTGCCGCCGTGCAAGCGCAGAACGCGCCCGCGGCGGCACCGGCTGCAGCGGATCCCTCGCTACAGAATCAGGAGCAGCAGGCCGACGGTCGGCGCAACCAGAAGATCGAGCACCTGCACACCGAGGACAACGGCGCCTCGGTCGACGAGGTCCGCTACGGCGGCCGCACGCAGAGCATCAACGTGACGCCCAAGGCCAACATGCCCGGCTACCAGGTGCTGCCGAACGATCCGTCCGGCGCGCGTCCCAACGCGGCCGACGGCCCCGCGGGCACCTCGCCCCGGGTCTGGAACGTCATGAAGTTCTGACCGTGCGACGCATCGCAGCGGCAGCCGCATCCCAACCGCGCTGAGGGCGCTTTCCATGGCAGTCTTTACCGAAGTCGAATTCGGCGAGGCCGACGCGCTCGTGCAGCGCCTCGGCCTGGGCCCCCTGCGCGAACTGCGCGGCATCGAGGGCGGCATCGAGAACACCAACTACTTCGCCACCACCGAGTCGGGCGAGTACGTTCTCACGCTGTTCGAGCGCCTGAGCGCCGAGCAGCTCCCCTACTACCTTTGCCTGATGAAGCACCTGGCCGCGCGCGGCCTGCCGGTGCCCGAGCCGGTGGCCGACCCGGCCGTGCAGGCGATCGACGCCCAGGGCGCGCATCCGCTGTCGGTGCCGGCCAACGCGCCCTGCGAGCTGCTGCTCAAGGTGGCGGGCAAGCCGGCCGCGGTGGTGCAGAAGCTCGCGGGCCGCAGCGAGCTCGCACCGGGCGCCGCACACTGCGCCGAACTCGGCGCGCTGCTGGCGCGCATGCACCTGGCGGGACGCGACTTTCCGCGCATCCAGCCCAACCTGCGCGGCCTGCCATGGTGGAACGACACCGTGCCGGTGGTGCTGCCCCACATCGACGAAGCCCAGTCCGCCCTGCTGCGCGGCGAGCTCGCCTACCAGAACCACGTGGCCGAGTCCTCGGCCTATGCCGCCCTGCCGCGCGGACCGGTGCATGCCGACCTGTTCCGCGACAACGCGATGTTCGAGACCGGCCATGAAGAAGGCGCGGCCCCGCGCCTGACCGGGGTGTTCGACTTCTATTTCGCCGGCACCGACACCTGGCTGTTCGACCTGGCCGTGTGCCTGAACGACTGGGCCATCGACCTGCCGACCGGCCGCCACGACGAGGAGCGCGCCGACGCGCTGCTCGCCGCCTACGAGAGCGTGCGCGCGCTCAACGCCTCGGAACGCGCCCTGCTGCCCGCGATGCTGCGCGCCGCGGCACTGCGCTTCTGGATCTCCCGCCTCTGGGACTTCCACCTGCCGCGCGAGGCCAGCATGCTCAAGCCCCACGATCCGACGCACTTCGAGCGCGTGCTGCGCGAGCGGGTGCGGCACCCGCACGTCATGGCCCGCGCCCTCGAGCCCGTGGCCGCCTGACCCGTACCCCATGAAACTCCATCTCGTGCCGGCCAAGACCGGCGCCCAATGGGTCCGCCTCGGACTCAAGACCTTCTGGCGGCAGCCGCTGGCCTTCGTGTCGCTGTTCTTCCTGCTGATGGCGCTGATCTCGACCTTGTCGGTGGTGCCGCTGCTGGGCAGCGTGCTGGCGCCGGTGCTGCTGCCGTTCATGACGCTGGGGCTGATGGTCGCCACCTCGGTGGCCTACAACGACGAGCAGGCCGGCAACGACGGCGTGGCCGGCACGCGCCGGCCCACCGGCTCGGCGATGTTCGTCGAGGTCTTCGCCGCGCTGCGCGCCGAATGGCGTCCGCTGGTGGTGCTGGGCCTGATCTCGGCCGTGTACTTCGTGCTCGCGGTGCTGGCCACCGCGCTGGTCGACGGCGGCCAGCTCGCCCGTGCCTACCTGCTCGACGAGGCGCTCTCGCCCGAGGTGCTGGCCAGCAGCGAGTTCCAGGTCGCGCGCATGGTCCACCTGTGCCTGAACCTGCCGCTGTCGCTCGCGATGTGGCATGCGCCCGCGCTTGTGCACTGGCACCGCGTGGAGCCGGTGAAGAGCATCTTCTTCAGCATCGTGGCGCTGTTCCGCAACTTCGGCGCCTATGCGCTGTTCGGCATCGCCTGGTTCGGCGTGTTCCTTTTGGCCGGCATCGCGGTCGGCCTGATCGCCACCGTGCTGGTGGGCGTCGGCGCCGTGGGCGCGGGCTCGGGCGCCACCGCGATCGGCACCGTGCTGATCGTGGGCACGGCGCTGGTGCTGGCGGCGATGTCGCTGGCCTCGACCTGGTTCACCTTTCGCGACAGCTTCGACCCGAACTGAGCCGGGCCGCGCCGCGGCTCAGACCGGCGTGAGCTTGGCGACCGACAGCGCCAGCCACTTCACGCCGTGGCGCGTGAACTTGACCTGCGCACGCGCATCGTCGCCGGTGCCCTCGAGCGCGGTCACCGTGCCCTCGCCGAACTTGTTGTGGAACACCTGCATGCCCGAGCGCAGGCCGTGCGAGGGCGCGCTCTTCTGCGGCGGCACCGGCGGGCTCGCGAAGGTTTCCTTGGCGGCACCGCCGCCATAGGCCTTGCCGCCGCCGTAGCCACCACTGCCTCCTCCACCCGCGCCGCGCGTGCTGCCGTAGCCGTTGCCATAGCCGAAGGCCGAGTTGCCGAAGGCCTGGTTCTTGGGCGTGAGCCACTTGAGCGCGCCCTCGGGCAGCTCGTCGAAGAAGCGGCTCTTGACGTTGTAGCGGGTCTGCCCGTGCAGCATGCGGGTCTGCGAGTGGCTCAGGTACAGCCGCTTGCGCGCGCGCGTGATCGCGACATACATCAGGCGGCGCTCCTCTTCGAGGCTCTCGTAGTCGCTCATCGAGTTCTCGTGCGGGAACAGGCCCTCTTCCATGCCGGTGATGAACACGCAGTCGAACTCGAGGCCCTTGGCGGCGTGGACCGTCATCAGCTGCACCGCGTCCTGCCCGGCCTGGGCCTGGTTGTCGCCCGACTCGAGCGCCGCGTGCGTGAGGAAGGCCGCGAGCGGGCTCAGCGTTTCGCCGGTCTCGGCGTCGGGCGCCAGCGGCTCGTCGAGCAGCGGACGGCCCGGGTCGATGCCCTGGCTCGCGGGCGACTGGCGCAGCTCGTCGACCGGCAGCGCCACCGCGTCGCGGCCGAAGCCTTCCTGCGTGACGAAGCTCTCGGCCGCATTCACCAGTTCTTCCAGATTCTCGATGCGGTCGGCGCCTTCGCGGTCCGCGCGGTAGTGCTCGACCAGGCCGCTGTGGTCGAGCACCAGCTCGATGATCTCGCGCAGGCTCGCGCCCTGCGTCTGCTCGCGCAGCACGTCGATCTTGGCGACGAAGGCCGTGAGGTTGGAGCCGGCCTTGCCGCCGACCGCGTGCACCGCGTCGTGCAGCGAGCGGCCCGCGGCGCGCGCGGCGTCCTGCAGCTGCTCGAGCGTGCGCGCGCCGATGCCGCGCGGCGGGAAGTTGACGACGCGCAGGAAGCTGGTGTCGTCGTCCTTGTTCTCGAGCAGGCGCAGGTAGGCCAGCGCATGCTTGATTTCGGCGCGCTCGAAGAAGCGCAGGCCGCCGTACACGCGGTACGGCACCGAGGCATTGAACAGCGCGGTTTCGATCACCCGACTCTGCGCATTGCTGCGGTAGAGCACGGCCATCTCCTTGCGGTCGATGCCGTCGCGCACCAGCTGGCGCATCTCCTCGACCATCCACTGCGCCTCGGCCAGATCGCTCGAGGACTCGTAGACGCGCACCGGCTCGCCGGGACCCTGGTCGGTGCGCAGGTTCTTGCCCAGGCGCTTCTTGTTGTGGCTGATGAGCTCGTTGGCCGAGTCGAGGATGTTGCTGAAGCTGCGGTAGTTCTGCTCCAGCTTGATCTGGTGGCGCACGTCGAACTCGCGCACGAAGTCGGCCATGTTGCCCACGCGCGCGCCGCGGAAGGCATAGATGCTCTGGTCGTCGTCGCCCACGGCCACCACGCTGTTCTCGCCCGGCACGAACTGGCCCGCGACGGTGTTGCCGGCGAGCATCTTGATCCAGGCGTACTGCAGCCGGTTGGTGTCCTGGAACTCGTCGATCAGGATGTGGCGGAAGCGCCGCTGGTAGTGCTCGCGCACCGGCTCGTTGTCGCGCAACAGCTCGTAGCTGCGCAGCATCAGCTCGCCGAAGTCGACCACGCCCTCGCGCTGGCACTGCTCCTCGTAGAGGCGGTAGAGCTCGACCTTCTTTCGGTCGTCCTCGCTGCGGATCTCGACCGCGTCGGGACGCAGGCCGTCTTCCTTGGCGCCGGCGATGAACCACTGCGTCTGCTTGGCGGGAAAGCGCTCGTCGTCGACGTTGAACTGCTTCATCAGCCGCTTGATGGCCGAGAGCTGGTCCTGCGTGTCGAGGATCTGGAAGGTCGACGGCAGGTTGGCCAGCTTCCAGTGCGCGCGCAGGAAGCGGTTGCACAGGCCATGGAAGGTGCCGATCCACATGCCGCGCACGTTGACCGGCAGCATCGCCGTGAGCCGCGTCATCATCTCCTTGGCGGCCTTGTTGGTGAAGGTCACGGCGAGGATGCCGCCGGCGGACACCTGGCGCGTCTGCAGCAGCCAGGCGATGCGGGTGGTGAGCACGCGGGTCTTGCCCGAGCCGGCGCCCGCAAGGATCAGCGCGTTGCCGGCCGGCAGCGTGACGGCTGCGAGCTGCTCGGCGTTGAGGTTGTGCAGCAGCGGCAGGTCGACCGGCGGCGGTGTGCGGTCATCGGCCGCGAATTCTTCAAACATCCGTCGATTGTAGAAACCACGGCGTATGCGGGTTATATGAAGTTCCGGAAGACCTCCCCACGGGAGGCTGCGTAGAATCAATCACCGGGCCCAAGTTTTTGTGCCCGGTTTTTTGTGCGCGTCGCCCGCCCCCGCAGGGGCTTTCGCAGCGACGCCGCCGAAGCCGGCCAGACCAAGCGCTCACTCGTTTTCAACGACTTCCTCCAGGAGCTTGGTTTCATGCAAATCTTCGATTACGACAACATCCTGCTGCTGCCGCGCAAGTGCCGCGTGGAGAGCCGCTCCGAGTGCGACACCAGCGTCACGCTCGGCGGCCGCAGCTTCCGCCTGCCGGTGGTGCCTGCCAACATGAAGACGGTGGTGGACGAGTCCATCTGCCTGTGGCTGGCGCAGAACGGCTACTTCTACGTCATGCACCGCTTCGACCTCGACAACGTCGCGCTCGTCAAGCGCATGCAGGGCCATGGCGTGTTCGCCTCGATCTCGCTGGGCGTGAAGAAGGCCGACTACGACACGGTCGGCCAGCTCGTCGCGCAGGGCCTGGTGCCCGAGTACGTGACGATCGACATCGCGCACGGCCATGCCGACAGCGTGAAGAACATGATCGGCTACCTCAAGCAGAAGCTGCCCGCGACCTTCGTGATCGCCGGCAACGTCGGCACGCCCGAGGCCGTGATCGATCTCGAGAACTGGGGCGCGGACGCGACCAAGGTCGGCATCGGCCCGGGCAAGGTCTGCATCACCAAGCTCAAGACCGGCTTCGGCACCGGCGGCTGGCAGCTCAGCGCGCTCAAGTGGTGCTCGCGCGTGGCGACCAAGCCGATCATTGCCGACGGCGGCATCCGCGACCACGGCGACATCGCCAAGAGCGTGCGCTTCGGCGCCTCGATGGTGATGATCGGCTCGCTGTTCGCGGGCCACGAGGAGTCGCCGGGCCAGACGGTCGAGGTCGACGGCGCGCTGTTCAAGGAGTACTACGGCTCGGCCAGCGACTTCAACAAGGGCGAGTACAAGCACGTCGAGGGCAAGCGCATCCTCGAGCCCATCAAGGGCAAGCTGGCCGACACGCTGGTCGAGATGGAGCAGGACGTGCAGAGCTCGATCAGCTATGCGGGCGGCCGCACGCTGATGGACATCCGCAAGGTCAACTACGTGACGCTCGGCGGCGACAACGCAGGCGAACACCTGCTGATGTAAGGCGTCAGGCTTCCAGCAGCTGCACCGCGAGCCGGTGCAGCCGGTGCGAGGAATCGGCCAGCGCCTCGACCACGCCGAAGTGATCGAGGCCGGGCAGCACCTCGCACACCGGCACCGCCCGCGAGCCCCAGGCCTCGCGGATCATCGCGTTGTGGCGGATGAACTCCTCGCTCTCGTTGCCGCCCGCCACCGCGTAGAGCAGTCCGCGCTTCGGCGCCGGCCAGTACGCGGGGCTCGCGCGGCGCACGTCCTCGTCGCTCAGCCGCAGCACCTGTTCGAGGAAGGGCGTGCGCTGCAGCGGCGCGAGGTCGTACAGGCCCGAGATCGACAGCGCATTGCGCACCAGGTGTTCGGGCAGGTCCGGCGCCACCGCCTTCCAGTCGCAGGCCAGCAGCGCCGCCGCCATGTGGCCGCCGGCCGAATGCCCCGCCACCGTGATCCGCGCCGGATCGCCGCCATGCGCCGCCACGTTGCGCCAGGTCCATGCGAGCGCGCGCACCATCTGCAGCACGATGCCCGGCACCGTCACGGGTTGCTCGGGCGTGCCCGGGCACAGCGCGTAGTTGGGCTGCACCACGCAGATGCCGCGGTCGTTGAAGGCGGGCGCGATGAAGGAATGGTCCTTCTTGTCCATCGCGCGCCAGTAGCCGCCGTGGATGAAGACCAGCACGGGCGCGTCGGGCACGGGCGCCGGGAACACGTCGAGCGTTTCGTTGACGCCCTCGCCATAGCGCAGGTCGATCCGGCTCGGCAGCGCATCGCGCGCCGCGGCGGATTCGCGCGCCCAGCGCGCGAAGTACGCCGGATGCTCCTCCACGCGCGCGAGGTTGTTGTACATGCCTTCGAGCCAGGCGGGATCGCGCGTGGGAGTCATGGGATGGCCGGGGTCCGGTGCTGTTTCTGGAAGGCGCGCATCTTGGCACGCGGCGAGCACGCTGCCGCGAGTTCCGGCTAAAATTCGCCTCGCGTTGGGGGGGTAGCTCAGCTGGGAGAGCGCCGCGTTCGCAATGCGGAGGTCGTGAGTTCGATCCTCATCCTCTCCACCAACCGACAGAAAAGGGCCTTGGCATCCGCCAAGGCCCTTTTGCTTTGGAAGCGCCGAAGCTCAGTCGAGCGCCAGGTGCTGGCCGTGCAGCGCCGCCGCGCCGGGCGATGCGAGAAAGCCGATGGTCTGCGCGGCGACCGAGGTCGACACCCATTCGGCCGGATTCGCATCGGGCATCGCCTGCCGGTTGGCCGGCGTGTCGAGCACGCTGGGCGCCACGCTGTTGATGTTGACGCCATGCGGCGCCGCCTCGGCCGCCATCGCCTCCACCAGCCGCTGCAGCGCGCTCTTCGAGGCGATGTACGACGCCATCGCCGGCAGGCCGCGCGCCGCGACCTTCGCCGTCACCGCGACGATGCGGCCGGCGCGGCGCTCGATCATCGAGGGCAGCAATGCCTGCGTCACGGCCACGAAGGACCATGCGTTGAGGTTCATCATCCGGTCCCAGCTCTCGCGCGTGAGCGCATGCGTCGCCTCGCCCATCTCGAAGCCGCCGGCGATGTGCACCAGCGCGTCGACACGGCCGAAGGCCTTGAGGATCTGTTCGGACAGGCCGGCCATCGAGGCGGCCGAGGTCACGTCGCCGGCCAGCAGCAGGTGCTGCGAGTTGTCGAGGCCCGGGAACACCTCGGACAGGCGCCCGGCGTGGTGGTCGATCAGCGCGGCGCGCGCGCCCTGCGCGAGGAAGTGTTGTGCAACGGCGCGCCCGAGTGCGCCCGCGGCGCCGGTGATCACGACATGCGGCGCGGTGTTGGCATCGCTCATGGAAGTTCTCCTGAATGGGGAAGAGAAGGGGCAAACCCACTTCGTCGGTGCCGAATGCTAATCCGCCACACACGCCGCACACAAAAATTTTGAGAAAGCCGAATTTCTACGCTATACTCGCAGACTTGCCTGAAAACGAATATGTTTTCAACGCAAGGGCTCTTAGCTCAGTTGGTAGAGCAGCGGACTCTTAATCCGTAGGTCGAGTGTTCGAGTCACTCAGGGCCCACCACCAACACTGAAAACGGTCGAAATCCTCTTGGGTTTCGACCGTTTTTCTTTGCGCGTCCGTACCGATTGCCTCGGCGCGAATGACAGGCCCACCGGGCCCGTCACGATCGCGGCTCAACCCGCCGGCGTTACTTGGGCGAGTAGCTCATCTTCGTCGCGACCATCGGCGACTTCGGATCGACGCCCTTGAGCAACTGGCCGCGATAAGGTCCTTCGGCCGCCAGCCAGAACTCCTTGGTGGCCGACGGACCGACCAGCGAACCCAGGGTCAGCTTCAGCGTGAACTTGCAGGTGCTGAACGTGCCCAGCGGCGTCTCGAGTTTTTCGCGGCCGCCGTAGCTGAGCTCGCCCTTCGCCGGCAGCGAGCGCGTCGAGACGACGCTGCCATTGGAGGTCTCGGTCTTGGTCACCGAGGACTCCTTGCTCACCACCTGCCCCGGCTTCATGTCGATCGGGAACGAGAACGGGGGTTCGAACACCTGCGACGCATAGCTCGTGTACTCCCGGGGCACGATGGCGGGAAGCTTCATGTCGTCGGCGAACTTGTCGTTGATCTTGCCGTAGTACGAGGTCGACTTTCCGTAGAGGAAGAGGTGGCCGCCGACCAGGTCCTTGTATTCCTTCTTGACGATGCGCTGCTCGAAGCCCGGATAGGCATTGGCCTCGGTGCCGACATTGAAGGCCACCGGCGTCGCGCCCGCGAACGCCTCGCGTCCTTCGGTCACGCTCTTCCGGCGGAAGGAATCGGTCGCGGGATCCTTGCCAGGTGCGACCGCCTCGAACTCGAGCAGCGTGCCTTCCCGGAAATCGGCTTCATTGAAGCAAGGTGCGGAGCTCTGGGCCTGTGGGTCCGGTTCGGGCGCGGGCGCCGGTGCCGGTGCCGGTGTCTGCGCCACGGGCAGCAACGGAAAGCCTCCGCCGCCGCCTCCTCCTCCGCCCCCACAGGCCGAAATTGCCGCAGCCGCGGCTGCAATGGAAAGCAGGCGCGCACGCGGCATCCTGCTGAAATCTGCGTTTCTCATGACTTCTCCCTCTTGTGACAACAACAGCCGCGCATGGTGTTGCAGCTGTCACGAAAGAATACATACAGCGCATGAGAATGAGCACCTCCCAAGGGAGGAGCGCGACGCGAAGCCTCACGCCACCGATCGCCGCTCCAGCCAGTCGGACGCATAGGCCGCGAGCAACGGCCCGTCGGCCACCTCGGACTCCAGGTACTGCCGCGCGTGCGCCTGCGCCACCTCGCTCTCGAGGAACCAGCGCTCGCGCTCGACGCTGCCCAGCGGCGGCGGCGTGCCCCATGCCGGACTGCCCGCGCCGCGGAAGGCTTCGGTGATGGGCAGCCGCCCGCCCGTCATGCCAATCTCCGACAACATGCTGCGCGGACCATCGAGCGCGATGCGCACGCGCACATCCTCGCCGTCGACCTGGACGATTGCCCCGAGTCCACCCACCTGATGCAGCCGCCACAGCTGCGCCGGCGAGGCGCTGCGGATCCAGTTCTGCATCGCGGCCTTCAGCGCCTTGAGGAGGATTTCCTTGTTCATTTCCGCACTATTTCACATTTTCGAAGGACGGCTGCGTCGCCGATCCTGCCCCTGCAGTGGCGGTTCGCGCACCGCATGGCATCTTGCTGTTGCTGTCACACAGCGCCCGATAACAATGACCACAGGGACCAGAAATCGAAGCCAGAAAGCTCGTTGCACACCCGCCTCGGCGGGTATTTTTTTGTCCGCGCACGCGCCGGCGAAACGCCGTCCGATGGGCCGCCGCGAGGGCGGCCTTCGGGGCCTACGCTATATTCCCGCCCCATGGAAAAGGCTCCCGACATCGGCAAACCCACCGTGCCCATCGACCTGATCGGGCCGGAGCACTGGCAGCGCTCCAGGCGCCGCAACGGGCGCACCGCCAGGGTCCTCTTCGCGATCGTTGGCGGCCTCGCGGCGGCCGGTGCGATCGCCTACCGCTACTTCGGACTCGGCCGCTGAGCGGCGCGCATGAAAAAGGCCCGCTGTCCGCGAGGACAGCGGGCCTTTGCATTGGCGCCGCTTCATTGCAGCCGCGATCCCTTCGGCAGCCGGCTGGCCAGCCATTCGTGCACGTCGGCGCGGATGTGGCGGCCCTCGAGCAGGAAGCTCTCGAAGCGGCTCGGCACGTACGGCAGGTACAGGAGCGGCATGCCGGCCTCCTCGGGCGTGCGCGCGGCCTTGCGGCCATTGCACGCGGCGCAGGCGGTCACGAGGTTGGTCCAGCTCCAGGCGCCGCCGCGCGATGCGGGCAGCACGTGCTCGCACTGCAGCACCTGTTCCGGGAACACGCCCGCGCAGTAGGCACAGGTGTGGCGGTCGCGGCGCAGCAGCTTGCGCTTGGTGAGACCGGGCACGACGTCGAAGAGATTGATCTTCGGGGCACCACGCAGCGCGATGATCGGCGCGACCTCGATGCGCGACTGCACACCGCGCGCCACGTTGAAGCCGCCGCGCAGGGTGGCCAGCGGCGCGTCGCCGTCTTCCCAGGCCACGTCGTCGCAGGCGTAGTGCAGCACCGCCTGCTCCAGCGAAACCCAGGCTTGCGGCGTGCCCTGGATGTCGAGTTGCAGGACGTGTGAATGCATGGCTCGCCTCCCTTCGCGGCGATGTCGAACGACGGTCAAGAAAAGTCTGGGGTACACGAACGGAATCGAACCGTCGTCAGCGGGATCACAACCCGCGGCTCTGCCATTGAGCTACGCGCACCATGGAAAAAAGAGAGAGACCCGCTACCACTCCCCGACTTCGCGCACGCGCTGGTCGAGGTCGAGTTGGTCGAGCCGCAGCTCGCGCCGCGAGCCCGACTCGCGCAGCACGTCGGTCTTGCGGCCGAAGCCCAGGCGCCGCGCCAGCGCGGACACGAGGGGCTTGCGCGCCGGTGCGGGATGCACGGCGATCATGCGGATGGGGCTGTTGCGCTTGCGCATGCGATGACTCCTTGTTGTATGGGTTGAGCGATGTGGTGACAGCATTGGCGTTCCGCAGGGGACTCGAACCCCTGGCTTCCTCCTGGACAGGGAGGCACTCTGGCCGCTGAGTTAGCGGAACGTGATCGTGGGAAAAAGGCGCTTTCCATTTCGGTTGTGTCCTCACGCGACAGGCCCCGCGCTCTCGCTCGAGGCCCCGTGCGACATCGCCGCACAGGAGTGGTCCACGCTCCTGCACATCCCGCCAGACCGTCCACGCGGTTGATCCTGGCGGTGTGGTGAAGGCACACCCGAAATGGCGAAGCTGCGCGCCGCTCCAGTGACGGCTGCGCCTCGCGGCACGTTGTGGAAGAACACCGGCGGCATCCGGGGATGCCACCGCCGCGGCGCGATGGCCGCGAAAAACAAAAAGGCCCGGAACCTTTCGGTGTCCGGGCCTCTGGTGAGAGAGCTGGGGAGGGCAAGCGCCTAAGCGCAACCTCCACCCGGTGGCAGTCGATCCTCGAATGCATCAACGCGCGCTTTCGCGTGGTTCGGCGAATGCATGGCGTACGAGCGACCCAGGTTCGCAGCGGGCGACGGCAGGTCGAATCCTTTGCTGAAACCCGCGCGCACGAGCGCCCGGCCCGAGACGGGTCGAATGCTGGAGAGTTGGCGTGCGGTGTTCACGATGGGACCTTGGTTGAAGCTGTCGCGCTTTGAAAAGGGGTGGAGGGATCTGGCCTCTCGCGGCCTGGGCCTGCGATTGCCTTGCACTGTAAAGAGTCTTTACGAGCGCGTCAACAACCGGGACAATCTTTTTTTGTCTTGTTGTTGTTTTTGAACAGTGCCCAATCTCACCGTCGCACGCCGCCGCAATGTGCTCGCGCTGCACCGCCGCTTCCTCGAAGCGTCCGTGGCCGCCGGCCTGCCCGCCAAGGGACTCGACCAGGCCTTTGCCCGGAAGATCGAGGTGTCGCCGAGCATGTGGAGCCAGATCAAGAGCGCGCGGCCGATCGGCGACAACCTCGCGCGGCAGATCGAGCGGCACTGCGAGGTCGAGGCCGGCTGGCTCGATGAGGAAGACCGCCCCTCGGAGGTGCCCGACGAGGCCGAGGAACGCTTCGTCGCGCTGGCGCGCAAGGCCTGGCGCGCCGCCAATGCCAAGGGCAAGCGCGAACTGGGTGGGTGGCTCAAGAAGAAGATCGCGGAAGCCGCGGCGCCCGTCGCGGCCGACAAGTAGCAGCACCCCGAGCCTAGGCCGCAAGCGCCGTCTCCACCGCCACCTCGTCCCCGTACTCCGACGGGTACATCCCCCGCAGCCACCATTCGACGCCACTGAGTTGCGCTTCGAGCGACAGGCCGTCGAGGGCCAGGGCGCGCAGCGCGCGCATCGAGCGGAAGCCGATCAGGCCATCGATGCCGCCGATGTCGTACCCCAGGCGGATCAGGCCGCTCTGCAGGCGCGCCTCGTCGGCGTTGCGGACGAACAGGTCGTGCGGCAGGCCGGCCGCGAGGATGGCGCTGGCGGCCATCGCGAGGTACGGCGTCCTGAACAGGCCCGCGGGCCTCGACACATGCTGCTCGTACACGCGCTGGTGGCTGCCGCGGCATTCGAAGTGCCAGGCCTCGCTGAGCGCGGGATCGGGCGTGCGGTGGATCGGCACCACGCCGAAGCCGCGCGCCAGCGTCCAGAACTCGGCCAGCGGCATGCGCAGCGCGCCGAGGTCGACATCGAAGGCGCGACCGGCCTCGTGCATGCCGTCGCCGGTGCAGGCGCCGAAGGACGACGACCGGGTGGTGCCGGCGGCCCGGCCATGGAACAGGTCCGACAGCAGCAGGCGCCCGCCGCGGCGCTCGACCTCCTGGCGGATGCCGGCGAGCGCGCGCCGCGTGTCGGGCGTGCACCAGGCCATGGGCCGCGGCAGCGCGAGCCACTGACCCGCCACCTTGTAGATCGAGGGCACATCGATCGAAACCAACCGTCCCGGCATGAGCGCTTTCGTTGAAGACTGCAATGCGCCGCACGCGGGGCCCACGCGGCCCTGTCACGGCATGCGGGGATTGGAGTTCATCGTCGTGCCGCGCGCATGCCCCAATTGGAGGAGAACGCCGCGCGGCGCTACCGCAGGTCGACGCTCGGCCAGTCGAAGCGCTTCCTGGTCGCGCCCTCCTCGAGCACCAGCAGGTCGGTCGACAGCGCCGCCGACCAGCCCTCGGCGCGCCGCTCGAAGCGCAGCAGGCCGTAGCCCGATCCGCGCTGCGGCAGTTCACCGTCGATCGCCTCGAGGCGCAGCGTGCGGCCGCCGGGCAGCGTCAAGGCTTCGTCGAGCCACAGATCGCCGGGCGAGCAGTTGGCATACGGCAGGGGCGCGTAGAAGGCCGGCGCGAGCATCACCGCGCCGACGCGAACGCCATCCACCGTGACCGCGCCCGAGAAGCTCAGGTGGTAGTCGCCCGAGATGCAGGCGAAGCGCCCCGGCACCGCATCGGCCAGCTGGCCGAGCAGCTCGGCGCGTTCGGTGGGCGCGGCCTGCATCGAATCCGGCGGACCGGGGTTCGCGGGATCGCAGCCCGGCACCAGCCCGGGCAGCAGCACGCTGCCCGTGAGCAGGCAATGGAAGTCGTCGCCATCGCGGCCCTCCTCCACCCAGGCATGGAAGGCCGCGCGCGCCTCGTCCGACAGCGTGCGCGCCGCGACCGGCTTGCCCGGCTCGCTGTGCGCCGCGGCCTTGCGCCAGCGCCGCGTGTCGGCCACGAAGAAGCGCACGCCGCCGCGCTCGTAGCGCGCGAAACCGAAGCGGCGCATGCTCTCGCTGCCATGCATGAGCTGGTAGGCGGTCAGCGCGTTCTGCGCGGCCTGCAGCGCATGCGCCTCGCGCAGGCGGCTGTAGCCGCGACGCGCCAGATGCGGCTTGAACAGCGGGCGGGCCAGCGGATAGTTGTCGGTGAACTCGTGGTCGTCGACCGTGCACACCGACGGCACCCGCGCCAGCAGCTTCTGCAGCGCGGGCCGCGCGAAGGCCCGCTGGTGGCGGTCGGTATAGCGCTCGACGGGGTTGGTCGAATCGATGATGCCGCCGGTCGCGTCGGCATAGATCTGGTCGCCGAGCATGAACAGCATCTCGGGCCCGTCCGCCCCGAGCCTGCGCACCGTCTTCAGCAGCCGCTCGAACGAGGCCGAGGCCGGCTCGCTGTCGAAGGAGACGCCCGGATAGCTGCAGCTGCCGAGGGCGACGCACAGCGCGCCGTCGCGCGCGGCCAGCATGCGGGGCCGCAGGCGGATCCAGCGGTGTTCGGCCAGCGGCGCATTGCGGCGCTGGTGCGACAGCGAGGCGGGAAAGGGCCCGCGCCCCACCTCGCGCTCGCGCAGCGCCGCTTCGGCCGCGAAGCGGATCGAGCCCTGCAGCGCCAGCAGCTCCGCCGCCTCAACGGCCGCCGAGAACGCCACCGGCGGCCCCTCCACGACCTCGTCCGGCAGCCGCTGCAGCGGCCGGCTGGCGGTCCGCGCGTCGAGCGCGGGCGCATGCGACACGCACTCGATGCGCGCGCGCTCCCACGCCCCGCCCTCGGGCAGCGGAATGCTGCCGCAGGCGACGCGGATCGCACTACTGCCGTCGGTGCGGCCCTGCGCGCTGCCGAGCACCCAGGGGCGCCGCGACGGCGGCAGCAGGAAGCCGTCGCGCGCCACCATCGGCGCGGGAAAGTCGACGATCTCCAGCGGCACGCGATAGACGCGCGGCCCCAGGTGCACGATGGCGCTGGCCGCCAGTCCGCGGCTCAGCAGCGCGTCGGCGGCGGTGTCGTCGACCACAAAGGCCACGCGCACGCTGCGCGCCGGGCCCGGCGGCATGGCGCAGTACAGGGCCAGTTGCGGGTCGACGTCCACCGGCTCCATCGGCCCGACCCAGGGGCCGGCGCGCGGAAAGCGCACCTCATGGTTCGGATGCGGGCTCGCCGGCGGAAGCGCCTCGCCAGCTTCCGATGGAGAGAGGGCCGGACCATGTTCCTCGGCCCCCCAGGCCTGGTTCAGCAAGGCGGCCAGCCGCTCGTAGGGGCTGGCTTCGCCGTCGACGCGATCCATCGCCGCCTGGCCGATCAGCGGATCGAGGTGGCCATAGCCCGCGATCAGGTCGCACATGTGCGGCGGCTGTCCGTCGGCCGCCTTGCCGAACAGCGGCACCCACTCGGGATGGATCTGCGCGAACTGCAGCGACGAGCGCAGCGCCCCTTCCTTGTCGAACAGCTCGTTCTCGCAGCCGTGCACGAAGCGGATCGGCAGCGCCATGTGGCGCGCGATCGCGCTGTCGTTGGCGTAGACGTTGAAGCCGTCCTCGCTGACCAGCCGCTCGTATTCGACGAAGCGCGCCGCGTGCGCGAACACGCGCACCGAGGCATTGCCGAACAGCTTGGGCAGCTCGCGGTGGGTCTTGGCGTTGAGGTTGCGGTGCTTGAACAGCTCGGCGTCGAGGAAGCGCACGCGCCGGCAGGTCGCGCAATCGTCGTCGTGCGGCCGGCCCAGCGTGCCCTCGCCCGGGCAGTGCTCGCCGGGCGGCACCGGCAGCGCGGCGAACAGGCGATCGACCAGCGATTCGACCAGCGACTCCACCGGCCCGCGCACCGCCAGCGGCACCGTGGTGCGGCCGGCCAGGTTGCGGATGAAGGCCGGCAGCCAGGTCTTGCCCTGAGAAGAGCGCGACCCGACCGTGAACAGGTGCGTCTGCGCGCTCACCAGGCCGGCGAGCTTCGGCAGCAGCGGCCGCACACCGGTGGCCGACACGTAGCCGGCGCTCTCGATCGGATAGGACAGCCGCCCCGCCAGCAGCGCCATCTGGAAGGCCGCAGCGCCGAGGCACTGGCCGAAGGCATAGAGCTGCAGCGGCAGTCCGGCCTCGGGTCCGACGACCCGGTCGCGCTCGGCGCGCAGCAGGTCGAGCACGAAATCGACCGCCTCCGGAATGTCGACCATCGCGACCTGGTCGGCGGTGCCCGGCTCCTGCGAGGCCCGCGAGCGCGGGCTCAGGCGGGTGTCGAGCACCCAGACCTCCCAGCCCAGGCCATACAGATGCTCGGCGAAGTTCTGCCTCGTGCCCTTGAAGCTGAAGGTGTGGCCCGACATGCCGAAGGCATGCGTCAGCAGCACCGAGCGCACGCGCCGCACGGGCACGCCGCACCACTGGCCGCCGATGACCTCGGGCAGCCCGTCGGCACCGGGCCGCCGGTAGCGCCACAGCCGCAGCTGCACGTTCTCCACCGCCTCGGTGCCGTCGTCGCTCGACGAGCGGCCGCGCCGCACCCACAGCGAATGCGCCTGCGGATGGACGTCGCCCTGCGTGCCGCCGCAGGCCTCGCCGCGCAGCTTGAGGTCCTCGGGGCTGGCCATGTCGACCAGCGGGCTGCCGCCGTAGTCGGGCAGGCGGAAATCGAGCATGCGTGTCTGCAGCGCGAAGCGCGCCAGCAGCGCCGGATAGGCCACCAGCGTGCCCATGGCCGAGCTGGCGTCGGCGCCGCCGAGCAGTTCGATCGGGGTGTCGCGCACCGCACGCGCCACGTCGAACGCGAAGCGCGCTTTCGCGGCACGGTTGCGCCACGGCGACCACCACGGCGCGGGCCGGTCTTCGGCATCGAGCGTGATGACCGGGCAGGTGAGCTGGGTGAACAGGTCGGGCCGCAGGTCGGCCGGCACGACCTTGCCCGGACGATCGGCGGGCCAGTTCCACTGCCGCAGCCGCCGCAGCCCGTGCCCCGCGAGCTGCGCCCAGCTCGCGGCATAGACGACCTCCTTGGTGCCGCGCAGCCGCAGCCGCCGCACCGGATCGGGCGTCGGCATGCCGCCCGGGCGCAGCGTCAGCTTGAGGTCGTATTCCACGTGCCGGATCTCGGTGGCGGCCCACCAGGCCCAGAACATGTTGCGGCTGCGCTCGAGGGTGATCTCGGTGTCGCCGCGCCGCCAGTCGAGGTAGCCGCGCAGGGTGAACCAGGTCAGCACGGTGCGCGGCATGCTGGCGATGCGCCGCAGGGTCGCGAGCGGACCGCCGGGCTCCACCGCGAGGATGGAGACCTCGCCGCCGCGGATCCTGTAGTTGACGAAGCGCTCGCCGGCGGGCCCGGCATCGGGCGCCACGCCTTCGACCAGGGGTTCGAAGCGCAGCAGCCCGCGCACGCCCGTGAAGCGATGTCGCGCATCGTTCCACAGCTGCTGCCAGTCGAAGGTGTGCATGCTGACCACCATGTCGCAGTCGGCGGTGGGCGTGCCCAGCATGCGGCGCAGCGGCCCCCGCAGCGGCAGCGCGCGGCACTCCAGCCGCTCGCGCGCGCGTGCCTCGACCCGCATCGGTCCGGGCCGCGACCAGCCCGCGGTGGAGCGCGGCAGGCCGCGCTGCGGCACGGGCGTCGGCGTGGCGGTCGGGCCGGCCACGCGCAGCCCGGGCGCCAGGTGCGCCATCGCGCGTTCCGCCAGCGCGGTGATGGTCCACAGCGGATTGCAGCCCAGCGAGGTCGGGACGATCGAGCCGTCGAGCACGTAGAGGCCGTGCCAGAGCTCGTTGTCGCCGCGCCAGACCCGACCCAGGTGGTCGACCACGCCCGCGTCGTGGTTGTCGCCCATCGGGCAGCCGCCGAGCGGATGCACCGTCATCGCGAGCGCGTCGGGCTTCGGTCCCGACAGCAAGGTGGCGGCGCCCGGCGGCAGCGCCTGCCAGGTCGGCAGGTGCATGTGCACGCCGTCGCGCTTCGTGCCCGCGTCAAAGATGCGCTGCTGCGCGGCGTAGGTGGGCGCCTCCTGCGGCCGCGGCCAGTAGGGGGCGATGCCGTCCATCTCGGGCACCCAGACCGCCCGCCCCTGCGAGTTGTCGTGCCCCATCGCCAGCAGCAGCTGGCTGTGGGCGGCGAGTTCGGGCGAGGCGGCCAGCGGGTCGATGCCGCGGCCGTGCGCGCGCGGCGACGGCGCCCGCGCGCCGATGTGGCGCAGGGTCCAGGCGATGGCCAGCATCTCCTCGTACAGACGCGACAGCGGGCCGGGCACGGCGCCGTCCTGCAGCATCACGCGGTCCTGCAGCGGCGGCCGGTCGTCGCCGCTGCCGCGCAGGTCGAGCAGGGTCGTGATCGTCGGTCCCACGGGCTGGCCCGCCTTGCCCTCGGGGATCGCGCCGCGGCCCACGTTGTCCACCGGCGTCTCGAGGTCGGCGATCACGCTCACGCTGTCGCCGTTCGCGCTCACGCGCGTGCCCAGCGTGGGCGACAGCGTGAAATGCTCGTGCACCTTCTGCGAACGCATCAGCAGCTCGGTGCTGCCGAAGGTGCCGGCCGCGACCACCACCAGCGCGGCCTCGAAGCTGCGGCCGTGCTGCGTCACCAGGTCGCCCATGTTGCGCAGGTCGCGGCTGCGTTCGGTCTCCACCGCTGTGAAGCGCCAGCGGCCGGTCTCGCGCTGCGGTTCGAGGGCGTAGACCGTGCAGCGGCTCACGAACTGCACGCCCCGATCGCCCGCCTGCTTCAGGTAGGTGGTGGGCAGGGTGTGCTTGGCGCCGGGCGTGTTGCAGCCGGTGAAGCAGTCGCCGCAGTGGCTGCAGCGCGCCGGGTCGATGGTCAGCGTCGCCGTGTGCACCCGCGGCGCGTGCTTGCGCAATGTGTCGTCGCGCTGCAGCGCCTCGCCGAGCTTCGCGAGCGCGCGCGACTTGGGCAGCGGGCCGGCCTCGGTGCCGTCCGCGGCGCGGATCGAGAAGCGCGTGCCCTGCAGCTCCTCGCGGGCGCGCGCGAAGGCCGACGGCAGGCGCAGGCCGGGCCTGTCGTCGTCGAGCGCATGGCGGATCTGGGCCGGCCACGCGGGCTGGGCGAAGACGTCGTCGTCGGGCTGCACCAGCACGCCGGCATTGATCAGGCTGCCGCCGCCGAAGCCGTTGGCCACCATCGAAGCCATGCCCGGCCCGAGGCGCCATTCGAACAACCCGCAGGGGCTGCCCATCGGCCCCTGCGGCCCTTGGAAGCGCAGGTACTTGGGCAGCTGGCCCACGTCATTGGCGAACTCGCCCGGCAGGAACTCCGAGCCGCGCTCGAGCAGCACCACGCGCCGCCCGGCCTGCGCGAGCCGCAACGCGGCCACGCTGCCGCCATAGCCCGAACCGATCACGACGGCATCGAGCTGCAGCGGCTCGGGAGGCTTCCATTCGTCGAAGGGAATGGACAGCGGCTGCGCGGTGGGCGAGGACATGGGACGGCGGGAACGGGAGAGAGGAAATCGTGGCCCGCCGACGGTGGACCTGGGGCGGATCCGGACTCAGAGCAAGGCGCGCACCTGCCTTGCGAGCTGGAGTTCGTCCACCGGCTTGTGCATCAGCGGCCGGCCGGTGCGGGTCGCCTGCTCGATGCGCGCGGGGGCCGTGTCGCCCGTGATGAAGACGATCGGCAGGTCGGGCGCGTCGCGGTTGAGCCGCGCCGCCGTGGAGATGCCGTCCTCGCCGCCGCGCAGGCGCAGGTCGCACAGGCACAGCTGCCAGTTGCCGGGCGGCCCGAGCGCGAGCGCGGCATGCAGGCCGTCGGCGGTGTCGACGTCGGCACCCCAGGTCTGGAGCAGCGCGCTCAGGCTGTTGCTCACCATCTGCTCGTCGTCGATCACCAGCACGCGCCGGCCGCGCAGGTCGGGCATCGGCACCGAGGGACGCGGCCGCAGGTCGGATTCGTCGGGCGCGCGCGTGAACAGCGCGGGAATGGTCAGCGTGAACTTCGAGCCCTTGCCGGCCTCGGACTCCACCTTCACCCCGCCGCCGAGCATATGGATCAGCCGGCGCACGATCGACAGCCCGAGGCCGAGGCCGCGAGCGCGGTCGCGCTCCTTGTTGTCGACCTGGAAGAACTCCTCGAAGATCAGCGTCTGGTGCTCGGTCGCGATGCCCTGGCCGGTGTCCTCCACCTCGAAGCGGATCACCGGGCCGACGATGTGGGCGCGGATCGCGATCAGTCCCGAGGTGGTGAACTTCACCGCGTTGCCGACGATGTTGCGCAGCGCGCGCTCGAGCAGCACCGGGTCGGTCTGGGCCACGAAGGCGCCGCCCTCCACTTCCACCCGCACGTTGCGCCCGGCCAGCATGGCGCGCGCCTCGGTGCCCTGGCGCGCCAGCATCTGGCCGATGTCGACCGCCTGGGCGCGCGGCTGGACCGCGCCGGCATCGAGGCGCGACATGTCGAGCAGGTTGTCGAGCAGGTCGCCGAGCACGCGGCTGGCCTCGGCGATGCTGCGCGCGATCTGGCGCTGCTCGTCGGTCTCGGCGTTGTGCGTGAGCACCGCCGTGTAGAGCGCGAGCGCCTGCGCCGGCTGGCGCAGGTCGTGGCTGGCATTGGCCAGGAAGCGCGACTTCGAAACGCTCGCTTCTTCCGCCGCGTGGCGCGCCTCCTCGGCCTTGCCGCGCTCCTCCTCGGCGATCACGCGCATCCGCTCGGCCTGCTCGCGCTGCGCGTCGGCCTCGAAGCGGATCAGCACCGAGCGCTCGAACACGCTCGCCAGATAGGTCGAGAAGCGCGCCATCACCACCGCGTACATCAGCAGCGACAGCACCACCGCCCAGGCGCGCGGGCCGCCATGCAGCCCCCAGCCCAGCGCCACCAGCGGCACCCCGACCAGCAGGAAGCACAGGTAGCCGCGCGCGAACGAGGCATAGGTGGCGGCGCCGCCGGCCGCCGCGAGCAGCACGATGATGGTGAGCGCGAGCCGCGACTCGTCGGGCAGCACGCCGAAGAACATCACGGGCAGCAGGCCGATCCAGATGCCGTTGACCAGCGCGATGTAGAAGAACTTGCTCAGCGCCGCGGCGTCGCGCGGCTCGCGGTCGCTGAGCAGGCGCGCGCCCAGCCGCATGCGGTAGGCGTTGGCGCCGATGAACAGCGCGAGCCAGGCGCCGATCAGCACCCACGACACATGCCGCGCGAGGATCGCGGAAACGAAGGAGCAGCCGACCAGCAAGCCGAGGACGGCGTTGCGCGACTGGGTCGCGAGCAACCCGACCTGCTCGGCGACCAGCGCCGCGGCCCGGTTCCTCATCCGGCTTCCATCGCGCGCCAGCCGAGGCGGGAGAGCTCGTACATGGCCTGGGTGCGGCTGTGGACGTCGAGGATCTCGAACACCACCTTCAGGTGCGACTTCACGGTGGTGTCGGAGATGTTGAGCTCGCGCGCGATCGCCTTGTTCGACTTGCCATGGGCCAGGCGCAGCAGCACCTCTTCCTGGCGCGGCGACAGCCGCAGGCTCGCGAGCCGGTCGGCCGGCGAGGGCTCGTCGGTGCGCGGCGGCTCGAGGCACACCGGCGGCACGTAGATGCCGTCGTCGAGCACCACGCGCAGCGCCTGCATCATGGTCGCCGGATCGAGCGACTTCTTGACATAGCCCATGGCGCCGTCGTCGATCGCGCGGCGTACCGTGTTGGGGTCTTCGTTGGCCGACAGCACGACCACCGCCTGCTCGGGGAACTGGCCGCGGAACAGGTGCAGCGTATCGAGCTCGCGCATGCCGGGCATCTCGAGGTCGAGCAGCACGATGTCGAACGGGCCGTGCGTGCGCATCGCCGCGATGGCATCGTGGATGTCGGCGGTCTGGTGCACGCCGATCTTGGGATCGAGCGAGCGCAAAAGAAGTGCCACGCCCTCGCGCACGAGGCCGTGATCGTCAACCAGCAGGATTCTCATCAACCGTTCCCATTCAGCTCCGCCTTATTTTCCCAGGCCCGGAATTGTGGGAGCAGTACGCTGGTAGTACAAGCCGGGGGAACTCCTCCTTTGGAGGGATCGACATTCCCCGGGGCTTAGGAAGGCAGCGCGCCCTTCAGGATCGCCGCGCGCAGGTCGGCCGGAATCTCGATCGCCTTGTGGGTTTGCAGCGAAGTGGTCACCAGCACCTGGCCGACCTGCATGCGCACTTCGCCCGACACCGGCTCGAAGCAGCGCAGCCGCAAGCTCAGGGAGCGCGAACCGAGCCGCTCGACCGCGAGCCCCAGCGCCACCCGGTCGCCCATGCGGCTCACGGCGCGGAAATCGGCCTCGAGCTTCACGGTCGGCAGGCCGACGCGGCGGCCGGTGACCAGCGCGTCGTAGCCGATGCCGAGTTCCTCGTTGACCCAGTCCTCGACCAGCCCGTTGAGCATCACGAAGTACTGCGGGTAGAAGACGATGCCGGCCGGGTCGCAGTCCGAGAAGCGGATCAGCCGCGGCCGGCTGAATTCGGCGAAGCGCATGGGCGTCTCGGCCATGGCTCAGCCCTCCTCGCCCGCGGGGTCGCTGCGCATCACGTGCACGCGCAGCTCGCCGAGCTGGGCATGCATCTGCTTGATGGTCTTCATGTCCAGGCCCGAGAACATCTCGAGGATCCACTGTTCGTGCTCGCTGGCCATCGCCTCGAAGCTGGCCCGGCCCTTGGGCGTGAGGCTCACGATCCAGGCCCGGCGGTCCTCGGGGCTGGGCGCGCGCGCCACCACGCCCTCGCGCTCCAGTTCGTCGGTGAGGCCGGTGACGTTGCCGCCGGTCACCATCAGGTAGCGCGAGAGCACGCGCATCTTCAGCCCTTCGTTGTGGCGGTAGAGCTGCGCCATGTAGTCGAAGCGCGCCAGCGAGATGCCGAAGCGCTCGCGCAGCCGGCGCCGGATCTCGGCCTCGATCTGGGTGGTGCTGGCCAGCATGCGCAGCCACAGCTTGAGGGCCGCATGGTCCTCGGTGCGCGCGCGCGCCTCGTGGCCCAGTTCCTCGGCGTCGCTCAGCGCGGCATGCGAGGCGTCGTTGTGCTTCATGTGACCTCCCCGCCCGAGACCGAGATCGACTGCCCGTTGACCGAGGCGGCGCCCTCGCCGCACAGCCAGCGCACCGCGTCGGCCACCTCGGAGGGCTGCACGATGCGGCGCTGCGGATTCACGCTCGAGAACTCCGCCAGCGCGTCGGCCTCGCTGCGACCGGTCTTGCCGACCACGTTGGCGACGCTGTTGCGCAGGATGTCGGTGTCGGTGTAGCCCGGGCAGACCGCGTTCACCGTCACGCCCTTGCGCGCCACCTCGAGCGCCAGCGAGCGCGTCAGCCCGATCACGCCGTGCTTGGCCGCGGTGTAGGCCGCGACGTAGGCATAGCCCTTCTGCCCCGCGGTGCTCGCGATGTTGACGATGCGGCCCCAGCCGGCCTCGAGCATGTCGGGCAGCGCCGCCTGGGTGCACAGGAAGCTGCCCGTGAGGTTGACCGACAGCATGCGCTGCCAAAGCTCGACCGAGGTCTTGAGGAAGGGCGCGCTCTCGGCCGCGCCCGCGTTGTTGACCAGGATCGAGAGCGGCCCGAGCGCGGCGCGCGCCTGCGCAAAGGCCTGCTGCACCGCCGCCGGGTCGGCCACGTCGGCCGCCACCACGCGGTGCGAGGCGGCGGCGGGCAGCGTGTCGGCCACGCGCTGCAGCGCCTCGCGGTCGCGCCCCAGCAGCGTGAGCACCGCGCCCTCGGCCGCGAGGGTGCGCGCGATCTCGGCGCCGATGCCGCGCGCGGCACCGGTGACCAGGGCATGGCGGCCGGAAAGAGAATTTGCTTGCATGGCAATAATATTTAGTCCTAAACCATTCTAGCGTTTTGCGGCCCCGGACACCGCCCGCCGGCCTAGGTGCGCCGCGCCGGTTGCCGGTCCCAGGTGCCGGGCGTCACGCCGCGCTCGCGCAGCTTGTACTTCTGGACCTTGCCGTTCTCGGTGCGCGGCAGGTCCTCGAGGATGTCGATGTAGCGCGGCACCGCGAAGTACGGCAGCCGCGCCTCGCAGAAGGCCGCGAGCTCGGCGGGCGCCACCTCCGTGCCGGGGCGCGCGATCAGCGCCGCCATCACCTCGTCCTCGGCCAGCTCCGAGCGCACCGGGTAGACCGCCACCGCCGCCACGCCCGGATGGCTCAGCAGCACCTGCTCGACCTCGAAGGAGGAGATGTTCTCGCCGCGCCGGCGAATGGCGTCCTTGAGCCGGTCGACGAAGCGGAAGGCACCGTCGGCATCGCGCACCACGCGGTCGCCGGTGTGGAACCACAGGTTGCGCCAGGCCTCGACGGTCTTGGCCGGCAGGTTGAAGTAGCCGCTCGCGAAGGCATGCGGCTCGCTCGCGCGCAGCAGCAGCTCGCCGGCCTCGCCGTCGGGCAGCTCGACGTCGTGCGCGTCGGCCACGCGCGCCTCGAAGCCCGGGCGCACCCAGCCCATCACGCCGCCGCGCGGGGAATCCGGCGCGGTGCTGATGACGAAGTTGGTCTCGGTCGAGCCGTAGCCCTCGAGCAGCCGCACGCCCGTGCGCGCCAGGAAGCTCTGCATCGCATGCGCCGGCACGCCCGGCCCCAGGCCCACGCGCACCCGGTGCGCGCGTTCGCCCGGCCCCTCGGGCTGGGCCAGCAATATCGGCACCATCGCGCCCAGCAGGTAGACCACCGTGGCCTCGTGGGCGCGCATCGCCTCCCAGAAGCCCGAGGCCGAGAAGCGCGCCTCGAACACCACGCGGCAGCCGGTGATCGCGGCCTGCGCGAAGGTGTTGAGCGCATTGATGTGGAACAGCGGCAAGGTGGTGCACAGCACGTCGTCGGCGCCCACGCCGAGCACGTCCGCGCTGTTCACGCCCCACCAGTAGTACTGCGCATGCGGGCAGGTCACGCCCTTGGCCGGGCCGGTGGTGCCCGAGGTGTAGAGGATCGCGAGCGTGTCGCCCGGCTGCACCTCGGCCGCGGCGATCGCCTCGCCATCGGCCGGCCAGGCCTTCACCTCGATGCCCTCGAGCGCGATCTCGCCCTCGCCGATCACCCACACCGTGCGCAGCGCGGTGCGCGCGAGGTCGACGCCGGCCAACCGGTCGAGGAAGGCGCTCTCGATCACCAGCAGCCGCGCCGCGCTGTCGGCCAGGAAGTACTCGATCTGCGGCGCCATCGAGGCGGTGTTGATCGGCACCATCGCAGCACCCAGCCAGCCGCAGCCGCCGAGCGTCTCGAGCACCTCGAGGCGGTTGCCGCTCATCAGCGCCACGCGATCGCCACGTTCCACGCCCGCCGCGGCCAGCGCTCCGGCGCGCGATGCGGCGGCCGCGCGTGCATCGGCATGCACCCATTGCCGCCCCGCGATCGCGAGCAGCGGCTTGTCGCCGAACAGCGCCGCCTGCCGCTCGAGCATCGCCGGCAAGGTGCGGCGCGCGGGCGGCAGCGCGTGCGCCTCAGTCGTCATCGTGCGTGCCCCCGCCGAGGTAGGTGGCCTGCACGCGCGGATCGCAGGCCAGGTCCTGCGAGGCGCCATCGAGCGCGATCTCGCCCGTTTCGAGCACGTAGCCGTGGTCGGAGGATTCGAGCGCGGCGCGCGCGTTCTGCTCCACCAGCAGGATCGACACGCCGTCCTCGCGCAGCTTGCGCACGATCGCGAGGATGTCGCGCACGATCAGCGGCGCCAGCCCGAGGCTGGGCTCGTCGAGCATCAGCAGGCGCGGCGAGGACATCAGCGCGCGCCCCACGGCCAGCATCTGGCGCTCGCCCCCCGAGAGCGTGTCGGCGCGCTGCGCGCGGCGCTCGGCCAGCCGCGGAAAACGGTCGTACACGCCCTGCAGCCGGCTCTTGAGCACGCTGCCGCGCAGCCGGCGCGAGAAGGCACCGAGCTGCAGGTTGTCGAGCACCGAGAGCTCGCCGAACAGCTCGCGCTTCTCGGGCACCAGGCACAGGCCGCGCTCCACGCGCGCCTCCACGTCGAGGCCATGCAGGTCCTCGCCCTCGAAGCGCAGCACGCCCTTCGACGGCAGCAGGCCCATCGCGGCCGCGAGCAGCGTGGTCTTGCCGGCGCCATTGGGGCCGATCACCGAGACGATCTGGCCGGGCCGCATCGCAAGCGACACGCCGCGCACCGCGTCGACCTGGCCATAAGAGACGTGCAGGTCGCCGATCTCCAGCATCGGGGTCGTCGTGCTCATGCCACGCTCCCGAGATAGGCCGCCTGCACCCGCTCGTCGGCACGCACCGCGGCCGGCGCGCCCTCCACCAGCTTGGCGCCGAAATTCATCACCACCAGGCGGTCCACGAGTTTCATCACGAAGTCCATGTCGTGTTCGACGATCAGAATGGTCACGCCCTCGTCGCGCAGCTTGCGCAGCAGCTCGCCCAGGGCCATCTTCTCCTTGCGGCGCAGGCCGGCCGCGGGCTCGTCGAGCACCAGCAGCACCGGATCGGCCGCGAGCGCGCGCGCGATCTCGAGGATGCGCTGCGTGCCCAGCGGCAGGCTGCCCGCGAGCTCGTGCGCGCGATCGCCCAGGCCGATGCGCTCGAGCTGGCGCTGCGCCTCCTGCAGGATCTGCCGCTCCTCCGCGCGATCGAGCCGCAGCCCCGCGCGCAGCACGCCCGAGCGCGTGCGCGAGTGCGCGCCCAGCGCCACGTTGTCGAGCAGGCTCATCTGCGGGCGCAGCTTCACGTGCTGGAAGGTGCGCGCCAGCCCGAGCCGCGCCACCTCGCGCTGCGGCATGCCGGCGATGTCCTGGCCCAGGAAGCGCACGCTGCCCGAGGTCATCGGCAGGGTGCAGGTCAGCAGGTTGAACATGGTCGACTTGCCGGCACCGTTGGGCCCGATCAGGCCCACGATCTCGCCGGCGGCCACGTCGAAGCTCACCTCGTTGACCGCCACCAGCCCGCCGAAGCGCTTGACCGCGCCCTGCACCGAGAGGATCGGCGCGCCGCGCGCCGGCAGCGCGCGGTGCGGCAGCGGCTCGACGGCCGCCAGCGGCGCCGCGGGTGCGCGTGCCGCGCCCGGGCCCTTGCGCCCGCGCAGCCGCCGCACGAAGCCCATCAGCCCGCCGCGCGCGAAGTGCAGCAGCGCGATGAAGAGCACCGCGAAGGCCACCGCCTCGAGCTGGCCGGCGCGCTGGGTGATCAGCGGCAGCACGTCCTGCAGCCCGTTCTTGAGCACCAGCACCAGGCCCGCGCCCACCAGCGCGCCGACCAGGCTGCCGAGCCCGCCGGCCACCGCCATCAGCAGGTACTCGATGCTCGCGCGCACGTCGAAGGGCGAGGGGCTCACGAAGCGGTTCATGTGCGCATAGAGCCAGCCCGCGAGCCCGGCGAACAGCGCCGCCGTCACGAACAGCGACAGCCGCACGCGGTAGGCATCGGCACCCACGCTCGCCAGCAGGGTCGCGCCGCCGCGCAGGCTGCGGATCGCGCGGCCGGGGCGCGAGCGCAGCAGGTTGTGGCTGAACAGGAAGGCCAGCCCGACGATCGCCCAGATCAGGTAGTACATGGCGCGCGGATCGGCCAGCGACCAGCCGCCGATGAACAGCGGCGGGATGTTCGACAGCCCGGTGTGGCGGCCCAGCGCATCGACGTTGCCGAACAGCATAGCGATCGACAGGCCCCAGGCGATGGTCGACAGCGGCAGGAAGTGCCCGCCCAGGCGCAGCGTGAGCAGCCCGATGGCCAGCGCCGAGAGGCCGGTCAGCAGCAGCGCGAACAAGAGGCCGATCCAGGGCGAATAGCCCTGGGTGGTGCTGAGCCAGGCCGTGGCGTAGGCCGCGATGCCGACGAAGGCCGCCTGCCCGAAGGAGGTGGCACCGCCCACGCCCGTGAGCAGCACCAGGCCGAGCGCGACCAGCGCGCCGATGCCGATGTCGTTGAGCAGCGAGACCGTGAAGCTGCCGAACAGCGCCGGCACCACGGCCAGCGCGGCGATCACCACGGCGCAGAGGATCATTGGACGGCGGCTCATTGGTCCACCTCCTCTTCTTCCTCTTCCACGTGCCGCGCCATGAACGAGCGCAGCATCAGCACCGGGATCAGCAGGCTGAACACGATCACGTCCTTGAGCGCGCCGCTCCAGAACGAGGCGAAGCTCTCGACCACGCCGACGGCCAGCGCGCCGATGGCGGTCATCGGGTAGCTCACGAGGCCGCCGATGATCGCGGCCACGAAGGCCTTGAGGCCGATGATGAAGCCCGAGTCGTAGTACATGGTGGTCACCGGCGCGATCAGCACGCCGATCAGTCCCGCCAGCAGCGAGGCGCAGCCGTAGGCCAGCAGCGCGGTGCGCGCGGGCCGGATGCCGACCAGCCGCGCGCCGACGCGGTTGACGGCCGTGGCGCGCAGCGCCTTGCCCATCACGGTGCGTTCGAACACCAGGAAGAACAGGCCGCTGAGCACGATCGCCGAGCTCACCATCAGGATCACCTGGCCGCTGACGGTGAAGCCGTCGCCCAGCGTGAGCGTGCCCGAGGCCAGCGGGCTGGTGCGCGAGCCTTCCGGCCCGAAGAACAGCAGCCCCAGGCCCGACAGCAGGAAGTGCAGCGCGAGCGAGACGATCAGCAGCACCAGCACCGAGGCATCGGCGATCGGCTGGAACACCACGCGCGCCAGCAGCGGCGCCACCGGCACCACCAGCAGCACCGACACCGCGAGCTGCACCGGCGCCGGCACGCCGGCACTCGCCGCGGCCCAGGCGATGGCGCAGGGCACCAGCGGCAGCACGCCCCAGGCCAGCACGGCCTTCGGAATGCGCCGCGCCTCGCCGCGCCGCACCAGGCTGCCGACCTCGGTCAGCACGGCCAGCGCCGCGAGCACGGCCACCAGGCCGATGGTCGGCGGCAGCTTGCCGGTCTCGAAGGCCGCCAGCGTCAGCGCGGCGAAGGCCGCGATGTCGCCGAAGGGCACGAAGACCACCCGGGTCACCGAGAAGATCAACACCAGGCCGAGCCCGGCCAGCAGGTAGATGGCCCCGTTGGCCAGCCCGTCGATGCCCAGGATGAGGGCCACGTCCCAGGTCATTGCACAGTCCTTCGCTTCGTCATCGCTCTCGCTTCTCGCTTGCTGTGGGTGGATGGAAGGTCGGAGGCAGCGCGCTCAGGGAGCGAGCTTCCACTGGCCCTTGTCGAGCTTCACGATCACGCGCGCGCGCTGGTCCACGCCGTAGAGATCGCCGGGCTTGAAGTTGTAGACGCCGTGCGTGCCCACGACCTCCTTGGTGCTGAAGATCGCGTCGCGCAGCGCGACCCGGAACTCGGGCGTGCCGGCCTCGGCCTTCGCGAGCGCGCGTGCGGCCGCATCGGCGAACACCAGGTAGCCGTCGAAGGAATAGGCCGAGAAGGCGTCGCTGGTGGGCGCGTTGTTGACCTTCTGGAAGACGCTGCGGAACTCCAGGCCGATCTTGCGCGTGGGATGGTCGGCCGGCAGCTGCTCGGCGACGATGATCGGGCCCGTGGGCATCAGCGCGTCCTGGCCGGCGGCACCGACCACGCGCACGAAGTCGGGATTGATCAGCCCGTGCTGGCCGTACACCTTGCCCTTGAAGCCGCGCTCCTGCAGCGCGAGAAAGGGCAGCGCGCCCGGCGTGCCGGCGCCGCCGGTCATCACGGCCTCGGGCTTCATCGCGAGCAGCTTCAGCACCTGGCCCGTGACCGAGGCGTCGGCGCGCGCATAGCGCTCGTTGCCCAGCACCTGGATGCCGGCGGCCGGCGCGGCCTTCATCAGCGCGTTGTAGACCAGGTCGCCCCAGGCGTCGGAGAAGCCGATGTAGCCGACCGACTTCACGCCGTCCTTCTTCATGCGCTCGACCACCGCGTCGATCATCAACTGCGTGGGCTGAGCGACCGTCATCACCCAGCCGTTCTCGGCCGGGTCGAGCAGGATCGGCGTGAGCCCGATCATCGGCACCTTGACATCGCGCCCGACCTGCGCCATGGCGATCGCGGCCGGCACGCCCGAGGTGCCCATCAGCACGTCGACCTTCTCCTCGTCCACCAGCTTGCGCGCATTGCGGCCCGCGGTGGTCGGGTCGGAGCCGTCGTCGAGCACGATCAGCTGCACCTTGCGGCCGTTGATCTCGCCCTTGTAGGCCAGCGCGGCCTGCATGCCCTTGGCATAGGGCACGCCCAGCGAGGAGTTCGGGCCCGACAGCGACACGCTCAGGCCGACCTTGAGGTCGGCCGCGAAGGCGGCGGCGCCGAGGCCGGCGGCCAGCGCGAGCACGGCGGCGTGGCGAAGGGACTGCATCAAGCGGGTCATGTCGAAGCTCCTGGAGGAAAGGGTGGGGAGTGGAACGAGGGAGGGAACTAGATGAAAAGCTGGATGGCCGGCAATGCCTGGCCCGGGTTGAGCAGGTCGACGCGCTTCTCGCGGATGCGCCAGCCGTCTTCGATGCGCACCAGTCGATGGCGGTAGCTGCCGGTGAGCAGCACCTGCCACTCGCCGCGTGCCTCGATGTAGATGAAAGGGGTCCGCAAAACGGCCTCGCCGTCTTCGTCGGCCTCCGGCACCGAGCGCTGCAGCACATGCTGGCAATGGCTCGCGGGATGCTGCGAATGCGCGCGCGGGTTCTTCAGCCGGTCGACGCGCAGCTGCAGCAGCAGCCGGTCCTCGCAGGCGATCGCGTTGTGGCTGCGCGGATCGGCCTGCGCCGCGCCGAGCAGCGGCACCCAGTAGAGGCACTCGGCGTCGTAGAGCGCGAGCCAGTCGTCGAAGCGGCGCGCGTCGAGCAGCGCGGCCTCCCGCACCACGAGGTCGATGGCGTCGTTCATGCACCCTCCCCCTGCTCGCCCATGAACTTCGCCCAGGCGCGGAACTGATTGCGCATCAGCAGCTCGTTGGTGCCGTTGGTCTCGGCCGTTCCCTGCGCCAGTTCGGCCGGATCGAAGTCGCGGTGCAGGCTCACCCACTCGTTGCCCTCGCCGCGCAGGCCCTTCTGCATGCTCTCGAACAGGTGCACGTCGTCGTGCGCCACCACCGACATCGGCGAGAACACGAGCCGGTTGTAGTTCATCGAGCGCTCCAGCAGCAGCTCGGGCGCGCCCTCGGCGCGGAAGCTCCAGGCCTCGATCAGCGTGCGGTCGGCCGCGAGCGGGCGGATCACGCGGATCGCCTGCGGCGAGCCCTTGACCGAGAGGCTCGGGAACAGCACCGAGTTCTGCGGCGAGCGCTGCAGGATCTCGGTGGCGCGCTCCTCGCCGTGCGCGGCGCGCATCGCGGCCTCGTAGCCCGGCAGCTGCGCGTAGTTCGAATGGATGCTGAAGTGGATGCCCAGCACGCTGTGGCCGTTGGGATAGACGCGACCCCCCATGCGGTCGAAGAAGTCGTAGCCCGCGCCGAAGGGCAGGATCTGCTCCATCGCCATCGGCTTGGCCGCCTCGGGCTCGGCCGCCGTGATGCCGGCCCACAGGCCCTCGGCAGCGGCGGTGGCCGATTCGTGCGTCGACATCGGATGCACCGTGTCGTTGATGTTCTCGAGGTACATCTTCCAGTTGCAGTGGACGATGTTGCGCAGCACGCCGCCGGCCACGGTGAGCCGGCCCTCGGGCGAGCGGTCGACCATGTTGTCGATGGCATGCAGCACGCCGCCGAAGTAGTCCTCGAAGCTCGGGCCTTGCGGCGACAGGCGCACGAACACGAAGTCGCGATGGACCGCGAGGCCCGCCACCGGCGACAGCCCGCGTCCCGACTCGCACTGCGCGAGCCCGGTGTTCTCGTAGCCCGACTTCAACGGCAGCGCGAGCGGCGCGCCGTCGAGCTTGTAGGTCCAGGCGTGATAGGGGCAGCGAAAGAACTTGCCGGCGTTGCCGCGCTCGTCGCTCACCAGCTGGCTGCCCTTGTGGGCGCAGCGGTTGTAGAACACGCGCAGCGCGCCGTCGGCCTGCCGCACCATCACCAGCGGCCGGCCCGCGAGCTCGAGCGTGCGGTAGTCGCCGGCCTTGGGCACCTCGCTCGCATGGCCCGCGAACAGCCAGGTGCGCGCGAAGAAGCGCTCCTGCTCGAGCGAAAACAGCTCCTCGCTCAGGTAGACGTCGCGGTGCACGCGCCGGTCCTCGACCAGCGCGCGGATCGCCTCGGGGTGTTCGCGGTAGCGGCTCATGGCGGTGTGATGTGGCGGGTGCAGGCGCTCAGGGCACCAGCTTCCACTGGCCCTTTTCCATGCGCACGATCACCACCGCGCGCTCGTCCGAGCCATAGCGGTTGTCGGGCTTGAAGTTGTAGATGCCGTGCGTGCCGACCAGCTCCTTGGTGCTGTTGATGGCATCGCGCAACGACGTGCGGTAGGCCGGCGTGCCCGGCTCGCCCTTGGCACGCGCCGCGGCGTTGGCCAGCAGCAGGTAGGCGTCGTAGGTGTACGACGAGAAGGCATCGACCGGCGCCGCGCCGTGCGCCTTCTGGTAGGCCGCGCGGAAGTCCATCGACACCTTGCGGATCGGGTTGGCCGCATCGAGCTGCTCGGCCACCAGCACCGGGCCGCTGGGCACTTGCAGGCCCTCGATGGACTTGCCGCCCACGCGCACGAAGTCGGCATTGATCAGGCCGTGCGTGCCGTAGATCTGGCCCTTGTAGCCGCGCTCGGCCAGTGCCAGGTAGGGCAGCGCGCCGGGCGTGCCGGAGTTGCCCGCGAACACCGCGTCGGGCCTGGCCGCCACGATCTTGAGCACCTGCCCGGCCACCGAGGAGTCGCTGCGCGCATAGCGCTCGTTCGCCACCACCTTGATGCCGGCCGCGGCCGCGCTCTTCATCAGCGAGTCGTAGGCGAGGTCGCCGAGCGCGTCGGAGAATCCGATGAAGGCCACCGACTTCACGCCGGCCTGCTGCATGCGCTTGACCACCGCCGCCACCATCAGCTCGAAGGGCTGCGAGACCGACACCGTCCAGACGTTCTCCGGCCCCGGCAGCGACACCGGCGTGGGCGAGATCAGCGGCGTGCCGAGCTCGCGCGCCACCGCCGCGATCGCCATCGCGCCGGGCACGCCCGAGGTGCCGATCAGCACGTCGACCTTGTCGTCGGTCACCAGCTTGCGCGCGTTACGCCCGGCGGTGGTGGGATCGGAGGCGTCGTCGAGCACGATCAGCTCGACCTTGTGGCCGGCAATGGTCGGCTGCTGCGCGAGCGCGGCACGGATGCCCTTCTCGTAGGGAATGCCGAGTGCCGAGACCGGGCCCGAGAGCGAGCTGATGACGCCGACCTTGAGGTCGGCGGCGAAGGCCTGGGCCGCGGCGAGCGAGACGGCCGCGAGCGCGGCGATGCGAGCGAGTTTCATGGGTGGGTGGTGTCTTTGGGAGAAAAGAAGGGATGCGCCGCGCGAAGGGTCGTGCTCAGGGCACCAGCTTCCACTGGCCCTTGTCGAGCCGCACCACCACGCGCGAGCGGTCGTCGGAGCCGTAGCGGTTGTCGGGCTTGAAGTTGTAGACCGAGTGCGTGCCCACCAGCTCCCTGGTGCTCACGATGGCGTCGCGCAGCGCGAGGCGGAACTGCGGCGTGCCGGGCTCGGCCTTGGTGGCGAGCGCGCGCTGCGCGGCGTCGAGGTAGATCAGCCAGGCATCGAAGCTGTAGGCCGAGAAGGTGTCGGTCGGCGGCGCGCCGTTGGCCTTCTGGAAGGCGGCGCGGAAGTCGAGCGCGATCTTCTTCATCGGGTTGGTATCGGGCAGCTGCTCGGCCACCACCACCGGGCCCGTGGGCGCGAGCAGGCCATCGACCGAGGGGCCGCCGACACGGATGAAGTCGGGGTTGATCAGCGAGTGCATGCCGTAGATCTTTCCCTTGTAGCCGCGCTCGGTCAGCGCGAGGTAGGGCAGCGCGCCGGGCGTGCCCGAGGCGCCGGTGATGACGGCGTCGGGGCGCAGCGCGACGATCTTCAGCACCTGGCCGGCGACCGAGGAGTCGCTGCGCGCATAGCGCTCGTTGCTCACCACCTTGATGCCGGCCGCGGGCGCGGCCTTGTTGAGCGCGTCGTAGACCAGGTCGCCCCAGGCGTCGGAATAGCCGATGTAGGCCACGGTCTTCACGCCCGCCTGCTTCATCTTCTCGACCATCGCGCCCATCATCAGCGGCGCGGGCTGCGGCAGCGTCACCATCCACGCGCCCTCCTCGCCCGGCAGGTCGGCGTTGGCGATGGAGATCAGCGGGGTCTTGGTCTCGCGCGCCACGCCGGCGATGGCCAGCGAGCCCGGCGCGCCGGCGGTGCCGATGATGACGTCGACCTTGTCCTCCTCGATCAGCTTGCGCGCGTTGCGCGCGGCGGTCGAGGGATCGGAGGCATCGTCGAGCGCGATCAGCTGCACCTTGCGCCCGCCGACCTCGGACTTGTAGGCCTGCGCGGCCTTGATGCCCTTGTCGTAGGGAATGCCGAGCGAGGACACCGGCCCCGACAGCGAAGTGATGAAACCGACCTTGAGGTCTGCCGCCCAGGCGTTCGATACCGCGAGCGCACCCGCGGCCACGGCGAGGCCCGCGAGGGCACGGATTCGGGTCATGACTGTCATGCTTCTTCTCCTGGAGTGAGGGTGTGGGTGACGGGAACTCGGTGGTGGGGATTCAGAGCGCCAGGCTGCCGACGCTGGTGCCGCCGCAGACGTAGAGCACCTGGCCGGTGACGAAGCTGTTGGCGGGGTCGGCGAAGAAGCGCACGGCGCGCGCCACGTCGGCCGATTCACCGAGGCGGCGCACCGGCACGCTGGCGGCCAGCGCGCGTTCCTTCTCGCTGCCGGCCTCGACCACGTCGTAGAACATGTCGGTGCGTATCGGCCCGGGCGCGACCACGTTGACGGTGATGCCCTCGGGCGCGAGCTCGAGCGCCCAGGTGCGCGCCATGCCCAGCATGCCCGCCTTGGTCGCCGAATAGCTGGTGCGCGTGGCCAGGCCCAGCGCGGCGCGCGACGACAGCAGCACCACGCGGCCGAAGCGGCGCGCGCGCATCGCGGGCAGCGCGGCCTGCACGAGCTGGATCGCGCAGCCCAGGTGCAGGTCGACCAGCGCGTCGAGGTCGGCGAGCTTCACCTCGGGCAGCAGCGCGGCGCGGATCACGCCGGCGTTGTGGACCACGGTGGTCACCTCGAAGCGCGACACCAGTTCCTTCGCGGCCTCGGCCGTGGCCGCGCGGTCGGCCAGGTCGACCTCGATGCTGTGCAGCTTCGGATGGTCGATCTCGGCCTTGCGGCGCGCGAGCGAGACGACCTCGTAGCCCTGCGCGAGCAGGTCGAGGCAGATGGCCTTGCCGATGCCGGCGCTGCCGCCGGTGACGACGGCGGTCTTCGGTGCGTCGCTCATGCGCCCGCTCCCACCAGCGCAAGCACGCGCAGCGGGCTGCCGCTGCCCTTCTCGATCTTCAGCGGCGGGCAGATCAGCATCGCGCCCGCGGGCGGCAGCAGGTCGAGGTTGCTCAGGCACTGCAGGCCGTAGCGGCCCGCGCCGTGCATGTAGTAGTGGCAGGGGTACGGCGGGCGCAGGTGGTAGCCCTGGCCGGCATCGGTGCCGATGGCCTCGGAGCCGAAGCCCAGCACGTCGCGCTGCTCGACCAGGAAGCGCACGGCCTCGGTGCTCGGGCCCGGGGTGTGCTGGCCGGTCTCGTCGAAGTTCTGGTAGGCCTCGGGGTCGTGGCGCTTCGACCAGTCGGTGCGCATCAGCACCCAGGCGCCAGCGGGGATGCGGCCGTGCCTCGCTTCGTAGTCCTCGATGTCCGCGGGCGTGAGCAGGTAGTCGGGATCGTCCTTGACCTGCGGCGAGCAGTCGATGACGCAGGCCGGCGCCACGAAGTGCTGCACGGGAATGGTGTCGACCGAGTTGTTCGGCAGGTCGCGGCCCGAGATCCAGTGGATCGGCGCATCGAAGTGGGTGCCGGTGTGTTCGCCGCAGGAGAAGTTGTTCCAGTACCAGCCGGGCCCGCGCTCGTCGTACTTCGAGACCTCCTCGATGCGGAACGGCCAGCACTGGCCCATCTCGGGCGGCAGCGCGATCTGCGGGAACTCGGGCGTCAGGGTCTGGGTGAGGTCGATCACGCGGATGCCGCCGCCGGCCAGGGCGCCGGCCAGGCCCGCGAGGATCTGCGCCGGGGTGAGCGTGGGATTGCTGGTGGTCATCGGGGAGCGCTCCTGTCTCTGTCTGTCTGTCTTCAGCTGCCGCCGGCCGCGAGTTCGCGTTCCAGCACCTTGGGGTTGTCGCGCCAGCGCTCGAGCCATTCCTGCGCCACGTCGCCGGGGTAGACGTCTTCCACGCCGTCGCGCAGCGCCTTCACGATCGCGCTCGCGAGCGCCGGGGCGCCGAGCTTGGGCGGCGGCATGTGCTGGTTCCACTCGTCGTCGATCGGGCCCGGGAACACGTTGACGACCCGGATGCCGGCCGGCCGCATCTCGGCGCGCAGGCACTGGGCGAGCGAATAGGCGGCGGCCTTCGAGGCGCTGAAGGTGCCGTGCGCCGGGTAGTTGCTCAGCGCGTAGATCGACAACAGGTTGACCCAGGCGGTGGCGCCGGTGGCGCCATCGGCCGAGCGGCCCTTGAGCGCGGGGCCGAACTCCTGCGCCAGCCGCAGCGCACCGAAGTAGTTGATGTCCATCTCGGCCTTGGCCACGTCGGTGCCGCGCCGCGAGGCGATGCCGAAGGTGCGGTGCACCTCGGCGTTGTTGATGACGATGTCGACCTTGCCGCCGATGGAGCCCGCGAGCTCGGTCACCTGCCGGCCGTTGGTGAGGTCGAGCGGCACCAGCGTGACCTGCGGCAGCGCGCCGATGTCGTCGAGGCCGTCGCCGAGCTTCTTCCAGGGTTCGGCATGGCCGACCCAGACGATGTCGGCACCGGCCTTCACCAGCGCGCGCACGATCGCCTGCCCGACCTCGGTCTTGCCGTCGGTCACCAGCACCTTGCGAAACTTGGGGTCGCTGGTCATTTCTCTGAGCATCCTGTCGTCGGCCATGTGTGCACTTCCTTGGTTCGGGAATCCGATCAGTACCGCCTGTCCCGCGCGGTCGAGCCGCGCGCCCACCTTGACGCGCGAGGGCGCCTCGCCGACCTCGCCGTGCAGGTGCACCATCAGCGTCGGGCCGGCATCGAGGTGCACCAGGCCCAGCCGCCAGGGCAGGCGTTCGCGGAAGAACAGGTCGTTGCTGTGATGCAGCGTGGTGCTGCTCAGCAGCTCGCCCGCGCCGTCCTGCTCGCGCCAGGCGAGGTGCGGCGACAGGCACTTGTGGCAGGCCGCGCGCGGCGGATACTGCACGGTGCCGCAGTCCTCGCAGGTCTGCAGCTCGAAGCGGCCCTCGGCCGCGGCGGCGGTGATGCCCAGCGCGATGCGGCCGCGCTGCCAGGGCGGCAGGTTCATCTGCCGCGTGCGCAGCACCGGGTTCTTGCGCGGGGGGCGCATGAGGGGCATGGTCATTGGCTTCTCCCCAGGAGGACGGCGCCGGTGCACAGGCAGCGGTCGTAGGTGACCATGCCGAAGCCGGCCACGAGGCCCAGCTTGGCGTCGGGCACGCGGCGCGCGCCCGCGGTGTCGGTGAGCTGGCGGATGGTCTCGGTCATGCCGAGGAAGCCGCCCGCGGCGCCGGCCTGGCCCGCCGACAGCTGGCCGCCGCTGGTGTTGTTGGGAAAGCTGCCTTCGCAGGTCATGGTGTGCGAGCGCACGAAGGCCGGGCCCTCGCCCTTCTCGCAGAAGCCCAGGTCCTCGAACTGCATCATGGCGATCACGGGGTAGTCGTCGTAGGTCTGGATGAAGTCGACCTGCGCGGGCGTAGCAGCGGCCTGGGCATAGAGGTCGTCGCGGTCGCGGCGCCAGCCGCCCTGCACCATCACCGGATCTTCCGAATAGGCGTTGTGGCGCTCGATGGCACCACGGATCGCGACGTGGGCAAGGCCGAGGTCGCGCGCACGCTCCTCGCTCATCACGAGGAAGGCCTCGGCCCCCGCGCAGGGCATGACGCAGTCGAACAGGTGCAAGGGCTCGGCGATGGGCCGCGCGTCCATGTACTCGTCGAGCGTGAGCGGCTTCTTGAACATGGCGTTGGGATTGCGCAGCGCATTGGCGCGCTGATCCACCGCGATGCGCCCGAAGTCCTCGCGCTTCGCACCGAAGCGCCGCATGTAGTGCGCGGTGATCATCGCGAAGATCGAATTGGGCCCGCCCGATCCATAGGGATAGGTGGCATCGCGCGCGAAGTTGCTGAAGCTGCCGAGGGTCTGGCGGAAGGAGTCGACATGGTTGGTGTCGGCCGCCACGCAGGCCACGACGTCGGCATCGCCGCTCTGCACCGCGCGCGCGGCACGGCGCAGGCACATCACGCCCGAGGCACCGCCGGTCGGTACGTGGTCGAGCCAGCGTGGCGAGAGGCCCAGGTGCTGGGTGACGCCTACTGCGGTGTCTGGGGCGAGCGAGAAGCTGCTGATGCAGAGGCCGTCGATTGCGTCTTTGTCTACTCCGCTGTCCTTGACGAGAGCCTCGATGGCCTGGCCGAGGAACCAATGGGCGGTGAGCGTGGAGTAACGCTGGTAGGGCACCGTGACGGGGACCGCTACGGCTACGCCTTCGTAGGATTGGCGGTGGGTCATTGTGTTGGTTCCACTTTGTTCGGGCTGGGGCGCGTGCACAGGACAGCGGGTACTTCCCTCCGCGAATGTCCCCCGCCCTTCGGGCTCCTCCTTGATTTCGCTGCGGGAAGCACCCACTGCCCTGTGCACGTGGGCGCAGTCGTTGTGCAGCCGGTTCGACCACCGTGTCCAGGCTCACGTCGATGGGGTACTCCCCGCAGCGAAATAAAGGAGGAGGCCGCAGGCCGGGGGACATTCGCGGAGGGGAGTACCCCGTCGGCGTGAGCCCGCCCCGAACGAATCAAGCGCATGTCCATCACCCCTGCCTCTTCTTCAACCCACGCGTATCGATGCAATGCACCTGCCCAGGCAACCCCTGGGCCAGCACACGCAACTCCCCGCGCTGGATCTTTTGCGAAGCCGTGAGCGGCAAGGCATCGACGAACGCCACATAGCCCGGCGCCTTGTAATAGGCGAGTTGATCGAGCGCATGCGCCACGATGCTCAGCGCCATGGCGGAACGGGCACCCTCACTCACCGCCTCGTGCAGCACGATGCAGGCCAGCACCTCGTCGCCGCGCACCGCATCGGGCGTCGCGGCCACGGCCGAGCTTTTCACCGCCGGGTGCTGGTTCAGCACGCTCTCGACTTCCACCGCCGAGATGTTCTCGCCGCTGCGGCGGATCACGTTCTTCTTGCGGTCGACGAAGCACAGGCTGCCGTCGGATTCGCGGCGCACCATGTCGCCCGTGTGGAACCAGCCATCGGCCCAGGCTTCCTGGGTCGCTGCCTCGTCCTTGAGGTAGCCCGAGAAGAAGTAGCGGCGCGGATCGGGACCCGCGCTGCGCACCAGCAGTTCGCCCGGCGTGCCCACGGGCACATCGGCGCCGGCCTCGTCGACCAGCCGCAGCTCCACGAAATCCTCGGGCCGGCCGAAGCAGCTCGTGCCGATGTGGCGCGGCTCGTGGTTCGCCATCACGCAGGCGGCGGCACCGGTCTCGGTCATGGCCCAGGCCTCGACCAGCGGGAAGCCGAAGCGTTCCTCGAACACGCCATGGTTGCGCCGGTCCACGCCGGCACCGAAGGCCCAGCGCACCGCGTGCTCGCGGTCGGAAGGCGACGCGGGCGCGGCCAGCAGCATCGCGGGCATCACGCCGAGGTAGTGGACGATGGTCGCACCGGTCTCGCGCACGCTGTGCAGCCAGCTCTTCGGATGGAAACGGTCGAGTTGGATCAGGCAGCCGCCGGCCACCAGGATCACCATGGTCGAGAAGGCCATCGCGTTCACGTGGTTGAGCGGCAGCGGCGTGATGATCCGCTCGCGGTCGCGCCGCACCTCGCACACGCCGTCGAGCCCCGCATACCACTCACCCGCGCGAATGAAGTATTCGTTGCCCAGCATGCAGCCCTTGGGGCGTCCGGTGGTGCCCGAGGTGTAGAGCAGCGCGCATTCGGTGTGGGGGCCCACGGGTTCGTGCGCGCGCGGCGCGCGGCTGCGAGCGGGCGGCACTTCGAGGTCCGAGGCCTGCATCACGTCGAGCGTGGCGCCTTCGCGCTGCGCCGCCGCGCGCAGGTCGTCGGCGCGCTGCGGCAGGCTCACCGCGAGCTCGATCCCGCTGTGGCCGATCAGGTAGGCCAGCTCGGCCGCGCGCATCTCGGCATTGATCGGCACCACGCTCACGCCGAGCGCATTGAGCGCGAACCAGTGGTACAGGAAGGCCGGCCGGTTCTCGAGCAGCAGCCCGACGCGGTGGCCATGGCCGTAGCCCGCGCGCGCATAGGCATCGCGCAGCCGGTCGACCTCGGCCACGGCCTCGCGCCAGCGGATGCTGCCGGTCTCGATGCCATAGCTCGCGGCCGTGACCGGCTCGACGCACAGGAACTCGGCCTCGGGCGTGCGCGCCGCCGAGGCGGCGAAGGCGGCATGGACGGTGGGATGCGTCATCGCGGTCGTCCGTTCAGATGAAGAGCTGCACCGCGGGCAATGCCGCGTCGCAGTTCAGCAGGTTCACGCGCTTGAGCGTCATGCGCAGCGCGCCGTCCTGCCACAGCAGGTGGTGGAAGAAGGTGCCGACGTAGAACTGCAGCTCGTCGCCCTGGCATTCGGTGTAGTGGAACTCCGTGCGCACCACGTAGCGATTGGCGGCCTCGTCGAATTCCTCGACCGTGGGCGCCTGCAGCAGATGGTGGCAGCGGCTCGGCGGCTGCTGCGAGAAGGCACGCGGGCTCTTCAGGCGCTCGATGCGCAGCTCGCGCAGCAGCTTGTCCTCGTACATGTGCGAGGTGTGGTTGATGCCGTCCTCCTGGTCGGGAATCAGCGGCACCCAGTAGAAGGCGTCGTCGGTGAAGAGCGCATTCCACTCCTCGTAGCGCTTGGCGTCGAGCAGGCGGCACTCGCGCACCACGAAGTCGACCAGCTGCTGGTGCGTGACGGCGGCGCTCATCACATCGTCTCCGTCATGTAGCGCGCCCAGCTGCGGTACTGGTTGCGCATCGGCAGCTCGCTGGTGCCGACGGTGGTGGCCTCGCCGCTGCGCTCGGCCTCGCCGTCCTCGAAGTTGCGGTGCAGGCTCACCCACTCGTTGCCGCTGGCATGCAGGCCGGCCTGCATGCCGCGGTAGGCCTGCAGGTCGTCGTGCCCCACCACCGAGAACGGCGAGTTGATGAGCCGGCTGTACATGGTGGTTCGCTGCAGCAGCTCGGGCGGCGCGCCCTTGAGGCGGAAGGTCCAGCTCTCGACGATCGACATGCCGGCCGACACCGGCTTGACCACGCGGATCGCCTGGATCGCGCCCTTGATCGTGAGGTTCGGGTAGTAGACCGTGTTGTGGCGTGCCATGCCGAGGATCTGCGCCGTGCGCTCCTCGCCGTAGCGGGCCTTCATCGCGTCGTCGTACGCGGGGATCGCCTTGTACTTGCTGTGGATGCTGAAGTTGACGCCCGTGAAGCTGTGGCCGTTGTCGTAGGTGCGAACGCCCATGTCCTCGAAGAACTTGTAGTCCGACATGAAGGGCACGAACTGCTCGATCGCCATCGGCTTGGGCTCGTCGGCGGGCTTGCCGGCCCACATGGTCTTGGCGGTGCCGGCCGAGGACTCGTGCGCCACCATCGGATGCATGGTGTCGTTGAGGTTCTCCACGAACATCTTCCAGTTGCACTGGTGCGTGAAGCGCAGGCAGCCGCCGGCGATCTCGAGCTCGCCCTCGGGCGAGCGGTCGGCCATGTTGTCGATCGAGCTCAGCGAGTCGCCGAAGTACTCCTCGAACGAGGGCCCGACGTCGTTGATCTTCACGAAGACGAAGCCGCGGTAGCTGCGCACGCCGGCCACCGGCACCAGGCCCTTGGAAGCCTCGCAGTCGTGCAGCTGCGTGCCCTCGTAGCCATTCTTCAGCGGGATCGACAGCAGCGAGCCGTCGGTCTTGAAGGTCCAGGCGTGGTAGGGGCAGCGAAAGAACTTGCCGGTGTTGCCGCAGGGCGCGCTCACGAGCCGCGAACCCTTGTGGGCGCAGCGGTTCATCAGCACGCGCACGCTGCCGTCGGCATGGCGCACCACGATCAGCGGCCGGCCCGCGATCTCGTTGGTGATGTAGTCGCCGGGCTTGGGCAACTGGCTCTCGTGGCCGACGTAGTTCCAGGTGTTGGCGAAGAAGTGCTCCTGCTCGAGCGCGAAGATCTCCTCGCTGATGTAGAGGTCGCGGTGCACGCGGTCGGGCCGCACCAGCGCGCGGACCGCGTCGGGATTGCCTCGGTAGCTGGTCATGCGTGGACTCCTTGGGTTCAGAGGTCGAGCACCAGCCGCTGGCCCTTGGCGCGGGAGATGCAGATCTGGATCACGTTGCCCGCGGCCTTCTCGCGTGCCGTGAGCACGTAGTCGCGGTGGTCGATCTCGCCGTCGATCACGGGCACGGCGCACACGCCGCATTCGCCGCGCTTGCAGTCGAACATCGGGTCGCAGCCGTGCTCGATCAGGCAGTCGAGGATGCTCTGGTCGGCCGGCACGGTAAAGCGCTGGCCCGACATCGCGAGCTCGACCTCGAAGGCATGGTCGCCCTCCTCCACCACGGGCGCGGTGAAGAGCTCGAAGTGCACGCGGTCGCTGTTCCAGCCGCGCGCCTGGGTCTGGGCCAGCACCGCGTCGAGCATGGGCTTGGGGCCACAGACATAGAGCTGGTCGGCCGGGTCGCAGCGCGCGAGCAGCGCGCCCACGTCGAAGGGTGCGCCCTTGGCTTCGTCGTCGTGCAGCAGCAGGTCGGTGCCCAGCAGCTCGCCGAGCTCGGGCAGGAAGGCCATCAGCGCGCGGCTGCGGCCCGCGTAATGCAGCTCCACCGGCAGGCCCTGCGCGCGGCGGTGCGCGGCCATGCTCGCGAGCGGCGTGATGCCGATGCCGCCGGCCAGCAGCACCGCGCGGCCCGCGCCGGCGTGCAGCGGAAAGTCGTTCTTGGGCGGCTCGGCCTCGAGGGTGTCGCCCTCGCGCAGCCGCTCGTGCATGAAGCGCGAGCCGCCGCGGCCCGCGGCCTCCTTGCGCACCGCGATCAGGTACTCGGCCGGTGCCGGCTGGCCGCCGGCCGCGAAGTCGATCAGCGAATAGTGGCGCCAGTCCGACTGGCCGTTGCCGAGGTCGACGCGCACGCGGATGTGGGCGCCGGCCTCGAAGCCCGGCAGCGCGGCGCCGTCGTCGGCGCGCAGGCGGAACAGCCGGACCAGCGGATTGAGTTCGCGCGCCTCGGCGACGCGCAGGCGAAGGGTCGTGGGATCGGAGGCCATGGGGTTCGTCTCTTCTTCGTCGTTCAGGCCAGCGCGTGGCGCACCAGCGCCGCCTGCAGCTGGTGGCCGTGCTCGTCGGCCAGCGCGGCATTGCGCAGCTCGCGCAAGGTGGCCGGCGCGAGCGCATCGCCGGCGCGGCGCAGGGCCGCCATCACGGTGTCGTAGTTGCGCAGGCCGCGTTCGTGCGTGTCGCTGTAGCCCTTGACCAGCCGCTGGCACTGCGCCACTTCGATCGCAAGCTCGGTGTTGCGCGCGGCGGTGGCGGCGATCTCGGCCAGCCAGGCTTCGATGCGCCGGTTCTCGTCCGCATAGCGCAGCGTGGAACGGCGCCAGCGGCCCATACCGGCCACGGTGGACAGCAGCAGGTAGCCATGCAGCGAACTGGTCTGCACCACGCGGCCTTTCTGCGTGAAGCGCTCGACCAGGCCGCGCGCCCAGCCGGTGCGCATGAGCCAGCGGCCCAGGCCCGCGGGCAGGGTTTCGCAGATCTCCTGCAGCCGCGGATGCATGTACTCGTGGATCGCGAGCAACTGGTCGGCCTGCACGCGCGACTCGTCGCGCACGCGGTCGAAACGGGTCGCGCGGATCTTGAGCGAGGCCACGCGCGCCGTGTCTTCATAGGACATCCACAGCGCCAGGTGGCGCGCCGCGACCTCGAGCAGCGCCGGGCTGCCGAGCGACTGCAGCGCGGCGACGCGGTCGAGGTAGAGGCCCGCATAGGCCGGGTCCTGGTAATCGATGAGGCGGCGCACGCCCTCGAGCAGCAGCGCCTGCTGCGCCGGCGCGAAATCCTTCTGCACGCGCTCGACCAGCGCGCGCACCGCGGGATGGCGCGGCTGCGGCGGCGCGGCCGGCGGCAGGGCCGGCGCGGGCGCCTCGCCCTCCTCGGCCTGGGCGCGCGCGAAGGCGGCACCGAAGGCGCGCAGGCTGGGCTTCACGCCGACGCCGCCGCGCTCGATGGTGGCCTCGAACTGGGCGCGGCCGAAGGGCAGCACGCCCGAGCCCGCGAGCGCGCCGAACAGCACGGCGCTGATCACGCTGCCCGCGTCTTCCGCGGCCTGCGCCATGTCGAAGCGGATGAAGCGGTGCGCGGCGCGCCCCGCATGCGCGAGCAGTTCGCGGCTGTCGACGCGGCCGTCGCCCATCGCGCTCTTCTCGGCGATCGAATAGACACGGTGCGTGGAGGCGATCAGCGTGGTGCGGTCCGGCGTGACCAGCCCGCGCTGCACCGCGCGGCCGGCTTCCATCAGCTCGGAGGCGAGCACCAGGTCGACGTCGCCCGGCAGCGGCATCAGCGCCAGCACCGGCTGGCCGCCGTCGGCGCGCGCGGCGGCCTCGGGGAACAGCTCCACGTAGTAGATGGTGGCACCGGTGCGCTGCGCCACGCCGGGCACGGAGGTGGTCTGGGCGACCCAGCCGTTGGCCTCGCCCATGTCGACGATCCAGTCGGCCAGCACGCCGCCGCCCTCGCCGCCCATGGCGAGGATCGCGATCTTGATCGGTTGTTGCGTGGTCATCGGTCTGCTCAGAACGAATAGGCCTCGCGCCGGCGCGCCGCGCCGCGCTGCAGCCAGCCGATGACGGCGCCGCGCACGCGCTCGCGCAGGCGGTCCCAGCCGGTGGGGTTGCTGACGATGCGCGCCTTGTAGAACGAGGGGCAGAGCACGGCCGCGTGCGAGACGTCGCCGCAGTTGCCGCAGCCCACGCAGCTCTCGAGCACGGTGGCGACCGGGTCGGTGCGCAGCGGATCGGGATTGGTCTTGATCGACAGCGACGGGCAGCCCGAGAGCCGGATGCAGGAGTGGTCGCCGGTGCAGGTGTCGGCATCGACGCCGAACTTCTCGCGCACCATGCGCTTGCCGTCGGCGATGGCCTTGCGCACCAGCGGCTTCTCGCGCCGCTGCTTGTTGAGCATGCACTCGGACTGCGCGATCAGGACCTTCGGGCCCTTCTCCTTGGTGGTCAGCGCTTCCCTGAGCGCATCGCGCATGCCGGCCACGTCGTAGGTGCGGCGGATGGTGCGCACCCAGTTCACACCCACGCCGCGCACCGCGCGCTCGATCGCGTGGCCGGTGCTGCGGGTGGCGTTGACGGCCTTCGACGAAAGGATGTCCTGCCCGCCGGTGGCCGAGGTGTAGTTGTTGTCGACGACGATGGTCAGGTTGTCGCTCTGGTTGAACACCGCGTTGGCGACGCCGCTCGTGAGGCCGTTGTGCCAGAAGCCGCCGTCGCCCATCATCGCGATCGCGCGCTTGCCGCGCGGCGCGCCCATGGCGGCCGCGCCCGCGCCGCCGAGGCCGTAGCCCATGGTGGTGTTGCCGATGTGGAACGGCGGCAGGATCGAGAACAGGTGGCAGCCGATGTCGGCGCTCACGTGGTGCGGACCGAGCTCGCGCTCGACCAGTTTCATCGCGCTGAAGATCGGGCGCTCGGGGCAGCCGGTGCAGAAGCCCGGCGGGCGCGCGTGCACGCTGTCGGCCAGCGGCGCGGCCGGCTCGCTCGGCAGTTCGATCAGCGGGATCACCTTGCGCACCGGGGCCGGGGCAGGCGCGGCCGGTTGCGGCGCGAGGCGGCCATAGCGCTCGCAGAAGACGCGCGCGCCCTGCAGCAGTTCGGCGGCCGTGTACTCGCCGGCCACCGGCAGCATGTCCTTGCCGTGCAGCGCGGTGGTCACGCCGCGCTGGCGCAGGATGGTCGCGATGTTCTGCTCGATGAAGTTGGGCTGGCCCTCCTCCACCATCAGCACGGCGCGCTTGCCTTCGCAGAAGCGCACCACCTCGCTGTCGATCACCGGGTAGGCGACGTTCATCACGTACAGCGGGATCCGGCTGTTGCCGTAGACGTCGGCCAGGCCCAGGCGCTCGAGCGCGCGCACCAGCGTGTTGTAGCTGCCGCCCTGCACCACGATGCCAATGTCGTCGGCGCCGTCGGCGAAGAACTCGTTGAGGCCGCGTTCCTCGATGAAGCGCACGGCCGCGGGCCAGCGCTCCTTCACCTTCTCCTGCTCGTGCACGAAGCTCGCGGGCGGCAGCACGATGCGGCTCACGTCGCGCCGCGGGTTCTCGGCCGCCTCCTGCACCGAGTAGGCGGCGCGGCGGTTGTCGGCGGCAATGAACTGGCCGTGCACGTGGCAGGCGCGGATGCGCAGCTGCAGCATCACGGGCGTGTGGCTGGCTTCGGAGAGTTCGAAGCCCTGCTTCACGGCCTCGACGATGCTCGGCAGGTTGGGCCGCGGATCGAGCAGCCACATCTGCGACTTCATCGCGAAGGCATGGCTGCGCTCCTGCATGATCGAGGAGCCTTCGCCGTAGTCCTCGCCCACGATCACCAGCGCGCCGCCGGTCACGCCGCCCGAGGCGAGGTTGGCCAGCGCATCGGATGCGACGTTGGTGCCGACCGTGGCCTTGAAGGTCACGGCGCCGCGCAACGGATAGTTGACCGAGGCTGCGAGCGTGGCGGCGGCCGTGGCCTCGCTCGCGCTGTTCTCGAAGCGGATGCCCTGGTCGGCGAGGATGTCCTGCGCATCGGCCAGCACGTCCATCAGGTGCGAGATCGGCGCGCCCTGGTAGCCCGCGACGTACGACACGCCCGATTCGAGCAGCGCCTTGGTGACGGCGAGGATGCCTTCGCCGCGGAACACTTCACCGGCGGACAGCCGCAGTTTCTTCACTTCTTCGACAAACGAACGCTCGGCCATGGCTTGCTCTTTTCCTGGATCGACGTCACCGTGTGGGCGGTGGCCCGTTCATGCATCACCTGCAGAAAAGCGATGAGTGCTTGTACGGGCCTTGGTACGTATACTGTTTAGAAATGAATCTATCCACAATCATGAATAACCCTAGACACGCAAGCCGCGTGCCACTTTCGGGTCGTTCGATGTGCATCGGGAGAACGCATGGGAAGCACTGAAAAGAAGCCGCAGCGCTTCGTCGACAACTACCTGCCCGCGCTGCTCGCGCAGGCGAGCCAACTGATCTCCTCGGAGTTCCACGAGGTGGCGCGGCAAGAGGGTTTCTCGGTGTCGGAGTGGCGCGTGATGGCCTCGCTCGCGGGCGGCGATGCGGTGAGCATCGGAAGGCTCGCGCAGATCACCGTGACCAAGCAGCCGACCGTGACGCGGCTGCTCGACCGCATGGAAATACAGGGCCAGGTCGAGCGCATTCCCCATGAGAGCGATCGCCGCATCACGCTGGTGCGCATCACCCGCAAGGGTGCGGCCAAGGTGGAGCATCTGATGCAGCTCGCGAGCGAGCACGAGCGCCGCGTGCTCGAGCCCTTCGGCCTCACGCGCGCGGAGGAACTCAAGAACACGCTGCGGCTGATGATCCAGCTGCATGCGCATGCGCCGACGGACGCGGCGCAGGAAGAGGACGACGAGTAGCGCCGAAGCTCAGTCCGCGACGAGCACCGCACGGCCTCGATGGCCGCGCTGCGCGATCCACTCCAGCGCCCGTGCCGCTTCGTCGAACGCGAAGCGTTGCACCGCGAGCCGCAGCCTTCCGTCGGCCAATCGCTCGAGCAATCGAGGCACGGCTGCGCGGCCCTGCGCTTCGCGCCGGAACATGTTGAGCGGCAGCAGGCTCACGTCGCGCTGCATGAAGGCCGGCAGCGAGAGCGACAGGGTCTCGCCGGCCGTGTAGCCGATCAGCACCGCGCGGCCACCGGGCAGCACGCGGCCCAGCAGCACGGCGAGCACATCGCCGCCGACGGTGTCGATCAGCACCTCGGCCTCTTGCGATGGCGCTTCGATGCCGGGCCGCCACTCGACGACGTCGACACCCGAGGGCAAGCCATGGTCGACGGACGCATCGGCCACCACCGCGCAGACCTTCGCACCGATCTCGAGCGCGAGCTGCACCGCGAGCGAGCCGACCGCACCGCTCGCGCCCGTGACCATCACGCGTTCGCCTGCGCGCACGCGCGCCACTTCATGCAACGCGACCCAGGCCGAGGTGCAGGGCGAGAAGAAGGCCGAGCCCAGTGCCATGTCGAGGCCCTCGGGCAGTTCGCCGAGCGCGGCATCGGGCGCGTCGGCGATCTCGCACCAGGTGCCGTCGAACTGCGTGCCGAGGCCGCTGCCGCGCAGCCACACGCGCTGGCCCGGCGCGAAGCGTTCGCTGTGGATCACGATGCCCGCGCCCTCGACGCCGGGCGTGTAGGGCAAGGGCGGCGGGCGCAGGAAACCGCCGCGCCACACGGTGCGATCGATGTGGCCGACGGTCGCGGCCTGCATGCGCACCAGGCTGCGGCCCGGCGCGGGCACGGGATCGGGCCGCTCCTCGATGCGCGGCGGCTCGCCCCATTGCGCGATGCGCACGGCCTTCATGCGAGGCCCGCGAGGAAGTCGTCCACGCAGCGCGCGAAGGCCTCGGGCAACTGGTCGGGCAACGGCACCATGCCGCCTTCGATGTCGGCGATGCGCACGCTGGCCGCATGGCGCAGATGCCGAGCGAGTTCCTGCGCATGCGGCGAGGCGAACGGGTCCTCGGGCGCGCGAACGATCAGCACGGGCTGCGTGACGCGATCGATGCGGTCTTCCATGCGGTACGAGGCCACGGCACGATGGCCTTCCTCGAGCCGCCGGCCGACCTTGAGCGCATCGAGCACGAAGGCCTCGAGCAGCTCGGGCCGGTGGGGTGGATAGAAGCCCTGCCGCTTGCCCCACAGCGCCGCGAGATGGCTGCCGTCTTCGCTGGGCTCGACCTCGTCGATCGGCGGGCGCTCGGCACGCGCGCGGCGAAAGGCTTCGTCGGTGTAGGGCGTCGAGGACAGCACCAGCGCGCGCACGCGCTCGCCGAGCGCGGCCGCGAGTTCGATCGCGATCACGCCGCCCGTGTGATGGCCGACCACGGCGACGCGTTCGATGCGCAGCGCATCGAGCAGCTCGGCCGCGACACGGGCCCAGTGCGCGATCGAGGCGGGCTCGCTGCCCGCGGCCGAATCGCCGAAGCCCACGGTGTCCATCGCGATCGCGCGATGCCGCGTCCCGAGCAGCGGCAGCACCGCTTCGTACTCGCGCCAGCTGCGCGGCGACTGGTGCAGCAGCAGCACCGGCGGCGCATCGATGTCGCCGCAGCTCGCGCAGTGCACCTGCCCGACCGACAGATTGGCGAAGGCGCGGCGGATGGTCGGCGTCATGGCAGCGTGCGCTCGGCCGCGGGCCGCCAGAGGCCCGCATGGCGCAGCATGCCGAGCGTGCGCGAGAGCACGTCGCGGCGGTAGGCGGCGGTGTCGGTGCCTTCGTAGGCATAGAAGCCGCTGCCGCTCTTGAGGCCGAGGCGCCCCTCCTCCACCATGCGGTCGACGATGGCCGGCGCGGTGTAGCGCCCCTTGTCGATCGAGGCCGACATCTCGCGGCTCGCGTGGTGCAGGATGTCGCAGCCGCCGAAGTCGATGAACTCGACCACGCCGAGCGCCGCGAAGCGCAGGCCGAGGCCGTGGCGCGTGGCCTTGTCGATCTCTTCGGCGGTGGCCGCGCCCTCCTCGATCATGCGCGCGGCCTCGTTCATGATCAGCGCCTGCAGCCGCGGCACGATGTAGCCGGGCGTGGGCCCGCACACCACGGGCAGCTTGCCGATCGCTTCCATGATCTCGCGCGTGCGCGCCAGCACGGCGGGGTCGGTGCCCGGGTGGCAGCTCAGTTCGACCACCGGGATCACGTAGGCCGGATTGAGCCAATGCATGTTGAGGAAGCGCTCGGGCCGGCGCACCAGCGCCGCGAGCTGCGTGACCAGGATGCTGCTGGTGGTCGAGGTCAGGATCGCGTCGTCGCGGCAATGGGCGTTGATCTGTTCGAAGGCCTCGCGCTTGGCCTCGAGCGTTTCGGGCACGCCCTCGAACACCAGCTCGGCCTGCGCGAGCGCCGCCGGTGCCTGCGCCGCGCGCACGTACTGCACGCGCGCCGCGATGGCCTCGGCCTGCGCCGCATCGATCACGCCGAGTTGCGCCAGGCCCGCGAGGCTGGCGGCGATCTCCTGCCGTGCCTCGTCGTGCAGCTTGTTCCAGGCCTCCTCGCCGCGCACACGCAGGTCGACCAGCGCGATGCGATGGCCCGCGTAGGCGAAGGCGATCGCGATGCCGCGGCCCATGCGCCCCGCGCCGACCGCCGCGAAGCGGACCGGCTCATTCGCCATCGTGCAGCCTCTGGCGCAGCGCGTCGGCCGACAGGTCCGCGAGGCCCAGGGCCTCGAAGCTGCGCGGCCCCTGGCGCAGGTCGCGGCCGAGGAAGCCGCCGACGATCGCGAGCAGGCCATGGGCGATCGGCGCGTCGACGCCCGCATGCCGCGCGGCCGAGGCGAGGAAGGCCAGGCCGAGCTCGGTGTCCTCGGTGATGTAGCGGTGGCCGTGCAGGTCGATGTTCTCGCGCCAGTCGCCCGACTTCACGAGCTGCTTGTGGGCATCGCCGTACATCCAGCGGTCGTTGTCGTAGTGGTCGGCCAGCGGATAGTGCGGGCCGCCATGGCCGAAGGCCTCGCGCACCGCGATGCGCTCGCGGTCGAGCCGGTCGGTCACGGCGCGCACCGCGGGCTGCGTGCCTTCGTTGTGGATGTCCCAGCGCTCGAAGTGCTGCAGCGGCGCGGCATTCATCACCATCAGCGGCGGATGGATGACGGGGCCGGCATTCATCAGCGCGCCCGAGAGCGCGTCGCCGCAGCCGTGCACGCTCGGGTAGGCCACGCGGATGGTGTCGATCGCCTGCGCGGCCTTGCGCGCCGGATAGACGCCGGTGGGCAGGCGGATCGCGCGGATCGTGACGTTGACCTCGCGCTCGCCGTGCTTGCGCGCGAGGTAGGGCAAGGTGCCGGTCTCGGCCCAGGCCACGTCGGCGCGGTTGCCGGCCTCGCGCACGGTGCGCGCCATCACGTAGCTGCCGAAAGTGCCGGGCGGCAGGAACACCACCTGGCCGTCGACCAGGTGCGGCGCCATGGCGCGCGCGATGAAGTCCTGCGCGATGGCCGGGGTCGGCAGCACGATGAGTTCGGCATCGCGCAGCGCGGCGCCGATGTCGGCGGTGGGCAGCGCAATGGGCACCTCGCGCACGCCGCGCGCATCCTTGAGCACGATGCTGCCGCTGTCGATGACCGGCTGCAGCGCGGCCGCGTCGCGGCGCCACAGCCGCACTTCATGCCCGGCTTCGGACAGATCGGCGGCGGCCGCATAGGCCCCATGGCCGCCACCCAGGATCGCGATTTTCATGGTCGAAGGGTCGAAAAGCTGAGGTTGATGAACCGGCCACCGACGATGCGGAACCGGAATGCAGGACTGCGCGCGTCCAATACATTACTTTTCATCAATTCAGGCGTCAACCAAAATCGGCACATCCGACTGCTCGCAAACCCCCAATGCAAAAAGCCCGCGTTCCGGAGAACGCGGGCTTTGCGAAGGGAAGAAACCGATCAGCGGCTGGGCTTGAAGGCGCGCTTCTGCGCGTCGCGCGGCACGAACACCTTGCCGGGGCCGCCGGCGTGGCCCGGGCCCTTGCGGGGCGCGAAGCCGTCGTTGCGCGGTGCGAAGCCGCCTTCGTTGCGCGGACCGCCGCTGCGGGCGCCGAAGCCTTCGTTGCGGCTGCCGCCGGCATTGCCGCGCGGTGCGCTGTCGCCCCAGCCCGGCTTGCGGCCGAAGCCGGCCGATTCGTCACGGTCGCGGCCGCCGCCGAAACCGGCGTTCTGGCCACCGCCGAAGCCGCCGCGCGGTGCGCCGCCGGCCGGGCCGCGTGCATTGCGGTCGTTGAAGCCGCTGGCGTTGGCGTAGCCGTTGCCACCGCCATTGCCGCCGCGGTAGCCACCGCCGCCGTTGCCCTGGCGACGATCGCCACCACGGCCACGGCCGCCGAAGTCGCCCTGCGGGCGCGATTGCGGCATGCGCTGCTGCGGTTCCATGCCGGGGATCACCTCGGCCTTGAACTGCTGGCGGCTGTACTGCTCGATGTCCATGATGCGGCGGCGGTCGCGGAACTCGGCGAAGGTGATCGCCAGGCCGTCGCGGCCGGCACGGCCGGTGCGGCCGATGCGGTGGGTGTAGTCCTCGGCCTTCATCGGCAGGCCGAAGTTGAAGACGTGGGTGATGGTCGGCACGTCGATGCCGCGCGCGGCCACGTCGGTCGCCACCAGGATCTGCACCTGGCCCTGGCGCAGCGCCATCAGGCGGCGGTTGCGCAGGCCCTGGCTCAGCGCGCCATGCAGCGCCACGGCGCTGAAGCCGTCCTGCTGCAGGTCGTTGGCGAGGCCGTCGCACTCGACCTGGGTGCTGGCGAACACGATCGCCTGGTTGATGCTGGTGTCGCGCAGCCAGTGGTCGAGCAGCTTGCGCTTGTGGGCGGCGTTGTCGGCCCAGAACAGCGACTGCTTGATGTTGGCGTGCTTTTCCTGCGGGCTGTCGATGGTCACGCGCTGCGGCTCGCGCATCACGCGCTGGGCCAGCTGCTGGATGCGCGGCGCGAAGGTGGCGCTGAACATCATGGTCTGCTGGCGCTCGATGGTGAGCTGGTTGACTTCGGCCAGGTCGTCGGCGAAGCCCAGGTCGAGCATGCGGTCGGCCTCGTCGACCACCAGGAACTTGACCTTGTCGAGCTTGATCTGCATCGAGCGCTGCAGGTCGAGCAGGCGGCCCGGCGTGGCGACCACGAGGTCGGCGTTCTGCAGGCGCGCGATCTGCAGCTGGTAGGGCATGCCGCCCACCACGTTGGCGATGCGCAGGCCACGGCAGTGGCGCACCAGCTCGATGGCGTCGTGCGCGACCTGCTGCGCGAGTTCGCGCGTCGGGCACAGCACCAGGGCGCCGGGGGTGGCGGCCTTGAAGTTGCGGTTGCTGGTCGGGTTGACGCGCTTGGGCCGCTTCGGCGGCGCTTCGCCGCGTTCGGCGGCTTCGGCCGCGAGGCGGTCGAATTCGGCGCGCTCGGCGGCGGCGGCTTCGGCCTGGCGGCGGATCAGCGTGTGCAGCACGGGCAGCAGGAAGGCCGCGGTCTTGCCGCTGCCGGTCTGGCTCGAGACCATCAGGTCGACGAAACGGGCCGATTCGTCGCCGCGGGCCAGCGGGATCACCTTTTCCTGCACGGTCGTGGGCTGGTGGAAGCCCAGGTCCTCGACGGCGGCGATCAGTTCGGGTGCGAGGCCCAGCGGAATGAATCCGTTGGGGCCGCGCGGTGCCTCGGGTGCGTCGGACGTCTGCGCGTCCTGATCGGCAACCTCGAGGACTTCGTTGGCCTCGGTGCTGGCGGCGTCGAGCGCCTCGAGCACGGGCACTTCGGAGGTGACAGCGGAAAATTCGTTGTTGTGAATCGATTGCACAGGCGCGAGCTCGCCCTGCGCTTCAAAAGCGTCGGTCATGAATGTCAAATTTCAAACGCGAGCGCAGCCGTGGGCGGCGCCCCGTTGGTGGTTAAAAACATCAACCATCCAACGACATTCAGCTTCCGGTTCTGAAACCCGAGGCTGCGGCCCTTTTTGATCGATCCATGCGATCGGGCGCGGTGTGCAAGATAGGGAGATGCGGGATATGCCGGCGGGGAACCGATTCTGCTCATGCACGCGCCACTCTTTTGGAGAATGGCCGGGCACCCCGGTCAGCGAAGCCCACGATTATGACATGCATCGGGGTTTTTACCTAATCCCCGAATGCAATGGGATTTTTGGCCGTTGTTTCGGACCACCAGAGCTCAGTCGGTCAGGCGCAGGAAGGTCTCGCGGTAGTGCGCCAGTTCCTCGATCGACTCGTGCACGTCGGCCAGCGCCGTGTGGGCCTGCTGCTTCTTGAAGCTGGTGAAGGCCGAGGGCTTCCAGCGCTTGGCGAGTTCCTTGAGCGTGCTGACGTCGAGGTTGCGGTAGTGGAAGTAGGCCTCGAGCTTGGGCATGTACTTCACGAGGAAGCGCCGGTCCTGGCCGATGGTGTTGCCGCACATCGGCGAGCCGCTCCTGGGCACGTAGCGCGCGATGAATTCGATCAGCTGCTGCTCGGCCGCGGCTTCGTCGACGGTGGAGGCCTTGACCTTGTCGATCAGGCCGCTGCGGCCGTGCGTGCCCTTGTTCCAGGCATCCATGCCGTCGAGCACGGCGTCGCTCTGGTGGATCACCAGCACCGGGCCGTCGATGCGCGGCGTGAGGTCGGGGCCGGTGATGACCACGGCGATCTCGAGCAGGCGTTCCTTCTCGGGATCGAGCCCGCTCATCTCGCAATCGAGCCAGACCAGGTTCTGGTCGCTTTTCTTCAGGGTGGGGAGCGCTGCGGCGGGCGTGGAGGCGGAGGATTCGGGCATCGAGGGATTGTCGCCGATGGTCCTGGGGCCTTGGATGCGAGGACTAAACTCCGCCCCCTATGTCCTATTCGCTCCTCTTCACCATCGCCTTTGCCGCCGCGCTGGTGGCCGGCCTGCTCGTGAAGTTCTGGCTGGCCTCGCGCCAGGTGCGGCACGTGGCGCGGCATCGCGGCGAGGTGCCCGAGGCCTTCGCGCAGACGATCAGCCTCTCGGCGCACCAGAAGGCGGCCGACTACACGGTGGCCAAGGCGCGCTTCGGACTGATCGAGATGGCCTGGGGCACGGCGCTGCTGTTGGGCTGGACCCTGCTCGGTGGCCTCGACCTGCTCAACAAGGTACTGCTGGCCTGGCTCGGCGGCGGCATGGTGCAGCAGCTGGTGCTGCTGGCGGCCTTCGCGGCCATCGGCGGCCTGCTCGAACTCCCGTTCACGCTGTGGCAGACCTTCAGGCTCGAGGAACGCTTCGGCTTCAACAAGATGACCTGGGGCCTCTGGCTGCGCGACACGGCGGTCTCGACACTGGTCGGCGCGGCCATCGGGCTGCCGATCGCGGCGCTGATCCTGTGGATCATGGGCGCGACCGGCACGCTGTGGTGGCTCTGGGCCTGGGCCGCGTGGATGGGCTTCAACCTGCTGCTGATGCTGGTCTATCCGATGTTCATCGCGCCGATCTTCAACAAGTTCCAGCCGCTGGACGATCCGACGCTGAAGAACCGCGTCACCGCGCTCATGAGCCGCTGCGGCTTCCGCGCCAAGGGCCTTTTCGTGATGGACGGCAGCCGGCGCAGCGCGCATGCCAATGCCTACTTCACCGGCTTCGGCGCCAGCAAGCGCGTGGTGTTCTACGACACCCTGCTGCGCCAGCTCAATGCCGACGAGGTCGAGGCGGTGCTCGCGCACGAGCTCGGCCACTTCAAGCACCGCCACATCGTCAAGCGGCTGGTCGCGATGTTCGCGCTGAGCCTCGCGGGCTTCGCGCTGCTGGGCTGGGTCTCGACCCAGGCCTGGTTCTACACCGGCCTGGGCGTGCAGCCCAACATGTCGATGACGGCGCCGAACAGCGCGCTGGCGCTGCTGCTGTTCATGCTCGCGGTGCCGGTGTTCGGCTTCTTCGTCGCGCCGCTGTCGGCGCGGCTGTCGCGCAAGCACGAGTTCGAGGCCGACGCCTACGCCATCGCGCAGACCAGCGGCGCCGACCTCTCGGCCGCGCTGCTCAAGCTCTACCAGGACAACGCCTCCACGCTCACGCCCGACCCGGTGTTCGTCAAGTTCTACTACTCCCACCCGCCCGCCTCCGAGCGCCTCGCGCGCATGCTGGCGACCGCCTGAGCGCCATCTCTTTTCCATCTCCCTCGCCCCCCTTTTCGAAAGCAGCGCCATGAGCACCGCCAGCATGTTGAAGATCAAGGACTGGAAGTCCATCCCCCGCAAGGCGCTGAGCGCGACCGAGATCGTCTCGGCGCTGGCGCGGCTCGAAGGCTGGAAGCTCAGCGGCGACGGCGCGAACGTCGCGATCGAGAAGACCTACAGCTTCACGAACTACTTCGAGACCATCGCCTTCGTGAATGCGCTGGCGATGGTGGCCCACACGCAGGACCACCACCCCGACCTGTCGGTGCACTACAACCGCTGCGTGGTGCGCTTCAACACGCACGACGTCGGTGGCATCTCGGTCACCGACTTCGATTGCGCACGCCAGGCCGATGCGCTGCTGGCGGCCGCTCCCGCCGCATGACCGGAGCGATCGCCTTTGGCTAAGCCGGGCCGCGAGCGCCAGCAGGGCCGTGCCTCGGCCGACGCGCTGAACGACGGCCTCGTGGTGGCCAGCCACGGCCGCCACTGCCTGGTCGAGACGCCCGAAGGCGAACGACGCATCTGCCATCCGCGCGGCAAGAAGAGCCAGGCCGTGGTCGGTGATCGCGTGCGCTGGCAGGCCAGCGAGGACGAAGGCACGATCGAGCAGGTGGTGCCGCGGCGCAACCTGTTCTACCGCCAGGACGACATCCGCACCAAGTCCTTCGCGGCCAACCTCGACCATGTGCTGATCCTGATCGCGGCCGAGCCCGAGTTCTCCGAACACCAGCTCGCGCGCGCCCTGATCGCGGCCGAGGCCGAGCGCATCACGCCGATCATCGCGCTCAACAAGAGCGACCTGGTCGAGCCCTTCGAGCGCGCCTGGCGCAAGCTCACGCCCTACCGGCGCATGCACCACGGCGTGCTGCCGCTCTCGCTCAAGGCCTCGGGCGAGGTCGACCATGCCTCGCTGACGCAGCGCCTCGCGGGCAAGACCACGCTGGTGCTCGGCCCCTCGGGCGCGGGCAAGAGCACGCTGATCAACCTGCTGGTGCCGGGCGCCACCGCGCTCACCGGCGAGATCTCGCAGGCGCTCAATTCGGGCAAGCACACCACCACCAGCACCACCTGGTACTGGGTCGACGCGGCGCGCAGCACCGCGCTGATCGACTCGCCGGGCTTCCAGGAATTCGGCCTCAACCACATCGCGCCGATGCAGCTCGCGGGCCTGATGCCCGACATCGCCGAGCACGCGGGCGAGTGCAAGTTCTACAACTGCACCCACCTGCACGAGCCGGGCTGCGGCGTGATCGCGCATGTGGAATCGGCGGCCAACGACGGGCCGATCAGCGCCTCGCGCTACAGGATCTACGGAGACCTGTTCGCGGAGCTCAGCGAGACGCGCTACTGAGCCTGCAGGATCTCGCGCAGCCGCTCCACCAGCACGCTGCACTGCGCGCGCGTGCCGATGCTGATGCGCAGGTACTGCGCGATGCGCGGCTGGCGGAAGTGCCGCACCAGCACCGAGCGCTCGCGCAATGCCGCGGCCAGTTCGGCGGCGTCGCGCGAGGGATGCCGCGCGAACACGAAATTGGTCTGCGAGGGCAGCACCTCGAAGCCCAGGTCCTCAAGCTGCAGCACCAGTCCCTCGCGGGTGTCGACCACGTCGTCGCGCGTCTTGCGGAACCAGTCCTCGTCGTCGAGCGCCGCCACGGCGCCGGCGCTCGCGAGCCGGTCGAGCGGGTAGGAGTTGAAGCTGTCCTTCACGCGCACCAGCGCATCGATCAGGTGCGCCTGGCCGCAGGCAAAGCCCACGCGCAGGCCGGCCAGCGAACGCGACTTCGAGAGCGTCTGCACCACCAGCAGGTTGGGATGGTGCGGGATCAGCGAGAGCGCGCTCTCGGCGCCGAAGTCGACGTAGGCCTCGTCCACCAGCACCACGCGCTCGGGGCAGGCGCGCAGCAGTTCTTCGATGCGCGCCAGCGGCAGGCCGATGCCGGTGGGGGCGTTCGGATTCGCGACCACGACGCCAGCGCAGCCTTCGCGCGCGCGATCGGCCATGGCATCGATGTCGATGCGCAGACCTTCGTCGACCGGCAGCTGCTCGCAGGCAATGCCGTAGAGCTGCGCATAGACGCGGTAGAAGCTGTAGCTGATGTCGGGCATCAGCAGTGGTTCATCCTGCTGGAAGAAGGCGAAGAAGGCGTGGGCCAGCACCTCGTCGGAACCGTTGCCCGCGAAGACCTGCTCGACCGCGAGCCCGTGGCGGCGCGCGACGGCTTCGCGCAAGGCGAGCGAGGCGGGGTCGGGGTAGAGCTCGAGGCCGTTCTCGGCCGCCTCGCGGATGGCCTGGATGGCGCGCGGCGATGGCGGGTACGGGTTCTCGTTGGTGTTGAGCTTCACGAGGTCCCGGATGCGCGGCTGCTCGCCGGGCACGTAGGGCTCGAGGTCCGCGATGCGCGGGCTCCAGAACGAAGGCGCGCGCTTCGCCGCCGGATCGGTCAGATCGGCCATGGACTCAGCCCAGCAGGCGCGCGAGCGTGAGCAGCGCGAGCAGCACCATCCACATCACGACCGAGCGCCAGACCAGGCCCACCACGCTGCGCAGGTGGCCGGGCTCGGGCTCGCGGCCCGGCGTGCTGCCGCTGTCGGTGCGCCGGGTGTCGGCGAAGGATTCGCCGGCCTGCGCACGCGGCAGCGGATCGACGCTGGGAATCGGCCGCAGCCGGCCGCCGCCCAGGCGCACGTTGACCGCGCCCGAGGTGGCCGCGAGGATCACGCCGTCGTTCTCGCTCGGAAAGCGGCGCGCGTCGTTGCGCCAGCAGTCGATGGCTTCCTCGAAGCTGCCCACCACCGCGAAGCCCAGCGCCGTGATGCGCGCGGGCAGCCAGTCGATCGCATGCCAGGCGCCCTCGGCGGCCTGCTGCACCGATTCGCTCGAGGGCTGGACGGCCGCGCCGTTCTTGTGCAGCCAGTAGCGCGCGACGAATTCGCTCATGCGGTAGAAAACAGCGCCGGCCGGCCCCAGGCCGACCGCGGCGAGCACCGAGAACCAGGCCAGCACGCCGAACACGTGGCGATGCGCGGCGATCACCGAATGTTCGATCACGTGGCGCACGATCTCGCTGCGCGGCAGCTCGGCGGCATCCACGCCCTGCCAGTGCGCGAGCAGCGAGCGCGCGAGCGGCTCGTCGCCTTCGTCGAGGGCGTCGCGGATGTCGGTGAAGTGATGGCTGAACTGGCGAAAGCCCAGCGTGACGTAAAGCACCGCGATGCTCCAGAGCACCGCGAACGGCAGCCCCAGCGTGAGCACCAGCAGCCAGTGGATGCCGAGCGCGAGCAGCGTGGGCACGAAGACCGCGAGGCCCCAGGCGATCCAGCCATGGTGCGGCTTGCCCGCGTCGAAGTTGCGGCTGGTCCAGCGCGTCCATGCGAGCACGCCGCCATACACGGGGTTGTGCGGGGCCAGCGGCCGCACCTGCTCGATCAGCAACGCACACAGGATGGCGAAGAAGCTCATCCAGAGATGATAGCGAGACAGCCCCGTCGTTCGGGGCTTGCGGGCCTATGAGGCCGACGGAAGTCGACGTTTCTTCAGGCGGTTCAGGCGCTCAGGAAGCGGTAGAGATTGCGCAGCATGCCGGCCGTGGCGCCCCAGACGAAGCGCTCCTCGCCGCCGTCCTGGTAGGGCATCGAGTACCAGTGGCGCTGCGTGCCGTCGCCCGCCGGCACGGCGTGGCGGCGATGGTTGGCCGGGTCCATGAGCCAGCCCAGCGGCACCTCGAAGGCCTGCGCGACCTCGTAGGGATTGATGGTGAGCTCGAAGCCGGGCTCGACCAGCGACACCACCGGCGTGACGATGAACGAGGTCACCGTGGTGTAGGTCGGCAGGCTGCCGAGCACCTCGATGTAGCTGGCCGACAGGCCGACCTCTTCCCAGGCCTCGCGCAGCGCGGCGGCCGCGATGTTGGCGTCCTCGGGGTCGACGCGGCCGCCCGGGAACGCGACCTGGCCCGAATGGGTCGACAGGTTCGCGGTGCGCTCGGTGAGCAGCACGGTCGGGCCCTGCGGGCGTTGCACGATCGGCACCAGCACGGCCGCCTGCGCGGGCTCGCGGCCGGTCATGCGCGGCTCGCGGCGCAGTTCGGGCGCCCAGGCCGGCGGCGTGGCGAAACGCGCGCGCAGCGCCTGCGCCGTCAGCTGCTCCAGCGCCACCGCCGGCAGCCCGTCGGCCGTGCCGCCGCCCACCACCGGGACCTTGCGCGGGTCGAATGGCGGCAGCATCGTGGGCGCGACGGCATTGACGGGTTCGGAGGTGGCGGAGGACATGGACGGAGCGGCGCTGGAGGCGGTCAAGTGATCGATCGTGAGGCGAAGGGTGGATGGACGGAAGGAAAACGGAGGCGAGAACGCAAAAAGCCGCCAGAGCGGCGGCTTTTTCGCAACAGGCAAGCCTGCGGGCAGCTTACGCGGCCGAGGCGTTCGACGACTTGCCCGGCAGCTTTTCCTTGATGCGAGCCGAACGGCCGCTGCGGTCGCGCAGGTAGTACAGCTTGGCGCGGCGCACGTCGCCGCGGCGCTTGACTTCGATGTTGGCGATCAGCGGGCTGTAGGTCTGGAAGGTACGTTCCACGCCTTCGCCGCTGGAGATCTTGCGCACGGTGAAGCCGCTGTTGAGGCCACGGTTGCGCTTGGCGATCACCACGCCTTCGTAGGCCTGCACGCGCTTGCGGGTGCCTTCGACGACGTTCACGCTGACGATGACCGTGTCACCGGGCATGAAATCGGGGATGGTCTTGCCGAGACGGGAAATTTCTTCCTGCTCGAGGGTCTGGATGAGGTTCATGATTTCCTGATATCGATCGTGTCCGCGCTGCACAAAAGGCGTCGTTGGCAGGGTCTGGCACTCCGTGAGGAATAGACGCCTGCACCGGACGCGGCCGGCCAGAGGATCGGGGAGCCCGCGATTATAGCTTTTTTTTGAGCACCGCCTCATCGGCGGCGTTCAGGCGGCCGGCAGCGCGGGCCGCGTCTATCAATTCGGGGCGTTCCCGGGCGGTGATCGCCAGCCGCTGGTCGCGGCGCCAGCGCTCGATCTGCGCATGGTGGCCCGACATCAGCGGCGCCGGCACGCCCTGCCCGTTCCACTGCTCGGGCCGCGTGTAGTGCGGGCAATCGAGCAGGCCGTCGAGCGCGGGATTGAAGCTGTCCTGCACATGGCTGGCCTCGTCGCCGAGCACGCCGGGCTGCAGCCGCGCCACCGCGTCGAGCAGTGCCATCGCGGGGATCTCGCCGCCCGACAGCACGAAGTCGCCGAGGCTGACCTGGTGCGTGACATGGGCGTCGATGAAGCGCTGGTCGATGCCCTCGTAGCGGCCGCAGACCAGCACCGCGCCCTCGCTGGCCGACCAGCGCTCGACCGCCTCGTGGCGCAGCGCCTCGCCGACCGGCGAGAACAGCACCACCGGCGCCGGCGTGCCGCGCGCGGCCTGCGCCGCGGCCAGGCAGGCCGACAGCGGCTCGGCCATCATCACCATGCCGGGGCCGCCGCCGAACGGGCGGTCGTCCACGCGCTTGTAGTTGCCGGGTGCGTAGTCGCGCGGATTCCACAGCACCACCTCGACCTGCTTCGATTCGTAGGCGCGGCGCGTCACGCCGCTGGCCATGAAGGGCGCGAACAGTTCGGGAAACAGCGTGAGGATGTCGAAGCGCATGCGCGCGGACCGCGGCGGCGGGGCCGGGGTCAGTAGTCGGGCTGCCAGTCGACCGTGATGCGCCGGCCCGCGAGATCGACGCCATCGACGAAGGCCGAGACGAAGGGCACCATGCGCTCGACGGCCTTGCCGTCCTGCTCGGCCGCGATCACCAATGTGGTCTGCGGGCCGGAGGCGAGCAGCTCGCGCACCGTGCCAAGCACGATGCCCTCGCGGTTCACGACCTCGAGGCCGATCAGGTCGACCCAGTAGTACTCGTCGTCGCCGGTGCTCGGGAAGCTCGAGCGCGGCACGAACACCCGCGCGCCACGCAGCGCCTCGGCCGCGTTGCGGTCGGGCACGTCACGCGACGAGGCGACGATGCAGTCGGAGTGTTCCTTGGCTTCGCTGATCGCGAGCCGGAAGGCGGTGGTCGCCGAAGCCCCGGGGGCCTGCAGGAACCAGCGCTTGGAAGAAAAAAGCGCCTCGGGTTGGGCGCTGTGGGGCAGGACCTTGAACCAGCCCTTGATGCCCCAGGCATCGGCGATGCGTCCGACTTCGATCGCATCCGCCGGCAATTCGGCGGCTTCGAGCGCGGGCAGCATCGCCGGTGGCCGCGCTGCTTAGGCGGCAGCCTTGGGAGCGGCAGCGGCGGCTTGACGGATCAGGCGCGCGACGGTGGGCGACGGCTGGGCGCCGACGCTCTTCCAGTACGTCAGGCGGTCCTGAGCGATGCGGATGCTTTCCTCGTTTTCCTTGGCGGTCGGGTTGTAGAAACCCAGGCGCTCGATGAAACGGCCATCGCGGCGAACGCGCTTGTCCGACACGACGATGTTGAAGAACGGACGGCCTTTGGCACCGCCACGGGAGAGTCGAATGACGACCATGATTTATCCTTGGGTGGGTCGCAGGCCTTCGTGTTTGAAGATGAAAACCTGCTCACGATGTTCTTCCAGCGTCGAGACACGCGACATGGCCACCCGGCCAGCGACACGCTGAAAAGCCCACGATTATAGCCCGCACCGCGTTCCGGCCGAGAATTCCTGCCTGCACTGGCTCATTTCCGGCATTTCCGCCTCCCAATTTCCCCTCATGACAACGATCCGCCCCAGCCGCGAAGACGACATTCCGGCGATCGCCGCCATCTACGCGCACCACGTGCTGCACGGCACCGGTACCTTCGAGACCGAACCGCCCTCGCCCACCGAGATGGCCGCCCGGCGCGCCGACGTGCTGGGCAAGGGGCTGCCCTATCTGGTCGCCGAGCGCGACGGCGAACTGCTCGGCTTCGCCTACTGCAACTGGTTCAAGCCGCGCCCGGCCTACCGCTACTCGGCCGAGGACTCGATCTACCTGGCGGAGGCCGCGCGCGGCCAGGGCCTGGGCGCGCGGCTGCTGGCCGCCCTCGCCGAGGCGGCCGAGGCCGCCGGCGTGCGCAAGCTGATCGCGGTGATCGGCGACTCGGCCAATGCCGGCTCGATCGGCGTGCACCGCGGCCAGGGCTTCACCCAGGTCGGCGTGCTCAAGGACTGCGGCTGGAAGTTCGGCGAGTGGCGCGATGTCGTGCTGATGGAAAAGAGCATCGGCGAAGGCAGCAGCACCCGTCCCGAATGAACGAAGCAACGAAAGCAGGATCGAGCACCGCATGAAAAGCAAGACGACCACGGCCTGGCTGGCCTTCCTGGGCGGCCCGCTGGGCCTGCACCGCTTCTACCTGCGCGGACTCGGCGACTGGCTCGGCTGGCTGCTGCCGATCCCGACCGCGCTGGGCCTCTACGGCGTCGAGCGCGTGCGCATGTACGGCGTCGACGACGGCTGGAGCTGGGTGCTGATCCCCTGCCTCGGCTTCACCATCGCCGGCTGCGCGCTCACGGCCATCGTCTACGGCCTGATGACGCCCGAGAAGTGGAACGCGCGCTACAACGCCGGCGCCGCCCTCGACGCCGAACCGGGGCGCACGAGCTGGGCCACCATCGGCGCGGTGGTGCTGGCACTGTTCTTCGGCAGCACGATCCTCATGGCGAGCATCGTGTTCAGTTTTCAGCGCTACTTCGAGCACCAGGTCGAAGAGGGCCGGAAGATTTCCCAGTAGATCCGGGAGGAGGTACCCGGCGCCGACACCGGGTACCAACCAAAAAAACCACCCGACCAGAGCCGGGTGGCAAACCTTGGAGACAAAAAAGACGCGGAAATCAGAAGCTGTGACGCAGACCGAAGTCGTAGCCCGTCGACGAGCGCGGTGCCCAGCCGGCGGTGGCCAGGTAGGCCGGAGCGCCACCGGTGGTCACGCGACCGAAGACGGTCGGGTTGTTCTGACCGTCCTTGATGCGCACGCGAGCGAGCGTGGCATACAGCGCGGTGCGCTTCGACAGGTTGTGCACGTAGCCGATCGCGAACTGGTTGGCCTTGGTCGACAGCTCGGGGTTGCCGAACAGCGCGAGGGCCGGGTTCACGACGGGGTTCTGGCCCGCCTTGTACTTCAGGTAGCCGTACGAAGCCTTGATCTGGCCCGGGCCCACCGGCACGCTGACGCCGAGCAGGAAACCGTCGTACTTGTCGGTCACGCTGTTGACGTAGTTCAGGGCACCCAGGGTGGTGACGTTGTCGAACTTGTTGCGGGCCGACGAGTATTCGCCGAACAGCTTCGCCGCGCCGAGGTCGTAGCTCGCGCCGAGGTTGAAGGTGTTGATGCGGTTCTTGAACGCTTGCGCGGCCAGTGCCGGGGTCAGGACCGTGGTCGCGGTCAGCGGCGTCGAGTCCTTGTTGTCCGAGCCGTACGACACAGCCACGTCGAGCGGGCCGTTGGCATAGCCGACGCGACCGCCGAAGTACGAACCGCGCTTGGACGGCGACTCGATCACGCTCTCGTCGAACTTCACGTTCTCGTGCAGCGCGTACTGGAACTGGCCGTAGAAACCACCGAGGTTCGGCGGCAGGAAGTAGCCGATGCTGTTGCTGGCGCGCGCGTAGTTGTCGCTGGCCGACGCGCCGTTGGGAGCGGTGCCGCCCTTGCGCGACAGCGAGTCGCCGACGCGGCTGATCAGGCTCGTGCCCACGCCACGCAGACCGAAGGGATCGAACACGTTGTCGTTCCAGTAGGTGGGCGTGTAGTCGCGGCCGAGGCGGATTTCGCCGAAGCCACCCGACAGGCTCACGGTGGAGCGACGGTCGAACGCGGCGACGCCGGTCTTGCCGTCGTCGTTGGTGATGCCCGATTCGAGCCAGAAGCTCGCTGCCAGGCCACCGCCCAGATCTTCGGTGCCGCGGAAACCGAGGCGGCTGGAGCTGCTGCTGCCGTTCGCCAGGGCCGTCTGGCTCTGCTTGCGCGAGGCGCCGAACAGCAGCGGGTTCGTGCCGCGGTACTCGCTCTTGGTCGAGTAGTTGCTCACGCTCGCATCGACCACGCCGAACAGCGTCACCGACGATTGAGCAGCCGCTCCGCCGGCCGCCAGCACGGCGGCCAATGCCACCAGGGATTTTTTCATTTCAGCTTCCTCTTTCTTAAGCACAACAAGCGTCCTGGGCGGTCCTTGAAGAGACCACCCCGGAACGGGGGGACACCGGGGATTCCGCGGCGTCTTGCCGCGGTTTCTCGCGCGCATCGGATCGCGTTTCATGCGGCGCCGGCGTGGGACCGGCTCCGAGCGACCTTGCACGCGATGCATCTGCAATCGGGTGCAGCGATGGTCTCGTCCGAGGGTGAAGAGTCCGTGACAACCTTAGAGCCCGTCGATGGCATCGGGACTCTTTGGCGCGATAACAACAGGCTCAGAAAGTTGTGCTGGAAGGCACTGCGATGCGCAAAGGCTTGAAGCTCGATCGCATGTCCCGCACGACCCACAGCCACGCACGGCAAACCAGAAGCATGAGGTTCTTCCCCGCCGCGGTCAGCCTCTTCCCATAACAGATTGGATGCAGGTTCTTAGCCAGATGTGCTGAGGATCGAGGTCCGCCCTGGGGTGCCAGATCTGACCAACAAGAAGTTGTTCAAGGCCGAGAGGGAAAGGCAGAGAGACAAGACCAAGATTCTTCGCCACGGCTCGAACGATCGAATCTTGGACCGTCGCGATCAGGGCAGATTGCGAAACGACCGCCAAGGCAGCATAGGACGTGGCAACGCGCAGCACTGCGTTGCGGGCCGCGCCAGCATCCTCGAGCGACCGCTCCACCAGCCGATCCAGTTCATCGTGTGGTGCCAGGCAAACGTGATCCGCCTTGATGTATCGCGTCAAGGTCATCTTCTGCCGGGCCAGTTCGTGCGAGCGATGGACAACGACGACGGCCTGCTGTTTGCGGAGCACCTCTACCCTCATCTCGGGTGGAAGCTTTCCTATTCCACGGATTTCGATGTCGATGGTGCCTTGCCTCAATCGATCGGTATCGGCGCTCACAGCTGGCAGCAGACTGAGTGTGGCGTTTGGCATCTTCGCCTTGATCGCTCCCAGCAGGCGAGCACCATAGGTCGTAGAGAGTTCGTCGGGAGCGCTGACAGCGAATTCCCGTCTGCTCAGCGACCATCGCTCATCCTCGATCGCAGGCGCCAGAATTGCCCGCGCCCTCTCCACCACTTCGCGCGCCTCTTCGATCATCGTCGTTGCCCGCGGCGTCGGAACCAACTTTCGTCCGGCCCGGACGAGCAGCGGATCTCCGGTCGCTTCGCGAAGTCGAGCAAGCGCATGGCTCATGGCAGGCGCGCTGAGATTCAGCATCTCCGCCGCCGCCTTGACGCTACCGGTTTTCGCGAATGCGTCGAGCGCATAGAGAAGATTCAAATCAGATCGCTTCATATCGTGCATGTATTGGCTTCATTCATTGCACTTGTCGAATTCGATTGTGCAATCAAAGATCTTCGTATGAACACCGACCCAACCCGCATGACCACGACACGACGCCGTAACCTTATTCGAGGGGGTACGGCAGCCGTCGTTCTAGGTACGACCGGCGCCCGCCTCGTCCGAGCTGCAACATCGAAAGTCACGGCGATACCCGGCGCCAACCTCGACGACGTCCATTCCCCTCAAACACATGGGTTGCCGCTTCCGGCGGGCATCGTCCAGCCTTTCGACATGCGCTTCGAGTCCGACGAGCTTCATGTCATCGCGTACTTTCAAGGTCACCCGGAATACGAAGCCGTGGAGGCAATGATTCATCGGAAGGGTTCGCCGTCGACTCTGGTCCGAGCCATCCTGACGCGCCATGACCAGACCCAGATTGATCACGTCAACGACAAAACAGCCTACATCGAAGCCCGGGCTTTCGAGGGCAGGGAGACCGTGCACCGCGACGTAGACGTACGTCAGGAAGGCTCGTCCGAACGACCTTGCATCACGGTCCGCTTCACGTCGTTCGCGAACGAAGTCATCCTGCTTCGCGTCGTGGCGGCATCGACACCCGATACCGCCCGAGGTGGGTTGACCGATCCCGGCAGGCACTCACCGACGAGCAGCTTGCCTCTCATGTGGCGCGGAAAAAGCTGTCTCGCGGGGCCGGGAACAACTGTGTTGATCAACGAGAAGACGTATGAAGTCGCCGAACGAGTCCGATCTCCGCAGGGATTCACGGCTCTCAACGGCTTCTATACAGAAATGCATCAGATGGGTGCCATGCGCGCAAGCACTCGTGCATTTGATCTACTGCATGAGCCTTCGCAAATCGTCCTCGGAAGTTCCTGGGTCTACTCAGGAATCGACGGGCAGGAGACTCGATACGTGGTGACCGACCTGCATCAGTCGGGGCAGATCGTCATCGAGAACAAGTCTGGGCGCCAAGCAGAACGCATCTGGGCGGAAGCGCAAGGCCGGCATCTGCGGCTTCTGAAGGTAGAGAGGCGAGGTCGCGATGCAACGGCGCCAGGCTTTGTCCTTCGTCTCCTGGCACATGGACGCTTCGCCATGGATATTGCGAACAACCAGGGCGTCCTGTCGGGTCTGGCCTCCGCGCAGAAGGCGAGCGGCGCTGACGAGATTGAACTGCTGCCTCAGGAGCCATCCTGGGCCGCAGCCCGGAAAGCTCGCATTCGAATCCGTCGTGTCGAAAAGAGCATCGAGATTCGCACCACTATTGGATGATTGGCAAGTCAGTGAGGGCCTGAGACCGAATCGAAGCTGAGGTTCACACAACGTACCGCGACCACGGCTGGCGCCGCGCTCGCGACCGGGAGAAACGACAGGTGCCTCGATTCGACTCCGGTATGCCCCCTGGGAAAGCCTCGAAGAAAGAGGCTCAGAAGATCTGCCAGCTCACCCAGTAGGCGATCGCCGCCACGAACGCCGACGCGGGAATCGTGAAGATCCACGCCCACACGATGTTGCCCGCCACGCCCCAGCGCACCGCGCTCGCGCGCTGCGCCGAGCCCACGCCGACGATGGCGCCGGTGATGGTGTGGGTGGTCGACACGGGGATGCCCAGCGCGGTGGCCAGGAACAGGGTGAGCGCACCGCCGGTCTCGGCGCAGAAGCCGCCCACGGGCTTGAGCTTGGTGATCTTCTGGCCCATGGTCTTGACGATGCGCCAGCCGCCGAACATGGTGCCCAGCGCGATCGCGGCGTAGCAGCTCACGATGACCCAGGTCGGCGGTTCGGCCTCGCCGGCCGAAGCGTAGCCGGTGGCGATCAAGAGCATCCAGATGATGCCGATGGTCTTCTGCGCGTCGTTGCCGCCGTGGCCCAGGCTGTAGGCGCCGGCCGAGACCAGCTGCAGCCGCCGGAACCAGCGGTCGATGCGCGAGGGCGTGGCGCGGCGGAAGGTCCAGGCCACGATCACCATCATCAGCGAGCCGAGCAGGAAGCCCAGCACCGGCGAGACGAAGATGAAGGCCACGGTCTTCCAGATGCCCGAGGCCACGAGGCCGCTGGTGCCGGTCTTGGCGATCACCGCGCCGACGATGCCGCCGATCAGCGCATGCGAGGAACTGCTGGGGATGCCGTAGTACCAGGTGACGAGGTTCCAGCTGATGGCGCCGATCAGCGCGCCGAACACCACGTGCACGTCTACCACGCCGGGCTGGGCGATGCCCTTGCCCACGGTGGCCGCCACGCTCAGGTGGAAGACGAAGATCGCGATCAGGTTGAAGAAGGCGGCGAACACCACGGCCTGGCCGGGCCGCAGCACGCCCGTGGACACCACGGTCGCGATCGAGTTGGCGGCGTCGTGGAAGCCGTTCATGAAGTCGAACAGGATCGCGAGCGCGACCAGCACCATCACCACCCAGAGGGCGACCTGCACCGTTGCCATCGGTCGTGCCCGCTCAGGAGTTCTCGAGGACGATGCCCTCGATCACGTTGGCCACGTCCTCGCACTTGTCGGTGATCGTCTCGAGCAGCTCGTAGATCGCCTTGAGCTTGATGACCTCGCGCACGTCGGGCTCCTCGCGGAACAGCTTGCTCATGGCGCTGCGCATCACGCGGTCGGCGTCGGACTCGAGGCGGTCGATCTCCTCGCAGGTCTTCAGGGTGGCCTCGGCCACGGCCGGGTCGGCGATCTTGCCGAGGTACTTCACGGCGTCCTTGAGGCGGTCGCAGCACTTCACGCTCAGCGTGGTGAGGCGCACGATCTCGTCGGTCATGTGGCGCACGTCGTACAGCGCCATGGTCTCGGCCGAGTCCTGGATCAGGTCGGCCACGTCGTCCATGGTGTTGATGAGCTTGTGGATCTGCTCGCGGTCGATCGGCGTGATGAAGGTCTTGTGGATCAGCCGGTTGACGTCGTGCGTGACGCGGTCGGCCGCGCGCTCGGCGTTGTCGACGTCGCGGTTGTACTGCTCGCGCAGGTGCACGTCGTTGTAGTTGGTGACGAGTTGCTCGAAGGCCCGGGCCGCCTCGACGATGCGCTCGGCGTGCTGGTTGAACATCTCGAAGAAATTGCCCTCGCGGGGCAGCAGCTTGCCGAACATGGCGACTCCTGGAGGACGCCAATCACAACTTGATGACGCCTTGATGAAAAAACCCGCGAAGTTTAAACGGGCGGATCGTGCGATCCGGACCTTGGGGGGTTGATCTTTTCGTTGTATATGCGCGAGGCACGGCGGCCGCGGCCGCATTCCGGCCCGAAAAAGAACTCAGGCCGCGCGCTTGAGCACGGGCAGCTGCCACCCGCCGCAGATGCCGCCAAGCCGCAGCGCCACGACCCGCGCCACGACCAGCGCGATGGCGGCGTGGAAGGCCCAGCGACGCGGCAGGCCCGCCCCCTCCCCCGGTGGTTCGCTCAGGCGCTGGCGTCGGTGTCGCGCAGCCGCTCGATGACCTGCTTCGACACGCGCGCCAGCGCGGCGCGCGGCACCTTGTCGGGCGCGATCTCGGCCAGCGGCTTGAGCACGAAGGCGCGTTCGCGCATGCGCGGATGCGGCAGCGTGAGCGCGGGCGTGTCCTTGACCGTGTTGCCGTGCGTCAGCAGGTCGAGGTCGAGCGTGCGCGGCGCGTTCGGGAACGAGCGCTCGCGGCCGGCCTCGAGCTCGAGCAGCTGCAGGTCGGCCAGCAGCGCCTCGGCCGTGAGGCCGGTGCGCACCGCGACCACGGCGTTGATGAAGTCGGGGCCGGTGGCATCGACCGGCGCGCTGCGATAGAGCGAGGAACTGGCCGTCACGGTGGTGCGCTCGATCGCGCCGATGGCGAGCATCGCGGCGCGCACCGCCGCGGCGGCATCGCCGAGGTTGGCGCCGATCGCGATGAAGGCCTGGACCGTGGGGTACTCGTCGCGCGACCGGCTCGGAGGACGGGCAGGACCTGAGCCGCCCGAGCGGCCGGCCGGCTTGCGCGCCGGCGCGGCACCCTTGCGGGCCGGACCGGCGGCGTTGGCACCACGGGCCGGACCAGCGGAACTGGCGCCACGGCCCGGCGCGCGGCCGGGCTTGCCATCGCCATCGCGGGCATCGCGCGGTGGCTGGCGACGACCGTCGCCGCCCCCCGCGGGCTTGCGAGCCGGCGCGGCCTTGCCGCCCGGCGGGCGCTTGGCGGTACTCATTCGGATGCGGCTGGCGCGCCGCCCTCACCACCGGTGCGCGGCTTGCGGCGGCGCCGGCGCTTGCGCGGCGCGGCCATCTCGCCATCGGGCGGCACGGCGCCACCGGCCTCGCCGTCGGCCGTCTCGTCGTCCGCGCGCTCGTCGCCGCGTGCGGCGGTGCTCCTGGCGACCACCGGCTCGGCCGCGGGCGCGGTGTTGCGCACCCGCACGCGCTGGCGCGTCTTCTGTTCGTCGCGCACCTGGTCCAGCAGGTCCTGGCGCCGCGTGTCGTCCGAGGTGCTGAACTCCTGCCACCACTCGGCGATGGCCTCGCTGACCTCGCCCACGTCGGCGCGCAGGCGCATGAAGTCGAAGGCGGCGCGGAAGCGCGCCTGCTCGACCAGGCTGTAGGGCGTGGAGCCGGTGCGCTTGTCGAAGCGCGGCTGCATCATCCAGATCTCGCGCATGTCGGCGGCCAGCTTGCCGCGGCCCGAGACGTCGCCGATGCGCGCGTTGAACACGTCGTCGATCGCGTCCTGCAGCGCCGGGAACGGCGGCTGCGCGCGCTGGCCGTTGCGGCCTTCCTGACGCTGGGCCCAGCCGTCGCGCACATCGGCCCACAGCACGCAGGCCAGCAGGAAGCTCGGCGCCACCGGCTTGCCCTCGCCGACACGGCGGTCGGTGTCCTGCAGCGCGGCCTTCACGAACGGCAGGTCGGCGCGCTCCACCACCACGTCGAGCAGCGGATAGATGCCCCTGGACAGGCCCAGCTTGCGCAGCTGCTCGACGGTGGCGATCGCATGGCCGGTCTGCAGCAGCTTGAGCATCTCGTCGAACAGGCGGCTCTGCGGCACGTCGGCCAGCAGCTTGCTCGACTCGACCAGCGGCGCGCCGGTCTTGGGCTCGAGCTTGAAGCCCAGGGCCGCGAGCTTGGCCGAGAAGCGGATGGCGCGGATGATGCGCACCGGGTCCTCGCGGTAGCGCACGGCCGGGTCGCCGATCATGCGCAGCACCAGCTTCTGGGCATCGCGGATGCCGTGGTGGTAGTCGATCACCACCTGCCGCGCCGGGTCGTAGTACATGGCGTTGACGGTGAAGTCGCGGCGCGCGGCGTCTTCCTCCTGCGGGCCCCAGACGTTGTCGCGCAGCACGCGGCCGCTGGCGTCCACGGCATGGGTCATGCCCGCGAGCTCGCCCTTGCTGGTGCGCTCGTTGCCGCTGACCTGGCCGGCCGCGGCCGCATCCATGTAGGCGCGGAAGGTCGAGACCTCGATCACCTCGTGCTCGCGGCCGCGCCCGTACACCACGTGCACGATGCGAAAGCGCCGCCCGATGATGAAGGCGCGCCGGAACAGCCCCTTGACCTGCTCGGGCGTGGCATTGGTCGCCACGTCGAAGTCCTTGGGCCGCAGGCCCAGCAGCAGGTCGCGCACCGCGCCGCCCACCACGTAGGCCTCGAAACCGGCCTGCTGCAGGGTGGTGACCACGTTCTTCGCGCGTTCGTCGACCAGGGCCGGATCGATCCGGTGAACCTCCGCCGGCACTTCCTCGCGCTTGCCGAAGCGGCTCTTTCCCTGTGCGCCGCCGGCGGATTTGCCGAGCAGCTTGTCGATGAATTTCTTGATCATTGGTTGAGAAGGGTTCTTCTTATTCGTTTTCGAGCATGGAGCGGATCAACGGAATGGTGATCGCGCGTTGCGTCTGCAGCGCATAGCCGTCGAGCTGCGTGAGCAGCTCCATCAGGCTGCCGAGGTCGCGGCTGAAGCGGTGCAGCATGTAGTCGAGGACATCGTCGGACAGCATCACGCCGCGCGCATCGGCGGCCTGGCGCAGCACGGCGCGTCGTTCGCTCTCGCCGAGCACCTGCAGGTGGAACACGTGGCCCCAGCCGAGCCGGGTGCGCAGGTCCTCGCGCAGCGGCAGGTCGGCCGGCGGCAGCGCGCCCGCGGCCACCACGCCACGCTGCAGGCTCTGCGCGTTGACGAACCAGTTGAAGGCCGCGTGCTGCTGCACGGCGGTGTAGAGGTGCACGTCGTCGAGCAGCACGGCGACCCAGCGCTCGTCGAACTCGGGCGGCTCCAGCAGGCCGGCGTGCAGCCAGCCCACGCTGGCGCCCTGCTCGCGCAGCGCCACGCGCACCGATTCGAGCAGATGGGTCTTGCCGCTGCCGCTTTCGCCCCACAGGTAGGTGGGCACGGGCGAGTGGAGCGCCGGACTGCCGGCGCCGCCCACCCACAGTTGCAGGTGCCGCAGCGCCGCCTCGTTCGGGCCGGCAAAGAAGGCGTCGAAGCTGGGGCCCGTCGCGATGCCGATATCGAGCGCGAGCTGTTTCATCCCGGGAAGGTTCATGGAGGGGGCGGTCAACGCCCGTAAAATCGTCCGGAATTCTATCGGCCCGGCCGTTTCGCCCTTTGACCCTCCCCCCGGGGTGCCATCGCGGCCGGTGCGCTTTCCATTCCTCTCGCCTCCAACCAGCCATGACCTCCCCTCTGCCCACTCCGCTCAGCTACAAGGACGCCGGCGTCGACATCGATGCCGGCGACGCGCTGGTCGACCGCATCAAGCCGCTCGCGAAGAAAACCATGCGCGAAGGCGTGCTGGCCGGCATCGGCGGTTTCGGCGCCCTGTTCGAGGTGCCCAAGCGCTACAAGGAGCCGGTGCTGGTGAGCGGCACCGACGGCGTGGGCACCAAGCTCAAGCTGGCCTTCGAGTGGAACATGCACGACACGGTCGGCATCGACCTGGTGGCCATGAGCGTCAACGACGTGCTGGTGCAGGGCGCCGAGCCGCTGTTCTTCCTCGACTACTTCGCCTGCGGCAAGCTCGACGTCGACACCGCCGCGGCGGTGGTGGGCGGCATCGCGCGCGGTTGCGAGCTCTCGGGCTGCGCGCTGATCGGCGGCGAAACCGCCGAAATGCCCGGCATGTACCCGGCCGGCGAGTACGACCTGGCAGGCTTCGCGGTCGGCGCGGTCGAGAAATCGAAGATCCTGACCGGCCAGGACGTCAAGCCCGGCGACGTGGTGCTGGGCCTGGCCTCGGCCGGCGTGCATTCCAACGGTTTCAGCCTGGTGCGCAAGGTGATCGAGCGCGCCGGCGCGGACCTGCCCGCCACGCTCGACGGCAAGCCCTTCCGCGAGGCCGTGATGGAGCCCACCCACCTTTACGTGAAGCCGGTGCTCGAGGCGCTCGGCAAGCACCCGATCAAGGCGCTGGCCCACATCACCGGCGGCGGCCTGCTCGAGAACATCCCGCGCGTGCTGCCCGAAGGCACGGCCGCCCACCTGAAGAAGGGCAGCTGGCCGCAGACCGAGCTGTTCGCCTGGCTGCAGAAGGTGGCCGGCATCGACGACATCGAGATGAACCGCACCTTCAACAACGGCATCGGCATGGTGGTGGTGATCGACGCGGCCGAGGCCGCCGCCTGCGCCGCCACGCTGCGCGCCGCCGGCGAGACGGTGCACGAGATCGGCGTCATCGCCGAGCGCGGCCAGGGCGCGGCCGTGGTCGTCGCCTGAACGAACCGGGTTTCGACGCGCGAGCGCCCTCCCGGATGACCAAGCCCCTGCCCACCGCCCCCATCGCTCCCGTGCCGCCACGCAGCGCCCCGCGCAACGTGGTGATCGCCAGCTACCTGCTGATGCTCGCGGGCCTGATGCTCGTGATGTGGCAGCACCTGCTGCCGGGCCTGCTGTGCGCCTGCATCGGCTTCCTGGCCACGCGCTTCTTCGCGCGGCTGATCGGGCGCGGCCTGGCACGCGTCGCGCCGCTGCGCGCGCGCGGCGACGGCATCGCGCGCGTGGTGGCGGTCACGCTGGTGCTGCTGGCGCCGATCGCGCTGATCACGCTGGGGCTGTCGCAGGCGCGGGAATACATCATCGACGCGCCCGACCAGTACCGCGAGCTGCTCGACTACACGGCGCGCACGGTGCTCGAGCTGCGGCTGAAGCTGCCGCCCGAGATCGCGGTCTACCTGCCCGAGGGCGCGGCCGAGATCCAGCGCATGGTGGCGAACTACATGCGCGCCCAGGCCGGCATGCTGGCGCTCACCGGCCGGGCCTGGCTCGGGGCGCTGCTGTTCGCCTACGTGGGGCTGATCATCGGCGGGCTGGCCGCGGTGGCGCATGCGCGCGGACCGCGCCGGCCGCTGTCGGAGGAACTGCACCAGCGCATCACGATGTTCGGCCAGGCCTTCGGCCAGATCGTCGCGGCGCAGTTCTGGATCGCCGCCTTCAACACGCTGCTGACCGCCATCTTCCTGCTGGTGCTGATGCCGCTGTGGGGCCCGCACCTACCCTACACGCCCGCGTTGATCACCCTGACCTTCGTCGCCGGGCTGGTGCCGATCGTGGGCAACCTGTTGTGCAACGCGGTGATCACGCTGGTGGCGCTGTCGGTGTCGCCGGTCACGGCCGCGGCCTGCCTGGCCTTCCTGATCCTGATCCACAAGGCCGAGTACGTGATCAACGCCAAGGTGGTGGGCAGCCGCACGCAGATGAGCGTGTGGGAGCTGCTGGCGGTGATGTTCGTGGCCGAGGCGGTGTTCGGCCCGGCCGGGCTGGTGGCGGCGCCGCTGTTCTACGCCTACCTCAAGAAAGAGCTGCAGGCCGGCGGGCTGGTCTGAGGCGGCGGCGCCCTGCGCGCCGGGCGATGTCCTGATCTGATCGATTCTGGTCCGCTCCCGAGCGGCCCGCGGCGGTGAAACCGCCAAGAATTGGGCGCATCATCCACTTCGCCTTCGGAAAATCCGCCATGAAGACCTGTCTGATTGTGATCGACGCCCAGGAATCGTTCCGCCAGCGCCCGTACTGGGACGAAAGCCTCGCGGCGCCCTACCTCGCGGCGCAGAACGCGCTGATCGCCGGCGCGGCCGAGGCCGGCCTGCCGATCGTGCGCGTCTACCACGTCGACGGACCGAGCACCGCCGCCAACCCCTTCGCGGTCGAATCGGGCTTCGTGCGCCCGATCGAGGGCCTGGCCGGCTTCGAGGCCGCCGGCACCTTCACCAAGCACCGCCACAGCGCGCTGGTCAACAGCGGGCTCGACATCTGGCTCACCCAGCAGGGCATCGGCCGGCTGATCGTGAGCGGCATCCGCACCGAGCAGTGCTGCGAGACCACCACGCGCCACGCCTCCGACCTGGGCTGGGAGGTCGACTACGTGACCGACGCCACGCTGACCTTCGACATGGTGCAGCCCGACGGCACGCCGCTCTCGGCCGCCGACATCAAGGCCCGCACCGCGACCGTGCTGGCGGGGCGCTTCGCGACCATCTGCAACGTGGCGCAGGCGCTGGAGCGCGCGGCATGAGTTCTTCACCGGGCGCCGCGCTGCGCGTGCTGATCCTGGCCTTCGACGGCATCGAGGCCCTGGACTTCGCGGGCCCGTTCGAGGTGTTCACCACCGCGAGTCGCGTGCACCGGCGGCTGCGGCCGGACGAGCCGGCGCCCTTCGAGGTCGCGGCCGTGGCCGAGGGCGTGCCCGCGCGGCCGGTGCAGGCGCGCGCCGGGCTGCAGCTGCTGGCCGCGCACGACCTGGCCGACGCGCCGCAGGCCGACCTGCTGCTCGTGCCCGGCGGCGTGGTCGACGCGCCGCTCGCGAGCGCCGTCACGCTGCAGTGGATCGCGCGGCAGGCCGCGGGTGCGCGGCTGGTGGCCTCGGTCTGCACCGGCGTCTTCCTGCTCGCGGCCAGCGGCGTGGTCACCGACCAGGCCGTCACCACGCACTGGGAGGACCTGGCCGATCTGCGCGAGCGCTTCCCGGCGCTCGAGGTGCGCGAAGGCGTGCGCTGGGTCGACGGCGGCCGGATCCTGAGCTCGGCCGGCATCAGCGCCGGCATCGACATGAGCCTGCATCTGGTCGAGCGCCTGGCCGGCCGCGAACTGGCCGAGCGCACCGCGCGCCAGATGGACTACGCATGGACGCACAACCCACCCTGATCCGCGTCGTCTTCGTGCTGCTGCCCGGCAGCCTGGTGCTCGACTGGGCTGGGCCGGCCGAGGCGCTGCGCATCGCCAACCAGCGGCTGCGCGCCACCGGGGCGGCGCCGCGCTTCGCGATCGAGTTCGCGAGCCCGCGGCCCGACGCGGTCGGCTCGGTCGGCATCGCGCTGACCGGGCTGGCGCCGCTGCCGGACCTGCCCGCCGCCGATGGCTCCGACGGCGCCGCCTGGGTGGTGCTGGTCGGCATGCCCGGCGACACGATCCCGATCGACACGCCCGAGACGCAGGACCTGCTGCACTGGCTGCGCGGCCTGCGGCTGGAGGCGGGCCGGCTCGAGCTGCTGACCATCTGCGCCGGCAGCCTGCTGGCCGCGCATGCCGGCGCGCTGGCCGGGCGGCGTGCCACCACGCACCACCATCACCTCGACGAGCTGCGCGCCGTGGAGCCGCGCTGCGAGGTGGTGGGCAACCGGGTGTTCGTGCTCGACCCGCCGGTCTACAGCAGTGCCGGCGTCACCACCGGCATCGACCTGCTGCTGCACCGCATCGCCGACACCTGCGGCGAGGCGCTGGCGGCGCAGGTCGCGCAGACCATGGTGGTGGCGCTGCGGCGCGGCCCGCACGACCCCGAGCTCTCGCCCTTCCTGGCCTACCGCAACCACCTGCACGCCGCCCTGCACCGGGTGCAGGACGCCGTCAGCGAACAGCCGCAGGCCGACTGGAACGTGCCACGCATGGCCGAGGTGGCCCACACGTCGGCGCGCCACCTCACACGGCTGTTCGTCGAGCATGCCGGCGTGGCGCCGCTGGCCTACCTGCGCCGGCTGCGGCTGGCGGCCGCGCAGCTGGCGCTGGCCTCGGGCGCCAGCGTGACGCGGGCGGCCGAGCTGTCGGGCTTCGGTTCCGACACCCAGTTGCGCCGCGCCTGGCACCAGTTCGGGCTGCCCGGTTCGCCGTCGGATGCGGGCGGGCTGGCGCGCGGCTGAGTCAGCCGAGGCAGGCGCGCGCCCGCGCCGCCAGCAACGCCTTCTCGCGGCCATTGCGCGTCAGGCCGGCCGCGCGCTCGAACTCGCGCCGCGCCTCGTCGAGCCGGCCCAGCTTGAACAGCAGGTCGCCGCGCACCGTCGGCAGCAGGTGGTAGCCCTGCAGCGCGGGCTCGGCCAGCAGCGCATCGGCCACCTCGAGCCCCGCGGCCGGGCCGAAGGCCATCGACAGCGCGACCGCGCGGTTGAGCTCGACGATCGGCGAAGGCGCGAGCTGGGCCAGCGCGTCGTAGAGCGCGGCGATGCGGCCCCAGTCGGTCTGCTCGGCCGTGCGCGCCCGCGCATGGCAGGCGGCGATGGCGGCCTGCAGCGCATAGGGGCCGAGCGCGCCGCCGAGCGCCTCGGCGCGTGCCAGCGCGGCCAGGCCGCGGCGGATCAGCACGTGGTCCCAGCGCGCGCGGTTCTGCTCGAGCAGCAGCACCGGCTCGCCCGAGGGCCCGACGCGCGCGGCGGTGCGCGAGGCCTGGATCTCCATCAGCGCGACCAGCCCGTGCACCTCCGACGCCGCGGGCATCAGCTCGGCCACGATGCGGCCCAGGCGCAGCGCCTCCTCGCACAGCGCGGGGCGCATCCAGTCGTCGCCCGCGGTGGCGGCATAGCCCTCGTTGAAGATCAGGTAGAGCACCTCGAGCACCGAGGCCAGCCTCGATTCGAACTCGGCGCGACGCGGCACCTCGAAGGGCACGCGCGCCTCGGCCAGGGTGCGCTTGGCGCGCACGATGCGCTGCGCGACGGTGGGCTCGGTGACCAGGAAGGCGCGCGCGATCTCGTCGGTGGCGAGGCCGCCGAGCAGGCGCAGCGTGAGCGCCACGCGCGCCTCGGTCGACAGCACCGGGTGGCAGGCGGTGAAGACCAGCCGCAGCAGGTCGTCGCCGATGTCGTCGTCGAGCGCGGTGTCGACCGCTTCGGCGAAGTCGGCCTGCGCGATCTCGTGCCGCGCATCGAGCTCGCGGCCGATCTCGCCCGCCTTGTGCTCGGCCAGCTGCAGGTGGCGCAGGCGGTCGAGCGCGCGACGCTTGGCCACGGCGGTGAGCCAGGCCGCGGGGTTGTCGGGCACGCCCGATTCGCTCCACTGCTCGAGCGCCGAGACCAGCGCGTCCTGGGCCAGCTCCTCGGCCAGGCCCACGTCGCGCACCATGCGCGCGACGGTGGCGATGATCCTGGCCGACTCCATGCGCCACACCGCCTCGACGGTGCGGTGGATCGCGGCGGTGCCCGGGTCCTGGCTCACCGGCTCAGTTGGCGGGCTTCTTGAGGGTCTGCATCGAGGGGAAGGCCTCGGCGGTCAACGCCTGCACCTCGGCCGGAAAGTCCTCGACCTCCTGGATCTGGCGCACCTCGATGACCTCGTTCTCGCCGCCGGGGCAGCGCGTGGCCCATTCGATGGCGGCGGCGCGCGAGGGCACGTCGATGATCCAGAAGCCGCCGAGCACTTCCTTGGCCTCGGCGAAGGGACCGTCGACCACCGTGGGCTTGCGGCCCGGGAAGCTCACGCGCGCGCCCATCGAGGGCGGATGCAGGCCGTCGCAACTGATCAGGATGCCGGCCTCCTGCATCGATGCGTTGTAGGCCATCATGGCCGACACCGCGTCGACATCGTCGGGGATGGTGCCGGGCGCGGCGGTCTCGTAGCCGTGGGGGATCATCAGCAGCATGAATCGCATGGCGGTTCTCCTGGATTCAGTGGCCGGGCTTGGTGCGGGCCTCGGTCTCGGCGCGCAGGCGGTCTTCCTGCGCGAGCAGCTCGGGCGTCATCGAATCGCCGAAGTCGGCGGCCTCGAAGACCTGGCGGATCTCGATCTCGCCTTCCTGGAACGGGCTGCGCTTGATCCACTCGATGGCCTCTTCCTTCGACTTGACCTGGAACAGCCAGAAGCCGGCCAGCAGCTCCTTGGTTTCGGCGAAGGGACCGTCGATGACGGTGCGCTTGGTCGGGCCCTCGCAGCGCACGCGCACGCCCTTCGAGCTGGGATGCAGGCCCTCGCCGGCCAGCAGCACGCCGGCCTTCACCAGTTCCTCGTTGTACTTGCCCATCGCGGTGAGGATCTCGGTGCTGGGCATCACGCCGGCTTCGGAATCCGCATTGGCCTTGACCAGAATCATGAATCGCATGTCGTTGCTCCTAGAGGGGTTGGAAGTAAATCGGGAACGGCGTCGAAGTCTCGAATCTGCCTGCTCCTGTTGACACGTCGAGCGACGGCCGGCCGGATCGACGGGAATCGGTCGGACCAGTTGTAAAAAAACGTTTCAATTCCGGCGGGCCGGCCGCTACGGTCGGCCGCAGAAGCGCAGCACATGCCCGTCGGGCTCGCGGATCGCGAACTCGCGCGTGCCCCAGGGCTGCGACACCGGTGCCTCGATGACCGTGACGCCGCGCTTGAGGTAGGCGGCATGCAGGCCGTCGATGTCGTCGCCGACCTGGATCACGAACTCGCCGCGCCACGGACGCGGCTCGCGCGTGCCGGTCTGCCACAGGCGCAGGTAGATCGGCTGGCCGGCGCCGGCCGGCAACTGCTTGACGCGGCCGTAGCTCGGCGGCTCGCCCGCGATGAAGTCGAGCTCGAAGCCCAGCACCTCGCAGAACCAGCGCGCGGCGCGGCCGACGTCGGCCACCGGCAGCACCGGCTCCATGCCATGGAAGCCGTGCACGGCGCCGAGGGCGGGCGCGCCGGTGGGGCCCGCCCGGGTGGCCATCAGCTGGCCGCGCGCCGCAGCGCGGCCACGCGCTCCGCGATGGCGTCGATGTCGAGCGCGTCCTCGGCGTGGGCCAGGTAGGCCTCGAGGTCGCGCACCGCGGCGGCCGTGCTGCCCTGCTCGGCATGGGCGATGCCGCGGTCGCGGTACTCGCCCCAGGCCTCGGGCAGCAGCGCGATGATGCGGTCGAGCACGCAGATCAGGCGCTGCCAGTCCTCCTGCGCGCGATGCACTTCCTTCAGGTTGCGCAGCATGCGGCCGATGATCTCGCGCGAACTCGCGGGCTGCAGGTACAGGCCCAGCGGCACGTCGAATTCGCCGACCAGGCCGTTGCCGCGCTTGTAGGGCTCGAGCCGCTCGCTGAGCTCCTCGCGCGAGAGCGACTTGCCGGTGAAGGGATCGATCACCACCTGCCCCTTGGGCAGCGTCACCTTGAGCATGAAGTGCCCCGGGAAACCGATGCCGCGCGCCTGCAGCCCCAGGCCCTGCGCCAGCTCCATCCACAGCACCGCGAGCGAGATCGGGATGCCGCGGCGCGTGCGCAGCACCGCGTTCAGGTAGCTGTTGTCGGGGTCGTAGTAGTCGTTGACGTTGCCGCCGAAGTTCAGGTCGTTGAAGAAGAACTGGTTGAGCGCGCGCAGCCGCGCGAGCGGCGCGGCGTCGGCCGGCAGGCGGCGCTTGAGGCGAGCCAGCAGCTGGTCGACGTCGCCGAGCACCTGCTGGACGTCGAGGTCGGGGTATTCGTCCTGCGCGATGCTGGCGGCGGCCTCGAGCAGCGGGAACTGCTCGTCGCTCTGCACGAGCGACTCGAAATACTCGAGTGCGGTGGGGACCTGGAAGCTGAACGTCGTCATGTGGCTTTGTAGAGGAGCGGGGCCGGGAGCGTCAAGGCGGGGGACATGCGGATTGCCAAGGCGGTCCGCGCTGCCGATCGTCGGGGGCTCAGCGGCGCATGAAGCTGCGCAGCCGCACGCCGGCGGCGGCCAGCACCGCGAAATAGAGCAGCGCGGCACCGCTCACCAGCATCGCCAGCAGGCCAATGCGCCAGAAGCGCTGCTCGCGCAGGCCGATCCAGTCGAAATGCCCCGAGGCCCAGGCCAGCAGCCCGGCCAGCACCAGCGAGCCCGCGAGCACCTGCAGCGCGAAGCGGCCCCAGCCGGGCTCGGGCTTGTAGCTGCCGCGGCGGATCAGGCCGACCAGCAGCCAGCTCGCGTTGACCAGCGCGCCGATGCCGATGGTCAGGGTCAGCGCCGCATGCTGCAGCACCGGCACCAGGAACAGGTTGAGCACCTGGGTCAGGATCAGCACGCCGACCGCGATCAGCATCGGCGTGCGCGTGTCGTGCTTGGCGTAGTAGCCCGGCGCGAGCACCTTGATGGCCACGATGCCGACCAAGCCGACGCCGTAGCCCATCAGCGCGACGGTGGTGCGGCGCACGTCCTCGCCGCCGTAGGCGCCGTTGTGGAACAGCACCGCCACCAGCGGCTGCGAGAACAGCAGCAGCGCCACCGCGCACGGCGCCGCGAGCAGCAGCACCAGGCGCAGGCCCCAGTCGAGCAGCGACGAATAGCGCGCATCGTCCTTGGCCGCGCGCGCGCCGGCCAGTTGCGGCATCAGCACCACGCCCAGCGCCACGCCGAGCATGGCGGTCGGGAACTCCATCAGCCGGTCGGCATTGGTGACCCATGTCACGCTGCCGGTGGCCAGGTGCGAGGCGATCTGCGTGTTGATCAGCAGCGAGATCTGCGCCACGCTCACGCCGAGCAGCGCGGGCAGCATGAGCCGCGCGATCTTGCGCGTGTCGGGATCCGACCACGCCGTGCGCAGCGCGTTGAAGCTCGCGCCGATGCGCGGCAGCAGCCCCAGCTTGCGCAGCGCGGGCAGTTGCAGCGCCAACTGCAGCACGCCGCCCACCATCACGCCCACGCACTGGGCATAGATCGGCTCGATGCCCCAGCGCCGGAACAGCGGCGCGCCGAACAGGATCGACAGGATCAGCGCGATGTTGAGCAGCACCGGCGAGGCGGCCGGCACCGCGAACTTGCGCCAGGTGTTGAGGATGCCGCCCGCCAGCGCCACCAGCGACATGAAGCCGATGTAGGGGAACATCCAGCGCGTCATGACCACCGCGGCATCGAAGCCCGCGAGGCCGCTGGCCATGGCCCAGACCAGCCACGGCGCGCCGACCACGCCGGCCACGCACACCACCACCAGCATCCAGGTCAGCAGCGTGGCGACATGGTCGACCAGTTCCTTGGCACCCGCGTCGCCGCGCTCGGTGCGCGTGGCCGCCAGCACCGGCACGAAGGCCTGGCTGAACGCGCCCTCGCCGAACACCCGACGGAACAGGTTCGGAATGCGGAAGGCGACATTGAAGGCGTCGGTCAGCGCGCTGACGCCGAACACCGAGGCGAACAGCACGTCGCGCACGAGGCCGGTGATGCGCGAGGCGAGGGTCAGCAGGGAGACGGTGGAGGCGGATTTGAGCAGCGACACGGGGCGAGTGTAGGCCCCGCAAAGCGCATGAAATGGCGGTTCTGGCCAGATTTCGCCGCCCGGCCTATAATGGAGGGCTTTGCTGCATCATCCTCAGACACTGAGAGAACACTACCATGGCATCTACCAAGCCCAAGAAGAAGAACCCGCGCCTGGCGTCGGGCCGCAAGCGCGTCCGCCAGGACACCAAGCTGAACGCAGCGAACACCTCGCTGCGCTCGAAGTACCGCACCGCCGTCAAGAACGTCGAAAAGGCTGTTCTGGCCGGCGACAAGACCAAGGCGACCGAGCTGTTCGCCAAGGCCCAGAGCATCGTCGACACGGTCGCCGACAAGGGCATCTTCCACAAGAACAAGGCTGCTCGCGACAAGAGCCGCCTGTCGGCCAAGGTCAAGGCCCTGGCCCTCGCGCCTGAAAAGGCCGCCGCCTGACACCTGTCAGGCAAGCCCGGACCGGTTCGCGCCGGTCCGCCGTTTGATCGGGGTGCGCTGCAGCAAAGTGAAAAACCGCCTTCGGGCGGTTTTTTCATGGGCGAACGGTTTGTCGAAAAAGGGAGAAAAGCGGACGACCGCTCAGGGCTTCTTGACCGGCGTCGGCGGGGTCCGCTGGAGCCCGTCCTTGTGCTGGTGATCCGGATCGGGCACCAGGCAGGCCTCGGCCACCTGCAGGTCGTTGTCGCGCGCGAAGTTCACGCAGAAGTCCCAGGCCATGGGTTCGGCCTCGCGCAGCGCGCTGTTCACCACCACGCACTTCACGCCGTTGATGGTGGTCGGCACGCACCACGGCGAGTAGCTCAGGTGGCTGCCCGGATAGGCCCCGCCGGGCCGGAAGGAGCACATCACGCCGGCCAGCCGCTCGGCCCAGTCGCTCGGGCGAAAGGTGCGGCCGTCGTGGGTGATGCCTTGGATGAAGATCTCGGTGGCGGTGGGGGAAATCATCGTTTGGGAAGAGGCGACCGCACGCCGTAGCGAGCTGTTGCGGTGCAACAAGGATTCTATCCGCGCCCTCCCGCCTTCCACCCGCCGCAGGGCATTGCTGTGATGCGGAATCCTCAACGCCAGCGTCAAACTCGCCGCCTAGAATCCGCCTTCCCTTACTGGAGAACCGAATGAGCGCTACCGTCGAGCCCACCTCGCCCCACGTCATGAACACCTACGGCCGCCTTCCGATCGCGCTGTCGCACGGTCAGGGTTGCCGAGTCTGGGACACGAACGGCCGCGCCTACCTCGACGGCCTCGGCGGCATCGCCGTCAACACGCTGGGCCACAACCATCCCGAGCTGGTGCCCGCGCTGCAGGACCAGGTCAGCAAGCTGATCCACAGCTCCAACTACTACCACGTGCCCGGCCAGGAGAAGCTCGCCGCCAAGCTGACCGAGCTCTCGGGCCTGACCAACGCCTTCTTCTGCTGCACCGGCCTCGAAGCCAACGAAGCCGCCCTGAAGCTGGCGCGCAAGTTCGGCCACGATAAGGGCATCGAGCGCCCCGAGATCGTGGTCTACGAAGCCGCCTTCCACGGCCGCAGCATCGCCACCCTGTCAGCCACCGGCAATCCCAAGGTGCAGAAGGGCTTCGGCCCGCTGGTCGAAGGCTTCATCCGCGTGCCGCTCAACGACATCGAGGCCCTGAAGAAGGCCACCGAGGGCAACCCCAACGTGGTCGCCGTGTTCTTCGAGACCATCCAGGGCGAAGGCGGCATCCACCCGATGCGCATCGAGTACCTGAAGCAGGTGCGCGCGCTGTGCGACGAGCGCGACTGGCTGATGATGATCGACGAGGTGCAGTGCGGCATGGGCCGCACCGGCAAGTGGTTCGCCCACCAGTGGGCTGGCATCAAGCCCGACGTCATGCCGCTGGCCAAGGGCCTGGGCTCGGGCGTGCCGATCGGCGCCGTGGTGGCCGGCCCCAAGGCCGCCAACATCTTCGGCCCCGGCAACCACGGCACCACCTTCGGCGGCAACCCGCTCGCCATGCGCGCCGGCATCGAGACCATCCGCATCATGGAAGAGCACAAGCTGCTCGAGAACGCCGCCAACGTCGGCGCCCACCTGAAGGCTGCGCTCGAGCGCGAACTCGGCGGCCTGCCCGGCGTGAAGGAAGTGCGCGGCCAGGGCCTGATGCTGGGCATCGAGCTCGACCGTCCCTGCGGCGCGATCCTCAACCGCGCCTGCGACGCCGGCCTGCTGCTGAGCGTGACCGCCGACAGCGTGATCCGCCTGGTGCCGCCGCTGATCCTGAGCATCGCCGAGGCCGACGAGATCGTCGCCATCCTCGCGCCGATCGTGAAGACCTTCCTCTCGGAGCCCGCCCCCAAATGACGAGTGCCAGCGCGACGCCAGCCATCCGCCACTACCTGCAGTTCTCGGACTTCACGGGCGACGAGTACGCCTACCTGTTCGACCGCATGGCGGTGATCAAGAAGAAGTTCAAGACCTACGAGAAGCACCAACCGCTGACCGACCGCACGCTGGCCATGATCTTCGAGAAGGCCAGCACGCGCACCCGCGTGAGCTTCGAGGCCGGCATGTACCAGCTCGGCGGCAGCGTGGTGCACCTGACCACGGGCGACAGCCAGCTCGGCCGCGCCGAGCCGATCGAGGACAGCGCCAAGGTCATCAGCCGCATGGTCGACCTGGTGATGATCCGCACCTACGAGCAGACCAAGATCGATGCCTTCGCCGCGCATTCGCGCGTGCCGGTCATCAACGGCCTGACCAACGAGTTCCACCCCTGCCAGATCCTCGCGGACATCTTCACCTACATCGAGCACCGCGGCTCGATCCAGGGCAAGACCGTGGCCTGGGTGGGCGACGGCAACAACATGGCCAACACCTGGCTGCAGGCCGCCGAGATCCTCGGCTTCACCGTGCACGTGAGCACGCCCAGCGGCTACGAGGTCGACCAGTCGATCGCCGGCATCCGCTCGGGCGACAGCTACAAGGTCTACAAGGACCCGATGGAAGCCTGCCGCGGCGCCGACCTCGTGACCACCGACGTCTGGACCAGCATGGGCTACGAGGCCGAGAACGAGGCGCGCCGCAAGGCCTTCGCCGACTGGTGCGTGGACGAGGAGATGATGCGCGTGGCCCAGCCCGACGCGCTGTTCATGCACTGCCTGCCCGCGCACCGCGGCGAGGAAGTGCAGGCCGAGGTCATCGACGGCCCGCAGTCGGTGGTCTGGGACGAGGCCGAGAACCGCCTGCATGCGCAGAAGGCGCTGATGGAGTTCCTGCTGCTCGGCAGGCTCTGAGCGCTCTCTTCTTCCGCTTCCGCAGCACCGCCCCGCCATGAACGCCTGCCAGCAATGCGGCGCCTGCTGCGCCAGCTACCGCGTCGACTTCAGCGTGCACGAGCTCGACGACAACGGCGGCCGGGTGCCTTCGGGCCTGGCCGTCGAGGTCAACGACGCGCTGTGCCGCATGCGCGGCACCGACCACACGCCCGCGCGCTGCGCGGCCCTCACGGGCAAGATCGGCCAGTCGGTGGCCTGCGGCATCTACGAGTGGCGGCCCAATCCCTGCCACGAGCTGCAGGCCGGCAGCGACGCCTGCCAGCGCGCGCGGCTGCGGCACGGCCTCGGGGCCCTGCCCGACACCCTGCACTAGGGACTCAAGCCGCCGGCACCGGCAGGCCGCCCACGCGGCCCTTGAATTCCTGCAGCGAGAAATAGGTCTGCACGTGGCGCACGCCCGGCAGGCGGTGCAGCTTGCGCTGCAGCAGCTCCGAATAGGCGTCGAGGTCCTTCGCCACCACCACCAGGATGAAGTCCTCGGGCCCCGAGATGCCGTGGAACATCACGACCTCGGGAATGGCGCAGACCGCGTCCTCGAAGGCGCGCGACGAAATCTCGGTCTGGTGGTCGATGCCCACCATCACGAAGGCCATCACGCCGAAGCCCAGCGCGCGCCGGTTCAGGCCCGCGTGATAGCCGCCGATCACGCCGTCGTCCTCGAGCTTCTTCACGCGCCGCCAGCACGGCGACTGCGACAGGTGCGCCATCTGCGCGAGCTCGCCCGAGGTCAGGCGGGCGTTGTCCTGCAGTGCGCGCAGCAGCTGGAGGTCGGTGCGATCGAGGTCGGCTTGCATGATTTTTTCCAGATTCGGTCGTTTGAGAATGGATTATCCAATTTCATTTGACCCCATGGATAACTTCTCGACTTCAAGCAACTCTTGCGAATAGCATCCGTCTGCGCGCAACGGCTTGTGGCAAGCCGGCATCCGGCCCACACTGGTTGCCTCGGCCCACCGGCATTGTTGCCACCCGGACCCCACCCTTCGTGACACCGATTCAGCCACCATGACCGCACCACGCCGACTCTGGGACATCTCCGCCCCCGTGCACGCGGGCAGCCCGGTGTTCCCGGGCGACACGCCCTATACGCAACAGTGGTGCGCCACCATCGGGCCGGGCTGCCCGGTCAATGTGAGCGCGATCACGATGTCGCCGCACGTGGGCTCGCACGCCGATGCGCCGCTGCACTACGACCCCCAGGGCGCGACCATCGGCGACGTCTCGCTCGACGCCTTCATCGGCCCCTGCCGCGTGATCCACGCCATCGGCCGCGGCCCGCTGATCGAATGGGCGCACATCGCCCATGCGGTCACGAGCCAGCTGCCGCCGCGGGTGCTGGTGCGCACCTATGCCGCCATGCCGGTCGATCGCTGGGACGGCCAGCTCGCCGCCTATGCGCCCTCCACGGTCGAGCGCCTCGCGGCCATGGGCGTGAAGCTCATCGGCATCGACACCGCGAGCATCGACCCGGCCGACAGCAAGACGCTCGACAGCCACCAGGCGATCCGCCGCCGCGGCCTGCGCGTGCTCGAGAACCTCGTGCTCGACGAAGTGCCCGAGGGCGACTACGAACTCATCGCGCTGCCGCTCAGGCTGGTGAGCGCCGATGCCTCCCCCGTTCGCGCCGTGCTGCGCGAACTCTGATCCGCCAAGACCCATGACGACCACCCTCGAAGACTGCCGCGCGCTCGACGCGCAAGACCCGCTGCGCGCCCTGCGCGACCAGTTCACCCTGCCCGAAGGCGTGATCTACCTCGACGGCAACTCGCTCGGCGTGCTGCCCAAGGCCGCGCCCGCGCGCATCGCCGAAGTGGTGGCCAAGGAATGGGGCGAAGGCCTGATCCGCTCGTGGAACACCGCGAGCTGGTTCGACCTGCCGCAGCGCCTGGGCGACAAGGTCGCGCGCCTGGTCGGCGCCGCGCCCGGCGAGGTGGTGTGCACCGACAGCACCTCGGTCAACCTCTACAAGGTGCTGTTCGCCGCGCTCTCGCAGCAGAAGGACAGCGGCCGCAAGCTGGTGGTGAGCGAGCGCAGCAACTTCCCGACCGACCTCTATATCGCCGAGTCGCTGTGCCGCGAGCGCGGCTTCACGCTCCAGCTGATCGAGGCCGACGAGCTGCCCGGCGCGCTGACCGACGAGGTCGCGGTGCTGATGCTCACGCACGTCAACTACCGCACCGGCGCCATGCACGACATGAAGGCCATCACCGCCGCCGCGCACGAAGCCGGCGCGCTCGCGGTCTGGGACCTGGCCCACAGCGCGGGCGCGGTGCCGGTGGCGCTCAACGAGGCCGAGGCCGACTACGCCATCGGCTGCGGCTACAAGTACCTCAACGGCGGCCCCGGCGCGCCGGCCTTCGCCTGGGTGCACGCGCGCCATGCCGGCCGCTTCGAGCAGCCGCTGTCGGGCTGGTGGGGCCATGCGGCGCCGTTCGAGTTCACGCCGCACTACCGGCCCGCGCCCGGCGTGGCGCGCTACCTCTGCGGCACGCAGCCGATCGTCTCGCTGTCGGCGCTCGAATGCGGGCTCGACACCGTGCTCGCGGCCGAGCCCTTCGACGGCGAGCGCGGCGGCATGGGCGCGCTGCGCGCCAAGTCGCTCGCGCTCACCGACCTGTTCATCGCGCTGGTCGAGGAGCGCTGCGCGGGCCACGGCCTGTCGCTGGTCACGCCGCGCGAGCATGCGCGCCGCGGCTCGCAGGTGTGCCTCAGTCGCGACGAAGGCGCCTATGCGATCGTGCAGGCGCTGATCGCGCGCAACGTGATCGGCGACTTCCGCGCCGGCGACACGCAGATGCCCGACATCCTGCGCTTCGGCTTCACGCCGCTGTACCTGGGCTTCGAGGACGTCTGGAATTCCGTCGAACAGCTGGTGCAGGTCCTCGAGACCGGCGAGTGGCGACGCCCCGAATTCAACCGCAAGAACGCAGTCACATGAGCACCGAGAAGCTTCCCGAAGACATCGTTCGCGAAGAGAAGGCGCAGCTGGATTTCAGCGCGTCGATGAGCTACGGCGACTACCTGCATCTCGACGAGATCCTCAACGCCCAGCATCCGCTCTCGCCCGCGCACGACGAGATGCTGTTCATCGTGCAGCACCAGACCAGCGAACTCTGGATGAAGCTGATGCTGCACGAGCTGCGCGCCGCCACCGCCTGCATCGCGACCGAGCAGTTGCCCGATGCCTTCAAGATGCTGGCGCGCGTGAGCCGCATCATGGAACAGCTGGTCGGTGCCTGGACCGTGCTGTCGACCATGACGCCGCCCGAGTACACCGCGATGCGCCCCTACCTCGCGAACTCCAGCGGCTTCCAGAGCGCGCAGTACCGCTGCATCGAGTTCGCGCTCGGCAACAAGAACCCCGCCATGCTCAAGCCGCATGCGCACCGACCCGACCTGCTGGCCCAGGTCGACGCCGCCTGGCGCTCGCCCTCGCTCTACGACGAGTCGCTGCGCCTGCTCGCGCGCCACGGCCTGGACGTGCCCGCCGACCGCCTCGAGCGCGACTGGACCCAGCCCTACGAGGCCAGCGACGGCGTCGAGGCCGCCTGGCTGCAGGTCTACCGCGAGCCGCACCGGCACTGGGACCTCTACCAGCTCGGCGAGAAGCTCACCGACATCGAGGATGCCTTCCGCCTCTGGCGCTTCCGCCACGTCACCACCGTCGAACGCGTGATCGGCTTCAAGCGCGGCACCGGCGGCACGGGCGGCGTGAGCTACCTGCGCAAGATGCTCGACGTGGTGCTGTTCCCCGAGATCTGGAAGCTGCGCACCGACCTGTAGCGGCGTCGGCGGCACCCCCGGGTGCCACCCCTTGCCCCTCCCGCCCAGCGCGCTACATTTTGGGAACCACGGAGGCGCCGCCATGAACGACATCCAGTTTTCGGCCGATGAACTCGACACCCTGCGCGAACACGGCGTGGCGCTGTTCGCGGATCGGGTGATCTTCGATGCGCAGCCGCCGATGCCGGCGCACCGCATCTCGGCGATCCAGGCGATGTGCGCGGGCCCGCTGCCCGAACCGCTGCTCGCGCTGTGGCGGCTCACTGCAGGCGGACGCCTCGACTACGACCTCGCGCTCGAGATGAACGGCAACATCGAGAACATCAGCTGGTCGGAGCTGTTCTGGGACGGCAGCGACGGCTACCGCGACCTGCAAGGCTGGATCGAGCACGAGCAGGAACTGGCCGAGGAAGGCGCGCAGACCCACGGCCTGCGCTGGCGCGGCAAGCTCGCGCACCTGCCCTTCGGCGGTTTCGAATACTGCGACCGCATCTACACGGTGGTCGAGCCCGGCGCCGAGCACGGGCAGGTCGTGGCCTGGAAGCAGGGCCTGCCGCCGGCCTGGACCCATGCGCTGCACGAAGACGGCCTCAGCGTGGTCGCGAACGACCTGTTCGGCGCCTTCGCCGCGCTGCACCTCGACGAGGATCCGCTCGCGCCCACCGGCGACTGCTACTCGGGCCACGCGCTGCTCGCGTACGTCGACGACCGCCACCAGGCGCACGGGCTGGACATCGACCTGATGGACAAGCTGGTCACCTTCTACTGCCGCGCGGTGGTCGACTGGCGCACGCCGCTGGCCGACGGCAGTCTGCGCCGCCAGCCCGCGGTGGCGCGCACCGCGCTGCGCCATGCGATCGCGGTCGACGACGCGGCGCTGGTGGTCGAGCTCGCGGCCGCGGGCGTGCGCTTCGAAGGGCCGCTGCAGGGCAGCGCACTGGCCACCGACATGGCGGTGAGCCGCAGCGCCTACGCGGCCGCGGCCGCGCTGGTGCGCGCGGGCGCGCCGGTCTCGGCCGAGGTGCTCGCGAACATCGACGGGCAGATCGCGCCCGAACTCACGACCGCGCTGCTGGCCAATGGCGCGGAGCCCAACATGACGGCCGTGGTCGCCTGCGTGGCCTGCGGCGCGCCCGCGAGCGCGCGGCTGATCGCCGAGGCCTGCGCGCGCGCCGGCATCGACGTGCCGGCCGCCTTCATCGTCGACCGCGACGCACTGCTGGCCGAACTCGAGGGCACGCTGATCCAGGTGCGCAGCGGCTCGATGGGACACTACCTCGGGCCCGAGGGGCTGGCCGAGCGCATCGAACACCTGCAGTCGTTCAGGCTCTAGAGAACCTTCGCAGCGCTAGCCGCCGTACAGCCAGGGCTGGTCGAGCAGCCGCTCGCCGAGCGCGCGCATCGCGAGGTCGCGGCCCAGCCGCACCGGCCCGCTGGCATGGAAGATCTGCCCGTTGCGCCGCGCCTTCGCCTGCACCTGCGCATTGCGCTGCCAGCGCGCGGCCGCATAGCGCGCGAAGGCCGCGGGCACGGCATCGCTGCCGCCATCGCCCAGGGCCTCCGACAGCGCCACCGCATCCTCGATCGCCATGCCCGCGCCCTGCGCGAGGTACGGCACCATCGGATGCGCGGCATCGCCCACCAGCGCCAGCCGCTCGTGCGCCATCTCGGCGGCCGAGGCCAGCGGCGGGCGATCGCTCAGGGTCCAGGCGCGCCAGGCGGGCATGGCCTCGAGCAACGCCTGCAGCGAGGCGCCCGTGCGGCCCGTGGCCGCCTGCAGCGCCGCGAGGCTGCTGGCCTGGTCCCAGTCATGGGCATTGCCGGCCGGCGCCGACTCCGCGATGACCACCACGTTGAGCCATTCGCCGGCACGCACCGGATAGGCCACCGCATGCAGTTGCGGCCCGAGCCACACGTCGACCCCGCCGCGGCGCAGCGCGGGCGGCAGCGCGTCCTGCCGCGCGAGCGCGCGCCAGGCGGTGTGGCCGGTGATGCGCGGCGGCTTGTCGGCCGAGGCCACGTCGAGCCGCCTCCGCACCACGCTCCAGAGTCCGTCAGCACCGACCACCGCCTCGCCCTCCCAGGCGCGCGCGTCGCTGCTCGACACGCACACGAGCTCGTCGCTGAGCTCCACGCGCTCGATCTGCGCGCCGGTCACGAGCGCGCCGGTGCCGCGCGCGCGCACGGCCTCGAGCAGCAGCCCATGCAGGTCGGCGCGGTGGATGCAGAGGTAGGGTGCGCCGTAGCGCTGACGCATGGCGGCGCCGAGCGCGAGCCGGCCGATCTCGGCACCGCTGCCGGCGCTGCGCACCACCAGCGCTTCGGGCTGCGCGGCGACCTGGGCAAGGGAGTTTTCGAGGCCGAGCTGCGACAGGCGCCGCGTGACGTTGGGGCCGAGCTGCACGCCGGCGCCGATGTCGCCGAAGGCGGCGGCCTGCTCGAACACGTCGGCGCGATGACCACCGCCGGCCAGCGCCAATGCGGTGGCCAGCCCCCCGATGCCGCCGCCGGCGACGAGGATGTGCGCGGGCATCGGCCTCAGCGCGCGGAGGACGAGGGAGCGGAGGAGGAGGAAGCCGGGCTGGCCGGGTTCTGGGGGGATTTGGGACCGCAGCTGTTGCAGCTGTCGCACGAGCCGCAGCCCGAGGTCTTGGCGAGCGAGGCCGCCAGTTGCGCGGCGCGCTCGGCATCGACGAGGCCGGCGCGCTGCGTGCCGGTGGCGACCTTGCGCGCGGCGCTGCGCCGCCAGCCCGCGGGCATCCAGCGCCACACCGCGTAGAACGCGGCACTCGCGACGATCAATCCGACGATCAGTTCTTGTGCCATGGAAACCAGCCTTTCAGGGACGGTTTTAACCCGCTCCGAGAGCCACCGCAACGTGGTAGGTGATGAAGCAGGCGATGTAGGCCAGCGCGAACAGGTAGCCCGCCATGATCCACACGTACTTCCACTGGCCGGTCTCGCGCTTGACCGTGGCCAGGGTCGAGATGCATTGCGGCGCGAACACGTACCAGACCAAGAGCGACAGCGCGGTCGCCAGCGACCAGCTGCCGGCGATCAGCGGCTCGAGCGCGCCGGCCACGTCGTCGCCGGTGGCCGAGAGCGCGTAGACCGTGCCCAGCGCGCCCACCGCGACCTCGCGCGCGGCCATGCCCGGCACCAGCGCGATCGAGATCTGCCAGTTGAAGCCGATGGGCGCGAAGATGTGCTCGAGGCCGCGACCGATCATGCCGGCCAGGCTGTACTGGATCGCCGGTCCGGTCGCGCCCTCGGGCGGCGACGGGAAGGTCGAGAGGAACCACAGCAGGATGGTCAGCGTGAGGATGATCGTGCCCACGCGCTGGATGAAGATCCATGCGCGCTCGTAGAGGCCCAGCAGCAGGTTGCGCGGATTGGGCCAGCGGTAGGCCGGCAGTTCCATCATCAGCGACGAGCGCTGCGTGTTGTCGCGGAAGCGCTTCATCACCCAGGCCACCAGCATCGCCGAGACGATGCCGAAGACGTAGAGCGCGAACAGCACCACGCCCTGCAGGTTGAACACGCCGGCCACGGTGCGCGCCGGGATGAAGGCCGCGATCAGCAGCGCATAGACCGGCAGCCGCGCCGAGCAGGTCATCAGCGGCGCGATCATGATGGTGGTGATGCGGTCGCGCCAGTTGCTGATGGTGCGCGTGGCCATCACGCCCGGGATGGCGCAGGCGAAGCTCGACAGCAGCGGAATGAACGAGCGGCCCGACAGTCCCACGGTGCCCATCACGCGGTCGAGCAGGAAGGCCGCGCGCGGCAGGTAGCCGGAATCCTCGAGCGCCAGGATGAACAGGAACAGGATCAGGATCTGCGGCAGGAAGACGATCACGCCGCCCACGCCCGCGATCACGCCGTCGACCAGCAGGCTCTGCAGCATGCCCTCGGGCATGTGGGCCTTGAGCAGTTCGCCCAGGCCCTCGGTGGCGGCCTTGATGGCGTCCATCGGCACGTTGGCCCAGCTGAACACGGCCTGGAACATCAGGAACATGGTGACCGCGAGCACCAGCATGCCCCAGACCGGGTGCATCACGATGCGGTCGATGCGGTCGCTGGTGACCAGGCTGCTCGCGGGCTCCTTCACCGCCAGGCCGAGGATGCGGCGCACCTCGCGCTGGGTGGCGAGCACGTCGTCGAGGCCCGGCGCATGCCAGGGCTGGGGCGTCGCCGCGGCCACCGGGGTGTCGAGCACGGCCAGCAATTCCTTGGCGCCGCCGGACTGCACGCCGACGGTCTCGATCACCGGCAGGCCGAGTTCGCGCGACAGCACGGCCGTGTCGACCGCGATGCCCTGCTTGCGCGCCATGTCGGTCATGTTGAGCGCGACCACCATCGGCAGGCCGAGCTTCTTGGCGTCGAGCACCAGGCGCAGGTTCAGGCGCAGATTGGTGGCGTCGGTCACGCAGACCAGCAGGTCGGGCAGCGCCTCCTGGCTCTGGCCGGTGACGACGTCGCGCGTGACGGCCTCGTCGGCCGACAGCGCGTTGAGGCTGTAGGCACCGGGCAGGTCGAGCACGAACACGCGCCGGCCCGCGGGCGTGCGCAGGCTGCCTTCCTTGCGCTCGACGGTCACGCCCGCGTAGTTGGCGACCTTCTGGCGGCTGCCGGTCAGCAGGTTGAACAGCGCGGTCTTGCCGCAGTTGGGATTGCCCAGCAGCGCGATGCGGTTGGGCTGGCCGGTGGCGGCGAAACCGCCCGGGCCCTGGATCACGGCTTCAACCATGGCGCGCACCTCCGGCCACCTCGGCGCCCGGCACCACGTGGATCAGCGCGGCCTCGTGGCGGCGCAGCGCGAAGGTGGTGTGGCCCAGCCGCACCGCGATCGGCTCGCGGCCCGGCATGCCGCTGGCGACGATGCGCACCGACTCGCCCGGCACGAAGCCGATCTCGGTCAGGCGCAGCACCAGCTCGCGATCCTCCGCGCCCTCGGGGCGGGCGACGTCGAGCACGGTGGCCCACTGGTGATCGGGAAGCTGGTCGAGACGCAGGCCCGCGGCGGCCGCCGCAGTGGCCGCCTGGGCGGCGATGTTGTTGGTTTGCACGGTGGGAGTGCGCTCGGAACCCCGGGAGCGCCAGTTAGCAAAACTAGGATGCTATCAATTCTCAATCGCGAAAACCTGACCAAGACCCCACAAACGCGCCGACCGCGCCGGCCGCCGGGCCGTTTCGCCCGCCCCGGCGCAGCCCGGATCAGTTCAGGCCGAGCATGCCGCGCAGCTTCGACAGGTCCTCGGCCAGCGTGTTGACCCGCCCGGCCAGCAGCTTGCGGTCGCGCTCGCTGAGCTTCGAATAGGTCTCGAAGCCGCCGTCGGGCGTGCGGTACTTCGCGAGCGTGTCGAACACCACCTTGAAGTTGGCGTCGGTCTTGTCCGAGAAGGCCTTGTTCTCCTTCACCACCAGCGGGCGCAGCAGCTCGACGATCTTGAAGGCGCCCTCGAAGTTGGACTGGAAGTCCCACAGGTCGGTGTGGCTGTAGCGGTTCTCCTCGCCCGATATCTTGGTCGCCGCGACCTCCTCCATCAGCACGGCGGCGCCGCCCACCACCTTCTCGGGCGGGAAGGTCAGCGCGCCCAGGCGCTTCTGCAGCTCGAGCACGTCGGCCAGCAGCTTGTCGGCCACGGGGTTCAGTTCCTTGGTGCTCTTCTGCACCCACAGGCCGTACTCGATGCGGTGGAAGCCGCCGAAGGCCGGGTCCTTCTCGGCCTTCTCGTGGTCGTCGGCGCGCGAGTCGATCGACTTGTCGAGGTCGTTGAACAGCTCGGCCACCGGCTCGATGCGCTCGTAGCTCGTGCGCGTCGGCGCGTACAGCTTCTTCGCCTTCTCGATGTCGCCGGCCTTCACCGCGGCGGTGAAGGCACGGGTGTCCGCAGCCAGCTTGCGCACGTTCTCGGCGACGTAGATCTTGTAGTCGGAGATCGGGCCGACCAGCTCGAGCGGCGACACGGCGGCCTGCGCGCCGGCGGCGTAGAGGCCGGCGATGCCCGCGAGGAAGGTGGCGAGGAAGCGACGGCGGAACTGCACGGTCATGGATCTCCTTGGGTTATGACGGTGGTGAAAAAACTGGGTGGCGCGCGGCGCGCTCAGGCCGCCATCAGGCCGCGGCCGAGCCAGTCGGCCTCGTCGCGCACGCCCGGCAGCGTGAAGAAGAAGCCGCCGCCGATGGGCTTGATGTATTCCTCGAGCGGCTCGCCGTCGAGGCGCGTCTGCACCGCGATGAAGCCGTCCTCGAGGTTGGCCTGGTAGCAGATGAACAAGAGGCCCATCTCGAGCTGGCCCGACTTGGTGACGCCGTTCGAATAGTTGAACGGCCGCCGCAGCATGAGGTTCTTGTCAGAAGCCCTGGTGCGCGGATTGGCCAGCCGGATGTGCGCGTCGAGCGGCGTGGTCTTGCCCTCGGGGTCCTTCGCGTAGTCGGGCACGTCGTGCTCGGTCCTGCCGCCGTCCATCGGCGCGCCCGTGGGCTTGAGCCGGCCCATGATGGCCTCCTGCTCCTGCAGCGGCGTGCGGTCCCAGCGCTCGACGAAGTTGCGGATGATGCGCACCGCCTGGTAGCTGCCGCCCACCGCCCAGGCCGGCTCGTCGCCACCGGCCGGCACCCAGACGATGCGGTCCATCAGCGTGTCGTCGGCCGAGTCGGGATTGGCCGAGCCGTCGCGAAAACCCAGGAAATTGCGCGCGCTCTCGGCCGGCTTGCCGGGCACGGCCGGGATCGGCGGCACGGTGCCCTCCTGCTTCCAGTGCAGCACCAGCAGGTCGGGCGTGTTCTTGATGATGTCGCGCAGCGCGTGGATGTTGGTGTCGGGCGTGTTGGCGCAGAACTGGATCGACAGGTCGCCATGGCACAGCGCGGCATCGAGCGCATCGTTCGGATGGCGCTGCATCTGGTTCAGCCGCCTGGGCTTCTTCGACGCGAGGCCGAAGCGCTCGTCGAACAGCGACGTGCCGACCGAGACGGTGACGGTGAGCCCGTCGGGCTGCACCACCGGCCCGAGGATGCCCGAGCCCGCGGGCGGCAACTTGGGATCGGGATCGGTCTGCGGGCCGCCCTGCGTGAGGAAGGCGATGCGCTCGGTCAGCGTGCGGAACAGGCGCTCGAGGTCGGCGCGGTTCTCGGCCAGCACGAAGAAGGAGGCGATCATGCCGGCCGTCGGCCGCGGCGTGACGATGCCGGCCTGGTGCCGGCCGCGGAAGGGCACGCGGTCCTGCGTGTGGGTGCTCTGCGGTGCATCGGTGACCTGGGCGCCGGCATCGGGCCCGTTGGGCGGGCCCGAGGGCGCGGCGGCATGCGCGGCCGCGGCCAGGCCGGCGAGGGCGGCACCGGCCGCGCCGAGCATGCGGCGGCGGTGCGGGGAGGCGGGTGGCCCGTCGGTGGGGAGGGATTCGTTCTTCGTGGTCATGGGAGATCGGTCGGCGGCAGCCTCATTCCAGGCCGAGCGCGGCATTCACCTTGGCCAGTTCCTCGGCCAGCGCGCGCACGGGTTCGGCCAGGGCCTTGCGCTGCGCCTCGTCGAGCGACGCGGGCTTGAAGCCCTCGCCTTCGCGGTACGGCGCGAGCGCGGCGTCGAAGGCGGCGAAGCGTTCGTCCACGCTCTTCTGCAGCGCGGGCGCCGCCTTCACCAGCAGCGGCTGCAGGAGGTCGGCGATCTTCTTCGTGCCTTCGTAGCTGCCCTGCAGGTTCGCGAGTTCGGCATGGCCGTAGTGGTCCTCGCCGCCCGCGGGCAGGTTGTCGGCCACGCGGCGCAGCAGCTTCGAGGCCGAGCTCGCGAGCCGCTCGGGCGGCATGTTCAGGCCGCGCAGCCGCTCCTTGAGCACGCCGATGTCGGCGATCAGCTGCGCCACCACGGGGGCCAGGGGCTTCAGGTCGTTCTGGCCGTACAGCGCGTACTCGATGCGGTGGAAGCCCGTGAAGCCGGCATCGGCCTCGCGCTTCTCGAAGTAGTCGGCGCGCGCGTTGATGCGCGTGTCGAGGTCGGCGAACAGCTCGGCCATCGGCTCGATGCGCTTGTAGGCCTGGTGGGCGGGCGCATAGAGCGCCCTCGCCTGCTGCAGGTCGCCGGCCTGGACCGCATCGGCCAGCGCGCGCACCGCGTCCTCGAGCGTGCCGGCCTCCAGGCGCAGGAAGGTCTGGTACTCGGCCAGCGCGCCCACGTAGTTGACGAGTGAGGGCCGCGCCGCCTCGGCCTCGGAAGCGGCCGAGGGCGTCACGCGCAGCTTGCCGCGCGGGTTGCTCAAGAGGCCGCAGGTGATGGCGAAATCGCCGGGCTGCAGCTTCACCGTCATGGTCTGCGAGAAGCCCGGCGCGATGTTCTCGCGCTCCTCCACCACCATCACGCCGTCGAGGATCTCCCACTCGAGCGCGCGGTTCGACTGGTTGACGATGGTGAAGGTGGTGCGCCCGGCCGGCACCGTGATCTCATTGGGCTCGCAGACATTGCCGCGGATCGTGACGGTGACCGCGTTGTCGGCGGCCTTCGGCGGCGCCTGGCGCGCATGGTTGGAGGCATACCAGAAGGCCGCGAGGCCGGCGAGCGCCAGCAGGGCCGACGCGGCGACCGCCGCGCGCATCAGGTGGGAGGGAGGTGCCTTGGGTTCGGGAGAGGAAGAGGACATCGAGGGGTTTCAGCGAGCCGCGGCCGCGCGCGGCGCCGGCGCAGCGGCCGGACGCAGGAAGAAGAACAGGGCGACGGCCAGGAAGGCCAGGTAGACGACGACCTCGCCCACCACGGGCGCGGCCTGGTAGCCGAGCAGGCCCGACAGCACGGCGCCCAGCGGGCTGTCCATCGGCAGGGTCTCGCTCATGTCGAAGACCACCGTCTGCAGGTGGTTCCAGACGCCGCCCTCGTGCAGCTTGCGCAGCACGCCGGCCAGCAGGCCCGCGGCCACCAGCAGGATGAACAGGCCGGTGAAGCGGAAGAAGCGCCGCAGGTCGAGCCGCACGCCGCCCGAATAGAGGCCGTAGCCGACCACCACCGACACCGCGATGCCGGCGAGCGCGCCCACGGGCGCTTCCCAGCCGCTGCTCTGCTGGAAGATCGCGAGCAGGAAGAACACCGACTCCAGGCCTTCGCGTGCGACCGCGAGGAACACCATGCCGATCAGCGCCCAGCCCTGGCCGTCCGAGCCCTTGGCGAGCGCCTGGTCGATCGAGGCCTGCAGCTCGCCCTTGATCGAGCGCGCGGCCTTGCGCATCCAGAACACCATCGAGGTCAGCATCACCACCGCGATCAGCCCGACCACGCCCTCGAACAGCTCCTGCTGCTTCTGCGGGAATTCGGCCGCGAGCAATTGCAGGCCGGCGCCCGCGAACAGCGACAGCGCGGTGGCCAGCAGCACGCCGACCCACACCGCGGGCATCAGCGCGCCGCGTCCGCTCTGCTTGAGGTAACTGGCGACGATGCCGACGATCAGCGCGGCTTCGATGCCTTCGCGCAGCATGATGAGAAAGGGGATGAGCATCGGCTTCGGAAATCAGGGCGAGAGGAACCCTCCGGAACCGGCGCGATCAGCGGCGCTGCATGTCGGCTCCCCGGAGGAGCGGACGAGGATAACCCATCAAACAAGAACCATTCTCATCTGATGGGCTTTTCTTACCAAATGGTAATGAAAGCCCTGTGACAGGCGGGGTCAGAGGGCCAGTTCGACGATGCGCGCGTCGACCGCGACGCCCTCGATCCGAAGTTCGGCAACGGCGATCGGCAGGCTGAAGCGCCGCGGTCCCGCGCTGCCCGGGTTCACGTAGAGCACGCCGCCGCGTTCCTCGATCTTCGGTTTGTGCGAATGGCCCGAGACCACCACGCGCACGCCGGCCGCGGCCGGGTCGATGGCCAGCTGCGCGAGATCGTGGATGGCATAAAGCTGCACGCCGCCGACGTCCATGCTTTCGGTCTCGGCAATGCCCTCGGCCCAGGCCTCGCGGTCGTTGTTGCCGCGCACCACGGTCAGCGGCGCGATCGCGCGCAGGGCTTCAAGGATGGCGGGACTGCCGATGTCGCCGCCGTGCACGATGAAGTCGCAGCCCTGCAGCGCCGCCACGGCCTGCGGGCGCAGCAGGCCGTGGGTGTCGGAGATCAGTCCGACGCGCGTCACCGGATCAGGCGGCCAGCAGCTGCCGCAGCACGAACGGCAGGATGCCGCCGTGCTTGTAGTAGTCGACCTCGATCGGCGTGTCGATGCGCAGGCGCACCGTCACCTCCTGGTGGGTGCCGTCGGGGCGGTGCACGACCAGTTTCACGTCCATCTGCGGCTTGAGCTCGCCGCCGATCACCACGTCGATCTGCTCGTCGCCCGTGAGGCCCAGCGTCTGCCAGGAATCGGCGCCTCGGAACTGCAGCGGCAGCACGCCCATGCCGACCAGGTTGGCGCGGTGGATGCGCTCGAAGCTGCGCGCCACCACGGCCTTGATGCCCAGCAGCTGCGTGCCCTTGGCGGCCCAGTCGCGCGACGAGCCGGTGCCGTACTCCTCGCCGCCGAACACCACCGTGGGCGTGCCCTGGGCGATGTACTTCATGGCCGCGTCGTAGATGAACATCTTCTCGTTGCCGGGCTGGAACAGCGTGACGCCGCCCTCCTCCTGCGTGCCGTTGGCGTCCGGCGGAATCATCAGGTTCTTGATGCGCACGTTGGCGAAGGTGCCGCGCATCATCACGTCGTGGTTGCCGCGGCGCGAGCCGTAGCTGTTGAAGTCGGCCTTGGGCACGCCGTGCGCCTTGAGCCAGATGCCCGCGGGCGAGCTTTCCTTGATCGAGCCGGCCGGCGAGATGTGGTCGGTGGTGATCGAGTCGCCGAACAGCGCCATGATGCGCGCGCCCTTGAAGCCCGCGTCCGAGGCGTGCGGCTTCATCTTGAAGCCCTCGAAGAACGGCGGCTCGGCAATGTAGGTCGAGGTGGGCCAGTCGTAGACCTGGCCCGTGGTGCCCTTGATGCTGCTCCAGAACTTGCCCGGATCGGTCTTGACCTTGTCGTAGTTGGCGCGGAACGACTTGGCGTTCATCGCGAAGCGCAGGTTCTGGTCGATCTCCTTCGGCGTGGGCCAGATGTCGCCGAGGTAGACGTCCTTGCCGCCCTTGCCCTTGCCCACCGGCTGGGTCATCAGGTCGACCATCACGTTGCCCGCGATCGCGAAGGCCACCACCAGCGGCGGCGAGGCCAGGAAGTTGGCCTTGAGGTTCGGATGGATGCGCGCCTCGAAGTTGCGGTTGCCCGACAGCACGGCCGCGCCGATCAGGTCGTTCTTGGTGATGATCTCGTTGATCTCGGGCGTGAGGTCGCCCGCGTTGCCGATGCAGGTGGTGCAGCCGTAGCCCGCGAGGTAGAAGCCCAGCTTCTCGAGGTACGGCAGCAGGCCGGCCTTCTCGAGGTACTCGGTCACGATGCGCGAGCCGGGCGCCAGCGAGGTCTTGACGTGCGGCTTGACCGAGAGGCCGGCTTCCACCGCCTTCTTGGCCAGCAGGCCCGCGGCCAGCATCACGCTCGGGTTCGAGGTGTTGGTGCACGAGGTGATGGCGGCGATCAGCACGTCGCCGTTGCCGATGGTCACCTCGCCCTTCGATTTGGACGGCGCCGCCGGCGCGGTGGCGCTCACGTGCGCGGCCGCCTTGGTCGTGCGGTTGGCCACCATCTCGACCAGGTCGCGCGGCGCGCCCGGCGCGGGCGCGGCGGTCTCCTCGTCGTTGCCGGCGCCGGCCGGCGCAAGCGGGTAGCGCAGCTTGAGCTTGTCGGCCGGCTGGTTGAAGCCGTTGGCGTCGTTGGGCTTGCTGTAGAGCTCCGAGAACTTGGTCGACAGGTGGCCCAGGTCGATGCGGTCCTGCGGCCGCTTCGGGCCGGCCAGGCTCGGCGAGACGGTGCCGAGGTCGAGGCGCACGACCTTGGTGTAGTCGATGTCGCCGGGGTTGGGCATGCCGAACAGGCCCTGCGCCTTGTAGTAGGCCTCGAAGCGCTCGACCTCCTCCTTGGTGCGGCCCGTGCCCTCGAAGTAGGCGACGGTCATCTCGTCGACCGGGAAGAAGCCCATGGTGGCGCCGTACTCGGGTGCCATGTTGCCGATGGTGGCGCGGTCTGGCACGGCGATCGAGGCGGCGCCCGGACCGAAGAACTCGACGAACTTGCCCACCACCTTCTCGGCGCGCAGGATCGCGGTGACGAACAGCACCAGGTCGGTGGCGGTCACGCCCTCGCGCAGCTTGCCGGTGAGCTCGAAGCCCACCACGTCGGGCGTGAGCATGTAGACCGGCTGGCCCAGCATCGCCGCCTCGGCCTCGATGCCGCCCACGCCCCAGCCGACCACGCCCACGCCATTGATCATGGTGGTGTGGCTGTCGGTGCCGACCAGCGAGTCGGGGTAGTAGACCGGGACGTCGCCCTTGTCGTTCGGGTTCGAATAGACGCCGCGCGCGAAGTACTCGAGGTTGACCTGGTGCACGATGCCGAAGCCCGGCGGCACGACGCGGAAGGTGTCGAAGGCCTGCATGCCCCACTTCATGAACTGGTAGCGCTCGTTGTTGCGCTGGAACTCGAGCTTCATGTTGAGGTCGAGCGCCTTGGGCGTGCCGTAGTAGTCGACCATCACCGAGTGGTCGACCACCAGGTCGACCGGCACCAGCGGCTCGATGGTCTTGGGCGACTTGCCGAGCTTGGCGGCCACGCTGCGCATGGCGGCCAGGTCGGCCAGCAGCGGCACGCCGGTGAAGTCCTGCAGCACCACGCGGGTCACGACGAAGGGGATCTCGTCGGTGCGCTCGGCGTTCGGCGCCCAGTGGGCCAGTTCCTCGACGTGCTTGGCCGACACCTTCTGGCCGTCGCAGTTGCGCAGCACCGACTCGAGCACGATGCGGATCGACACCGGCAGCCGATCGACGCTCGGATGCTGCTTGGCCAGTTCCTTGAGGGACCAGTACTTGCCGGACTTGCCCGATGCGGTCTTGAAGGTCTTGAGGGTGGACGCAAAGGCGTGAGCCGGTGCTTTGGCCATGTGTGGAACTCCTTGGGAATGTGTTCGTGAAGCGCCTCAAAGGTTAGCAGGGATGAATGTCAATTGCTGTAGTCAGGCATCGCATCGGCGGGGGCGGAAGGCCACGGCGGCCATTGACGAAAAGACCTCCAGCGCGGCCATGAAAAAGGCGCCCTCGCGGGCGCCTCGACGGCCTGGGGGCGAAAGGCGTTCAGGCCAGCGCCATCCGCGCCGCCGGCCGGCTCGCGCGCAGCCCGCTCCATTGCAGCTCGGCCAGCACCAGCACGCACACCGCCTGCGCCAGCACCCAGGCCACGCCCAGCGCGGTCACCGGGAACAGGCCGCCGGCCAGCAGCGCGGCGCAGCCCACGGCCCAGCCCAGGTTGCCGAGCATGACCACGCCGATCAGCGTGCGCGGCGGGGTCGCGCGGCTGGCCATGAAGGCGGCCGCGGCGGCATAGGCCAGCAGGAACACGCCGGTGCCCAGCAGCAGCGTGGCCGGCAGGCCGGTGAGGCGGGCCAGGGTGTCGGTGACAGCGACCTGCAGCGCGCCGGTGCCGGCGCAGGAGGCGGCGTCGGCCCACATCACGCGGGGCAGGAAACGCGGCGAGGCGAAGAGCGTGGAACGTGCGGTCATGAGGTTTCTCCTTCGGTTCGGGTGGTACGCCGCAAGAGGATCTCGCTGCGTTGGGGTCGATGATTCCGGGACCGGCGCACAGCGTCCATGACCTGCCAGGTCATGGCGACGCGCGGCCCGCGCGCCAGAATGCGGCCCCATGAACACCCCCCGCCCCCACCCCACGAAGCCCGGCCAGCCGGGCGCGCGCGATCCCTTCGGCGTGCACCTGCGGCACTGGCGCACCCATCGCCGCCTGAGCCAGCTCGACCTGGCGCAGGAGGCCGAGGTCTCGACCCGGCACCTGAGCTACGTGGAAACCGGCCGCGCCGCGCCCAGCCGCGAGATGGTGCTGCGGCTGGCCGAGCGGCTGGACGTACCGCTGCGCGAGCGCAACGCGCTGCTGGTGGCCGCGGGCTTCGCGCCGATGTACCGCCAGCGCTCGCTCGACGACCCGGCCATGGCCTCGGCGCGCCGCGCGGTCGATCTGGTGCTCAAGGGCCATGAGCCCTTCCCCGCGCTGGCGGTGGACCGCCACTGGAACCTCGTGGCCTACAACGCGCTGGTGCCGCTGTTGATGGAAGGCGCCTCGACCGAACTGCTGAAGCCGCCGGTCAATGTGCTGCGCCTGAGCCTGCGGCCCGACGGGCTGGCCTCGCGCATCGCCAACCTCGCGCAGTGGCGCACCCACCTGCTCGAACGGCTGCAGCAGCAGATCGCGGCCACCGGCGACCGCGTGCTGGCCGAGCTGCACGACGAACTCGCGGCCTACCCCGTGCCCCACGTGGGCCACGACACCCCGCCCGCGGGCGGCGAGCTGTCGGGCGTGGTGGTGCCGTTCCAGCTCGTGACTCCGAACGGCGTGCTGAGCTTCATCAGCACCACCACCATCTTCGGCACGCCGGTGGACATCACGTTGCAGGAACTCGCGGTGGAGTCGTTCTTTCCGGCCGATGCGCAGACGGCGGCGGCCCTGCCGGCGCTGGTTGCGCAGGCGCAGGCGCTGGCTGGCGCGGCGGGCTGAGCGCGCCTGCCCCCGCCTCGTCCTCGTCGCGCGCCTTCGGCCCGGGCGCGTCGTCGACCTGGATCACCTTGTCGGCCGCGCGCAGATAGGCCAGCGCGAGCGCCGGATCGGCCGCCGTGCGGGCCGCGGCCTCGAGCGAGTTCGTGCGCCGCAGCACCTTGTTGAGCGCCGCGGTCTCGTCGCCTAGGCGGTCGCCGAGCTCCAGCGCGCTCATCAGGTCGCGCAGGCCGCCGGCCGCGGGTTCGCTGAGATCGGGCACCAGCCGCTCGACCACGTCGGGCCGGGTGCGCAGCGTCTCGGCCAGCGCCAGCAGCTGCACGTCGCGCAGCGGCGCCAGGTGGGCGGTGCGCCGCAGCACCAGCGCGCCGATGAAGCGCCGGCCCGGCGTGGGCAGGTTGGCATAGAGGTCGTGCAGGATCGCCGCCGCCTGGTCGAGCTGCACGCGGATCGCGGCCTGCGCGAAGGGCAGCATCTCGGGCGCCGCCTCCACGCCGTAGCGCCAGACGCAGGCGCTCGCCAGGTACAGATGGGCCAGCACGTCGCCGAGCCGCGCCGACAGCAGTTCCATGCGCTTGAGCTTGCCGCCGAGCATGCCCATGGCGAGGTCGGCGGTGAGCGCGTACTTGGCGCTCATGCGCGCGATCAGCCGGGCCTCGGGCGCCAGCGCCTCGGGCGGGCGGCCCAGCACCGGCGCGCCGAACAGGCTGTGCCAGAGGTTGCGCGCCACGTGCCCGCCATGCGCCATCAGCGCCTTGCCGAGCGCGGTCTCGTCGTTCGCCTGCACCGCGGCCATCTCGTCGAGCACGTGCGGATGGCAGCGCACCGCGCCCTGGCCGAACACGATCAGCGCGCGTGTGAGGATGTTGGCGCCTTCCACCGTGATCGCGATCGGCGCCTGCCGGTAGGCCACGCCCAGCAGGTTCGAGGGGCCGGAGATGATGCCCTTGCCGCCGAGGATGTCCATGCCGTGGTTGACCGCGCGCCGGCCGGCCTCGGTCAGCTGCACCTTGAGGATCGCGCTTGCCACGCTGGGCCGTTCGCCGGCGTCGAGCGCGCAGGCGGTGAAGCGGCGCGCGGCATCGCTCGCATAGAGCTCGGCCGACATCTGGGCCACCAACCCCGCCACCGCGTGGAACTTGCCCACCGGCAGGCCGAACTGCTCGCGAATGCGGCCATAGCCGTTGCTCACGAACAGCGCGGTCTGCTGCATCGCCGAGCCGAGCGCGGGCAGCGAGATGGCGCGGCCCGCGGCCAGGCACTCCATCAGCATGCGCCAGCCCTGGCCGACCTGCGGCTCGCCGCCGATCACCCAGTCCATCGGCACGAAGACCTGGCGGCCGTGGATGGGGCCGTTCATGAAGGCGCTGTCCATCGGGCGATGGCGCCGGCCGATCTCCATGCCCGCGTGCGGCACCGGGATCAGCGCGCAGGTGATGCCGAGATCGCGCTGGCCCTCGGGCCGGCTCTCGTCGACCGCGTGGAAAGCGAGGCCGACCACGGTGGCCACGGGCGCCAGCGTGATGTAGCGCTTGTCGAAATCCACCAGGAAGCCGCGCGTTGGCCGGCCCTCGAACTCGCGCTCCACCAGCACGCCGCGGTCGGGGATCGAGGCGGCATCGGAACCCGCGTAGGGCGAAGTCAGGCCGAAGCACGGCAGCTCGCGGCCATCGGCCAGGCGCGGCAGGTAGTGCTGTTTCTGATCGTCGGTGCCGTAGCGCAGCAGCAGCTCGGCCGGGCCGAGCGAGTTGGGCACCATCACCGTGACCGCGGTAGCGACGTTGACGGTGGCGATGCGCGCCACCACCGTCGCATGGGCGTGGTGGCCGAAGCCCAGGCCGCCGAATTCCTCGGGAATGATCATCCCGAAGAAGCGCTGCTCGCGCAGGTAGCGCCATACCTCGGGCGGCAGGTCCTTCGCTTCGTCGATCGCATGGTCGTCGAGCATCGCGCACAGCGTGCGCACCTCTCGGTCGATGAAGGCCTGTTCGCGCTCGGTCAGGCGGTTGGGCCCGAAGGCGGCGAGCGCGTCGAAATCGGGGCGGCCGGCGAACAACTGGCCTTCGAAACCGACGGTGCCGGCTTCGAGCGCGGCGCGTTCGGTATCGCCCAGCGGCGGCAGCGCCTTCGAGAAAGGCTTCATGGCCCAGCGGCCGATCAACGAGGCCAGCGGCATGCGTGTCTCCTTCGCCGCGAGGCAGGCGCGCGGCGCTCAGCCATGGTGCGGCCGCAGGGGCCCGGGGACGGCCGGCCGAGGACGACCGCGCGTGTCGGAGACGGGCTTGCATTGCCGGCGCGCCCGGCGCCGCGCGGCTCAGCGCCGCTTCGGTGCCTGCTGCGCGGCCGGTGCGGGCGCGGCCGCCGGGGCCGCTGCCGCGGCAGTCGGCTCGCGCCAGCCGTATTCGACATAGCGCCGGATCACGAGGCAGCCCGGTGGCGAATCGATCAGCGACACCGACGAGGTCGGCTCCTTGTCGTCGGTGTAGACCGTGTAGACCGGCAGCAGCCTGGTCGCACGGTAGTTCGGCAGTTCCTGCTGGGCGATGCTCGCGCAGGTGAAGGGCGCCACCGAGATGCGTTCGGCCGCCACGGTGCAGGCGCCGCTGTCGTCGGGGATCGCGGTGATCGAGCCCGCCACGCCCGCATTCGGAAACTCGATGCCGATCAGCGAGAACACCGGGCCGCTGTCGGGGCGCTTGCGGTCCCAGTCGAGCAGCACGTCGTGGCTGCGGCTGCCCTGCACGGTCAGCGAGGACAGCCGCGTGATCGCCGGCAGGCAGCGCTTCACGCCCACGCTGGTGGCCGCGCGCGTCAGCACGTCCTGCGGCGGCGCGGGCGGTGCCTGCGGCACGAGCACGCCCTGCGCGAACGCGGTGGCCGCCAAGGTGCAGGCCGCGGCGCACGGCAGCAGACGAAGGAGAAGCGATGTCGGGTTCATGGGGTCGTTCTAAAGTCGGCCGCGTTCAGGCGTAGAGCGCCTCGATCGCGGCGGTGTAGATGCGCACGTTCTCCTCGCCCTCGGGATCGAGCCGCTCGAGCAGCGCCCGCGCGCGCTCGCGGTAGCCGGGCAGGTCGGCGTCGTGCTCGGCGAAGGCGCGCCGCAGCGCGCGGCCGCCCTCCTCGCAGTCGAAGCCCTGGTAGCGGTAGCCGCAGTCGCCGATCAGGTGCGAGTTGTGCACCAGCGGATAGCCGCCGTACAGCGCCTCGTAGTAGAGGTAGTTCTGACCGTTCTCCCAGTGGTGCGCGAACACGCAGTCGACGTTGGGCGGCACCACCTGGTAGACCGGGAAGCGCCCCTCGAACGAGGCCAGCCCGTGCTGCACCAGGTCCAGGCTCTGGGCGAAGCCGACGAACTGCGGCTTCTCGCGCAGGTGGAAGCTGTTGTAGACCCACAGGCGCTCGATCAGGTCGGGCTGCGCGCGGTGCGCCGCCTCGCAGCCCAGCATCGGGATGAAGCTGGTCTTCACCATGCAGATGTTGGGCTCGAAGATCGCCACGCGCCAGTGCCGGCGTCCGGGCTCGTAGGCGAAGGGCTTGCCGCCGCCGCTGCGCGCCATGGCGCGCTCGAGCACCATCGGGCTCCACAGGTGCGGCATCAGGCGCACCGGCGTGCGGAACGCGGCCTCGAAATAGGGTTTGCAGGTGGCCTCGTACTCGGGCAGCGTCCAGACCTCGTTGTAGGGCGCGAGCGTCAGCAGCAGGCCGTGCGGCTTGTCGAAGATCATGCGCTCGATGTCGATCACGTAGTCGTTGCCGACGCGCATCGACACGATCTTGCCGCCGCATTCGCGGAAAGCCACGGCCCAGTCGCGCCCGAGCTGGGCGCTCATCTCGATCATCACGTCGAGTTCCTGCGCGGCGGTCGCCATGTCGATGATCGGCACCGGCGAATCGGCCAGGAAGCCGGCCGCATCGGCCGGCGCGCCGTCGCCGCCGCCGGCCACGAGCACCGTGCTGGCCACGCGCGGCGAGCGCAACAGCAGCATCACGAGGAACAGGCAGTTCTGGTAGACGCCGTTCTCCCACAGGCTCTGCTCGCCCTTGCGGATGAAGATCGAGACGCCGACGCGCAGCTTGTCGGGCATGGCGTTCATCGCGCGGCACCTCCAGCGCGGAAGTTCGCATCGCCGCCCACGAGCTGCAGCAGCCGCTGCGCATAGCCCTCGACATTGGCGCGCGCCAGCGGATCGAGCGCGTCGAACACGCGTTGCGAGCGCGCCCTGTAATCGTCGAGTTGCCCATCGTGATGGCGCGCCGCGTTCAGCAGCTGCTCGACGCCCGCGCCGACCTCGAAGCCCGGGTAGTAGTAGCCCGCGTCGCGCAGCCAGGGCGAGTTGTGCACCAGCGGGTAGTTGCCGTAGAGCGCGTCGAGGTAGCTGTAGTTCTGGTCGTTCTGCCACTGGTGCGAGACCACCGCGTCGGCATGCTGCACCATGAAGCCCGCGAAGTCGTTCCGGCCATGGAAGATCGCCTTGTGCTCGCGCACGATGTCGAGCGAGTTCGCGAGGTAGAGCATGGTCGGGTGGTCCTTCATGTGCAGCGTGTTGAGCGCATGCATCCAGTTCACCGCCTTCGGGTCGGCGCGGTAGGCGCCGTCGCAGATCAGCATCGGCAGGGTGCCGGCCTTCACCACCGAGATGTTGGGTTCGAAGATCGCGACCCGCAAGCCTGGCTGCTCGGCCGTGCGCGGCGCGTAGCCGAAGCGGAAACCCGCCGCCTCGACCTCGGCCACGCGCTGCGCAAGGAACTCGGGGGACCAGAGGTAGGGCACCACGTGCACCGGGCAGCGGTTGTACACGCGCATCATCGGCGCGAAGCTTTCGTCCTTGGGCAGCAGCCAGACCTCGTCGCAGCGGTCGGGCCGGCTGAAGTGGCCCTTGTCGGAGAACACGATCGGCTCGGCCAGCGACACGAAGGGCTGGCCCACGCAATGGAACACCACGCGCCCGCCGCGCGCGCGGAAGTACGACAGCCACGAGACCTCGAGCGCGCCCGCCATCTCGAACACCACGTCGAGCGCATCGGTGAGCTCGCGCGCCCGGCCGATCGCGAGCCCCCGCGCCGCGAGGTCGACCTGCGGCGGCATCGCCGACTGGTCGCCCGCGTCGATCAGCGTGACCGATTCGACGAAGGGGATCTGCCGCAGCAGCCGCGCCAGGAACAGCACGTTCTGCCCCATGCCGTTCTCCCAGATGTTCTGGCCGGCGTGGGTGAGGACCGAGATACCGATGCGCATGGACGATGAGTGTCCCTCAAAAAAGAGGGCTCCCGTACCCCTGGCGCGGGAGCCTTCCCATGGGGCTTTTTTCTCTCCCTGTGGCCTACTTCCACTTCCAGCCGATGCCGGCGTTGATGCCCCATTCCTTGCCCGTGGTCGAGAGGCCCGCGCCCCACGACATCTTGCCGTCGTCCGACAGTGCCTTGAAGGTCAGCGCCACCGCGCTGTAGCCCTTGTAGCTGCCCAGGCCCACGCCCACGGTCTTCTCGCCCGGGTAGAGCGTCGGCAGGTAGGTGCCCGACATCGCGAACGCCATCGCCGTGCCCGAGTAGGCGACGCGCGCCACGTCGCCGATCTGGTTGCGCACGTCGTTCAACTGCTGCACGTTGACCGCGTCGCCCGGCAGGATGCCCGGCGCCACGTTGCCGATGCGCGTGCCGCCCGGCGCCTGGCCGGCGCCCAGCGTGATCTGGTTGTAGTTGACCGACCCGTCGGGGTTGGTGTCGTACTGCACGCTGCTGGCCTTCGATGCCGCCGACGCCGCCTTGAGCTGCGCCACGTTGGTGGCGTCGCTGTCGGCCGAGCCCGCGGCCACGCCGGTGATCTGGCGGAACTGGCCATTGGCCGCGTCGCCCACCGACACCGCGCCCTGCGTGCTGGTGGTGGCCTTGATCGCCGCCTCCTGCGCCGCGTTGGCGCTGCCTGGCACGTAGCCGGCCACGCCCGCGCCCGTGGTCGACTTCGAGCCCGAGCCCAGGGCCACGCCGCCGGTCTGCTGGACCACCGCACCGAAGCCGATGGCCGTGCCCTTGGAGACGTTCGGCACCTGGCTCGCCACCGTGCCGCCCGCATCCGCCCTGTCGCCCAGGGCCACGCCGCCGTTGCCGGCGCGAGAGTCCGCGCCGATCGCCTGCGAGCCGGTGGCCAGTGCCCCGGTACCGATCGCGATCGCGTTCGGGCCCGTGGCCTGCGCCCCGAAGCCCACCGCCACCGCGCCGTCGGCCGTCGCCTTCGCGCCGTTGCCCGCGGCGAAGGAATTCGCACCGCTCGCGACCGATTGCGGTCCGATCGCCACCGATTCCTGGCCGATGGCCTGCGAATCGCCTGCCGTCGAATTGGCGTGGAAGTACTTCGTGCCGTTGTTGTAGATGTTGGTGACGGTGCTGTTGGTGGTGCTCAACCCCGTCGACAGGCTGCCAATGCCGCTGACCGACCCGCTGATGCTCGTCGACAGGCTGCTGAGGTTGCTGTTCGTCGTGCTCAGCCCGCTCGACAGGCTGCCGAGGCCGCTGGTGACGGTGCTCAGGCCGGTCGAGGTCGAGGTCGACAGGCTGGAGACGTTGCTGTTCGTCGTGCTCAGGCCCGACGACAGGCTGCCGATATTGCTGGTCGCGGTGCTCAGGCCGGTCGACAGGCTGCCGATGCTGCTCGTGGCCGTGCTCAGACCGGTCGAGGTGGAGGTCGACAGGCTGTCGATGCTGCTCGTTGCCGTGCTCAGGCCGCTCGAGGTGGATGTCGACAGGCTGTTGATGCTGCTCGTTGCCGTGCTCAGGCCGCTCGAGGTGGATGTCGACAGGCTGTTGATGCTGCTCGTCGC